>Ga0210012_1000004_pt1 | contig 523185 bp, 487 predicted proteins | sample CryGeymeta201504_FD_183974 | JGI IMG/M metagenome (GOLD analysis project Ga0210012, IMG submission 183974) | Groundwater microbial communities from Crystal Geyser aquifers in Utah, USA - Crystal Geyser metaG 2015-04 (SPAdes) (version 2) | ecosystem: Environmental > Aquatic > Deep subsurface >... | reverse complement strand
CACTGACTCGCCATTCCCATACAACTGGGCAATCGCAGCCGTTAACGTTGTTTTACCATGGTCAACGTGACCAATTGTGCCGATATTACAATGCGGCTTATTTCTCTGAAACTTTTCCTTAGACATTAAGTCTCTCCTTTATCATATTTTGCGTTATAGGTTTTAAACAGCTTCGCGTTTTTAGCCATCAGTGTGGAACATAAAAAAAACAGCCCCAACCGCCACGAATTCTAGGTATTCTCAATAAAAAACCCGCGGCGCTTTGTCAACGGGTTTTTATGAATTATTGCTTTGTTTTAAGGGTTTTATCGCTGCGGCGGACCAAATGACCAAACACCTCCCGACGGGGTTTCAAGACCTGTATCAACATCAGGCTGAAAAATTGCTCCACCAGCATCTATATCTTCTTCGTCATCACTTAAATGACCAGCAGCCGCTTGGCCTGCTATATCTCTTAAGCTCATTGCATCAGCGCGCCTTTCAGCACCGCGGACTTGTCTTGCTAAATCAGCCATCCTTTTTCTTGCTTGTTTATTAGCCATCACACACCTTTTTTGTAATTTTATTCCAACAATGTTTTGATTATTGAATTCATAGATATCTGACCAGTATTCTGTCAATATAAAATTTCCTGTAATAAAAACAAAAATCACATTTTTGTAGTTGTTTTGTGATATAATCTAAACTTAAACGCCATCACTGCGCCTGCTACCCTTTTTCGCAAAAGTGCCGAAAAACGAACTAAAGGGGAATTGTTTAAAATCAATGACTTGCCCCCACCCTACACCGCTCAGGGGAACGAACTAAAGAGCGTTTATTTGCACCCTAATGCACCATTCGATCTCTTTTTATTTTATAGAAGGCATGAGAAGCGACGCGTATTAAAAATACGCGAGCGACGAATAACGCAGTAGAAAGTAAAAAGAGGAAGAATGGAGCGGGTGACCGGGATCGAACCGGCATATTCAGCTTGGAAGGCTGACGTTCTACCATTGAACTACACCCGCAGCTCAAAATATGTTCCGTTATCGCGAAACGGAGCTATCTTGTCAAGCCGATAAGATGTTATTGATGTAATCCCGCGATGCGGTGACGGCTATCATCTGTATCCCCTTTGGGGTCAACATGGATGAGGACCTCGGCATGAGGATAAACTTCCATAATTTCGGCCTCTAAATCACGCACGACGGCATGGGAAGCACACAATGTCATATCTGGGTTCATCTCAACATCAAAACTAATATGAAGGGTCATGCCTGATTTACGCGTACGCAGATCATGGATTCCATGGGTTTCATCATGCGTGGCAACAATTTTTTCAATTGTCTGACGAAGCTTTTTGGACACTTCTTTATCAAGAAGCATATCAAGACTTTTCATGGAAATGCGATAGGCGGTATAGAAAAAATACCCCGCCGCCCCAAGCGCCATAAGCGGATCAAACCATAGCGGCGCGCCGATAAGACCCGCAACAAGAACGAGTATCACCGCAATGTTGAGGAAAATATCCGTTTTATAATGCGCATAATCAGCCTCAATCGCGAGCGAAGGCGCTTTTTTTAAGCAAAACTTTTGCACCCGCACAAGAATGAATGTCAGCGCAATAGCAATTATCGCCACTGTAATACCCAGCGCGTGATGCGTCACCGCTTGCGGATCTAAAAACCGATGCGCGGCCTCAAAGGTAATAAAAAGACCAGCGGCAGCCATGAAAGAGCCTTGAAAGAGCGCGGCAACGCCTTCTATTTTTCCATGACCATGGCGATGTTGCTCATCGGCGGGTTTAAGCGAATAGCGCACGGCCATAAACATCATAATGGATATCGCCACATCCACGATGGAATCAGCCAGTGTCGCCAGCATCGCCGTTGAATCAGAAATGACATAAGCAAATGTTTTTAGGATAATCAGCGCGCACACCGTTCCCATCGCAAAAAGCGAGGCAACAAGCGCGTAGTGTGGCTCAAACCGTGACTCAGCAGTTTTGGATGCTTGCGGCATATTAAACACGCTCCCTCTTAATCGCGTAAAGCTCGTTCATATGTGTTGACGCATAGAGGATGTTTCCAGTCACATTCGCGCTCACCGCATTCGTGACGGCGTCCGGTAGTTGCGCGGCGGCTTTAATCTCTAATGTAACAGGATGAAGCTCAATAATCTGCCCACCGCTTGTGCCAAAAATCACGCGCCCATCAATAAGGCGCGGCGATGAATATACCCGCGCGCGGCAATCAATCGCCTTGATAAGCTCTAACGTATTCGCATCAATCACATAAAGATGCCGATCGCCAGAGCCTGCAAAAATTTTATCATGCGTGACCAAGGCCGTCGTATAACAAATATCATTCGTTGCAATTGCGGCCTTGCGCTCACCCGTTTTGGCATCAAGGACGTAAATATGACCATCAAACGATGTTGCAATAACTTGCCCGCGCTCTTGATCTATAGTTGGTGCATATTTAATCGAACGCTGCGTTTCATGTTTCCAGATCGTTTCGCCTGTTTTGGCTTTATACGCACTGACATCATGATCTGCATTTCCAAAAATAACGGCGTCTATATCTTTGTAATAAACGGCTGATCCATGCTGATACTTCTTCTGCGGCACTTCCCATTTGCGCGCGCCCGTATCAAGATCAAAGGCGGCGTTACTGCCCATCATGCGCGGGCGCTGATGCTCAAGGCCGATATAAAGCATATTATGGTCTGGTACAATAAGAGGGCTAGAGCCAATAAACTCACAGCACGGATTTTTCCATACTTCCGCACCTGTTTGCGCATCAAGACAGTATAAAATACCATTATACGCGCCAAAATAAATACGGTCTTTATAATAAGATGGTGACGACCAAATACCTTTAGAGTGATTAGTTTTCACATCATATTCCCAGATAGCCTGACCATCTTTTGCATGAATACAAAACATCTTGCCGCAATCTGTCCCCATATAAAATTTATCCTCTACCATGAGCGGCGTGGATTTAGGGACAACATGAAAGGGGAATGCGCCCTTTTGATAAAATCGCCACGTAATCGTATACTGATGATCATAGGGTTTCGAGGTATCGTCGAAAGACACATCAAACGGGCTTAAATCAAAAAGCTCATTAACGGCAATCTGGCGATGATTTTGCCACGCCATGCCCTTAGGGCTTTTGTAATTAATAATGACAAAAATAGCATTCACTTTATGCCCAGCTTGTTCAATAATCGCGCAAGATTTCTCTAAACTTGCACCACTATTGAAAATATCATCAATTAGGATAATCGGATCATCCGTGATTTTACCTTCGATAGATTTCCCAAGACCGCTCGTTTTGCGCTCTTTGCGGATAATAAACCCATTGGTATCAATACCGCGCTGCTTGGCCTTCATGAGCATAGCGGTGACAAGTGGCACTGCGGCCACTTCCATGCCCGCAATTTGAAACGGCAAATGCTCGGTATATTGGTTCCAAAATAAATCGGTTATCGCATCCAGCATATCGGCGTTGAGCAACACAGGCCGCAAATCAATCAGCCATTTTTGTGCCAATCCATTGGGCGCAATTATGGGTTGATCTTTGCTGCGGATAATACCATGCGTTTTGATATACTCGGCTAAGACTTGATGATGATAAGGCAAACTTACATTTAACATGCTGTCACGTTACGGCTTTTGGCCGAAAAAATAAATGGCCAAAATAAACATTGATTTCAGGGGCCGTTCGGATAAACAATGTATTATGAAACATCACAATAACAAACATAAAGGTCATAAAGGCAAACAAAGCAAATCAGCGCGGTTGAATATCACAATGTTTGGTTTTCACGCCGTTGCTGAGGCATGGCTAAACCCAAAACGCCACATCCATGCGCTCTTTATCACCGAAAGCGCGATGTTTGGCTTTGAAGATACGATCAAGAAAGCAAATGCGGCAGGTCTTAAGCGCCCAAGCCCGCAAATTATTGATAAAACTGCCCTTGATAATGCGACCCCGCCCGGGACAGTGCACCAAGGAATTGCCCTATCGGCGCAAAATCTTGAAGATTTTGATATACGCGATATTATTGCCAAAACCTTTAATGATGACCGCACGGTGCTTATCATGCTTGACCAAGTGACTGATCCGCATAACGTTGGGGCCATTTTACGCTCCGCTTCGGTTTTTGGGGCATCCGCCTTGATTATGCAGGATAAACACGCGCCTGATCTAGGCGGTATTTTGGCCAAAACGGCTTGCGGCGCAGTAGAGCACGTTCCGATTATCTATGAAACAAACCTCACGCGATGCTTAGAAACCCTTCAAAAAGAGGGCTATTTCGCCGTTGGGCTTGATGAACGCGGTGAAAAAGAAATGGAAGAGCTTCCAAAATATAACAAACTCGTCCTTGTCATGGGCGCCGAAGGCGACGGCATGCGCCGCCTTGTGCGCGAGCAATGCGATATACTTGCTCGCCTTCCCGTTACAGGCGCAATCCCCTGCCTAAACGTATCTAACGCCGCAGCAGTAGCACTTTATACTGTGAGGAAAGCATAAAGAATCTTTGTGTCTTTGCGCCGTAGTCGCTAAAACATTTGTATGAAAGCAGATAAAGACACAATCTTCCTTGTTGATGGATCAGGGTATATTTTCCGCGCCTATTACGCGATGGCCTATAGCGGCGGCGCGAGCCTGACAAACCCAGAAGGCGTTCCCGTTGGCGCGGTTTATGGCTTTACCAATATGATGATGAAGCTGCTCAGTGATCATTCAGAAGCCGCAATTGCCGTTATTTTTGATGCAGCGCGCGCCAATTTCAGAAATGAAATTTACGCGAAATATAAAGCCAACCGCGATGAGACGCCCGAAGATCTTATCCCGCAATTTCCGCTTGTACGCCAAGCCACCATAGCGCTCGGCGTGCCTGCTGTTGAATTGGAAGGTTATGAAGCCGATGATCTAATTGCTACTTACGCCAAGCAAGCCGTGGCTCTGGGCAAAAAAGTTATTATTATTTCATCGGACAAAGACCTCATGCAGCTTATCACGGATGATATCGTCATGATGGACCCGATGAAAAACACCATCATCGACCCCGCAGGGGTAATTGAAAAATTTGGCGTGCCGCCAGAAAAAGTGATCGACGTACAAGCGCTTGCGGGTGATCCAACAGATAATATTCCAGGAGTTCCTGGCATTGGCGTTAAAACGGCGGCACAACTTATTAATGAATATGGCTCGCTCGAAGAATTGTTAAGCCGCGCCGAAGAAATTAAACAGCCCAAGCGCCGCGAAAAACTTATTGAAAATGCCGACATGGCCCGTATCTCGATGAAGCTTGTGACCCTTGCCCAAGATGCACCTGTACCCGTCTCTATTGATACATTCACGCATCACGATACAAGCATGCCTGAACTTAAGGCTTTTTTGGAAAAGCAGGGCTTTAAATCTATGCTGGCGCGTTTAGGCGAACCATCAAAAGCGCCCGTCATTAAAAATGACATCAAAAAAGAGACTTCCGCGCCCCTTCAAAAGGATAATTTACCAAAAATCAGTGACAACCAATATACGCTGATTACAGATATCAAAACCCTTCGAAGCTGGATAAATGAAGCCTACGAAACAGGCGTGCTCGCAATAGATACAGAAACAACGGCACTCACCCCAGCGATTGCAAAACTGGTGGGCATTTCAGTTTGCTCAACCATCGGCAAAGCAGCCTACATCCCTCTCGCTCATGTGCCAGAAGAAGTTGACTTATTGGGCGATAGTCAGGGCGACCTTACACAAATTCCTTTTAATGAGGCAATTAGTGCACTTAAGCCTATCCTCGAAGATGCGAGCGTATTAAAAATAGGACAAAATATTAAATATGATTGGCAAATGCTCGCCAAACATGGGATTCAAATGACACCCTGTGATGACACGATGCTGATGGCTTATTCCTTAGATGGCACAAGCCATTCAAATTCTATGGACGGTATGTCAAAACTTTTTTTTGATCATGAACCCATTCAATATGCCGATGTCGCAGGAAAAGGCAAAAACCAAGTCACTTTTGATAAAATTGATTTGAACAAAGCACTTGATTACGCCGCCGAAGATGCAGACATAACACGTCGCCTTCATCACATTTTAAAGCCGCGTATCGCGCATGAAAAAATGGCACGCGTTTATGAGGATATCGAACGCCCGCTTATTCCCGTCATCGGTCAAATGGAGCTGAACGGCATTAAAGTCGACCCGCTTATCCTCAAAGAAATGAGCGCGGAGTTTTCTAAAAAAATTATAGAATTAGAAAAGAAAATTCAAACCGAAGCGGGAACAGAATTTAACGTTGGTTCTCCCAAACAAATTGGTGAAATTTTATATGAGCAGATGGGGTTAGAAGGCGGTAAAAAAACTAAAACAGGGCAATGGTCAACTGATGTTGGTACACTCGAAAAACTGTCCGCCCAAGGGCATGGTATTGTTACAAATATCCTTGAATGGCGGGGTCTATCAAAATTAAAAAGCACATATACGGATGCGCTTCAAGAGCAAATTAACCCGCAAACTGGGCGCGTGCATACCTCATTTTCTATGGCGGGGACATCAACGGGGCGTCTTGCCTCATCTGATCCGAACTTACAAAATATTCCTATCCGCACCGAAGAGGGCCGCAAAATTCGTGAAGCCTTCGTTGCAGAAGAGGGGCACGTATTGCTTGCTGTTGATTACTCCCAAGTTGAACTGCGCCTTGCCGCCGAAATGGCCGATGTGAAGGCGCTTAAACAAGCCTTTATTGACAATGTCGATATTCATGCGCTTACCGCAAGCCAAGTTTTTGGCGTGCCGCTTGACAAAGTTACTGGAGATCTTCGCCGTCAAGCAAAAGCTGTAAACTTTGGTATCATCTATGGCATTTCAGGCTGGGGACTTGCCAAGCAGCTGGATTGTGATCCTGCTGATGCGCACCAATTTATTACCAAATACCTTGATGTCTTTAGTGAGATCCGCGATTTCATGGAAGAACAAAAAGAATTTGCCCGCAAGCATGAATACGTTCAGACGCTCTTTGGCCGTAAATGTTTCACGCCTAATATTAACAATAAAATGGGCAATGTCCGCCAAGGGGCCGAACGCGCAGCAATAAATGCGCCCCTTCAAGGCACCGCCGCCGATATCATGAAAATGGCGATGATTAAAATGCCAGGCGCTTTAAACGCCGCAAACCTTCATGCGCGCATGCTCCTCCAAGTGCATGATGAGCTTATCTTCGAAGTCCCAGAGGACGAGCTTGATCAAACCAGCGCTCTGGTCAAAGACATCATGGAAAATGTCGTCAAACTTGATGTTCCCCTCATCGCAGAAGCTGGCTCAGGAAAAAGCTGGGGTCAAGCGCATTAATTATTTTTCATAAAATAGTTGCAATTTGCATTTAATTTACGTAATAAATATCCTATTATGTTACATTTATTATCAAATAGCGCAACAAAGTTGATCCAATCGCCTCAGACAAAACGGGTGAGTGATATTATTTTGGCCTCAATGGCATTAATTTTATCGTACCCACTTCGAAAAATAATTGAACACCAAATTAAAAAAGAAGACGGCGGCGATGTCTATTACCCTCAAATCCGTGTGGGAAAAAATGGACAAGAATTCAAAATGTGGAAATACCGCAGCATGAAAAATGTTGAAGGGGCAGAGAATGATCCCTCTCAAGATGCTCAACGAAAAACACGATTTGGACGATTTATACGCGCAAAAGGCTTTGATGAAATCCCGCAATTTTGGAACGTTTTATATGGTGATATGAGCATGGTCGGGCCAAGGCCCAGAATGATAAAAGAAATAGAAAAAATACCCGAAGATCAAAGAAAAATTATTCTGTCTGTTCCCCAAGGCATATTTGGCCCTTACCAAAATGCACAAATCTATAGACCCGGTGAGGTAACAGCTGAATCTACAATTAAAAGGGAAGTTGAATTTGCGCAGGGTGCGCCTTCAATTCGCCGTGCTTTTTTATATGTTGGAGGAGGCCTCATGGTAGCACTGAGGGGTAAAGAAGATCACAAGCCTTTTGCTACGCCCCAAAATGATATTTCCCCGCGGCCATAATTTTTCCTGATTTTAACTCTTTTGCGAAAATGGCAAAGCCTGCATGATTATCGCGCACAGCAGGAAAGAAAACCCGAGCGTCGGATACACCGTCCCAATCTCCTAGATTTAAGATTAGATCAACCGCGCTTGCATATTGGCGGCCACGGACAGTTTGCTCCGTTTGATAAAGCGCCATAAAAAGCGTGTATTGCCCTAAAGGGATTAATGGTAATTCATAGCCATAAACGCCATGTGCCTTGGGGTAGATATTAATGTACTGCGTATCAGCAGATTGCGCTTTTAATAAAGAAGCGGCAACTTCGCTTTGTCGCGTTCCAACGACAGAACGATGACCGTTAATGACAAATTGCGGCGTAAAAGGTGACTTCCCCCTTAACTGGCGCATGTAATCAAATTGTCTTTGAGAGCAAAACGGGCGGCCTAAATCACTACGTCCTTGGAAATATGTAACATGACAGCCCAGCGTGATCATGTTGGCTTCATTGGATAATTTGGCCAGATATTGATCCGCGGGGGGGCAAGCGGGACAAAATTCTGACGTAAACAGTTCAACCACCACAGGCGGTTTTTGCGGGGCAGAATCATTCGCCGCCGCATTTGATAAAAGTGCAAGGCAAGCGCCCAGCATTATAAGAAACATTTTGAACATGGCGCCAAACTAGGGCATATTCTCAAAAAAACAAGGGGCGCGCATGGCTGATTCATCTTCTTATACAAAAGATTTTCCCGTTTCATGGGAGGAGCTTCATCGTAATGGTAAAGCGCTCGCTTGGAAATTATTAGGTAAAGGCCCATTAGAGGGTGGTAAGTGGAAGGGCATTATTGGCATAACACGCGGCGGCCTCGTCCCCGCATGTATTGTGGCGCGGGAACTTGAAGTGCTCACGGTTGAGACATTTTGCATTAATAGCTACGATGTAAAAGATCAAGGGAGCCAAACCAATATCCTCAAACGCCCCGACATGGTCGATAAAGATGGTAACGGTGACGGCGAAGGATGGATTGTCGTTGATGATCTTGTAGACACAGGAAATACCTTTAAAATAGCGCGTGAAATGTACCCCAAGGCGCATTTTGCCTGTATTTACACAAAACCAGCAGGCGAAAAGCTTGCCGATAGTTTCGTGACCGCTTTTTCCCAAGATACTTGGGTTCATTTCCCATGGGATTTAGAAAACCAATACGCAACGCCACTTGCTCGGAAATAAGCCTGTACCACACTTTTAGGCTTGCAATCAGGGCTCTTTTGGCGCTATAACCCTCACATTCAAGCATATTTTGGCGAAATTTGGCTGCCTCAAATATGCATATATTTAAAATAACCCTTTTATTTCAAGGAGATAGAAAATGCCGAAGATGAAAACGAAAAGCTCTGTCAAAAAGCGCTTTCGTGTGACAGGTAGCGGAAAGATCAAATCTGGTCAGGCTAAAACGTCACACATGATGATGAACAAACCAAAATCTATGAAGCGTAAAGCACGCCGTACAACAACATTGTGCGCAGCGGACGCGAAGATCATTTTAACGAACTGGCTGCCTTACGGACGTAAGAAGAAAAAAGGCGTTAAAAAAGTTAAAGATCAAGGAGCGAAATAATGGCACGTGTTATAGGTGGAGCGTCATCACACGCTCGTCATAGAAAAGTTATTACAAAAGCAAAAGGCTATTATGGCCGTCGTAAGAACTGTTTCCGTACAGCTGTACAAGCTGTCGAGAAAGCAGGTCAGTACGCGTATATTGGTCGTAAGCAAAAGAAACGCAATTTCCGTAGCCTATGGATTCAACGCATCAATGCAGCGGCCCGTATCAACGGCATGAAATATTCAACTTTCATGAACGGTTTGAAGCTTGCTGGTATTGATCTAGACCGTAAAGTTCTAGCCGATATCGCAGCACGCGACGAAGCAGCCTTTGCAGAGATTGCAAAGCTTGCCCAAGCCGCTCTTAAAAAAGCCGCTTAATTTAACTTTACAATGAAAAATTCAAAAAGCCCTCTCATAAAGGGCTTTTTTATTGACATATTATATTTATTATGTAATTTTGTGCTTAAATATTAAAGGATAATATAATGGCTCTAAAGACACTTAGCATCGGACAAGAATTGCTCAGAGCGGCCTCTGGTCATGGCGGCGGCAATGGTTCAGTCAATATCCCAGAAATTGTAACCAAAATGGGAACGTTTGCAAAAGCGGTGGCGATAGAAGAATATAGTATCGATAAGGGTTTTGCTTTTGATTCAGGTCTTATTTTTCCGTTAATAGGGATCAACCATCTTATAACACGCGGCATTATGCAGCCATTGGAGCGCATGGCATCTGGCATTCCAGATATTGAAAAAGGAGCCGCCGCAAAATCAACAGCAAGTGTTGCGACAGATAAGCCAGATAGCTTTTTCGAAGATGCGGACAAGCACGTATCAGCGATTGCCTTAAAAATGATAAAAGACTGCGTTCGGATTTCCACGAATGTTACGATGGCAGAAATAGAAGGCCGTCCAATCAGCTCAGCTGTCAAACAGACTGACTTACGGATAGCTGAAATGGCCCTTACAGGTTTAAACGCAGCTATTCAAAAACTAGCACAAGACAACCCAACCATTTCAGGGCTTGATAAATTTGCGGCAGATATGTCGAGTGTAACAAAGCATTATTCAGCGTTTGCTCAAAAACTACTCCCAACATTGGAAGTAGGCTTAAAAGCGCAAACCCCGCGATAAAGAATTTAAAAAGCCCCCTTCTGTGGGGCTTTTTTTTATGCCATAACGTCATTTATGAACGCGCATAAAAAACTGGCTGTCTTTAATTGGAACGGGACATTATTTGATGATATGGAGGCCACCCATATTGCAACTAATGCGTGCCTTAATTTTTTTAATATTCCTGATATTACCCTCGAACAAGAGCAAGAGCTGTTCACCTTTCCGCTTATTCATTTTTACGAAAAAATGGGGGTGAGCGTTGATCATTACCTAAAACATGCCGAAGAAGTCGGTGAACTTTTTCACAATGTTTATAATACGCATAAAGAAAATTGCCATCTGGCCGATGGCGCGATTACATTACTTGATTGGCTAAAAAACCAAGGGGTCGTTTGTAAAATTTTGAGCAATCACGTTCAAACAACTCTGGAAAACGATATTGATCGTTTTGATATTGCACATTATTTCGATACGATTTCGGGCAATATAAACCCCGCGACTATTATCACGGGCATGAATAAATTTGAGCGTCTTGATATGTTCTTAAACGAAAATGGCTTTAACCGCGACAATACTTTCATCATTGGCGATAGCCATGAAGAGCCAGAGCTAGCGCGTAAAATGGATATCCTTGGTATTTCTATTTCAGGGGGGTTGCTATCCCCCGCCCGCTTAGAAAAATATAAGAAAGACTACATTATTGATAGCCTAACCGAAGTTGCCCCTATTTTGGAGAAAGAATGGGGCTTGGCTATGCCGCAAAACCAGCTTGCACAACGCGAAACGGTGCGTTAAAAACAATCCATGACTGATGTATCCCAATTAAAAAACGAGCTGACCCAAATGGTTGAAGCCGCAAACGATTTAGACTCGATTGAAGCGGTGCGCGTTTCTGCCCTTGGTAAAAAAGGCAAGATTACTGCGCTGATGAAGACTTTAGGCGGCATGGATCCTGAGGAGCGCAAAACAACAGGCGCAGCGCTTAATTTACTGAAAGATGAAATAGCGGCGCTTATTGCCAGTCAAGAATACGCGCTTAAAAAACAAGCGCTTGAGCAACGCCTTGCTACTGAAACTATTGATGTTTCTTTATCGGCGCGCCCCGAAAAACAGGGTAAAATTCACCCGATCAGCCAAACAATGGAAGAACTCACCACGATTTTTGGTTCAATGGGCTTTATCGTGTCCGAAGGCCCCGATATTGAAGATGACTGGCATAATTTCACCGCGCTGAACTTCCCGCCCGGTCACCCTGCGCGTGAAATGCATGATACATTTTACTTGCCCGATGATCCCGATGAAACGGGCGAAGCGGCCAAGAAATTATTGCGTACGCATACGTCAACGGTTCAAATCCGCGCTATGGTTGAACAAGGCGTGCCGATTAAAACAATCGTAATGGGGCGCACCTATCGCTCTGACTACGACATCACACACACGCCCATGTTTCATCAATGTGAAGGGCTTGTGATTGATAAAGATATCCATATGGGTCATCTTAAAGGATGCTTGCAAGATTTTGCCAAGGCCTATTTTGAAGTGGATGATCTCCCTGTGCAGTTCCGTCCCTCTTTCTTCCCTTTTACAGAGCCGAGCGCTGAAGTTGATATTGGTTGTTCGCGTAAAGATGGCGGCCTGAAAATTGGCGCTGGTGAAGACTGGCTCGAGATTTTAGGCTGTGGCATGGTGCATCCAAATGTCATTAAAAACTGCGGCTATGACCCAGAAGAGTATCAAGGATTTGCCTTTGGTATGGGCGTTGAGCGGATTACGATGTTAAAATACGGCATCCCTGACCTGCGGACTTTCTTTGAGAGCGATATCAGATGGCTACAGCATTACGGCTTTGACCCGCTTGATCGACCCAATAGAGCCACTGGCACCAAATAATGCAAATCCGTGCCCTAAAACGGGGTGATTATGAGACATGGCTTCCGCTCTGGCAGGCCAATTGTTTGAACCAAATTACACAGGATATAACGGCCGAAACACGGCGACGTTTATGTAACCCCAAAGAGGACGTTTTTGGTCTTGGCGCATTCGATGAAACGGGGGCACTTTGTGGCTTTCTCCATTATATTTTGCACCCCACAACGGGATTTAAAGAGCCTGCCTGTTACATGCAGGATTTATACGTTAATGTGAAATATCGCCGTCAAGGCATAGCAAAGCACCTTGTGTTGACGTTAAATGAAATGGGTCAGGCACAAAAATGGGCGCGTATTTATTGGTTCGCTGAGGAAGGTAACGACGCCGTACAAAAATTATATAAAGACTTGGGCGTTAAAATGAATTTTAGCCTTCACATGTTGCATATCCATAGCTAGGAACAGGTAAAGTTCCTGCGTGCAAAATCCCAATACGGCGTTTGTCCGTGAATAGAGTTATTCGAATAATCTTGGCGCGGGGGTTCACCGTAATAACGTGCCATGAAGGCGTCCGTCGCATTAACGGCTTCTTCTTCATTTCGCAAAATTAATTCAGCAGAAAAATTTTCACCATTCACAAATGGCCTGACATGATTTGCCAAATGATAAAGCTCATGAAAAATCATCCGCTGCAATGACACATCCTGCACACCCGTATCCGTGTAATACGCAAACTGAGTCGCCCAATCACTTGTCCCGATTATAAGCACAGGCGTGCGCCCATCAACATCAACACCGCCCGCCTGATTGGCATGGTGGATGTTGACGGATATTTTTTCACCCTCAAAACGCTGATAAATAGTTTCAATCATGGAGAGCCCCTCAGGCGTTGCGGCAATTTCTTGCAACGCCAAACGTAAGGTGTCAGCAACGGCATTCTCGCGCGATTGAGGAATAGAAAAATACTGATCCAGATCAATAGAATTACAAGACTCAGGTGTGTTAACACGCTCTTCATTTCCATCTAGAGCATCTGGAATTCTAGCGCAACCTGCCAAGATTGCAGAAAGCCCTGTCACTAATAATGTCCGCCTTGTAACCATAAAGCTTGTTACTATTTTTTATGTAAATAATCAAGTATAAAAACCAACAAAGCAGTTGTAAAACAAGGCTATCTTGCGCTAAATAATTACTTGAAAATAAAGGATTAACGATGAAATTTACACTTTCTTGGCTTAGAGACCACCTTGACACCAATGCGTCCCTTAAAGAGATCACAGATAAGCTCACCGCTATCGGTTTGGAGCTTGAAGGCGTCGAAGACCCATCAGAAAAATATGCGCCTTTTAAGGTCGCCTATGTAGAGAGTGCTACCCAGCACCCTGATGCAGATCGGCTGCGTGTTTGTATTGTCGATACGGGCAATGAAAAGGTTCAGGTCGTGTGTGGTGCGCCTAATGCCAAGACAGGGATGAAAGCTATTTTTGCGCCTGCTGGATCATATGTTCCGGGCACAGACATGGTGCTTAAAAAAGGCAACATTCGTGGTGAAGAATCCAATGGTATGCTCGTATCCGAACGCGAAATGGGTTTATCCGATGAGCATGATGGCATTATTGAACTGCCAACGGATACCAAAGTCGGCACGCCGTTTACTGAAATTTATGGGATGAATGATCCCGTTATCGATATTGCCCTGACCCCTGACCGCGGTGATTGCGCGGGCGTACGCGGGATTGCGCGTGATTTAGCGGCGGCGGGCTTAGGCACGTTAAAGCCGCTTAAACACACGCCGCATAAAGGCGCATTTAAAAGTGATATTGGCGTTAAAATTTCCGATACTAAAGGCTGCCCTATTTTCATGGGCTGCCTCGTTAAAGGTGTTAACAATACAGCTTCCCCTACTTGGATGCAAAACCGTCTTAAGGCCGTTGGCCTGCGACCTATTTCGGCGCTTGTTGATATTACAAACTACATTTCGCTTGATCTGTGTCGTCCGCTCCATGTGTACGATGCCGACCTCGTTAAAGGTGACATTCATGTACAGCTTGCGAATAATTGCGATAGCTTTGACGCCCTGAATGATAAATCCTACACCGTCACTGATGCAATGACTTCGATTACGGATGATAGCGGCCTTTTGGGTCTTGGTGGTATTGTCGGCGGCGTGTCGACAGGTTCAACAGAAGGCACGAAAAACGTCTTTATTGAATGTGCCTATTTCTCACCAGACACAACAGCGAAAACAGGCCGCACTCTGGGGATTGATTCTGATGCGCGGTATCGTTTTGACCGAGGCGTTGACCCAGAATTTGTGCAAGCAGGAATTGAAATTGCGGCGGCGCTTGTTGTTGAACTTTGCGGCGGTCAAGCCTCAGAAATAGTGAGCGCTGGTAAAACACCATCATGGAGACATGAAATTGATTTTGACCCGAGCTACACGGCCCGCCTTGCAGGGATTGATATTCCTGCCGATGAACAAAAACAAATTTTGACCAATCTTGGTTTTGAGATTAGTGGATCAAAAGTAACACCGCCCTCATGGCGTAGTGATATTTCAAAGCAAGAAAGCGGCGGCAAAGCCGATTTGGTTGAAGAAGTCATCCGTATTTATGGCTATGATAGAATTGAACCTGTATCTGTGCGTAGCGCCCATACAGTGAGCGATAGCGCGGAAACAACAATGCGCTCGCGCATCCGTCTAGCCCGCACAGCCCTTGCCTCGCGCGGCATGAGCGAGTGCGTGACGTGGTCATTTTTAACCAAAGAACTCGCGATGAAATTTGGTGCCAATGATAATGCCAATGCCGATAGTTTGACACTCTCAAACCCCATCAGTGAAGATTTAAACCAAATGCGCCCAAGCATTTTACCAAACCTTATTAATGCCGCGCTAAAAAATGCCGATCATGGGCAAATCAATACGGCGCTTTATGAAGTTGGCCCCGATTTCCAATCTGGTAAAGTCAACGGACAAAGAAGCGTTGCGGCAGGCGTGCGTTATGGCGCACAAGGCAACCGCCATTGGAGCAGTGCAGAGGCCGCCCGCGCGGTCGATGTTTATGATGCCAAGGCTGATGCCATTGCCGCGCTCAACGCGGCGGGCGCACCGACGGATAATTTACAAGTGCAGCGCATTGCGCCGAACTATTATCACCCTGGACGCTCTGGCGCGCTCACATTGGGTAAAAATGTGCTGGCAACTTTTGGGGAAATTCACCCTGCGATTTTGGAAGATATGGACATCAAAGCGCCCCTTTGTGCGTTTGAAGTCTTCCTTGATAATATCCCAGAGAGCAAGAAAAAGGGCTCTGCCAAATCTTTGCTGAACATTCCTGCCTTTATGCCGCTCGCCCGCGATTTTGCGTTTATCGTTGATGAAAATGTAGAGGTTGATAATATTTTGCGTGCCGCCAAAAGCGCGGATAAAACGCTTATTCAAAATGCCGAAGCCTTTGATGTCTATCAAGGCAAAGGCATTGAAGACGGCAAAAAATCAATCGCCATCACCGTCACAATTCAACCTATTAAGCAGACCCTAACAGACAGCGAAATCGAAGGCCTATCGAAGAAAATCATAGAAGCCGTCGCGTCAAAAACTGGTGCTGTTTTGAGGGGCTAAAGAACCTGTTCTTTGCGCAATTTGAGCATCTGGGACATTAGTTTTTGTGTATAATAAATTACCTAAAGATAATGGGCTTTTTGCCATTTTTGAAAAAAACATTCCAGCCGTAAGCCATCTTGTTTCTGGCGTTTCTATTCCTGCTGCTCTTAAATCTTGGGCTGCCCAGTACACGCAATTTTGAGAATTTCGATCGTAAGGCACAAAACTTCCAGCCTGTTCATCAAAGTAATTTTCAACATGACGGTATACTTCTTCTGAGAGGTCAAAACTGGATGCCTGTATATTAACTGTAGGAAATATTTGTAAGAGGTTTGCTTTTCGGGCAACAGAGCCTCTTTTTAAAGCATGATCGAAAAATAAACTAAGGCCAGATTTTTCACAATTTATTTTTATTTTTCGATAATCAAAATCAAGTTCTAAAAAATCATCATTTTCTTCGATCATTGTATATACATGCCCATATCGTGTGATGGCAGGTAACGGAACCTCAGCACCCAAAAAAGGCGCCGTTTTATGTGGTATAAAAACCAAATGAATTCTGAACACATTGGACATGAAAAAAGTGTTTATAGGCAAAATTAAGATTATGCAAATAATTACTTCTTCCCCAGTTCCTCCTCGATAATATCTTTACGGCTGAGCTTACCGATCATGGTTTTAGGCAAGGCCTTGTCACGGAATTCAATGCGTTTGGGGATTTCAATTGAGGAGATTTTATCCGCCAAGAAAGCTTTTAAATCTTCGGCGTTTAATGTGCGGCCCTCTTTGCATTTAATCCATGCTTTGACGATTTCGCCGCGCTGTGCATCGGGAAGACCGGCGACGATACATTCTTCAACGCTGGGGTGTTCATAAATAGCTTCTTCAACGTTACGCGGATAAACGTTATACCCGTTGGTGATAATCATGTCTTTGATACGGTCAACAATGAACACATATCCTTGCTCGTCCATGATAGCGATATCGCCCGTATGAAGGCGGCCATTTTTAAGGGTTGATGCGGTGGCGTCATCCCTCTTCCAATATCCCTTCATAATTTGCGGGCCGGTAGCGCAAAGCTCGCCTCTCTCCCCAACTGCAACTGGTTTGCCTGTTTCGATATCAAGGATTTCAACCACGGTTTGTGGGAACGGCAGACCAATTGACCCTGCCTTATTTTCACCCACGCGCGGGTTACAGCACACAACAGGTGAACTCTCGGTTAGGCCATAGCCCTCAACCGCAACGCAGCCCGTGGTTTTTTCAAAACGTTTTTTAACCTCAACCGCCAATGGCGCGCCGCCAGAGATACAATATTTAATCGAGGACAAATCAAATTTAGATAATTTTTTATGATTGTTAATCCCATTAATAATCGCAGGCACAGCAGGGAAAACAGTTGGTTTCTTCTTATCAATTAAGGCCAATGTCTGATCAAGATCAAAACGCGGCAAGGCGATAATTTCCATTGCTTTTTTGACGGACATGTTCATCACCGCCGTCATTGCAAAAACATGGAAAAATGGCAAAACGCCGAGCATCTTGTCTTGCCCCGGATCACAGCCAAGCCACGTGCTCGCTTGCTCTGCATTGGCAACTATATTGGCATGGGTTAGCATTGCGCCCTTTGGCACGCCTGTTGTTCCGCCTGTATATTGAAACAAGGCCACGTCTTCAACCGCGTTAATCTCAACGGGTTTATAATCGCCTTTATTATCAATAAGGGCGCTATACCATGTAATACGCTTATTATTGTCAGGGATATCAGCAAGCTCTTTGCCCTTCACAAGCTTAAACAGGATATTTTTAGGGAAAGGGAGAATATCGGTAAAGCGGCATACAATAATATGATTAAGGCGCGTATCAGTAAGCATCTTATTCATTTTACCAAATAGTAATTCTAAATCCGCCGTGATCATAATATCGGTGTCGCTGTCCTCGATCATAGTGGCGAGCTCTTTTTCCGCATAAAGTGGATTATAATTGACCACCGTCGCCCCAATACGCATGAGCGCATAATAGGCAATAACAAAATAAGGGCAGTTCGGCAGGAAAATTCCAACTTTTGTACCCTTGCTTACACCCATGTCTTGCATGCCTTTGGCAAAGCGCTTTGTCAGGTCGTTAATCTCTCCCCATGTATATTTAAATCCTAAAAAGTCAAAACCCGGAGAGCTGCCAAATTTTTCTGCCGTTTCATCAAGCATTTGATACACAGGGTAAGCAGGGATATCCATGCGCCAATCAATGCCGGCTGGATAATGATTTTCCCAAGGGTAACGCTGATCTTTAGACATCTGACCTCACTTTTTATGGTTGTTGCGTAACTATGTTACCTCAAAATTGTTAAAAACAAAGTAGGGAATATAAGTGGATATTCATAATGTCGTTAATAGTTTATAATAAAAAGCTAGCCTGCGTTAGAATCATGCGGTAAATTGTCATTAATTGTTTTTTATTTCTAAAACTAACAATAGGAACATACCTTGAATACCGAACCGCTCATCAGCGCCACCGGTGATGTCACAGAAGAAACACATCACTCCTCTGTCACGACGAAGCTTAAATGGTTTAATTCAACAAAGGGATTTGGCTTTACCGTCCCTGAAGATGATCCATGTGATGCGTTTATTCATATCACCACCTTGCAAGATGCTGGCATTAAAGAGCTTGGCGATGGTGCGCTCATAAAATGTGATATTGTTAAAGGCCCTAAAGGTGCGCTTGTGACGAAAGTCGAAAAACTTATTCAACAAGGGCAAGAACCCTCACCTATCACCTTCCGTGTTGATCCAAGCGAGGAAGAAAACCTTGTGCGTATGGACGGGACAGTGAAATGGTACAAACCTGATAAAGGGTTTGGTTTCATTATCCCTGAAGACGGACAAAAAGATGTCTTTGTTCATAAAACCTGCCTAGAGCGTCATAATATGGATTTACTCATCCCAGGACAGCAGGTCAAAATGATTGTGCGCCCCGTTGATAAAGGCCGCGAAGTCGTTGATTTCGATTTGGTTTAAAAAATATTATATAGGTAATAAAAAAGGGCTGAAATAATCAGCCCTTAATTTTTATGATTAATGCATTCGCAGCTTAACCTGTCGCAACATTTTTGATCTCTAGGTCATCTGGCGTACCCGCGTCCCCTGCAAAATCATTCGGGTTGAGTTTCTTCGCCCGTGACGTCACTTGGTAGGCCAATTGTGCGTGGGTTGAGCAATAAGGAATGTTTTCAACAACAGTGCAACCACAAAAAGAAAACTCTTCACTTTGGGGGTCTCCAGAAGGCCAGCGGCACATTTTTTCAGTCAACTCAGCCATAGAAACTTCTTTACCTTTGAACTCAGGCTGCCTTAGCTGCGGCGCTCTTTTTACAACAATGCGCGGTATATCTGATGCGACTTTTTTCTTTTTTGTGTTTTGTTGAATAGGTGAAACGCGGCTTGATAATTTTAGACGGTGCGCTTTACCAATAACAGCGTTACGTGTCACGCCATCACCAAGCTGTTTTGCAATTTCGGCCGCAGTTTTACCTTCGCCCCAAAGCTTCTTTAAAATATCAACGCGATCGTCGCTCCAGCTCATGCTCAATTTCCCCCAAAGAAAATAATTAGTTATGCACCAATAATTTAGTGCTTAAACTGTAATATTTTTGAAATATGAGGCTACCTTATCAAGGTGGTGATTCTCTGACTAGAGTCGCGGGCAAATAAAGAACCATTATCCACAAAAACAAATTAATTTTATTTTAAGAGGACGCCTTTGGGTCTAAACCCCACATACTGTAACGCTCTGCGTCGTCTTGCCAATTTTCACGGACTTTAACAAAAAGCTTAAGGTGAACAGGGGTCTCCATAAAGGTGCTGAGTTCTTGGCGAGATTGCTGCCCCACCTGTTTAATCATAGCGCCATCTTTACCCAAAATAATTTTCTTATGCGTATCACGCGTGACATAAATTGTTTGTTCAATTTTAATATCGCCATTTTCGAAATTCTCCCATGTATCTGTCTCAACCGTAAGGTTATAGGGAAGCTCTTGGTGTAATTTATAAAATAATTTTTCGCGCGTTACTTCCGCCGCCATAAGACGCATCGGCATATCTGTAATGTGATCTTCGGGATAATGCCATTGTTCATCTGCCATTTGACTTGCTAAATAGGACAGGAGCTGTTTCGTGCCATCTTCTTTTAAGGCAGAGATCATGAAGGTTGCCTCAAAATCAAAGCTTTCATTTAATTTTTGCGAGATATCGAGTAATTCTGCACGGCGCACTTTATCAATTTTGTTTAAAACCAAAATTGTCTTACGCGCTTTTCCATCTTTAAGATGATCCAAAATATACTGTGTTGCCTTACCCGATTTTTTAGAGGCGTCGACCATAAGCAGTAATGTTTCTGAATCCTCAACCCCCTCCCATGCCGCAGAAACAATTGCTTTTTCAAGTTTATTATTTTGTGATGGCTGAAAAATCCCTGGCGTATCCACAAAAACAATCTGCGCGTTTTCATGCAAGGCAATGCCCAAAACGCGTGTTCTGGTTGTTTGTACTTTGGGTGATACAATCGAAACTTTTGCCCCAACCAGAGCATTAATGAGCGTCGATTTCCCAGCATTTGGCGCGCCTGCAACGGCAACAAACCCAAATTTTTGATTATGCTCACTCATATATTTATACTTTTCATTTTTCTTTTTTTAGCATTTTAACCATTTTACGTGCGGCCGTTTTTTCTGCCGCCCTGCGGGATGCCCCCTCTTGATGAATAGGCTCAAACCCCTGAACGGTCAATGATATTGTAAAAACAGGGGCATGGTCTGGCCCATCACGAGATACAATTTGATAAACAGGCAGGGGAAGGCCGCGTGCCTGAACCCATTCTTGAAGCTCCGTCTTGGGATCTTGCGGCGCTTTAACAAGCGTTTCAATGTTATCGCCCCACAAGCGAAGAATAACGTCACGAACAACTTCGTAGCCACCATCAATGAACAACGCACCCAAAAGCGATTCAACAACATCACTAATGATATTTTCATTCTGATGCCCTCCAGCCTCTTTTTCGGCGTTCGAGAAGATGATAAATTCATTCAGCCCGTGGGCCTGACCAATCACTGTCAGTGTTGCCCCTTGCACAAGCGCAGTGTGGCGTTTTGCGAGCCCGCCCTCGTTTTCTTGCCTAAACTTTTCAAAGAGCGCCTGCGCAATAACAAGACCCACTACGCGGTCTCCTAAAAACTCAAGGCGCTGGTAACTATACTCCTCGCCTGTACTTGAGTGGGTTAAAGCACGTTCTAAAAGATGACGATCTTTAAATTTATATCCTAAAATACCTTCGATTTTTTCAAAATCTACGTGTGCCATTTTCTATTCGGCCTTTGGCCTTACAGGGCCAATTTTATCAAAAATACGGCTAAAGCGGATTGAGGTAACCCAAGTCCATGGCTTTAATAATGCAGCCTTTTGATCAACAGAGAAGAATAAAATATCGGCGCGTCCAACAAGATTATCATAGGGGACAAAACCAACGAGGTTTTGAACACGACTATCTTGTGAATTATCACGATTATCACCCATCAAAAAATAATGTCCTGCAGGCACTTTATATTCTGCCGTATTATCGAGCATCTCATTGTCAGACTTCTCATAAATGCGATGCATAATACCGCCCGGCAGTGTTTCAATATATTCCATTAAATTCTGCGTTTCATAATCACCGCCCTCTTCTTGGCGAAGGCCTACAGGTTCGCGCTCAACGCGTGTGCCGTTCAGATAAAGACGTCCATTAATAACCTGAACGCGGTCTCCTGGCATGCCAATAAGGCGTTTAATGTAATCCACCGAGGGGTTGGTGGGCAATTTGAAGACTATAACATCGCCGCGCTGAGGCATTTTTTTACCATCGTCATTCATGACGCGCCCTTCAAAACTTGCAAGGCCAAATGGAAAAGAATGCTCGCTGTACCCATAGGCAGGCTTGCTCACAAAGAGATAATCACCCACTTTAAGTGTTGGCAACATTGACCCTGAAGGGATATTAAATGGCTCATACAAAAAAGTGCGAATAGTAAAAGCCAATAACAGGGCAATAATCACTGTTTTTGCAAGTTCTCCCATTTCCCCTTTTTCTTTAAGGGCTGGCGTTTCTTGGGCCTGTTCGTCTTGTTGATTTTCTATTTTTTTATCACTTGTCATACCTCAAATTAGCCCAGTTTTTAGTGTGAAAGAAACTATAAAGCTTCAATGATGACTTGCGCCTGTGCATAAGGCGGCTCATCAGTTAAACTCAAGTGGATAAAGGGCTCACGGGGTTCAGGTATCAGGCCTTCCAGTAAATCTAGCGCTTTACCCGTTAAATGTAGGCTTGGGCGCCCTTTTTGATCCAAAATGACCTCAATCTCGACCATTTTAAGTCCGTCAATAAAGCCGGTACCAAGCGCCTTGGCACAAGCCTCTTTAGCGGCAAAGCGTTTAGCGAGCGCCAAAATCTCTCGCCCCGAGTGGGCACGGCTCTCGGCAAGAGCGATTTCATTTTTCGTAAAATAACGTGACTTAAAGCGCTGCCCATGTATCTCCATCAACTTTTCGAGCCGGCGCACATCTATTAAATCAATGCCAGTCCCCACAATCATTTAATCACTCGCTCTTTATTCTTTCGTTTTGCTTTTTTAATCAAACGTCGGCGCGCCTCACGCGCGGGTTTAATCATAGAATAAAAAGCAAAGTAAAATAACGGAAAAGTCAGAATTGCCATGATATACCCCCCTATCAACATCGGGGTTAAAATCGCCCAAGGCGCTTGCGTCATGCTCGAAAAGCTAAAATCAATATCTTGAGCAAAAGGAGCGTGCAGACCTGCCATATTTAAAATAAGCCATCCTATTTTATAAGATATCAAAAACAAAAACGGAAAAGTCCATGGATTTCCTATGAGCGTGCCTAAGACGCTTGCAATAAAATTGGCACGAAAAATGAGACAAAGGAAAAAGCATTGCAAGATATGAAACCCCACTGTCGGGGCGAAAGAAATAGACGCACCAAAAGCAAGGCCAGCAGATACAGCGTAGCTCGAAGCATTAAGACGGATTGCCCTGTGTTTAATATAAGAAAAAGAGCGTTTCCAACCCATTGAAGGCCAAAAAAAGTTTTTAAGTCGCGCCCAAATTTTTGGTTTTTTTTTCCTTTTAAAAACCATGTCCTATTCCCGCCTTAACGACCTTTTGCGCGATCAACTGATGTGACTTCAGGGGTCGCCCGCAGCGCAGCAATAACATTGTTGAGATGTTTAATATCTTTCACATAGACATCAATAATCACTTCCCAAAAATCAAGAGAGCGATTTGTGATTTTCAAATTCACAATATTGCCGCCATTTTTACCAATCACCGTTGAGACAGTCCCAAGTCCGCCTGGCTCGTTAACAAAAGTAACATTCAAGCGTCCAACATGTGATTCAGGACTATCGGGACCCTCACCCCATGACACATCAATCCAGCGCTCTGGTGTGTCGGCAAAAGTCTCCAATGTTTCACAATCAATTGTGTGAATGGTAACGCCCTTACCGGTTGTAACAATCCCGACAATACGGTCCCCGGGAAGCGGGTGACAGCACCGTGCAAAATGAACGGCCATGCCCGGAATAAGCCCTTTAATCGGCAGTGGCTTATCAGAATCAGGGCGCTTGGCCATTGCATAGTCTTTGGGATTTTGATCCTTGGGCGCTTTGGCGACTTCTGTTTTATGACCTGGAAAAATAGTTTTAAAAACATCGCCTGCTTTAAAATGACCTGATCCGATATTGGCATAAACATCTTCAACATCATCAACCCGCAATTGTTTAAGAACACCGGCAACAGCTTTGTCGGTTAAATTATAACCCTCCTGCTGGAATATTTTTTTAAGCATAGCCTGACCCAGCGCGGCATATTCTGTTTTTTGCTGTAGACGGATATAGCGTTTAATGTGTGAGCGCGCTTTTCCTGTTACAACAAAACGCTCCCATGCGGGTGACGGATTTTGTGTTTTTGATGTTATGATTTCAACTTGGTCGCCGTTATTTAACTTTGTATTTAAAGGAGCAATACGCCCATTCACCTTTGCACCCACTGTTTTATCACCCACATCCGAGTGAATAGCATAGGCAAAATCAACAGGCGTTGATCCATTGGGGAGTTCCATCAAATCGCCGCGCGGGGAGAATACAAAAACGCGATCTTGGAAAAGTTCCAGCTTTGTGTTTTCTAAAAAATCCTCTGGGCGTGATGATTGCTCCAAAATCTCAAGAAGCTCGCGCATCCAGCGATAGCTTTTTATGTCTTTTTGATCTGTCTTTTTCTTGCCGTCCTTATACGCCCAGTGCGCGGCAACCCCAAGGTCGGCTTCGCGGTGCATATCTTGGGTGCGTATTTGAATTTCAATGCGTTGATTTTCTGGCCCAATCACAGTCGTGTGAATAGAGCGGTATCCGTTTGGCTTTGGTGTTGAAATATAATCTTTAAAACGCCCTGGCACAGTAGGATAATGGGAGTGTAAAATACCAAGAGTATGATAACACTCCTCTATATTATCAACCACAATACGAAAAGCCATGATGTCAGAGAGCTGCTCGAATGACACATTCTTACGTTGCATCTTTTTCCAGATAGAATAACGTGTTTTCTCACGACCAGTAATTTCCGCATTAATTTTTGCGGCTTTCATTTTTGCTTCAAGCGTTTTAATAATTTTCTTAATAATCTCGCCGCCTTCTTGGCGCAAATAAGAAAGACGGTTGGTTATGCTCGCTTGAGCTTCGGGAAACATATAACTAAAAGCAAGGTCATCAAGCTCTTCTTTAATTTGGTGAATACCAATACGTTCTGCCAGCGGCGCGTAAATATCTGTTGTTTCCTTGGATATGCGAATGCATTTATCAGGGCGGTCTTTAAAATGGTAAAGCGTGCGCATGTTATGTAACCGGTCAGCAAGCTTAACCAGAAGAACCCGAATATCCTCTGACATTGCCACCAGAAGCTTTCTAAAATTTTCCGCCTGCTTGCCTTCAAAGCTCTGGCTTTCAATTTTAGTCAGCTTACTAACACCATTCACAAGATCTGCAACTTCTTTGCTAAACTTCTTTTCGACCTCGGCAAAGGTTGCAGATGTATCCTCAAGCGTATCATGCAAGATTGCCGTAACAATGGTTGGCTCATCCATACGCATATCAGCCAAAATTGTAGCCACTTCCATTGGGTGTGTGTAATAAGGCTCTCCCGATACGCGGGTCTGACCCTCATGCTTTAATTTAGCAAACTCATACGCATTGGTAATCATCTCCGGGGTCAAGTCAGGCGTATAGGCCTTTACTTTAAGCAGTAAATCATCGAGCAAATTGGCGTATTCGTCTTTAGGCAATGTGAGGTCTCTTTGAGGGGTAAAGCGTTCAAATATTAACAATTTAAACTATCACGCCGCAAATCGAAATCCCATAAAAAAAGGCCGGCAAAGCCGACCTTTTAAAAATTATAGGAGAAGTCAATTAATCTTCATCAATGAGGCTGCCTGCAATATCTTTCAGACTTGGCTCATTCTTGGCTTTAGGCTCTTCATCGCTCATTTTGCCCCATTCTTCTTCGCCGTCCATCATGTCGATCACATCTTCACCATCATCATCCATCGCGATAATGCGTTGTTTGCTGCGAATAATATCTTCTTTCAGGTCTTCAATATTAACTGTTTCTTCTGCAATTTCACGCAAAGCGACAACAGGGTTTTTGTCATTGTCACGATCAACAGTCAAAAGAGCGCCAGAGCCTATTTTACGGGCGCGCTGCGCTGCCACCATCACAAGCTCAAAGCGGTTTGGAATTTCTTGAATACAATCTTCTACAGTTACGCGAGCCATCGTTTTTCCTTTAAATTTGTCATTATTAGCCTCAGAAAGGCTGTTTATAGGGGGTTTTATTCAAAACTGCAAGAATTTATATCTTTATTGCCAGCACCATTATTTTCCGCCAAATTAAGGGTATGAGTGAAAACTGCGTCAATCCAGACCCTAATTGCCAATTATGCCCACGCCTTGCCGCTTTTCGGAGCGAAAACAAGATCAAATATCCTGATAAGTTCAACGCTCCTGTGCCGTCTTTTGGAGATGAAAGTGCCAAATTACTTATTGTTGGCCTTGCGCCGGGGCTAAAAGGTGCCAATTTCTCAGGAAGGCCCTTCACGGGCGATTTCGCTGGAGAGCTTCTTTACGGGACCCTTTTAAAATACGGCCTTGCTAAAGGTGAATTTAAAGCCCGCCCTGATGACGGGTTAGAGCTTATTAATGCGCGCATTACAAACGCCGTGCGCTGCCTGCCCCCTGAAAATAAACCTTTAGGCTCAGAAATTAATACATGCATGCCCTATCTTAAAAGCCAGATAGAGACCATGCCCAATTTAAAAGTCATTCTCTCCCTTGGCCTTGTTTCCCACAACACTGTTTTAAAAGCGCGCGCGGAGAAACTTTCGGCTTATAAATTCGCGCATAACGCCACCCATGATTTAGGCGGTGGCCTGACATTAATTGACAGCTATCACTGCTCGAAATACAACACCTCAACCAAACGTCTTACAGAACAAATGTTCCATGATGTTTTTAAGACGATCCAACAATATTTATAAATATTATTCTGGCTTAGATTTTAGGCGTTTGGTCATGAGTTTGTTCAGCGCATGAATATAGGCGCGCGCCGAAGCAACAAGCGTATCAGAATCTGACCCCTGACCTGTCACCGTTTTACCCTCTTCTTCGAGGCGCACGGTCACGCCCGCTTGGGCGTCTGTTCCGCCCGTTACAGCGTGCACTTGATAGAGTTGCAGATGTGCATTCTCATGCGGAACAATGTCACGGATAGCTTTAAAAATCGCATCAACAGGACCATTTCCATTCACTTTGGTATGTTTTTCAACCCCATCAACGATAAGCTTCATCTCTGCTGTTTGCGGCCCTTCAGTGCCCGCTACAATTTGAAGCGCTCTAAATTTAATATGGTCATGATCGCGTCCAACCTCATCATCAATCAGCGCAATAATATCTTCATCAAAAATTTCTTTTTTCTTATCGGCTAAATCTTTAAACCGTTTGAAGAAATCTTGAAACGCGTTGTCACCAATATCGTAGCCCAAAGATTGGATTTTATCTTTCAGCGCATGACGGCCAGAATGCTTACCCAAAACCAATTCAGATTTCTTAAGGCCAACAGATTCAGGTGTCATAATTTCATAAGTCTGCGCGTTTTTTAACATACCATCTTGATGGATGCCGCTTTCATGAGCAAAAGCATTCGCGCCAACAATCGCCTTATTGGGCTGGACGTTAAATCCAACTGTTGTCGATAAAGTTTTTGAGGCCTTCGTGAGCATTTCGGTTTTTATATTATTATGAAACGGCGCCTTATCATTACGGGTGCGTATCGCCATGACAATTTCTTCAAGCGCTGCATTACCAGCGCGCTCACCGATACCATTAATCGTGCATTCAATTTGACGCGCCCCCGCTTGAACACCCGCAAGTGAATTTGCAACCGCCAAGCCCAAGTCATTGTGACAGTGAACAGAAAGTCGCGCCTTATCAATATTGGGCACACGGTTCATCAGCATTTTGATTTGCGCGGCGTATTCTTCAGGAACGGAATACCCAACCGTATCAGGAATATTAATTGTTGTTGCGCCGCATTTAATCGCTATTTCTACAGCCTGACACAAAAAATCATCTTCGGTGCGGCTACCATCTTCAGCAGACCATTCAACATCATCTGTAAAACTGCGCGCAAAAGTCACACTTTCAGCAACAGCCTCTAAAACAGCTTCTGGCGTCATTTGAAGTTTATATTTCATATGAAGCGGTGACGTTGAGATAAAGGTATGAATACGGCTTTGGCGGGCAGGCTTTAATGCGCTCGCGCTGGCTTCAATATCTTTTTTCGTCGCCCGTGACAAACCACAAACAATTGAGTTTTTGAGCACTTTGGCAATTTCATTCACCGCTTCCCAATCCCCAGCAGACGCAATCGGAAATCCTGCTTCAATGACGTCAACACCCATCTCATCGAGCAAGTAAGCAATCTTAAGTTTTTCTTCAAGGTTCATCGAACAACCAGGCGATTGTTCCCCATCGCGTAAAGTCGTATCAAAAATGATGACACGGTTGGCTTCGTTCACTGTTTGCTGAATATCAGACATAATTCTTCCTTATCTTTTATATTTTCTGGCTTTTTTTGATTTTATGAATAAATCCCCTAAGTGCAGGCAGATAAAACTGCCTCATGCCCACTTAGAGGGCGATAAGAAGGAGGAGAGCCAAGAGTGTGTGAGCTCGTTTATTCATAAAACAGATATAAAGCGATCTAAAAAATAAAGTCAATTATTTCTTTATCTCTGAAGGCTTAAGCGTGCGCGCCTCATCAGTAAGCATCACAGGAATACCATCACGTATGGGGTAAGCCAAGCCTGCTTGATCGGAAATAAGCTCATGGGCCTTTAAGTCATAACGCAAGGGCACTTTAGTTATGGGGCAGACTAAAATTTCTAGCAATTTAGGGTCTATCTCGTGGCTCATCTACTCGGCTCCATCAGGTTTGGCATCGGATAAGTCCACAATATGCGCCTCATGCCCTGTTGTTTCAATAAATTTAAGCAAATCTGTCGGCTTAAGACCAATCGTCATTGTGTTTAAAAGCGGGTGATAATTAACGATATTCGTTTCCATCATGCTCTTATCCAACAATATTTTAACCTGATGATTTGTATCATTCATGATAGCAAACGGACACACAGAACCAGGGCGCACGCCCAAATATTCCCAAAGCCTCTCACTTGAGCCAAAAGAAAGACGATAAGACTTAATAATGGCGGGGAGTTTTTTGATATCCACATCCGTCGCATTTTGAAGCACAAGCAAGAAATTCTTTTTCTTCTTATCACGCAAAAATAAATTGCGGCAATGCGTCCCGTCAATTTGGGCATCAACCTTATCACTTTCGGCAACCGTAAAAACCGCCTGATGATGATGGAGTGTATAGGCAATACCGAGCTCCTCTAGCTTTGCCATTAAATCCTCTGGACTTGTTGGCATTGAATCATCTACTTGTTTTTCTAAAGTTTGGCTCATGGGCTCTCTTTTCTTATGAGATATTTTTTAAGCCAATTACCTATATTTTTCAAGGATTTGATAAAGATATTCTCCCGCCTCATTTGTTTTTAGCATTGCACCTATGACATAATAAGATATGAATTCACGAATCCCTTTAAGTAGCTTACAGGCAACCGTTCTTGAAACTTTAAGCAATGGACCGCCGCCTATGGATTTTCATAGAGATACAGGAATAATAGAAACTCCTAGAAATCACATCACCCCTGCTTTTACCATAGAAATGAAAATAGGAGGGTACAATATATGATTCAACTCGCTCAAAACAAAGACGGCAGGCTTATTATCGCTAGCAATCAAAAATTCCCCTCAGAAGTGCGGCGCGTTGAATATTACCGCGACATGAAGCTTTTTATTCTTGTTTATGAAAATGAAGATCATGGCAGTGATCTGATGCCTTGTGAAATAAGTGAAGAAACAGCCGTCAAAGTAATTAGAAGCCCCGATATTATTGTGATTGCTATGGCTGAAAAAGGGCGTGAACCATATGGTTATCAAGTCCCGCTTGTCCAAATAGGCTTATAGGGCTTCATCTTCATTTAAATGACGATTTTTACTTGATTTTCAAAATCCACAGGCTATAACTCTATTCATCTTAGGCATAAGCGGGTGTAGCTCAGGGGTAGAGCGCAACCTTGCCAAGGTTGAAGCCGAGGGTTCGAATCCCTTCACCCGCTCCATTTTCTCCCCCAATATAGTGCAATAAAGACCAAAAATCATTGATATTTATAGGTTTTTATGCAAGCATTTGTCCAGCCCCATAAAATACGATACCCCCAAATCCAAGATTTTTGAGGGTATATTTGGGGGTATAAATAAAAATGGACGGAGTTGATACCCCCAATGACCCTAACGAATCTGCAATGCAAAAACGCCAAATTAGCGGAAAAGGCTTATAAATTGGCGGCTGGACGTGGTTTGTATCTTCATGTCATGCCGAACGGCGCAAAATACTGGCGCATGAAATACCGCTTTGCGGGTAAAGAAAAATTATTGGCTTTTGGGGTATATCCTGAAATTTCACTGAAAGAAGCAGAAGAAAGATGTACAGAAGCCAGAAAACTTCTTGAGCAAAACATTGATCCTCTAAAAGCCAAAAAGGATAACAAAGAAAACGCAGAAGAAAGAGCAACCAACACCTTTGAGTCTACAGCACGCGAATGGCATGATAATTTCAAGCACAAATGGACGCCACGACACGCCGACACTGTTTTAAGGCGGCTTGAAAGGGATGTTTTCCCTGAAATCGGCTATATGCCCATAACAGAAATAAAACCAAGAAACGTAATCAAAGCATTGAAAAAAGTCCAAAGTCGCGGTGCGTATGAACCTGCACATCGCTTACGTCAGTATTGCAATCAGATTTTTGCCTATGCCATCATCAATGAAAAAGCTGAAATTAACCCTGTATCTGACATTGGCATGGTCTTAAAACCTGTTGTTAAAAAGCATTATGCTTGCATAGATACTAAAGAAATTCCTGAGTTATTAAATGCCATTACCCGCAATGATGCCAGATTGCATGTTGATACCCGTCACGCTATGCGTTTGTTAATGCTAACATTCGTCAGAACAAAAGAGTTGATTGAAGCCACATGGGATGAATTTGATTTAGACAATGCCCAATGGATTATTCCTGCCGAAAGAATGAAAATGCGTAATGAGCATGTCGTTCCTCTTTCAAAACAAGCCATAGATATATTGAAAGACTTAAAATCAAGAAATGAAGAATGGGGATGGATTTTTCCAGGTCATCATTCACCACGTAAGCATATGAGCAACAATACAGTCTTAAAAGGATTGGAGCGATTAGGCTTTAAGGGACGCATGACAGGCCATGGCTTCCGTGCGTTAGCCATGACAACAATTAAAGAAAACTTGAATTACCGTCATGAGGTTATAGACCGCCAACTTGCACATGCGCCGCAAAGTATGGTGCAAAGAGCCTATGACAGGGCGCAATTTCTCAATGAGCGTAAAAAAATGATGCAAGAATGGGCAAATTATTTGGATGATATTGCACAAAATAAAACCGTAATAGTTGGCAAGTTCCCTAAAAAAGCCTAAAAATGGTTTATGTCAGAGCAAAATACTTTTTCGTCACCTCTTTACGATCTTATTCCTAAAAGAGCCATTCTTAAAAATCATGCACCATTAATTTGTTTGGTGTTTTATTTGTTTTTAGATTTTGAAAATGACGAACACAGAATAGAACAAATCAACCAACTTTTTTCTTATTTCCATGACCCTGAATTATACGGTCAATTAGAAAAATCCCTGAAAGAAGATAAAGAGGGGTATGTACTATATGAACAAGCACAAAAAGCCTTATCTAATGGGGAGATTGAGGGATATACAGAAGACCCCGATCCATCACCTTCACCCCCTAAACCCAATGAATGGCCAGAAGCCTATACAGTAAGTTTTGTAATTTGGGCTGAATCTACTGGTATGAGATTAAGTGATGATATTATCAAAGATATAAAACCCCTCATTTCCAGCTATCAATTTGATAAAAGTTACCGCGATGGTCAAAACGCATCTTTTCCTAAAATTAATCAGGATACATTAAAAAATTTGATGAAAGAGCCTCTGTGGCAACTACCAAACGCTATTGCCTACGTTTTAGGGTACGAAGCAAAATTAAATACTGAAAAAAATTTCATATTTATTAAATCTAAAAAAACAGGACAGAAAGTTATTGAATACGTGATAGATGCGTATAAAGCCCATAATTTAGAATTTATAGACTACAATACGGATAAAGAGGAAAAAGATTGTAGCTTACAAGAGTGCAAAGTAAGACCGATGGAGTTTATTGATTGGGCAAAGACACTACCTTTGTATCTTAACGGTTTAGAAAATACAAAACAACCCCAAAGCAGAAAACCGCTTAATGACAGAGAACGGCGCGGCTACCAAAAAATAATTGGTGCGCTGGTGGGATTGACTCTTGGAGAAGACTCTAACGGTAAGCCCTATTCTAAATTCAGAACCCAACAATCTATAATTGACGCTATTCATGGAAATTATGGAGAAAAAGAGGGTTTGTCAAAAAGGCAGCTTGAAGCAAAATTCGCAGAAGGTAAAAAAGCATTGAATGACCCTTCTTAACTTCTTTTACCGCAACTGCGGTACTGGATGCCGCAACTACGGTGTTTTCTTAAAATAAACTGCATAGGCTTTCCTTAATGTTAATCGCATGAAGGAGAACAGTAATGCACAACTATATTTTACCCGAAACAGGCTTTGTCCGTTTACCCCAAGTCTTAAAAGTATTCCCTGTATCAAAATCAACATGGTGGGCAGGGGTTAAAGATGGCCGCTATCCCAAGCCCGTCAAACTTGGCCCAAAAATGACCGCATGGCGCGTTGAAGATATTAAAGAGTTAATCGCATCTACACGAGGTTAGTCTTTTGTCAAAACGCTTGTACCCACATAGGTTGGTGCGATATTGGCAAACGTATGATGTTGACGATATTTGTGCTGTGTTTTCTGATTTGAGGCTGCACCCTCAAACTGTCAGAAAATGGATTAAGAACGGCCTTAAAATAACAGATAAGGGCAGACCAGCCTTAATCTATGGCAATGACCTAATCACCTATCTCAAAGAAAACAATAACAAGAACAAATGCAAAACTGACTTTGACCAGCTTTATTGCCCAAGCTGTCAGGATGCACGCCATATCTTTGAAAACAAAATTCATGTAACGCAGGATGTTCAGAAATTATCAGTCAAGGGAATCTGCCGAACCTGTAAAAAGCCAATGTATCAATTCTACAAATTATCTGATTTATCCAAGTTACGGCATAAATTCAAACTGGTTGGTGTTTCGGAATTATACGATTGTGAACATCCCCACGGTAAGACTCACTTAGAAACAATTACCGACAGCACATTAGGTGAGTCAACCACAGGAGATTTGTTTGATGATAAAAGATAAGAAAAAGCACAAATACAACCCAGCGAATGAGCGTGTAAAGTATAAGTACCGCCAACATTTGCGAGGCATTGACCATAAAGATGAAAAGACGATTATTGCATCCTTAAAGAATATCCGTGACTATGAATTATTCATGGATTTTGCAGGATTTGAAAAATTTAACAGCCATATCGCTAGTAAGTACGTGCAAAGCCTTTTGAACAGTGATGTTTCGTCTTCTTACATCACGGATACTCTTCGCGCGCTCAAAGATTTTTTAAGATGGTTGGAACGCCAGCGCGGGTATCGCAGCAAAATCAATTATAATGATATTGATTTTCTTAACGTGTCACGTAACCATCGCAATGCCGCAAAAGCCAAAGAATATCAAAAATCATATAGTTTTGATCAAATTTTGAAAACAGTCAGAAAGATGCCCTCTAAAACCGATAAGGAAAGAAGGGACAAAGCAATGGTATCTTTACAGGCTATTTGTACATTGCGTATATCTGAATTACGCACGGTTAAATTGAAAAATTTGATAGAACAAGATGGTCGCTATTTTATCTATGTTTGCCCCAAAAACATGAACGTCAAATTTGGAAAAACAAGGCATGTTGTTTTTATCCCCTTGCCCGATGATATTATAACAAACGTCATTGATTGGCGTGATTATTTACGATCAATAGGTTTTAGTGAATCTGATCCACTATTCCCAAAAGTTGATAACCGCTTTGGTACAAAAAACCTGCTGGAACAAAAAATTAAAAAGGAAATTATAAAGTCAGATACAACAATTAGGAACGTATTCAAAAAAGCCTTCATAGAGGCGGGGTTTGAATATATTCGCCCTCATTCTTTTCGTTCAACATTGGCGCGGTATGCTCAAACACAAAGCCCCGCATTTTTGAACGCAGTCCGTCAGAATTTAGGCCATGAATCTATTGATACGACATTAAGCAGTTATGGCCATCTTTCGGTTGATGATCAGATAGAAATTATATCCAGCGTAAAATTACATAACATAGAACAAGAAAAACCTTATAACTGAATGTCTTGCATCAATTCAGATGGGGTAATATCAAATCCTTTTGCAATTTTGCACATGGTTTCAACTGATATTTCTCTTTTCCCGTTTTCAATGTGGCTTATATATGTGCGGTGCAAATCAGTACGATAAGCAAGTTCTTCCTGTGACCATTGCCGATCACTTCTCAACTTTCTTATTTTTGTTGCCAAATGCCCATAAACATCCATGCCACAAGCAAGCGATATTGTAGACTACTCGTCTATAGACGACCTGTAACATTCGTCTTGGAAATGTGGCGGCCCTTGTGTAGACTACCCGTAACAATTAAAGGGGTTTTTACATGCCAACACTGGATTTTAAGGGAAAACAATTTGTTTACGCGCATCATTTAAGTGTGCCGTTTAAGCAGCTGGACATTGATCGAGCCAAATCCCTACCAAAAGACGGTAAACCTTCGCTGGATGATAATTTGATTATTCAGGGTGATAATCTTCATGCCCTGAAAGCCCTTTTGCCCCAATACGCTGGAAAAATTAAATGTATTTACATTGATCCTCCCTATAACACAGGCAATGAAGGGTGGTGTTACAGTGACAATGTAAATGCCCCAACTATGAAGGAGTGGCTAAAAAAAGAGGGTAATCCCGTAGATAAGGAAGATTTAGAACGCCATGATAAATGGCTCTGCATGATGTGGCCTCGTCTGACGTTATTGTGCGAATTATTATCTGAAAAAGGACTAATTTTTATAAGTATAGATGATAATGAATTACATAACTTGATATCTGTTTTATCAGAATTGTTGGGTGAGCAGAATTTAATTGCCGCTTGTCCTGTTATTAGTAATTTGAAAGGTAATCAAGATCAATTTGGCTTTGCGGGAACACATGAATATCTGGTTGTTTTTGCAAAAAATAAAAGTCTTTGCGCAATTAAAGAATATCCTCTTACAGACGAGGACTTACAAAATTGGCAAGAGGATGATATTGGACTTTATAAAAAAGGTGCTCCATTACGCGCGACAGGAGAAGATGCGCTAAGAGAAAAAAGACCTTATATGTTCTACCCTATTTTAATAAAGAACAGTAAAGTTACAACAATTTCCAGTGAAGAACATAAAGAAATATATAATAGCGAAAATAATTCTTTTAATGATAATTATCTAGAGTCCTTAATAAAAAAGTATGAAGAACAAGCATATACTGTCGTTTTACCAAAGGATGAATACGGAAATTTTGGAAGATGGCGGTGGGGATATAGTGAAGAAAATTCACATAGAATTTCTTACGACGTTCTTTTTTTCAAAGGAAAGAAAGGCTACTCACTCTATAAAAAACAAAGACCAGAATTAGGAGAATTACCTTCAAATAAGCAAAAATCTCTATTCTATAAACCAGAATATAGTACGACTACTGCTAAAAATGAGACGAAAAATATCTTTCAAAAAAATATAAACTTTACAACAAAATCATCTTTTTTCGTTAAGGATATAATTAAAATTGCAGCTAAAACGGATGCTATTATTTTAGACTCCTTCGCTGGATCAGGAACAACGGCTCATGCTGTTTTAGCCTTAAATAAAGAAGATGGCGGCAATCGTAAATTTATTCTGGTGGAAATGGAAGAATATGCCAATGACACAACCGCCGAACGGGTGCGGCGTGTCATAAAGGGTGTGCCAACCGCCAAGGACATAGCCTTAAAAGAAGGGCTAGGCGGGTCATTTACTTTCTGTGAATTAGGACAAGAAATTAACATTGAAAACCTTCTGAAAGGTGAAAAACTTCCCTCTTATGATGAATTGGCACGCTATGCGTTTTATACCGCTACGGGCTTAACGCTGGATAAAGTGGAACAAGGGGCAGATTATTACATCGGTGAAACAGAAAATTACCGTGTTCATCTAGTTTACAAACCTGATATTGCTTTTTTACGCTCTGGTGACTCTGCCCTCAACATGCCATTGGCGCAAAGCATATCAAAGGCGCGTGAGGATACAGGAAAATCTGCGCTGGTTTTTGCAACGCATAAATTTATGGGGCAGAAGGAATTAACCGAAATGGGTATTACCTATTGCCAATTACCATACGCCATTCACCGCGTCATGGGGGATTAGCCCTATGGAGTTAAAGGAATACCAACGCCGTGTGATTGAGCGTTATGATGATTATTTACGCGCCCTTTATAGTGAAAAACACAAAGCAGAAAAGGCTATTAAAGCCCTTATTGACGCTGATGTAGATATTCCCGATGGGATGGGCGATTGGCCAAAAAACGCATGGGCGCAAATCAAGACTGTTATTCCTCGTGTTAAAACGCCTGCTGGATTAAAGATTCCTGATTATGTGGCGCGATATGACACCCGCCAGCGTTCAATCCCCCATATCTGCCTGAAAGTCCCAACAGGTGGTGGTAAAACTCTGTTGGCAGCAGAATGTGTTGGTCGCGTTCAAACTGATTTTTTCAAAAAACAAACGGGGCTTGTTTTATGGGTTGTCCCAACGGTACAAATTTACCGCCAAACATGGAAAGCCTTAGCCAGTCGTGAACACCCCTATCGGCAATGTTTGGAACGTGCCTCTGGTGGTCGTGTAAAGGTTTTAGAAAAAGATGATCCGTTCACCAAAGCAGATACAGAAAATTATCTTTGTATTATGCTTGTGCGCTTGGCCGCAACGAACCGCGCCAATAATAGGGATTTTCTCAAAATCTTTCGGGATGCGGGTAAATATACCAGCTTTTTTCCTGAATTGGATGATCACACCGCCAACAACGAATTGTTAAATGAATATCCTGACCTTGATACCAATGATATGGCCGATGCAGGGGCAATCGCAGGAATATCAGTTAAACAAAGCCTTGTGAATACGCTTAAAATGTTGCGTCCTGTTGTTGTGATTGACGAAGGTCACAAAGCCTATTCTGAAAATACCCGTGACAGTCTGAATGGGTTTAACCCCTCTTTTATTTTAGAGTTATCTGCCACCCCAAATGTGCGTAGTCCCATCAGCAATATATTGGTGGATGTATCTGGCCTTGATCTAAAAGATGAACAAATGGTCAAGCTACCTATCAACATAATCAATACAAAAAATGGCGATTGGCACAATACGCTAACGATGGCTCATGGTCGTTTAGCAGAGTTAGCGGATAAAGCACATGACTTACAAGCAGATGATGGGCGTTATATTAGGCCAATTATGGTTGTGCGTGTTGAACGTACAGGTAAAGACCAGCGTGATGGACAGAAAATTCATGCGCTAGACGCCCGTGATTATCTCATTGAACGGCTTTCGGTGAAAGAAGATGAAATACGTATCAAATCATCAGAAACCGATGAATTAGGCAATACTGATCTATTTGATCCATTATGCCCTGTTAAATATATCATCACCAAAGAAGCCTTGCAGGAAGGGTGGGATTGCTCTTTCGCTTATGTCTTGGCTTTACTGGATAAAACCACAGCGCAAACAGCTATGACGCAAATGGTTGGACGTGTCTTACGCCAACCTGATGCTCGCTCAACCAGCATTGATGCGCTAAATCAATGCTATGTGTTTTGCTATGATCAGGATGTAAACACTGCCGTTGATAATGTCCGAAAAGGATTAGAAGATGAAGGTATGTCAGGGCTTTCTGAATTTGTACGAGCAGAAGGTGCAGAAGGTAATCCAGATATTCAGGGTGCAGAGCCACGCATAATAAAGCGTAATGAAAAATTTGAGGGGTTGAGGGTTTTTCTCCCCAAAGTCTTACATAAAGATGGGAATAATTGGCGCGATATAAACTATGACCAAGATATTCTTAGCCATATCCCTTGGCATGAATTGACCTATAACATTGAACATTTCTTGGATTCAACAGACATTCCCTTAACAACAGAAACCGCTATTGATGTTGAAGAACGCAAAAATCTAGCCTATCAGCAAAGCGAATTGGAACTTGTTACAAAAACACAAAAACATGACGTTTGGGTTGAAAAGAAACTTGATTTAGCCTTTCTTTCACGCCCTTTAATGGATGTTATTCCTAATCCTTGGCAAGCCACACGAATATTGATGGAAACTATAGAAGCCCTCAATAAAAAGGGATATGACGATGAAGCAATTTATAATAGCCGCCTTTATCTTTTGGATAGTATGAAACGGCATTTGAAACAACGTGTTCATGAGTATTCTGAAAAAATCTTCAAAGATAGACTAAAATCAGGTGATATTATTTTCCGCCTTATTACTAACGGAAATGATTACCTTAATTTTGAAATTGCAAATCAACTAAAAGTTATGGCGCGTCAAAATGAGCGCAAATTATTCAAAGAAAGCGGCGATAAGGTTGAAAATGGCCTGTTTGAGCTGGTTTTTGAAAAAGACTTAAATAACCTTGAAAAAGATTTTGCCTTATACTTAGCGGATGGTGATGCCGTAACATGGTGGCATAGAATGGTTGAAAGAAAACAGGATGCGTATTCATTACAAGGATGGCAAAGAAACAAAATTTACCCCGATTTTATTGCCTGTATGAGTGAAAATCGTTTATTTGTATTGGAAACAAAAGGATTACAGCTAAAAGGGAATGATGATACGGAATATAAAACCCGTCTTTTTGATTTGCTTACCGATTATTATCGCCAGCCTTTTGATATTGGCACAATAGACCTGAAAGCCGATAGCAATACATCAATGTCATTACACATGCTGATGGAAGATGATTGGGAAGAAAAGGTAGGGTCTTTCACTAATTAAAAGAACCTACCTCCTTAAAGTGAAAAAATTATCTACTAACTTTGTTCTTAATTTTCACTTCCTCATTATCCTGAATATCCCATGACTTATTAATTGTCCGCGCCAGATGATAAACGCTTTTGCGAACATCATCATTAGGTAAGGCCATGATTTCAGCAGCAACCGTTAAAACAGCTTTGCTATAGCCTGAATGTACTTCTGATTGTTCTGATCCAAAGAAATACTCGACCGGCACAGAAAACAGCCTAGCACAGGTTGCAATGCGTTCTGGTGGCATTCGCGTTGCGCCAGTTTCATATTTCTGTATCTGCTGGTAGCGTACGCCCAACTTTGCGCCTAAATACTCTTGTGACATTTTATGGCTCTGCCTTAGCGTCATAAGCCTAAAACCCAACGCCTTGTTAAATTCTTCTTCATATCGTGTATTCATGGTCTTTTTCCCTACCGTGTTTACGCTTTTCTAAATATTACGCTGCCATCTTCATTTTTGTTGGCTTTGTATATTTATCGTAGCGATAGGTTGTAGGAACTTCACAGATTTTCATGGCTTGGTTGTAAGCCCTGTAAAAACCATGTTGAACAAGCCAGTAACATTCAAAAATGTTGTTAAGGTCGTTTTGAAGGCGTTTTGCATCCAAATTAGCAATTTCGGTTGGTAACGGTTTAGAACGCTCAATTTTTAACTTTTTAACGATTTCCTGTGCCTCGGATCTAAAAACCTCTAAAACTTCCGATAAAGCCTTCACAGCCATAAATTCAGGCTTATTGTCCTGATCTTCGGTCTTTTTGATTTGATTGACGATTTCTTGAGCTAATCCTGCGCCATAGCGCACCTCTAGCTGTTCATAAAGAGCCTGTAGGCTCGTTTCTTGGTCTTTTTTAGTATTTAGCATTTGTAGTTTCCCCTTACAAAGTAATTAACATAATTAATGAATGATGTTGTTTTACGCTTAAAAGGTTAACAATCAGTTAAAAAATAAATTGATTTTATAAAATATAGTGTTTATACAGAATTTATGTTTAAGGCATGGCAATTAAGAGCAATAAGAGAAGCTAGAGGTTGGTCACAGGGGCAACTGGCTAAACAGGCTGGTTTAACGCAACCTACTATCTCAGGTTTAGAGCGTGGTGAAATTGCTGATCCCAACAGTAAAACCATTTCTGCCATTGTTAATGCCTTTGAAGCAGACGGTTTCTTTTTTACACCAAACGGCATCGAACACAGAACAACTAACACCTATACTATTGAAGGTACAAACTGTTACTTACAGTTATTAAAAGAAATTGAAGCAACGCTTAATAAGGGCGATGAAGTTTTAAAAAGCGGTGCTGACGAGCGCAAATCTTCTCCTGAAGTTATAGCGCAAAATCAATTACTACGAGATATGGGTATTAAAACTCGTTCTTTAATAAAATTAAATGATACCCACATCATGGGTAATCTTAGTGAATATAGATGGATGGACGAAAACCTTTACGTTAAGGGCGATGTGAAAGTTATGTTCGGAAATAAAGTTGCTTATCTTGTGACTTGGACAGATATTCCTCGGATTATTGTTATCGAAGACAAAGTCATTTCAGAAGAAGCAAGAAGAACTTTTGAATATATCTGGAGACAATCAAAAATCCCTGATACCTCAACAGCCCCTAATAAATTTAACGGGGTGAAATAATGGCTATTGCAAAAGCAGCAGGCGCAAAAAAAGCATGGCAAAGGCTAATAGGGAAGACTGGCTATATGGGTATAAGCCTACATAGTCGTAACCATCAGGGCGAAGGTCTTGAAGCAATGGTGGATTGGGCAAATCAACAGGGCTTTAAACGCTTCCGAATTGGTCTTTCAGATACTCTAAACCGTTTTAATTATGCACAGGAGCGCGGCATTCCTCTGCAACAGGCTTTTGCTATATCAACGCTGGCAGGTGATAAATGGTTGGAGCAAAACCTACCTATTCTTGATAATCTTTCTATGCCTTATGATGTTGTCCGTTGGTCACATTGGTTGACAGATCACGCACAAGAAGTTGAAGAAAATAGACGGATTTTTAATTCTGCATTAGAAACTGACCCCGAATTTCGTCAATCTATAATGGAAGATGTTCATGCTTTTTCACTTAGAAAGAACGGGCATCCAGAAACAGATACCGCCAAGATAAACACCAGTATTAAATATCTTATCGAAGAACTTGCTGTTTACTCTGTCATTTTAAAGGAGTTACCCGCAACCACTATATACCCTGGAAAACAATTAAATTGTTTCGCCTATCTCCGTGATAATAAACCAAGCCACTTACCTTCGGCCATTTCTAATACAGGTTTTATACGATTGGCTATTCATGGAACACAAGCTGATGAAAGACATTCTTCTTTTTCTGCTCAACCAATTGCCGCAAATCAAAAACAACCTTTGGTATCGGCTTTAAAATAAGAAGTTTTCCCCACCACAGAGCCGCTCTTGTTTTCTTATAAGCAAGAGCGGTTTCTTTTACAACCTTCATCACACGATACAGGTGTATTTAATCGTAAGAGTATACGCTAGCAGTTGTATAATAAGGTTTTCAGGATATTTTTTCTTCTGATTTTTTTCTTTCATTTAACAATGACCTTTAAATTGTGGAGGAAGACATGAACGACAATAAAAAATCTAAAAGCCTATCAACACTGTCAGAACAGTTATCAGGAATTTTTGATCACATGGATTACATTGATGGTTCTTTCAAAAGAATTGAAGCCTATGCGAAGAAAAAGCACAGTGATATAGAACGAGAAATAAATCCTGATAAAAACTGTGACGTATCACGGGAGCTACAATACCACACGGCAAATTTTTTACGTAACATAGCCAATGATTTTGAAAAGAAAAACCGCCTTAACGATTGAATAGTAGTTGTAAGATATTTTTCTTACCCAAAAAACCACACCATAAAAGTGTAATCAAAACTCAAGTTATTCGCTAATGGTTGCAAAATGCCCTGTTTTCATTGGTTTTATTGAAGGTATATCAGGTAATCAGTCATCTTCTCTCAAGAACAATAACTTTTTGGGAGAGTAAAAATGAGTAACACAACTATTGCTATTATCGGCGGCGGCTGTTCAGGAACAATGATTGCCGCACAACAAATGCTAAAACTTATAGAACAAAAAACAATATCAGATTGGGCTTCTGCCCCTGATCATAAAATAAACTTTAGACTATATGATAAAGATGGGTCTATTGGCAGAGGAGAGCCTTATGCCTTAGACAATGAAGGGGTCTTTCTTTTAAATCAGCCCGCTTATGCCATGTCACCCTTCCCAGAATATCCTGAGCATTTTTCTACATGGCTGGAAAATAAGCAACATCCTTATAATCAAGACGATTTTGTACCCAGAAGTATTTATGGTGAATATTTACAGGAGGTTTTTCAAAAAGCCGCCCAAACCTATACAAAATTAGCCTTTGGCCGTGTGGATGTGGTTGTTTCCAATGTGGCTAATATTTGCCCCACAGATAATGGAAAATATATTGTTGTTTCGGACAACTATAATGCCGATCATGCAGACATGATTGTCTTAGCCTCTGGGCATTCTCGTTCCGATTTACTTTCAGAATATAGCCACAATCCGCATTATTTCTCAGCGCCTTATGATAAAGAAAAGGCTAAACGCGCCTTACAAGGCAATGTCGACCCTGTTATGATTGTAGGCACAAGTCAGTCAATGCTAGATAGCTTGGCCTTACTAGATCATATCAAGTTTCCTAATCCTATTTATGCGGTGTCACGCCGTTTGGTAAAGCCGTGGCTATTTGATGCAAAGGCACATAGAGAAAATAAAGGAAGTTACCAATATCAATTTTTGACAAAACAGGCGGTTACTCAAGAAGTCGAGTTATGTTTTGAAGATTTAAAGGACTTGTTTGATAAAGACCTACAGGAGGGGCAAAGCCAAGGGTTTCCGATGGGGCATATCGTTTCACGATTTAACCCTCATGATCTCTTAGAAGTAATTGAAAACCGCTACACACGCGATAACTTTTCTAAGTTTATTGGTCATGTTGGAGCATTATACGGCAATCCAACCTCGCCAGAACGCTTCAAATTGATGCAAGAATATGAGAAGAGTGGCCAATTACGGTTTTTACAGGCTGATATGCTAAAAGCTGATATAGCTGAGGTAACAGATGGCTTTGTTGTTACACTTCAAGGACACAACCCTCTCAAGATTGCTGGATTTTTTAATAGTTCTTCTTATTCTATGAAGGCTATTTCAGATAATAATTACGTTTCTTCGCCTTTACTAAGAAAATTAGATGAAAGAAAAGCATTGAAACGGCATGATCGTGATAAAAATGCCTTTGCTTTTGGCGAACAAAATTGGAATAATTTGTTTCTCGCTGGTCCATCCTGCAATTCTCAGCGATGGGGGGTAGAAACATTCAGGGATGGTCTTTCGCATATAGCCGAAAGATCAGTCCAAAAAATAAAACAGGGTATGATTGCCGCTCCATCTTAACAAAGGAAAATAAATGACAAAATCAAAAGTAGAAGAGTTTAAAGAAACAAGAGATAGGCAGAATGAAATTCTGGCTAAGTATGCCAATATCAATCAAAAGAAGTTTTATGGTATAGATGCTGGTGCTTATCAAAAAGGGGCTTTGGATAAGAAAACAAAGGAACTTTTAGGATTTACTGCTTCTCTTGTCCTGCGTTGTGATGATTGTATTTTATATCATCTGATTGCTTGTAAAGAAGCTGGCGTTACATCGGAAGAATTATCCGAGGCTGTCTCTATCGGGATGCTTGTTGGCGGCTCTATAACCATTCCCCACATTCGCCGCGCCATGACAGTCTGGGATGAAGATTTGCAGGATTAAAAAGTTTGTGATATTTCCCCATCACACAAACCCAGAGGATTAAACCCCTCTGGGTTTTTTCAACACTCGGGGGTATATTTGGGGGTACTTTATAAGTTTGAATTATACTTTAACTATTTATAACAATATTTTATTTCCTAATTAGTAATCCCTTCACCGCTCCAAGATTTTATTTCCCCTCAGTTATTCACTAAAATGCTTATCCATAAGGGCATAAATATCTGTAATCGGCAAATTATCATTTACATACGTTTTATTAGCACTATCAACGAAATACCCTTCGCCGTCATGCTCACCATTTTTAAGAGCAACAAAACCGACGTGATCTTTCATATTTTTGACGATACCGCCATCATAAGAAATTATTTTTCCCTCTTCAAAATCATGCGGATAGGTCAAGGTCACGAATAAGGATGTGCCCCGATTATCAACTTCTTCAAAAAGCTTTATCCCGTCCGGGTCAACAAAAGATCGTAACGCGTCTTCGGCATCTTTGGCTTGGTCTACATCATCACATTTGATTAAAAAATCACGCGACATACGCGCCTGCACATCATCAAACTCTAGGCCAATATTTTCTAAAAACGCCGCATGGTCTTTTAAACGCCAATAAAAAACGGGAGTTTCAACAGGGTTTTGATGTAATCCCGTCGCAATAAAAACGCGAGGATTATTGGGCAAATCAAGAATTTGTTGAAGGAGCTGATCATAGCTTCTAAGCCCTTCTAACATAGGATCTTTGTCTTGTGCCATGTACCAATCAGGGTTTACGTTTTTCCCCTTATAAGCGGCTGAATTAAACATATAATGGTGTTGTAAATGGGCCACACTATTTAAAAATAAAGATGAAAAATCAGGTTTTGTTTGTTTGTAGGCACTGCAGAAAACATCTGTTAAAATCTCATCAAGTAAAATAGCGCGGTGGTAATGGCTACGTAATGCCTTAAGTATCAAAAGTACTATATGGATATGGCGTTTAATAAGAGAAAAACGCAAAACAGCCAACATTAAATAAATATAGGTTGTAAGCTTACTCCCTCCTGTCGCATTTTCATTAACGGCATCGGCAACCGCGCCTGCCACTTTTTTCATGAGCCAGCCACCCGTAACCGTGGTTTTTGTCCATGGATCAGGCACAAAAAAAGCAGGTTTTTTCGCGCGATTTGCGGCATTAAACGGGGACAGAGCAGCAACGCGAACCCCGTATTTTTCTTCTAAATGCTCCCAAATTTGAGTGTGCTCATTATCCACAACGTCACCAAGACGAAAAATCCCATGTTCGGAAAATGTTTTTCCTGTTTGTACTGAAACCCATTGAATCCAAGGCTCAAGCTCTTCATAAGTTTTTTCTGAACTCGTTTTAATAAGCGCCGATTTTTCAAATAATTTTTTAAAATTTGGCAAATATCCCAGCGAAATATAATGCTGAATATAATCAAAATTAACTTCGTTTAGTCCGAGCAGAATAAGTGGGTTTTTAGATGATGTCATTTGGCGGCCCTTTTAAAAATTGTTATGTATTATTTCATCATTAAATCATAAATATCAAGCGTACGTGAAACTACGCTCTCAACATGAAAATCTTTTTCAACTATAGTACGCCCTGCTCGGCCATAGACTTGACGAAGATCAAAATCAGTCAAAAGCCTTTCTATAGCAGCGCTCAGCTCTCTCGGACTTTTCGGCGGCACTAAAATACCATTAACACCATCTTGCACCGCTTCGCGGCATCCGGGCACATCACATGTAATAATAGGGCGCCCCATCGCCGCCGCCTCTAACAGAATCTTAGGCACGCCCTCACCGTAATAGGACGGCAAAACCATGATACTAATCTTTTTAAACAACGCAGGCATATCATGAACCTGACCCAACCACTCAATGATCCCTTCATCATGAAGGCGCAATATTTCATCGCGCGTTAAAGAGTGAGGGTTTTTTTCATATACATCACCCGCAATTTGAAAGCGGGCGCGCGTGCCTTTTGCCTTTAAAAGGCGGGCGGCCTCGATAAAATCATCAATTCCTTTTTCACGAATAAGGCGCGAGGAAAATAAAACAATCGGACGCTCTGGCATGCTACTTTCAGGCGTGTAAGGAAACTCTGATATATCAACGCCAGATCCCCGTATAATCGTTGTTTGAGCATCTTTAACCACGCCATGCTCAATCATCAATTGATGGTCATCTGGGTTTTGAAAAATCAAAAAACGTCCTTGCCCTTTAAACGCCAAACGCAATAAAGGTATTGCAATAGAACGGAGCATATTCATTTTGGCGGATTTATCGGTAAACAAACTTCCAAGACCAGCAACCGTAAAGACCACAGGCTTATAGAATATTAAACGCGCCGCAATCCCTGTATAAAATGCATGGCGTAAAGTAATAACATGAATAATATCAGGTTTGGTTTTGCTGATAACACTAATCAAGGCCATTAAGATTTTCAGATGAAAAAAAAGGCCAATCCCTTTACCATGATCTGGTAATTCATAACCCGCCACATTCATTTTTGCGACCTCTTCACTATGCGCCGCGCCAGATGTTGCAAGACTAAGACGATAATCGCGTTTTAAGATTGCTTTGGCCAATGGCTGACGATGAGACCAAAACCAAGCCAAATCATTTAAGATCATAAGAACATGGGGATGCTTTTTTTCAATCATGCAGATTTAGATATTTTTGAATCGCCGCTTTTGGCGATAAATTCTGCAAAATCATGGTCGATTTGTCTGCGGACACCTTCACCTAACGTAAACTCAGGAACAAAACCCACTTTACGATATTTTTCTGCTTCACACGTTGTGTTGGCACAAAATTTTTGTACACGCACCGCGCTTATGGGGAGTTGTTTTTTGGTAAGACGCGCAATCGCATCAAACCCATACCCTGCATATAAGCCAAAAGCATACGGAATTGAAATTTTTGGCTTTTCCCAACCTAAATGCGTATAAATTAAGGTAATCAAATCCTTCATATTAAAATCAGGCTTATCCGCATAATTATAAATTTCAAAGTTTGATTTTTCGTTGAGGCAATACTCTAAAAACGCCGCAACATTTTCAACATACGCCATAGATTTTTTATTGGTTCCATCGCCAATCATAAAAAATTGCTTTTTCGTAATTTGATTTAGAAGCGTATAAACATTTCCACGATTGCCCTCACCAAAAACCACAACAGGACGAATGATGGTTGCAATATTTGAAGAATTACTTTGCGCCCAAGTTTTAAGCGCCACCTCGGCCTCCAGCTTACTCGCACCATAATCATTAAATGGTTTTGGCTGGCTCATCTCATCAGGCATGCCGGTGTTCAATCCATAAAGCGCAAATGTGCTTGTAAAAATAATGCGTTTGATACCGTTTGCTTTTGCCGCTTCAATAACATTCTTTGTACCATCAGAATTAACGTCATAATAGCGCGAGCGGGGGAAAATATCATCACGATGCAATGCCGCCAAATGATAAATCGCATCGCACCCCGCGCAAGCTTGAATAAGTGGCTCTTTATGTTCAATGTCAATTGGCGCTATTGACGCGATATCAATATTAATAATCTCATGACCTTGCATTTGTAGACGCTTGATAAGACGTCCCCCAATAAATCCTGACCCACCTGTTACTGCAATTTTCATGTTCAATAATCCTAAATTCTCTTAAAGCCAGCGCTGTGACCAAGATTGAAACATAAGCGCCGTCCAAATTGCCTTGGCCGATACTTTGTCTCGCTTTCCTGATTGATAAACCTGCCACGCCTTTGATACAAGCTCAGCGTCTAAATAATTTTGTTTTTTTAACTGCTCCACCGATAACATATCATTTGCCCACCCTTTAAGCGGCCCATTCAGCCACTCATCCAGTGGAAGGCCAAAATGTTGTTTTGGCCCATGCGTTAAATTTTGCGGGACATATTGTTTTAAAAGATGCCGCAAAAGCAACTTGCCCGTTGTTCCTTTAATTTTCATGTTAAGCGGAAGTTCCCAGCAAAATTCAGCAAGCTCATAGTCCATCAAAGGCGCGCGAAGCTCTAATCCTACCGCCATACTGGCGCGATCTGCCTTGACCATCACATCATCACTGCGATAGGAGATGCAATCAGACATCATCATCTCTTCAGCAAAAGATAGATTTTTTGACCAGCCAACACGCTGCTTTAGAGGAATGTCAGGGAGCGTGGATCCTGTGACGACTTGCTCAGGATTTGGCCATGCTGCTAAAAGATGCTCATAAATTTCTTGCTGATCTTTGAGCGTCATCAACTTTAACGCGCGGTGCATTTTTCGGCCAAAATGCGGCGTTTTTGAGTTCATCTTATCATACAGCGATTGCGGAATAAATTGCGCGGCAATCCCAATGGGCTGACGGATAAACTGCGGCGCCCAGCTCATTTTTGACCAGAGCGCAGGGATATGGGTATGTCGCTCATAGCCGCCTAATATCTCATCACCACCATCGCCCGTGAGGGCAACTGTCACTTTTTGACGGGCAAGCTTACTTATTAAATGCGTTGGGATTTGCGATGAATCAGCAAACGGCTCATCATACATAGCCGCTAAGCTTGGCACGACATTCATTGCATCTTGGGCACTAACATAAAATTCTTCATGCTGCGTGCCTAAATGCGCCGCAATAGCTTTGGCTTTTTCGGCTTCGTTATAATGTGCCTCTTGAAAACCAATCGAAAACGTTTTAATCGGCGCAGGTGCATTTTTCTGCATCAATGCAACGATAGCGCTTGAATCTATACCGCCTGATAAAAATGCGCCTAAAGGCACATCTGAGATCATGCGCTGTGACACCGCTTTTTCTAATAAGGTTTCAAATTGTTCATAAGCATCTCTAAGCGCAAAAGAACCAATTCCTCTGTCGCGCACAACACTCGGTAAATCCCAGTATTTTTGGAAATAATCAGATAAATTTGTACCAGAGCGAAGTGTTTGAACCTCCAGCGTAAGACAAGACCCTGGCAAAAACTGCCACACATTTGAAAAAATAGAATGCGGCGCGCAGACATAACCATATTGCATATATAGAGCAAGGCTGCTGCGGTTCACTTCTTTTTTAAAGGCAGGATGAGCGTGGAACGCTTTAAGCTCAGAGGCAAAGACAAGATTTTGTCCCGCCCAACCAATATAAAGCGGCTTTTTACCAAACCGATCGCGCGCAAAACGAAGCTGTTGAGTCTCCTTATCCCAAAGTGCAAACGCAAACATGCCGTTCACCTTTGAGAGCGCTTTTTCAAATCCCCATGTTTCAATCGCGGTGAGTAAAACTTCGGTATCTGTTTTAGTTTTAAAATCCAGGCCGGCCTCTTGCAGCTTCTTTTTAATCTCAAGATAATTATAAACCTCACCATTAAAACTGATAACAAAACGGCCCGATTGGGACTGCATAGGCTGATGACCATCTTTTGATAAATCTATAATAGCAAGGCGTCGATGCGCTAAGATAAGAGGAAGCTCTGGATCTTGCCACACCCCATGCCCATCAGGGCCACGATGAGCGATTGTTTTTTGCATCGCATCAGCAACACCCAGCATTTGGGCGCGATCTGTATTTTTATCTAAACTAAAATATCCTGCGATACCGCACATTGAAATTATGACCTTTAAAAAAGAATATTGGCGCAGCCTTTATTGACGCGCTCTAACTTTGCGCCATTGTGCCACATTTGCATTATGTTCCGAAAGCGTTTTTGCAAAGGCATGCCCACCTGTCCCATCAGCCACAAAATAGATATAATCATGGCTTTCAGGGTTAAGTGCCGCCTCAATCGACGCCTTCCCCGGATTAGCAATCGGCCCCGGCGGTAAGCCCGGATATTTATAAGTGTTATAAGGATCATCAAAATCTAAATCCTTGCGCAGCAAGCGCCGCCCTAACGGCCCTTTACCCTCATCTTGAATTTTGCCCTTTGTAATTGCATAAATCACTGTCGGGTCTGTTTGAAGGGGCATACCTTTTTTAAGGCGGTTAATAAAAACACCTGCAATGCGGCGGCGCTCCTCTGCTACACTGGTTTCTTTTTCTATAATCGAGGCAAGCGTCAGTGCCTCTCTCTTGTTTTCTAGCGGCAATCCCGCCTGACGGCTTTCCCATGCTGCATCTAAAATAGTTTGCAAGGCATCCTGCATTTTTTTAATTTTATCGTTGCGCTGCTCTCCTGCCACAAATAGATATGTTTCAGGAAGCAATGTCCCTTCCTCTGGAATTTGGGCAACCTCTCCCTCTAAATCTTCCCTAGCCTCTAGAATTTTTACCACCTGATAACTCGTCAGTCCCTCAGGAATAGTCACTTTACGCTCAAATACATCGCCTGCGCGAACCCTGTGAAGCGCTTGGGCCATTGAAATTTTAGCGGGAAATTCATATTCACCCGCCTTTAAAAACCCTTCTTGTTCCGTCAAACGTGCCGCAATATTAAAAATGAGAGCATTTTCAATAACTTGCTCTTTTTCAAGAAGCGCCGCAATCGCACTCACACCCATTCCCGATTTTACATGCACAAGACGCTGCTGCTCCAAAGGCCCCGCTTCCAAGAATTTATAGATACCAAGCCCGCCAAGTGCCGCGCCGCCCGCGCATAACAACAGTAAAATGGATAAAAGAGAGAGAAAAATACCTTTTTTTTGAGCCATAAATAAAAAACTTTTATAATAAACAAGTTGTGACGTGATTTTTGCGTTCATTTTAGGCACAATAGCATTTGAAACAATACTAAATCACGCCTTATTCGGTCTTTCTGATATATGACAAGCTTTGCGCAAGCCCCCCATCAATGGCAACCCAACCAGAATAGATATATTCTGGAAGAACGCATTTCGTTGTTTTTCACAGCTGTCTGGATTTTATACATTCTGCTCTCACCTCTTTACATCTTTTCAAAAGGATTGCCGCAACCCGCCGATTATCTTCTCTTTTTTTGCGGCTTCCCAGCGCTTTTTGTGACAATGATCCGTCATCGTGGGGGATTATCTAAAGTATTTTTATTTGGGTTTATGTTTGCCCTTCTCACAATGGCCATAAATTTGGTGCATTTTAGTTTTTTATTTGATGACCGATTACTCAAACACAGCGTTTATTACATGTTCAATTTTGCGGCGTTTTATTACACCATTGTGATGTTCCGCCAAAGCCCAGAAATACTCAACCGCCTCACATACATCGCTGTAGCCGCGGCAATTACGTTCCAATTTATCTATGCCCCATTTTTTGGGGGTATAGATGTCTCTCGCAATACAGGCACCTTTAACAACCCAAACCAATTGGCGTATTGGTGCGTGTTATCAACTGCCATTCTGATTATCTTAAAGCGCGATCAGCCCTTCACACTTCTTGATCTAGCCCTTTTTGGAATGCTGCTATTCCTCCAAAGCCTCTCTTTATCAAAAGCGGGACTGATTGTGTCTGCACTGTTAATTCCACTTATTGTGTTTTTACCTAATATGCCAAACTATGGTCGGATACTGACTTTAGTGGGCTTATTTGCATTTTTATTCTCTCAAGCCATTCAGCCTGACACGTTACAGCGCCGCTTTACCCAGATTGAACAATTTACGGCTGTGGCAGATCGCATTCATAATATCGGCGAAGAAGATGATGATAGCGCCTCAGGGCGCGGCTATGACCGAATTATCGAATTCCCCCATTACATTTTCTTTGGGGCTGGCGAAGGTGCTTTCTATCGTTTCGGTATTGGCGCCCAAGAAATTCATTCTGGATTTGGCACTCTAATTTTCAGTTACGGCATTGCCGGCGTTTTATTCTTTTTGATGTTTATTTCCGCTGTCTTCTATCGATTGCCGACACATTATTATTTATTGCTTGGCATGGTTTTTCTGTTTGGAATACCGCACCAGAATATTCGATTTACATATTTTTGGATTTTCTTAGGGATTGCCCATTCACATCATCTTTATTATGCAGCGCGTGATAAGAATTACAAAAAAAAGAATTTGAGCTATCAGAAGATACAAAAATGAAGGAAATTAAGCGCAGATTATAACATTAATCAATTGCACGCATAATAATCGACGCATTCGTCCCGCCAAATCCAAATGAATTAGATAATACAGTCGTGACTTTTTTCTCTTTAGCAACTTTCGGCACAAGGTCTAATCCCTGACATGGATCCGACACATTTTCTAAATTAAGCGTTGGTGGTAAGATACCTGTCTCAATCGCTTTAATAGAATAAATAGCTTCAACCGCGCCAGCCGCGCCGAGCAAATGCCCGATTGATGATTTCGTTGACGACATTGATAAATTGTCCAAATGACCTTCAAATAAGCGTTTCACCGCCGTGCATTCAATACCATCACCAACAGGTGTCGATGTGCCATGTGCATTAATGTAGCCAATATCTTCTGGGTTAATTTCGGCGCGTTTTAATGCGGCCTTCATGGCCCGATAGCCACCGTCACCATTTTCGGCAGGAGATGTAATATGATAGGCATCACCAGAAAGGCCATACCCAATAATTTCAGCGTAAATTTTTGCACCGCGCGCTTTTGCGTGTTCGTATTCTTCAAGCACAAGAACGCCCGCACCTTCAGCAATCACAAAACCATCACGCCCTTCATCAAACGGGCGTGATCCTGCAGATGGGTTATCGTTATACGAAGTTGACAGCGCTCTTGCCGCTGCAAAGCCACCAACACCAAGCGGTGTAACCGCCGCTTCTGCACCACCAGCAACCATTACATCCGCATCACCTAGCATAATAAGGCGCGCCGAATCCCCTATCGCATGTGCTCCCGTGGAACAAGCCGTCACAACTGAGTGATTCGGGCCTTTAAAACCATGACGGATAGATACATGACCCGATACAAGATTGATTAACATTGCCGGAATACAAAAGGGTGATAATTTACGCGGACCACGCTCATGCAAGGTAATCGCACTGTCGTAAATTGTGCTTAAACCACCAATACCAGAGCCAATCAAAACACCAGTGCGTTCAAACTGTTCATCCGTTTCAGGTTTCCATCCAGAATCAGCAATCGCTTCATCAGCAGCAACAATACCGTAAGTAATGAAAGGATCAATCTTGCGCTGTTCTTTTGACGTCACAAAAAGATCAGCGTTGAAAGCGCCGTTTTGGGGGTTTTCATCCGTCGTTTTTGGAATAACCCCAGCAATGCGTGAGGCAAAATCATCTATATTATGAGGCGCGTTAAAATGCTCTATTTTAGACAGACCACTTTTCCCTGAGGTAATACAATCCCAATTACGCGCGACACCAAGGCCATGCGGGGATATTATTCCAAGTCCAGTGACAACAACGCGTCTCATTGTACTTTAATATTCTGTATGAAAAACAGAATGATCAACAATTAAGATGCTGAGTTTTCTGTGATGAAAGAAACAGCGTCGCCAACAGTTTGGATTTTTTCTGCTGCGTCATCTGGGATTTCAACACCAAATTCTTCTTCAAATGCCATAACAAGCTCAACTGTGTCCAGTGAGTCAGCACCTAAATCATCAATGAAGCTTGCGCCTTCATTTACTTTGCCTTCATCTACGCCAAGATGTTCAATAACAATCTTTTTAACGCGGTCTGCAATATCGCTCATAATATCCCCTTACTTTCGGTTGTTTCTATGATTACTTTGATTAACAAATTCGGCTGGACTTTACCAATCCATTGAATGATTGCAAGTCATTTCGTCTTTTTATCACCTTAGGTAGAAATATCATAATAATATCAGATACCTAGATGCTTCCGCATGTGGATAATATCCTCAAAAACATGCGATGCGCCCGCGCTGATTAGCTTTTGTTTTTGGTTTATTTTATCATTTTCATCGCCATGTGAAGCCATCATCACGCCCCAAACCTCCATCCCGGCGGCATTTCCAGCCAGCGTGCCTGTCACGCTGTCCTCTAGCACGAGGCATTTTTGAGGATTGGCATTTACGAGATTGGCGGCCATTAAAAACATATCAGGCGCCGGTTTTGGATTGGGAACATCAATTTTGGTGATGATCTGCTCTGGCGTAAAATGGTCTAAAAAACCCGTAAGTTCCAATGACCGCCAGACATTATCGCGCATGCCATTGGATCCAACAGCAATCTTTGTCTGCGCCTTGCAATCAACAACAAATTCCAACATACCGTGAATGGGTTTAAGCAGTGTGGTCATCGCCTCATTCACGCGGGTAATATAATTATCAACGAGGTCGCGCGGGATTTCGACATCATGACGCGCTTCTAATGTCTGTTTGATCGTCGTCCAGCTAACGCCTGCAAACTCTTGGATACAGCGCTGCGGTGTGTAATCAGTCAAGCCAAATTCGATGAGTAAGTCTGAACTGATTTTATTGTTCAGATATTCGCTATCCACAAGCGTTCCATCGCAGTCAAAGATGATGAGATCATAAGGAAATTTAAAAGTCATAAGAAATCGCAAAAGCAATAATAAGAAGCGTACAAATCAATACTGTGATATTTCGGCGCACCAGGATGTAATCTTTATGTGTCTCTTTTGACAAGCTGGTATCTAACCTGTAAAGCCAGACAAACAAGATCATGAGCATTGGCAAAAGCCAAATTGGATTGAAAACAACCGCGGAGATGACAATAAAAACACTCACGATTGTTGGTATCATACATATAAATTGCAATGATTTATCTTTTTTCTTAATCGCCTCTTTCCAATGCGATCCCGCCAAAAATGACGTTATAAAACCGCCATAAATAAGGATAAGAAAAGCAAAAATTTGTTCAGCAGGCGGATTGAGCAGCATAAACACTGTTAAAAACAAGAAGGGCCCAGCCCCTAAATAGGTGAGTGTTTTATATGTGCTCATCGTCCCTCGACTATACCATAGCCATCCCGCCATTAACATGCAAAGTTGCCCCTGTCATGTAGGCGGCTTCGTCACTGGCGAGATACACAACAGCGCTGGCGATCTCATGGGGCGCGCCCATGCGGCTCATTGGGATAGTGGCGTTGATCTTGGCTTTCTGGTCATCCGTTAAAGCTTCCGTCATCGCCGTAGCGATAAAACCCGGCGCGACGCAGTTCACGGTAATACCGCGGCTGGCGACTTCCATGCCCATTGCTTTTGTCCAGCCCATTAAACCGGCCTTTGACGCGACGTAGTTACATTGACCCGGATTTCCTGTTGTGCCAACAACGGAGGAGATGTTGATAATGCGCCCATTGCGGCGTTTCATCATGCCACGCTGACAGGCCTTGGCGAGTTTGAACGGCGCGGTGAGATTGACATCGATCACTTCGTCCCATTCTTCATCCTTCATCCGCATGGAGAGATTATCGCGCGTAAGCCCAGCATTATTCACGAGGATATCAATTTGACCCATTGCGTCTTCGGCGTCTTTAATCAGTTGCGCGATGCCTTCGGAATTGGAAAGATCGGCGATAATCGCGTGCGTATTTGATCCAAGCTCAGCGGCAAGCGCATCAAGCTTTTCTTTATTACGGCCAGAAATGGCAACAACCGCGCCTTGCGCGTGCAGCGCCTTGGCAATTTCGCCGCCAATGCCGCCTGTTGCGCCCGTAATGAGGGCTGTTTTTCCGCTTAAATCAAACATTTACTCTCTCCTTTAACGAATACTGCACACAGACTAGGGCATGTTTTAATAAAAGAAAAGAGCGTTTTCCCCCTCATCACCATGGCATTTTAACGTCCTTTAGTTCGTTCCCCTGAGCGCCTGATGGGGGGAGGTCAAGTGTTTGATTTTAAACAATTTGCCTTTAGTTCGTTTTTTGGGGAAACGGGGTTTTGATGTAAATTTGGGAGATTGTTGGTTTTGTGTGAAATAAGCCATCTATCAGAATAGCATTATTATAAAGAAAAATATAGGAATTTAGTCTTAAGTTAGAGTTGTGGGCCGCCGCGGGACTTGACTATATTTGGCGCAGGTTCTATTGGTGTACGGCCATGTGTTCTAAAAACATTCAGCTGACTTAAAGCGTCGGAATTAGAAAAGGATAATCCCAGTTTTTCGCTTCCATCAATAAAAACTGAACCAAAGTGAGCAGTACTAAAGTCATAATTGTAGAGAGAATTGTCATCGCGTTTTTCTGCAACAAATATATCTGGTAAAAGTCTAAATGGATGACGTTTTGCAAAAATCTTAAAATCTTGAGTTAAACATAAAACACCACAATTAAAGTGTCCTTTTGGCTTAACTGCAACTATAGCCTCGGGTACTTGCACACTCGTATTCTCTAAAATAACTTCTATAGAGGGGTCATTTAAAGCGTCAACATAAAAACCTGCTTTTTTCATAGCTTGCCTTAGTTGTATTGCCTCTTGTCGATAAGAACTAACCATTATTACTTTCCTGTGTATTTGAGAGGATAAAATTATTTTTCTGATTAAATGTCAATATGAAAATTTAAGGTTAAGCGCTTAACTTCTCGATCAACGCTTCAACTTGCTCTGGTGTGCCGACGCTTTCAACGGTGATGTCGGGGTTAATACGTTTGACGAGGCCGTTTAGGACTTTACCTGCGCCGAGCTCGACCATATCGGTCACGCCGTTTTCGCCCATCCAAAGGACACTCTCACGCCAGCGCACGCGCCCTGTGATTTGATCAACAAGAAGATTTTGAATAGTGGCGGGATCGCTCTCTGCCTGTGCCGTTACATTCGCAACAACGGGAACGGCTGGTGCGTTAATTGTTGCCTGAGCCAACGCCGCCTTCATTTCATCGGCAGCGGGACGCATGAGTGAGCAATGGAACGGCGCGCTCACGGGCAGAAGAAGGGCGCGCTTTGCGCCCGCGTCTTTGGCCAATTCGCACGCTTTTTCGACGGCGTCTTTTGCGCCGCTGACCACGATTTGACCGGGGGAATTATCATTGGCAAGCTCACATTGTGCGCCATCGCTTGATGCCTTATGTGCGATATCGGCGACCACGTCATAATCCAGACCCAAAATAGCGGCCATCGCGCCCGCGCCAACAGGAACAGCGCGTTGCATCGCCTGACCGCGTAATTTCAAGAGCTTGGCGGTATCACCCAGCGCGAACGAGCCCGCCGCCGTTAACGCCGCATATTCACCCAAAGAATGCCCCGCAACAAACGCGCAGGTTTTGGCAAGATCAAGACCGCCTTGTTTTTGAAGCACACGCACAACTGCCATCGACACCGCCATCAACGCGGGCTGTGTATTTTCGGTGAGGTTGAGATCATCGGCCTCGCCAGAAAACATGAGGCCTGATAAGTCCTGCCCCAGCGCGTCATCCACTTCTTGGAACACCGCTTTGGCGTCTGCAAACGATTCGGCGAGGTCTTTTCCCATGCCGATAAATTGTGATCCTTGTCCGGGGAAAATGAAGGCTGAAGTCATGTGTGTGCTCTTTATGCTGTTATCATTAGATCTGTTATTTGCCGCGAAGAATGAGAGCAAAAAGCCCAAAGGTCAAGGTTTTAGGGGGCTGCGTGCCAAAGGTTATACACATCCCCGATAAGTTTTATATGTGCAAAAACAGGCCTTTATCGCTATTCAGTCTATGAACAACAGAAATAGAGTGATTTTTGCCCGCGTTTGGTATATAAGTAATCTTATACAACATTGCAGGAAACTTTTAGCCATTATAGATCCGCGCAAAGGAAATATTATGTCCCGCAATTGCATACTCAGTAAGGCCTGAATAACAGGCCAACTGGCAGGGAAATAGAGGCTGTACTTAACAATCCACTCAATAAGGAGGTGACAAGTATGAGCCAAGCGATTAAAGAAAAATCAATTAAAGTACAAAAAGTACTCGAAGAAACCAATGATGCGTTTCGTATGATCTGTGAGCAGCATGTGAATACGGATTACGCGGATTACGCGAGCACCAGTTCGCTCTCTTCGTTCCAAAAAGCATTAAAAGACCCTGATCTTACCTATGATGAATTGTGCAAGATCCTAAGACGCGCCAGCATTCGCGAAAATCACAGACATTGCAAAACACCGTGGTCTTTATTTATGGCCAATTACATTCAAAAACATGGTAGCAGCAACGCAAACGGGCAGTCCTAAGACCCAGAACGTGCGAAACGCCCTTAGATTTTAAAACCACGCCTCAAAAAGCGTGGTTTTTTCTTGATTTTAGGTAAAGCAGCGCCTATAACACGCCTCATTAGACGATTTATAGATATAAATCCTAATACCTCGCCAGTTTTGAAAGGTACGAAATTGGCTTAATTCCGCGGGAATAAGCCCGTATGGATGTCAACTCAAGAGGAGAAAAATATGCCTTATTATGAAACCGTGTTTATCGCACGGCAAGACCTTAGTGAAGCGCAGGTTAAGGAATTAACGGAAGCGTATTCGAAAATCATTAAAGATGCCAAAGGCAAAATCCTGAAAGTCGAAAATTGGGGATTACGTACATTGGCGTATAAAATCAGCAAAAACCGTCGTGGTCACTATGTTCTGATTGAATCAGACTCAGAGCCAGCGCCGGTCATAGAGATGGAGCGTCAAATGCGCCTATCAGAAGATATTTTGCGTTACATGACTATCAAGCTCAAAGCGCCATCAAAGGGCCCGTCAGCAATTATTGATAAATCAGGCCGCGATACAAGAGACAACAAAGAAACATATGAAAAGGATGCTGCATAATGTCTGACCTTGGTAAAAAAACTTTCTTTAGACGCCCAAAAAGCTGTCCGTTCACAGGCGAGCACGCCCCGGAGATTGATTGGAAAGATCTAAAAACACTCGGACGCTATATTTCTGAGCGTGGCAAAATCACGCCAAGCCGTATCACTGCGGTGTCGAACAAGAAACAACGCGAGCTTGCAACAGCAATCAAGCGTTCACGTTACATGGCGCTTATGCCTTATCTTCGTATTGAAGGCGAACAACGCCCATCATACGACAACAAATACGACAAACGCTCGTAAGAACACAGCAGGAAAGGAATAGAAAATGGCTACACAAGTTATCTTGCTGGAACGCATTGAAAAATTAGGCGCGATGGGGGACATTGTTAATGTTAAACCTGGTTATGCCCGTAATTACCTTTTGCCACAAAGCAAAGCGCTTCGTGCAACAAAAGACAACATTGCTTATTTTGAAACGCAAAAAGCGTCATTAGAAAAAGTAAATGGCGAGAAGAAAAAAGTTGCGCAAGACCACGCAAAGACTATTGATGGCCTTAAGGTTGTCATGATCCGTCAGGCTGGCGAAACAGGCCAAATGTATGGCTCTGTTACGGCGCGCGATATTGCTGATGCTATTAATGAAATGGTGACAGACAAGATCGAACGCAACATGGTTGTGCTTAATCAAAACATCAAAACAATTGGTTTGATCCCTGTTGAAGTTGCGCTTCACCCAGAAGTCAAAGTGACTGTTACTGTGAACGTTGCCCGTACAGAAGACGAAGCAGCGAAACAGGAAAAAACTGGTAAAGCTCATATCACGCAAGATGATTTTGCCCCACAAGCGGCAAATGATATGACGGATGATATGAAGGCTGAATTGATGGATGCAGACGCACTAGAAGCTGAAAAAGCTGCAACTGAAAAAGCTAAAGACAAAGCAGCTGCGGAAGCAGCAAAATCTGAAGCAAAATCTGCCGCCCGCGCCGAGAAGAAGGCTGCTGCCGAAGCAGAAGCCAATGAAGGTGAAGAAGCACAAGCTGTTTTGGGATCAGCAGAGGAAGCAAAAGCATAAGCTTTATAAAACAATTTTTAAAAACCCGCATGATTATCTGATGCGGGTTTTTTTATGCCCGTTATTCACAGGGCGCGCTGGTGGTTTTATTAGGTTTGGGCTAAGATGTGTTTATAAAGGATCATTATGAGTTCAGACGTTTTTTCGATACAGCCCAATTATGAGCAGGACTTTGCACCAGACACGGCGCATAGCGCTGTGAAAAGCTCTGGTCAAAATTTTTCTGCGGTTAAAGAAACACCTGCTTATCAAGAATTGCCGCATAATTTTGAAGCTGAGCAAGGGTTATTGGGCATGCTCCTTGTTGATAATCAACACCTTGAGCGCATCAACGATATGCTTCGCCCCGAACATTTTAGCCACCCGACGCATCAGCGTATCTATCAAACTATCGAAAAAATGGTTGAACGTGGGTTAGAAGCAAAGCCCGCGACGCTTAAGGATTATTTTGAAAAAGATGAGAGTCTTGAGGCCGTTGGAGGCACTGGATATTTGGTTGAGCTTGCGACCGAAGTCCCGATGCTCAATAACGCGATGGATTACGCGAAAACAATTTATGACCGGTATTTACGCCGCGAAATTATCCGTATGAATATGGACTTGTCGCGCGATGCGTATAATTACGACATTGATAAGGAAGCGGTTGATATTATTGAGGACGCGGAAAGTCAGCTCTTTAAGCTCTCCGAAACAGGGGCAACACAGGGCGGATTTGTCACTTTGCGCGATTCTGTTTTGGTGGCGATTGAACATGCAGAAAAGGCGGCCAACACAGATGGTATTGCAGGCGTGACAACGGGTCTTTCTGACCTGGATTCAAAACTGGGCGGTCTTCATAATTCTGACCTTCTTATTTTGGCAGGGCGTCCGTCCATGGGTAAGACAGCACTAGCGGTTAATATAGGATTTAACGCCGCTAAAGCCTATGCCGAAAGCGGCGGCAAAGAAGGCGCTGTTGTTGGATTTTTTTCCCTTGAGATGGCATCCGATCAGTTAGCAGGTCGTATTTTGGCAGACCAGGCCGATATCTCTGGTGATGATTTGCGAAAAGGTAATTTGAAACAAGATGACTTTAGGCGCTTTGTTGAGGCGTCCCAAAGGCTATCACAAATTCCATTTTACATTGATGACACGCCTGCTCTTTCGATTGGCGCAGTGCGAACGCGGGCGCGGCGATTAAAACGTCAACATGGTTTGGGCTTGTTGATTATTGACTACCTTCAATTATTGCGAGGCAGTGGGTCAAAGCAATCGACAGAAAATCGTGTCAATGAGGTTTCAGAAATTACCCGTGGCCTGAAAGCCATTGCCAAAGAATTGCAAATTCCTGTGCTTGCGTTATCGCAGCTGTCGCGTGCAGTGGAGCAGCGTGAAGACAAGCGTCCGATGCTCTCTGATTTGCGTGAATCAGGGTCGATTGAGCAAGATGCCGATGTGGTTAAATTTGTTTATCGGCGCGAATATTATTTGGCCCGCGAAGAGCCACAAAAGAAACAAGGTGAAGATGAGAGTAAATTCAATGATCGTTATGCCGATTGGCAACGTGATTTAGGCGAATGCGCGAGCAAGGCCGAATGTATTATTGTTAAACAACGTCACGGCCCGATTGGGTCAGTGCCGCTTTACTTTGATGCGAGCCGCACGCGCTTTTCTGATCTTGAAGATCGGTATGATTAACGTTGACGGGCAAAAAAAATAATTGGCGGTGGCTTCAAAAGCCTCAACCAATTTCATTTGATCTGGGCTCAGTTATATGTGATCTTTAGCTACAAGGTCATTTCATAGATTATGTAAATTATATATGCAAGATTCAATGACATATAGTGGGTCACTCACGATAGATTTGAAGGCGTTAGAAGACAATTATCGCCTGTTACAATCTGTTGCGGTGCAAAATTGCGCTATTGCAGGGGTAATTAAAGCCAATGCCTATGGATTAGGGGCAATTCAAGTCTTTGATCGGCTTATTACTATTGGGTGTCCGCAGTTTTTTGTGGCGACATTGGATGAAGCACTCGCGCTTCGAGACCATCATCATAACGCGAATATCGCGGTTTTGGGCGGGCTGTTTACAGGCGCAGAAAACACGTACGCCGCCCACAATATTACCCCTGTTTTGAACACGCCGCAGGATATTCAAACATGGGCGGCCATGGCCAAAAGCGTGCAAAGAAAACTTCCCGCCTTTATCCATTTTGATACAGGCATGAACAGATTGGGTCTGAGCGCCGATGAGGCAAAAGCGTTAATTGATGATCAAAGTATTTTAGAGGGCATAGACGTACAAGCCATCATGAGCCATTTTGCCTGCGCTGATGATCACACGCACGCCCTTACGCAAAGCCAGGCCGATCAGTTTGCGGCGATTTCGGCGCATTTTCCGACCATTAAAAAGTCACTGGCCAACTCATCGGGGCTGTTTTTAGACAAGGCATATCATTATGATATGGCTCGCCCAGGCTACGCGCTTTATGGGGGCAACCCGACGCCGCATTTGAATAACCCGATGAAGCCTGTTGCGCATTTAAAAACGCGTGTGCTTCAAATTCGGGTATGTAAAAAAGGGGAGAGTATAGGCTATGGCGCGTCTTATGGTTTTGATAAAGACACACGCACAGCAACGGTCGCTCTTGGTTATGCCGACGGGTTTTTAAGGTCGCATTCGTCATACCCGCATAAACCCAATGCAAAACTCTTTTTTGAAGATACGCCGTGTGATGTAATTGGGCGTGTCTCAATGGATTTAGTAACCGTGGATATAAGCCATATCCCCCAGCTTAAACAGGGCGATTGGCTTGAGGTTTTAGGCTTTAATCAGGGTGTTGATGATCTGGCGGAAACGAGCGGCACTATTGGCTATGAAATACTGACCAGCCTTGGCGCGCGGTACAAACGCGCCTACATCTAAATTTAATCTTTTCAGAGGCTTAGAAACAGGCTACAACTTTTCAATGGCTAAAACACCAACACAAAACGCAGCAAAAGAGCCGATTATAAGCAAAAAAAATTGTCTTATGATGATGAGCGCGTGCGGGATTTTAAGTATTTCTCAAGCTGTTGGGCATAGTATTTTGAGCTTTTTTCAGAGCATCGGCGCGCTTGCCAGCTTTGTGGGGACAGCGGTGCGTCACATTTTCACCCCCCCTTTTTACCCCAAGCTAATTTTAAAACAATTTGTTGATATTGGCTATTACTCTCTACCTGTTGTTGGGATGACAGCCCTTTTTACGGGGATGGTTTTGGCGCTTCAAAGCTATACCGGATTTACGCGTTTTAATGCCGAAGGAGCGATTGCAGGTGTTGTTGCGCTCTCGATGACACGCGAGCTAGCGCCTGTTTTGGCAGGGCTGATGGTGGCTGGTCGTGTTGGTGCGTCAATTGCCGCGGTTATTGGTACAATGCGGGTCACTGAGCAGATTGATGCGCTTGTCACTTTATCGGTAAACCCGTTTAAATATCTGATTGCGCCGCGTATTATTGCGGGCACAATCATGCTCCCCATATTGGTTTTAATAGGTGATATAATTGGGATTTATGGCGGTTATATTGTGAGCATTTATGACCTTGGATTTGCCTCAGGCAGTTATATTCAGCAAACATGGGATATCTTGGAGCAAATGGATGTTATCTCTGGTCTTGTTAAGGCGGCCGTCTTTGGATTTATTGTGACCATGATGGGTTGTTATCATGGATATAATTCAGGGCGCGGAGCGCAAGGCGTTGGAACAGCGACAACATACGCGGTTGTATCGGCGTCTATCCTTATTCTGATTTCAAACTTTATCCTGACACAGGTGTTTTTCTCATGAGTGTGACGCACCCCAAAATCAGACTGCGCGATGTTAAGAAATCTTTTGGTGATAAGATAGTCTTAGATGGCGTGAGTTTTGATGTAGCGGCAGGTGAATCGCTTGTTATCATTGGCGGATCGGGAACAGGGAAATCTGTCACGCTTAAATCTATTCTTGGCCTTATCACTCCCGACAGTGGGGATGTTGAGGTTGATGGCAAAGATGCCTTATCCATGAGCGCCAAAGAACGCGATGCGATGATGCAAAAATTTGGCATGTTATTTCAAGGCGGCGCACTTTTTGACTCCATGAAAGTATGGGAAAACGTTGCCTTTGGCCTGATACAGGGAAAAAGAATACATCGCGATGAAGCACGTGTTATCGCTTTAGAAAAAATTCGCCGTGTTGGCCTTGCGCCACAAGTGGGCGATTTGTATCCTGCCGAATTATCGGGGGGTATGCAAAAACGTGTTGGCCTTGCCCGCGCGATTGCCACAGAGCCTGAAATTATTTTCTTTGATGAACCCACAACAGGTCTTGATCCTATTATGGCCGATGTCATTAATGATTTAATTAAAGAATGCGTCAAAGAGCTTGGTGCGACAGCCCTATCCATTACACACGACATGTCGAGCGCCCGTAAGATTGCCGACCACGTTGCGATGATTTATGAAGGCAAAATTATCTGGAACGGTCCCGTGAAAAGCCTTTATGATTCTGGCAATTCATATGTGGAGCAATTCATTCATGGCCGCGCCGACGGCCCTATTACAAAACATGCCGGCTTTAAGGCCTAAATCTTTTTGCCGTGTTTCAAACGTTATGACCGCGCGCGCAATCCACAGGATCATGCTATCAAGAACCATATAAATTTTGCGCCTTTAACTTGCCCTAAAGCTGTGCCATAACATTGAGCTATGAAATGGTTTAGATCAGCATTACTCGCACTTATCTCCGTCGGGCTTTTGGGGCTTATTGCGGGAGTTGGTGTTGTGTCATTTGTAATCCATCATTACAGCGAAGACTTGCCCGATTACAGCCAATTACAATCTTATGAGCCGCCGATTATTACCCGTATATATGCCGGTGATGGACGGTTAATGGCGGAATACGCGCAGCAGCGGCGTATTTTTATGCCCGTTGAAAAAATCCCAGATATAGTTAAAAACGCCTTTTTAGCGGCGGAAGATCAGAATTTTTATGATCATAATGGTATTGATTTTACGGCTATAGCGCGCGCCGTTGTCGTGAACCTTAAAAATTTAGGGGGCGATCGACGCCTTGTCGGGGCATCGACGATCACACAACAAGTAGCAAAAAACTTTTTGCTGACAAATGAAGTACGTTTTGAGCGAAAAATCAAAGAAGCGATTTTGGCGATGCGGATGGAAAAAGTATTGAGCAAAAATCGCCTCCTTGAGCTTTATTTAAATGAAATTTTCTTAGGGCAGCGCGCTTATGGCGTAGCGGCGGCCTCTCTTATTTATTTTAATAAATCACTTGATGAACTTAGCATAGATGAAGCTGCGTATTTGGCGGCGTTACCAAAAGCGCCGAATAATTATCACCCCGTACGTAAACATGACGCGGCGATTGCACGGCGCAATTGGGTTATTGAGCGTATGGCTGTTAATGATTTTATCACAAACTCTCAAGCCGAACTGGCACAGGCCAAACCACTTGAAACACAAACAAGGCGGGATAATGACGTGGTTGATGCGCAGTTTTTTGCCGAAGAAGTGCGCCGTGAATTAAACAGGCAATATGGCGGCGATAGTCTGTATCAAGGAGGGCTTACTGTGAAAACCAGTGTTGATCCAACATTGCAAATGGCCGCGGAAAAAGCACTGCGGGATGGGTTGATGGCTTATGATGAGCGCCATGGCTATCGCGGGCGCATTGCTAATCTCAAAGATATGGACGCTTGGCAAGAAGGATTAGAAGCGATTGCAATCCCCGAAGGCATGCTTGATGAATGGGAGCTTAGCGTTGTTCTGGATGCCAATGCACAAAGCGCGTCTCTCGGGTTTTCTGGCGGTAAAAAAGAAAGCCTGACATTGGAAGGTGTCAGATGGGCGCGCAAATGTTTACAAGATTGTTATGCCCTTGGCCCCGAGATTATCCGTGTGAGCGATGTTGTTAAAGTCGGCGATGTGATTATTGTTGAAAAAGAAAATGATGCCTATGTCATGCGCCAAATTCCTAAAGTGCAAGGGGCGCTTATTGCGTTAGATCCGCATACGGGCCGTGTTTTGGCGATGCAGGGCGGCTGGACCTTTAGTGCGTCCAAATTCAACCGCGCCACGCAGGCACAGCGTCAACCCGGTTCAGCGTTTAAGCCTTTTGTTTACCTTGCTGCGCTTGATGACGGATTCACGCCCTCATCGCGCGTTCTTGACGCGCCATTTGTGTATGAACAAGCCCCAGGTGATTTTTGGCGTCCAACAAATTATTCAAATAAAGTCTATGGCCCAACGCCCATTCGTGTGGGAATTGAAAAATCACGTAACTTGATGACAGTGCGCCTTGCAGATCATGTGGGTATGGAAAAGGTAGTTGATTATGCCACGCGCTTTGGCATCGCTGATCAAATGAAGCCTTTGCTTTCTTACTCTCTTGGTGCAGGTGAGACGACGCTTATAAAGATGACAACGGCGTATGGTATGCTGGTTAATGGCGGCAAGAAAATAACCCCTACTTTTATTGACCGCGTGCAAGACCGCGATGGAAAGACTATTTTCTCTTATGATCGTCGCGATTGTGCCAATTGTGGGACGCTTATTCGGTGGGAAGGACAACGCGCCCCGAGTGTCGCCGATGAACGGGCGCAAATTGCGGATGAAAAAACAGTCTATCAGATTGTATCTATTCTTGAAGGCGTTGTTGAACGCGGTACAGCGCGTAAAATAGGCGAAAAATTTGATCACCCGCTTGGCGGCAAAACGGGCACAACCAACGAATCAAAAGATGCGTGGTTTATTGGGTTTTCACCCAATCTTGTTGTCGGTGTTTTTGTTGGGTTTGATGATCCAAAATCAATGGGGAAACGTGAAACTGGGTCATCGGTAGCCGCGCCTATTTTTTCCGATTTTATGGAGGTGGCGCTTAAAGATGTATCCCCTACTCCCTTTCGCGTTCCAGCAGGTGTGAAGCATGTGCGCGTCAATGCAACAACAGGGCGCCCACCGCAGCCAGGCGATACAGATGTTATCTGGGAGGCGTTTGTTGCAGGAACAGAGCCCAACACAGAAGCTTTTGCCCATAGTAGCGGTGTTTTAGGCCAGCGCGTTGTAAATGCCCCAGATGCGTTTGATGATGTGAATGGATATGAGCAATTTGGCGTTGAAGATTACTCCGATGGGTATGATCCGAATAATACTGTTGATGTTTACCCCGCAGATGGCCAGAACACTTCGGAAGATAATCCTTTTTCCTATTTCCAAAATCAGCAAAATCAAAACACATCAAATGATGAACGGGTCATAAGGCAGAGTGCGCCATCCAGCGGATCCGCCCCATCGCGCAATAATGAAGATTCATTTTCGGGCACTGGCGGGATTTATTAAAACCTTAAAACTGCTTGATTCAAGTTTAGATTTATCTCATGGTTAAGTCATGGGACAATTTGATACATCATCATTAGCTGGAAAGCTTTTGCTTGCGATGCCCAATTTGGGTGACCCGCGTTTTTACAAGGCCGCCATTCTTATTTGCGCCCATGATGAAAGCGGTGCAATGGGGCTTGTGATTAACCATGTTCTGCCTGATTTAAAGCTTGGAACTGTAATCCAAAGCCTAGAGATTGAATCGAATATAAAAGTTCCAGAGAGTCTTTTAAAACTGCCTGTTATATGCGGTGGCCCCGTTGAGATTGCACGAGGATTTTTATTACATAGTGCCGATTTTGAACAAGAGAGCACAATTAAGGTTAGCCCAGAAATTCATGTTACAGGCACATTAGATGCCATAGAAGAAATGGCGCAAAAGCAGCGACCTCAGAATCTTCTTTTTACACTTGGTTATGCAGGATGGGGCAAAGATCAATTGGAAATTGAAATCATGGAAAATGCATGGATGGTTTCACCTGCTACAAAAGAGCTTGTTTTTCATACGGCGCCCGAAAAAGTCTGGGACAAAGCCATGGCCGCAATCGGTGTGAACCCACATTTAATGAGCGATCAAATCGGTCACGCCTAAAGCGTATTGACAATATTTTATTTTTTCATAATATCCTTTTATGATTATTGTTTCCCGCGCCACAGATTTTTTAAATGCTATAGATCATGGTGACTTACCCCAGTTTGGTGAGCATTACCGTCTTAGCGCTGCGGCGGCTAGTTTCTTAGATGGAATTTTAGGGCGCGATGCCATTGGTGCGCGTCATGACTGTGACGATGCCACATATCATATCCCTATCGATCAATTAAAAGCCTTAGCACAAGAAGCAAGAAGTAAATGTCTGCCTACCCTGAGGCGTCAAGAATTTCGAATACTTTAGGCCGCAAGGCGCGCTTGAATTTTGTCGAAATCTTCAAGCGCTGCAAGGGGTCCAAGGGCGGATAGCGTTGGTTTTTCTGCAAAGATATGCAATGCCATTCCCTGAATATCACGCACAGTAATGGCATCAATTTTTTGTATCAATAATTGAATATCAAGATTGGTATTGGTGTTAATCAAATATTTTGCCTGCCTGTTGACGCGCGATAGCATGGATTCGCGGCTCATAAGAATGCTTGATTTAATTTGTGCTTTGGCGCGGGATAATTCCTCATCCGATACTTTAATATCTCTAATTTTCTTAAGCTCATCACAGATAACAGGCATCAGTTCGGGGAGTTTGTCGGGCCCTGTGCCGGCATAAATTTCAAACTGTCCTTCATCAACGAAGGAGGTGTGACTCGCATAAGTTGAATAGACGAGGCCGCGCTTTTCACGCACTTCTTGAAAAAGCCGCGACGACATGCCGCCCCCTAAAATAGTGGCGAGCAAAACAGCGGCATAATATTTATCATGCGATTTTTCAATGCTTTTAAAACCAAAGACAATATGGCTTTGCTCAAGATCTTTTTCAGTGCGGCTTTCACCGCCTTGATAAGCGGCGGCCTTTAATTCTTGGGTTTTGTCATCAGGCAGATCAGTAAAATATTTTTCTACCATCGCCACAAATTGATCGTGATCCAGATTACCAGAAGCCGAAATTACCAATTTTGACGGGGTGTAAAACTGTGACACATAATCAACCATTGTTTGTTTGGTCATCCCCTCAACAATTTGCGCTGTACCCAGAATTGGCGCGCCAAGCGATTGGTTTGGATAAGCGGTCTCTTGGTAAAAATCAAAGACAAGATCATCTGGCGTATCGTTAGTCATACCGATTTCTTGGACAATGACGCCGCGCTCTTTTTCAATCTCGGCGTCGGGAAAGGTTGAGCGTTGGAGCATATCAGAGAGAATATCAACAGCCATTTCGGTGTGGTCTTTTAAAAGATGAACGTAATAGGCCGTTATTTCACGGGAAGTAAAAGCATTCATTTGCCCCCCAACTGTTTCAATCTGGCTTACGATATCTTGGGCGGTTCTTGTGGATGTGCCGTTAAACATCATGTGTTCAACCATATGCGCCACGCCGTTATGTGCCATATTTTCATGGCGCGTGCCAACATCACACCAAATACCTAGGGCAACAGATTCAACAGTTGGCACAGAATCTGTAATAACACGCAGGCCAGTGGGTAAAGTTGTTGATTGAATACTCATTGGTTAGACTTTCTTTAGAGGGCAATATTAACGATTTACATTTGAACGGACAAAGTCTTGCACTTTGGCCAGATCGTTTTGGAGCGGTGTATAAAGCTCTGTCCGGTCAAAAAGATCAGCCAAATGCGGCGGCAATTGTGGGCGCAGGCCAATCGCTTTTTCAACAGCGTCTGGGAATTTAGCCGGATGCGCGCAAGCGAGCGCAACAAGAGGCACAGAGGGATCTTCGCGCACTTGCATCCCTGCGAACAAACCCACAGCCGTGTGCGGGTCAAGAATATAGCCTGTTTCTTTGTAACAGGCGGCCATAAGTGCTTGGGTTTGATGATCATCGCAGCGACGCGCATCGAACTCTTGCGTAGCTTGGCGCATGTGTTCAGCATTAATTGAAAAGCTTCCTTTTTCTTTAAATGACTTCATGAGTTTTGCAATGCCTGCTGTATCACGCCCTAAAAGATCGCATAAATAGCGCTCAAAATTACTTGAAATTTGAATGTCCATGCTGGGGGACAGAGAAGGCTCTACGCTTTGTGTTTTCATCGATCCTGTCTCGAAAAAGCGAGTAAGGATATCATTGCGGTTTGAACCAATAATAAGACGTTTAATCGGCAGTCCCATTTGGCGAGCCGCATAGGCCGCATAGATATTGCCAAAGTTTCCTGTTGGTACAGCAAAGGAAACTTGGCGCGCTGGCGCGCCCAAAGAAATAGCAGCGGTAAAATAATAAACAATTTGCGCCATAATACGAGCCCAGTTGATAGAATTTACAGCAGATAAATTCATATCCCCACGAAATTTCTTATCATTAAACATCGCTTTAACAAGGTTTTGACAATCATCAAATGTGCCTTGTAAAGCAATATTATGAACATTTGGGGCATCAATCGTTGTCATCTGGCGGCGCTGTACATCTGAGGTGCGTCCTTCAGGATGCATAATGAAGATATCAATATTTTTACAATGGCGGCACGCCTCAATCGCGGCGGATCCAGTATCACCAGAGGTTGCACCAACAATTGTGACACGCTCCCCACGCTGTTCAAGAACATGGTCGAATAGACGCCCCAAGAGCTGTAGCGCGTAGTCTTTAAAAGCCAAGGTTGGGCCATGAAATAATTCAAGCACCCACGCGTTAGGGCCAATTTGTACAAGTGGCGCAACGCAAGAATGATTGAATTCATTTTGATAGACATCCCGCAGGATATTTTTATAGGTAGTTTTATCAATACTATCACCGATAAAGCCTTCAGTGACTTTATAGGCGATATCGGCATAAGGGACGCCGCCCAAATGGCTAATGTCTTCGCGTGATAAAGTTGGCCATTTTTCGGGAATAAACAAGCCGCCATCAGAGGCAAGGCCGTTTAAAAGCACATCGGTAAAGGTTTTATTGGTGTCCGCGCCGCGGGTCGCTAAATATCTTGTCATAGCCCCATTTTAAAGCATAAATTTTGGCAAATGTCACCGTTTGTTCGACTTATTCAGCATAATAAAACCCCGCCCTGTGTCTCAACATAACGGGGTTTTAGAAGGTAAAAATAAGAACCTAAAGGTTTACCTTATTTTTTTGTAGCCTGCTTGTCATCTGGCTTATTTGCTGGCTGGCCAGGTTTGTGCTCTGGCTTGGCTGATTTTTCAGCGTCTGGCTTAGGTGCTAGTTTTGGATTTTGCATGGATAGTTCCTCCATAATGTAGTCTTAAGCGACTACGGCGATATCAAAAAATTTGACATTATAGTGACCCTATACCCTTAATGAACAGCAAAGTAGATTCATTACTCTTTTTGCCAAATACGCAATAAACAATCTTTATGATAATATGATGACAGAAGGTCATAGTGAAACAGCGTAAGATTGCTAGATTATTAGAATTAAGCGGCGCTCAAATAACGGTTTTCTAGATGATTAATGAGTGCGTTGGCATTAAGCGCCGCGCCTGTTACATCTATCATCAATTCATCCATACGCATTAAACGCCCTTTAGAATGAATATTAGTATTCAGCCATTTGGTAATCGGTTTAAAATCCCCCTCGCGCATAAGCCCCGGAATGTTTTGTATTTCCTTTTTCATCTGCATGTAAAATTGTGCGCCCATCGCGTGGCCTAATGTGTAAGATGGGAAATAACCAAATTTGCCGACAAACCAGTGAACGTCTTGGAGACATCCATTAGCATAGCTGGTTGGTCTAACGCCTAGACGTTTAAAGAGACCTTCATTCCATGCTTCTGGAAGATCTTTCACTTTTAAGCTGCCGCTAATGAGTTGGCGTTCCAACTGCATACGCAAATCAATATGAAAGAAATAGGAAATTTCATCGGCATGCTTGCGGTCAACTGTTGGGCAAACACGTGTTTTTAAAGCATGCAGGTTATCAGCGGTCAAGGCGAGTTGCCCAAAGCTTTGGAATAAGCCCTCAACGCGCGGTGAGATGTATTGAAAGAAGGGCTTCATACGGCCCAAAATCATTTCAACCAAGAGCGCTTGGGATTCTTGAACGGCGGCACCTAAGTCTTGCCCCACAGGTTGATAGCGCCACTGCGTTCTTGGAAGACCTTGGATGTAAAGCCCGTGACCCCCTTCATGCAAAGCGCTTTTCATTGATTCAAGAAAGTTTTCGCGATTTGATGTTTTAATAACAAGACGGGTATCATCGGGAGTGCCCCCTTCAACAGGGTTGTGACCGGTTTCATAAAGACCGCCGCGATCAAAATCAAAACCTATTACTTTTAAAAGCTCTTTATTCAGCCAAAGTTGTTTTTGACCTGTATAGAGGCCTTCAAGAGGAATAGGCGTATTATCATTGCTTTGTTTTTCGATGGCTTGGGGTAATAATTTACGGAGTTTTCCATCAAGGTCTTTAAAAAGATTGTCAACATCATCAAGACGTGCACCAGGAATATATTCGCGCATCAACGCTTGATACGGTGCTTCAGTGGGGTGTTCATTATCGATCAAACATTTTGATTCTGCAATTTCGCGTTGCAGGTCGATCATTTCTTGTAAAAATCCCTTTGCCGATTCCCAGTCATTATTTTTTAAAACATCCCGATGACGCCGACGCCCCTCATAAGATAAACGGCCGCGTTTTTCCATGAGCGCTGGATCGACTTTACAGTGATGGCGATACATAATTTCCATCTCATATAAATTCGCAGTATCCCATTCATCCCACTCCTCGGGACATTTTTCGATATGGATGTTTGCCTTTTCAATGAGAGTCGCAAGCTCTTGATTAGCAATATCTTCATGAAGACGGCGGGATAAAAACGCTATTTGGCCAAGGCGGCTTTTATAAGCCCCCTCTGGCATCGCCGTTAAAAAATCACGTCCCAATGTTTCGATGATCGCGTTCATCCGTCCGATATCGCGAAAGCGCATTTTAAGATCCATGTAATTCGGGCAAGCATGATTTTGATACTGCTTGGATACTTCTTCTTCATCAAAATTTTGAGAAGGGGAAGGAAGCTCCAATATTTTTTTGCGGCGGATTTTAAAAGGGAGAATTTTTTTAATTGTTTTGATCCATTTTTCTTTTTTAAAGAAAGAAAAAAGAGATTTAAAGGAGGGTATTAAAAAGGGAAAATGAAAGGACATTATTTCTACCTGTTTTCTTTATATATAAACATGAAATCACTACAGTGTCTAAGTCTTAAGTAAGTCATGAGGCAATAAAAAACCCGCCAATAAGGCGGGCTTTTGAATTATTATAAGTAAAAAGCTTACTTTTTCTTAGCGGCTGGCTTTTTCGCTGCTGGCTTTTTCTTAGCGGCTACTGCTTTTTTAGGAGCAGCTTTCTTTTTCGCTGCTGGCTTTTTCTTAGCGGCTACTGCTTTTTTAGGAGCAGCTTTCTTTGTTGCTGCTGGCTTTTTCTTAGCGGCTACTGCTTTTTTAGGAGCGGCTTTCTTTTTTGCTGCTGGCTTTTTCTTGGCAGCTACTGCTTTTTTAGGAGCGGCTTTCTTTTTTGCTGCTGGCTTTTTCTTGGCAGCTACTGCTTTTTTAGGAGCGGCTTTCTTTTTTGCTGTTGCTGCAGATTTAGTTGCTGCTGCAGATACTTCCGCTGCTGTAGCTGCTGCTTTTTTCGCTGCTGTTGATTTTTTAGGAGCAGTTTTTTTCTTTACTGCTGTAGCTAAAGCCGCTGCCGGCTTTTTCTTTGTAGTAGTAGCCTTTTTGGCCACAGGTTTTTTCTTTGGCGTCGCCATGTCAAATCTCCATTAATGTAGTTTCTGTTTTTAAAATATACTTTTATCGAACGATAATATTTGGATTGGGTTAATAAACTATTATTAAAAAATTTATAACCAAGTGAATGAGTGAGTACACATTACACGAATCATAATACAAAATTACGAAAAAGGAAAACTATTTTTAATAATCACTTTTTCTGAGTCGAACTGAATTTTATCTTCATAGTAAAAAAAGAGAAAATTTCTTTCCTCTTTTTTCAAATCCTTATTTAATCTTTACTGTGATCATGATCACAACAAGACCCATCATGGTGATGATGATGAGCGCTCTCTTGCTTCATCGGCTCGCTGTGGTCGTGGCCACAACATGATCCATCAGCAGAATGAACATGACCCGATTGCACGATAGTAGAGGGCATCGTGCTCGACCCACGTAAAAGGTTTTTAATACGGCTAAAATTCGTCATGGTTAGGTCTTTCTTATTAAAGTATTAAAAATTTTCAATTTTCATTAAAACTAAGCTTATAAAATCCCCATACACAATTTGAAAATTCTCCCGCTGCGAATTGAATAGATTTTTCATTATTTATTATTTTATATACAGTTAAAGAGTGTCTCTGTTTAGGGTATTGAGGATCAAAAACAACAAGATCTGGCTCTGTAGTATCTTGCCAAACATAATCCCAGATGTTCAAACCGTCTATATAAATAGCTTGTCCTTCCGTCACGACCCCTATTAACTTTGCCCTTACTCCCACTCAATCGTGCCCGGTGGCTTACTCGTAATATCATAGACGACGCGGTTAATGCCTTTTACTTCGTTAATCATACGGGTCATGACGCGGCCCAAAAATTCGTGCTCAAATGGGTAGTAATCGGCGGTCATACCGTCGGTTGATGTCACGGCGCGGATGGCGCAGACATATTCGTATGTTCTGCCATCACCCATTACGCCGACCGTTTTAACGGGTAAGAGCACGGCAAAGGCTTGCCAGATTTCATCATAAAGTCCTGCTTTTTTAATCTCATCAATATAGACCGCATCGGCTTGGCGGAGGATGTCGAGTTTTTCAGGGGTAATTTCACCCGGCAAGCGGATCGCTAAACCCGGTCCGGGGAAAGGATGACGGGCGATAAAATCTTCGGGCATGCCAAGTTCGCGCCCCAAGGCGCGCACCTCGTCTTTGAACAATTCGCGCATGGGTTCAACCAGTTTCATATTCATGCGTTCAGGCAGGCCGCCAACATTATGATGTGATTTAATCGTGACTGAAGGGCCGCCAGTAAAGGAGACGGATTCAATAACATCTGGGTAAAGAGTCCCTTGCGCCAAAAAGTCTGCACCGCCAATACGTTTAGCGCACTCATCAAAGACATCAATAAATGTGCCCCCAATAATTTTACGTTTTGTTTCAGGGTCAGAAACGCCGTTTAATTTCCCCAAAAAGAGCGCAGAGGCATCTTCGTGTATAAGGGGGATATTGTAATGATCACGGAACAAGGTCACGACTTGTTCGCTCTCGCCAAGTCGCATCATACCCGTATCCACATAAATACAAGTGAGTTGGTCACCAATAGCTTCGTGTAAAAGCACAGCTGTTACTGAGGAGTCAACGCCGCCAGACAGGCCGCAAATGACTTTTGAACGACCCACTTGGTTGCGGATTTTTTCAATCGCCTCTTCACGAAAGGAGGCCATCGTCCAGTCACCAGAGCAGCCACATATATTATGTGTAAAGTTTTTATAGAGCTCTTTACCGTTTGTGGTATGCACGACTTCGGGGTGGAACTGTACGGCGTAGAATTTTTTGTCTTCGTTGGCGATCATCGCAAAAGGCGCCCCATCCGATTTACCGACCGCTTTAAACCCATCGGGAAGTTTGGCAACATGATCGCCATGGCTCATCCAAACTTGCTCTCTGCCACCTTTGGCCCATGCGCCAGAAAATAGCGGCGTGTCTTCAATAATATCAACATAAGCGCGGCCAAATTCACGGCTTCCACCTGTTTTGTTTTCTTCGCCTTCAACAATACCACCAAGTTGATGCACCATCACTTGTTGCCCGTAACAGATACCGAGCACCGGAACATTCATGGTGAAGACACAATCAGGTACGCGCGGGCTATCCGCATCAAGGACACTACAAGGGCCACCAGAGAGGATAATACCCTTAGGGTTATAGGCCTTAATTTTAGCCTCATCAGCCTGATTAAACGGCCAAATTTCGCAGTAAACCCCGCTTTCTCGAAGGCGGCGCGCAATGAGCTGCGTCACTTGGGAGCCAAAATCCAAAATAAGGATATGCTGGTGGTTCAGGTTGATGTTCGGGGTGATTGTTTTTGCTGTCTGTTCCATAGTTTATGTATTGCATTTACCCCTTGTCTGACAAGTAAAAATAGGGCAAATAGAAAACAAATTAAGGAATTTTCAGGGCAAATGAATCGTTTCTGCCACATATTGGTGTTTACGTGCTTTTTAGTGGGTGTTATAGCCCCCGCTTGCGGTTTTTCATGGGGAGGCAAGTTCAGCGTCATTGAGATATGTACAGCCGAAGGCTTTGAGCGCCGTATCGTTGAAAACAACCAATCGGGCGATCATGGGCAAACGAGCGATCAATGTCAATTTTGTTTCCAAAATGCCCATATAAAAGACTATGGCCTTTTGCCTTTGGATTTACCGGTCTATTATGCCGCTTTAACCCGAAATCAAGTTTATCAGTATCAAAGCGTGCTTATCGCGCATGAGCGCAGCTTACAAAATCCCCGTGCGCCCCCTCCTTCGTTTAGAAAAATTACCCAAAAAATAAAATTTTCTAAATAAGGATTCATTAAAATGAAAAAAACATTACTTATGGGCGCGTGCGCGCTCTCTACTCTAGCTTTTGGTACACCTTCTCAAGCGAATGAGCTTGCCGTTTCCGGCAACCATCATCATGGCGAATACCGTGCAGACGGCCATGCCCCAAAAGGGGTTATGGGGGATCATATGCATGAAAAAGGCGAATGGATGATGTCATATCGTTACATGCGCATGCATATGGAAGATAACCGTAATGGCACGAACGACTTATCTCCTGAGCAAATTGTAACCAGCATACCAAACCGTTTTTTTGGCACACCAATGCAACCTGCTACCTTGCGCGTTGTTCCGACAGAAATGACAACAGATATGCATATGCTAGGCGCTATGTATGCGCCAACAGATAGTGTAACGCTTATGGTGATGGCAAATTATATCAAGCGTGAAATGGATCATATCACCTTTGCCGGTGGAGCCGGGACAACACGCCTTGGAGAATTTACAACCGAAACATCTGGATGGGGTGATACGCGTGTGGGCGGCCTTATCCGTATGTATGATGATAGCAAACACCATATACACCTTAATGCTGGCTTGAGTCTTCCTACAGGCTCTATTAAAGAGGAAGATCAAGTTTTAACGCCAATGGGTACAAGGCCGACAATGCGCCTTCCTTACGCAATGCAGCTAGGATCTGGGACTTATGATCTCATGCCAGGCGTCACTTATACAGGCCGCTCAAACGCCTATAGCTGGGGGGCGCAATATATGGCAACTTTGCGCCTTGGTGAAAATTCGCAAGATTACACCTTAGGCAATAAGCATGAAGTGAGCGCGTGGGGTGCGTATAGTTGGGTGCCCTCTTTAAGCACATCGCTTCGCGTGAGTGCAGAAACAGAAGGTGATATTGATGGTATTGACCGCCGAATTGTAGCTCCTGTCCAGACAGCTAATCCCGATAATTTTGGAGGTGAGCGCATCGCCTTATCGCTTGGTATGAATTATGTCGTTCCAAAAGGCGTACTTGCCGGCCACCGTTTATCAGTTGAAGGAACAGTACCTGTTTATCAAGATCTCAATGGGCCTCAAATGAAACGAGATAATATGGTTGTTTTAGGGTGGTCTAAAGCTTTCTAAGGCTCTCTAAAGCATACAGAACAGAAAAGAAAAAAGGCTCTTTGTTTTCAGCAAAGAGCCTTTTTTATAACTCAATCACTTTAGATCGTTTTAGCCAGAGCAGTAGCAAGTTTTTTACCCTTCGCGCTCAATGTTAAAACTTTGCGGCGTTTGTCATCCTTGGCATATTTTACCAAAACCAGCCCATAAGGTTTACCCATACGGCGGTAATTTGATAAAGCGCCAATTGTTCGTGACATAACCGACATGGAGATCCCTGTTCGCTCTGAAATATCTTTCAGTGATGCGCCCTCATCTTTAACTATTTCAATAAAAACAAGCGCCCATTGCAGTGGAAACTCAGGATCAATCTTTGTAAATTCAGCCAGAGTTTTTTCTAGTTTTTCCATTTTCTTTATTGACATTAGCAGCCCTCCTTTTCGGGAACCATTTACCAGATGTATATGTAATTTGTACATATGGTATATCAATAATAGTTTCGTAATGAAAACTATTTTTTTGAAAAAATGGTTTCAAACCAAGTTCTTTTTTTATTTCGAGTGATAAGGCACGAACCTTTCCTAATTTTATAAATGTAATCATAATTTTCCCCTTACTATGATTGTGATTAAGACTACGCAGCCATCCGGATTGGTGGTGTGTAAATTTTTGTTTGATTGATATAGGATGTAAAGGCACTTCGAAAATGTTTGCGTATGGCCCAGTAAAGCTGGATCATATTTTTCATTTTATCGTGGTGTATTTTTCCTTCCATCGTGCCATATAAAAGCTCAATTAAATCAGTTTCCTGCGCTATCGCTTTTTGCCATTGTTTATACTCCTTAATTGCCTGAAGGCATTGAGCTTTATAGGTCGCTTCTTTATCTGCTAGTTGTTTTATTTCAAAAATACATAGTTCTTGAATCCTTGTTTTTGGCAGTTGATATTGGCCGATTTTGATATTGTCATTCGCTATTTGTTTTTTACACATTATGGTCGCCCCCTTTACTGTTATGTAAAACTTATAGTTGTGTTTTTATAAGTAAAAAATATTAAGGAGAGGTTAATAAAAATCTAAAAACGTTGTAAAAGCCTATTTTTTGTCAATATTTCGTCAAATAAATAAAAAATAATTACACTTTATGGTTGCAAAGACTTTTTGTGATCTCATGAATAATAGTTTTTTGAGCTACCCCAAAACAGTCCTTTGAGAGCCGCTGTGTACCAATTAATAAATCATGCCCCATAATGACGATCGGCTGATGCAAACCATGGATAACAATTGGTGGATGATCCATTGGGCAATCAATTTCCCCTTGGTGGCAAAAAACAGCACCCCGCAATGTCTGAACATGCGATAAATCGCAGGAAAAAAGACTAGGGCAGGAAAATTTAGATTGTGATAAATGAGTACCATTCAAGATCGTTCTTGAAAAATAAGCTCCATGGAAGTTTGCACCACCACAGTCACTATCGGCAAGGCAGGTATCTTTCAAAATGGCCGTCCTAAAATCAGCGCCCTTAAATAAACCATCACTCATATCTGCCCCCGTTAAATCGGCGCCCCATAAACAGGCATGATTCATTTTAGCCATATCAAGGCGCGCGCCTGATAACTTAGCGCCTCTTAAGTTAATATTATGAAGGGACGCCCCTTCAGAGACTGCTTCTTCGACAGATTCTTTTATTGTTATATAAGAGCTTTTGAAAAGTGTATCCCCACACACAGAAATTAAACGCATTATTTACTCCTTAATTATAAATGTTTAATGCCAACTAAATATAGTGTTGGTATATGGCGATTATAATGTCAAGAATATTTAATTAAATTTAGGAATTTTTTCTCTGCAAAATGGCTGCAAAGAAGCCATCAGTATTGCTTTGAAGGGGAGAAAGCCTCAAGTAAGGGTCTGATTCTGGCTTTTTTCCCCAATTACTATCCCATATCTGAGAGAGAGGCAAAACCTCATAATCAGGGTGTTTTTCTAGGAATTTTTTAACCTGATTTTCATTTTCTTCAGGGAAAAGAGAACACGTGGCATAAACCAAACGACCTTCTGGCTTTACCTTATCGGCTACGCGTTCAAGAATTTCTTCTTGCATAACTTTAATTTCATCGAGGCTCGGCCCATATTGATTCCAGCGTAAATCAGGGTTTCGGCGCCATGTGCCCGAGCTTGAACACGGGGCATCAACCAAAACAACATCCATCGTCCCTTTTTGACGGCGTAGCCATTTACGGTTTTTTTCATCCTCCAAAGAGCGCACTTCAATATTATGAACGCCTGCTTTTTTATACCGTCTGCGCCCCTTTTCAAGGCGGCGGGAATCGTTATCCATCGCCATAATGATCCCTTTGTTTTCCATCTGCGCCGCCAAGGCCAGCGTTTTGCCGCCCCCGCCCGCACAAAAATCAAGGACACGCATACCCGGTTTTACGCCACATACAAGCGCAATAAGCTGTGAGCCCTCGTCTTGGATTTCAACAAGACCCGCATGAAAGGCTTTTGTTGCGCTCATATACGCTTTACCTTCGACACGTAAAGCCACGGGAGAATAAGGCGTTTTATGGGTTATAACACCATCTTTAGCGAGAGATTTTTGCACGCCTTCAATATCTGTTTTAATGGTATTAACCCGAAGATCAAGCGCCGCAGTTGGCAGCATGGCCTTTAATTCATGTTCGAAATTGTCACCATAAAGCGCCTTTAGGCGATCCACCGCCCATGGAGGGCATTCAGCGCGTACATCGTCGGGCATCTCATCATGATCTAGGGTTTTGCCTTCAAGCTGTTTGATGATTTGGTACTCTTCACTGGTTAAAACTTCAGGAGAATATTTTTCACCATCAAAAATTTGATCAAGCAAGAATTTGTTTTTTTCTTCGGCCAAACACAAATAAGCAAGAACACGAAGGCGCGGTGTATCGGCACTTTTTATAGTATCCAGCCACCAACCAAGCCGCGCCGTTGAACGCATTACGTCATAGGCAAGTTCAACGATTGAAGCCCGATCTTTAGAGCCAATATAGCGCTTATGCTGCATGTAATCGCGTAACACATTATCCATAGGGATACGGCTTTTGGCGATACGCTCAGAGATATCAATAACAGCTTGTATACAAGCACCTTGTTTCATAGCCCTGTTCTAAAGTTTTTAAGGACAAAAGGAAAGAAAAAAGCCCCTCTTTAGATAAAGAGAGGCTTTTTCTTATTCTAGATGTTTACCCAGATTATTCAGCTGATGGCTCATCCATTGTTGATTCAGTATCTGTTGACTCATGTGCTTTATCAGCCATGCCTTCAACAGCTTCTACTGCCGCTTCTGTAGCAGCGTCTTCACAGACTTCTGTTACAGTACCGTCTTCAGCCACAACTTCTTTACAAGCTGTTTCAGTTGTTACTTCTGCCACTGGCTCTTCATATGCTTTAACAGGTGTTGAAGCAAAACCAAGAACGAATGCGAGTGTCATTATGCTTAGATATTTCATTATGTTATCTCCTTTAACAAAATAGTTGAGGGAGCATATTCCAACGCTTTAAAATAGCAAGAGGATATTCATATAAGCTTGACCGTTCATACATATTTTTATGCTTTTAACGTCACGATAGCGCCAATCGCCAAAAGGGTCATACCAACGAATTTTTGCATCGTGATCGGGCGCGGCATATCTGAAAGGACGCCATAATGTGATAATATGGCAGACATAATAAGAGCGCCAGCCGTAGATAAGGACGCCAGCACCGCAACGCCAAGATAAGGCACAACATATAAAGCGGCAGTGACATAAAAAGCCCCTAAAGCGCCGCTCACGAACATCCACCATTTCAAGCCTGACATCTCTAATGTCATAAATTTTCCTTGAGTGATCATACCGAGCACAAAGAGCAGAACTGTGCCAAAGGCAAAAGAGATAAACGATACCCAAATCGCTGAATCAACATGCTGATTTAGCTTCGCATTCGTTAGGGGCTGAAACGCCGTCATCGCTCCCGCCATAAAAGCGAGAACAGGAAATAAGATGGCAATATTCATGAGGTCACACTCCTTGTTATTATAACGTTTCTGCTAACAAGGGGTTGTTAGCGACCAGTTATAACAGAAAGATTGCGCCATGCATAGCAGGCTTCTTTGATATGAGAGCGACCCATCTCAACCACTTGCTTACCAACGCGCGCACCGCCAAGCGCGTTATAAAACGCACAAGCCCGTTTATTTTTTTCAATGGCCCAAAGGCACATGGATTTGTGGTTTTGCGCCATTAATTCCTGCGCAGCAAAACTCATAAGGGTGCGGCCATACCCTTTTTGGAAATAGTCGGGGTGAATGTAAATGGCATAGATTTCTGAAGAATAAAGCGGGCGGATTTTTGATGTTCCCGCGGGTGGAGTTCTTAGTTTACCAAAACTCACAAGACCGACGGGGGTATTATCGACATAGCCGATATAGGTTTGCGTCTCTTCCGCGCTCACCCATTGTGACCATTTGGCCTCGTAGCCTGCTTTGGAAAAGCTTGCAAGATAATCCGGATCAACGATGCCCTCCTCTGCAACAAGCTTACTTGCCAGATGAACACCCGCAAGGTCGCAGATATGATCTTTTGATGCCCTAATAATCTCCACAGGCGTTAATCTTGGGTTCGGTAGTTTGGCGCTTCACGGGTGATGGTAATGTTATGGGCATGGCTTTCTTTAAACCCAGCACCTGTCATACGCACAAACTCGGCTTTCTTCTTCATGTCTTCAATAGTGGCAGAGCCTGTATAGCCCATCGCGGCGCGAAGGCCGCCCACCATTTGATGAATAACATTCCCTACAGGCCCTTTATAAGGTACGCGCCCCTCAATACCCTCAGGGACAAGCTTATTTGAATCCGTCACGTTGCCTTGGAAGTAGCGCTCTGACGAGCCTTTCACCATCGCGCCCACTGACCCCATACCGCGGTAAGATTTATACGATCTGCCTTGATAGAGAATAATCTCGCCGGGCGCTTCGTCCGTTCCAGCAAAGGCAGAGCCCATCATGGCAACGTCCGCGCCCGCCGCAATAGCTTTGGCGTAGTCACCAGAATATTTAATCCCGCCATCGGCGATAACAGGGATTTTCTTTTTAGACGCCACAGCGGCCACATCCATAATAGCGGTAAGTTGGGGTACACCAACGCCCGCAACAACGCGGGTTGTACAAATTGATCCAGGGCCAATGCCCACTTTAACCGCGTCGGCGCCCGCATCTATAAGTGCCTTACAAGCATCACCTGTCGCAATATTGCCTGCTATAATTTGTACTTTATCGCCGTGGGTCTTTTTAATGCGCTCAACCATTGTCAGCACGCCTGCAGAATGACCATGAGCGGTATCAATCACAATCACATCAATTTCAGCGTCGGCTAGGGCAGCGGCACGTTCAATGTTGCTGTCCCCTGTCCCAATTGCCGCGCCAACGCGAAGACGGTCTTGCCCATCTTTGCACGCATTTGGGAAAGCGCGCGCTTTTTCAATGTCTTTAACCGTAACTAAACCCGTGCAGCGCTCTTGATCGTCAACCACCAAGAGTTTTTCAATGCGATGTTTATGAAGAAGTTTTTTCGCTTCTTCTTTATCAACGCGGTTATAAACTTTTACCAAATTATTGGAGGTCATCAGCTCTCTAACGGGTTGCATAGGATTTTCGGCAAAGCGTACGTCTCTATTAGTCAAAATACCAACAAGCTTGCCTGTACGCTTTTCAGTTACAGGGATGCCTGAAATCTTATGATAATCCATCATGGCAAGCGCATCAGCGAGAGTTTGTTCGGGTTCAATCGTAATTGGATTGACCACCATCCCTGATTCATAACGCTTTACACGACGTACAGCTTCGGCTTGTTGTTCAACCGTGAGGTTACGATGAATAACACCAAGTCCACCATGTTGCGCCATTGCAATTGCCATTTCTGTCTCTGTTACTGTATCCATCGCAGAGGAGATGAGCGGAATAGACAGCTTAATTTTTTTTGTCAGTTGCGTGACCGTACTCACACCATCAGGAAGTACATTTGACGCCGCAGGGACAAGGAGCACATCATCGAAAGTGAGCGCTTCGCGTATTTTTGAACTGGTCGATGATTTTGTCAGCATGGGCAAATTCCTTATGGGCAATAACTATTGAATTTGCAGCATAGATATACGCTTTTTTTAATAAAAGTAAACGATAAACTCTTCAAATAGTCGCAATAGTCGCTATAAAAGCCCTATGGATATCGATATGACCGCTGTCACATTCTTCAAAGGCTTCTTTTTAGGGGCATCTTTAATTATGGCGATTGGCCTGCAAAATGCATTTGTTTTGCGTCAAGGGATAAAAAAACATCATGTTTTTGTCACGGCGCTAACCGCGAGCCTTATAGATGTCATGTTGATTGGCTCAGGAGTTTTAGGGTTTGGCGCGCTTCTTGAAAAATTTCCAAGCCTCATTACCTATATTACATGGGGAGGCGCCGCATTTTTAATTGTTTACGGTGCAAAATCATTTTACCGCGCGTTTAAGCCAGCAGTCTTAAGTCAGGACCAAGCCAAAGGATTGATACAACAAGGGTCAGCCAAAGAAATTATCCTCATTATCATGGGAATCAGCCTTCTCAACCCGCATGTCTATCTGGATACTGTTGTTCTTATAGGCGGCCTTGCGGCGGGATATGGAGAACAGGGCAAATACATATTTGGTCTTGGCGCGATGATCGCTTCATTTTGTTGGTTTTTCGCCCTTGGTTATGGGGCGCGTTTACTAGCGCCGTTTTTCCAAAAACCAAAATCATGGCAAATCCTCGATTTCCTCATCGCCCTGATTATGTGGGCGATAGCGGCGAGCTTGCTTTTAAAATAAATAGAAGGGCCTTAAACAGCGGGGACTATGACGCACGGGCTTGCTTTATGGGAGCGTCTATCATCTGGGTGTACGTCATTAAAAACTTTGATTTCGCCGCTACAAATTCTTTGATTTAAGGTGGCTATCTCATCCTCCGACAGGGGGGTCATTGATTGCCGACTGTAATCTTCTGGCTTCAAGCGATTAAATTCATCCCGCGCTGGCGATGCGCCAGGCTCAACACATAAAAGATCTAATTTTTGTGACTTCCGGTCTGCAGATATCTTGCCTTCCAAATCAAACATATCAGAATCATCAACAGTGAAGCTGCCATCGAATTCTAACCCTTGTTTGGGTGATGTGTGGGAGGAAAATCCCCGAGATTCTATTTTAAAACCATGTGTTGCCATGTTCACATCATATTGACCTGAGAAGAAATAAGGGGCGTTATAGCCATATTGATGACGATTCTTATCATTCAAATCAAAATTAAAGAAAATGATTAAACCGTTTTCACCCCGAAAAGCAGCGCTAACAGGTGGAAATTCTCTCTTACATGATGGAAATTCAACAAGACCTAAACCCGCATTAGCCTCATTAAGAGCAAAAAATGCTGCTCCCAACCCAATTGATAAAAAACCTCGCCTATCCATAAAACCACACTTGTTTGAAACTGGTTACTATAAGTAATATATTGATGTGATTATGTCAATTAATTATTACATTTATGACGGCCTTGCGTCGGGATAAGGAGAACAGGGCAAATACATATTTGGTCTTGGCGCGATGATCGCTTCATTTTGTTGGTTTTTCGCCCTTGGTTATGGGGCGCGTTTACTAGCGCCGTTTTTCCAAAAGCCAAAATCATGGCAAATCCTCGATTTCCTCATCGCCCTGATTATGTGGGCGATAGCGGCGAGCTTATTGTTAAAATAATTTAAAAGTTAGGGTTTGTGCCTTGCTTTGGGCCTTTGAGTGAAGGCGGAACAATTAACATCTCGCTTCCCGGCCTGCGAGCGTCATAACCCCGTAATTGTGACAGAACCCTATGTGCTTCCCTCAAGTCAGGACTACCATTATCAGCGGCATAAAATTCAGCCGCTAAACCGTCTGCTATAATATGAGGGTCATAAGTTTTTGGAAGCATTTCCTCAAAAAGACCATTTAAAGTATCTAATCTTACAACCTCTCCTTCAGTTTCTACATGGTATATTAATCTCCCCGTTTGAAGATCAGTAAATTTTGAGTCATTAATGATTGCCCTCACATCGATTGCATGTCCAGTCACCACTGTTAAGACTCTGGATAAATCGTCAGCCGCAACTCGGTACCGTGACGTTCCAAAAATTTCACTGAGTGACATATTCCTACTCTCCTGTTATAATCACTGTATGACGTTAGCATGAATAGCTTAAAAAAGAGTTAAGGAATTAACCCCGAAAGCCCTGCGCGATCATATAAGTCTCCGAGCTTTCTTTTCGGCTGGCGGGGGGTTTTATATGTTTTATGGTTTTAAAGTCTTTTTTCATAGCGGCCAAAAGCTCGTTTTGAGTGCCGCCTTGGCGCACTTTGGCGATAAAAGTACCGTCTTCTTTTAAAACATCCTTAGCGAAATAATAGGCAGCCTCAACCAACATCATAATACGCAAGTGGTCAGTATTTCTGTGCCCTATCGTGTTGGGCGCCATATCAGACATCACAATATCGGCTTTTTCGCCCTTCATCATCTCAATCAGCTTATCAGGGGCATTATCATCCATAAAATCCATTTGAATTGTGTCAACACCGGGGAGTTCATCCATCTCTAATATATCAAGGCCAACTACCTGACAGCCTTTTTTCGCAGCGACCTGACACCAGCCGCCGGGAGCAGCGCCCAAATCGACAACCATCATGCCCTTTTTTAAAAGCCCGATTTTTTCATCAATTTCGATGAGTTTAAAGGCGGCACGGCCACGATAGCCTTCACTTTGAGCGCGCGACACGTACGGGTCATTGAGCTGTCGTTCCAACCAGCGCGTTGAGGCAATAGTTCTTTTTTTCGCCGTTTTAACACGGACTGTTTTTTCCCGTGAGCTTCTCTTTTTTGTCATGTTCTATAGTACCATAACAACGGAAGAAATGCAGAAAGAAAGAAAGAATATTGAAATACTCGCGCCCATAAACACGTACGGGTCTGTATTTTTAGAAACTGCACTCAGGCCAAAAAACATACTCATGAAAAATCCATAAATCGCCATACCTTTATAAAGGGCAGGCCATTGAATAAATGTTAAAATACCTGCATCAAAACCGATCTCGTGCATTAATTCAACCTGAAGGCGCAGCATAAAGATGCAAGATAGGGCAAACAGAACTGATTTCACACGATTTTTCTTACCCACAGCTAGAAAAGCGATAGGCAGCCATGCCAAATCAATCCAGTTTAGTATTATTTCGATCATTTTGTGCCTATTGCGCCGTTGCAAGCGAATAGAGATGTAATCATTATCTGTATCGCGTTATCCTCATTATCACCACAATTAAGAGCTTATATAAAGAATGATGTTTAAGAAGACCAAATATTTTATCGCCATCGTCATTTTAGCCCTGATGACGCAAATAAGCGCGGCGCAGGCGCAAACGATCATTCGCGATACAGAAATTGAAGCCATGCTATCAGAGTGGTTTAAGCCGATTTTTGAGGTCAATAATATGGATCCCGAGCAGGTCAATATTATTTTAGTGCAAAGCAATGACATCAATGCCTTTGTCGCGGGCGGAGCCAATATCTTCTTCTACACAGGTCTTATTCAAGAAACCTCGAGCCCAATGGAATTGATTGGAGTTATGGCACACGAATTAGGACATATCTCTGGCGGGCATTTGGTAAGATCGCGCGAGGCATTAGAAAGCGCCTCTTATGAGAGTATTCTTGGCACACTCGTTGGTATCGGCGCCGCGCTTGCCACAGGAGAAGCAGGCGCCGTAGGCGCTATTGGCGGAGGCAGTAACTCTATGGCTCAGCGCCGCTTTTTATCCAAAGTGCGGACTTTTGAATCCAGCGCCGACCAAGCCGCTATTTCCTCAATGGAACGCGCACAATTAAACCCAGAAGGGTTACTCACCTTTCTCAATAAGCTTGAAGGGCAAGAGCTTGTGCCTGAATCACAGCAAAGTGAATATGTCAGAACGCACCCCCTCACACGAAGCCGTATCAGCACAATTGAAAACGCTGTTTCCCAATCGAACTACAAAGACCAAGCGGTACCAGAAAAATGGATAAGGCAGCATGAATTAATGAAAGCCAAGCTTTTGGGATTTATTAACCCTGAGCATGTCATGTGGGTCTATGATGATCGGGATCAATCCATCCCCGCGCAATATGCCCGCACCATCGCCGATTATAGGCAAAATAATATCAAACAAGCGCTTTCTGGTATTGATCGGCTTATTGCATTAGAGCCTAGCAATCCTTATTTTTATGAAATAAAGGGGCAGATGCTCGTTGACTTTAGCCGCGTTGGAGAAGCCATAGCGCCTTATGAACAAGCGCTTAAACTCAAACCCAATGCCGCCCTTATACGTATTGCGCTTGCTCATGCCCTTATAGAAACCAGTCAGGACAACAAAGCCAATCTGAATGCAGCGATTGATCATTTAAAGACCGCCGCAGTGAGAGAGCGGCGCTCATCGCAAGTACAGCGCCTTCTTGCCACGTCTTACGGGCGCCTTGGACAAGAATCACAAGCCAAACTGCATTTAGCTGAAGAAGCCTTACTACAACAGCGCTTTGATTATGCCAAACAACAAGCAACGAGTGCGTTAGAGGGTTTAACGGAAAATACATCTAGTTGGTATCGTGCCAAAGATATCTTATCCTTCATAGAGACGCAAAAAACCTCATAAAAATCCAGATTTTGCACTAGCCAGCAAAATAGAGTTACACTAGACTATTATCAGTATTTTTCAGATTGCACTTAATTTAAGCGATCATCATAAACACAAAAAGGAGATTTTTCGTGACCCGTTTTTTAACCGCTCTTATTGCCTTAACCTTCGTTGGTACATTTGCCACTGCACCTTTAAAAGCCCAAGAATTCTCAGATGCCCAAAAAACAGAAATTCAAAAAATGTTTAATGAGTACCTGTCTCAAAGTGGGGAAGCTATTATCAATAGCGTCAATACCTTCCAAGCAAAACAAATGGAAGAGCAGCAAGCAGCAGCTAATGAAAAAGCAAAGGGCTTTATTGAGACGATCAAAAAATCAGACAATAACACCATTGCGGGTAACCCAGCGGGCGATGTCACAATTGTTGAATTCTTTGATTATAATTGCGGATATTGCCGCAAAGCGTTGATGGAAGTTGAAAAGCTTTTAGAGGCTGACAAGAACGTCAAATTTGTTTTCATTGATATGCCAATCCTTGGGCCGCAATCTATGGAAGCATCGAAATGGTCTTTAGCTGCGGCAAAACAAAATAAGTATTTTGATTACCACCGTGCGATCATGAACCATAGTGGCCCCAAAGATGAGAGCAGTCTGACGAAATTAGCGCAGGACCTTGGCCTTGATGTCGAGCAACTTAAAAGCGATAAAGACAGCCCTGAGATTGATGCTATGATCCAGAAAAATCTTGAACAAGCCACCGAAATTGGTATTCAAGGGACGCCTGGATTTATCATAGAGACAGAAGTAGCCCGTGGTTACATCACCGCAGATCAAATGCAAGAAATGATCAAAAAGTTCCGTTAAAGATAACGGCAATAATTTTAATATTTAGAAGAGTGCGATGAAGATAAAAATAAATTTGAAAACGATTTTTTATCGCGCTTATCTTACCCTTTTGGCGCTTATTGCCGTTTACGCTATTTCAGGAATTGTTTTATTTAAATCTGTTATTGAGACTATTAATAATCCGGCCTCTTTTCAAGTCACTGGTGACCTTAAAAGCGATATCACAGTTGTTGAGTTTCTAAATTACAGCTGCCAATTTTGTAAGGCGATCCACCCAACAGTTAAAGAACTGCTCGAAGTGCGTAAAGATATTCGATATATCGCGCGTCCTATTCCGTTTGAGAGTGATCCCTCAACACGCCTGACGAAAATTGCGATGGCGGCTGGGTTGCAGGGAAAATTCTGGGAAATGCATAATGCTATTCTTGAGAACCCTAATGTATTCATTGATGATGCGTTTATAGAAGAAACCTCTATTTTATATGACATTGACTACGCCAAGTTAAGTGAGGATATAGAGAGTGATGAAGTAAAAAAACTGATCAAAGAAAACGAAGAAGCTATTGCTAATTCCGGCGTAGAATACATACCGAGCTTTATGGTCGGCACTAAAATTTACCTCATGGGTGAGGAGCTGCCGACATTGACTGATTTAATTGAAATGGTAAACGAGGCGGCGCAGTAAAATGATAAAAACATTTTTAACACTCACTTTTTTTACAATTTTTTTAATGCCCGCATTTTCGAATGCTCAAGATGATCCCATCATTCGCGATATTCATATCTCAACGCCTTATGCTTTTGGCACGATGCCCGGTGCAACAACAGGCGCTGCCTTTATGAAGATTTATAATAAAGGATCTGAGGATGATAAGATTATTAAGGTAAAATCCAAAATTGCCAAAATTAACGAGCTTCATGAAAACCTCATTGATCCCGATGATGGGAAAATGATGATGCGTAAAGTAAAATATATCGACCTGCCCGCAGGCGGTCACGCAGACCTTCACCCACAAGTGCACCATGTCATGTTCATCAAGATGACAGAGCCGTTGGTTTTGGGAACAAGTGTCGACATCATCCTGACATTTGAAAAATCAGGAACTTATAAAGTGACTGTCCCCGTCGTTCACCCTGGCGTTATCCCCGAAGAAGAACCAATGCCAGAAAAAATGACGGCAGAGCAATTGCATGATCAAGCAGTTCCCGCTTATTATGGCGATGTTGAAAGCACTGGAAACCCAGTCTATAAACGGATTAAGTAGTCTTTCTTATGGCTGATATATTGATCCTCAATGGTCCTAACCTCAATATGCTCGGCGTAAGAGAGCCTGAGATATATGGGTCAGAGTCGCTTGAAGATATTAAGTCGCGCTGCACCAAAAAGGCGCAATCTTTAGCCATGACGATTGAATTTAAACAATCCAATCATGAAGGTGAATTGGTTGAATGGATTCAAAAAGCGCTGGGGCATATTAAAGGGATTATCATTAATGCCGCCGCCTATACGCACACATCGGTTGCCATTCATGATGCGTTAAAACTGCACAATATACCCATCATAGAAGTCCATTTATCAGACCCTATGACACGCGAAGAATTCAGGCATTTTTCTTACATTGAGCCCCTCGCCGCCCATGTCATTAAAGGGAGAGGGGCAAGCGGCTATAGCGAAGCCTTAGAAATCATGAAGAATGAAATTTCTCAATAAAAACCCCCTTCATTACATATCAAATATGGATCAAAATGGGAAATAGGGGCCGAATATTTAAAAAAATCAAGGACATTCCATAATGAATAACTCCGTCTTTGACTTCAGGATTGTTTTTCTTTATTGATTTGATGTTAAAGACGGTAATAAACGAATTAAATATTTACATAAGGGTTTATTGATGAAAATTGATTCTAAAGCAATTAAAGAGCTTGCAGCTTTATTAGATGAGACAGGCTTAAACGAGATTGAGGTTGCTGAAGGCGACCAAATGATCCGTGTGAACAAGGGAGCAATGATGGCGGCAAATGCCATTGCTGCTGCACCGATAAATATGTTATCAGACCCAACAATACCTCAAAGCGCCAATAAAGACGCCCCATCTTCAATTACAGGCGACCATCCGGGCGCCGTTACATCACCGATGGTAGGAACAGCTTATAGTAGCCCCGAGCCGGGCGCGCCCAATTATATATCAAAAGGAAAAAGCGTTTCTGAAGGCGACACGATCCTTATTATCGAAGCCATGAAAGTGATGAACCCCATTAAAGCGCATAAATCTGGAACAGTGACACAAGTTCTTTTTGAAAATGGCCAGCCGATTGAATTTGGGGATGTTCTTGCGGTTATTGAATAATTAAGGCCTAAAACTACACCATAGCCAACCATAAGTGAGACGTTATCATGTCTAAAAAAGACAAACCTTTATTCAATAAAGTTTTAATTGCCAATCGTGGTGAAATCGCCTTGCGTATTATTCGTGCCTGCCGCGAAATGGGGATTGGCTCTGTGGCTGTACACTCGACAGCCGATGCAAATTCTATGGCAGTGCGTTTGGCCGATGAATCAGTTTGTATTGGCCCGCCGCAAAGTAAAGATAGTTATCTCAATATCCCCGCCATTTTAACAGCCGCCGCCGTAACGGGCGCGGATGCTATTCACCCGGGTTATGGATTTTTATCAGAAAATGCGGAATTTGCCCGCATGATTGAAGAACATGGTTTTACGTTTATCGGTCCGCGCCCTGAACATATTGACAGTATGGGCGATAAAGTTGTTGCTAAACAGACTGTAAAAGCGCTTGGATTACCTGTCGTACCTGGCTCTGACGGGGCAGTTGAAAGCGTTGCCGATGGTATAGCCTTTTGCCGCGAGGCAGGATTTCCTATCCTTATTAAAGCGGCCTCTGGTGGCGGCGGTAAGGGAATGCAGGTTGTTCGTGAAGAAAGTAAATTTGAAGAAGCCTTCACCACAGCGCGCCGTGAAGCGCTTGCTAATTTCGGTGATGATACAGTCTACATTGAAAAATTTCTTGAAAAACCGCGCCATATTGAAATCCAAGTTTTTGGTGACAAATATGGTAATGCCATTCACCTTGGTGAGCGCGATTGCTCCATCCAGCGCCGCCATCAAAAACTAGTCGAAGAAGCGCCATCGCCGTGTTTAACAGAAGATGAGCGAAATGCTATAGGCTCTCTCGCCGCAGATGTGATCCGCAAAATGGGTTATGTTGGCGCAGGAACGATTGAGTTTCTATATGAAGGTGGTCAGTTCTTTTTCATGGAAATGAACACACGTATTCAGGTGGAACATCCCGTCACAGAAATGATTACAGGGATTGATTTGATTGCCGAACAAATCCGCATTGCCGCAGGTAAAAAACTGCGTCTGAATAAAGAAAATATTCGTCTGCGCGGTCATGCTATTGAAGTGCGTATTAACGCCGAAGACCCTGACACGTTTATTCCCTCTCCAGGTAAAATCACACAATTTCACGCCCCGGGCGGTCTTGGCGTGCGTTTTGATAGTGCGATTTATGGTGGGTATTCCATTCCCCCTTATTACGATTCAATGGTTGGCAAACTGATTGTCCATGCGCGTAACCGCGAGGAAGCCATTCGCCGTTTGCGCCGCGCAATTGTTGAAACCGTGATTGATGGAATCAAGACAACACTGCCCCTTCATTATTGGATCACAGAACAAGAAGAGTTCTTAAAAGGTGATTACGATATTCACTGGTTGGAAAAAAAATTAGCGGAAAAAGCTCTTAAAGCCGCAATTAAAAAATCCTAAACGCAGAAGGTGTTGACCACCCTCACCCCAGAGATAATATTAGAGGCTTATCGCATAGGAATATTCCCTATGGCATCGAGTGCTGATGATCCGCATTTTAATTTTTATCGCCCAGAGCAGCGCGGGCTTTTGCCTATAAAAGATATTCATATCCCCAAAAGTCTTGCCAAAGTCATAAAACAAAATGTGTATGAGATACGCATTAACACCGCCTTTGCCGATATCATTGATGGCTGCGCGATGACAAGCGAGGATGAAAAACAAGGACGTGATAAAACATGGATTAATGCTCCTATTCGTGATGTATTTATACAGCTTCATCACATGGGATACGCGCACAGCGTTGAATGCTGGAAAGAAGGTAAATTAGCAGGCGGGCTATATGGCCTTGCGATTGGCGCTGTATTTTGCGGCGAGAGCATGGTGTCTTTTGAGAAAAATGCGAGCAAAGTTGCCCTTGCCCATTTGGCGCAGCGATTAGAAAGAAAAGAATTTACCATTCTTGATACACAATTTATCAATGATCATTTAATTCAATTCGGCGCGTATGAGATACCCCAAGAAGCCTATGAAAATGCAATAAAAACAGAAATGCAAAAGCCAAGAACGTTCACAGATTAAAATTATTCAATCACTTTATCCAAAAGCATTTCGATAGCAGAATCATCATCGTTATTTTCGGGCAATTCGTCTTGTTCTTGCAAATCTTCTTGGACGGGGTTGACGTCATCAATAGAAGTATTTTCTTCGGTTTGCTCTGTCTCTAAAGCTTCAGAGTCTTCGATATCCGTATCTTTCTCTCCCTCAACAGCCTCTAAGACGGTGGGATCTGCTGTTTGCTTTTTAATTTGGCTTGATTTAGCTTCGCTGTTTTCTTCGTCACTGCCTAAACAATCTAAAACCCAAACATCATAAACAGGATGGTCCATTGCAGAAAGAGCGGGAGAGGACGCAAACATCCAGCCAGAAAAAATCCATTCGGATTTTTCTTTGCCCACTGGCACTTCCCAAATTTGCATGAAAGCTGCGCTCTCAGGTTTTTCTAAAGGCGGCGACTTGCGACATGCTTGTGTTTTAATAAATAAAGATCCGTATTGTATCGTACTGCCTACTTTGGCCTGAAAAGTAACGGTCCGCGCGGTTGATTTATCAAGTGCTTGTAATTTGATGACAGAGTAATCCTCCATCACCTCCGCTTGCGCAAAAACGCGGACTGAAAAGAAAACAGCAAGTGTAATAACAAAAGCTAGAACGAGATTATTTTTTCTCTTCATCATCGCCTTGTAGACTAAAGATGAACTGGCCAAGAAGCTGTTCCAGGTTTTGCGGGGCTTGGGTATATTGAATAATACCACCTGACTCAATCATATCTTCGGAAGCACCAGGTTCAAGCTGCATATAAAGTCCACCTAGTAAACTTTCACTTGAAATAAAAGCCGCCGTATCATCGGGTAGTTGATATTTTGGATCAATGTCTAAACTAACAATTGCGAGGTAGCTGTCTTTATCGAGTTCAACACCTGATACATTACCTACCTTAACACCACTAATGACAACTTTGTCACCAATATTCAGCCCGCCTATGCTCGAAAAACGGGCTTTCACCTCATACCCACCCGTACCGCCAACATTAGCAGAGGAGTAGCTAAACGCCAGAAATATAAAGGCCACTGCTAAAACAACGGCGCCTAGGACTGTTTCAATAACATTTTTTTTCATTCTTTTTTCCCTTAACTCAAATTCTTATTATAAAAAACTACTTGGTTGGCGGCGTCCATGCTTCGTAATCACCTGTAGCCTTATCACGCTGGCCGCCCGATAAAATATGACCCGGCGGTCGATAAGCGAGGTTTGTACCCGTCATATTAGGCTGATGCGGTTTTTGCCATGGACGGCGAAATGAGTTTTCCTCATCACTTGGAATCACATCAGTTTGATGATGAATCCAGCCATGCCATTCAGGTGGTATTTTTGAGGCCTCTGGCGCCCCTTTATAAATAACCCAGCGGCGATCATATTTATACCCTTTCAGCGGTTTAGCGCGATAGTATTTATTCCCAAATTGATCGACACCAATTCGTTTAGCGCCGCTGAAAAGCGTCACACTTGTGATATGAACGGGGGAAAGCACCCCTAAAAAGCTGAATAAGCCCATAACATTCCTTTAAAAACTTTAATCCCCTATAGAAATGGCGTAAAAAGGCATGAAAATCAAGGTCGTATATTCATCTTAACCAAAAGGAAGCCCAGTTATGTCAGATATTCAAAAAAAATTAGAAGAATTGGGGATTACTCTGCCCAGCGCCGTGCCGCCTTTGTTTAATTACGTGCCTTATGTCACCGCAGGAAACATGGTTTTTGTCGCTGGACAGGTGCCTATTGGCGGTACGCAGGACTATAAAGGCAAAGTCGGTATTGATGTGGATATGGAAACCGCGCAAGAAGCCGCGCAGCAATGTGCGCTCAATATCCTAACCCAAGTACGCGATGCCGTAGCTGGCGATTGGAGCCGCGTTGTCAAATGTGTGAAATTAGGCGGTTTTGTAAATTGCGCCCCTGATTACACAGATATGTCCCTCGTGATTAATGGGGCATCCGATTTGATGGTTGCTGTATTGGGTGAGGAAAAAGGAAAACACGCCCGCTTTGCCGTTGGCGCGCCCTCTTTACCGGCAGGTTTTGCTGTAGAAATTGACGCCGTTTTTGAAATTAAGCCTGAATAGGTAGCCGCAAATTATCGTAAAAGTCGCTCTAGCGTTTTTACAAGGCGGTCTGAATCAATCGGCTTTTTCATCACAGCTAAGAAGCCCTTATCTTTGGCCTCAATAAGGATATCGCTTTTTTCATGGGCGGTAATGAGGATCATGGGGACTTTAATGCCCTCAAAACCAAGGCGTTTTGCCAGTTCAAACCCGCCCATCGGCTCCATATATTGATCAAGAAGGGCGGCGTCTATTTCATGCTGTTTAACCAGATCGAGGGCGCGATAGCCGTCAGAAGCCTCAATCGGTGCATGGCCTGAAGCTTTTACAAGACTTGAAATCAATTGGCGCGTTGGCGCGTTATCTTCGACGATAAGAACTTTTTTTGGCATATTCTTTCCTGCGTATGGTGATAAACGCTCTATAAAAATTTAGAAAAGCTATGGTATAATAAGTTTATGACTATGAACACACAAAATCGCAACGAACATGGGAACGCTCTCGTCATTATCTTTATTGCCGTCGCGCTTTTCGCCGCCCTTGGCGTCGCCTTTAGCAGCAACAGCCGCCAAAGCACGAATTTAATCACAGATGTGCAGGCAGAAGCGTATGCGAGTTCCATAGAGTCTTATAGGAACGATATAAAGCAGGCTATTAAACGCGTTATGTTAGCAGGATGTAGTGATACGCAGATCAGTTTTGAAAATAATACGATTAGTGGTTACACAAACCCAAATTCCCCAAGTAATAAAAAATGTCATATATTCGAAAAAGCTGGAGGCATAAGTATTCAAAAGCCCTTTAGTGGGCTCAATAATGGATCAGACTGGATTTTTACAAATAATAGGATACGGGGATATAAGGGCGACAATATAGTTTCTTCTGATTCCTCGGAACTGATGATGCTTTTACCAAACGTCAATTTATCGATTTGCCAAAAATTAAATCAGATATGGATTCCTTCTGTTCCAAGTTGGCACATAACGCCTCCACCAGATAACCAAACGCGTAATACTGCAAAATTTACAGGTACATATTCTAGCCATTCAGGCTCTGCAATTGATAATTTAACAATCTCCCCAAATCTTAATGGTACGTATGGCGATTTTTTTTGCTTCAGTGCTAGCGGAAGTTACTGGATTATGGCTGTTTTATTGGGTCGTAAACCCTAATCTTATTTCACCTTTTCCTTGTTGCCTTCTGACTCAGTTGTTTTAGTATTCTTTACCTTCTCATCAGGCTCAATATCAAAAACCAGAGCGTCATCTTTTAGGTGAATATTCACGACGCCGCCATGAACCAGCTTACCAAAGAGGAGCTCTTCAGCCAGAGGCTTTTTGATCTTCTCTTGAATAACGCGCCCCAATGGTCTTGCGCCCATGGCGGGATCATAGCCAAGCTCTGCTAAATAATCGCGCGCCGCATCAGTGAGCATAATAGAGACATTTTTCTCTGTGAGCTGCGCCTCAAGCTGCGCGATAAATTTATCAACCACTTTGGCAACTGTTTCTTGTTTGAGTGCCTGGAAAGGCACAACAGCATCAAGGCGGTTTCTAAATTCTGGCGTGAACATTTTATTGATCGCCTCTGAATCCTCATCAACACGCATTTCACGGTTAAAGCCAACGGGCGCGCGCGCCATCTCTGCAGCGCCCGCATTGGTTGTCATGATTAAAATCACATTTCTAAAATCAATCGTTTTTCCGTTATTATCAGTGAGCTTACCGTAATCCATAACCTGCAAGAGTAGGTTAAAGATATCAGGATGCGCCTTTTCAATTTCATCAAGGAGCAAAACACAATGCGGGTTTTGATCAATTTTATCGGTGAGTAATCCCCCTTGTTCATAGCCCACGTAACCAGGCGGTGAGCCAATAAGACGGGACACCGCGTGGCGTTCCATATATTCAGACATATCAAAACGCGCAAGTTCTACCCCAAGAGTGAGTGAGAGTTGCTTGGCAACCTCTGTCTTACCCACACCTGTTGGCCCAGAGAAAAGATAACAGCCAATAGGCTTATCCGCATCACGCAGGCCCGCACGCGCCATTTTAATGGCATCGCATAAGGTATCAATAGCAGGATCTTGATCAAAAACGAGTGTCTTAAGATCGCGCTCCATATTTTTAAGTGATGTTTTATCATCCTTGGTCAGTGATTTTGTCGGGATGCGCGCAATAGCGGCGACCACGTCTTCAATCTCTGCCAAATCAATAATTTTCTTGCGCTGATCTGCTGGCACGAGCATTTGCGCCGCGCCAACTTCATCAATAATATCAATCGCCTTATCTGGTAATTTACGATCCCCAATATATTTTGCAGACAGTTCAACGGCAGCCTTTATGGCCTCATCTGTATATTCAATATTATGATGGTCTTGATAGTAACCTTTAAGCCCTTTTATGATTTCTATGGCTTCATCAATAGTTGGCTCAACAACATCAATTTTTTGAAAGCGGCGGACAAGCGCACGATCTTTTTCAAAATGATTGCGATATTCTTTATACGTTGTAGACCCAATGCACCGTAGGGCGCCATTTGATAAGCTAGGCTTTAATAAATTAGACGCATCCATCGCCCCACCAGATGTCGCGCCCGCCCCAATAATGGTATGAATTTCATCAATAAAAAGAACAGCATCATCAATTTTTTCGAGCTCTTTAAGCACAGCCTTTAAGCGTTCTTCAAAGTCACCACGATAGCGCGTCCCTGCAAGCAGCGCACCCATATCAAGGGAATAAATAACCGCGTCTGCCAAAACCTCTGGCACGTCGCCTTCGACAATTTTTTTGGCAAGGCCTTCTGCAATCGCCGTTTTACCAACACCTGGATCACCAACATACAGGGGATTATTTTTTGATCGGCGGCATAAGATTTGTATCGTCCGGTTTACTTCTTTTGCGCGGCCAATAAGTTTATCAATTTTTCCTTCTTTGGCTTTTTCGTTAAGGTTTTTGCAATAGGCATCAAGTGCTTCGCGCCCTGTTTTTGTTTCTTTGCTGTCTTCTGCCTCATCGACCCCTTTGGGAGTTTTAGAATCGATATCATGTCCTGGCACTTTCGCAATACCATGGGATATATAATTTACCGCGTCAAAACGCGTCATATCTTGTTCTTGTAGGAAATAAACCGCATGGCTTTCGCGTTCAGAAAAAAGTGCGACCAAAACATTTGCGCCCGTTACTTCTTCACGGCCAGAGCTTTGCACATGAATGGCGGCGCGTTGTAAAACACGTTGAAAAGCCGTCGTTGGCTTAGCTTCTTCGGGGTCTTGTGTATTTTTAAGATAGGTTAGCTCAGTATCCAGATAATGGCCAAGCTGTTCTTTAATATCCGTGAGCGAAATGCCGCAAGAGCGTAAGACAGCCATCGCGTCCTGATCTTCGGTGAGCGCAAGAAGAAGATGTTCAAGCGTTGCATATTCATGCTGACGCTCATTGGCAATAATGAGAGCGCGGTGAAGTGTATGTTCCAAATTCCGTGAGAGCATCTCTTATTTATTCCTTTTCCATCATTCTTTTTCCATGGTGCATTGCAGCGGTTGTTCTTGAGAGCGGGCAAAATCCATGACTTGGGCGACTTTAGTTTCTGCGACCTCGTATGTGAAAATGCCGCAAACACCAACACCGCGGCGGTGAACGTGCAACATAATATCCGTTGCCTCTTGCTTATTCTTACCGAAAAACCTTTCTAAAACATGAACAACAAATTCCATGGGAGTGTAATCGTCATTAAGTAAAACAACCTTGTACATGGATGGTTTTTTGGTTTTAGGCTTAGGTTTGAGTAAAAGGCCTGTTTGCTCTTCTTTTCGCTCCTGGTTTTCATTATTGCCAGAGGGTATTGGCTCATCCCCTTTGGGGGGTTGATCGTCGTTATTTTGAATAAGAGAGGCGTTTAAAGAGATATTCTTCATAAAACAGTTGTAGCACGATTTAGGGTAAAAAATTAACCTGAAAATTCATTAAACATCGTGAAAATGACATAATATTGATAAAAAACTTATAACAAAAAAGTGTTTTATCTCTGGGCGCTAGACAGATTCTTCAAATCCCGTTACAATTTTTATTGATTAACCAATCAAACAAGGGCCATTCTTAAGCGCTTATAAATATAAATTAATATATAATGAAAGGGAGTTTTCCGTATTATTACGTGTAAGCTGTCCCTTTTTAAGGTAATATCCCTTAAATGGGGTTTGGAGAGAGTATTTTGAGGTATTTTGCTTTTCTGATAATTATCATGACGGCGTTTATTACAAACGCGACACACTCATGGGCAAATAGTAAAAGCTCTGGCAATCCCAAATATGCCTCTATTGTAATGGATGCCGAAACAGGGATGATATTGTCCCAGCGTTATGCCGATGCAACGCGCCACCCTGCGTCTTTAACAAAAGTAATGACATTACTGCTTGTTTTTGATGCCTTAGAACGCGGTGATCTTAACTTGCGTGATCGTATCCGTATTTCAAGCCGCGCCGCCAGCATGGTGCCTAGTAAACTTGGGCTTCCTGCGGGATCAAGTATCCGTGTTGAAGATGCCATTTATGCCCTTGTTACAAAATCGGCCAACGATATTGCTGTTGCCGTTGCAGAACATTTAGGCGGCACAGAATCAAAATTTGCCCGCGCCATGACAGATCGATCAAAAGCGATTGGTATGAATGCGACACGTTTTATGAATGCCTCTGGGCTTCATGACAAGTACCAAGTCACCACGGCGCGTGATATGGCAAAAATGGCGCAATATATTATTAAACGCTATCCAAAATACTACACCTATTTTAAAACACGTGATTTTACTTACAAAGGAAAAACATACCGTAATCACAACCGTTTGCTTGGCAATTATCGCGGTATGGACGGATTTAAAACAGGCTATATTAATGCCTCTGGATTTAATTTAATAGCCTCCGCCGAGCGTGATGGACGGCGTATCATTGGGGTTGTTTTTGGCGGGCGCTCTGGCGCGAGCCGCAACGAACACATGGTCAATATCTTGGATACGGGGTTTTCCAAAGCCAGCAATATCCGCCTTGCCAAAGCCGTTTACGTGCCAACGCCAAAACATAAACCTATATTTGGCATCGCTGAAGGCAAACCAGGGTCCTTTAACAATCCGAGCAATGTTGGCTTTACGTCACTCGCCTCCCTTGATTCAACGACGCGCATTGTGACAAGCCAGCAAGCAGGGGCTAACGACCAAAATGCTGTGACAACAGATGAAATAATTCCAAATTACACAGCCCTCAGCAACGCGCTGACGAGCGCGGAATTTCAGAGATTAATTGGTGAAGGTGATTTTGACCCCGGTGTGTCAAAGCGCCTTGAAACAGGTTTGATTGCGGTTTCAGTCCATAAAGGTGATTATCAATCCATTAAGCCTGCTATGGCACAAAACAGTCAAACTCAAGAAAACCAGATTATTGAAGGCATAGCCAATGGTGTTGCAGCCATTGAACCGAAAGCAGGCACGCCAAGCACTGCGCCAGTTCAAAACGCAAGTTTCGATCCAAACCATTTTGATAGCCGTGAATGGTCAATCCAAATTGGCGCCTTTGGAAGCCGCCTTGCGACAGATCAAAAGCTCTATAAAGCCCAATCAATGTTACCACAAAACTTGGCCAACCAAGTCAAAGCCGTTGCCGTGCCTTTACGCACAGCAGAAGGTATGGTCTTTCGGGCCCGCTTAACAGGTCTATCGCAAGACCAGGCAAAACAAGCCTGCGCGTATTTCGCAAACTGCCTGCCTATTGCGCCCCTTAATCGATAAATATGAATAACGCCATGCGCCAATCACAATCAGGGAATATAATGATTTATATTCTGGGGGCGATTGTGCTGCTGGGGATACTGGTCATTATGGTCAAGGGGTCAACAACACCAGGGGCTGGCATTGACAATGAAACGCTTCAACTAAAAGTAGCCGAAGTCCAGCAATATGGCATGGAGTTAGAGCGCGCCGTCACTTACATTATGCGTAATGGCTATAGTGAGAGCGATATCCGCTTTGCCCATCCTAATCATTCCAGCGCCTATGGCGATATTACGGATGACCCTGGCCGCCAAGTGTTTGCCCGCGAAGGCGGCGGTGCAACATGGCAGGATAATGATCCAAGAATTCAGACAGTGGATACAGATTGGCTTTTTAATGGAAGAAATAGAATCTTAGGCATAGGTTCTAGCACAGGTAGTAGTTCAGAACTTATAGCAATGCTCAATTATGTCAGCCGTGACTTTTGTGTATTATTGAATGAAAAAGTAGGCGTGACGAACCCTACTGGTGCACCTCCACGTGATGGGGCAGATGCAGAAATAACAACACCTTTTTCTGGCCTTTACCAATTTTCTAAAAATATAAATGATGCGGGTAGCCAATATATATATGGAAAAAGTGAGGGCTGTTTTGAAGGCGGAGGAAGCCCTGCTAATAGCACATACCATTATTTCCGTGTTTTATTGGCGCGATAAGCTTTCTAAAATAATATAGATATTATTCGTAAACGCTGACTGTTCTCGGCTCGCGCTCATCTTTTGCAGCGCGCCAATTCACGTAGTCATTATATGGTAAAAACTCGTATAAAGCGGCGGGCATATAAAGATCCTCTGCGCCAATAATTTTATAATCAGCTACTTCTTCCGTTAATTTCTTAGCCCCTTTTTCAAGGCCTGTTGAGACTGCTAAGGCCAAACGAACGTTGTTATAATCACTCACTTCTATCTTTTTACCATCCGCTGTTATGACAGGTTCTGGCGCGTCAAGAATAAAGGCTTGGTATGCAAAAACATAGGACTCACGGGGCGTATCGGATAATACATATCCTGCATTAAGTAAAGCTTCGCGCAAGTCATTATCTATATTGGAATAAAACGGTGTCATTGGCGTTACGGCGGCAACATAAACAGGTTTTGGTGGCAAACCAGCGCGTAATGTGAGTTCATCAACCAAATTATAAACGGCATTTCTAAAATCTTCTGCCTGCTGCGTGGTCATCGACTCACGCTGTTTTTTTGTAATGCGCGGTGTCTGTATTGGGTCAGCTGATTTATAAACCTTGGCATGATGCGTATATCCCGTTGGTATCGAAGAAGGATTAACGCCAGCGCAAGCGCTAAGCCCGAATGCCGCAGTAGAAAGAAGCAACGTTGTTCTTATGATGTTTTTTGATGTATCAGACATGGAATTGGAGCCCCCAAAGGTATTTGGATAGAATTTCATAATATAATATCAGCTATCATTTGAAGCGTATAGAGGGTTTTAACGGCTTTCTTATGATATCACCCTCTTAAGCCTTCATTTTTTCAATCGTATTGGTTGTGCTATACCCCTCATAAAGCGGCATAATTTCAACAGTGCCGCCATAAGATAGAGCCACCTTGCCTTCGGGCAGATCATCTATGCTGTAGTCGCCGCCCTTCATTAAGATATCAGGCTTTAGATATCCAACAATCTCGCAGGGCGTATTATCCTCCCCCGCTTTGGTTGCACCAAAAAAGACGACTAAATCTACCGACCCTAAAGCGCCGATAACTGTTGCACGCGCCATTTGATCATTAATCGGACGTGATTCCCCTTTCAGGAGCTTCACTGAGGCATCATGGTTAAGGCCCAAAACAAGACGATCACATTTTGCCCGCGCCTGATTTAGATAATTTACATGTCCATAATGAAGAATATCGAAGCATCCGTTCGTAAAGCCTACCTTAAGACCTTGCTCTTTCCAGATTTGCACCTGCGTTAATGCCTCGTCTTTTTCTAGTATTTTAGCAAGGAAACTGCGCTCAGGCGTTTGTCTATTGGGATCAATACTTTGCTGTTTTAGCTCAGCGAGCATTTCACGTGGCTGAACCGTGGCTGTCCCCACTTTGGCGACAACAAGACCGCCCGCAATATTAGCTAAAGTGGCGGCTTGTTTAAGGTTTGCGCCTGTCGCCATCACGGCAGCTACTGTTGCAACCACCGTGTCGCCTGCGCCTGAAACGTCAAAAACTTCCAGAGCCTTGGTCGGCAAATGGGTCACATTTGCATCGCCACCTTCAACGAGGGTCATACCATCCTCGGAACGGGTTGCAAGAACAGCGTGAACGCCGCTTTGCTTCATTAGCGCACGCGCAGTTTTTTCAACATTGTCATCAGTGTCGGTAGCACCATCAAAGGTTGCCTCTGACAATTCTTTTCGGTTTGGCGTTACTACGCTTGCACCTTTATAGATTCTGTAATCGCGCCCTTTGGGGTCAACAATAACCGGGATATTCTGAGCGGTAGCCTTTTGAATGAGCGCTGCCAAAATCTCAGGCGTCAACATACCCTTGCCGTAATCGGAGATCACAACAGCCTGCACATTTTGAATGGCAGCGTCATATTTTTCTATAATCACTTTAGAAATAGAGGCATTTGAGTGTAAAAGTTTTTCGTTATCAACGCGCAATAATTGTTGGCTTCGGGCTTGATAGCGCGTTTTTAATGTCGTTGGGCGCTCCGCGTCTTCAATGAGAAAGGATGGATTGCCACCTTTATCGCTAATAATTTGGGCAATATGATCGCCTTCGCGGTCTTGTCCAACGAGAGAGATAATCTGCGCCGATACCCCTAAATCTTGTAAGTTAGAGAAAACGTTACCCGCTCCGCCTAGCATTTTTTTCTCGCGGCTGACGGCCAAAACAGGGATCGGCCCTTCGGGTGAAATACGTGACACTGAGCCGTAGACAAAAGTATCGAGAATAATATCGCCAATCACAAGCACACGGACACCCGCAAACTGGCCAATTATTTTTTCTAAGTCTTTCATTTTATTAACTTTTTTCTGCTAAGCTTTATAGAATTCAGACTATTTTTTAGCATTTTAGAGCCAAGAACGCCAATAGTTTAGTCTTTTCGCAGCTTATTAATAATTGGGTAACCTTTTTAAGAGATACTTTAAGTCTAGGGGTAGATTTTATTGACTATGTACAGGGGCATTATTCGTGACATTTAACAAAAATACAGCAGATCACAGAGGTGTATTAACGAAGTTAAAATCTCGTTTTCGTAAAAACCGCCTCGGTGAGCTTTTGGTTATGGATGGTTACCTGACAGCCACGCAGCTTAAAGATGCTCTAGCCCTTAGTAAATTATCTGGTCAGCAACTCGGGTATGTCCTTGTTAACGAAAACTACGTCACAAAGAACCTGATCAAGCGTAAGTTGACGGAACAAATGATGCTGCGCCTTTTATTGGCAACAACGACAATCTTCATCGCAATGGCCTCCATGGGTTTTGCCAAGAAAGCAAAAGCAGGACAAATAACGGATGTGCCCGCAAGCATTTCAATGGTGCAGACTTCCTTTAACTCCGTTACTCAATACCCAAGCCTTTTTGGGTCAACTGAGAAAAAATCAAGTTCCTTAAAGGCTTTCACTAAATGGACAGGTATGTTCGAGCGTTTTGATAACGCCATGAAACAATCCCATGGGCAAAATGAAATTGCCAAAATGAAAATGGAATTAAGTGCGTTAAAAGGCCTGCCACTTAACAAGATGGCCTCTCGCGTAAATGATATTATGAATTCAAAGCGCTATGTCTCTGATGCGAATAACTATGGGCAGAATGATTACTGGGCCACGCCAGTTGAATTTTTCACGCGCGGCGGTGATTGCGAAGACTTTGCCATTGCAAAATATACAGCTCTTAGAATGCTTGGCGTTCCTGAAAACCGTATGCGAATCGCAATTGTGCAAGATACGCAAAAGAATATACCACATGCTATTTTGACTGTTTACACTGATCAAGGCGCTATGGTTTTAGATAATCAAATTAAGACCATGAAAGCCGCCGATAGCATTGGACATTACAAGCCGATTTTTTCAATCAATCAAGACGCATGGTGGTTACATACTGCCCCGCGCGGCAATGTCACAGTAGTCGCTTCCGCTGCACAATAATTTGAGAATTAATAGAGAGTGTTAAAAAAGAGCCAGATCATGGCTCTTTTTTTAATTTAATTCAGAATTAATCAATATTAGCAATACGCAACACGTTTGTTGATCCGCTCACACCAAAAGGAACACCTGCTGTTAAAACAATCTGGTCTCCCTTCTGAGCGTATCCTTTTTCTTTAACATATGAGACCGCTTTTTCAACTGTCTCGGCAAAACTTTTGACATCAGTCACATGTATGGCGCGAACTCCATAGGAGAGCATGAGTCTTCGCGCTGTTGATTTGTTTTGTGTGAGGCATAAAATAGGACCTTCTGGACGTTGCCGCGCCGTTCTAATGGCTGTTGAGCCCGTTGTTGTATAATTAACGATAACAGCTGCTTCAATATTTTTTGCAACATGCACCGCCGCAACAGTGATCGCATCAGAGGGATCATTTTCTTCTGTCTTAGGATGATTAGCCTCCATCACGCGGCGATAATGAGCGTCTGCTTCGGTTGTTTGGCAAATCCTATTCATCATTGAGACAGCCTCAATAGGGTATTGCCCAACAGCCGTTTCAGCAGAGAGCATAACCGCATCCGCCCCATCAAAAACAGCCGTTGCCACATCAGAGGCCTCCGCGCGGGTCGGCGTTGCATTCTCAATCATTGATTCGAGCATCTGCGTGGCAACGATAATGGGCTTGCCCGCTTTACGCGCTTTATAGACAATTTGTTTTTGGATCGTGGGCACTTGTTCTGGCGGCATTTCGACGCCCAAATCACCACGTGCCAGCATAATCCCATCGACGTGCTCTAATATTTCATCAATATCAGCTACAGCTGACGGTTTTTCAATTTTAGCCATCAGCGCAGCGCGGCCATTGATTTTCTTTTTGGCATAGATAACATCTTCGGCGCGTTGAACAAAGCTCTGCGCGATCCAATCAACCCCCATATCAAGGGCGGCCTCCATATCAATTTCGTCTTTTTCTGTCAGCGCCGCAAGCGGTAAAATAACGCCAGGCACGTTAAAGCCTTTATGATTTGATAGCGCCTTACCCGCAATCACTTGTGTTATTAAATAATCACTGCCTTTTTCGGTGACGCGCACGCGCACTTTACCGTCATCAAGCAAAATATCAGCGCCAACGCCTAAAGCCTCAATCACTTCAGGGTGCGGCAAAGGAATGCGCGTTTCATCGCCCAGTGCTTTATCCAGATCAAAACGAAGAACCATGCCTTCGGTAAGTATAATTTTGCCGTCTTTAAACTTGCCAACGCGCAATTTGGGCCCTTGTAAGTCAGCGATAATCCCAACGGGACGATTATATTGGACCTCAAGCGCTCTGGCAGTTTTTAGGTTTTTTTCATGATCCTCATGTGATCCGTGTGAAAAATTCATACGGAATAAATCAACGCCCGTTTCAAATAATTTTTGCATCATATCAGGGTTGCCAGAGGCCGGCCCTAACGTTGCAACAATTTTTGTTTGGCGGTAGCGACGTATCATTTTCGAAAATCCTTTATAAGTTTGAGATATAATATAGCGTATTTATCGCAATACAAAAGCATTGAGTTTAAAACAGGCCGTATCAGCAGAAAATACAACCCATCATAGGGCTCATTTTATGCCCTTAAGCCTTTTTATTGTAACCATTTGGATCAAAATTCGAATAAAGAGTATGATATTAAAAAGGTTTAAAACAGATGACATATAAACGCAGGATTATTTTCACTATGATGCTTGGGGTTGCTATGGCAACACCGTTTGCGCTCTCTCATATAACCAAGGCAGAAGATAAAATCATGACAGATACAAAAAAAGAAATATCAATCGACCACCTGACCCCCCTTCAGAAAAAAGTAACGATGGAAGGCGGAACAGAGCGCCCGTTCCAAAATGAATATTGGGACCACAAAGAAACGGGCATCTATGTTGATGTGATTAATGGCGAGCCGCTATTTTCTTCAACCGATAAATTTGATTCGGGCACAGGCTGGCCAAGTTTTAGCAGACCTATTTCAGAGCACATGATTGATGAGCATAAAGACACCAAGTTTGGTATGGTGAGAACAGAAGTAAAATCAAGCGCGACTGACTCACATCTAGGCCATGTTTTTAACGATGGCCCTGCTGAAACGGGTGGTTTGCGATACTGCATTAATTCGGCCTCTATGCGCTTCGTCCCTTTAGCAGACATGGAAAAAGAAGGATATGGAGAGTATCTTCATCTTTTTGAAGACAAATAATGCCTCTATCTAATTTTTGTAAAAAGCATATATTGTCTTATCGATAAACAAAAAGAGGAATAATTGGAAGATTTTTTATTTTCCCCATTCATGGGGCAGGAACTTTGGTTGTGGCTTGCATTTGTAACGATCGTTATTTTTCTTCTGATACTTGATTTAGGCGTCCTTCATAAAGATCAACATGAAATTGGCATCAAAGAAAGCTTTATGCTATCTGGGATGTATATCGCCGTCGGTAGCCTTTTTGGCGCATGGATATGGTATGAATTAGGCAAAGATAGCGGCATTGATTTCTTTACTGGCTATGTCATAGAAAAAAGCCTGTCCGTTGATAATCTTTTTGTCATGTCAATTATTTTTGCGGCGTTTTATATCCCACGAAAATACCAACATCGTGTCTTATTTTGGGGAATATTAGGCGTTATTGTCTTGCGCGGTATTATGATTTCCTTGGGCGCGGCGCTTATTCATCAATTTGAATTTATTCTTTATATCTTCGCCGCGTTTTTAGTCTTCACAGGTATAAAATTACTATTCATGAAAGATGAAGGAAACCATGGCCAAAATGTTCAAAACAATCCCATCGTGAAGTTCATCTCGTCACATTTCAGTATTGCGCCAATAACAGGACAAAAATTTTGGGTAAAAATTCCCAGCCCCAAAACAGGAAAAACGGTTTGGGCGATAACCCCTTTGTTTTTAGCGCTTATAAGCATTGAGCTGGCCGATGTTGTCTTTGCTATTGATTCAGTGCCTGCCATTTTCGCCATTACGACAGATCCCTATATTATCTATACGAGTAATATTTTCGCCATTTTAGGGCTGCGTGCCTTATATTTCGCATTATCCGCCATGATTGAGCGTTTTGCTTATCTTAAATATGCTATTTCCATCATCCTCATTTTTATTGGGTCAAAAGTCTTCATTACGCCGCTACTCGGTCTAGAAAAATTCCCAGCAAATATCTCTTTAGGGGTTACTTTAGGGGTTATTACTATTGGTATTTTTTATTCGCTTTATAAAACAAAAAAAACCTAAAGCATTTTTTTATGCATAAAATGCGATTAAGGTAGGCGACGATTCTTTACTCTGATATATTGTCTATAACGTTTAAATTTCAATATTCTTAACCAAGGACTCTCCTTGATTTTATACGAAAAACGATATATTTGCCGCATGAGGCTCCGCCCCATTATTTATGGTGATGTTCGTTCATTATTTTTAAACGCCATCTTCCGCCGCTTTGCTCTTGCAAGCGGCTTTTTTAATGCCTTTTTGGGCATCAATATCCCCTCAACCCTTTATTTAAAGGAGTTTCTTCATGTCTAAGAAAACAAAAAAAAATAACCCACAAATGCACGTTATTCACAATAAGGGTCAATCAGATTGGCATCCATTGGATGACCAAATTGATGGAAGAAGGGATCAAAAATACGTAAAAAATATAAAACCGCGCTCTGACGGACAGGCGCAGCTTATGGAGGCAATTGACTGCTTTAATCTGTGCCTTGCTGTTGGACCTGCAGGCACAGGAAAAACATATATTGCCATCTCAAAAGCGGTCGAAGCCCTTGAAAAAGGACATGTTGAGCGGATTGTTCTGTCCCGCCCGGCAATGGAGGCTGGGGAATCCCTTGGTTATTTACCAGGGGATATGAATGAAAAAATGGCTCCTTACTTGCGCCCTCTTTATGACGCACTAGGTGATCGTATGGGCGGAAAAAAAGTGCGCCAGTATATTGATGAAGGTACAATTGAAATTGCCCCAGTCGGGTTCATGCGTGGGCGTACTTTAAATAATGCCTTTGTCGTCATTGACGAGGCGCAAAATTGTACATACGGGCAGCTTAAAATGTTGTTATCGCGACTTGGCTGGCATTCTAAAATGGTTGTAACGGGTGACCCTGACCAAAGCGATCTCTTAGAAGGGATTAGTGGATTGGCGGATGTGTCAAAGAAACTTGATAAGCTCCCTAATGTGTCCGTGAACTACTTAGGAAAACAAGACATTGTGCGCCATCCTCTTGTGGCAGAAATGTTAGGAGTTCTTTAGGCATAAATTAACGTAATTTCACTTTTTATCTGCAGGGGAAGTGCGTATAAAGACATATGAATAAAAAACGTCTTATACGCACTTTTTCCATTATTTTCATCGGCCTTATCATTGGGGGCCTTGGGACTTATTTCCAAATAAAATCTGAATCATCAGGGCGCGTTGCGACCATTAAAAGCGCGCCTGTTGTGGCTAGTGATTTTGGCGGTGAATTCACACTGACAAATCATTTAGGGGAAACGGTCACCGACAAAGATTTTAAAGATAAGTATCGCCTTATATATTTTGGCTTTACGTATTGCCCTGCGATTTGCCCCACAGAGCTTCAAAAAATTACAATGGCACTCAAGGACCTAGACGCCGAGATCGCTGATCAAATCACCCCTATATTCGTAACCATCGACCCAGAGCGTGACACGGTCGAGGCTATGAAAAGCTATGTGGGCTTATTTCACGAAAGATTGATTGGCCTTAGAGGGACAGCGCAGCAAACAAAACAAATTGCTGATGCCTATAAAATATATTACGCCCGCGTTAAAGACGACACCATGCAAGATTACACCATGGATCATTCTTCTTTTATTTATTTCATGGGGCCAAATGATACGCTTTATCGTATTTTCAAAGTCGATGATAAAGCTGATGTGATTGCTGCTTTCATTACGGAACACTTTGCGAAATAATATTTTATAGTTTTGGAAAATAAAATATTATTATAATGCCTCTTGTATGTATTTTATAAAAATCACTTAGTTAAAACGTGTTTTCAGATTACAATTTGGGAAATCAAATTGGAGGAAACATGTCATACATTAAAAAATCACTACTTTCATCCGCTATGCTTTGCGGTCTTGTCTTAGGAACAGCGCAAGCGAACGCTGCTGGATTTTATATCCAAGAGCAATCAGTGAAGGGACTTGGTACAGCTTTTGCTGGCTCTACGACTTCGCTTGATGATGCGAGCACTTTATATTTTAATCCCGCAGGCATGACAGAGTTAGAAAGCATGTCGATCAACGCGGGGGTCAATTTATTAATTCCTGAAGCAAACCTTACAAATACCGGGTCGACATTACCGTTTGGTGGCGGTGCAGCTGGTGGCGGCGATGGTGGCAACCCCTATAGCCCGACACCTGTTCCTAATTTATTTTTTGTGTCACCAATCGGGCAGAATATATGGGCAGGTATTGGCGTTACGGCACCTTTTGGCCTTGGAAGCGACTATGGTAACACCTGGTTTGGCCGATTTGACTCAACAAAAACTGAATTAAAAACGATCAACATTCAACCCTCTATGGCCTATAAAGCAAATGATTGGCTCTCTATCGGCGGTGGTATTGACATTCAATATTCCGATGCAGAGCTTCAATCTATCGCGAACCCCAATCCAGCAATTGGTGAAGGCGTAAGCACGTTAAAAGGCGATGACTGGACGGTTGGATATAATCTAGGCATTACAATTAAACCTATTGAGCCCACGACAATAGGCCTTCATTATCGCTCTGCTATTAGCCATGACCTTGAGGGCAAGATTAGTTTTGCTGCGAACGGGGCAAACAAAGCAGGTGATTTTGAAGAAGGGGGAAGTGCAAACCTTGATTTGCCCGATATATTAAGTTTAGGAATAGCGCATGATGTTACTCCTAAAACAACACTCATGGGGCAGGTTACAAAATTTGGTTGGAATAATTTTCAAAATATTCAGCCCGTTCGTGATTCAGGAACAGCTGTAGCCGCAATTGAACAAGACTATAGCAATACATGGGCTTTTTCTATTGGGGCAGAACATGATTACAACGACCAATGGACATTCCGTGCAGGATATCAATATGATCAAACGCCCACAACTGATCAGTTTAGAACCTCTCGTACGCCAGACGGTGACAGAAATTGGTTTAGTGGTGGCGCCACCTATAAACTAAATGACAAAATTGATTTAGATTTTGCTGCAACATATATACATGTCGATAGCGGTAATATTAATGTCGTAAGAAATGCTGCTACTCCAGCTATAGCGCGCGCTAACGTCAATGCAAATACTGAAGGGCAGGTTGGTATTGTTGCCTTAGGGTTAAATTACAAATTCTAGAGATTAGATCATAGAATAAACAAAAGCCGCCTTTATAATAGGCGGCTTTTTTTATGCGAGCATGATTATAAACTTAATCTTCTATGATTGCGTTAAGCTTCATTACCAACCCCATAGATCCATCAACCTTAAGCTTACCCATCATAAAGGCCATTGTGGGATCTTGTGATCCATCCATAAAGCCCTTAAACGTATCAAGCTTGCATCTTAAGGTGCAATCCGCATCGTTGTCTTCATGATTAATCTCTGCAGGATTTTGCGTGGCATCCACAAAAATAATACCATCGTCGCCAAAATCAAATTTTACTTTGGCATCTAAACCTGATGCCATCGCAATTTTTGATTTCATTGCGTTTGTTACCTCGTCTAAGGACATTCCCCACTCCTTCTTATTACTTGTTTCAGTTAAATTGTAATTTACATGCTTACAGGCATATTGTCGATTAATCTTGTGTCCCCTAACCATGCGGCAACGAGGGCGCGGTCTAAAACGCCTTCTGCCTTAAAACTATGACTATTGCATAATGTACAATAATCAACTTTTGTAAATCCAGCATCCAAAAGCGCTTGATGCGCTTGTTCCTCATTGATTTCATGGAAGGCAAGCTTCCTTAAAATCTTATTGAGCTGCACTGCTATAGGATAATCATCTGCAGAGAGATAAGAATTACGCGATGACAAAGCAAGACCATGATGGTCCCGCACCGTTTCAACACCATTAATTTTAGTGGGAATATTCAAATCCCGAACCATTTGTCTTATGACCTGTAATTGCTGAAAATCTTTTTCTCCCAAGAGCGTGATTTCAGGCAAGCATTGAAGCAACATTTTACAAACAATGGTTGTTACCCCTTGAAAGAAATGCGGGCGATACTCCCCTTCCAGCGGTTTTGAAATATCACTTACGGTTACCGTGGTTTGGAAATTTTGAGGATAAATTTCGGCAATATCTGGCACATAGACTGTCCCTATTCCTAATGATCTCAATTTTTCTAAATCATCATCAAGCGTTTTAGGATAGGCTGCTAGATCTTCATTTTCTGCAAATTGCTTTGGATTGACAAAGATATAAGGAAGGCAAATATCAGCCTGATCTAAGCCGACCCTGACTAATTCTAAATGCCCCTCATGAAGGGCGCCCATAGTTGGGACAAAAGACAAGATTTTACCATCAGGCCATAAAGGTTCACGCCACGCCCGAAGATCAGCAACTGTTTTAATGATGTGCATTTAAAACTCTTAAAACTGATCTACGTCCATTTCCATGAGACTCTCAGCGCCCGCCATAACGGCTTTAAAATGCCAATCTGCCTCAGGGAGCATACGGGCAAAGAAAAAGCGCGCGGTTTTGATTTTTGCCTCATAAAATTCTGATTTACCATGACCGCCTTCATTAATTTTTTCTTGCGCCGCTTGCGCCATTTGAACCCACATATACCCCATCGCAACAAGTGCAAATTGACGCAGATAATTAACAGAAGCCGCGCCCGCCTCAACAGGATTTTTCAGACCTTTTTGAGCGATAATCGCTGTCGATTGCTGTAATTTTGCAAAAGATTTAGCGAGCGGGAATATAAATTCTTGAAGATCACTATTGGCTTGATGCTCTTCAATATACGCGCTTAAGGGGTGGAAGAAACGGCGCAAGTACCGTCCTATATGCGCGCCCATTTTACGGCCAACAAGGTCGAGCGCCTGAATACCGTTTGTACCCTCATAGATCATCGCAATACGGGCATCACGCGCATATTGTTCAACGCCATAATCTTTTGTATACCCTGCGCCCCCATGTGTTTGTATTGCAAGTGAGGCAACCTCAAAACCCATATCCGTTTGATAGGCCTTAAGGACAGGGGTCATCAAAGCGACAAGATCGTCCGCTGCTTGGCGTACCCCTTCATCAGGGTGTTTAATTGAAATATCAAGATTCATCCCAATCCAATAAGACATCGCGCGCGCGCCTTCACAAAATGCTTTTGACGTTAAAAGCATACGGCGAATATCAGGGTGAACAATAATTGGATCTGCTGGCTTATCAGGCGCTTTTGCCCCATCAAGGGCGCGCATTTGCAGGCGATCTTTGGCATAAGCAAGGGCGTTTTGATATGACACTTCAGCAATACCCAGTCCTTGCATTGCAACTCCCAAACGCGCCGCGTTCATCATAGTAAACATGGCCTTTAAGCCCTTATGTGGCTCACCCACAAGCCAGCCTTTAGCCTCATCAAGATTCATAACGCAGGTTGCGTTTCCGTTAATACCCATTTTATGTTCCAAGGAGCCGCAGACAATCCCGTTACGGCTCATATCTTCTGGTAAATATTTTGGCACCACAAAAAGGGATATCCCTTTTACACCTTCTGGCGCATCAGGCAATCGGGCCAGTACAAGGTGGATAATGTTATTCGTCATGTCATGCTCACCGGCAGAAATATAAATCTTTGTGCCCGTAATTTTAAAACCATCCCCCTCTGGGATTGCCTTTGTACGCATCAAGCCTAAATCTGTTCCACAATGAGGCTCTGTTAGACACATTGTACCCGACCATTCACCTGTTAAAAGCTTAGGCAAGTAGGTCTTCTTTTGCTCATCTGTCCCATAATGATGAAGCGCTTCATACGCGCCTTGGGATAGACCCGGATACATGCCAAAAGAAAAATTGGCCGAGCAAATCATTTCCTGCATAACAGTATTTACCAACATCGGAAGACCCATACCGCCATATTCAGGATCGCCAGAAACACCTGTCCAGCCACCTTCGGTAAATTCTTTATAGGCTTCTTTAAAACCAGTCGGCGTGGTGACTACCCCGTCTTTTAACGAGCAACCTTCTGCGTCACCAACCATATTCAAAGGGAAAAGAACATTTTCGCAAAGCTTTGCGCCTTCTTCCAAAATTTGTTCAACAAGCTCTGGTGTGGCCTCTTCATACCCAGGTATTTTGGTTAATTGTTCCGCCTTTAAAACATCGTTCAAAACGAATTTTATATTTTCCATTGGGGCGTTATATGTTGGCATAAAAAGGGTTCTCCTAGATTTGAAATACTATAGATATTTTATCATTATTAAACGGGGTTTTCTATGGCTTAAGCATAAGCAGATATTACGAAAACTTAATGCTCCTTATCTTCTTTGAGCCAAAGGGATAAATTATCGCGCACCTTATTGTCATCCATTGCTTTCACTTTATTTTTTGCCTGCATCAGGGGAGAGTTTTCTTTTTTTGCTAGGGCTGCTTTTATTTTTTCAAGAGTCTCATCACCAATCTCTTCGCGCGCAGCACTTGCATTGGCCTTGGCCTGTGCCAAAATCTGGTCTCTCGTTAAACCATTGGTTGTTTTTTGCGGCTTTTTCTTTTTCCAAAACATGAAAACCTCTTATCTTTTCAATTATTTACTATAAGCTATGAGTGTTAAGTCAATGTTAACTGATTTACGCCATTGTATAGTATTCGACTGTGTTCGCACTGCAATTTTAATGATTTAAATTAGGAATATTTACGATGAGCGATACTGCGCCGCAAAATGCAACTACAGAGCCAGCACAAGGCTATCAGGATCTTAAGTATTACTTTGCCAACTTGAACACGATGTTCTCCATCCGTAATACGCTTGCGATGGATATGATGACATCTATGCCTGTTGGCGGCCTTGAAAAACGTATTCATGATATTTCCTCTATTACAAAACGAATATATGCAGAAACAACGACACCAACGGTAACAGGACTTTTGGAAAAAGTTGAATCACAAGCGCATAATAATAGTGACAATTGGAGCGCGTGGGATCTTGCCAACTTAAGAGAAATGCGCCGCATACACTCGCATCTTTCTGCACTGACACCTGATCTTTACCTGGCATCGGTTCAAATTTCAAATAAAGGACGCCGAAAACATAAAGCCGCCTTAAAAAGCGGTGATTGGAACGAAGCGCAGCAATATATTCAACAAGTGGTTGATCTGTACAAAAAAATTGGTGACCTAAAACAAAAGAAGTTTGAAACACGTACACCCTATAAAGCGCTATTACTGGGTTATGCCGCGGATATTTCAGAAAATGAAATGGATACGCTTTATGATAATATACTTGACCCCTTAAAAGATTTACACGTCAAAGCACTCGCAAAACAAACCGCAACAGAGCCGCCAAAACCGCTCGAAGGTGATTTTTCGCGTGGTGATCAGATGTGGCTTAATAAAACAATTTTACAAATGATGGGCTTTGATTTTGCGCGCGGCGATATTTTGGTGACCAACCTTGCGCCGATGACAAGCGGTAGCCCACAAGATACAAGAGTTTTAGTAAGGTGTGGTGATAATGATACTTTTCTCGATTCATTAGGGGACACACTATACCAAGGCGCGCGCGGTCTTTATTTACAAAATCTTCCCAAGGACTGGTACACGCAACCTGTCGGGCAAGATCAGGGCGCATTGATTATGAATGCCCTGAGTATTTTGTATGAAACAATGATCGGACGTACACCTCAGTTCTTTAACTTTATCTCTGTACGTGCTGAGGGCGTTTTTAGGCAATTTAAGAATAAATCTTTTGAGCCTGAGAATCTTTATCGCCTGAAAAAACACGTATCGCAAACCACGCAACGAAGCGAAGCAGGGGAAATCAGCAAGATATTCCATGATATCCTTCGATACCGTATTGAACGCGATCTTATTAACGGAACACTTGCCGTAAAAGATTTATCGGATCGTTGGAATGATGAGAGCAAATCTCTTATAGGGATGGAACCCAATGCGCTGACGGACGGTGTGTTGCAAAACCCTGATTGGTTTACAGGGCGCTTTGGATTTATTCCAACAAATACATTATCGCATATTGTGGCCGCAGAAATGCAAAACAAACTTTTTGAGGCGACCCCTGATCTATCATCCCAAATAGAAAATGGTCAATTTGAGGCGATGGGTAATTGGATTAAAACTAATATTCATAGCAAAGGGCGCTCCATGGACGCGCTAGCCATGGTAAAACAAGCGACTGGCTCGAAGTTAAGTGAAAGTCATCTTCTAACTCACTTAGAACGCCGTTTTTTAAGCGACCGTCGTTAAATTACACATTCTCTTGTTTTTATCATAATAAAAGACTATATTCCCTTGTGGGTAAATCACAGGATAACTTTTAAATAATAAAAATTAATAAATAAAAACAAGGACTTAAATATGAAAAAATTTGCTTTAATCGCCTTAATGGCGGGTTTCGCTGGCACTGTCTCAGCATGCGGTACTTCTGATAACTTTGGCTTATGTAACGAATATCATACTTTTGGATGCGCACCTTATTCTGAAGAAAGAACTGTCAAAACTAATCCAAAATCGCCTGTTCCTGAAGTCACAGTAACTCCAGAACCTGCCCCAGCTCCAGAGCCAGAACCAATGGTTGAGACTGTTATTGATGATACTCCAATCATGCAAAGCGCAGAGCCTAAGTTTAAACATATTTCAAAATAAGTTTAACGTATAACAAAGAATTGATAAAAAGGGCTCTAGAAATAAAGCCCTTTTTTTATGAAAGAAAATCTATGACGCAAATCGGAATTATTGATGCAGAAGCTTTTGTCACGCTCACTCAAAATAATGAGAATATAGAGATTTTAGATATCCGAAGTGATTTGGAACATGATGCGCTTCAACTGGATTATAAAACTATCCATATCCCTTTGCATGATGTTGATGTAGCTTCGCATCCAAAATCGAAGAACGAAACCTATATTCTTTGTAAAATGGGTCCACGAGCCTTCAAGCTTGCAGAAGCTCTAGCCGAACACGGGCATGAAAATTTAATTGTGATTGATGGGGGCATTATGGGCTGCGCACAATCAGGCATGCCCTTGAAAAAATCAGAAAATCAGCCCACGCCAGAACAGATAATGACCGCCGTACAAGAGTCATTTCAAAAATTTATGATAAAAAACGGCTAATTACGAAGAGGTTTTCCTTTTTCTAACATATGTTCAACACGCATTTGTGTGCCCTCGTTTTTAACCAGCTTCATAAACTCTTCACGCTCTAATTTGTATATATCATCTTCATGAAGCGGCGTTGTCCAATCTGCTTTCTCTCCCCCTGTCAGCACATTTGCGACTGCCATTGAAACAGGGACATCGTAAGGCGTTGCCTTACCTGATTTACGCAAATCAGAAACAGCTAACTCAAGGGCAAGTCGTCCTGATGGGCCTGGAAGACGAATGGTATCAACAGGCTCTGGCGCTTTATAATCTTTAGCGAGCTCTAACGCTTTTTGTTTGGCGTCATACAAAAGACGATCACGGTTCATTGTTATGCCGTCTGTCTCTTTAAGATATTTATACTCTTTGGCTTCCTGTGCCGATTTGGCGACTGTTGCCATGGCAATCAACTCAAACGCTTTTCTGACAGCGCCCATCGGTGTATTTTTGGGACTAAACCAAAGTTTCTTTTGCCCTGTAACCGCTACAGATTTGTCGTAATTATTTTGCTCTGCCGCTTGATAACGCAAGACCATTTCCTTACAACCACCCCAGCCGGGAATAAGACCAACACCGACCTCAACAAGGCCTGTATAAGTCTCGGCATGTGCCTGTACGTGATCTGAGTGTAAGAGAATTTCACACCCGCCCCCTAGAGCCATCCCAGAAGGGGCAGAAACAACTGGAAAAGGGGCATATTTAAGGGCTTTATAAACTTTTTGGCCGCCAGAAACGAGCGCTTCAATTTGCGGCCACATCGCAATATTCATAGCAAAAATCGCCAAACCTAAATTTGCGCCTGCAGAAAAATGCGATCCTTCATTATAGATAACCATGGCTTTGTAATCGCCTGAGCCATCGCCAATCAATTTAATCGCCTGATAGTAAGCATCAAAAACAGGCTCATCAAGGGCGTTCATTTTACCTGTAAACTCAACACAAAGAACGCCATCCCCAATATTCCAAACACTCGCACTTGCCGTTTTAATCACAGGTTCATTTGATAATTTAATATCAGAGAGCAACAGAACACCCTCGCTACGCTTCACGTCATGGTATTTTCCATCTGTGCCAAAAGCCTGCAATTTACCCTCATGGGTACGATAAAAACTGCCCTCGCCGACCGCATCAAGGAGCGTAGGAACACTAATGCCTTCCTCGCGTAATTTATCAGCAAACCATTTTGGGCCAAGCTGATCTATCATTTGAAACGGGCCATTTTTCCAATTCGTGCCAAAACGCATGGCTTCATCAACACTTGCGATGTCATCTGCTATTTGTGGTACAAGAGACGCCGCATAACATAGTGTTTGAGACAAAACTTTCCATGCATAATGCCCCCCCTGATCTTGTGCTTCAACAACGGCACGGAGGCCTTTTTTACCTGCGCTCATAGATTCAAGGTGTGGCTTATCACTTGCACGATACTGACCTTCATCAAATTTATCGGGGTTAAGATCGAGCGTTTGCTTTTCTTTACCCGCTGCTGGGTCAGGATTTAGTCGGTAAAACCCCCCTTTGCCTTTACGTCCGTTATAGCCCGCCGCGATCATTTCTTTTACAAAGCCATAATCTTTATAAATTTTACGATACTCGTCATCTTTCGGAAGACTTGATAGCATTGAGCTTGCAAGATAAGGCATTAAATCAACGCCCACCAAATCAATCAAACCGAACACGGCAGTTTTAGGCACGCCAATTGGTTTACCCATAACAGAATCAGCAACTTCTAAAGGAACATTATCTGCTACCGCTACATTCAGCGCTGTTTGCATCCAAAACACGAGCAAGCGATTCACAATAAAGCCTGGCGTGTCCTTACAATGCACAACGCCTTTTCCCAGCTGAATATCACAAAAATCCTGAACTGTTTTAACGGCGTCTTTATTCGTTTTATCGCTTGTTACAATTTCAAGAAGGCGCATGTAGCGCGGCGGATTGAAAAAATGTGTAATCATAAAGTCCTTAACAAATGCATCGGGCTGCCCTTCGACTAATTTTGCAAGCGGAATAGTCGATGTATTTGATGTAACGATAGAGCCTTTTTTACGGTGTTTTTGAATCTTCTCATAAGTTGCATGTTTTATTTTTAAATCTTCAAGGACGACTTCAATAATCCAATCGCAATCACTGATTTTATCCAAATCATCTTCAAGATTACCCACCTCGATCAGCTTCGCATTCTGGCTAGACATAAATGGCGCAGGGTCTGCTTTTAACATCTTTGCGATCGCGCCCTTGGCGATGACATTACGATCTGATGCATCTTTCGGGACAATGTCCAAAAGAACCACAGGAATGCCTGCATTCGCAATTTGCGCCGCAATACCGCTCCCCATCAAACCTGCACCGATAACAGCAACTTTATTGATTGTCATTTTATGACTCCTGCTTTTTATAAATATGTTCTAGCCAATATTTTTTGATAAACGGCATTGAGAGCATAGACAATAGATAGCCGCCAGTAGGCACAAATGCCCCTAAAAATGCATTACCAAGTCCCGCGCTCTGCATATAAAATGCCGCAATAATATATGTGAGCGCTGCAATAAAAAAACGGCGTGACCACGACGTTTCCCAAGCCTTATCAGCCTCAACCTTTTCATTACGCAAATGAATAGACTCTAAATCACTCATGCTATGCGTCCTTAAAATCAGCGCCCATCCAGAACGCGCCTTTAATAACTGACCCAACGTGAATAGGCTTATCGCCTTGTATTTCTTTTCCTACCACAACATCGAATGTGCCGCCTAATGTTCTCACAAGAGCCCAAGTGTAAGCTCTGCCAGTTGAAGGGTTTTTCATTTTCTGAGTTTCTAAAACTGTAGCTGAAAAAAGCGCAATTGGCTCTGGCACTTCGTCTGTTTCTTCATCTGTAAACAACCCAACAGAAAAAAAACTCTCAAGCGCCATCGCATCAACGATGTTGAAATCATCATTATCAATATCTTCTTCGGTAAACCCTTTATGAAGTTCATTATATTTTTCAGCAGACTCATAAATGTCCATTTCCTGGGCAAAAGCTGAAATAGAGAGTGTTTGCATTGAAGGAAGCTTTTTATCAAAAGAAAAATAACGCACCATATCGACAAGGCACTGCGTTTCTCCTGAATCAGGATTGCCCTTTTCGGGGTTAAACCAACAAAAGAGAGGAGCATCAAGCGGTGTTATTTTTGATTGATCAATAATATCAACTGCGCCGATTTTGACTTCACTTTTTCCACGAAAATAAGGGTGCATACCGATAATAGAGTCCCCTTCGGCCTGAATCCATAGCTCTGGCCCAAAATCTGCACTTTCTTGCCAGCACACATAAGTACCTAGGGCTGTTTCTTGCTCAAATGATGCGGTCTCAGAATGCGATAAGCATAACGCGTTATAATCTTCTTCTGTATCAACGGAAAAACCGATTTGGTTAAAATTCGACATGCTTATACTTTCTCAAGAATAATCGCTGTTCCTTGACCGCCGCCAATACACATTGTCGCCAGACCAATTTTCTTGTTTTCGCGCTGCATCAAACTGGCAAGTTTACCAGTGATGCGCGCGCCCGATGCACCTAGAGGGTGGCCAATTGCAATAGCACCACCATCAAGGTTTACTTTATCTTCTGATAATTTCAAATCATGCAACACAGAGATAGATTGTGCTGAGAATGCCTCGTTAAGCTCTGCAATATCAATGTCATCAATTGTTAAGCCTGCTCTGCTGAGTGCTTTTTGAGTTGCTGGTACGGGACCAATACCCATAATAGACGCATCACAACCTGCAACACCCACAGATCTAATCCGCGCCAAAATTGGGAGCTTGTGTTTCTTGGCATATTCCTCGGACGCCACTAAAACAGCGGCGGCGCCGTCTGTTAAAGGAGAGGCTGTGCCAGCAGTTACTGTCCCTTTTTCGTCAAAAGCAAGGTTAAGACTCGCGAGAGCCTCTTTGGTTGTACCTGCACGGATACAGCCATCTTCAGAAACACCATCAATTAGAACTATTTCATTTTTAAATTTACCAGATGCCTGCGCCGCAGCTGCTTTATTTTGGGAATTAACCGCAAAGTTTTCTTGGGTATCACGGTCAATTTTGTATTTCTTCGCTAAATTTTCTGCTGTTTCGCCCATGCCAATATAAGCCGCGGGGCATAATTCCATCATAGCTGGATTAGGCATTGGGTTAAACCCACCCATAGGGATACGCGTCATTGATTCAACACCGGCACAAATAAAGACATCCCCTGCATTCATCTGGATATATCCTGCCGCCATTTGAATGGTGGTCATTGATGATCCACAAAAACGGTTAACAGTAGCCCCCGCGACACTATTAGGAAGTCCCGCAAGCTGGGCAACGATTTTTGCGAGGTTAAAACCTTGCTCCGCCTCAGGGAAGGCACAGCCCATCAAAATATCTTCGATATCGTTAGCGTCCACGCCTGTATCCGCAATAAGAGCCTTAATGACCTCTGCGGCCATAGTGTCTGGCCTTGTTTTTGCCAAAGCGCCCTTATTCGCAAAGGTAAAAGGGGAGCGTTTATATCCGCAGATCACGACTGGTTTTTGCATATTAAAAGGGCCTCCGTTGCCAAATTGTAAATTCTGCAACAGTGTATCTTTAATTGTGGTTAAAATCCATGGGCGTGGCTTATATTTTCATGCTAAAAATACGCTTAAATCCCCTTATTTTTGCTTTGACATCACCGTCAAAACAAGTAACAAAAGACGGATAATAAACATTAATAAAGGATTTTTTGAATATGTCTAAAGGTTTAAAACGCATTTGCATGAGCTGTGGAGCTCGTTTTTACGACTTAAACAAAAGTCCTATCGTATGCCCTAGCTGCGGCACAGAGTTCACTGGTGAAGTGAAAGTTAAAACAAGACGCACGCGCGCGACCGCTATTAAGGAAGAATTAAGCAAAATCCCGACAATTAAAGATATAAATGAAGATGATGATGACATGGACGACGACATGGATGATTCTGTTCTTTTGGATGACGATGAGGACGATGAAAAAGTTGTCAGCATTAACGATCTGGATGATGACGAAGACGAAGACGAAGACGAGGGGCTAAACCTCGATGATGAAATTGAGGGTTTAGACGACATTGACGATCTTGATGAGGAAGAAGACCTGGATGATGACGAGGATGAAGACGATGATGACACTAAAAATTAGCAGTTTTTAGCAAAAATCGATCTCATCTTTATGAGTCATTTGTAGGCCACAAAACAAAGAATCGGCCCTATGTTTGTAACTTAATGCCGTCTTTCTTGATGTAATATCAGGATGAATACGATATAGCCGTAAAATGCGTTCATAATCTGGAACATTATTAGCATCTATTTGTTTCATTAAAAACAAACTAGTTAAGATTACCCTTTGTGCTTTATTTTCGTTCAAATGGATGGAACGCGATAATATTTTCACCCGGGAAATATAAGGCAGATTAAACTTACCACTCGTTTCTTTTTCAGTGATTTGAAAAGACAAAACCGGGAACTCTTGGCTTTCATTTAGAATTGAGTAGTTCCAGCCATCAATAGAAATAGTGTAAGCCATCAATAATGTGCCATCAGAGGCATATATTGCGTTAGGCTCTATACAATATGTTAGGCCGGCCACTGTCGCCTTTATAGGATCTTTAAAGACCGATTGGCCGCAAGACTTTTTTACGGCGTGGAACGCATTCCAGCCACGCGGCGGCCAAGCCACCCCTTGCTTATTAAAGAGATGCATTTTAATACCCTGCTCAACTTCGTCTGCTTTATGCAGTTTTTTTCTTGATTGATTAAATTAGATACTAAAAAAAAGTAAAAATCAAGGAAAAGTCATAAAATTACAAAATTGCAATGTTGGGGAGCTATTCCACCGTGACTGATTTTGCTAGATTTCTCGGCTGATCTACATCTGTTCCTTTGGCAACTGCCACATGGTACGATAAGAGTTGGACAGGGATTGTATATAATATTGGCGCAACAAAAGGATGCACTTCGCCCATTTTGACAGCCCATGATGTTTGATCTTTTATTTTTTCAACGCCGGCCTCATCAGAAAAAAGTAGAATTTTTCCACCACGCGCAGTTGTCTCTTGAATATTAGATGCCGTTTTTTCAAATAATCTATCATTTGATGGGGCGACGACGACAACAGGAACATTTTCATCAATCAGCGCAATCGGGCCATGCTTCATCTCACCTGCTGCGTATCCTTCGGCATGTATGTAAGATATCTCTTTAAGCTTAAGTGCACCCTCTAGCGCGATAGGGTAAAGACTTCCACGTCCCAAATAAAGCATGTCACGGACATGCGATACTTGTTTTGCAATCGCTTTAATTTCTTCGTCATGGTTCAAAATATTAGCGGCAATTTTAGGCAAATGACGTAAGGCGTCACTATATTCTTTAAGCTCTTCTCCGCTGATAGTTTTTGCTTTTTTCGCCAGACCCAAAACAAGGCAGGCCAACGTTGTAAGCTGCGTCGTAAAGGCTTTTGTTGAAGCCACGCCAATTTCTGGCCCAGCAAGTGTATGTAACACCATATCTGATTCACGCTCAATCGTGCTTTCGATTGTATTAACGATAGAAAGAATTTTTTGTCCTTTTGATTTACAAAAGCGTAAAGCCTCAAGGGTATCGAGAGTCTCTCCCGATTGAGAGACAAACAGACAAACGCCATCTTTAGGCAAAGGGGCTTCGCGGTAACGAAACTCTGAGGCCACATCAATCTCGCACGGCTTTTTAGCCACTTGTTCAAACCAATATTTTGCGACCCAGCACGCATAAAATGCCGTGCCACACGCAACCATTGTTATACGTGGGGCGTTATAAAGCGCCTCAACAACATCTTGAGGTAAACTAATTTCTCCCGTTGTCGGATTAATGAACGAATTAAGCGTGTCGCCGATTACTGCGGGCTGCTCATAAATTTCCTTGAGCATGAAATGAGGATATTCACCCTTGCCTGTCGTTGCACCCGATTGCGCTGTGATGCGAATTTGACGTTCGACATTATCATTATCAGCCGTATAAATTTTGACAGAATTATTGGTTAGTGTCACACGGTCACCATCTTCAAGGAATGTAATTTTTTGTGTTAAATGCGCGAGAGAGTATGAATCTGATCCAAGAAACATTGCTGCCTCACCATACCCAACAGCCAGGGGTGTTCCTTGGCGTGCGCCAACCATTAGGTTATCTTCACCTGTAAAAATAATGGCAAGAGAAAAAGCGCCTTCTAAGCGATCAAGCGTTTTATCAAATGCGGCCTTAGGACCAAGGCCTTGTTTCATGTGGTGTGTCACCAAATGTGCAATAACCTCAGTATCCGTGTCTGTTTCAAAACGACATTGATGTTGCTGAAGCTCCTCTTTAATTTCGGCGAAATTTTCAATGATTCCATTATGAACGACGGCCACCTTATCTGTTGCGTGAGGATGGGCGTTATTTTCTGTGGGGCCACCATGCGTTGCCCATCTTGTATGACCAATACCTATATTCCCTAAAAGAGGGCTCTTTATCATTTGTTTTTCTAAATTAACTAGCTTGCCCTCGGCGCGGCGGCGGTGAATTTGACCATCAATCAAAGTAGCAATCCCTGCCGAGTCATAACCACGATATTCCAACCGGCGCAGCCCCTCTAAAAGTAAAGGTGCCGCCTCATTTTGACCAACAATCCCTATGATACCGCACATTTTTTATTCTCCCGATTTTGCTTTTCTATATTCTGTGGCCCAGCCCGCATAATTTTTTTGGCGCGCACGACCAACGGCCATGGCGTTATCAGGGATATCTTTATTTATGGTTGATCCCGCAGCAATCATCGCGCCATTACCAATCTCTACTGGTGCGACAATTGTGCTATTCGTCCCTATAAAAGCTTTCTCGCCGATAGTCGTTGTATGTTTGTTGAAACCATCATAATTGGCAATCACAGTTCCTGCACCAATATTGGCCTTATCGCCAATAATGGCGTCACCAAGATAAGACAAGTGTTTTGATTTTGCGCCCGCGCCCATAACTGAGCGGTTAACTTCTATAAAATTACCAACAACAGCCCCCTGTTTTAAAACAGATTTAGGCCTGATACGGGCAAAGGGGCCTATTTCGACATTGGCCTCAATCTGCGCCCCCTCAATGTGCGAAAACGCGTGTATTACTGTATGATCTCCCACGCTAACGCCGCTACCGAAATAGACATTGGGCTCAATCACGACGTCTTTGCCTATTTTCGTATCGGCAGATAGATAGACAGTATTTGGATCAATTAAAGTAGCGCCATTTTCCATGGCTTTATTACGCAGCATTGTTTGGGCCATACGCTCATGCTCGGCCAACTCACTGCGGGTATTAATGCCCCAGACCCATTGTGCGTCCGCCTCGACAACATACGTAAGAAAGCCCTCTTTTTCTGCAATTTGCGGGATATCCGTTAAATAATATTCTTTTTGTGTATTATCTGTTTTTAACTGCGCGAGCCAATTTTCAAGATGTGCATTTGGGATACAAAAATTACCCGCATTGCATAAGCGAATTTCTTTTTGCTCAGGCGTGCAATCTTTATCTTCAATAATACGATCCAACGTACCATCATCATGGACAACCATGCGACCCAAGCCAGCAGGGGATAATGGGCGCACAGCCATAACAGAAAGCCCGTCCCATTTGATCATTTTTTCTAAAATATTTTTATCTAAAAAAGGCTCATCACCCAAAAGAATAAGAACTTTGCCTTGAAACCCTTTTAGCATATCCAGCGCAGGTCGCACTGCATCTCCTGTCCCGCGCTGCTGCTTTTGAACAACTGTTTGGTATGGACGAACGGCTTTTGCCACATCATCCATATCTGGCGCCGTCACAACAATAATTTTCTCAGGATTTAATTTCTCTGCTGTTTCGATAAGCCAATTAATCATAGGACGCCCAGCTATTGGGTGCATGACTTTGGGCAAGTCTGATTTCATGCGCGTGCCTTTTCCAGCAGCAAGAATAACAACAGCGATCGGTGTATTTTCGGTCATATCATATAATGAAAAATTTGAGGTTTCGCGCAACTCACAACTTGTTACGCCGCATTACAAAAGAGAGTGAAAGGGTTGGCTTATTCTTTAAGCGCTATCTTTGTGCCTGTGCTTTCATAGCCCGTCAGATGAAGAAAAAATGTCCCATAAGATGTTTTAGCGCGTACTTTGACAGGTATAGCCGTTTCATTCTTATCAACTTGACCAAACCACACTGTCGGCATAGAGCCTGCTTCGCGGCCTTGTTCTTGAATAGCAAACCACCCCCGCGGTTTTGCATGCCATTTACCGCCTTTTGGTTCAATTTTAATGCTGCATTCGGTGGCTTTACCCTCGAACACATTATATTTTGATTTTTTAAGATCAACGATCCCTTTGTGGTTAAAAATTAGCTTGTAACGGCGCTTTCCATCAAAAATCTCAGACTCTCCCTTACAATCTTGGCCCACCGAAATTTTCATCATTTCTTCAAGCATAGCAGAAAGAATATCAGTGCTGTGATCCGTTAGCTCTTTTTCAACAGGTTGAGGTGACCCATCATTCTCATTATCAAGAAGGGAGTATTCTTTGAAAGTGCCATCTTTGTTGTATTTGTATTTTTTGACTTCAAGCTCCGTTTTCCACGTGGTTTTAGACTGATGAAGCTCCGGCTTTGCAATTGTTTTTTCTTTGTCGAGCCAGCCATGCGTTTCAAACGTGCCAAACCATGGGGCGAGCTTACCTAAAAGGCCGTAGGTTTTAGCATAGAGCTCAACGCTAAAACGATCTTTTTTGGTCTTATCCATATCAAGATTGGCTTCAAGAGCGTGAATACCGCCAGCATAAACATTATAATACATTTGCTGGTGACCGCTTTGCAGCCCTTCTGCGCAGAGGTTCTTAGAATTAGCTGTAATGCCCAACAAGACGATAAGGCATACCGCCCATCCCCTGTTTAAACTTTTTAATGCTGGCAGCAGTGTCATGATTAATCCCTCCAAGATCGAGCGTTTTAACACCCCATTGTTTTAACACACACGCGCCCTGCCACAAAAGCAAATGATGCGCGTTGTGGCTTCGCCCCTCATCTGATGTCCAGCCAATTTGGTAAGTTGCACTTTGACCATGCTTAATCATCATGATGGAGGCAATCAGCTCATTATTTACCGACGCCACGCCAATCATCATATTACCTTCTTCAAGCAAAAAAGGGGCAAGAATGTCCAAAAATTGTGGCGATATGCCGCCATAACCATGTTCTTGTTTCTCAATTGCATATTGAGCTTTAAAAAGCGGGTAAAAAAGACCTTTTTTATCCCAATCTATGGATATTTTCTTATTTTCTTCAAAATTTTCTGCTTTCCTGAGCGCATTTCGCCATTTTCCCTCTAAATTAGCGCGTAATGAATCCATATCTTGGGATAAATCAAGCCAATAGGTTTCATAAGGTTCTCTTGAGGGCAAAAAAGTCAATCCTGTTTGCTTAATCAGGGCCTTTGCGGAAGGGCTGTCTTCTATTTCTAACAAAAAGCGGTGCTTTCTGCCCCAGCGTTTTGGAAAATCTTTTTGAAGCGCCTTAATAAAAGCCTGAATATGAAATGCACCCCCAAAACCATCAAACCAGAGCGGGCCTCGGTCTATAATAACCCCGTGAATCAGATTAAATAATACGCCAGCTTCCATTACTTGCACCAAACCAGCTTCTTTATCGTCAATCATAATCAAGCCCCAGCGGGCTTTTTGGCGATAAAAACGGCTCGCCCCTTTAGCATAAGAATAGCTTTGCAGGAAATTTGATTTTTGGATTTTATGAAAACGGGCTTCCCACTCACATAAGGGCAGAGTATTCCAAAGTATCGTGCATGTTATTGTCATGGCACAATTTGACATTGGCAGACGCATAATTCAATGTGCTTTTATCTTTAAAAGCACTGATAAACACGATAAACATAGACTAATCATAATCATACAGACAACGCGGGGGATAACAATGGAACAAATCATTAATCAAGCATGGGAAGAGCGCGACAGCATTAACGCACAGACTAAAGGGCAAGTGCGCGACGCAGTAAATGAAGCGCTTAGTAATCTTGATAAAGGCTCTGTTCGTATTGCTGAAAAAATCGATGGCGCTTGGCAAGTTCACCAGTGGCTTAAAAAAGCTGTTCTTCTCTCCTTTCGCCTTAACGATATGACAACAATCTCTGGTGGCCCGCATGGATCATCATGGTGGGATAAAGTGCCTTCGAAATTTGAAGGCTGGGATAATAAAACCTTTTCACAAGCTGGCTTTCGCGCTGTACCCAATTGCATAGTTCGTCACTCTGCTTATATCGCCAAAGGCGTCGTGCTCATGCCGAGTTTTGTAAATTTAGGGGCGTATGTTGATGAAGGCACGATGATCGACACATGGGCCACTGTTGGCTCCTGCGCCCAAATTGGCAAAAATTGCCATATCTCAGGCGGTACAGGCATTGGCGGGGTCCTTGAACCTCTTCAAGCCGGCCCAGTTATTATTGAAGACAATGTCTTTATCGGCGCCCGATCCGAAGTTGCAGAAGGTGTCGTTGTCGAAGAAGGCTCTGTGATTTCTATGGGCGTATTTATTGGTGCGTCTACCAAAATTGTAGATCGTGCCTCAGGTGAAATCTTTATGGGCCGCGTTCCTGCCTATTCTGTTGTTGTACCCGGCGCACTTCCGGGCAAAACGCCAGAATCGCCTAGCTTGGCTTGCGCCGTCATCGTCAAACGCGTTGATGAAAAGACACGTTCAAAAACAGGCGTGAATGAGCTTTTGCGCGATTAAAACACAACTATTTAGTTAATTTTTTAATACTTTAGATAATAAACTAAAAACTTAAATTATTTTTCATATTTCTGTTGAAATTAATCGCAGTAATCCGCTATAAACCGACATTGAGTAAAGTTTAGGTTGAAAGAGTATGGATAATTGCGCATTAGAAGCGCCCTATAGAGGCGCTGCAACAACACCTGAAGAAGTGGGAGAAATTGCCGAGATATCTCTTAGAGAAAGTCTTGAAAAAGAAGAGCGCTTACTTAAATTTTATGAGCAGCCTTTTGGAGCAAACGCTGGGCCGTGGCATTTGCCCAGAATCCACTGGCAATATTTACGTGAATTTAAGCCTGTTGGTCAAAAACGTAAAGATGACGCAACAGAAGACATCATTCATGAATTGAACCCCGCTCTAGAAATGGCCGCTTATTTCAAAGCAGATTTTCTGCCATCTGAAGTCACTTATGAGAGAATAGGTGGCATCAAGCGGGATCTCCCATTAGAGCAACACTCAATAGCTCATCTTTTTTCTGCCATTGCCTTTCATGACCGTGACGAAGATGATCCTGACGCATCACGCGAAACGCTGATTGAATTTTCAAATGATAATATTTCTGCTCTAGGCAAAGATGTAAAAAAAGACGAAAAAGATTTTATGCGCCGACAAGTGTTATATCTTGCCGACGTCTCTGACGCGCTTACATTTGGCAGAAAAGCAAGAATGGCGGATGGCAGCGTCCAAAAACAAAAAACACATGGTGATGATTTAGCGCTTTATAACAGAGCTCTTACGCAATACTGGACATCCATCACAACAAAATGTCCTGATCGTATAAGAGGCCTAGCGACGCGCTACACCCGTGTTCCTATTGGAAAATTCACAATTGATAAACACATGGCTTATCTTAATGAAACAGGCACGATCTTTATGGAAGCACAGCCTATCGAAGATACAATGGATCGATTTCCTCAACTAACCCCGTTTCTTGAGATTATGAATTCCCAAATGCGGGCGGCCTTCGTAACAGTGGGAGCAATGACAAAATATCATCCCAATCTAGATATAAAACAGCATAGCCGCAAAGGAGTATATAATCCTGAAACAGCCGAAATTAGCATTCACAGAGCATTAAAAACAGCGATGAGGGCGGCAGAATGGATACCTCACGATGTGTGTGCGATGACTGAATTACTTGAAGGGCTTAAAGCAGAAGCTGAGCGGGAACGAGCCTTACAGCCGCTTGTTGATCGTATTGAGGAACAACTAACGCCTTATTTACAGCATCTCGGAGCATGCCCGAAACCAAACTGCAGCCAACGTCGTATACGCTAAATTTATTCTTTTTGGTTAGGCTCATTCCATGCTAATCATACGATATGCTTGACGTCCTAGACCTTACCCAAAAAATAATTCAATGCCCTTCAGTGACGCCTGAGGATAATGGCGCTCAGGATATTTTAATAAACGCTTTAAAACAGCTTGGCTTTACTATTTATGACCTTCCTTTTGAAGGGGACGGTTCATACCGCGTTAAAAACTTTTTTGCACGCCTTGGCACAAATTCTCCCCATATTTGTTATGCAGGACATACAGATGTAGTTCCCACAGGAGATGAGAGTTTATGGACCCATCCTCCCTTTAGTGGCGCAATTGATGGTGATACACTTTATGGCCGTGGTACATCCGATATGAAGGGCGCAAATGTTGCCTTTGTTGTTGCCATTTCAAAATTCCTTGAAGAGCATAAAGACTTTAAAGGGTCTATCAGCTTATTGATTACTGGCGATGAGGAAGCCGATGCCATTAATGGCACAGTAAAAATTTTACGGTGGATGAAAGACAATAACCATATCCCTGATATGTGCCTTGTTGGTGAATCATCCAACATCAAAGAGCTGGGTGAAGAAATTAAAATTGGACGGCGCGGTTCAATGCGCGGCGATATTGTCATCAAAGGCAAACAAGGACATGTTGCCTATCCCCATATGGCGGATAATCCCATCCCCCGATTAGCGCTCATCGCTGGCGCTCTTAGTCATTACGAATTTGACCAAGGGACAAAAGAATTTCCTCCAACCAATTTGGAAATCACCAATATTGATATTGGTAACAAAGCCAGAAATGTTATCCCAGGCGAAGCAACAATAGAGTTTAATATTCGATTTAACACATTATGGGATTATGAAAGTCTGCTCGCGAAAGTGACAGACATTGTCAGTGAAACCACAAAGGATTTTGAGATAGAGTCAAGATGCGGTGCAAACCCTTTTCTTACAAAAGAAGGAGCGTGGACAGATATTGTCAAAGATGTCGTAAAAAAACATACAAAGCGTGAACCTTTTATGAGCACCAGCGGCGGCACATCAGATGCGCGCTTTATTGCAAATTACTGCCCCGTTGTTGAGTTTGGATTAACCAATGAAACAATACACCAAATTGATGAGTGTTTAAGGATCAGTGATTTGGAAAAACTTGTTAATATCTACGCCGACATTATTAAAAACGCGATCGAGTCTTAAAAATCCGTAACACTTAATTTCGCCGCAAAAAATCATCAAAAAATCATTTTTTTGAACTTTTTTTTGTAACAGTTGATTGGCATTATACGAAGCATCAGATGAAAACATATTTTTTTAGGTTTTCTCTTAAATGACCCTGAATTTGCCTGCACGTGGTTTTGCCCCCAATTTTTCCATGTGCAGGCATCTTTTTTATTTAGTTCAGTAATGAATATGCATTAGATAGAGCCCGTCTGGGGGCGCCGTCACGCCGCCAGCCGCACGATCTTTTGCCTTTAATGCCTGAGCCACGTCTTGCTTGCTCCACTTGCCTTCCCCTACCAATGTCAGTGTGCCCATAATGTTACGCACCATGTGGTGAAGAAAAGCCTGCCCCTCAATATACATCTGGATTTCAGTGCCATTACCACTGGGCAGCGTTGTAAAAGAGAGAGTATCAATCGTACGAATGGGGCTTTTTGCCTGACACTCTGCTGCGCGAAAACTTGAAAAATCATGTTCTCCCAAAAAAATATCTGCGGCATCAATCATGGCATCAATATCGAGTTTGCGTTTAAAATGCCATGCTCGTCCTCTGTCTAATGTTAAAAAAGAGGGACGATTTATAAGGCGGTACATATATAGTTTTTTGTGAGCAGAAAAACGCGCATGATAATCGGAAACCACTTCTTGCGCCTTAATCACAGAAATTGGTTGGGGCCTTAAATGTGCGTTAATGGCCTTGGCCAGTTCATAGCCACTAATATCGCGATCCCCATAATCAAGATCAAAATGCGCCACCTGACCAAGTGCATGGACACCAGCATCTGTTCGACTTGCTCCTACAATGCCAATATCTTGCTGGCAAAATTTGTAAATCGCCTTTTGAATTTCATCTTGAATTGTAGGCACGTTATCTTGGCGTTGCCACCCCGCATAATCGGCGCCGTTATATTCAATTGTGATCTTCCAGCGTTTCATTTTAAACGCTTGCCAATATTAAGGTAACCACCATTTATAGCCGAGGTGACATCCATTGTTTTTTTATTTTCAGGTTGCACACGGATAAGCTGAATACCTTTTTTATCGCCGCAAACAACAACACCTCTATCTAAAACGCTCCCCGTGTCATACGAAAATATGTCATCAATTATAGTAGCTTCGACAACTTTCAATCGTTTGTTTTGCTCTGTATCACACCATGTTCCTGGCCATGGATTAAGGGCGCGTATTTGCCGATCAATCTTTATAGCAGTTTGAAGCCAGTCAATTTTACCTTCTTCTTTTTTCAGCATATGGGCGTAAGTCACACCATCACTATCTTGCGCTGCAGATGTCAAACAGCCTTCTTGGGCGAGTGTTTTAATAACCTCTGCAATCATCTGCGCCCCCATTTGGGCAAGGTCATCATGTAACATAGAGGCTGTTGTTTTATCAGTGACTTCCACATCACGCTTTAAGATTTCTGGGCCTGTATCAAGCCCTTTTTCCATCTGCATAATCGTCACGCCGCTTTTTTTATCACCCGCCATAATGGCGCGTTGAATAGGCGCCGCGCCGCGCCAACGTGGCAAGAGCGAGGCATGAATATTAATACAGCCATGCTTGGGTGCCTTCAAAATACTTTCAGGTAAAATAAGTCCATAAGCAGCAACCACAGCAATATCGAGATTGAGGTCCAAAAAATTTTGAATATCTTCAAGATTTTTAAAATGAAGCGGGTAACGTACTTCTATCCCGGCTTCTTCGGCACATAAATGAACGGCAGATTTCTGTACTTGTTGGCCGCGCCCTTTTGGCCTTGGCGGCTGAGTGTAAACACAGACAAGATCATGCTCACAGTCCATAAGCGTCTTAAGAGCCCCGACTGAAAAATCAGGAGTTCCCATATAGGCGATGCGTAATTTTTTTCTCATAATTAGAGTATTAAAGTGCTTGGCTATCTTTTTGAAGCTTTTTCATACGCTTCATAATCATATTACGTTTCAGGCTTGAGATATGGTCAACAAATAATATGCCATTCAAGTGATCCAGCTCATGCTGAACACAGTGCCCATCAAGGCCTTCAAACAACCCTTCTTGTTTTTGTCCGCTTACATCTAGGTACTCAACACGTACACTCGCAGGGCGGATAACATCAGCATATTGTTTTGGGATAGACAGACAGCCCTCTTCATAGACAGAGCGTTGATCTGATAGCCACACAATTTCCGGATTGATCATTACGATAGGATTCTGGGCAGGCGGGGTGTCTTCATCACGCTCACCACTGCGATAACCTGCATCTATGGTCAGCACGCCGTCTATTTCCTGACCAAAGCGCCAGCAATCTTTGGGTACATCCATTACAAAAATACGGTTTAAAATACCGACTTGGTTTGCCGCAAGGCCGATTCCTTTATCTGCGTACATACTGGTAATCATACGCTCGACCTGTACTTTAATAGCGTCATCAATCGTTTGGATTTCATGCGCCACCTGCTTTAAAACAGGATCAGGCACTTTCACGACCTCATACGGCTTAATTGTATTATGCGGCTCTGTTGTCATTTGTTTCATCGTCCAGCGTATCATCCGCCATTATTAAATTTTGGGGTAAAGATTTTGATGTCTTCACACCAAGTGTCTTTAAATTTTCCGTACGCGTTAGAATATTACCCTTACCCGTTGAAAGCTTATTCATAGCGCCTTCATAGGTATTTTCAAGGATTTTTAACTGCCCGCCTATTTTTTCCATATCGCCTACAAAGCCTACAATTTTATCATAAAGCGCGCCCCCTTTTTGGGCGATCTCAACCGCATTTTGATTTTGATCAACAAGGCGCCAGAGCGATGAGATTGTTTTAAGCGATGAAAACAATGTTGACGGGCAAACAATAGCAACGCCCTTATCCCATGCGAACTGGTGTACCTCCCGATCCTCTTGTAGGGCAAGCATATAAGCGCTTTCAATAGGCATGAACATGAGCACAAAATCGGGTGTACCAAGCTTATCTGTATCTTGATAGCGACGCTTTTCAAGATCTCTTACATGCTGTTTTACGGAGGATAAAAATTGACTTAAGTGCGAAGGACGCAATGATTCTTCAAGCTCGCTGTGATAGCGCTCATAATGTGTCAATGAGACTTTTGAATCTAAAATGACATGCTTATTTTCTGGCAGATTAATGACGACATCTGGTTTTTGAATGCGCCCGGATTCTAAATCTTTCAATCCAAGGCCTGTCCCTTGCAATACATAATCAATATTTTTACGAAGCCCTGAATCTTCGAGCAGTTTTTCAAGTACAATCTCCCCCCAATCCCCTTGGGTTTTACTATCGCCTTTGAGGGCTTTAGCAAGTCCTTCAGCTTGGCTGGCGAGCTGACTATTGGCATCGACGATCATCTTAATTTGCTCTTTTAAGGCAAATTGCTCATTAGCTTGTTTCCCAAATGAGTCTTCAACTTTTTTATGAAAGTCGTTTAGCTTTTCTTTTAGTGGGTTTAACAACGTATTCAAGCTTTCAGAAGATTGTGCTTTAAATTTTTCTGATTTCTCATCAAATATCTTATTGGCAAGATTTTCAAACTGAAGGGAGAATTTTTCTTCCAGCTTTTCTAAATTTGCACGACCTTCTGATATCTGCTTAATCAGACTTTCTTTTTCAGTCTGCGTACGTACAAGCTCTTGCTGTACGTGTGATAGTTTTTCTTCGGTAAGACGTTTTTCAGCCTCAAGCTTTGATAAGATGTCGTCTTGATTCTCAAGATGATCCTGCAAGCGGTTATTATCAGATTTAAGTGCCCCGCTTCGCCATAACCATAACATGAAAGCCAGAACAGACACTAATCCAGCACCCAGCATTACTGAGAACGGATCAAATGTAATATTGCCTAAAACGATTTCCTGATTCATGATAGAATAGAGAATAAACGCAATAAGGACACATAAGCAAATGTTTTCAACGGTTTTCAAGCCTTTTCGCAGTCATAAAAGCCTAAGAGTGCCTGATCGTGAAGACGGCAATGCGATGATATACGTGTTATTGGCGATTGCCCTTTTTGGAATTCTTACCGCAACGCTCTCTGGGCAAAACAACGATGCAGATGGTCAAGATATTGATGATGAGCAAATCGAGTTTTATGCAAGCGAGCTTCTTGAGTATTCAGCCGCCGCAAAAAGCGTTATCGACCAAATGCTCATCACAGGGTCAACAATTAATGATCTAGATTTTATAGACCCATCAAGTGCCGGTTTTGATACGCCGCCCCATATCCATAAAGTATTTCACCCAAGTGGTGGGGGCTTGACATATCAACCAGATTTAAATGACAAGATAAAAAGCGAAGTAAACACTCAGCCGCCTGCTGGCGTTTATATAGGGCATTTCAATAACGTTGAGTGGAGCACTTCAACAGCCAATGATGTTATGTTGACCATGTATCAAATCAAAGAAGAGATATGCAATAAAATAAATCAAAAGCTACACAACCTAACGACCATGCCAGCAATTTGGCATTTTCCCGAACAAGAAGTATTAGTAAGTGGCTCTGTAACAAACCATGTATCTGGGAGTAACGTGGATTTGAGCTTAGCCTCATGCCCAGACTGTGAAGGTCACATACAGTTATGTGTGCAAGGACAGTTGGGTTTTTACTCTTTCTACACTATCCTTGCTGCTCGATGATTGTGGCACGAAACTCTTCTATGCCTGTATTTTTAATAGAGCTTGTTGCGAGAACTTCGGGATAAGCGGCGGGGTGTTTTTTAAGAGTAGCAATAATGCTCGCTTTAAGCTCTTCTAATTTTTTACCCTTATCACATTTGGTTAAAATAACTTGATACGTTACTGCGGCTCTATCAAGCATATCCATGAGTTCTTCATCACTTTCTTTCATACCATGGCGTGAATCAACCAAGATGAACACACGGCGTAAATTTGGCCGTCCTTGAAGATAAGAAAAAATAAGCTTATTCCACTCTTCCCGCTGTGATTTTGAAACCTGAGCATATCCATATCCGGGCATATCAACCAAATACATTAAACCGCCTAAATCAAAGAAATTAAGTTGTTGCGTGCGCCCTGGTGTATTGGAAGTCCGCGCCAAATCTTTTCGGTTTGTAATGGTATTAATTAAAGACGACTTGCCTACATTAGAGCGCCCTGCAAAGGCAACCTCCGCCCGATCAGAGGGGGGGAGTTGCTCTAAACCCGCAACACCCAAGACAAAATCAACAGGCCCTGCAAAAATTTTACGTGCCTTTTCGATATGAAAAGGAAGAAATTTTGGATGTTCATCTGGTATATGCACGGCTATTTTTTCTTCTTCGGCTTTTGAACCGTTTTCTTTTTGGGTTTTGGCTTTGATACCGTCACAAGCTTATCATCTTCAACTTTTTTAGGCTTTAGATTTTGCCCTTTTAACGGCTTGCCGTTTTTATCAACTTTGATGCCATCGGCTTTTAACTGTGCCTGATAATCATCCCATGCTTTTTGTTTGCGCTCTAACTCCTTGGCGGCTTCGGCCTTCATTTTAGAACGATTGAAGATGTAAACATCAACACCCATGCGTCGCATGATGATATATTGCTGTATGGTTGAAAATAAATTGTTAAACGTCCAGTAAATTACAAGACCCGCTGCAAATTTTGCCAAAACAAAGGTCATCACCCATGGCAAAATGGCAATCATTTGTGCCTGCATTTTGTCAGGCGGCGGCGGGTTTAACTGACGTTGCACAAGCATCGTAATCAACATGAGGCATGGCCAAACACCAATCATAAAGAAAGACGGCGGATCCCATGGAATAACTCCGAATAGATTGAAAACTGTCGTTGGATCGGGCGCAGATAAATCCTGAATCCATCCAAAGAATGGGGCGTGACGCATTTCAATCGTGTTGGATAGCACCTTAAAAAGCGCAAAGAAAATCGGTATCTGAATGAGAATAGGCAAACATCCAGCCATCGGATTCACTTTTTCTTTTTGATAAAGCGCTACCAGTTCTTGCTGCATTTTTGTTTTATCATCCGCATATTTTTCACGCATCTCGGCCATTTGTGGGCCAAGCTCTTTCATGCGAGCAAATGAGCGGAACGACGTATTGGCCAGTGGGAACACACAAATACGCAGAACAATAGTAAACATAATGATGGCAATACCAAAATTGCCAACAAGTCCATAAAAGAAATTAATCACGGCAAAGAACGGACGCGTTAAGAAATAAAACAATCCAAAATCGACCGCCAAATCAAAATGAGAGACACCCCATTCTTTCTCATAACTTTCAAGCAAGGCGAGTTTTTTAGCGCCCGCAAAAACATTTGTCTCAAACGTGGCGCTCTGCCCTTTTTCTATAGTGCGGCCCTGACCTGTAATGTCAATTTGGTATTTACCTTTAATATTATCATTAGCGGCCTTAATGTAGTTTGTACGATAAGTAACCAGCTCTTTTTGATCAGGGACAATAGCCGTCAGCCAGTATTTACCGACAAGGCCTGTCCAGCCTGTTGAACCAACGGCTTGATATTTTGGCTCTTTTTCTAACTTACGGTAATCAGGGTCTTGCATTTTGCCGTCCACATAAGTTGTTGGACCTTCATGAACAATCCAGCGACCTTCGTAACCTTCAGGCAGGCCGCGCTGCATGATTAAACCATAAGGAAAAAGCGTAACCGTTTCATTACCAGTGTTGGTCACTGTTTGTTTTACGCTGATCCCGTAATCTTTTGTCAGTGTAAAACGACGCTCAAACAAAAGCCCCTGGCCATTATTCCATGTCAATGTAACATCTTGATCAGGCGTTAAAATATTTCTATTCGATTGCCAAACTGTATCTTTATCTGGCGTCTTGATTGACGGTTCTTTTGGTACCCAGCCATATTCGATATATTGTGGATGTGCAGATTGAGAGGGTGATAAAATAACGACATGCTCTTTGCCCCCTACTTTTTTATAATAATTTTGAAGGCTAAGATCATCAAGACGCGCGCCAGTAAGGTTAATTGAACCAAAAACTAAATCATTTTTTACTGCAACGCGTTTTGTTTCTTGAATAATTTCTTCACGCGGGCGCTCTATCGTATCTTCATTTTGAAAATTTTCTTTTGATATTTGCGCAGCCACAACTTGCGCTGCTTTAATTTGTTCTAATTTAGGTTTGAGAATGAAACTGTCATAAGAAATCCAGAGCAAAATCGACAATACCCCAAATATAATGAGGTTACGCATGTCTTGAGGATGCATTTTATTTGGGTCGTTATTCATGTCAGCTCCCACTGATTTAGCCTATTATTTTGCTGTATTTAATACACAGCAATTGAAATGATAGGCGTTTATAGACTAAGGGCGCGGCGCTTTCAATCCTTGGGTTTTTTTAATTCTGGCACGGGGTCAATATGGTCACCTTTGTGATAAGGATGACATTTCATAAGACGCTTTACCGTTAAATAAAGCCCCTTGATACTGCCATGGCGCTCTATTGCCTCCAAAGCATAGGCTGAGCAGGTCGGATAAAAGCGGCAGGATTGGCCCATCATCGGCGATATAAGCCAGCAATATCCTTTAACCAACGTTTTGAGGATTATCTTCACGCATTAAATCCAATCTTTTCACACACCAAACCATCTCTTTTTTAAGGGTTTCAAATGGCATAGATATTGTATCGCTACGGGCAATAAAGACATAATCATAGTTATTTGCTGCACAATTGGGCAAAATTTCTGCTATGGCAGCCCTTAAGCGGCGCTTAACCCGATTTCGATCAACGGCCAATTTATGGAGTTTTTTTGTAACGACAAGGCCAAAACGCTGACCAAGGCCGTCATTCTCACAAACCTGAACAATAAATGCTTTTGCAATCCATTTACGGCCCATCTTCTGCACATGCAAGAAATCCGCCCGCTTTTTAATCGAGCTCAGTTTAATAGAACTCTCCTGAGGGCTAGTGGCCATTTAGACTAACTTTTTCGACTTTAAACATAAAAAAAGGCTATCACAGCCTTTTTTTCATACAACTTATAAATCAAAGGAAAATACTCCAATGATCTTCATTTATGCACTTAAGCGTAAACGGCCTTTAGCGCGGCGTGCTGATAAAACACGGCGTCCATTTTTTGTTGCCATACGTGATCTAAATCCGTGACGGCGTTTACGTACCAGTTTACTGGGTTGATATGTTCTTTTCATTGCGCACTCCGCTTAACCCCTAAGGGCATTAACCTTTTATTTATTGAAGGCAGGTTATACACAGTAATAAGTAATGTGTCAATTTTACTTGCGAAATTAATGAATAATGGCACTATAGGACAGTAAAAGCTTGAAAATCAGCCACTTACCGCTCTATAATGGCACAGAATTTGACTATAACGGCCTAATTTTCTAAAAGATTCAATAAGGGAATTTAAATAAATGTATATGGATGATAAATGGAATCCTGTCCAAGGGGACGAATTGGCAGGATTTCTGGAGCAAATTAATCCTATTGGCGACAAATACAGCGTCAATCCCGCGACAACAAATGTCGCTTGGAGACCCCTTCCTTTTTACGATCAGGTGGCCCTTATACGCGTTAAAGATCCAGCGTGGACGCCTCGTAACCTCTTTATTTACTATTTGACAGACCAAGGAAACCTTTACTGGCTTAATGGTACATCCCCACCTATTCACGAAGTGAACGCGAAAGCACCTGTTAAAATTACAGATGAAAATGTTTTAGATTATTTACGATTCTTCTGTTTTTTTGTTCGCGGTGAAGAAGGGCCGTTCTTGGTTGCCGAATCAATGGAAGATACCTATGTCCCTAAAGATATCGATGATAAAACCAAGATGGTTATCGAAGGAACAATTCGCCCTGCGACCTATGAAGGTGCCGATGCACAAGGCAACAGGCTATGTGATGCTGTTGTTTACTATTCAAATGCCTTATTTATCGCCAATTTTTCAGTGCAACCTGGCGGCATGATTGAGATGTTGGATGATCAGCCGATTGCGGCTGATTTACCTGTCAAGATTGACGCACCTGTTTCTTAAGTATTTAACACATTGAAATTAATAGTTTTTTTATCTTTTCGCCCTATTCTTATATCAAAGAGTCGGGCGAAATTTTTATTCTGCTATTTCACTATGCTATACTGAAGTTATAAGGGAATTTTAAATAAAACGACTAAGTCGATAAAAGGGATAAGATGCGTATAATTAAGCTTTCAGCTCTATTTTTCACCGCCCTCACCGTGACCATTATACACAGTGATCCAGCGAACGCGCAAACTGTTGGCAGTGTTATGGGCAACTTGAGAACAGCTTTATTCCAAGACAGTCAAAATTATGACATGTCTGGCATCCTAAGCGGCTTTAGCATGCTTTTTGGTATTTTTCTTGGTTTCATGGGTATTTTAAAGTTAAAAGATCATGTTGAAATGCCCCAACAAGTTCAAATTTGGGAGCCTATCAAAAGATTTTTCGCAGGTGGTGGCTTCCTCGCCCTACCTTGGGTTGTACAGGCCGCGCACAGAACACTTTATCCCCCAACACCAGGATTAACAGGTACTTCTGGCGGCTATAATACCGCTGGCGCTTCAGGAACAGGTCTTGATGCGATGCTCGTCAATCTTATGCGCGATGTATGGGGTAATTCACAACTTTTACTGCTCGCCTTTTGCTATTGCGCTGGTGTCATTCTTGTCATGGTGGGTATATCACGCATGCTTAAATCAGAACAAGAAGGGCCTAGAGGACCGCTTGGACTGGGAACAATCATGACCTTCCTTGTGGCAGGGGTGCTTTTATCAATTGATAGTATTTTAACGGCCGTCAACAATTCATTCTTTGGTGCAGGAGCGGTCCTTAGCAATGCAGGCCTTGCCTACACAGGCGGTATGAGCGGCACAGAGATTGGCCATGCCAATGCCGTTATAGGAGCTATCATGGCTTTTGTTGCCATTCTCGGTATGATCAGCTTTGTCCGCGGCTTCTTTATTTTGCGCGGTGTTTCTGAAGGGAGTTCTCAGGCCTCCATGATGGCTGCCTTAACACACATATTAGGCGGAGCCCTTGCCGTCAACCTTGGGGCTGTTATTCAGGCAACACAAAATACACTTGGCATTACAACCTTCGGGCTTACGTTTTAAGAAAACAATTAAACCTATAGTGATTGTCATTAAGCCTTACCTTGTGGTAAGGCTTAAATTATGCTGAACAAGAAAAACAACCATTACGACATTGCCATTATAGGGGGCGGACATGCAGGTCTAACGACACTATGTCTTCTGGTGCAGGCTGGATTTAAGGTGGCCTTGATTGATACAGAAGACCCCAAAACATTCAAATCCAAAGGACGTACGCGCACAACTGCAATCTCCTATGGTTCAGCTAAAGTGATTGAAAAAACAGGCATTTGGAACGACCTCCTCAAAAAAGCATGCCCGATAAAGAACATCCAAATCATGGATGGAAGTGGTTCACCCGTTTTATTAAAATTTGAGTCTGCCTCTCTAAACAAAGATGCTTTTGGATGGATTATTGATAATAATATTATCAAATGCGCACTCTATGATAAGGCAAAGAAATATAAGAATGCCGCATTTTATTCAATGCGCCGTGTGATTGATTTTAAAAATCACGACAGCCATATTGACATCACACTTGATCAAAATGAAAAAATTTCAGCCAATTTAATTATTGGCGCTGATGGGCGTCATTCTTTTACGCGTAAACATCTTGGTTTAAAAACGCGTAATTGGTCTTACAATCAGACCGCTATTGTTTGTTTTGTAAACCATGAAAAATCGCATAATAATGTTGCAATCGAACATTTTTTTAAAGAAGGCCCGTTTGCCATTTTACCGATGCCAGATGATGAAAAAGGCAAACACTGGTCTTCTATTGTTTGGAGCGAGGACGAACACGTCAAAAAATCTATTTTAACATATGATGAATACAATTTTATCTTAGCCCTAAAAACACGTTTTCCTGAATTTTATGGCGATATTTTAGGCTGTAGCGCGCGTTTATCATATCCGCTCACCTTTTCACATGCACAAGATTATATTGCCCCCAAATGCGCTCTTATTGCCGATGCGGCGCATGGTATACACCCTATTGCAGGGCAAGGGCTCAATATTGGCCTGCGGGATATTGATGTTCTCACAACTTTGTTAATTGAAGCGAAAAATAAAGGCAAAAATTGGCAGTCTCATGAAATTTTAGAACAATATCAGTCACTACGTCGCCCTGATAACATGATCATGGCGGGAGCGACAGATAAACTTAACAGCCTGTTTGGGAGTGATTTTGGAACAATAAAAATGGGGCGAAAAATAGGACTTAATCTTGTCAGTAAAGTTAAGCCTGCAAAAGAATTTTTTATGCGCCGCGCCATGGGCGACAAGTAACCCAGATTGTTAAAACATTGCTCTTGGAACGGGCTGCGTTAAATCAGGATCTTGCGACATAATAACTGCCGCGCCATTCGATTGGTTAAACAAATCAAGAAGCTCTGGTTTTAATTTATAAATCGTTCTTTTGCGCTCTTTATCATAGAATTTTTCTGTGATCTCTTTCACAGGGCTTTTAAAAGAAATATCCTTCGCGATATACCCTTTTTCAGGATCATTTGCGAAACTGCATTGAATATAAGAAAAATTCACCTGCCCATAGCTATCGACATATTTATAGTAAATACGCACGGAACTTGGAGGGTATTCTTCAACAAAAGTTTGATCAAGAGTATTGGGAAAAGTCAGTTGCTGTTCCAAAAAAGTATTACAAATACCATAGTTAATACTGCCTTGAGGCGGCGCGCATGATTTGACAAAATAGTAAATGACTGCTGATAATAAAATCAGTGAACCAATCACAACCAAGCGTTTATTTGCGAGAATTTTTTCCATTGAAATGGCCTAGCTCGCTTTTTTCTGCTCGTTATCAAGATCTTCTGGTCTTTTGGTCAGGGATTCTCCTGCAGCTTCAATCAATTCATTCACAATAGTTTTAATCACTTCATTAAGTGCGGCAGAGCGGGTTTCCCCCTTTTCTGCAAGCATAATAATACGGCGCTTAATTTCACCTCGCGCACTACCGCCAGGGAAGTTTGCGGCAAGCATCTGCCGAGCGCGGCTTGCGCCTAATTTATCATACAATCTTGTGCGAATGGCCACATCCTCAGATGACGTTGAAAGCGCCCAAAGCTCAATAGGACCAAGTGTATTAATCAAATGCTGTTCAAAACGCCCTTCCGTTGTGCCCAAAACAAGCAAAGCTGGCGCACCGCTGGCTTTGGGGCCTGTTAGTTTATAACGAATGACATTACGAGCAGTTTCAGAAAGACCGAATCGCTCTTGAATATTATCTACGGCCTGGTCAGAGATCGCCGCTCCCAAGACCCAAACCCCAGTTGCCAGATCAACCATATCATCATCAAAGTCATCTAAAAGCTGTGACGAGAGTGCAATCTGAACTGAGCGCTTACGTCCTTCACGAACGTCGCGAACGACTTGAGCGCGCACGGCGTTTGATCGGCTCGTTCTGTGAAATTCATCGTAACAAAGACGTTTTGGTGTTTCCATCACATCTTGAACACGAAGCTCATGCCACGGTCTAAATTTTTCAGGAATTTTGTCAATCATCTCTGGCCCAATCCACCAGTTACTTACCAAGGTGTGGCGGGCAAGCATGTACATGATTGAAGTCTGACGATCTGCTGTTTCGTCCCCTTGTGGTGACACATCCATCAAATCGAGCGCACATAAACGCGCTTGGGATACATCAAATTGGGTCACACCAGACAAAATTGGAAACTCACGCACAGCTGAGGTAATCATCCGCTCAAAGGCATTAATAACATTTTCTGCAGTGACCCCAACCGCGGTCTGTTCGAGCAAGCTTCGAATTTGGGGGCGGCGTGATGCTGTAATAGAATCTGCAAGGACAGGCGCCGCATGACGCTGCGCTCTAATAGCCATCGTAATTTCGCCCGCATCAAACATTCGGTCAACAACATCCCACCAATATGGATCAGCAGGAAGATGGATATTATTTTTCTGCAGCGCTTCATCCACTTCGGGATCAAGGCGCGGTAAGTAGCCTCGCGGCTCTGAGTTCGCAGCAGCATCATCACGCCAGCGGTACATTTCGTCCACAACAAGCCCAGCCAGTTGTTGCATACCATCATAAGGAGAATCATGCCCGGGCGGAGTGCATAACAACGTCATAAGCTCAACAAGATAGCTTCGCGCATCCATCAGCGGATAACGACAACCCAATTGTGTGTCAAAAGGGTTCACGGCATATTCATTTGTCATACGAAGGCGGTAATGTTCGGCCTCATGCTTGCGGTTTTCAGGCAGTGCTGATTTAATCATTGAAATCATGCCCGCAGAGGAAGGGCCAATATCAATAATAGCCACGTAAGGCAGTTTGCTAATTCCGGGCGTCAAACAAGTTGCAGTGTTCATCGAATTCAAAAGAACCGATTTCCCTGCGCCCGGTTGCGCGAAAATCAAATCAAACCATGTTGTTGTTAAATTTGTTCCTGTTTGATATGGCCATACCTTACCATCTGGCGTTCTAAATAACATGGCGCCGTTTTCAAAAGGTGAGGACGGGCGTTGCCATGGGAGAAGCTTCATGACTTCATACATTGGTGCAATTGCTGTTGGCGCTGTCCCTGCACAATGTATCCCCATAGCAGAAGACATAACGGTATCTAGAGGATCACCAGAAAACTCTGAAACCTGGCAATAACCCCACGATTCTACAGACTGTACAAGATTTGATAAACGATCTTGCATAAGTTTCATATTATCGGCAGGTGCCCATGTTGCCACAGAAACCCGAAGGCGGATAACAGGCTCTTTACGTGCTAGTCTTTGAAGACCCTCAAGCGAGAACTTCACCTGTTTATTGAGAGCATTTGTGACACCCATAATTGTTGCGGCAAAGCTCTTCATGGCGGTTGCATAAGCGCCGCCGCCTTCAATAAGGAACGAGATACGGTATGGCACTTTTGCATCAAAAAGCCTGTTTAACAGCATGGGAAACGGGCTAGGGTCCATTGGTGCTAGCGTAATATCAATACCGCCCCAGAGCAAATCACCCATTCGGACAATCGATTCGTTTATGACCCGTGCATCGGCAAGAGCGAGTTGCTGTTTAATAGGAGGCCATAAAACGTCAGAAACGTCTCGTTTATCCATTGGAGCACGCGATGGGATGGGATCACCCGGCAAACAGGCACGCCAGTTTTCATGTGCCTTGGTTGGATAAAGGTTATTTTTTATCGCACGCATGGCGTCATGGACTTCCATCACCTCACCACGAATGCCAAGCTCATCGATAGAAGACATAATTGCCGCGACATAGCTTTTATGGCGGGTGCGCAAAGCATCAATAGCAGCCATCGGGTTTTGTGAAAATCCAGCATTCACCCACTTTTTATTATGCGCTTCTTTTTTTGCCCGGGTCACTTCATTTTTCGTCAGAATTGAGGGGCGCGTCCATAAAACAAAATACGACTCCTCGTATGATAAATAACGCGACAAGTGCCTCACGCGTTCTTCAAAAATATCATCAACAGCAAGGCCAGTGTCCGTTGCCGCAGCTCTAGAGGCGCGCATGAGCCTCGTTAAATCGCTTTTAACACGATTGGGGTCACGAACAAAAAAGACCTGCATCGCATGACCTTGGCGGTCAAACCGAGCGCCAAATTTGATTGTCGAGCCTTCAATAATAAATTTATACTCTTCTTCACCAATGATCTGACGGCTTCCGTCAATCTTAACGTACGTAATCAGCGATCCATCAGTTGAAACAAGCGTCGTGTCCCCATCTGCTGTTTCAAGACGAATAAAGCTCTCAACCGATTGTTTCAATGCGGTTTGGAAAGGAGCCAGTATTTTATCTAAAATATTCATGGGGTGATTAAAACAGTCAAAAAGTTACAGTCTAAAATTATTATACATTAGACCAACAAGATAGGGAAAACTGATCTTTTCTCCCCAAAACATTCATTATATAAATTATTTAAGCGACGTCCGCGACTTCTGCGTATAGAAGCTTCCATTTGTTTGGGATTTTGCCGCCAAATGGGCCATCTTTTGAACGCCAATAGGCTAAAATCTGCGGGAATTGATTAAACTCTAGATCACCCTCTTTGATGATGCGCCTATCAAGCGGAAATAACCTTATTCCTTCGAGTTTTTTGCTACGCATGTCATAGTGTTTAGGGCCTAAGAAATCGCGCATGACTATTGCCAACACAAAAGGGTCATCAGTTTCAAGCCGTGTTTTTGCTTCTTCGCGGCGTTTCATCATCTGATCAAGCGTTGTTTTAGCTGTTTCAGCCATAGAGCCTTGCGAGATACGAGCCACATAAATTGCGCGGGCTACATGGTGAACCTCTGCCTGTGACATTTCTGGCATCCATATTAGAGCGCCAGAACGCATAGAAGAAACCTTCTCTAGATCAAAACATTGATGGCAGAACATGCACCCTGTTGCAAGGTTGTCAAACCGTGTATCTGAGGTATTGCCATTAATAAAAACAATTTGCTGATATTTCTTTGAATGAAAGCCACAAAATCGGCATGTGTCTTTATCACGACTAAAAACTTTTTGAATAATTTCAGCGTCAAGCACAGCAGGCTTGCCAGAAAGCGATTGAGCACCGCTAGAAAAATTAGCGATGCCCAATGTAATTGGTAAAAATTTATTAGCTGACATTAACAGATTAGTTAACGTTAAACTGAACTTTGTTCAATGTCGCAGATGTTGGTGTTGTACCTGTACCCACTGTGTTTTGCATTGCTTCGAATACGATTGGAAGTGCAAACAAACCACCGCCAGCTGCTAAACGGATTGCGCCGTGTTGTAGAGGTGTTTGTGATGGGTTTTCAACATGGTCTTTAATTTTCAAAATACCAAGAACACCAAGAAGAATTCCGATCATGTATGAAAGACCTGTCAATAGACCTGGAAGATCTTCAATAGATGTGTTGATGTTCTGTGCAATGTTACCAAAGTCGTTTGCATGTGCTGCATCTGCACCTGCCATTAGACCAACTGTTACTGCTGCACTAAGTTTAATGCCTGTGTTGCTTAATAGTTTTTTCATTTTAATCTCCTTAAAAGTTATCTGCATTTTAATCTCATTATCAAATCTTATCATAATCAAAACTTGTATGCGATTTTGATAAATCGGCTAACTCGTTCGTTTGTTACGTCGTACTCATTAGCTTATATATTCATTTGAACACATTTTGACCAAATTAGGCAAATTTCTTTAGATAAAATTGAAATTATTTTTATAAAGCATTGATAATAAACAAAAAAAATTGTCTTTTTTTGCCATATTTGAAGCTATTTTTAAATAACTGTTCCTCTAAATTCCAAAAAATAACCAATTTACTGCTGAATTGATGAAGAAGAGCCTTTCACAACCCAGCGACCACTGACAAGCTCAATAGAGCGAATCGTACCCACACCCTCTAATGTTTCACCAACGGAAACGCTTTTAATATCTTTTTGGCCTTGCTTTGCAACCCATGCTTTGCCTGGTTGCGCCGCGCGCAGTTCCCATTTTGGAACAGCGGCTTTAACAACTTTTTTCGTTGTGCTGGGCGCACTAGTTGATCGTGTCTTTGTTACTGGTGCCTTTTTTAACTGTGCAATGTCTTTTTCAAGCGATGCTATCGTCTGTTTTAATGCGGCTATTTCTTGCGCAGGTGATAAATCAATATCTGATACCGTTCCTTCAACCTTTTCAAGGCGCTCTATAATCGTATCAAGCTTATCAGTTATATCCTTTGTATTAAGAGCACTTGATGCTGTTTTTTGATTATCAGTCACTTCTGGGACAACGATTTCCTCAACATTCAAAACTGGCCCGATACTCTCTAAAGTAGGAGAGGGTGTTGCAACTGCATTTTGTGCAGCCGTTTCAACCTTGGGAGATTGCGAGGATGTTATAGGGTCCATCAATGACTGTGTACCATTAATCGTTTCTGCTGAAGGCACAGAAAGATTTTCAGCAGATGAACTAGCGCCACTTACGGCACCAACACTCATTTCCTGTTCAATTTGTGAGGGTTGCGGATTATTTGGTGTTTGCAACAAAGTCATGCTTTGCTCCTGGCTACCAGTGCTTGAATAATCCGAAAACTCCAAATCATCCATAAATGAGCTTGTTTCCTCTAAAGGCGATTCCTCAACTATCACGGGCGCAGGCATTGGTGGCTTTTGTGCAGCTATTTGCTCTTGTTGTTCTGCAAACTCTTCAACACCTAATGAATCAGATTCATAAAGCGCGTCTAAATCAACAGGATCAACGCCAGCAGTCATTCCAATTGCATCATCAGTATTTTGCTGTTCTGACATATTAGAGGCAAACTTGTTACCGCCTAAAAGCTTATCCCCCATCACTTGATATACAAGAACACCAAAACCAATAATAACAGCAATAATAATAATAAGTGTATTAGAGCTCTTTTTTCCCGGCTTTTTGCCATCCCCTTTAGTTTTGCCTGTCTCATTTTCATCAAAATTCCAATCATCACCAAATGAATCTGGATTTGACGAATCTGCATTCACATCACTTAAGCCATCATCTAGCTCGTCAAAACCATCATCAAAGAATTCATCTTCAAAATCATCAAATTCGTTCTTTTGATCGTCCATAATTTTAACCTTTTTATATTTATTGGCTTGTGCCTGATGTAACAGCAGACGTAAATAAAATACCTATTGGCGTACCTGCAGCAACGCGAATCATTGGCTCTACGCCATCCGCAATTTCATTTAAAAGCTCTTCGATTTCTTCCCCAGCATCGGCAATACCAGAAGCCACTTCTTGTCCGCTGTCTTGATCTTGAGATTCCTCTGTCACTGTTTCATTGTTAATTGTGACTGTTGTAGTCCCTGATTCAGAGATAGCTTCTGTTAAACCCGTAATAAAAGCCGCCGCCGTGGGCAACATAACGCGTTTAAAGTAACGGTTATCAACTTCTGTGACAATACCTGGTAATGTTGTATTGGGATCAATTGCAACTGCATCAGCTGAATAACTTACCCCATCGATAACAACTGTATTAAAACTAAGGGTTAAATAATTATCTGTAGCTGTAAAACTTCCTATTATACGAGACCCCTTTAAAGGCCCAGAAGAGATTATAGCCAGAACAGGGCCAGGCGCATCAGTATTGGCCTCGGTAATCAATTGTCCATATTCAATCGTACCAGCAGGAAGCAGAATATCTTCTATAATAGTTGTCTCTTCAGCTGCAGCGGCAATCGCTTGATTTTGTTTTTCCAATTCTTTTTCAAGCTTGATATTAGCCTCTTCCTGAAGGCCTTCAAGATAGTCTTGGTTTGCAACTTGAACAACATTTAAGGTTGGCTCAAATTGTCCGTTCAAAATACCCTCAATCTGCGCAGACATAGCAGGAGAAAGCGCATTGATAGCAGGCGTTACAGTATCAACTGGCTGAGGCTGTTGTTGAACGGGCACAGGTTGTGGCGCTGGCTCTGGCACGACGGCCTGCTGCTGACGAATACGCTCTTCTTGCAGACGGCGCCAACGCTCAAGAGGATCCTCTTCATCTGGCTCCTCAAACTGTAAAGGAATAGTCCCTTTCATTGGGTCGGCAGACATCGGCATCGTGCTTTCGCCAGTTCGGATTGCCTCTTCGACGCGGCGTTCATTGACATCTTCAATGGCTTGCTGGAAAGCGGGCGATACTTCATTTTGCCCAGGTAGTTCTGCGACCTCGCTGTTACCTGAAACCATAGAAACAGGAACACTCTCAGACTTCTTGCCAAACACTATAAAGCCGATGATGAGCAAAACAACTGCTCCACCAATGACAACAAATTTTACAATTGGATTATTCTTCCAAATATCCGAAAGAGTATTCTGCCCGCCTACATCATCAAAGCCAGAATCGTCAAATTCTCCAAGGTCGAAATCTTCTGTATCAAAATCACCTGAACTACTCATCAAACAAATCCTCAGCTTCTTTTAGGTGCGCTCTGAAAAAATTACCCTTATCAGATAATAATAAGACAGAGGCATCATTTAAGACATAAACATTCATACCATCTGCGGATGAAGCAGAGCTGCGCCATCCTGGCGACAATAGCGTAAGCGGCGTCCTGACATAAGTCATGCCGCTTAATTTGTAAGCCGATGTTCTGCCATCAACACCAGAAACAGCAAGCTTTTCTGAACCGTTAGGCGCAGTTCCATCAAGAATAGACGTAATCGTGGCATCACCAGCAGAAAAATCGCTACCGCCGCCTTGAATAATAGAGGCTTGCGCAAAAGGTCCTTGCTCAGGAATACGTAAATCAACGCGATAATCAACTTCAGATTGGGAAGCCCTTAACGTGAAGGTGACTGGCGTTTTTAAAGTCAAAAAACGAACAACAAGGTTACCATAGGCAAATTTATCCAAGGGCATAATACGGATACTATATCCACCCTCTTCTGGTTGGGAAACTTCAAAGTTACCCGCCCACGAAATCCAACCAATTGGCCAAGGAGCGCCAGTCACATCAAGAGAGTTTAATGTTGTTACAAAACCATAGGACGTATTAATCACAAGAGGTTCAACACCGGGGTCCAAAGATACTGTTTTAACAGAGTTACTGGGTGTCGGCATGCCTGTAATAGGTGTTTTTACGGCCTCTTCAGTTTCATTATATTGTCGTAAAACATCACGAATTTGGTCGGGGCGGAGAGGAAAAAGCCCTGTAATAGCAGCGTCATAGGCCTCACGGCGGATTTGCTCTTCCAGCTCTTGAGGGCTTGGCGCTATATCTACAGGCTCAAGCTGCATCTCAATCGGATCAATTGCATCATCTAGAGTATTAATATCAAGACGGATATCGTCCATATTGGGATTTGATTGAGAATTTTCAAGCACAACAACATTTTGCTGAGCTTGCGGCTGCACCTGAGGTTGTGGCAGTGATTGTTGGGGAGCGGCCATCTGAGGGGTGTTTAAATCCTGCTCATCAGGCATAGAAACCCGCATGTCATCAAAAGAAAATTCGTTTTGCGCATAAGCCGTACCATCAGAAACAAAAAGGCACATAGCAGTTGTCACCACCAAAACAGGTAGGGCAATTTTGAATTTTTGAGAGTTCAATTTCTTTATCATATTACACATAACTAAATTTAAGACCTTTACGTCAAATATGAGGAGCTTTTTCACCTAAAAAAAGCGCCTCCAAAACTAATTATCAACCTGGGCGAGCGATCCATTGTGAAATACCAACACCATTCGGGCTTTCTAAACGAGAAACACGAACAATAACAATACTAACCATCAAATTATCATTTTTCTTTTTGGCCCCTGATTCATATGTAATGAGCATTGGTATCTGGACAATCCATTGATATTGGCCATTCACAATTCCCTCGCTCTCCAAAACGGGGGCGCCACGCGGCGTAGCAGTTATAACTTGAGTGTTCTCTTGAATAATATCAATCGTTTTTGCTTCTTGTAATGCTTTTGTAAAACTCTGCCAGCCTGGTCCTGTGAAATGTCTAGAGGCCTCCTGAAGACGACGGCGGAAATCATTAAAGCCAAATGTCATAACTTCAGTTGCAGCCTGCGTAACCCAAGAAAGAAGTGCAGGGCGACTTAAATTCGGCTCTGACAGGGGAATCATGGGTATTAAGCGGCCATCCTCAGTCGTTGCAAAATAACGATTTTCAGGCTGATGGATTTTGATAACAAAAAGCATCGAAAAGATAAGACCCACAATAATAAAACTCTGCACTACAGCAACGCGAAGCGCCAAGCGGTAACCGTCACGGTAAAATTCATTACGCAGCAAAACCTTACCAAGGCCTATGCCGCCTGTATCTTGAGCGTTTTTTTCAACGACTTTTTCTGGCTTTCCACGCTTAGGTACTCTCGCAATAGGGCGAGAAGAATTTTGAGGTGGCACTCCCTGATTATTTGTTTCCATATTTTTACTTTAAGATCTTTTTGAAAAAACTCTCTAATTTTGTATCAGAACTATATACTAAAAACTACTTTGATTCGATATTTGACCACATTCCACTTTTTTTTTACCAAAAAATATTAAAAATGATTTTTTTTGAAAGTTTATTAATAGTTACGTGCTTTTTGTGACAAGACTGTGATAAAATTATTGAGTATGGTTTATTTATAAGTAAATCAAATGCTTAAATATTTTCAGGGGCGCTTTATTCGTATGAAAACGACAATTCATAAATTTTGCTATTCTTTAAAAGAATACTTTTTTTATGCCCTTATTTTGGTTGGAGTCCTATTTGCGCCTATAAATAAGGCAATTGCGCAGGTCGGCGGAGGATTTAATGTTCAACAATTATCCTCTACACAATTAATTGAGGCTGTCCGTGATGGTACTATACCAATTAGTGCAGTTATTGATAATTATTCGCAAACACCCGGTATAACCCTGAGCCAAGCAACTGAGACAATAACAAACGTAGTGCAGAGCACGGTGAATGCCACCCAAGCAGGGCAGTTAATAGATCTTGCGCAAAACTCCCTTATACCCGCCGACCTTGCGGCGCAACTTTCTGCCATACCTAATTTGGGAAATATCACAGGAAGCGCTGCATTACAGAGTGTTTTATCGAGCGCCTCTGTTACAAGCTTTTTAAACTTAACATCTATTTCGGGCGGTGTTACAGCATTTAATGAAGCGCTAACATCTGTAACAAGTGTTTTAGGGGGTGTTCAGGCTCTAACGCAACTCGCTTCACAGGCAACCACTTTTGCCAACACTCTGACTGCAGCGAACGCAAATCTGACGAGTATCATAAGTGGCGGCCTCGGAGGAATTCAAAGTGAAATCACATCCATTGGGACAACCTTTATTTCACAATTAACGAATACACAGCTTGTCGAGAGTATTACGTCAGGGCTCTTACCGATTACAAACGTCGCGACACAGCTGGCGCAAAATATTTCTGCGCCTATCTCCCAAGCTATGGAAATGCTCAATAATTTTGAAATTGGTGGTGTGAGTGTAGCTGAGGCTGGTCAACTTTTAAACCAAATTGGTTCTGGTCAAATTCCAGCTGCGCTGGGGACAATACTATCCTCTGTGCCAAATTTAGGCAATTTACCGGGAATTTCACAAATCCAATCTGTCCTTTCTAGTGTGAATGTTATTGCCGAATTGGGCAACATTGTAAATGATCTTGGCCAAGCTGCGGCGCAACAAGCAATTGCAGCAATTACAAACGCGGTAGGCGGTATACAAGGCATGATCAACGGAGCAACCGCAGCGGGGGCTGCCGCCATTGCAAATGGCTTGAATGCCGTTGCTCCTGGCTTGGTTAGTGCTCTGGGAGGCGTTACTAATTTAGCAGCAGGTATATCTGGTACACTTGGGAACGCCTTAGGCGCAGGTATTGGCGGCGCACTCGGCGGCGCACTTGGGCTTGGTGGCCTCGGCGGTGCGCATGATTGTTGCCAATGTAAAGCACCGATAATCACAAATCATCAACGCATCAGAGAACATGTTTCCAACGAATTTAAAAGCCATCGTGAATGGTTTGTGAGCGATTATTTCTTGCAAAATATCTTGCCTGCGATGCAGCTTATGGCGATGCAACTCACGACAACAGCTATGGCTCAAGTTCAAGCTATTGGAATGTTTTTTGATGCAAAACATCAACTTGAAACACAGCGGATTTTCCAGGTTTTAACGGCAAAAGCCCATGCGGAGTATTTACCCAATGTTGGCGTTTGTGCCTACGGCTCAAGCCTACGCTCTCTAGCGGCCTCTCAGCGAAAAGCGGACTTGGCACAAAGTGTTATAGCCACGCGCATGATGGATAGACAGCTCCTATCTGGGGATAATCTTGCTGATGGCCAAGGATCAGATAAAAAGAGCCGTATTCGTGATTTTATTGCTAAATACTGTAACCCTAAAGACAATAGTAATGGTCTTGGCCGTTTTTGCACTGGCAGCACAGCAACTGCAGATCGTTACAACAAAGATGTAAACTATACATTGACCGTTGAAAATAAACTGACCCTAGAAACCGATTTTTCTGGAACAAACGCCATATCGACTGATGAAGAGGATATATTTGCTCTTTCTGCAAATTTATTTGCCCACGACACTTTACCTTTCATGAGTGCGCGTATGCTTGCTGATGGAAATGAAGAAACCAAAGAGGCGGCGGCAACATATATGGAACTTAGATCCATAGCAGCAAAGCGAAGTGTGGCACAAAACTCTTTTGCTGCGCTCGTTGGTATGCGCTCGGCTGGCGATCCTGGCGCTGCGCCCTATTTAAAGAGCTTATTACGTAATTTGGGCGTTTCGGACACTGACATTGAAGAAATTACAGGAACAAACCCGAGTGAGCTAGCAACTGTTGAAATTCTTACAAAATATGCGCTTCAAGATCCTGCTTTTTACGAAAATCTACAGACCTCACCTGAAAATGTAGAAAGAATTGGCGCTATACTACAAGCAGTCGGCCTTCTTCAAGACCGCATGATTTTTGAAGGCCTGCAAAGAGAAGAGGCCGTTCTTGCAACGTACTTAGAGACAAAACTTCTCGATGAGCACAGACGGATCTCAGCGAGATTATCAACTGTTTCAAGGCTCGCTCCGGCTTTTGATCCTGGCGGTACAGTGGGAGCAGGTCCATAATGATGATGAAAAAATTATTATTACTATTTTTAATGATGTTTGTTCTCTCTGGTGGGCAGCCCGCAAGTGCCCAAACTATAACCTCACTCAATGGAACAGAAATATTAGAAGCGCTCAATAACGGCACACTATCTCTAAACGCTGCTGCAACGAGCATAGCCGCTCAAACAAACACGACCCTCGAGCAAACTCAAGATATTTTAGTCGGGCTTGGCGGGACATCGAATAATATTGCAATCACTGGCCAGTTTTTAGATCAATTTAGACAGGGTAATTTTAGCAGTAATCTAGCCGACGCCGTATCACGCGTTGCTAACTTAGGGACAATAACATCCCCAGCTGCCCTTGAGGCCGCCTTAACAAGTGGACCTGTTGTATTTGAAATGCAGCGGATATTAGCATCATCTGGTGCAACTGCGATGAATCAGGTTGTAAGCTCTGTAACAAATGTATTAGGGGGAGACGCGGCGATTGCACAACTCTTAACTCCTAGTCTCAATGCAGCATTAACAACCGCTTTTGCGACGGTTAATACAGAGTTGGCAGAAGCTTTTGGGAACGTCACTAGCGTTGTTGGGTCTGTTAGCGCATTTATTGACGATTTACCTAACTTAACAATGACGCAATTACTAGACTCAAGCATCAATGGAATCCTACCTGTAGATGATTTAATCCAAGGGCTTTCTGATCTGGGGACGGTGCCTTTATCTCAGGCACAAGATATCGTCAATAACCTCATCGGCAATGCTGGTGCAAATCTAGCACAAGCTGGCGAACTTTTGTCTCTAGTTCAGGGCGGCCAGCTGCTTCCTGATGTTGCGCAAGCTCTTTCTTCCATCCCTAATCTTGGAAATATTACCAACATAGCAAATCTTACAAGCATTTTAAGCAGCGCAAGCGTAACAGACGCACTTCAGGCTTCTTTGCTCGCTGGGGGGGTCGGTGCATTTAATCAAGCGCTATCCTCTATAACCAACGTCTTAGGTGGTGCACAGGCGCTTCAACAACTTAATTCTCAGGTGGGATCAATTACTAGCGCTTTAACATCAGCCAATAGTGCGTTAGCTGGCGCTTTTGGTGGACTGTCAAATCTGCAGACACAAATATCAACACTAGGAACAAACTTTTTAGGGCAGCTCTCAAATACACAGCTCATTCAATCACTGCAGGCTGGTCTCGTGCCGCTTAATGACATAGCCAATCAAATTGCGACTAATCTTGGAGAGCCACTTGCAGGGGTGCAGGCACTTTTAACAAATTTTGATTTAGGATCAATCAATTTTGCACAAGCTGGACAGCTAGTAAATCAAATAGCGAGCGGTATTATTGATGCCCCGATTGCAACCATTTTATCCTCTTTACCTGATCTCGGCAATCTTCCTGCAATTGCTGATATAACGAGTATTTTGTCAGGATCTGGCATAACAGCCGCCCTTAATAATATTCTTGCCTCTGAGGGCATTGCCGCAGTCCAAAATGCCATTGCTGGCATAACTTCTATCGTAGGCGGTGTTGCAGGTATTGTAAATGGAGCGACAGCAGCTGGTGCGGCTGCAATAGCAAGCTCTATAGCATCTGCAGTGAAAGGCATTGCCGCCGCTTTTGGCGGAACAGCCGCTCTTGCTGGCGCTTTAGGAACAGCTTTTTCAGGTGTCTTAAGCGCCGGGTTAGGATCTATAATTGGATCATGTACAAGTAAATGCGATAGAGGAGGCAACGTTCAACCTGGTGTCCCTGGAGCAAGTTGCGGTTCTGCATGCTTAACATGTACTACTTGTCGTCCTAAAATTACATCAAACCACAACTCTATAAGACAGTTTGTTACAGATCAGTTTAATTCTCATCAACAATGGTTTGTTAACGTATTGATTAGAGATAATGTCCTGCCAGCATTGGCACGCATGACAACGCAATTTTCAATCATTTCGATGCAGCAAACAGATATGATTGGCCGCTTCTTTGACGCAAAACATCAACTTGAAACACAAAGGCTCCTCCAAGCGATGTCGGCAGAAACATACTCTAATTTCACGCCGCCAAAAGCATTGTGTGAGATTGGTGGTATGAAACGCTCACTTGTTGCCTCAAGCCGAAAATCAGATTTAGCAAAGACTGTGATTGCGCAAAGATCATTAGACCGCTTTTTAAGATCCGGCGATGTCGTATCATCGGGGAGCTCTGCCAGTGATAAAATTAGTCGCCGTAATAATTTTATTACAAAATACTGTAATAAAGCTGATAATGGAAATGGCCTAGGCAACCTTTGCAATTCTTCTACACCTGCACGTGATCGTATCAACAAAGATGTAAATTATGTTGCAGCATTTGACGTGCCACAAACCCTAAAAATTGATTTTACGCAAGCTGAGGCTGCAAACGTGACACCTGATGAGGAAGATGTATTTGCACTTGCCGCAAACTTATATGCACATAATGTACTGCCTGCGATTGGGGATCGTGTTTTGGCAGATGGTAATGGCGTCCCTAAACAGGCAGCCTATACCTATATGGACTATAGATCACTAGCAGCGAAACGAAGTGTTGCGCATACATCATTTGCAGTCATCGCGGGTCTAAAAGCCGAGGGTGACCCGGAAGTGGCCCCTTATCTCAAAAATATTGCACAAGATTTGGGTGTTCCCGCCTCCGAAATGGATAACGTGTTTGGCGTGAATCCAAGTTATAAACGTCAATTAGGGACGCTTGCATCGGACTTGTACAAACGAAACTCTTTTTATACCGAGCTTATTGATAAACCCGCAAACGCGAGACGTAAAGGTGTTGCAATGCGCGGTATTAACCTCATGCTGGAGCGTGAAATTTATAACTCTGCGCTTAGAACGCAGGTTATATTTGGATTGGCGTTAGATGCAATGCTTCAAGAAGAACAAGATAATGTTGCGGCAGGTATTAATAATATTGATAGCTCAGTAGATCCGGAGACCAGATGATGAGCGTAAATAGAAAAATACATACCGTTATAAAAACTGTTTTTGTCATCTTGGCTTTAACAGCAGGTTTTTCTGCGATGAAACCATCAATAGCATTCGCAGTCCATTGCTGTTCTGAGGGGAGATGCGGTTGCTCGCGGTGTTGTGGACATATTGGGAAGTGCTCTAGTCTTTGCACCTGTACATCGACTAATGAAACAGGAAAACCATCAAACCCATCAACGACACTAGGACATATCACTAAAAAATTTAGTGATCATAGAACATGGCTCGTCGATGTCATTTTAAAAGATAGCGCCCCAGGCAATCCAGAAGGGTTATTTGCTGCCATGCAGCTCATGACTAATCAATTGACAGTCATCGGCATGCAACAAGTCCAAGCAATCGGGATGTTTTTTGATGCAAAACACCAATTAGAGACGCAGCGCATTTTCCAAGTGATGACCGCGCAGGCGCACAGAAAATATCAGATCAGCGAAGCCCTATGTCTCGTCGGTACTAATACAAGAGGTTTAGCTGCCTCTTCAAGATTATCCGATTTAGCAACGGCAACTATAGCAAAACGCTCTGTTGATCGCTTACTTCTTAATGGGGATCTAATTTCTACAGATGGACCGCTATCCGATAAAGCGTCACGCTTGGCAGACTATATCCTTAAATACTGTAATCCAAAGGATAATGGGGGTAATTTAAAATCACTCTGCATGAAAGGGGATTCATTAAGAGATCCTTTAGATATGAACCGCGATATAGACTACGCAGGGACATTGGCATCGCCTCTTACGCTTGACATTGATTTCTCATCAACGGATCCTGATAACCCATCCAAGGATGAAGAAGCGGTGTTTGCTCTCATGTCAAATCTGATTGGACACGAAGTTAATCAACCAATATCTGAGCCTAACCTTGTCACTGATGATAATACACAAATTTATTCACAAGGGTATTTGGCGCTTATGGATTCAAGAGCCCTTGCAGCCAAGAAAAGTGTTGCGATAAATGCCTTAGCGAGCGCCGCAGGGATAAAAGCAAAAGGTCCAGAAGGCGTTGATCCTTATATGTATGCTATTATTGAGCAACTTGGCACAAGCTTGACACCAGCACAAATAGAAGAAATGCTCGGGAGAAATATGAGTTATCACGCCCGTATGGAGGTCCTCACAAAAATTGCCAATCAAGACGTGGATTCAATCACCTCTCTCATGGAAAATCCAGATAATGTAGCGCGTAGAGATGTGGCCCTTCTTGCCCTCGAGCTCATTCAAAAAAGTGATACACGCCGCATATTCAACAGGACAGAAATGACAGCCGCTATGATGCTCGAAACTGCATTAATGAGAGAGCAAGAACGTCTTACAGGCATCATAAAACCTACTACAGGTAGTAACAGAAGTGGGGCGTTTTAATATGAATTTATTTAAAACAACCCAAATAGACATAAAAGCCATCATTTTGACAGCGGTAATCTTTTTTGGCTTATTATCAACATCACCTAAACTAGCGAATGCATTTGGTGGCCATTCTTGCACATGCTCACCAAGCTATTGTTGTGTTATTTCATGTGGCGTTGGGATTTCTACCTGTGCGACCTCTTGTGGCTGTACATCTGACCAAGAAACTGGGCCAACCAAAAAACATATTTTTGATGGGGGTAACCCATCAGAATTCCTTATTCACCGCGAATGGCTCATTAAAGTTTTTTGGGAGGGTCACATACTCCCCTCTCTCATGCTGATGACAGAGCAGATATCTACTGTTGCCATACAGCAAACCCTTGGTATTGGTATGCTTTTTGATGCAAAGCACCAACTTGAATCACAACGCCTGCTTCAAACCATGCAGGCAGAAGCCCACGCTAAGTTTAGACCTGAATTAAATCTGTGCGAAATTGCAACAAGTGTCCGAAGCCTTGCTTCATCAGAACGAAATGCAGAATTTACACAAATTGCACTTGCTGATAGATCTTTGGAGCGCATACTGCTCTCTGGGAGCACGGTCTCTGTAGGGTCACGACAATCTGATTCGGAAAGTAGATGGGTTCAATTTAAACAAGTTCATTGCAACGCAAAAGATAGCGGTAATGGATTTGCAAACCTTTGCACAGGTTCAAAAACTGAACGTTTTAACAAAGATATACATTACGCCCACACAATCGATGCCCCCAACACGCTTGAACTCGATTTTACCACGGATGCGAACGGTGATCATACGCCTCGCGGTGCAACTGCAGATGAAGAGGATGTTCTTGCTTTAATGGCCAATTTATACGGCAGTAAAATCGTAGAACGAATTCCTGATTTTAATGTCATGTCGAGAGCTGATGGCACGCCCATAGATGAGGGATCCTTTTTATACATGGATATTCGTTCCCTCGCTGCTAAAAGAAGTGTGGCCATGTCCGCCCTTGCCGCTCTTGCAGGATCAAAAGCGCAAGGGGAGGAGCAAGTCAAACCTTACATGCAAGCTGTTTTAGAAGAAATGGGTGTGGGCGAAGCAGAAGCTATTGAGTTTTTATCAGAGCGCCCAAGCTACGATCTTCAGAAAAAATTTCTTACTCAAACTCTTTATCATGGTGACTTCTTTTCTGATCTCCAAGGAACTAAGGCAAATGTGGATCGCAAAGACGTTGCAATGCAGGCAATCGGCCTGATACAAAAATGGGACATGCATAAAACACAACTGCGTAGTGAAATGATAGAATCAGTGTGGCTTGATACACTTCTTAATGACCTTGAAGAAAAATATGTGGGTAAAAGCGGTCAAGTTGAGAGCGGCCCTTTATTGAGAGAACTCGAAGCGGTGTTGCCATGATTGCTTATAATAAAACCACCGTTATATCTATAATTGCCCTTGGTTTATTGGGAGCCTCAGTTTTTGTTTTATATAAAAAAGACGATCAATCTAAAGCAGAATATAGTGACGGCTATGTAATAAGTCACACTATTGAAAACGCATTAAAACTTAAACATATTTCAGCAAGTGTGATTTTAGATAATGGCGCGCGATTTGAAAACCAGATTGACAAAGTTATGATAGGCCAATCAGGGATTGTTAGCTTTCATAATAATATCAATAAAATGCCTGCCTCATACATAGTGACTTACAGGATCGAAAAAGAAGGCTTGGACATAACAGATATTATTCTTTCTATATCACATAGTAAGGTTAAGGCGACCGTTGAGAATGTATTACCAGACAGTAAGGTTAGCTTTAAGCAAGATCAAAAAATATTAAACGACAATGTGCCAGTTGATTGGTCAGGAAAATTGGAACTTCTCTCAGTAGCGAAAGTATCTGGAAATATATGTATCGAGATTGTAAATAAAAATGAAATACAAAATATTTGCCATTCTGTTAAAAAAGAAAGACAGGTTGCGTAATGACAAAACAACACTCTTTCTTATCACTACTTATCATATCAATATTTATTTTGATCGTGCCTTTTGGCAATTTTGCAAAGGCACAGCCAACCACGCCTCCACCAACAGGTGCAAGTTGCAGTTGGGATGAGTTTTTAGAGCGCTTAGGGCGTCAAGAGACTGGATTTGTCTGTTCGGGTGGCGGTCCTTGTGACCGACAATACACAACATGCTCTGACCGACCAGATGAGTCTTCATGCGGTAAATGGCAATTTATTCCTTCAACATGGGATAGCATGGTTGGCCAACAATACCCTCAATGTATGGGTATGAGTCGCGCTATCGCGTCAGAATGTTGGCCCGTACAAAAATGGGCTACCGAGAGATTCATGGAGCGTGCCGTCAACCACTTCAAAGGGAATGATTGGTGCGGAAAGCTTGGTCAAACTGTAACAGGAACACATCAAGGGACAACATTAACTTGCGCGATAAGTAAGTCTGGACTTTTGAGTGCTTATCACAACGCTGGCACAAATGCTTGCCCGTTTGCAAATGGGAATAGTCGTTGGACATCTCAAATTAACTGGCGTATCTGTGATGCAGGAAATATTCCCTTCCCCGAAGAATGTACACCAAGCGGACAGCCACCTACCGTTGGCCCTAATATCACGCCTAATAATAATCCAAACCTCTATACACCAAGCCCTACTGGGCCGGGGTTTGATAGGCCCACACATTTTGAACAGCTCTCAGAGACTCTTAAGAACCTATGGGTTGCTAGTTTTCAGGCAATGACAAATCAGCTCACCACCACAATGATGATGCAAGTTCAAACAATTGGTATGTTCTTTGATGCCAAACATCAAATGGAAACGCAGCGCTTGTTACAAGAGAAATATGCCCAAGCCCATAAAGACTACAGGCCTACTGTTCAAATGTGTAATATTGGTACAATGGCGCGTGATCTAGGGATATCATCAAGACGCGCTGATCTGACGCATATAACACTCTCACAACAAATGCTATCGCGGGCATTGGCTTCTGGAGATACTAAGACTGTTGATGGAGAGGTAAGTGATAAGGCGACGCGTATTAAAGAATATATAGATACTTATTGTGATGTTGATGATAACAATAGGAATAATAGGCTTTTATGTAAAAATTCCAGTGGTCCTGTCGATGAACAAAATATTGACATCGACTTTACGCGTCTGATTGATATGCCACTCACACTCAATGTTGACTTTAACAACCCTGCCCCCACATCAGGAGGCACGGCAGATCAGCAACAACAAGCAAAGACCGAGAAACATCTTTTTGCGTTTTTAGATAATATCTTTATGCATCAAGCATTCCCATACATACCAGCAGGAAACTCTACATTGCAAAGCTTTGTCGTCCCCTATCAAGAAGCGCGGGCGTTGATGGCAATGCGTAGCGTTGCACAAAATAGCTTTTCTCATATCATTGCCATGAAGACTGCAGGGCATAAAACTGCAGGGCAAAATAACGCGCCTTATCTTAAAGCATTTCTAGTTGAAATTGGATTAGACCCCACAGAAGTTGACGAATATCTGGGAACAAATCCAAGCATTAACGCACAACGCAAACTAATATCGCAACTTATTTTACATCCTCAATTTATCGAAAACTTACAGACAAATAAGGTGAATGTAAGACGTATTCGTACAGCCCTCACCGCGTTTAAGCTGATGCAAGAGCGCGATATCAGTGAAACTTTGGAGCGCCGTCAAATGCTTATATCAATGATTTTGGAGCTTGAGCTTCGCGAAGAACAAGAAGAACTTCAAGTTAATATTAATAATATTGTTGGCCGCGGCCCATAAGCAACGTAATCCGAATAATCAGAACTGGCATTACCCTTGCAAGGTTTATCGCAAGGGTAATTTTTTATGCGCGCTATGCTATTTGCCCTTAATTTGAGAAAATAAGGAAAAGTTATGCCATATCAAGCCCTTAACAATGCTATTTCAGGCCTAAGAGCCGCTCAACAACAAATGAGCGTCATTTCTCACAACATCGCTAATTCAACAACACCAGGATATAGTCGGCAAACTTTGCCGCAAACATCGCAAACTATTACTGCCACAGGTGCGCCCGTAGGAGTACGCACAGAAAACATCATTCGTAGCGTTGATTTAAACCTATCAAGGGATTTATGGACACAAATCAGCGCCTCTAGCGCCTATGACGTACAAGTCAAGTATCTGCAACAAATTCAAAACTATAATGGCCCACCAGATAGTGAATTTTCTATCGCCGCGCAACTGGCTAATTTACGTGACTCATTTTCTGCGCTTTCGGACATACCGGATGATTCAACACAGCTTCAGGCAACATTAAATCAAGCCACGACAGTGGCTAATAAAATTAACGATTATCATGATTATTTGACAACCCTAAGAAACGACTCAGTTGGTGATATCAATACAACAGTTTTAGAGATTAATTCTCTTTTACAGCAAATTGCTGATGCCAACACAAATGTGCGCGGATCTGCAAGATTCACAACATCATCCGCAGGATCAGAGGATGTTCGTGATGGGTTGATTAACCAACTAACTGAGCTCATTGATATTAGCTTTTTTCAGCGTGCTGATGGCGTTTTAGTTGTGCAAACACGCGAAGGAATAGAGCTTGCTACAGAGGAAGCGCGTTCCCTTAGTTACCAATCGCAGCCCGCTTCAGCGGCGCAATATTATCCTGAAACAATCTCAGGTGTATTTGTTGACTATAGAGGGCCAAACGGCCTCATTCAGGTTGATATTACAGAACGCCTAGTCGGTGGGCGACTAGGTGGGCTTATCGAATTGCGTGATGAAACATTGCCTTCATATCATGCACAAATAGACGAGCTTGCCTTTCAAATTGCAAATCGTTTTGATCAACAAGGTTTAAGGCTCTTTTCAGATTCTAATGGAAATATTCCTAGTAACGCGCCAGGCGATCCAACAACTCTTCCCGTTCCTACAGCGGTCGATTACGTGGGCTTTGGTGGACGGATGCAAATCAATCCTAACGTTCGTAAAGATATCTCTCTTTTACAAAAAGGAACATACCCCTCGGAAGTTACCTTACCAACAGGTGATAACCAAGTTGTTAGACGTGTTTTGGAATTTGTATTCGGCGAAACACAATTCCAAGAGGCAGTTGGAACGATTGACTTAAATATAGCGCTGCCCGCAACAGATTTACAAGAATGGCTCGGTCTTGCCTCAACAAACCGCGTAATAGGCGGCCTTGATCTCGCATCCTTTACAGAGATTGATGACGGCAATCCAGCAAATGATACGGACCTTTTTACATCCCTTGAATCATTTTTCCCCAACTACCCCATAGATGCGCAGTTTGAAATTATATTTTCTGAACCGCGTCTTGGTCTTGGTCCAACAACAGTCAATATTGACTTGGCGGCGGCGGATGCAAACTTTCCTATTGGTGGTCCAATTAATAATGCGCTGGATCAGCTTATAGCAGAAGCAAATAGCCAAATAGCGTTAGCTGGATTACCTGCAGGGCTAACGGCAAATGCTTCCATGAATAGCTATGGACAGCTTGTCATCGAAAGTAATGGAAATGTATCCTTAAACGCAACAGGCTTTGTTGGAGCCATGGGTAGTGAGGCATTTAATGCGCTTGGTTTTGCAGAAGGATCATTCGCGACAGAAGATCCATCATTTAATGTTCAAATAGGTAATGAAGACCCCGTCACAATTACCATTGAGCCCGGCGATACAATCACACAACTCATTGACAAACTTGAGTGGGATTCAGCCACACAAACAGGTGTTCCCGGCCTTTTCGTTGATCAAGACCCTATCACAGGCGGTCTTATTTTGAGGCCCGGCATAGATGACAGCAATGGGGGAACTTATTTTGGGGGCGATATAAGCATTACAAGTAACTCTTTTCAGGCAAACCCTGCTAGTGCTGTTAACCCAATAATTAATGGTTTATCCGATGAAGTAAATGTCGTGAGCGCCCTTTTTGGGAGTTTTACTGATAACGGTACAAGCACTATTGATAACGCTCCCACTATTAGTGTGAGTTACAGATCAGAAACTGTGGCGGGTTCAAACCGATTTGTGAATTTTAGAAATGATTTTCTAGGGCCGAATGCCGCTGTTTCAACAGGCATATTTTCAGGTTCTAATTTAATTGATTACGCACAAAAAATAATCAACAAAGCCGCCCAAGATTTTCGCGCCGCGGAATCTGGTTTTGAAAACGAGGATACGATCCGCGGAATTATACAGCGCGATTACACCGATAAATTTGGTGTTAACCTAGACGAAGAACTTTCGCAACTTATTGTAGTGCAAACAGCATACGCCGCAGCAGCCCGAACCGTTTCTATAGCGGATCAAATGTTCGACGAGTTATTAAACACGATACGATAAATAATCTTTAAAGGTCATAAAGGAGCCTTATAATGAACAATATTTCAAACCTCGGACAAGCGTTAGACCAAATTGCACGCCTTAAAAGGCAGCAAAACACGCTTGATTCTCTGAGCACACAAATTGCGACAGGCAAGAAAACACAGCAGTTTTCTGGACTTAGAGAAGATGTTCTGCGCTCTCAACGCTCCCGCTCCACTGTCAATCAATTAGAGCAATACACATTGAATATACAAAATTCACAACGCCGTATTCAGCTCATGACAAACGCTGTACAAGAGATACAAGCCCAAGCAAACACCTTGGTTGACTCGCTTACAGTAGCAGTACAGGGCGGAGAATACCCTGATTTTGAAGTCATTCAAAAACTTGCTGATGATGTGTATGATTTTGTTAAAGATATCATGAACACAAAAGACGGGGAGAGATATCTTTTTGCTGGATCTGATTCTGCTATCAAGCCAATTGATGACAAAGGTCTGTTTGATTCATTTCTTGGTGAATTCATTCCTGATAATTCTGATATTTCAAATCCGCCGATAGTAGCTTCTGGTTTCGTAGGGGACTGGGGTGATGGAACCATTACTACACAAGAATTTATTAATGGCTATAAAAACGTTAGTGAAAACGTGCTTGGTTACTCAACTGCGCTTGTAAGTGGGACAACAGGTGAAGTGCGCGTGCGCGTCGATGAAAACTCTGATTTTGATTATACCGTTTTGGCAAATTCACAAGGATTTAAAGATGTTCTAATTGGCCTTGGGGTTTTACGGGTTTTACCAACACCTGCAAACAGTCCAGGAGCGTTAAATGACCCGCTCGCCACACGAGCTGCTGATGACACTCCGCCCTTCCCATCAGCAGAAAAACAAGCAAATTTCTTTGCTGTTATCCAAGATGTACTAAAGACGCTCGTTAGCGGTATTGATAAACTTGAACAAGAGGAATATAAGCTTGCTCTCGTTGAGCAACAGACAAGCCTAATTAAAGAAAATCAGCGGTTGCAGATTAATGCCTTCAAAACAATCATTAGCGAAGTCGAGGATGTCGATGTAACGCAGGCCGTCGCAGAAATTCAGCAGCTTCAATTAACGCTTGAGACATCGTTTCGTGTTACCGCACTTATCTCTGATTTAACGTTAGCAAACTTCCTATAATATTTTTATAGGGCCGTGATAGTCACTTTTTTGCCTTGAATAATAGCGCGCAAGCCTTGATCAGAAAGCATGTCATTTAGCACCTGATCCCATGGCTTACCACCTTGCCAGGACACAATTTCGCCTGCGACTTTATCATCGGCAAAACCAAAAGCATAATCATCTGGTACAACTTGGCTTAATGCCAGAGCAAGAGGTAGGTCACGGCCAAAGCCAACTGCATCACTGTATTCAACGCTCGGCATCTCTGGGGCAGTCATGCCATTTGGCAGCGGCGTCATAATTGTGCTTGGATTAAACGGGCGATCTATCTTCTGGCTAACACTTGCAATACGAACCGGTTGAGTCATCGTGCTCATATTTGCACCCAATTGCATAGGGTGTGCAATATCTGCTTCTTCATTCATGGCTTTTTGGATAGAGTCCCCAGAAACGTCGCGTCTATATTGAGGATTTAAACCACTCTTTGTCATAGGGTATGGATCTATGATCAAACCTTGGGTTCTACCAACATTTATTGGCATTGACGGTGCCACAGGACTAGGGATAGCCACCACAGGTGCAGGGGCCGAAATGGGGGTATTTAAAGATTCGCTTAAAACAGGGACAGCTGGCACAGCCATTGAATTTGGAACAGACGCATTGTCCATATCAATAGATGGTGATGTGTATGTCGCACTTTCCGCGTAGTCGCCTTGCATCATTTGTGTATTTTTTTGTGGAGCAACCCACTCAAAACCAGCGTAAGCGGTATTAGGCGCAACCAAAAAAGCACCCAAGGCACAAAACGCAGAAATTCTTAAAAATCGTACAGACATCTGACCAACTTCATTTTTAAATTATTGAATGATAAGAATATAAGCAGATGTTCAAAAATTACAAGTATATAGGCGGCAAACTAGCTAATAGCTGTTAAAAATTTGTGCATTAAAATTTAGCCAAAATCCGTAAATCGTCGATGACGTATTTTTAGCCACGCAGAGCGATTTTGGCCATTAACCCAAACACGAAGACCTCTAAGGGCAGCTGGAAAGGTCAATCCTCTTTTTTCTAGATATACAAAAGTGAATGTACTCAAAATCGCCAAAAATATGGTAATTGGCCTAAAAAATACCAAAAGTAAGAAAAAGGGAAAAGCGGCCCGCGCATCTAAATTAAAAAAGCGAATCGGGCGCATTGAATTTCTCCAATGCCAGTTCTGACGTTCATCTTGTGTATCATCGGATTGTGACATGACTTAGTATACCTTATTCTCCACCTTCACCGCCACTTGTACTTGAAGAAAGACGAATATAAGTTTGGCGATCAATCTTACCTTCATCAAAGAACTGAGACGCTGTTTGTGCCATACTTTGCCCATAAAATGGGAGCATTCGTTGTAATTCAGCATTCCATTCCTGAAAATCCATGTCCATCAGTTTTTCACGCACATCATCGGAAAAGCGCATCCATTCACGTACACCCAAACGACCGCCACCAACTTTCGGTACGAGCGTTTGGGTTACAACAAGACGTACACACTCCATCAGGGCATATGCTCGCTCTGAGCGCTCATTGGGCTCAAAACTTGAAACCATGCGTTGTATTGTAGCAGCAACACCTGTTGTATGTGTTGTTGTATAAACAGTATGGCCGGTTTGCGCAGCCTCGATTGCAGCGGCAATCGTCTCCCGATCGCGTGCCTCACCAACTAAAATCGTGCTGGGTTTGCGGCGCAGTGCATTACGTACACCTCGTGCAAAATCTGGTAAATGACGCGGTATTTCCGTTTGAGAGATCAAAGAGCGCGGGCTTTTAATAGCATCATATACATATTCAATAGGCGCCTCATAACAAACGACCTTGCCACAGCCCCTTTTGCTCTCCATCATCATACGAATACCTGCAGCCAATAACGTCGATTTACCAGATCCCGTAGGACCCGTAACAATCACCATACCTTGGCGAGGATTCCATGAATTGATAATGTCTGGCTCAACGTTTAAATCAAGCATGGTTGGTGGTTCGCTTGGCAAAACACGCATGGTAATTTGAGCAGAATCTCGACCACGCGATAATATAGCGGTGATATTCACACGAAAACGAATCCGATTATACCGGTCTGGACGAACCTCATACGATACGTCCAAATCGTTACCCGATGCCAAACGCGCATTTGCTTCTGGGCCATAAATCTTGGTTAAGAAAGCATTCATATCCGCCGCATCAATAGGGCGGAATGTGGATGGGTAAAGTGTTCCGTATATTTCGTTATAGCCAGGACGATCTGTTTGGATAGTGATGTCTGATGAGTTTTTTTTAACACACCAAAGTAAAAAATCATCAACATGATTTTCAGTAAAACGTGCAGGCTCATCTGGCCACGTCCCCCCTATAAGGTCTTTCTCTTTAAGAAGACTTACCGGTTTGCGGGCTGCCATTGTTTATATCCTGTCTGAAATTCGGGAAGATCGGTAATTTTAACAGAGCGGTCGCCAATACGCATGCTATTGCCACCACCCGTCACACCGCGATCAACTTGCACAGCGTAAGGCGGCGAAATCATCCCTTGTGCAAGCATAACGCGGTAACGAACCATCCCTTGGTAATGGGAAACTAACTGATTGAGATCATCATTAAAAATATCCTCTGCCTGTTCAATCCCTTTATACCAACCTTTTTCAGAGAGCTCTTTCCAAATCTCACGCTCACGTGCGTTTTCGGGTCTTAAAATATCTGGCGGCGGCGTGACTTCGTCCCATTCACGCTCAAGGTAGGAGCGCCAAGTGCGTGCAGTGCTTACAATTCGTGCATTTCTATTAATATTCAAAACCTTCTCTGCAACAGCTGCGTCAAGCCCACTACTTTGAATAAGCATCGCATCTTGTGCTTCAGAGATAATAGGCGGCTCAATCAAAAGACCTGAAGGCGCTGGGATCAATAGTTGGCGAAAGTCAAATATCTTATCTAAATAGCGCGCTCGATTTTCTAATTCCAATCGGATTTCATAAGTACGCCAAGCCAATCCCCCGCGCGCGCCATAAGATAGGGCAGCTTCTTTTACAGCATCCTCCCGAATATCCATAGGCAAGGCTGATTGTGAATCCACTAATGTATTTTCTTTTTTAATGTTCTGTAGCTCACTCAAAACAGGGGGTTTTTCTGTGCGTAAAGAAACATCAATACTTTGTGCAAATACATTGCCATTTGCACAGACCATTAAAAAAGTTAAAAGCGATAATCGTTTAAAAAAACATACCATCAGGTTAGCCACCCAAACCTATTACAGGTGCATAATGGATTTCGACTGTACGGCGAATACTATCAACCTTAACGTCTGCACGCATTCCCAATTGCAGTCCAATATCCCGTAAAACATCAACTACAGGTTTATTTTCTGCATCAATATTAACAACCATGGGAACAGGCGGCGGATCACCTATACGCAAAAACGTATAGCTTGCGCGATCTGCTAATTGCTTTGTAATTTCTTCTGCAGGACCTATCCATGACACGGTAATAGCGCGCTGTAACTCAGGCGGTGCGTTATGTATAGGCTGCACTGCAATTGCAGGCGATTTTGCCTGTTTTACCGCGGCTAGCGTCTCCATAGCGCGAGATGTCTTGTCCGCAGCATCTGCAAGCATGAGAGAGATTTTATCTGGCGCCGCTAGTACTTGCGGATCACGCTCTGTGCTTAGATTTGTCAGCGTCTCGCAAGCATTTAAACTTGTAAGGGATAAGGCGGCCACAGCTAAGAATAAAATTTTATTTTGACGTATCATTTTTTCATACTTTTCAATTTTTTAACACTGTATCGCGTTCATTAAAGCTGCACAAGCGCCGCAACATAGGTTTTCCCGAGCTATCGTCTTAACACGTATCAAAAAGATTACGCAAACTTCATAGGTCATAAAATAAAGATTTACCTCTCGCGAACCAAACCTTTGCTACGCATAGCATTAATTACTTTCGCTCTGTAAGGGTGTCCAAATTTAGGTGTGCGCGAGTGATAATGGGCAATAGCCTTCGAAAGACTGCGAGTCTCATTCATATGATTGCGTAAAATCCATGCTGAAACACTCATATTCGTACACGGGTCATCCTTCACCCAACGATAAGCCGTCGCCTCACTTACCCCCCACTTATCAGCGAGTTCAGGAATCCAGAGCGTATTAATCTGCATCGGGCCTAAATCGTACGTACCATTAACATTTGGCCCAACAGCTTGTCCGGGTTTACCACCTTCAACTTGATAAATACCATACATGACAGCAGGTGGAACGCTGTACGTCTGTGAGGCTAGCATTAAACAGGCAGCAATTATTTTAGTCATATCAGTACTCTTTTATTGTCTATTTTATTATCAATATATCATAAAAATTCATCACGAACCGCTCTGGTCATCCGTTGTTTTTTGTGGTGCTTTAAAGAATGACATAGGGCTACTCGCCGTCCCAGTTTGCTGTGGAGGCTGTGTCACCGCAGCAGGAGTAGCAGGTGTAACTGATGATGGCGCTACTTGTTGTGGTGATTGAGTAGGTTGCGTTACTGGGGCTTGCGGAGCTGGCCCTTTAAAGAAAGACATAGGGCCGCCCCCTCCTTGCGCCACTGGAGGTGGCGCCTGAACTGGCGATTGCGCTATTGGCGGCGGCGTTACTGGAGTGGGTTGCGGCACAACGGGTTGAGGCTGGGCCATTTGTTGAGGAGCTGTCGCCATAGAAACAGCAGCTGGCGAAACGGGAGCTGCAATATTGGGTTGTTGTTGCACTTGGGGCGCAGGCGATATTGAACCAGAGTTTTGTGGCATAGGTGGCATCCCTAATATTGTGCCCACCATAGCCAAACGCTTATCAAAGGCCTGCCAAACCGGCTCAATCGAGAGTTCGCCGCGGTTATCATCACCGCCACTTGATAAGCGTACAGTTTCAGTGCGATGGCATTGTGCGTACAGACTTGCCAACGTTTTAAGTACAGATAGTTCCGCAAGTTTATCTCCGCTTTGAGAGATTGATGCCGCTTTTTCAATTAATTTATTGGATACATCCTGTAAAAGCTTTGTTTCACTTTGCCCAAAGGAAAATTCACCAATTGCATTCATAACTGGCACAAGCGTGTTAAGCGTACAGATGTCGACCTGCGCGGTATCTAAAACAAAACTATCCTCTCCGAGCATTTTTAAACGGGAATCTTGTCCGATTGCAGGATTAAAATTGTCAGAAAATGCTAATGTTGCCTCCATTGCCTTTACTATACGTCTGATATCATTCTCATCGGGCGCGCGGCCCTGAGTGCGGTAAATACCAGCAACAAGGGGAGCAGCAATTCCTGAAAGAGCCAGACGTACAGCATCTGCTTCCTGCTCGTTTGTTCCTTGAATAATTGATCCGGATAAGGGAAGAATAATTTGAATAGTCTGGCCGATAAGCTGTGCCATGATTTTGGCTTCATCAACATCCGATAACTGTACGCTTTTATTACGTGCAGCAACATCCTCGACGGCTGAGGCCAAAGGCACGCCAATCTTATCGAGTATCTGTAGTAAAAAATTTGGAGTTAATGCCATAGTGTTCTAACTGTCTAAACCTTTAAAATAAAATCATGCCTATTCATAATGCTTGCGCATTTTATAGATATCTTACGAAAAACACTATTTATTTTTACCCCTCTGTATAAGACCAGAGCTTTTTAAGAGGATATATCCGTAAGTATATTGGCTAAATTTGAAGCACGACCCCGAATAATCTTAACCTTACCTGTTTTGTCACGGTAAACCGTTATTGGCGTTGCATCAAAATTCCATGACTGCATAAGAGCCAGATTCTTTTGAATGCCTTGCGTATTAATGTCTTGTTTTGCCGGAAGGGCGCCAACCACGCCGTCTAGGTGGTTATACCAGCGGTTTTCTGCATCGGCGGAGGCCAATAAAAACGCGGCCTGCGCCAGCGTTTCTTCACGAAAACCAACAGGAATCATGCGCAATTGGATAAGGCCGCGCTCTATATAGGCGCTTTTCATATCCTTCATAAATTCATGGCAATGCGGGCATTGTGGATCCATAAAAGAGTAAATCACAGGTGCTTTTTCATCACCCATTTGAATCCAATTACTATTTTCAACCTCTGCAAACATGCGCTCAGCAGGCGTTTTATATTGAAATGCCTCATTAGTGGCCTGCATCGTTTTCGTTAGATCTTCGGCTGGTTTATCTGCCGCCAAGAAATCAAGCACCTCACCGCCTTCTTTTTGCAGCGCCGCGACTTGCTCCATCGTCACCATTGAACCTTCTTTGTCAAAAAGAACACCCATCAAAAACCCCGTACCATCTGGAGTCACATAATAATAATTCTCTTGTCCCTGATATATAGCAACCCAGCCATCCATTCCATTCGCACGGCCCAAAAAACGCATTTGCGCACCGCGATCAACAAGCTCTTGTAGCGCCGTCGGCAAAGCTGGGATATTTCCTTGCTGCGCCTTAGCATTCATAGGCAGAAGGGCAAGCACTAGAAACATGCAAACCATTGATAATAAAAAAGAAAATTTCATCGTTAATCCTTGTGGAATGAGGGTTATTCAGTTATTTACAGTATACAGCCTGATAAAGGCAAAAGTTAATACAATAAGATAGCCCATAGAATTGGGTCTGTCAGTAAAACTATTATCAAATTGTCACATCGCCATAAAAACGTTAGGATAAAAGCAATTTAAACGATAGGCAGGAGAAACCCTATGGAATTGCTCGTTATTCTAGGCGTCATCGGCGGAATTGCACTCACTCTTATCACGCTTTATAACCGCCTTGTCGCCCTTAGGCAAAATCGCGAGAATGCTTTTTCGGATATTGACGTTCAATTAAAACAGCGTTTTGACCTTATCCCGTCCCTTGTTGAAACAGTTAAAGGTTATGCAGGGCACGAGAAAGATACTTTCGAGAGCGTCACAGCAATGCGCGCCAAAGTAAAAGAGGCAAACAATAAAGAAGAGCGTATTGAAGCAGAGCAAGGCTTAGGAAATGCTCTCGTTAACTTAAATGCCGTTGCAGAAAACTATCCTGAATTAAAAGCAGACCAAAACTTCCAAAAACTAATGGCGGAGTTGTCAGATATTGAAAATAAAATTGCAGCAGCAAGAAGATTCTTTAACAGCGCTACATCTGAGTTAAATACAGCCATACAGCAATTTCCTGCTAACTTATTTGCTGCCTCGTTTGGGTTTAAAACTGAAACCTTCTATGATGTAAGTGATGACGAACGCGAAATATTAGAGCAAGCCCCCGCTGTTAAATTCGGCTCTTAAATAGGTTAAAGCCCTATGGCAATTCGTGCAACTGGCCTACAGACCCATATTTGGAACAATAACGCTAAATCCATCCTACTTTTGGCGTTTTATCCTTTTCTTATTATAGGGATAATTTGGGCCTGCGCCCTATCCATAGCTATTTTTACAGCGCATAACTCAGACGTTTCACAAGCAAACGCCATGGCCAACAATATTATTTATCAATATTGGCCTATGATTATTGCAGGTATAGGTATTTGGTTTTCAATCGCCTATCTTTTTCACACGAAAATGGTGCGCTCTATGGCAAACTCACACCCCGTCACCCGCAAAGATGAGCCAGAGCTCTATAATTTACTCGAAAATCTATGCATTTCTGCAGGAATAGCTATGCCACGACTTGAAATCATTGAAAGTCACGCCCGCAATGCCTTTGCCAGCGGAATTGATCAAAAAAGCTTTTGTGTCACCGTCACGCGCGGTCTAATGCAGTCTCTATCAAAAGATGAGCTAGAAGGCGTTTTAGCGCATGAACTCACACATATTATCAATAGGGATGTGCGCCTTTTAATTATTACAATCATTTTTACTGGGATGATTGGGTTTGCCGCGCAGGTGATGTGGCGTAACGTCCGCTATGCCCTATGGGTTCCTAAAAGAAGCGCCGGCAATAAAAAAGGGGGCGGAATCATTATCCTCATCGCTATTCTCGTAATCCTTTGGATTGGCTATTTTGCAACGCTTTTTACAAGATTTGCTCTATCGCGCCGCCGCGAATATATGGCAGATGCGGGCGCTGTTCAAATAACCAAAAACCCAGATGCCATGATTCGCGCGCTTATGCGCATCGCTGGGAAAGATCAAATTCCTAAAATTCCTGCGGATATTTCTATGATGTGTTTTGAAAACCATGTGCCTTTTATGGGCCTTTTTGCGACCCACCCCCCTATTGAAACCCGCATTAGGGCTTTATCTCAGACCACTGGTACGCCTATACCAGACTTACCTGCTTTAGAAGGTTTTAAAGCTCCGGTAAATTCTCCCAAAAACTCACTTTCCGCCCCAAGCGCGCCAAAAGATAAACAATTCTCACCTTGGGATCGCCCCCGCACGAATTGGACAACAAGAGAGCGTTTCAAAACCCGCCGTACCCAAAACCCATGGCATTAAAACCCATGTAATTCTTAAAATTATTTAAGGTTTAATGAGAACAAATTTAGTTCTGATTTGGTTGCACCGCACAGAATTTTGCTATAATAAATACATTTAATGTTTCTTATTAAATAAGGAGATAAAAACATGGATTTTAATCGTTCTGACGCAACTGTTCAAACGCGCTCCCGCGAAGTGAACGAAGGCTTGCGCAAACATATGAATAGTATTTACGCCAAAATGTCTGGCGGCGTACTTGTAACCGCTATCGTTGCGATGGTTGTAGGTTCCTCCCCGATGCTCTTGCAGCTCTTTTTAGGTAGTCCTCAAAAATATCTCGTCATGTTTGCCCCCCTCGCCATTATCTGGTTTGGTTTTAGACCCGACCGTATGGCGGCTTCTAAACTCATGATGGCCTTCTTTGGCGTTGCAATTGTTTATGGTATCAGCTTTTCAGCAATAGCTGCTGTCGCAACTCAAGATCCGGCCTTTGCCATGGCTGTTGCGCGGGCTTTCTTTATTGCAACAATCATGTTTGCTGGACTTAGCATTCTTGGTTACACAACAAAGAAAGACTTAAGTGGTATGCAGACTTTTCTCAGCATGGCTATTTTAGGTCTTGTTGCATTTAGCGTAATGAATATCTTTTTTAAGAGCGATATGCTGACTAATCTGGTTGCTGGCGCGGGTATTTTGATTTTCTCTGGCCTTACTGTCTTTGAAACGCAAAATATGAAGCGTATGTATTCCCCGAACAATACGCTTGAAATTGCAAATCGTATGGCCTGGGCTTCTGCTTTAAACCTATATATTAGCTTTATTGCTATGTTCCAATACATCCTGCATTTCTTACAACAAAGATAAGAAAAACTTTGTGAATTTTTTTGAAAGCCCGCTTCATGCGGGCTTTTTTATTGAAAATATTCTGGCTTGACCGAATAAATCAAGCACTTATATACTCGAAAAAGCTTTTAATAAATGGGGACAACAAATATGTTTAATGAATTTAAAAACTTTATCGCCAAAGGCAATGTGATGGACATGGCCGTTGGGATTATCATCGGCGCGGCGTTTACAGCAATTGTAAACTCTATGGTTGGTGACATGATCATGCCTGTTATCGGTTTATTAACAGCGGGTATTGATTTTTCAAATCTATTCCTTCCTCTGGATGGAAATGAATATGCCTCGTTAAAAGCTGCAGAAGATGCGGGAGCTGCTGTTCTTAAATATGGTGTTTTTATAAATGCTGTTCTTAACTTCCTAATCGTTGCTTTTGTAATCTTCATGCTCGTTAAGCAAATAAATAGGCTTAAGGCAAAAGAAGCGGAAGCGCCTGCTGTTACGCCAGCGGATGTTAAGCTTTTGACCGAAATACGCGATCTTTTAAAAAAGTAAATCATTCTTTTTAAAAAATTTTAAAAGGGGCTTACTGTAGCCCCTTTTTTTCTTGAAATAAGGACAAAACTACTCTATTTCTCCTATTACCCATTTATTGGGGCCTTAGCTCAGCTGGGAGAGCGCCTCGCTGGCAGTGAGGAGGTCAGCGGTTCGATCCCGCTAGGCTCCACCAATTAAAACAGCATCCATGATCACTTAACTTTTTTTGCTGCGAGCATGAAGTAAAGCCTGTTTTTAGGCCGGATTTCTAGATGTGCCATAAAATTCTCCCCTTTCAATAAAATAATTATGGTAATTAAAGGCGTATTCTGTTATAAGAATCTCTTAATACACATGGGACTACTCCAGACGGTATAAAAAGAGTCAGCTAAAAGGCGTTTATAAGCATTGGAAATGCTTATGTTTTGTGAGAAACTCGTTTTGTTAATATTTACAAAAACAAGGTTTCCGATGAACAAAAAACTATCCTTTTTTCTTGCTCTTATCATTATGACAGGTTTTCTAAGTGGTTGTGCCAACACATGGAGCGGTGCAGGTAAAGATTTACAAGGTATTGGTGGCTGGCTTGAGAATACGTTCTCAAATGAAGATTAACCATCAGCCTTTTTAAATAAAATTTAAAAAGAGGCTTAAAATGATTAGAATTATTTATCTTAGTGTCGCCGTCTTGGTGTTTTCATTTGCGATTCTACCAATATTAAACGATGTATCAAAAGAGCGTGATGCCATTATAGCAAGCAATAATGATGCCCCCACACTTGAAAACGATACAATTAGTTTTGAGGAAATTTATGCCCTTGCGGATGAAACAATCGTTGATTCAGATAATCCTGCCTTTTTAAACAATATCGCCCCTGCTGCAGGCCTTGATGAAGATGAATTTACGTCCGGCTTTCGTGGCCTAGAAGATTCAGCTCTTGCTGATACGCCCGCAGCTTTGGATAGGCTGTCTCAAGATAATCTCTAGGCAGAAAGAATCTCTGACAATTCCCACAAAGCCATCGTTTTGGTTTGAGCATACTTGCCGTTAAACATTTTTGTCTTTTCAAAAAGCAGTTCTTTTGGCTCAGGAAAGCAGTAAGGCTTTTCGGTTAGATTGATAGGATGCCACTGCCCGGTCACAATATTTTTATTTTTTTCGCCAATAAAATGTGTGGTGAGTAAGTATCGGATATTTGATTGCTTTAAATTTTCAAAGAATTGATACACGTCTTTTTGACTAAAATGAATTAAAAGATCACGACATAATAGTAAATCGGCGTCCCCTAAATCATCACGCAAACAATCCTTTTTTAAGAATAGTTTTTTATCGTTACCGAAACGCACATTATTTTTGTTAATGATATCCTCAACAATATCAATCCCTATATAGCTTTTAAAATCATAGTTCAAATGCTGCATCCAATTATAATCTCCGCAAGGAAGATCAATAATAGTTTGAATTTTATACTTTTCTAATAACGCAGGTAATATATCAAGAAGAACTTGTGTTTCGGAAAGATCAGAGCCCTGCCCTGAAACGCTTTCGACGCCATTCCATGTATTATTTTTATATATGCCATTAAATAGACTCTCATGCGTTTTACGCCGCAAAGCAAATGCTTGCAGATAACTTTTTGCACTACGTATTGGCTTTTGAATGCCTGTTTTTTTAACCAGCGGTTTAATTTTATGATGCCATAAGGACATAGATTTACACCTCTTTATAGGAAGATTTTAATGGCTTTTGAAAATGAACCTCAAGAATAGAAATATCCCCTTCATACTGTTTTAGCATATCTTTATGGAGATTGTTATTGAGGCTTCTTTTTTTACGCTTGGTTTTATTCAAAGACAATCTTATTTTTTTGGGTAGTATTAATTTTATTACTGATTTTAAAATTTTTAATATTTTATTATTACTAAAAATAAATCTCTGTAGCCATATATATCGCACTGCAGATGCCTCATTCTCACGCCTAAAATCAATTTGGCACATTGTATCGAAAGATAAAAAATTCAAAACTTTTAAATATTCAACTTGCGGGTCTGCTCCCATATCATCGAGTAATATTGTAAGTAATTGATCATGAGGCACAAGATTTTTAATATTATTAAGATGTCTACCTAAGGCGCCGATTTGACTATAATGAAGGAGCTGCGGATCTTTGGATAAAGGGGGAATATTTTGGCCTTTTTGACGTTTATCTTGCAGATACCAAGCCACTTCAAAGTCTTTTCGATCCTCTTCTAAATTGACAAGTAATTGTCCATGATAAGAAATAATCATATCAATCGGGTGGCGGAGCATAAAAATAAACTTGGCCTTTGGATTAAAATCTAAAATTTCCTGAATGCTCTGAGGGTAAAATCCATAAAGAACAGACGCTTCACCACAAATCTGCCTCGCTTGCGCGTCTTTGAATAAATCTAAATAGCTTTCTTCACTTCTTATACGGCAATATCTATCTGATAAATTTTGTGCAAAATAATGAGGCTCTTTTGACTCAGGCATAAAAATACCTGGATGTTGCTTCAACCAACTATATAATGTCGTTGTGCCGCATTTTGGCGCCCCAATTATAAAAAAATCAGGCTTATTACGCGGCATAGTTTTGTTCTCTTATGCCGTTTAGGGTTTCATACAAATCCATAAGCATTGTTACATTGTGCTGAATGTTAAAAGGAGAAGATTCAATTTGCGCGAGTGCACGACCCCTATCAATTCCAGTCGTCTGTAAGCGTTCTAAAATTATTTTCTCCCAATTATCTTCATTATTGTCTAAAGGTAAAAACTCAACCGCCCCTTCAACAACCTCAACCTCATACGGCAATGTATCAGACACTAAACAACGAAGGCCTGCGGCCTGCGCCTCAACAACTGCAAGGCCAAGCCCCTCAAACAAGGAAGGAAAAACAAATAAATCCATGGCCGACAAGACATTAGAAATATCGCCACGCGTCCCAGTAAAAGTCACGCGTCCCTCTAATCCAGACGTCCGCACTTTATCAATCATGCGCTCTTTTAAAGGACCATCGCCTACAAGAAGGAGATGAAGGCGCATATTTTTCTTCGACAAAGTAATAAAGCGATCAATTAGAAATTCATGATTTTTTTCAAAATGAAACCCGCCAACATGTCCAATCACATCAGCTTTTTCAGGAATGCCCAATTCTGTACGGATTTCTTTTTTAGATTTCATTTTTTTAAAAGGCTCTAAATCAATGCCGCAATACATAACATTCCACCGGGGATCATTTTTCCATTTATCGCCAAACAGAGATTTGGCGGCATCGCCACTGGCCGCCAGTCCGTAAGTTGCTGTTTTTGAGAGAACTTTTTTCATGCTCTTAATGTAAAGCTGTTTCAAAAAAGATTTATCGCGTGTCGCTTTGCGCCTATCCGTATGACTATGGACAATACGCACAGGAACATTTGCTCTTGCGGCCTGCATTAAAACGAGGCCGCTTAATGTATAAGGATGTGCATGAACGATATCATAATTATTTTTCTCCAAAACCTCTTTAAGGCCTCTCAAGAAAGCTCCCTTATTACTCGGGTGCGGACAGGCCAATAAATTACCGCCTAGCGCTTTTATTTCTTTGTCATAAAATCCTTCTTCGTCCTTGATTGTTAAAAAATCAAGCTGAAAACGGTTGCGATCGATACGGCGCAGTACATTCATGAGCCAAGTTTCAGTTCCCCGCGCATGCATAGTGAAGGCTACGTGCAAAATTCTGAGGGGTCTTTGGGATGGTTTCCCATCTGGGCTATTTTTATCTTGGGTCATTATGATACAACTTATTCCACTATGAGCGATTTACAAAAATCTATTTGTTATCTTATTTGCGTCTATAACGATCAGCAAGGATTAGAATCAACCCTTCGTTCTGTTTTTAGAGACGCGCCGCTCGCCGATATTCTGATTGTGGATGATGGGAGCACACCACCTATGGTTATCCCTGATGCACCTAAAGGTTACAGAATTCTGCATTTACCACTAGAGCGTAATATTGGCCTTATTGGGGCGTTAAATGCAGGTATAAAATATATTATTGAAAAAGATTATATTTATACCGCCCGTCTTGATGCTGGAGATACCGTTAATGAAGGACGTTTAAAAGCGCAATTCGAGTACCTCGAAAAGCATCCGAGCATTGGGATTGTTGGCACGCAAGTTCGCGCCTTTGACAAGAAGACTGGCGAAACCCTATTCCATTTCAACAACCCAACCCACCCCAAAGTTGTTAGTCGCCGCCTTAAGGTAAAAAACTGCCTTGCCCACCCTTCGGTTATGATACGGACACAGGCATTTGCAATTTCTGGCCCTTATGATCCCTCTTATAAATATGCCGAAGATTATGAAATGTGGCGACGCATTGAAAAGTTTTTTGGTGCAGCAAATTTAAAGCAAACCTATGTGAACAAAGAAATTTCTCCACATCAAATGACTGCGCTTAATCGTAAAGGAAGCACGCTTTCTAAACTAAGAGCGCAGATTAAATATTTCAAATTTTTTAATCTCTGGTGCTGGATCGGCGTTTTACGCTCTCTTATTGCCCTTATCATCCCGCGCAAGCTTTGGAAAATTTTGCGCTCTAACTTATCGATAGCTAAATGACACTTCCCAATTTCATCGGATTAGGTGTACAAAAAGGAGGCACATCGTGGCTTCACGCTCAGCTCGCAGAACACCCCGAGGTTTACGTGCCTCAATCACGAAAAGAAATTCATTATTTTGATTGGTATTTCGAGCGCGGTATTAATTGGTATCAAAAATGGTTTCCAAAAGATGCTTCCAAATATAAAGCAGTGGGAGAAATAACACCTGAATATTTATATTTTGAAGATGTCCTCCCCCGTATCAAACAAACAGTGCCCGATGCCAAATTTATTATAATCTTGCGTCATCCCGTCAAACGCGCCTTTTCTCATTATCAGATGATTTTCCAAAGTGGTGATGGTTTTAACTACAAAGATTTTAATGATTTCATGGAAAATCACCCCCATGGCTTTAAGCGCGGCCTTTATGCCAGTCAGATCCAACGCTGGTTTGAGGCTTTTAATCCTGATAAATTTCTTATTCTTTATTCTGAGGAACTTTCGTCGAGCGACTATGAAACAAAGGAAACATTTAAAAAGATAGGCCTGTTTTTAGATATTAACCCAGATTTATTCAATTTAAAAAATGCACAAAAACGTGTTGGAAAAGCACGTTCTATACCCAAAAATCCTAAATTAATGAAATTCGCACAAACCGTTCGTCAAAAACTAAGGGATTGGGACCTTGATACAATCGCTTATGGCTTGAAAAAAATAGGAATTACCCGGCAGCTTTTAGTCAGCAAAAAATCAATGCCCGTTTTATCTACTGAAGATAATGAAAAATGGATGAAAGCTTATAGCGATGATATTCGGCAATTAGAAAAATTACTTAACCGCTCGTTTTCTAATTGGACCTAATGCTGTGCATTGAAGGCCTGTCATTTTAAAAGTCAGATAAGATAAAATCATATTCCAAATAATAATACTTGTTGCCGTTGCAATAGCAGCCCCCTCAATACCCATTTGAGGCACTAAAATATAATTAAGAGATACGTTTATAATAACTGCTATAATAACTGTATAAGCGACTTGTTTCTCATAGCCTGTCAGTGCCATAACTTGGCCAACTTGTCCCATCATCACACTAAATAAATTGGCAAAAACCAATATAATAAGTGTAGTCGTAGCGGTAGTATAAATATCGCCAAAAGCAATACTTAATATTTCATCAGGAAAAATAAATAAACAAAGCGCAACTGGTATAGTAAGCACAAAAACAACCCGACTTGAAAGCGTTAAAATATATTGTAATTGGGCTAATTTACCTTGTGTATATAAACCTGATATACGGGGGGCGAGAGCATTATTCAGCGCAAATAAAAAGAAAGGGACAAAGGCAGCAAGGCGTGAAGCAACCTTATAGAATCCAGCCGCCTCCTCACCCGCAAGCGCACCCACCATAATGATATCAACATGCATATTGGCGATAACAAGGCCCACTGCAAGAATAAACGGAATGGCACTTTTGATCCAGGTCTTATGATCATAAGTTGCTTTTACCTTTAAGGGCTTAGAGCGGAGCAAACTAAAAATTATAAACAGGATAGCTGTCGCAATAAGACTTAATATATGAAATACAAGTACACCTTGGAGGGTTAAACCCTCGCCTGAAATATATATTAGGCCTATTAAAACGATAAACAAAAATGGTTGCATCAAAAACTCAAAAAAACGCCCAATGATAACTTTTTTAAACCCCCTATAATAAGCGCCATAAAAAAGAAGTATAGAATTTAAAAACAGGACAGATGCGCCAAGCTGATAAAATTTAGCATCCTCCTGCCAAATACTTGGGGCAATAAAAAAAACTATATTCGAAAGAATAATCGCCCCACCAAAAACCCAGAGCATTGAAAAATTTAAAACACCTTTTAACCGTGCCGTATCCTCAGCAGCGTCATATTGAGAAATATTGCGGATAATAAATGTTAAAAACCCACCAGTAATTGGTAAGGCTAACAAAACCGTAATAGATATGATAACCGAGTAAAGCCCAAACTCTTCAGGGGTCATTAAACGTGTCAGCAGAACGAGAATGCCAAATAACAAGACTTGGTTAACAACATTTAGAGCAAAAGTTCCAATGGCGCCTTTTGTAATATTATGCCCGAGTAAGCTTTTTATCTTTTCTTTTAAAGCCATTTTAACGCGGTATCAAAAACCAATAACGCCCCTGTGATTTCATTTTTCCAGCCATATATTCGGCCTCTGCACCATAACCCCAGAAAAAATCACCACGCACAGGGCCACGTATTGCCCCGCCTGTGTCTTGAGTCACCATAAGGCGTTGCAGATTAGGCTCATCCGGTTTAGGGTTTTCCAAATCAACCCAAACCGGCATACCATAAGGAATAAGAGATTGGTCAATCGCCAAAGAGCGCTGCGCCGTTAAAGAAACACCTTGCCCGCCTACGGGCCCATCTCCATCGAGTTTTCTAAAGAAAACATAGGATTTATTTGTTTCCATGACTTCTTGAGCCTGCTCAGGATTGGCCTCTAACCACGCCTGTATGGATTGCATTGAAACATCACGCTGCGTTAAATGCCCGCGCTTAACGAGCTCTTTACCAATCGCATAATAAGGATGGCCATTTTGTCCCGCATATCCTACGCGCATGATGCTTCCATCATCCATAGTGACCATACCAGAGCCTTGTATTTGTATAAAAAACGCATCAACAGGGCTATCAACCCATACGAGCACTTTTTCCTGAGACTTGGGTAGTTTGCCCGCGGTTATTTCGGCATGAGTTTCATAGGGTTTTAAATTGCCATTTTGCACGCGCCCTGCAATGCGCTGCCCTTTAAGTTCCTCACGAAAATCACCTAGCTGCACCATAACCAAATCATCGGGACGTGCACGTAGGGGGTATTGGTATTTTCCACCGCGTTTCATAGAGCCTTTAAGCGCAGATTCATAATAGCCCGTAAAAAGACCCTTTGGATCACTACCACCCAAAGCTACGTAGGGGATGAAATTTTGTTCAAAAAAGGCACGAATTTCTAAAGCGTTATTCGAATCTATTTTTTCAAATTTACGGCACATAATTTGCCATGATTGGTTTTTACCAAATATTTCTTTTTTACCAAAAGAGTCTTGTGATCCTCGTTTTAAAATTGGGGCGCATGATTTATTGTAAGCAACAGCAAAATCTTTAAAGTTATCAGCATTCCAATTTGGTAAATCTGAAAAAGAAGCTTGCTTAATATTTAAGGATTTAGGCGGTGCAGATATCGTTTTTTCTTGTGTTTGCGCACAAGCACTCAAGAATAAAACAGCAAAAAGTGGAAGAAGCTTTTTATTCATCTTATGTCGCATCCGGCATTGGGCTTTGACCTTCTTCTTCGCCACCCTCACGGGTTTCATAGACCCGCCACGCAGGATCATCTGAGTTCATTTCACGGCCAAATACCCAAACATCCCGCATCTCTGTAACCTTATCAGGATCTCCAGAAATAATTTTACCTTCCTTATCACGAATAACGCATGTTTCATCTGCGGTAAAACGTACAGCGAGGTAAATAATATTTTCTTTTGTTGTCACTTCTGTAATGTCGACTTTGCGCACAGCATGAATATCTGTTTGAACAGTTTCTCCTGTTTTTTCACGTTCATCAATAGCGTGCTCAAAAGATTTGTAAACACTCGGCGCTAGCAAATCTTCCAGCGTTTCTTTATCACCTTCTGAGAAAGCTTCAACAATCATAGGAAACGCAAATTTAGCGCCCTCAACAAAATGCCCAAGATCGAGCTTTTTGTCTTTTTTGATCAAATCTTCAAGACGATTTTCTGTAGTTTTATTTTCAATTGTCGCATAGCGCGGCAAATTAAAAAAGCTTTGCACACTATTACCAAGTGGGACGACGCTTGCCTCTTTTAGCTCGTGTGATTGCATCACTTTTTCAAGGCGCTCTTTCTCCTCTTCGGTAAAGATTGACGTTTTTTTAGAGCCCGCATCTTCGTCATGCGTTCCAAGAATGCTACGCAACCAAAAAATTAAACCTGCAGCTATAAGTGCAAAAAGAAGAATGTCCACTGACACAATATATTTCCTTTATCGTAATAATATAAAAAGACGGCTTTATAAGAGAATTCTGAGCTTTATTTTATAACCCATGCTCGCTATAAACCTTATAAAGCAGTTTGCACTCAGTTTAAAGACGCAAGGGCTGAAATACACTAAAAACAACACAAATCTGGTCTTAAAAATTTTTAATCATGCTGTTCTTTGTCTTATTTCTGATTATCCCAATCGCTGAGGTCGCCGTATTTGCAGCGGCGGGTGATGAAATTGGCATCTTGAATACATTATTATTATGTGTTTTGACAGCTATTATTGGGGGCTATTTGGTTCGAAAACAAGGCCTTGCGACCTTGCTTAGAAGCCAAGAAAATATGCGAAACGGTGTTTTACCAATAGATGAAATTCTTGATGGGCTATGTATTATAGTGGCAGGAATTATGCTCTGCACGCCGGGCTTTGTAACTGATACTATCGGGTTTTTACTATTAATCCCAATAATACGTACGTTTGTGAAAACATTTTTAATACGTACAGGTAAATTCTCAATACAAGGGGCCTCTGCGCGAACCACCCATTCAAATCCTTCCGCCCCTCATGATGCGATAGAAGGGCAATATGAGCGCATAGACCCAAAAAACAAAAATTAAACATATAATCCATTGATAATATTGTATAAAAAGGAAAAATAATGACTGATAAGAAAGAAGCCAGCCCAGAAAATATAGGCCAAGTCGCCAATACCCCTATCGTGATTCATGCTCAATATATGAAAGATCTCTCTTTTGAAAACCCTCACGCTCCACAGACTTTTCAGGGACAGGGTGGCAATCCAGAAATGGATATGAATATTGAAATAGACGTACAGAAACTTGAGGATGACAGAAAATCAGAGCTTTATGAGGTTATTTTAAAAATAAATGCGTCCGCAAAACGTGCCGACCAAACGCTTTTTATCGTTGAGCTGGCTTATGCTGCGCTGGTATCTGTTAACGCTGATGAGAAACACCATCATCCGCTTTTATTTGTAGAAGTGCCGCACACGATCTTCCCTTATGCACGCCAAATCATTGCCGATTCAACACAAGGGGGCGGTTATATCCCTCTTTTACTTAATCCAGTTGATTTCAAATCAATGTACTTGCAGCGCTTTGCTGATAAAACGGAAAAATCCGCCAAATCACAAAACAAATAATTTAATTGAATCAAGCAGTTATTAAGATATACTCGTAGGGGTAGCCAATTTGGTTACCCCTTTTTGGTTTTAGCGTTCTGCTATGTAATCCACTACTCAATCACCACACGCGTCCTTTGACAGGAATAATCAAAATATCCTTTTAATATCAAGAGTCTATTCCTTTAAAAGATGCCTCAAATTTATAAATTCTTAAGTGTTTCTATTCGATAATGGAAAGATAGGGAATTTGTAAGCAAACAATAAATCGTGATCTTTCCTTAAGAAAGGGAGCGATGGCAGGGCAAGCGTATCGTATGATACTCAAACATAAAAATTATGCGCACCATTCGGTTTTAGATAAAAATCTAAAGCAGAGCGGTAATGTGTTTCTTGCGCTTTTTGGCGCAGTTGCTGTGGTTGGTCTTATCGGCGGTACTGCCGCAGGAATCATGAAAGGCCCAATGAAGGCTATGTCTGATGTTAGCGCGCGCGCCAAATCAGAAAATGAAATCATGGCCAATACTAAAATGGCTGTTATGGCGATTGCAAATATCGACAAAGTTAATCCCGGCATAAACAAAGATTGTGATAATGATGGCATTATAGAAGCGTATCCATATTCAGCGGCGCGCATTGATACCGTAGGGCCAGCGCCCATTGGTGGTGGGTATTTACCAAGTGAAATTGATACAACGCGCTGGATTGACGCTTGGGGTAATTCATACACCTATTGTGTATGGGATCATGGGACATTAATTGATGACGCCTCGTGCGGTGGCGCAGGACAAAATCGTCTGCAGGGATTTGATACAGGCACATACCCACCCGCAGATGTGAACAAACAAACTTTTATCGCAATTTTATCAGCTGGCCCTAACCGCCGTTATGAGACAAGCTGTCAGGACTGGTCTGCCGCTGATGCCAATGCCAATGGTGTTTTAGGGGATAGTGGCGACACCTCTCTCGTTTTAAAACCCAATGGTTCTGATGATATTGTCATGAGCTATACCTACGCCGAAGCCGCGATGGCGACATCCAGCAATTGGCGCATTGCATCGGGCACAACCGATACCGCCGAAATCCCTGAAGAAGATATCGAAGTTGGCGGTAACACCAGTTTAGGCGAAGGGGTTAAAACAACAATTGCAGGCGGTGTTGAGGTATTAGGCGGTTTAAAACTCGCCACCGATCCAGGTGATGACACCATGACAGGCGCCTGCAACCCTGCCAATGATCAGGCGCTTAGAATTAACACTGGCGGCAGTATTGATGTTTTAGAAATCTGCGCTTCTGGTCTCTGGCAACCCGTGAGCAGCACCTCCGTCTCGGCGCAAGGCTGCGCTATTGAAACAATCAATATTGCCAATAGTGGTAGCGCATGGATACAAAATGGAACTAGGCTTTACAAACCACAAACAATGGCTATTAAAGATAACTATGCTTATGTCGTTTCAGAGTTATCAGATAGTTTGACAGTTATTGATATCTCCAACCCTCTTGCTCCCGTTATTGCGAATAGCGGTAACGCATGGATTCAAAGTGCCACGCGGCTAGACGGAGCAAAAGGAATAGCCATAAAAGGAAACTATGCCTATGTTACAGCATCGAGGTTGGATGCCATAACGGTTATTGATATCTCCAACCCTCTTGTTCCCGTTATCGCTAATAGTGGTAACGCATGGGTTCAAGATGCAACAAAACTTGATAGTCCAAACCGGATCGCAATTTCTGGCAACTATGCCTATGTTGCATCTTATAATAGTGATAGCTTAACAGTTATTGACATCTCTAACCCCCTTGTTCCTGTTATCGCAAATAGTGGCAACGCATGGGTACAAGATGCAGTTAAATTAAATGGAGCGATAAATTTAAAAATTTCGGGTAACTATGCTTATGTTGCAGCAAACATAGGTAATGCAATCACAATTATTGATATTTCAAACCCTCTCGCCCCATCTATTGCCAATGGGGGCAACGCATGGATACAAGATGCAACAAAGCTAGATGGCATAAAAGGAATATCAATAAAAGGAAACTACGCATATGCCAGCGCAACTGATGCGAACGCAATCACTGTTATTGACATCTCTAACCCTCTTGTTCCCGTTATTGCCAAAGGGGGCAACGCATGGATACAAGATGCAACTAAACTAAATAGCCCTCACTATAGCTATATCTACGGCGACTACCTATATGTCCCCTCTCTAAGCGGGAATTCACTAACCATAGTTAATCTGAAAAATCCGATAGAACCTGTAATAGCAAATAGCGCCAACGCATGGGTACAAGATGCTGTCAAACTTAATGGTGCCTATCAGGCTTTTGGAAACGGACGTTATGCCTATATCACATCAGAAATCGGTGACTCATTCACAGTCATCGACCTCAATTGCGACCCAGAGCGTGAGGAAGCATTATCAGGATATGATGTAGGATATGACGCCAAATATGCAAACTGCATCGCTGGTAATAATGGCCCCGCCGCCTTACAAGCACGACTTCCTATAGCTGGCTTAGAATCTGTCTATTCTGATAAAGAATATATTTATACCACGAGCAGTAACGGCATAACAAAAGCTTTATCGTTTGATGGCTATACATTAACAGAAATTGCAGACTATACTGTAAGTGGAGGGAGTGCTGCACATGGTATTTGGGGAGATGGAAAATATATCTTCGTTTCGCGCGGAAACGTTTTAACAGCCCTTATTTTTGATGGAACAAGCTTTTCAGAAATTAATACAATTACTTTAGGCTCACAAATTTATAATTTATGGGACGATGGGGAGTATTTATATGTCTCTAATAATTTCGTTGGGATGCATGCTCTTCGTTTTGACGGTAACACCTTCACATTGCTAGCGACGGCGCCTTCTTTTAGCTTCAAAGTATGGGGTGACGAAAAATATATTTTCAATACGCATTTTAGTGGAAATATAGACGCATATACTTTCGATGGAAACTCCTTTAACTTAGAGGCTACAATCAATGTAGGCTCTAATAGAGATATTTTCTCAAATGGCGAATATATCTTTGCAGCAACTGGTGGTAATTCAATTAAGGCATATTCTTTTGATGGTACTTCTTTTTCTGAAGTTGCTTCAAGGGGAGGCATAAGCATTGCTTACAATATTACGGGAGATGGTCGATATCTCTATTTAGCAGGAAACGAACAAACGCATATTTATTCGTTTGATGGAGAGGAATTTACTGAACATCAACGTTTTGGCTTAGATGGTGCAGAACAAATGAAAATTTTTCATGATGGAAGCACGCTTTTAGTGCCCACAAGCACTGAACTATATGCTTTTACAGGATTTGAATGTACCAAAGCGGGATTAAAGACTTCTGCAAATGCTATCGCAAAAGATTATAATACGAACCAATTTATTACCCAAAGCAATGATACAGGGCTTGTTGCAGAAACTTACGGTACAAGCATATTACTCGATAGCGGTGAATTTGGGGATGAGGCAGGCGTTGCGTTTAACGTTAGCTCTGTTTTAGGGGATAACGAAATACCCTCAGCCACAATTACAGCCATACGCAAAAGTGAGCTTGATGATGCCACCGCGCTTATCTTTAAAACGCAAGACGATGACAACAAACTAAAAACCCGTATGGCCATTGATTCAAATGGCAATCTGGGGCTTAACACCTCTCTCCCCTATGATGTTTCGGCCAATATACAAATAGGTGACATTGCATCAAATGATACAAAATACTTTAATCCCGAAATTGGAAACTGTAGCACTAACAATAGTGGCCCTTTCAGTGAATTAGTAACCACAAATGGCGCGGCATTAACAGGGGCTTCGGATATATGGACAGATGACAAATATGTTTATGTTGCAAGGGGGGCAGAGGGATTTTTTATCTATACCTTTGATGGTGTAACATTTTCAGAAGTAGCCTCTGATGTTTCTTTTAATGCAACTTCAATTATAAAACATGGGGCGTATCTCTATGTTGGAGGTTCGGGTGTAAATGGATTAAGAGTTTATTCCTTTGATGGAACAACTTTAACAGCAATTAATACTATTGGAGGAATTCCGAATATTACAGATATTGTTCATGATGGTGAATTTATTTATACCACTTCATACACAACACCTGGACAACTTATTGCTTTTAGCTTCGATGGAACAACCCTCACAGAGCGCGGAAGATATAATGACGGCATTCGTAATTCCTTGCGAGGAATTGTTCTACACAATGGTTACATAGTGACAGGGTACGTTAACAGTAACGATGTTGTCGCGTTTACTTTTGATGGCACGAAGTTCACAGAAAAAGCAGTCTATACGGCCTTTCAACCCAACGGTTTTTGGAGCGATCAAAAAAACATATATGTTGCCAATACTTTTCAGGGCCTTGATGTTTTAACATTAGAAAACGACTCCTTTTCACTTGTTTATGATGGCCCTGCAAGTACACCAAGGGCACAACATGTATGGAGTGATGGCGTTAGTGTCTATGCGAATAACGACGCAACCGGCACTATTGGGGCCTATACATTTGATGGCACTACTCTCACTTTACAAAGCTCTATCGCTGGAGCGGGTTATATTTGGGGCGATGGGAATTATATTTATACTGCCTCACCAGCGGGTGGCGTTAGGGTTTATTCTGGATTTGAGTGTACCAAAACGAAAGAATGGCTCGGCCCTGATCAGGGGCTTTTAGCGAGCGATCCTGAAATTTTAGGATTTAACCCAGATGCTTCCAACTGTACAGTGAATGAAAGTGGGCCAGGATATTTAGTGGATAGCATAGCAATCCCAAATGGCTTTACAGGTATTTGGGCAGATAATGACTATGTTTACACCCAGCGCGCTGGCTTGAGAGCCTATTCTTTTGACGGTGAAAAACTTGAGCTAAAATCAACTTTTGCATCAGCCGAGACTCTCAATACTTTATTATGGGGTGATGAAAGCTATATTTATGCTGGCGCATTTGGCGCTTACACTTTTAACGAAGAGACTTTCACACAAATAGACACCATCAATACCTCTTCCCAAGCTGGTGCTGCATGGAGTGATGGGCAATATATTTATATAGCGAATAATACTAATGGTATTAGAGTGATGGGCTTTGATGGAACAACGTTATCTTTTATTGCGAGCGACCCCGAACCTGTACCTTATTCTGGTGCAGGCAGCATAACAGGGGACGGGACTTATATTTATGTTAGTGATGAATCGCAGGGAATACATGCTTACACTTTCAATGGAAGCGCCCTTACAAGAGTAGGAACCTTCGACACTCCTGATTATGCTCGCGGAGTACACTGGGCCAACGGCTATATCTTTGTCGCTGATGGGAACTTTTTAAGAGCATATAGTTTTGATGGAAGCAATTTTACAAGCCATGGATCATATGACATTCCTGGCCTAACTTATGATGTCTTTGCTGATGGGTTATATGTTTACGCAACTGGATCAAACGGCATCACAGTTCTTACATTTAATGGCACAGCTTTTTCTTTTGTTGAAACCCTCCCTACAAACGTTGGCCCACGAGGCGTTTGGGGTAATGGAAAATATATTTTCACAACAGACAGTTCACGCCTTTACATGTTCGGCGGATATGGCTGCCTTGAAACCGCCGAGAGTGTTAAAGGCGCAATTGGTTATTTCGGCCTTGAATCTGAAACTAATCCTAAGCTTAATATTCTCTACTCAACTGGCCTTGATATCAAAGGGACAAATATAAGTGGCGACACCCAAACAGATATCCTGAATATTGACGCAAACGGTACAACAACAATTAGCCAAAATAATCTTAATATACAAGACGAGGCGGCGGCGTTTAACTTCCTCACCAATTCGAACAATAATATTTTTAACACCCTTGAGATAAATCGTTATAGGGGGGATTCCGATGCAGGCACAATCGTCCAAAATGGTGATTTAATCGGCGGCCTTATATGGGGCGGATATAGCGGAGACGCTACAGATCCCACAGACCACGCCGCCATTTACGCCAAAGTAAACGGCAGCGTTTCGCCTAATAACATTCCGCTCGACCTTATTCTCAGCACAGATAGCGCAGGTAGTGCTCTGAATTCATCTGATATTACAATTTCCTCAACGGGCAATATCGGTATTAATACAGATAACCCCGCATGGCCACTTCATTCAAATGGCCGTATTTCCGTCGATGAGGGTTTTCGCGTAGGATTTGATAGCGACTGTTCAACGGGGCGTGATTTAGCCTTCCTGCGATATAATGGCGCGACATTATCGCTGGAGCATTGCGGCGGCGATGGCAATTGGAGTCATATATCACAGCCCATTCGTGAGTTCGCAAAAATAGATCCAACAGCGCCAAATTGCCTTAAAAACAACGGCGGCCCTTTCCAGGAAATCGCAAGTGATGGATCAAAACGCTACAACAGTATTACCTCAGATGGAACATATTACTACTATGGATCATCCGATGCCGTATTGGGAAACACGCTTGTCGCCGCAACATTTAACGGCACCAGTTTTGACGAAATTCATGTTTTTGATTTTGATGGGAATGTAACAGGAATTATTGCAAAAAATGGATATTTATATGTCGGAGCCCAATGGAGAGGAATACAGATTTTTACGTTTAATGGATCAACGCTGACACAAATTGATATCGATAGCACTTACTTTGCAAATAATATTTTTGTAACCGATGACTATATATTTACGATAGGGGATGAAGGTCCGGGTATTCGGTATCTTCGTGCCTCCAGATTCAACGGAACAACCATTACAAATATTGCTGGCATAACGATAGACAGAGCTGCGGGGGTTACATTTGATGGCACTTATCTCCATGTTGCCCAATCTGATAGTGGTTTATACGCCTACAGCTTTGATGGAACAACCTTTACCCAAATTGCAGATTATGAAGGGGGCGCAGGATCGGGCGGCGGCAATAGAAAACAGCATATTCAATATGTGAATGGCTATATATTTTTATCCGAGGAATTTTCGGGCATAACAATGCTCAGCTTTAACGGCACAAACTATACTGAACTGGACACTTATAACTCCTGGGGGTTTTTAGGGGCTGGGCCACAGGCCGCGGGATATGTCTGGTCTGATGGTATATATTATTACACTGAAACAAGTGCCTATGGCGGCGCATCAACAGAGCGTGATTTTATCCATGCCTTTACGTTCGATGGCACTACCTTAACACCTTATGCCCATATTCAAAAAACCGTTAACTCTAGCGACTCCAGACAAGGGCGTTTAAACGGTTACGGCTCTTTCATTTTCGATTCAACGGGTAATGCTGGCATGAATGTCTTTGCAGGGTTTGAATGCCTCGTCGCCGATAACCCCGGCGAACAAATCATCGATTGGACAGGCGCGCAAGCGACAGAAATTAAAGTTATCTCTAGTGATGGGGCAACAAACGATTTTTTTGGAGCTAGTACTATAGGATTAAGTGGATCCTATGCCCTTATTTCAGCACGAGCAGATGATGATAATGGGGACTCTTCTGGCTCAGTATATGTGTATGATATAAAAACAGGAGCAGAGATTCATAAACTTACTGCGACTGATGGCGAAGCATTTGATTTTTTTGGATATGCCGTGGCCCTCGATGGATCTAATGCTCTTGTTTCAGCAAGACAGGATGACGATATGGGTTCTAACTCTGGATCTGCCTATATTTTTGACGTTTTAACAGGTGACCAGAGACATAAATTACTAGCTAGTGACGGCCTTAGTAATGATTTTTTTGGAGATTCAGTTGCATTAAGTGGTAATTATGCTGCTATTGGCGCTGGCGGCGATGATAATTCTAATGGAAATTCAGCAGGGGCCGTTTATATTTTTAATACTATAACAGGAGAGCAAATTCATAAATTATTAGCAAAAGACGGTGCTAATGTTGATTTATTTGGACATTCTATTTCGCTTTATGGTGATTATGCTGTGATAGGAGCGCCTTATGATGATGATATTGGAGCAGCTTCTGGATCTGCCTATATTTTTAACATTAAAACTGGCGAGCAAATTCATAAGCTAATTGCTAATGATGGGGCACCAGATGATAGGTTTGGATATGCTGTTAGCATTAATGGAAAATATGCAATCGCTGGAGCTTATTGGCATGATCATAACGGAATAATTAATGCAGGTGCAGCTTACATTTTTGATATTATCACAGGCGCTCAAGTACAAAAACTTATTGCAGATGATGCAATTGCTAATGCAGTTTTTGGCCAAAATGTCTCTATCAGTGGGGAATACGCAGTCGTTGGTGCACCAAGTGATAATCAAAATGGCAGTGGCTCTGGCTCAATATACATATTTGACATAGCTTCAGGTGAGCAAATTAAAAAACTTACGGCAAGTGATGGGGCTCCAAGTGACTCATATGGGACAAGTATCCAGATTGAAAATTCTACAATCATTGTAGGGGCTCTCCGGGGAAACGGAAACGTATCTGATAGTGGCTCTGCCTATATCTATCGTGGAAATTGGGATGAGCGATTTAGAGCCGAAACAGCGTGCTTCCCTGATCCGATGTTCTTTGATGATATTTCTGGTGCCATTTCAAACACGGACATCACAACGCAGACCATTACCGTTAAAGGATTTGTCAATGGATGTCCGCTCAGCCTGTCTTCCGAAAGTGGGACAATAGATATCATCAAAAATACTGTATCCGTCGGCGCATCACAAACAACAGTCAATAGCGGCGATACAATCCAACTTCAAATTCGCGCCTCTGCGACAGCCGGCGCAAGCTTTAATAACATTTTAACATTAGGGGATGAGCGCGCCATGTTCTCTGTGACAACGGCGCCATAGTAACATAAGGAAAACAAATTTGATTTTTAAATGGCATAAAAAACGTAAACAAAGGCCCTCAGAATCTGGAAACATGATTCTGGCGATCTTTGGCGCCGTTGCCATTGTGGGGACACTTGGCGCGGGGACAGCTATTATTGTAAACGGCCCTGTAAAAATTATGGCCAATGTTAATCAAACGTCGCAAACAGAAAGCCAGCTTATGGTGGCCTCAAAAATGATTATGCTTGATGTTGGCAATCAAACCTTGGGCAATGATTGCGACAATGACCGTATCACAGAGCCACGTGAGTGGCGCGACGCCGCAGGCGCAGGACCCGATGGCGTAGCAGGGTCAGATGGTGGTGGCTTTTTGCCTAACGCAATTGGGGCATCAAAACGCGATGCATGGGGAACGCAATACGGGTATTGCGTATGGGATCATGGCGCGCTCATTGATGATGCTGGTTGCACCAGCTCTGGCCCCCAACGCCGTCTGAAAGGGCTGAACTCCATAGACCACCCTGTCGTTGCAATTATTTCCGCGGGGCGAAACGGCATATTTGAAACAGGCTGTTTAAATTTTGATACTGCTGATACCAATAGTGACGGCGATATTAATGATGCCAATGAGGCTTTGATAACGCCTGCTGGCGATGACGTTGTCTCTATTTATTCCTATGCCGAAGCGGCGCAAGATAACCCAGGTCTTTGGCAGCTTGGCCTTAATGCAGATGGGGAATCTGTCGCGATTTTAGATCCCACAATTGATAGCGTACAATTTAACACCCCCAGCTCGCCATCAGGGCGCACATCCTTTGGCGGCAATTTGGAATTGCTCAGCACCGCTGGCGAAATCCCGGGCATGAATATCCCAACAGATGCCGCGCTTCCAACATGCGATTCGATGATGGATGGCGAAATACGCGTCAATACTGGCGGCGCTGAGCCGATTGCAGAAATTTGTAAAGACTATGGCAGTGGTTACGCATGGGAGCCCCTTGGCACAGGCGGCGCCAGTCTCTCTGCCACTATAGCAAACGCCATTGCTGACCCTGTGTTTGATGCCTCCAGAGGGAATTGTATTAAAAGCGAGACCGGCCCGTCAGAACTGATAGCAAGCGAAACCTCGCGTGCTTATAGTCGCGTTGTCACAAATGGGGAATTCATCTTTGCCGTTGGCACAAATGAAAATGTTTATGTTTATACTTTTGATGGACAAAATTTCACATTAAAAGATACAAAATTCTTAGGAGGATATGAAGCCTGGACGCATGACAATATTTTAGTAGGTGGTGAGAATAGCAGCACTAACGGCCTATCCCATTATAAAATTAATGAAAATGGGACTCTTACTGTCATACCCAACGCAGATGATACTGGAAATGCGTACGCTTTATGGGGCAGAGGAAATTATATCTTTGCTGCAAATAATACCAGAACAGACGTTTATTACTATGATGGAATAAGACTTAACAAGGTTGGGTCTGGCGGTGTTCCAGGTGGGGTCGGCTTGTGGGGTGATGATAAATACCTTTATAGTTTTAGCGGCAATATATTTGCTTCACAGTTTAATAAATCAAATTTTAAAATACTTGATACACAAACAAGCTTTAATTTTAATAGGGATTTTTCTGGTGATATAAATTTCTTTTATGCTGTTGATCAGGCGCGCGTTGCTTCATATAAATTTAATGGTAAAGATATTATTAGACTTAATAGTGATCCAACGCCGGGAAGTGCCTATAGTGTCTATTCAACAGGAACACATGTTTTTGTAAATGACTCTACTAAAATCCGTGTCTATAAGGTCAATTTATCAGGTATTTTAAGACTTGTTGAAATAATAGATATTGCCCCGGGGACAGATGGGAAAATATCTAGTGATGGCCGTTTCATTTACATACCAACCAATACCGGATTACATGCCTATGCTGGCTATACCTGTACCGAGGCAATCGTCCCCAGCGCACGCGAAGATTACATCGCGCAAATAACGGTCGAGCAACCCAGCGACGCTGGAACAACATTAGGGAGCGTTGGTTGGGCGCAAGGAAGTAATGGGTTTACGGGCACAGGCCTATCAATGACTGTCAAATCAAATGCCTCTGGTGGGTCGTTACCAAGCGCCTCTATTTTAGCAAGAAGAACAGGTGGCGGCGCAGAAACTGCCCTCTATTTTAATACCCGCGACCATGACGATAATTTTAATCAAACACTAAAAATCACGAGGGATGGCGGAGTTAAATTTAACGGGTCTGATAACTCTGATGCCAATATCCAAATTGGCGGCAGAGAACTCCCATGGAACACCGACTATCAAATGGGACTCATGACGGTAACAAACGATGGTATGGATCAAGGGGGATATTTTGGATTTGAAGGCGAAAGCGATGCATCAAATGTTATCTTATTCACCGATGAACTCAGCATTAAAAAAACAAATGTTACAGGGCAAAGCTTAATTGAATTTGTAAAATTTGAAGCAAGCTTGGCCACCAGCTTCTTTGGTGATTTACTTATTAAGGGTGAAAGCGTCAAAACAGCCCTTCGTAATAATTCATACTCCGCCGTCGCAGGCAATGGAGGCGTTATAGAATTTAAACGCAGCCGCGGATACAGAGGGACAGAGGAAGCTGTCGCCGATGGTGATATAGTTGGAAACATTACCATGCAAGCAAGTAACGGTGCCGGTCTTTTTGATGGCAAAGCCCAAATCAAAGCACAAGTTAACGGAGTTGTTAGCGCGGGTGATGTTCCCCTTGATGTTTCCCTTTCTGCTCCACAAGCAAGCTTTAACCCCGCCATGACAAACTGTAACTACGCCAATAACGGTCCTGCCGTTTTAAAAGGACAATTTGATACAAGTGGTGATGCACGCAGCGTTTTTAAATATGGTGAATACATATTTGTTTCTGATTGGAATCATGATCTCAAAGCCTACAGCTTCGATGGCAATCAATTTAGAGAATTGGATAATATTATACATTCTGGTACATCTGCACGCGTAACGGTTGATAAAAATGGCTATATATATTCTGCTTCTAGTGGGGGCGGGCTATTTGTCTATACATTTGATGGATCTAATTTTACTCTCGCTGGCAGTTCCAATGCTATTTTAAACATGTTTGGTGTTCATACAGATGATAATTATGTATATGGCGCCGCATCATCAAGTGGATTTGGGGTTTACAGCTTTGATGGGACAACTTTATCACTTCTTGCTAGTTCCGCAGTATCAGGCCCCCAAGAAATTTGGACTGACGAAAACTATATTTATGTTGCCTCGGGCACACGCGGTTTAGATGCCTTTACATTTGATGGTACAACATTAACATTAGTAGGAAATATAAATACTCCTGGCGCGGCTGATGATGTCTGGGGTGATGGCACGTATATTTACGTTGCAGATTCATCTGGTGGCCTAAGAGCCTATACCTTTGATGGAACGACTTTCAGTCTAGAAGGATTATTCAATGGCCTCGGAAGTGAAGAAGATGTCTGGGGTGATGGCCATTATATCTATACAGCCTCACAACCTAACGGAACTTATGTGCTAGAGTTTGATGGATCAGCATTTACTGAAATTGCTTTTATTCCAGCGACAGGCACGCCAAATTATATTTATGGTGATGGTAAATATATCTATATCGCAGAGAAAGAGGCAGGTATCTTGGCCTATGCTGGCTTTGAGTGTCAGAGTGAGATTCGCCTAAAAGAGTCCGGCGATGTTGGTATTAATAAAAAAGATCCCGAGGCCAAGCTTCATGTGGGTGGGCGTGTCCTCTCTACAAAAGGGATACGTGTTTCTAATGATACGGATTGTAACACACCTGAAGATGAGGGAACTATGCGGTATACTGGCAACCCCTCTGACCCTATTCAGGTATGTACTGAAGTAGCTGGCTGGGTGAGCTCCAACCTGAATAAACCTGCAGATCCTATCTTAATTGATTGCGATCCACTTCCATTTGATTTTAATAATATCCTTAATGCAACAGCGAGCACCGAATACACAACAAATGCCTTTATTGTGGGCGGTCTGCCCGATGGGCGTTCGTGCTACCTCACCGCCTCCAGCGATGCGGCGGGGTTAACCGTCAATCTGAACGGCGCCGATCAAGCAGGAACAATTGTCGCAGTCACAAATGGCGATGTCCTTAAAATAGAAGTTGATAGCGGCACAGGCGATGATTGCCTCAACACAACCATTTCCTTAGGCAGCCAAACCGACCAATTCACAATCGGCACAGGCTTTGGCTGTTATCCCAATGAGTTTTATCCAGAAGAAGGAAACTGCGTCAATAATAATAGTGGGGCACTGGCACTCGTTGATGTTGATAGTCCTGTTGGATTTGGATATGAAAATATTTGGACAGATGGGAACATTATATACCTTGTAAGCCAATCTAGCTTAGTAGCTTATGATTTTGACGGCACAACCTTAACAGCATTAGCTTCAGCGCCATCAAACGATGAATTTTTATCCGCATGGGGTGATGGAACTTATATTTATGTTGCAGATAGATTCTCAGGAATTGCAGCTTACAGCTTCAATGGGGTTTCTCTGGAATTAGAGGGTTCTTTTGTTGCAGTAGACGGAGCATTTGATATACACGGCGATGGCGCTTACATTTATGTTGCAGATTCTACCCACTTACGTGCTTTTTCTTTTAATGGATCCACATTCACGCTTGAAGATAGCTTTGCAACAGCTGGCTCTGAGAGAGTTAGGGCAATTAACGGATACATATTTGTGCAAGATGGCTCTACTTTACGCGCCTTAACTTTCAATGGCACGAGTTTCAGCAGCATATCCACTTATGCTGTGCCTTCTGGAAATATTAATGGAATATTTGAGGACAATAACTATATTTATATTGCTGAAGAAGGCAATGGGGTAAGGGCACTTTCATTTGATGGTACGACTTTCACCTCAGAGGGAACCTACAATACTGCAGGGAATGCATGGAAGGGATGGTCTGATGGAAGTCATATTTATGTTGCAGATTCCACGAATGGGGTTGTGGCATTAAGTTTTGATGGCACAACATTTTCATTAGAAAGTACATTTTCATCACCAAGTAATACCTTTGCTGTGATTGGTGATGGCACTTACATTTACGCCACGGATAACGACGATGGGCTTTATGCCCTCTCAGGCTTTGAATGTTTGGCGACGGATTAGAAGATAGGGATAAAAGATGATTAAAAAACAATACTCAAATCGGCGCTTTGCAGAAAAAGGAAATGTCTTTTTCACGCTTTTTGCTGCTGTGGGTGTTGTCGGCGCTATTGGTATTGGATCAATGACCCTCTTAAAAGGCCCTGTTCAAACAATGGTACGCAGTAACCAACAAACAGTCATTGATAATAAATCCGAACTCAATATGCGCGTCATGATTAACGATATTATCCAGTCTACACCAGATTGCGATGGCGACGGGACGATTGAGGCCGCGCAGTGGCAAACCCCGCTTGCGGGTGAGCCTATACCAGCGGGTGGCGGCCTATTCCCTGATGTCTATGGTACAAATATAACCGACCCGTGGGGCAATCGTTTTGGGTATTGTGTGTGGGATCACGGTACAATTATTACAGATGGCGTGACTGATAATGGGTGCGGGCCTACGCCGAACTTCCTTGAAGGGTATAGCGGTACGGCAGAACCGTTCATTACGGTTATTTCTTCCGGTCCCAATAAAGAATTTGAAACAATATGTCAGGATTTTTCTGTTGCTGATATTGATGGTGATGGTGACCTAGACACCCCACTTATAATGCGCGCCGCAAACAGCGACGATCTAATCAATACCTATACATACGCGGACGCCCGCAACACAATGGGCGATAACTGGGTTTTTGAATCAAATGACCCTGCCAATGATGACGCAGCAAAAACAACGCAAAATCTTGAGTTCTCGCAAAACGTCACCTTTAACGGTTTACTTGACATGAGCCGCCTTGGCGGCGGCCTGACCCTTCCTGATATCGCCGCAGGGATTACGTGTGGCGCCAGTAACGAAGGTGATTTATTCCGCGACTCTGCGTCAACCCCGCCTGCCATCGTTATGTGCCAAAGTGGCGCATTCGTTGCCGTTGCAGGAGATAGCGCAGGATCAGGCGATATTGTCATCCCTGACCCGAACTTTGACTGGAAACTAGCCAACTGCCTTGTAAATAATAATGGCCCTGCCGTGTACGAAAAAATTTTCGCAGAGGGCGCTTTTGCGAATGACGTCTGGATAGAGGGTAATTACATCTTTGTAGCTTCAGGCAGTCTTGGCCTTCGCATTTACAATGCAAAAACACATGAGTTAATTTTAACTCGAACTGTTGCTAATAATGTTCTTAGTGTGTGGTCTGATGGAAATTTTATCCATATTACTGTTGAAAATAGCGGCCTCATTGCATTTACATTTGATGGCACTGCTCTAACACAAGTGGCTACCCTTAATTTACCTGGTTATGGGACACAGGCAGTACATGGCGATGGCACTTATATTTACGTTAACGAAGAGGGTGGGGGCGGATTAACAGCATTATCTTTTAATGGCACGGCTTACACATCCTTAGCTGTTCTCGGCACAGGTGTAAGGGATATACAAACAGCCAATGGGTACATCTTTACTTTCCGCAATGATGGAACTAATAACTTTGTTGATGCCTATAGTTTTGATGGCACAAACTTTAGCTTAGCGGGCACCCGTTCTTTTGGTGGAACAGGGATTCAACAGATTTTTGTAACTGATGATCATGTCTTTGTTGCCAATCGCTGGGGTGGAATCGACGCCTTAACTTTTGATGGTACCACTTTCACTGTTGTTGCTTTTGCAGGTGGCCCACCAGATGGCGCATACGGTATATTTTATGATGGCGCAAAACTCTTCAGAGGGGATCATGTAAACGGCCTTGATTTCTTAAATTTTGACGGGGCATCCTTTACCCAAACTGAAACAATCTCAGAAAACTCACGTGAATTATTCGGTGATGGGCGTTTCATATATGCCAAAAATAATAGTGGTGGTATCAAAGTATTCTCTGGCTATGAATGTACCCGCGCTAACACAAAAATCAAACGCACCTTTGAGGATGGTGTAGGCATTGACTATAATTATCGTGCTTATACATGGGGTCGTGAATTATCAGGGCGACTTGGTGATGGCGGAGGTGGTGTAGACACAAATCAAGAGGCGCCTGTTGCAGTAATAAATCATAATGAATTCAAGCAAATGAATACATCAAACTACGTTTCATGCGGTTTAAAAACAGATGGTTCTGCATGGTGCTGGGGTAATGATGACGAAGGCGGTTTAGGAAATGGAGACAGTATCACAACATCACAAGATAGTCCTTCACCTGTCTCAGGTAACCATAAATTTAAAAAAATTATTGGTCACTGGCGTGGTGGCTGCGGCCTTAAAGATAACGGGACATTATGGTGCTGGGGCGCTGACAGTGTCGGGCAGATTGGTAATGGGGCAACAACGACAAACGCACGACCTGACCCTACTCAAGTTACAATTAGTGATGTTGTAGATTTTGATCTCCATGATTCAAACCGCGTGGCTGTTAAAAATGATGGTAGCTTATGGTGGTGGGGAAGTGGCGCCCGTCAAGGTATGGCCAATCTAGATACGCCTGTAAAAATTGCAACCAATATTAAGTTTAATCAAATCAGTGTCGGTAGATCCGCAACATGTGGTTTATCTAGAACGGGTGAAGCTTGGTGCTGGGGTACAAATACTGATGGCGATATTGGAAACGGAACAGTGGGTATCCCTTATACAACCCCTCAAAAAGTCATTGGAATTAGCGATTTTATACAAGTTTCCACAGGAGATGGATCTTCTTGTGGTGTCCGTAAAAATGGGGAGGGCTGGTGCTGGGGTTCAGATGGTAATGGCCAATTAGGAAACGGAGAAAACTCTTACACACAAGGTGTGCCATCGAAAGTTATTGATATCAACGATTTTACAAAAATTTCAGTCCAAGATAGTGGATCAGCATGCGGAATAACATCCTCAGGACTTGGCTATTGTTGGGGAGATGACAGTAATGGCGCCTTAGGGAACGGCGCGGCATTAACCACCAATCAAAACGCCCCGTCACTCATCGAAGGATTAACAAATATAGTTGATATTAGCTGTGGACGTATAGGCTGTTCGGCAGTTGTGAAAATTGAACGCGATGCAATTGATTCAGGCACAACAGCGCCAGTGCAAATATATCAAAGCAATACATCAGGCAATACTGTTGCCTCACATGGTCTTGCTGTTACATTAGATTCGGCAACAATAAACCATGAAGCAGGCATCGGATTGCGCGAAAACTTTCCCACAGATGTAACTGCTGCCGACACGATTGGCGCGTTCATTGGCGCAAGAAAATCCTCCTCAACATCGGAAGCCAGCAGCCTTATCTTCAGGACAAATGACGGCACCACCCAGCCAGAAATTTATTTAACAAAAGACGGGAATTTAGCGGTTAATGCCAGCAATACAAACTTTTCTGGTGCGCGTCTGGGTATTGGACAAAGCTCTGATTGGCTAGCTAAACAATATTATGATGGATTACTTGTTCGCAATAATCCAGGGCCTATTCCTTCGCTTGCCTATTACGGCCTCAACAGCTTAACGGGTAATGCAACAATATTAAGCGGAAAAGAACTCCTTATCCAACACACAGATGTTGAAGGGATCGTGGTTAATACTGTTGCTGATTTTTCATCCAGCGCAACGCCTATTTTCTATGGTGATATGAATATATTCGGCAATGGCAAGAGCGCCGCTATTGAGGGTTATTCCAACACAGCAACAGCCCGCGCCGCATTTGAATTTTTGCGCTATCGCGGCACAAGCGCCGCGCCATCTGCTGTCACCACTGGCGATGAACTTGGGGAGGTTATTTTTAACGCTCATGACGGTACATCTTATGACCCAGAGGGGTATGCCTCTATCAAGGCAAACGTGACAGGCGCGGTTAGTGCGGGCAATGTTCCAACAGATTTATTTATAACCCATCCAGATGGCTCGGCGTCAGGGGCGGATTACTTGCAAATCACAAATACTGGAAAAGTGAATATCGGCGCCGTTTCAAATACAACCGGCCAAATCAACGCAGCAGGGCGCGGCGCCGCAGATAACGCCGTTAAGCCTGGTTTAGACTTAAGCTGCAATTCTGTTAATAGCGAAGGCACAATAAGAATCTATGAAAACGAATATCAATATTGTGATGGTTTTCAATGGATATCGCTTGGCGATCCTAAATCCTGCGTTGATGATGCAAAATTTATAAATGCATATGTGAGTAATAATAATACTTGCGCAACCTTTACTAATGGAAAATACGCTTGTTGGGGATCAAATGACCTAGGGCAAATAGGAAATGGTACGAGCGGCGTATCTATTTTAAAACCCCAACCTTTAGCGAGTTTTAAATCTGTTCAAACCGTTGCAGCAGAAAGAAATTCGTTTGGCCTCTCCCAAGATGGTTCTATCTATGCATGGGGGGAAAATTCCAGTGGCGGTAAATTTGGTAACGGCCTGACCACAAATAGTGCGACACCAGTGAGAGCAGTTTCAAATCATAAATATATTGCAGTTGACGCTGGATATAACTTCGCCTGTGGACTAAGGGAAACTGGCTTTGTTGATTGTTGGGGAACAAACCCACAAGGGCAACTCGGTAATGGCAATTACAAGAATTCTAAAACGCCTGTTAAAGTTAAAAATCTAGGAAATGTTGTGGATATTGACCTTAATGACAATTCTGCATGCGCCGTTAAAGCCGATGGCACGCTCTGGTGCTGGGGGCAAAACCACGTTGGTCAATTGGGGATAGGATATGAAAGCACTGGAGAAAATATCCCAAGACAGGTCGCTATAACCGATGTTGTTAAAGTATCCCTTGGTGGATACAGAGCAAACGATACAGAAACAGCGAGCTGTGCGCTTAAATCAGACAACACTGTTTGGTGTTGGGGAAATAACCAGTTTGGCCAAGTTGGAAATGGCACTTCTGGCGCGCCTAATGTCTTAAACCCCGTTCAGGTTTCAGGCATCACGAATGCTATTGATATTAGCGCAATCAGTCGCTCCGCCTTTGCATTATTAGATGATGGCCGCATTAAAGGATGGGGCAATAATTCTAATTATCGCTTAGGCACAGGGAGTGTCGCATCAATAGTTTCAACACCGGTTTTTGTTTCAACAATTAATAACGCCGTAAAATTAGCCGATGGAAGTGGTAGCACACATATGTGCGCTATTACCGATACAGGGGGCATGCAATGTTGGGGGACAAACGGTAGCGGAATAACAACCACAACCGCAACAACACCCGTTGATGTTATTAATCCCCTGTCCTGTAATTCTAATAAAATAGTATTTCAAACTTCAACTAATTATAGGGGTAACCTAGGCGGAGTATCAGGGGCTAATGCAATCTGTCAGAAGCATGCCGATCAGGCTAATCTTCCAGGACGATATCTCGCATTTATTGCAGATAGCTTAGGTAATTCTCCTTACAAAAACTTTAGTAGATTAAGCAGCAGCTATGATTACATTTTAACAAATGGCAGTAAAATCACTGATGGATGGAATGATTTATTAGATGATATAGAAGGCATATTCAACCGAGATGAATACGGTATACAACACTCTAAATTTGCTTGGACGGGTGCCCGTACAAACGGAACAGCACATCCTAATAATTGCAATAACTGGACAGACAGCACAGCATCATATACTGGCGCTGTAGGACACGCATTCTCTACGGGTAATTGGTCAGCCATATCTGTGCAAGCATGTTCATTTTTGCACCCATTAATATGCTTCCAGCAATAGTCCTAAGCTAATTTTTTCCAGATGGGATCTTTCAGATTGCTAAGCATTTCCTCGTGGGCTGAGATCTCTTCATCGGATACATCAAAAACACGTGGCTCTCGAAACACACGCTCCTTTGGCTTAAAGCTATCTTCTTGCACCTGCGTATTTGGAACCTCGTCTATCATCAGGCCGCGTTGACGCCCGCCTAGTAATTCCAGATAAACTTCTGCTAATAACTCAGAGTCAAGCAACGCGCCATGCAGCGTTCTATTGTCGTTATTAATCCCAAAACGCCGACAAAGCGCATCAAGATTAGCAGGTGAACCCGGGAATTTCCGCCGCGCAATATCAAGCGTATCAATTATGCGTTTTGGATCAATACTGGCAAAGCCATAGGTTTTAATCTCTGCATTGATAAATTTCATATCAAAGGCGGCATTATGGATGACCAATTTTGAATCATTGCCGATAAAATCCAAAAAATCACTAACCACTTCACCAAAAGTTGGCTCTTTTTTTAGGCGCTCATACGTCAATCCGTGTACGGCGACCACTTCGGCAGGCACATCGCGCTCTGGATTAAGATACTGATGATACGTGCGCCCTGTTGGGATATGGTTGATCAGTTCTACACACCCAATCTCAACCATTTTATCCCCTTTTTCAGGATCCATTCCGGTAGTTTCTGTATCAAGGACAATCTCGCGCATTTTATAACCTTTTATTGTTGCTCTATGCCATCTAACCATTCATTAAAAAATGCTTGGGTTTTTTGTTGTAAAAGGGGTAAATTTTCTATGCACTCTTGTCGTAACCCCTGAACGGTTTTATTCTGTTCTTTAAGTTCACTAATGCCCGTGGCAAGCCATAATTCAATATTTTCCCTCTGTACTTCGGGATGGCCTTGCAAGGCCATGATGTTTTTTCCAACTCTAAAAGCTTGATTTTTATACATCTCACTGGAGGCGAGCAATGTCGCCTCCTTTGGTAAATCAAACGTATCGCCATGCCATTGCATCACTTTTGTTTGCGATTTATCAAGATGGCGTATTGGCGTCTTCGCGCCTTCGTCATTAACTGTCACTTCAACCCAGCCGATTTCCTTACCCTGCTTTCCTGGGTAAACGTCATATCCCATCGCTTTTGCAATCAACTGCGCCCCAAGGCAAATACCAAGAACAGGTCTATCATGCGTAATGCGTGCTTTTATATAGGCCTGCTCATTTGTTAAATACGGAAACATTTCTTCCTGATACACCCCCATAGGGCCGCCTGTAAAAATGGCAAGATCGTGCCCTAATGGGTCTATTGTTTCAATGGCATCAACATAAGACAAGAGGCGCGTAATTTGATACCCGCGCTCAACAAGTATAGGATCCAATGACCCAATATCTTTTTCTGTTTTATGCGAAACAACCAAAACTTTCATTATATAATATCCTTTATGATTTTCTTAAGCTGCCTATGCGTATGGGAAAAACCCATTCCTGTTTGCACCGTATAGTCAGCCAATTTTTGTTTTATCTTATCAGGCATCTGTATCGAAAGAATAGAATGAAATCTATCCAGCGTCATATTTGGTCTCGATAAAACGCGTCTACGCTGTATATGATATGGCGCACTTACGCATATCGTATAATCGAACCTTTTTTGCGCGCCCGTTTCAAACAAAAGTGGTATATCAAAAACAATAATATTTTTCCCTAACCGCGCCTGACTTTGAGCAAATTTTTTCTGCGAAGCTTGTACTATGGGGTGTAAAATACGCTCTAATTTGCGGCGTTGTTGATCATCATTAAATACGATTTGCGCCAAAACATCTTTTTGAATATGCCTCTTTCTTTTATCCCAACATTTGGGAAAAGTCAGGGCAACCTCTTCAAAGGCAATACCTTTCGGGCTTAAAGCATGTGCCACAACACGGTCTGAATCATGAACAGCGCATCCCATCTTCTTTAAAAAACGGGCCGCTGTAGATTTTCCCATACAAATAGAGCCCGTTAAACCAATAGTAATCATGCAAGCACCTTTTCAATAAGCGCATCATCTACTTCTGGCATTATCCCAAACCATTTCTCAAATGCTGGGCGCGCCTGATGAAGCAACATACCAATGCCTGTTACAGTTAAATTTCCTGATAATTCGGCATTTGTTAACAAATTAGTCTTTAAAGGAGCGTACACAATATCATTCACAATCGCTTGTTTTGGTAAGTCTGAAAGATTAAATATAAGCGGGCTTTGCCCTTTCATGCCTAAAGATGTTGTATTGACAACCAAATGTACGTTTTTAAGGTTCGCTTCTTTTAAATCCCATTCGACAACCCGAATACGCTTGTTATCTAAGCCCATGATATCAAATGATTTTTCTATGGTTCTGTTCGTAACAATAATTTCGGGGACGCCTTGATTCAAAAGGCCATAAACAATTGCCCGCGCTGCTCCCCCTGCTCCCAGCACTAATGCGGCGCCACTTGTAAAATTAAATTCGGGGACGCTTTGTTTTATATTTTGTATAAAGCCGTACGCGTCTGTGTTATAACCATGGAGCTTATTATCAATAATTTTTACTGTGTTAACTGCCCCAATAGCTGTAGCCGTTTCGTCAATATAATCACATAAAGCCATAATGGTTTGCTTATGCGGCACTGTCACATTAAAGCCCACATATCCTTGGTCAATTAAAGTGCTAATATCTTTTTTAAAATTATCAGGGGGAATATCTATTTTGTCATAAGACCCTTTAAGGCCGTATTTCTCAATCCAATGGCTATGGATAATTGGTGACTTACTATGGGCAATCGGATGCCCGATTACGCCCGCTTTAATAAAACTACTCATAATCCCAGCCCCTCCTTTTGCAAATAACCAATCAGGGGCAAAAGAGGCATACCCAATATCGTAAAATAATCACCATCAATTTTTTCAAATAATTGTATGCCTTTTTGTTCAAGCGCATAACATCCAACACAACTTGTTAAAATATCCCTGGCATCAGCAATGTAATAATTTAAAAAATCATCTGAAAAATCTCTCATTGTCAGTTTAGCTTGGCCTGTTTCATGCCATTCAATAGAGCCATTTCTTGCAACAGCGACACTGGATATAAGTGTATGGCTATTTGCTCTAAAAGACTTCAAGCGCTCATAAGCTTGCTGCGTATTATTCGCTTTTGAAATTATTTCACTATTAAAAATTAAAATTTGGTCACTACCGACCACAAAGCTATCTTTTTCTTTGCCTGAAACGTACAGCGCTTTTTCTTTTGCTAAACCTAAAGCAATATCCTCAAAATTTGCTCCATTTTTTTTCATATTCACTTCTAATTGCCGCTCATCTATATCAGCGGACTTTATTTCAAAATCAAAGCCTGCATTCCTTAGCATTTCTTGGCGCGCCTTACTTTTAGAGGCCAATATCAATTTAGACCGGGTCATGATTTTCCTCTTTTTTCGCCTTGCTGTTTCGCTTATTCAGTAAAACGATAATCTCCGCAGTTGTTTCCTCTACAGAGCGGCGCGTCACATCAATAACAGGCCATTTATTCTTTGAAAACAAACGTCGTGCATTACGAATTTCTTCTTCAATTCTTTCCAAATCCAAATATTCATTTTCTGAATACATTTTATGATCATCATCTGCATTCAGGCGACTGCGGCGTAAATTTTCTAATCGTTTTGGCGATTCAGTCAAACCAACAAAGAGTGGTTTTTTTAAAGATAATAGTTTTTCAGGAAACTGAACACCAGGAACAAGCGGCACATTTGCGGCTTTAATACCGCACCGTGCCAAAAAAATACATGTTGGGGTCTTAGAGGTGCGCGACACACCCACTAAAATAACATCCGCATCTTCCAAACCATCAATATGCTGCCCATCATCAAAATTGAGCGCATAATCGACCGCGTCCATTCGTTTGAAATAAGCCTCATCCAGTGCATGTTGAAGACCCGGTATTCCCTTAGGGGGTAATCCCAAATATGAAGACATTGTTCGTAAAATCGGATCAAGTACAGGCATACATGGCACATCTAATTCAGAACAGGCGTTTTGCAGTTTACGACGTAATTTTTTATCAACAAATGTAAATAAAACGGGGCCTGGCGATGTTTGTATGTCGGCAATAGCCCGATCAAGCTGCGCCTCACTTCGGATCATCGGCCAAAATCGCTCAGTTGGCTCAACACTATCAAACTGTGATAAAGCTGCGCGAGCAAGTCCTTGCAACGTTGTCCCAGTTGCGTCTGAAACCAAGTAGATATGAAACGATTGAACGGGGTCTTTAATATTTTTCACAGTCATAGTTATCCTTATGCCCCTACTTTAAGGAGCATAAGGATTTTTGAGAAGTAAAAAGATGGTAAAATAACTTATAGATCGGGGAATATTTTTAGCGCTAACTCTTGATCACGAAACGGAACGCCTTCACGCATAACAACGTTTAAATCATGCGTAATCTGTAATAAATGCGCTAAATTAATCGGATCATCAATTTTACAAAAGTATGGGTCACGCATGATCGTCTCTGCTATACCCTTTAGGTATTGTGCCTCACGGCCTATTTGCGACATTTTTTCGATAATATTGAAATGAGGGATATTAGAGCCAGCTTGATATGATTGATAACGTAAATCTTCATCCATCATCTCTAAAAATAGATGATCTGCTGCATCAATTCGTGATCGGTCTGCGTACCACTGACGGAAAATATGCGCTAGTGCCGCACCATTATAAAGCGCTGTTGGATAAGTATCAGCCACATTCAAAAGTACTTGTGCCATATCAGCATCTTCTGTTCCCAACACATGACGCCACAGCTCTTTATAGCCTGCATTTCTGAGTTCATAAGCAATCATTATAGCAAGAGAGTCAGTGTCAGCATGGCGTACGCGCTCTAAAAACATCGCCATTTTAGGATTATAATCTTTTACGAAGTTGTAATTTTGATTTTCATGCCAGATATCGCGTAATGCACGCGCAAAATTCATTAAAATCATATTTCTAAATAAAGACGAACGCCCTAAAGTTGCTGGATCAAGGCCAAAACTATCTATTTCTAATGTTTTTTCAGACGTATTAAGGTAATAACTGTCATTACCTGTGTCATTTAATGATATTAGCCATTCATTATCTTCAAAATGTCCTATAAGCATGTGACCCAGTGCGCTCTCAGTCATCATGGCGCATAGCCACCCTAAAACATCCCGATCTGTCTCGAATGAATGTGGATAGGCTTCTAGATTATTAAATCGTTTAATTTCAAAAGGATTAAGATGAGCGAGCGTGTACTCATCATGGGTTAAGTCACAAAACTTGTGCTCATAATATTGATCAGACGATGAACTGACTAAATTATCCTGTCCCCTTTTATATGATTTGTTCATGATAGAATGTTCTGATTTCACGTCATCCCATCCATGGCTATGATTTTTGTTCGCTGGCGTGAGATCGATCACTCGCAAAGTTGATTCTGATGACGTTTGCATCATTCTGTGTGTCCTCTTCTTGACCCATGTTTTCATGGTTATCTTTATTTTCGAAAAAAGCGTGATGAATATCGCGCTCCTGATCAAGAGAGTGGGTTTGCAATTCCTGTTCCGCATCCTCAAAACTGCGTTCAAACTTAATAAACCATAAGAAATTGGCGTTTGAACGGTCTCTAACGTCGGTAAAAATGGGGTCGTTTAATATCATTTGGGCATAAGGTGCCAGGTAATTTTTGCCGAAAGGCTGTGACCCAAGCTGTGTAATTAGATCTATGGAAACCATTTTTGATGATTGGGCATGGTCAATCATATAGCCTTCATACTCACCCAGCATCATTTGTATCAAATTTCTGTCCTCAATTGAGCATCGATCCGATAAAAACCAGGTTTCAAAAACTGCGCTACAGGCTTTTCCGTTGTTAATTGTTCTAAAATCCGTAAGTGCTTCTCTGGCGAACGCGCGTCCTAAATCGGAATGGGGTGAATTTTCAATAATACTCCAATAACTTTTCTCACCTGCTAGTTTTAACTCCCATGCGCTTCGAATAATGGCGGTTTGTAAATCTGCAATTTGTGCACGATTTACCAAAACGGCTTGATCAGGGTGAAACGCAAGAGGGTGTATACCTGTTCCTTGCGTATTTTGCCAAAATCGCCTTAATTCTTTTATGGCCGCAAATACAGCTTTCTCAAGAGTTTGCATAGGTTGTATAAATATAGACTCAGCTTCTTTATCTAAAAGTGAGCGCTCAACTTGCTTGGATAACAATATGTTAATACCTTTAGATTGCGCGTGACTGTATAGAGCTGATGCATAACGACTTTGTGATAAAACACCCAGTATCTGTGAAAGTTCAATTTTTTGGCTTTCACTTACCGCATTTAAATTTTTTGTACTGACAATAAAGTCTTGAAGCGCTTTATCGCGTGGTTGGGCAAAATCTAGCGATAAACGCTCGTAGGAATTAATTTTTGTTTTAAGCTCAGCGATTTCTATATCAAGGCTCTCATATAGTTTTACATCATCCTCTGATAATATAGCCTCGTCTTCAAAATCAAGCACATCATCCATATAGAAAAATGGCTGGTCACTGATGATAGTGCACTCAACAGGCTGTGTATTGTTAATACTATAAGCCATGCGGCATGTTGGTTTATAACCCGCTTTTTTTGGTGCGTCTGTGTTATCTGGTGTGTTTGCCATATCCCTAATCTTTATTCCCTAAATTCCCATGCCTTAAGAACATGATGAAGGCTGTGCCCCTACGACTGCCTTACATCCTTATTATGGGGTGAAAAAGATTAACGAATTACTACCAAAACTAAGGTAAAAATTCTTTTTTAGAATAAAAATTCCGAATATTAACAAGGGCTTAACAAAAGAGGGCTTCTTTTCCTATTATGTCAATAAATATGGTTTTTTATAACGCTTCTGTAATAGGGATATCATCAACCAGAAGCTCTTGCTCATAGACTTCGACAACGCCTTTTGGCGTTACAGATATTTTGCTTGCAAATAAAGATTGCTTGTAAACAAGGCTCGCTCCAAGGTAAAAATTACTACTCGCGTCCTTATTTATTAAATAAAGCGGGTCAATCATTTTGCTCAAAGCTCGTTTAGCGGCAGTCGTTGGTTCATCGCGCCAATTAATGTGTTCTGGGGTATCAACAATTTTAAATTGTCCTTCTGGACTACGAACCATTGAAAAGAAAAATCGTACATAAGCCGAAATATTATCTTGGTGAAGAATAATGCCTAAAAGGTCATTTAACCTATAAATCGTATCGGGCGACCAATCCAAAATATGAACATTCTGGTTGCCGCTATTATGCTGTATAAGGCTTAAAATCTGGCGTGGTTGCTTATCTTTATGATCAGTAATTTCAATGAGTGATGTGTTCTTATAAAAAGGGAGCGCACGCTTTAAAACACGTGAAGCGTCAATCTGAAACGGGGATATATCAATATGGGGGTTAATGGCATCAATTAAAGCCATAGCCTCTTCATTTTTTACTTCGTTAAAAAGCGTGCTCATTTTCAAATATCCTTATAAATATCAAATCAAAAAGAAGTGTCGCATAAAATTAAAAAAGAGCCGAATCGATTCGCAGATTTAGAGATTTAACGTATTTTCAAATACCATCTATGCCTGAATGTTCACACATGTTCCATGTATGACCTTGTGTATGAAAACTGTTTAGATAAGAGGAGAAATTTTCAGGGTGTTTTACCCCCCACAACTCACAAAAATATTTTTATCCTCTCCCGCTGTGAGTTAGGAGTAAATAAGATTGTGTGAATCTTTTTTCTCCCTCCAACGACTCGCCTATAAAACAAGGATGTTCTTCTTATAGTCTTTTTGTATTAAATTCGGGATAAAAACTAATCCCCGATACTCACAGCCCCTACTACTATCCAATACCTTTTTAAAATACTTTTTTAATTAGTAAGGTTCTGATTTACTGCTCGGCAGGATCGGAGAGAATGATGCAAAAAAATAAACCCATTTTAAAAACCTTAGCCGGTGAAAAAACCGATATTGTGCCGTTTTGGTTCATGCGCCAAGCAGGGCGATATCTCCCAGAATATCGAGCCCTACGTGCCGAAGCTGGTGGTTTTTTAAATATGGTTTATAACCCTAAAAACGCCTCCGAGATTACATTACAACCTATTCGACGATTTCAAATGGACGCGGCTATTTTGTTTTCGGACATCTTGGTGATACCTCAGGCTTTGGGGCAAAAACTTGAGTTTTTAGCAGGGGAAGGGCCTAAGCTTGAGGCATTAAATGTTGATAGTGATCTTGGATTCCTTAACCCTGATAAAATTGATGATGTTTTAAACCCTGTCTATGACACGGTTACAATGACTTGTGATAAACTCAAAAAAGAAGGATTTGATCAGACAGCTTTAATCGGTTTTGCTGGTTCTCCATGGACTGTTGCCACCTATATGGTTGAAGGGGGCGGCTCAAAAACCTATGAGAAAGTAAAATCATGGGCTTATGGCTCTCCAGAGAAATTTCAACAGTTAATTGATATTTTAATTGTCTCTACAAATCATTATTTAGAAAAACAGATTAAGGCAGGCGCTGAAATTATCCAACTTTTCGACAGCTGGTCTGGTGTTCTAGATCAAGTTAATTTTGAAAAATGGGTGATTAAGCCGACTGCCCAAATTGCCTTAAATCTTAAATCAAAATATCCCGATATCCCTATTATAGGCTTTCCGCGCGGCGCTGGGACGATGAGCTTAGATTATGCTCAAAAAACAGGCATTAGAGCGATTGGGCTCGATTTTACAATGCCTTGCGATTGGGCGGCCAAAAACTTACAGTCGATTTTACCCGTTCAAGGGAATTTAGATCCAGTTATGCTTTTAACAGGCGGCAAGGCTCTTGACGCAGCTGTTTATCATATTTTGGATAGCTTTCCTGACAAAGCTTTCATTTTTAATCTAGGCCACGGCGTGATAAAAGAAACACCACCTGAGCACGTTGGCCAAGTCGTTGAAATTATTAAAAGTTATAAGAGATAGATAGTTATGAGCAAAAAGAAAATCGCCATTGTTTTGATGAATCTAGGGGGGCCAGATAAAGCAGAGAGCATAAAGCCGTTTTTGTTTAATTTCTTTATGGATAAAAATATTATTGGCGCGCCGCTCCCTATTCGTTTTGCTGTAGCGAAATTGATTTCTATACGCCGCTCTAAACGTGAGGCAGGCGATAGTTATGGCGAGCTTGGTGATAAATCTCCTTTACTTGAAAATACGGGCAAGCAAGCCGATGAACTTCTTAAGGCTCTTCAAAAAAAATCTAAAGATAATGACTATAAGATCTTTATTGCCATGCGATATTGGCACCCTATGACAGATGAGGTCGTCCAGAACGTAAAGGCCTATGACCCCGATCAGGTCATTATCATGCCGCTCTACCCCCAGTTTTCAACCACTACGACGCGCTCTTCGTTACAAACTTGGAAGAAAATGGCCAAAAAATTTGACCTAAAAAAACCAACAGCGACCGTTTGTTGTTACCCATGGGATGAAGGGTTTATAACCGCCAGCGCTGAAAACGTTAAAAAAATATACGCGCTGGCCAAAAAAGAAACAAATAAAGCTCCACGTGTATTGTTTTCCGCGCACGGCCTTCCTGAGAAAATTATTAAAAAAGGCGATCCTTACCAATGGCAATGTGAGCAATCAGCAGAAAAAATTGCTGAAGCTACAGGGATTAAAGATCTTGATTGGCAAATTTGTTATCAATCGCGTGTTGGCCCTTTAAAGTGGATTGGTCCTTCAACAGAAGAAGCGTTACATAAAGCGGCGCACGATAAAGTCCCTGTTGTTATCCTGCCGCATGCTTTTACACAAGAACACGTTGAAACACTTGTTGAGATTGAGATTGAATATCGTGAAGAAGCTGAAAAAATGGGGCTTCATGATTTTTATCGTGTTCCCGTTGTTGGAACAAATGAAATATTTATTGGCGGCCTTGCCGATATGATTATGGCACGTATAGGTGATACAGGCATTAAGTCAGATGTTGGAGCGCCGCTTTGTCCCTCAGGGTATAAGGAATGTTGTATGCGCCAAGCTCATAAATTAGAGTTTTAAGGGATAGATCATGCAAGAATTCATTACTGACCCAACAGTGTACCTGTGGTTAAAAGCATTACATCTTATTGCTGTAATGTCTTGGATGGCCGGACTTTTATATCTTCCGCGCTTATACGTATATCATGTGAAGGCCGTTAGGGGATCAGAGCTGTCCGAAACGCTGAAAGTTATGGAGCGCCGTTTACTTCGTTTCATCATGAACCCCGCCATGATTATCACATGGATTTTGGGTTTAACCATGTTAATTGGTAATGCTCAATTTCTCATGGTTGGTCAGGGGTGGATGCACGCCAAACTCTTATTGGTTATTTTATTATCAGGCGTACACGGTATGTTATCAAAGTTCCGTAAAGATTTCGAAAGCGACCAAAACACTCAGTCAGAAAAATTCTATCGTATTTTAAATGAAGCCCCCACCGCTCTTATGATTATTATTGTTATATTGGCCGTGGTAGAACCATTTTAGGATATGACACTTTATAGTAGCCCTCCCATTATTATGGCTAATAAATGTTTCTGTGATGTATTGGTAAGTTTTTTATCATAATTCTTGACTCAGACAATATAAATGCCTATATGTGTCTTGTCTTTAAAGATTTCTGGGCATTGTTATAAGTATTTCAAGGGATTAGCCCTGTTGCGTGTGATGCTATTATTAAGCCGTACGCATTAAGAATATAAAAAGATTTATCTTCTATACTTTTAAGAGAAACCATTCATTTCATTTTTACACCCCCACCACACGAGAAACCTCGCATGAATTTAAAAGAATTAAAAACACGCTCCCCTGCTGAATTGCTAGCGTTTGCTGAAGAGCTTGAGATTGAAAACTGCTCCACTATGCGTAAACAAGACATGATGTTTGCCATCCTAAAACAGCTCGCTGAACAAGATGTTCCAATTTCTGGCAGCGGTGTTTTAGAGGTTCTTCAAGATGGGTTTGGGTTTCTTCGTAGCCCAGAAGAAAACTACCTTCCTGGACCAGATGACATATACGTGTCGCCATCACAAGTGCGTCGTTTCGGCCTTCGCACCGGGGATATTGTCGAAGGTGAAATTCGCTCTCCTAAAGAATCTGAGCGTTATTTTGCTCTTTTAAAAGTAAGCTCGATTAATGGCGAGCCACCTGAAAAAGTGCGTCACCGTATTAACTTTGATAACCTCACTCCGCTTTACCCAGAACGTAAAATCAAACTTGAAATTGATGATCCTAAAAAAGATGACCGCACACAGCGCGTCATTGAACTCACATCGCCCATTGGCTTTGGTCAGCGCGCCTTATTGGTTGCCCCCCCTCGTACGGGTAAAACAGTGATGCTTCAAAACATAGCAAGCTCAATTGCGGCCAACCACCCTGATGCCTATTTGCTTGTTCTTCTTATTGATGAACGGCCAGAAGAAGTGACTGATATGGCCCGTTCTGTGCGCGGTGAAGTGATTTCTTCAACATTTGATGAACCAGCGGTGCGTCACGTACAAGTCGCCGAAATGGTGCTTGAAAAAGCAAAGCGTCTTGTTGAACACAAACGCGATGTTGTGATCTTGCTTGACTCGATTACGCGTCTTGCGCGTGCATATAACACCGTTGTCCCGTCATCTGGTAAAGTCCTAACAGGGGGTGTTGACGCCAACGCCCTTCAGCGTCCTAAACGCTTTTTTGGGGCAGCGCGTAACATTGAACAAGGCGGCTCTTTGACGATTATTGCTACCGCATTGATCGATACAGGCTCACGTATGGATGAGGTTATTTTCGAGGAGTTCAAAGGGACAGGGAACTCTGAGATTGTTATGGATCGTAAGATTGCCGATAAACGCGTCTTCCCTGCTATTGATATTCAAAAATCAGGAACACGCAAAGAAGAGCTTTTGGTTGATAAAGATACCCTTCAGAAAATGTGGGTGCTTCGCCGTATCCTTAACCCAATGGGCACAATTGACGCCATGGAATTCTTGCTCGGTAAGCTGAAAGAAACAAAGAACAACGATGAATTCTTTAATGGAATGAATCAGTAAAACTTCTCCAGTACATACATTTTTACTTAAGCCGCATATTATGTGCGGCTTTTTTATTGAGTAAAATTTGATCTAATTTCGTTCTAAATGTCCCCTAAAATCGAAACGATAGTGTTTGTCATAATATTAATTTCATGGTCTAATTAAGTATAAGAACAAAAACCAGCGCGTTTAAAAAGAAGCTCAAAAGAGCCAAAATAGATAAGAAGGCATTAAGCCCAAATAAACAAAAAACGCGTAAACGGTTGTGGTGGGTATTATGATCGGTAATGATTTTTACATCTCTGTGCGTATGCTTCGCCGCCTTTCAGTGGTGGTAAGTGTGACGTTGCTTTTCTCGGTTTCAATGACACCTTCTGTCAGCGCGATTAGCACGATTAAAGCCTCCGCTCTCCAGCTTAATTTGGAGGCCATTAATAATAATAGAAGTTCTTTCACGTCTTCCTCTCCTTCGGCTCAAGCAGATTCCTGCCTTCCCCTTCTCAAACAAGTTCGCCTCTCTCCTGACGGATCTGATTTGAGCCAAAGCCAGCGCTCTGCTGGAATTACCCGGGCGTCTATGCCTGTTACGTTAGGCTTTCTTATTGGTGTCCGTGTCGCCCTCGGGCCCAAGGAAGTTGTTAAGAAAGATCAACGGGTACAAGTTGGCTCAGAGATACTGCAGCGCTATGATACAGGGGAGAGCTATGCCCTCGCTGTCGCCGATTATCGCCGCTGTAAACAAAACATTGCCTTACAAAAATAATAAATAAAAAGGCTAACTTAACGATAATACATAAATGCCCAGACTAAACGCATTTGTCCCATGCGTCTCTTGATCGCTCCTGCTGCATCGTCCCGCGGCAGGAGCGATTAGAGTCTGTGGCTCTTACTCGCTATTTAATCGGATACCAAGCGGGCGTTGCAAGGCCGACATGACGTGTGATTTCAGATATAATCAACAAAATAATCGCTGCGCCAATATAGGCATATAAGCCAGAGGTACGCGTTTTGGCAGGCGCAACCATTTTTGTATTGGCTGCCATTAAATGCCCAATGGCCTGACTGCGGGCTTTATCGGCAAATTTTTTAATGATGATAGTGGTTAAATAACCGCATAGGGCAACAAGTCCCGTAGAGAGGATTATCTCAAATATTAAATGAGGCATTTTAACAATGATGGCGGCGTAGGTTTTCGTAAGAAGCAACCCTCCTATAAGAAGCACCGTTACAATTAAACCAGCTCCAAGCCCCATATATCGGGGTTTTCGCGTAACATTACCGAGCGCCTGATCGCTTTGTTTTATAATCTGCATAACTGCGTCATTGCTTATGCCCATTGGGTATTTTCTTTTTAAGGCCATGAACGCCTTTTTCTTTGGCATGCTTGACACAAATAAAAGTGCAGAAGCAATTAATTTATATTGGCTCGCTTTTTTGATTAAATTCGCAACTCTTCCATCCCCTTGCGCCGCGCGGCCTAAATGCTCTAGCCCTGGTTCAATCATATCCTCAAGAAAAGGCTTTAGCTTAAGCATTTTGCCGCGATTACCAAAAAGATGTGCTGTAATAGGCTTACCATTCACACTAAACACAAGGTCACCATAGGGAAATCTTGCTTTATAATGTATTGCCATACCGCCATCTTCGCGTCTGACTGACTCGGCGCTGATAAGGTCAATATGCTTTTGAGCCACTAGTTTATCGCCGCTATTCTCAATCGCATAAACAACAGGCGCAGGCACACTTGTACGATCCATCTCAAAAAGCGTTTTTATTGCAATTTTTAATTTGGTAAAAACGCTAAATGCGCCACTCCCTTTACAAGGGTCGCATTTTGTCTTTCCTGCCCCATTACAGATCCGGCATTTAATTGTGCCGCGTTTTTGACAGAGCGGGCACGCGACCTGACGATGCCCAAAACAAAAATTACATTTTTGCTGCTTGTTATCCTGCCCCATAGTAAAACCATTGCCGCTACATTTGCGGCAAGGAATCATGGTTTTGGCATGGCATTGTGTGCATGTTTCTTGGCATCGCCCATTACAGCGTTTACAGGTCGCACCACCTTGCCCTTGGCATGATCCACATGGCTCATGTGTTGTGTACTCTATACCAAACTCAGGCAAATTAATTTCCTCACCATGGCTTGAAAACCCTTTGTCAGTGCGGTTTAAGAGTTTTCCTGTGATGACTTTACGTGACTCATCATTCTTTCCCATTTTGGCGATGGTTTGTGCAATCTCTGCGCCTAGCATTTGGGCGTTGGGCAATAATGCCCCTTGAATATGTTTGCCTACTTTACGCTCTTGCTCTGTTATATGGGTGAGTTCAATATGGGTAATACCCTGCATATCAAGCACTTCACCACGTGCCTCTTTTATTTGCACAGAATCTGCTGTTGCGCCGTTCCCATCACAAAGCTCCCTCATAATCATAAGGGATTTTTTTGCCAGCTCTTTAGGATCGGCAGAGCACATCGTTGTTTAACTCAAATTTTCTTTAAGGAATAAAATAGAGTGGCTATCTGCAATTTCGGCATTACCCGCATCATAATTATCTCCGCCCTCACGTGTAAAAGCATGATCCATATCGGGGTAAGAATGCAGAACAATATTGTCACGGCCACCAAGCGTTTGTCTTATTTGTGTTTGCGCCTCAGGGGGGACAAAACCATCTTTTTCTGCAATGTGAAGCATAAGTTTTCCTTTTATAGACTTGGCATCTGCCAATAAATTTTCAATACCAACGCCATAATATCCTATAGAAGCTTTAACATCACTATGACATGCCAGCAGATAAGCGAGCTTGCCACCGAGGCAATACCCAAGGCAACCAACATTCCCGTTGCTATTGGCATGGCCTTTTATGGTATGAAGGGTCTGTTTAAGATCTTCGATTCCCTTATCGATATCAAACTGTCCGAATAAATCAAAAGCACGTTGAAGCTGCTCAGGGATCTGATCAGAAAGCTCGATTTTAGGCTCAACGCGCCAGAATAAATCAGGGGCAATAGCAATAAATCCCTGAGAAGCGAGCCAATTACATTTCCCGCGCAAACCATTGTTTACACCAAATATTTCCTGGATAACAATAACGCATGGTGCGGGGTTATCGGGGCTGACCCCTTCAGGCATTGCCACATAAGCATCGAATGATCCGCCATTTTTTGCGGGAATTGTTAAAGTTGTGTTTGTCACTGATTAGTTTCCTCTCTTTACTATCAATCAAAAGGACGGTATCACGGGTTTTTATGGAAGTCTATTTTAGACAAATACAAGGGCAATAAACAAATGACTGAGGCCACTACAGATACGATCTTTGCTTTATCAAGCGCCGCTGGGAAAGCTGGCTTGAGCGTAATTCGTGTATCTGGCCCTAAAGCATGGGAAAGCTTGGCGGCGCTAACACATAAGGACAAACTTCCCGCTGCTCATCAGGGCAGGCTTATGACGCTCCGCAACCTGAAAACAGGCGATATTATTGATAAAGCACTGATTATTGGCTTCAAGGCCCCCGCCAGTTTCACAGGCGAAGATGTGATTGAATATCACTGTCATGGCTCTTTGGCCGTTGTCGATGAAATGCTTGCCGTTCTAAGTTCATTTGACGGGCATCGTCTAGCAGAGCCAGGGGAGTATACCCGCCGCGCCTTTGAAAATGGTAAAATGGATTTAACAGAGGCCGAAGCTGTTGCTGATCTTATTGATGCTGAAACGACCGCACAGAAAAATCAGGCCTTAATGCAAATGGGCGGCGCGCTTGCTAATCTTTACAATGGATGGGCTAAAGAGCTTACAAAAGCGCTCGCTTATGTTGAAGCCATTATTGATTTCCCTGATGAAGATGTCCCTGACACAGAAACACAAAAAGCTGTCCCTGCGATTGGGAAAATTACGGCTGAAATTAAAGATCACCTCAATGATAATCGGCGCGGTGAGCGCCTTCGACAAGGAATACACGTTGCCGTAATCGGCGCGCCAAACGCTGGTAAATCTTCTCTTGTCAATGCGCTAACGCAGCGCGATGTGGCTATTGTCTCAAGCATTGCGGGGACGACACGCGATATTATTGAGGCGCATTTAAATCTAGGTGGATATCCTGTCATACTCTCCGATACGGCGGGTTTGCGCCCTGATCAGCTTAGTGATGATGCCCAAGGCAGCATTGAATCTGAGGGTATCCAGCGCGCCCTTAAACGGGCAATAGAAGCCGATATCCGATTACTTGTTTTTGATGGATCGGCTGATAAGGTTGATCACCATACGCTTGATTTAATTGATGAGAATGCAATTGTTCTCATGAACAAGTCAGAGATAGCAAATGCTCAAATGACGGCTCTTTTAAAAGACTATCACGCTTATACTATTTCCGTGAAAACGGGCGCGGGACTTGCTGAATTTTTAAATCATTTAACGTCTAAAATTAAGGCTCTCATGGGCTCGCGTTCCGCTGGAGATGCACCAAGCTTGACGCGTAGACGCCATCGGGCGGCGTTAGAGAGCGCTTTAGAAAATCTGACTTTGGCCATGGCGCAGGATCAGCCGGAGCTTATGGCGCAAGAACTTCGTATTGCGCTGTCTTCGCTTGGCCGGATTACAGGGCGCGTCGACGTTGAAGATCTCCTTGATGTTATTTTTCGTGACTTTTGTATAGGTAAGTAATGTCGCTTTAAACCTTTCTTGCTTTTATTGGAAAATGCTAGCTTTTTCGCGGGTTTTTGGCTATAACCCGCATCATGAACAAACGTTTTGATCAGCACTATGATGTTATTGTGATTGGCGGCGGCCATGCTGGTTGTGAAGCGGCGGCGGCGGCGGCGCGCATGGGCGTTAAAACGGCGCTTTTGACGCATAAACTTGAAACGATCGGTGTCATGTCTTGTAACCCTGCTATTGGCGGCCTTGGAAAAGGCCATCTTGTGCGTGAAATTGACGCACTTGATGGGCTAATGGGCCGCGCAATTGATCAGGCGGGAATCCAATTTCGCATGCTTAACGCTTCAAAAGGACCTGCTGTTCGTGGGCCGCGCGCACAGGCCGACCGTATGTTATACCGTGAAGCGATGCAGCATGAGCTGAATAATACTGAAAACCTGACTTTGCTTGAAGGCGGAGCAGAAGACCTGATATTAGAGGGACAGGAAGTTATCGGCGTTAAAACAGGGACAGGCATTGAGCTTGGATGTTATGCCCTTGTTATTACAACAGGAACTTTTTTGCGCGGCCTTATTCATCGGGGTGAAGAAGTCATTCCTGCGGGGCGCGTAGGCGAGAAACCAGCAATTGGCCTAGCGCAGACGCTCGAAAAGCTCGAATTTCCCCTCGCCCGTCTAAAAACAGGTACGCCCGCACGTCTTGATGGGCGTACAATTAATTGGGACATCCTTGAGGCGCAAAAGCCTGATGCCACGCCAATACCTTTTTCTTATATGAATAACAGTATTTCCGTGCCGCAAGTTGATTGTGGTATTACCTATACGAATGAAAAAACGCATGAGATTATCCGCAATAATCTTCATCGCGCCCCTATGTACTCTGGACAGATTGAAGGAACAGGACCGCGTTATTGCCCCTCTATTGAGGATAAAATTGTTCGATTTGCCGATAAAGAGCGTCACCAGATTTTTCTAGAGCCAGAAGGATTAGATGACCATACTGTTTACCCTAATGGCATATCAAATGCTTTACCTATAGATGTTCAGATGGCGTTACTTGCGACTATTAAAGGGTTAGAAAAAGCGCGCGTCATTGAGTGGGCTTATGCAATTGAATATGATTATTGTGATCCACGTGATTTAAAGCAAACCCTTGAATCTAAACGTATTTCTGGCTTATTTCTGGCGGGTCAAATCAACGGCACAACAGGGTATGAGGAAGCAGGAGCGCAAGGCCTGATGGCGGGTATTAACGCCGCCTTACAGGCAAAGACAATAGATAAGGGTGTTTCACGTGAAACGACCGAGCCTTTTATTCTTGATCGTGCTGATGCGTATATCGGCGTGTTGATTGATGATCTCATATCACGCGGCGCACCAGAGCCTTATAGGATGTTTACAAGCCGTGCAGAGTACCGCCTTCTTCTACGCGCTGATAATGCCGATCAGCGCCTGACCGATAAGGGTATTGAGATAGGTTGTGTTAATGTTTCACGTGAAACTATTTGGTCAAAGAAGAAAGCGTCACTTATGCAGGGCCATGAGCTCGTTAATAAATTAAGTGCTATTCCAAACGACCTTGTTAAGGCCGGTATTGATGTCAATCAGGACGGTCGCCGCAGAACCGCTTTTGATTTATTGCGCTATCCTAATATTGGCTGGGCTGAGATTGAAAACATTTGGCCAGAGTTATCTCAGATTGACACTGATATAAAAGAGCAGATATCTATTGATGCAATGTATTCAGGGTATATGGCGCGGCAAGAAGCTGATATTGCGGCTTTTAGAAAAGACGAGCAATTAATATTACCAGCGCATTTAAATTATGACGATATCGGTGATCTGTCCGCTGAGGTAAAAGATAAGCTTGTTCGCGCAAGGCCTGTTACCTTGGGGGCGGCGGCTCGTATTCCTGGCGTGACACCCGCTGCTGTTATTTCCCTTCTTCGTCACGTTAAGAAGAGCCCCGCTAAAATTAAAGCGGCAAAAGAAAAGCAATCTAATGCCGGTTAAATATCACGGCATAATAATTCCTGATGAGGCCGATCATAAGTTGAAGGCCTATTTGTCCCTTTTACAAAAATGGCAATCTAAGATAAATCTTATCAGTCCACAAACTCTCCCCAACGCTTGGGAAAGGCATTTTATTGACTCAATGCAGGTGTCAGAGCTTTTGACAATTGATGATAAAGTTATATTTGATTTTGGTTCAGGAGCAGGTTTTCCTGGCCTTGTTTTGGCAATGCTGAACCCAGATAAAAAATTTACCATGGTTGAATCTGATCAAAAGAAATGCTCTTTTATGCGCACTGTTTCACGTGAAACCGAACTGGCTAACGTCAACATAGTCTGTGAGCGTATTGAAGACGTTTCACGTGAAACAAAGCCTGATGTTATTATGGCACGAGCGCTTGCCTCGCTCGATAAACTTTTCTTTTACTCACAAGATTGGATAAAAAGTAACCCAACGCCTCGCTTTATCTTTCCTAAGGGTGAGCAATACGATCAGGAAGTGAGTGAGGCGCAGCGTAATTGGTTGTTTCACGTGGAACAAAAACCAAGTAAGACCGACGCTCTGGCCACTATATTATTAATTTCTGACGTTGTGCCTAAGTAATTCTCTCGTATAAGCGCTGTTAATAATGCAATAAAAATGCAAAAGAAGCTTGAAGAAATTCAAACAGGCCTTAAAGTAAGATTATACAACCATTGATATAGTCAGCAAATGAAGGATTACGCCATGATCGCCAATTTCATTCGATCTCCGTTAAAAGAGTTAAATGAGGGCAGTAATTCGAATGCGCCTACACACAGTGTTACTAAACGCATACCCCGAATTTTATCAGTAGCCAATCAAAAGGGGGGCGTTGGCAAGACGACAACATCGGTCAATCTAGCAACGGCCCTAGCTGCGATTGGTAAAAAGGTTCTTCTTGTTGATTTGGATCCCCAAGGGAACGCGGGAACAGGATTGGGCTTAGTGCGGGCTAAAATAAAAGCGAGCACTTATGACGTTATTTTTGGAGACTGCACCTTGCAGGAGGCAATACACCAAACAAAAGTCCCACGCTTGCATGTTCTGCCTTCTTCCATCCATCTTTCTGGCGCAGAAATTGAGCTTGTGAACGAAAGCCGCCGTGAATATCGTTTACAAGAAGCGCTGCGTGTGCCAATGGGGTATGATTATGTGATTATAGACTGCCCGCCTTCGTTAAGTTTGCTGACCTTAAACGCGCTCGTAGCTTCAGATTCTATTATTGTGCCGCTGCAGTGTGAATTTTATGCGCTTGAAGGCCTAAGCCATCTTGTAAAAACAATTGAGCGTATTAAGAAGAATTTTAATCCGCTCCTTGATATTCATGGTGTTGTTTTAACGATGTTTGATGGGCGTAATAACTTATCGGGCATGGTCGCCGATGATGTGCGTGATTATTTTGGCGAGAAAGTTTATAAGACAGTTATTCCGCGTAACGTCCGTTTGTCAGAGGCCCCTTCTTATGGCCTGCCTGCAATTGTTTATGATATGCGCTGCCCTGGTGCCAAGGCCTACATTCAGCTTGCCAAAGAAGTGCTCAAGCGCGAAAAAGAAATTATTGGTAATAGCCAACAAAATAGTTTTGATCCATCAAATGAGGCAGCGTAAAAATGGCTGATGATTTTGACGAAGAATTGGAAAGTATCCTTAATCCTAAAAAGCGCGGCCTGGGCCGCGGCCTAGGCGCATTATTCGAAGATGAGGAAGGTGAATACCCAAGCGTTGAGCAAAGCGAAGAAGAAAGTTTTGCTCTAAGAAAAACAGTTGGTATTGACAGACTATTTCCGAACCCAGACCAGCCGCGTCAATACTTTGATGAGAAATCTATCAACGATCTAGCCGATTCAATTAGAGAGCATGGTCTCCTCCAGCCTATTTTAGTGCGCCCTGATAAGGCGGTACCCAATCGATATGAAATTGTCGCGGGGGAGCGTCGCTGGCGGGCGTGTCAAAAAGCACAACTACATGATGTTCCAATTGTTATTCGTGACCTTGATGATGATGCCACACTACAAATTGGCTTGGTTGAAAACCTTCAACGCCGTGACTTAACGCCGATTGAAGAAGCACGAGGATATGCCCGTTTAGCAGAGGATTTTGGTCATTCCCACGAAGAAATCGGAGAAGCTGTTAGTAAGAGCCGAAGCCATGTTGCGAATATGATTCGTCTTTTGGGCTTACCTGACAGTGTTCAAATTATGCTCACCAAGGGTGATTTAAGTGCAGGCCATGCCCGCGCTTTATTAAAGGCAGAAAACCCAACTATCTTGGCACAAGAAATTATTGCCAATGGCCTTTCAGTCCGTGATGCAGAAAAGATGGCGGCGCAAAGTATTGGCCGTTCAATCCAAAAACGCACTCACTCCAGTGGAGATAAAGGTAAAGACAAAGATGCAGATCTGATTGCTTTAGAAAAAAGCTTGTCAGATCAGCTTGGTATGAATTTTTCAATTGATATGAAAGATGCAAAAACAGGCCGTGTTGCAATTGATTTTTTATCACTAGACCAACTTGATGATCTTTTACAACGTTTGAGCACATCTCCAAAAAAATCACATTAAAACTATCTTGTGGCGCTGATGGATAAAATTGCCTGAGAACAGAGCGTTTCAACAGGCGTTCCTGTCTGTTTTGATTGCGCCTCCAAATCATTTAAACGGTCTAAAACCCGGTTTATTTTAGGCATCGTCCAGCGAACTATTTGAGATTTAAAAGCGCTTTCAAATTTATAGAAAATGGGAGGTTGCAGGCCTTTAATTGCTTGGTCTAAGTTTTGCCCGCTTCTAATAAGGGCTTGCATATAATGAAGTCTTTTAAAATGATTTTGTAAGCTACGAAGGATAATAACTACGGGAATTCCCTCTTGTAGGAGCTGTGCGTAGGACGTCATGGCGTTTTGGGGCTGTGCTCCTGCTACAGCATAAATTAAATCGTCAATAGAACCGGATCCCGCATCGCCGCAACAAGCCTGCACATCATTAAGGGTTATTTTACGTTTCTCTTGCCCCATATAAGTAATAAGTTTCGCGATCTCACCACGTACGCGCCCCCTATCGCCTGCAATACTTGCCGCCAGCCAATTAAGTGCATCCATATCAATCATCAGATTTTCTTCGGATAAGTTTTGGCGAATGACCTGTGATACACCGCGTTCATCTTCTATATAACATGGGATGGCAGCGGCATTTTTGGATTTCTCACAAAGAAGACGCAATGAAGATCGGTTTGTAAGTTCTCCTGCTTCGATAATAACCAGGTTTTCGCCGCTTGGGTCTTCCAGATATTGTTTGATTGTTGTTGTAATTTTGTCTGTTGCATTTTCAATATGGATAAGGCGTGACCCACCCATCATCGAAAATGCCTTTGCTTCGTCTGATAAACGTGCCGTATCATCATGAAGTTGATCTGCTGTGAGCGTGCTAACATTAAAGGGATCAGTTAAATCAGGCACAATAGTTTTGCCTATAAGTTTTGCCCGTTCGCGCATAAGGCCATTATCAGGCCCATAGATTAAGACCACCCTTGCCTTTGGGTCGGGGGATTTAACAAAAGGTTCGATTTGTTTCCACGTTAATTTCATAGAGCAAGCATAAAGAAAAAGCCGCACTCCTACAATAAGAAGAGCGCAGCTTCCCAGTGTAATACTTTTTGTCTTTAAGCTGTTGTTTTATGGATGCGCATTTTTAATAAGCGCGCCTGCTTCATATTTTTTCTATCATGAACAAAATAGGATTTTTCAGATTATAATCTTGGCGGTGTTAGTCCCGAACAATTCCCGTTTGATAAAGTCAGTGCGCCCAGTTGACCTAAAGCATATTGTATTTGAAAACGCATGTTTTCTGGTTGATCTGCCTGCAGGGGGATCGCTCTTGCTTCTTTTGTTTTACCAGCAAGATCGAAGGCGGTTACTAAGATTTTAGATTCCGCAGCATTTAAAGTTACTTTTGCGCTGCTTAAATTACTATGGTTATAGCTGGGCCAAGTTTCCCGAGGCATAATAACGCAAAGACGATTATCTGGGAATAAATCTTTTAAGCGTTTATCAACTAGGATATTAGGTTCTTCAGGGTCTATTCGGCCAACCGTTACCCTCTTTGTTTCGAACAGACGCTCAGGATTGACCAAAGGGGTAAAAATACAATTTATGGATTGAGGAGCTGGAGAGTCACTCAGAGTATCTCCTCTTAGTGCAGGGTTGCCCGGTGCCCCATTTCTCGGCTTTTGTGCATGCGGGTGAACAATAAAAGCGCCCCATGTTCTTAACACAGGCTCGTTTCCAATATTTGTATTGGAGCGATGTGTAATGGCGCCGCCCATGCGTACCAGAGTTTTTGTTTCAGGTGTTATCGCATAGCCTTCAGGGTGTAGTATTTCTGTAGGAAGCCCATCTGAAAACTGATAAGTTAAATCAATAGGATCGATTTCATCATGGTGAGTGTGCCACCTAGAAAAATTAGGGCGGCCTGCCGTTAACGGGTCTACGGTCGTTCTTTGGACTACAAGTACGATTTCACTTTTTTCAAAATAATCCCGCCCTGCAAATTGGATAAGGTCCTGTGCTACAAATGCTGCGCAATCTACAGTGAATGATAAAGCTGTTGGGATCCCAATATGCCCTTGGCCAGCACGTTTAATAGTAACGCCGTTATGGGATATTGTGTTGGCCCCTATAATGCTTGGAATTACTCCAAGGGCAACAGGCTCAGAATTAATAATATCTCTGCGAGATGCTGTTAGACCATAGCTTGCTAATTCATGATGTTTAAGAGGGTTCCATGATACGCCATTTGTCTCTCTGTTAAGTGACATATTGGTAATTAGAGGAGGGTTCCATATTTGTTCAGTTAGTCCCATTTGCATCGTCCAAAATTCTCCTGCGACCTTAAAGGTCTGGATTTATAAACTCTGATTGATGGAGGTTTTTTGGTATGCGCTGAAAAACAGGCATAAAAAAAGCGCTTCAACCGTCAGGTTCCTTTTAAATTAAGGGACCATAGCGGTTCGTACGCTATAGCGCTCTTTAGCCTTTTTTACGTGGTGCAAGCTGCCCCTTCAAATGCCACGATAGATTGCCTGATGAAAGCGCTCTATACTTATTTAATACATAATTTGCGATAATAAAGTCAATATAAAAATCACCCTTAAGGATATTTTATTTATTGAGTTGGAGGGTTATGCGCTGTTCAATTTTGCGGGCAAGATCATCCAAAATGGCATCACGCGCATTTTGTTCAGAGGAGCGTGTTGCAAATTCACTTTCAAGCACGTTATAGCTGCTAAAGCTATAAAGCGTTTGAGAAAAAATAGTTTCTTGCGATGTTAAATGAATTAAACGTACTGGCGCAAAAATCTTAAGCTGGCGTCTAGTCGCTTCAGATTCAACAGTGATGTCAAAATCCGTCTCTTGTTCGTTTAAAGGGCCGATACTGAGTTGGTAAAGCGGATTCTCTGGATATCCATTTTTATAAAAACGATCAATCAGAGCGTTGCGTAAATACTGCCCTTCACGATTAGCAAGCGGTGAAATATTAATCTGGCTTAGCGCTTGACTGACTTCTATTGTCTGTGCGCTTTGGCTGTAATCCCCATAGACAGGGGAAAAGCCGCAGGCAGAGATTAACCCCAATGTCAAAAGTGTCATATATGCTTGGGCAAGTTTGGGCATTATCCCGCTACCACGTTTACAATACGCCCGGGGACAATAATCATTTTCTTGACGGATTTTCCATCTAATGCTTTTAGGACGCCGTCTTGTTCAAGCGCGATCTTTTCGTAGTCATCTTTTGATGCATCGGCGGCCATTGTTATGGTTGCGCGGACTTTCCCGTTTACCTGTACGCCAATCGTCACAGTATCATTGGCTAGCAGTGATTCATCGACCTCAGGCCATGGTGTGTCTGCTAATATTGTGGAATGTCCCAATTGTTCCCAAAGTTCTTCGGCCAAATGGGGCATCATGGGGTTAATCAGACATGTGAGTGCCTCTAACCCCTCACGAAGCGCCCATTTATCTGAATCATCATAGAGCTTAAAGGCTATGAGCGCGTTTGATAGCTCACGAATACGCGCAACAGCCTTATTCATATGGAACGCCTCAATATCATCAGCCACCCCTTTAATGGATTGATGAATGAGAGATCGAATCTTGGCCGCGGTATCTGAAAAAACTTCAGGTTTTCCTGTCCCTGATTTAGGGAGATCGTCTTTTATGTCGCTGATATTGCGGTAGAGCTTATTGATAAAGCGCCAGGCGCCCTCAATGCCGCCCTCTGTCCACTCTAAATCACGCTCAGGCGGGCTGTCGGAGAGAATAAAAAGACGTGCGGCATCGGCGCCGTATGTCTTAAGAATATCTTCGGGATCAACGACGTTTTTCTTTGATTTGGACATTTTTGTGATGGCGCCTTGTTCAACGGCCTTGCCGTTATCGCGGCGCACCCAGCCTTTATCATTTTGGGTAACATCGGCAGGAAAGCACCAGTTTCCGTCGCTATCTCTATAGGTGGCATGTGTGACCATCCCTTGAGTGAATAGCCCGGAAAATGGCTCTTGCGGCACTTCATAGCCACAATCTTTAAGCGCCCTGGTAAAGAAACGTGAATAAAGGAGGTGCAAAACAGCATGCTCAACGCCGCCAATGTATTGATCGACGGGCATCCAGTAGTTTGATTTTTCATTCGCAAAGCCGCTTATCTCGTTTTTAGGGTCAAGATAACGCAGGAAATACCAGCTTGACTCAAAGAAGGTATCGCATGTGTCCGTCTCACGCTGCGCTGCTTTGCCGCATTGAGGGCAATCAACATTTTTCCAGGTGGGGTGACGATCAAGCGGGTTGCCGGGTGTGTCATAATTAATGTCGTAAGGTAACTCGACAGGTAAATCTTTTTCAGGGACAGGAACGATACCACAATCCTTGCAGTGAATCATCGGAACAGGGCAACCCCAATAACGCTGGCGCGAAATACCCCAATCGCGAAGGCGGAAAACAGTCGCGCCTTTTCCTATTCCCTTTGCTCCGAGGGCTTTTATGACGGCTATTTTGGCATCTTCGACTTGCATGCCGTTAAAATTTTCGGAATTCATGATTTTGCCGGGACCAATGTAAGGCTCATCTTGAATATCAGGCGTCCCTTCTGGGCTTTCAACAACTTGGATGATTTTAAGGCCATATTTATGAGCAAATTCATGGTCGCGGGCATCATGCGCGGGGCATCCAAAAATTGCGCCAGTGCCATAATCCATAAGGATAAAATTCGCAATAAAGAGCGGTAATTCTTCGCCCGTAAAGGGATTGGTGACCGTATAGCCTGTATTAAACCCAAGCTTTTCAGCTTTTTCAATGGCTTCTTCTGATGTACCGACAGATTGACAGGCGGCGATAAAATCATCGAAACCGTCTTTATCACCCGCCAATTTTTTAGCCAAAGGATGGTCAGCGGCCATTGCAAAAAAGCTCGCGCCGTAAAAAGTATCAGGGCGGGTTGTATAAATGTCTAATTTGTCATCCGTGCCGTTAATGGGGAAAGAGGCATTCATCCCCGTTGACTTGCCAATCCAGTTGGCCTGCATGGTGCGAACCTTATCAGGCCAGCGATCAAGACCATCAATGGCCTGAAGGAGATCGTCAGCATATTCAGTGATCTTAAAAAACCACTGATACATTTTGCGCCGCTCAACAGGCGCGCCAGAGCGCCAGCCTTTCCCATCAACGACCTGCTCATTGGCAAGAACGGTGTCTTCTACAGGGTCCCAGTTCACAACGGACTCTTTTTGGTAAGCAAGACCCTTATTATAAAAATCAATGAACATTTTTTGCTCATGCTTATAATAAGACGGATCGCAAGTTGCGACCTCGCGGCTCCAATCAATAGCAAAACCGAGAGAGAGCAACTGCGCCTTCATCTGCGCGATATTCTCATAAGTCCAATCTTTGGGATGTGTCCCGCGTTCCATCGCCGCATTTTCAGCAGGAAGGCCAAGCGCATCCCAGCCCATGGGGTTTAAGACATTGAATCCTTTGGCTTTTTTATAACGCGCCACAACATCGGCCAGTGTATAATTACGCACATGCCCAACATGAATGCGCCCCGATGGGTAAGGAAGCATCGATAAGATGTATGATTTAGGCTTGGACGTGTCCTCAGTTACCTCAAAGCATTTGCGCTGCGTCCAGACATCACGCCACTTCTTTTCGGTTTCTTTTATATTATACCGCTGCGTCATTTTCTTCTCTTCTATAAGCTGTATGTTTATTCGTCTTTTAAGGAAGCTACGCGGAGCTGACGGGCGCGGGTCAAAATCGCATCTTCCATTTGTGTTTCAGTTTCCTTAGACACAGCAACATCCTTCCAGGCGCCGCGTATTTGCTCTTGCTTGAACACTTTGACCTTAACGCCATTGGACACAAGTTGTTTATCAAGGATAAAGGCGTTCACTTTAAAGCGCTCATTGGGCTTTTCTGCTGATGAATACCAATCTGTAATGATAACGCCGCCAAACGGGTCTGCGCTGGAAAGGGGCATAAAAGAAACGGTATCAAGCGTTGCCCGCCATAGGAAACTGTTCACGCCAATCCCTGTTGAGCCATCAGTCGCCTCTTTTTTATTACCGAATAAATTAAAACCGCCTTCGCCAAGGATGCTTTGTTTTTCGCTATAGATGTCCTCGCCCGTTGTTGTCCGGTCAAGGCCTGATGGATATTTTGCCTCTCCCTTTGGCAGCGAATCACCGCAAGCGGTGAGGCTGAGCGCGCCAAGGCAAAGGATAAGGGTTAAGAAGTGAGTCTTGTATATATATGACATTATTATTGTCTCCTTTATTACACTCTTTGATTATCACGCTACGCGCCGCTGCTCAAGCACTGTATCGCTTAAAACTGCTGTAACTCCTAATATGACGCCTTATAAGGGCGAATAAACTGTGGCAAAAATGCAACAAATTAAAAAAATTTGTGTCTTTTTTGCAAAAATCGCGTTGACGGTAAGGCAAATCGAAGGCTTAATCGGAGCGTTATCAAATGATAACACCTTGTATTGGTCAATCCTGGCCAATCTCAAGCACATAAACTAAAGTATTTTCAATTGGAGGAATACAATGAAAAAAACTCTTTTAGCTAGTGCTGCTATTGCTGGTATCGTTTTCGCTTCTGCTCCTGCTCAAGCGCAAATGGAACTAACAATCGGTGGTCATTCAAAAAACTACATTGGTTATCTAGATCAAGATGACCGCGCTGGTGTTGAAACACGTAATTTCGACATGCAACGTGAAACAGAACTTCACTTCAATGGTGAAGCAACTTTAGACAGTGGCCTAACTTTCGGTTTCCAAGTTGAAACAGAAGTTGACGGTGGCGATGATGAAAACACAATCGAGGAATCGTATGTTTACATGTCAGGCACATGGGGCCGTGTAAACCTCGGTTCAGAAGATGGTGCTGCTTACTTGCTACAAGTTGCTGCTCCTTCAGCAGACTCAAACATTGATGGTATCCGTCAATACATCCAACCTGTAAATTATGCAAACTTAAATGCTGCTTTTGCGGGTCCTGATGCTATTGCTTCTGCTCCTTTCGGTACAAGAGGCCAAGTTGAAGGTTTCGATTATGACCAAGACGTTACTGGTTCAGCAGAAAAAATCACATATTTGTCACCAAACTTCAATGGTTTCCAAGCTGGTGTGTCATACACTCCAGATGTAAACGATGCTGACCAAGCAGCGCTCGGTAACGGAAACCCTGTAAGTAATGGTTTTAACTCAGATGATGTTGCTGGCTCTTTAGGCGCAGCAATGGAAGCAGCTGTTCGTTACGAAGGCGTGTTTAACAATGTCGGTTTCGCAACTGGTGCTGGTTACACAAACATTGATCGTGAAGCTGGTAATCTTGATGATTACGATGAGTGGAACGTTGGTCTTGACCTAGATGTCGGTGCGTTTGGTATCGGTGCAGTTTACAAAGACACAGACACAGGCGCTGCTGCTAACTCAGACATCGACACATATGTTGTTGGTGCTGACTACACAACTGGTCCATTCAAATTTGGTGCATCATACTTTGATCAAGATGATCAAACTGTTGGCGCAGCTGAACTTGAAACACAGCGTTACACAGGTGGCGTAATCTACACAGCAGGCCCAGGTCTGACTTTCCGTGGATCACTCTCACACATTGAACATGAAAGAGGCGCAGTTGATGCTGACGCAACTTCACTTATGGGTGGTGTTCAAATCAACTTCTAATCGAAGTTTGATCTAAGAATTATAAAGAGGCGTCTTATAGGCGCCTCTTTTTTTGCGCTTACTCCCTGCTTGCGTCATTGCGAGCATCAGCGAAGCAATCTAGTATAATGTTTATCATAATGATACAGATTGCCGCGTCGCTTTCGCACCTCGCAATGACAAAGGAATACTATGTCTGATATTTCCAAAAATATTGAAACCATTCAAACCATCATTCAAAAATTGGCAAAGGCGCATGATATCGCGCAAGACAACATCCATCTTGTTGCCGTTAGTAAGCGGCAACCGCTGGAGAAATTAAAAGAGGCGTTGGAGTGTGGGCATCGGTTATTTGGTGAAAACCGCGTGCAGGAAGCTATAGAGCATTGGGCAGATTTTAAAAAAGAGCATAACGATATTAAACTCCACCTGATTGGCCCGCTTCAAACCAATAAAGTGAAAGATGCTGTATCCTTTTTTGATGTGATCGAAACACTTGATCGTGAAAAACTGGCAAAGACGCTCTCAAGCGAGATGAAAAAACAAGGCCGTAGCCTTCCTTGCTTTGTTCAGGTGAATACGGGCGATGAGCCGCAAAAGGCAGGGATAAGCCCAAAAGATTTAAGCCTCTTTCTCACTCTTTGCCGTGGTTTGGATTTAGATATTGTCGGCCTGATGTGTATTCCGCCAGTGGATGAGCCGCCCGCCCTGCATTTTGCCTTTTTAAAGAAATTGGCGCAGGAAAACGGTTTAAATAATCTAAGCATGGGTATGAGCGCCGATTATGAGCGCGCGATTCCGTTATGCCCTGATCATGGGCAGCTTTATATTCGTATAGGAACAGGTGTTTTTGGTGCGCGCGATAGCGCCTGAGGCCTAAAAGCTCTGCCTCGCAGGCATTGGGGAAAGGGATATCTCGGTAATGCGCTCACGGGCAGGCACATCAAAGGCAAGATCAATCTTATCTATAACCGGGGCAGCTTTATTTTGTCCAAATGATATATTTTCATAAGCGGCTACTTGCTGTTGAACAATCATATTTCCTGCTGTGCGCCCATCAGCCAATTGTGTTTTGGTAAAACGGCGCCCTACTTCTGGTAAACTGGCAAAAGGTGCCGCTGTTGATGGTAAATCATCACGCGTTATAGACCCCTTGCCCTGATCCGAACCCATCGCGTGCGCCACCGCATTGAGGCGACTTTCGGGGTCATTCATATTAATATGCGCTTGTTTTCTTTGTGTATCGGGCGATATGCCCGCCATTGTTAAAACACTGCCCGTTACATCTTTGCCGGTTTGTATTTGCGCAATAGCGTTGATCGTGCCGCTTATCGCGCCTATAGGCCCGCCAAAGAGGCCGCCGCCAATAATCTGTGAGGCAGGCTTGATTGTATCCCCCGACAGCTCGCGGTAGACCATGCCAAGGACAGGGATATGATGAAGCGGGTTAATAACGTCAATAACATCGTCAAATTTATATGAATCTGGGTTTTTACTATGATGCGCGGACGCCAAGCTTTTGACGGTTCTCGGCTCTTCTATTGCCTGAGAGAGTGCCGCCTTAAAATTATGTGTTTGGGTGGTTTGGATTGTTTTGGCTGATTGCGATTTCCATGACTGGACGCTGTGATACCCTAAGGTATTGGTCTGCTTTTGGCCAGCGGTGCGCGCATCGAAATCAAAATGTTGAACCATGGGCTCTCCTTACCTTTATCATTATCGCAAATCGTATGCCATATTGGTTTTGTTTAAAATCAGTGGTTTAAAGTGTTCAGGCATCAGTCCTGTATTAAAATAGGTTGTTGTTTTGGCTATTACTGGGTAATTTTCGCCTAGATGATTACTCTTTTTGTTAAAAACACTGTGCTGCGGGATAGTTTGAAGCGTTTACTTGAGCGCTTGGGCGATAAAGTTGAAATACGCCTCGTCGAAGCGTCTGAAGACAACGATATGAGTAAAACTCATTTGATCATTACAGATCAACTCGATTTGAATAGTTCGGATATCACTGTGATGAATGTCAGCGAGGAGGAGTTACCTATAAGACCCTCTATCTTTTTGATGAGAGTGCAAAGAGCGCTAGAAAAAAATGCAGGCAGCCGTGGCCTTAAAAAGATCCACTTAGGGTCATATATTTTCAGACCCCATAATTTTTTACTTCAAACTCCTGATAAAAACGAGATCGTTTTGACCGAAAAAGAACGTGATATCTTGCTTTATATTTATCGGCAGATGCCAAATCCTGTCATGCGGGATGCGTTGTTGCATGCTGTTTGGGGGTATGGCGATAATATTGAAACGCATACATTAGAGACGCATATTTATCGCCTGCGCCAAAAAATAGAGACAGATCCATCAAGCCCTCAGTTTTTACAAACGACGGATGAGGGTTATATTCTTAACATGGTTTGATTATAGTTTGGATTTTGCAACACGCACGGCTTGGCGAAGGCTCTCGACAAAGCTCTCTGCTTTTTCGATATAAAGGGAGTCTATCCCCTTTCTCGATAACAACTCCAAATCCTCAATAAGAGTATAAATTTTGCGCACCTCTTCTGATTCGACAAGATCAGCGGTCGATATCTCTTCGATTTGCGGCGCGCGCGGCGGCTTTTGCGTTTGTTCAGCCATAGTTTGATAGGCGTTTGTAGCACGGGCAACAAAGGTATTTTGCGGTTTTTGTTGTTGTGTCTGAAACGGTGCCATTTGATTGGAAATATCGGCTTTATCGCTAAATGTTTTATCCTTTAAAAAGTCGATTAAAAAAGCCTGAAGAGATGTCACAGAAACGCTTGTGTTATCTTCCCAGAGATTAACGCTAATGTGGGTGTCTTCTTGCGCCTCTTTATTACCGCGCCCTTGTTCTTTTTCTTCACGCCGAATGGCTTGGCGTGTATCGGTTGATTCCGCTTGTCTGAAAACTGTTTTAAATAAAGGCCCTAAATTAGAAAACATAATTTTTGACTTCTTTCCTGAGCCATACTATGCCTTTTTTAGGGTTTTGTCATGCCTAGCGCTATTCGGGTTTGTTAACGCGGTATTGACCGTCATAAAGATTATTCAAATCGCGCGTTTGTGGCGCGATATACCAAGGGGCTGTTTTTTCCCATATAATAGAGCCGCTATCATCAATAATAAGATAAGAGACAATATCAGCAGTCATAATCCATTGATCAAGCCCATCAATATTGTGTGGCGCTTCGTGGTCTGTGACGCTGGGTTTAAGTTCAATATAGGCGCTTGGATTACGGGACTTGTTCAGTTTATTTTTTATATACTCATATTCTTCGTCATCAAGAGCCGCGCTGGTATAGGCTTTCATATTTGACGGGACGACTGTGATATATTGATCCAAAAATTTATAGGGGTAATAAGATTCATCTCCAACATTCTTATAACTAATAACCATAATATTATGCAGGATATTCATATCTTTTGCATCTGGGATTGCTTCAAAATCAATCTTCACCGCGGCTCGAATTTTGATAAGGCCGTTTTCGGTGTCATATTCTTGATATTTTTCCACAAGGCGAAGCTTTTCATCATATAGAACCTTCTCTCGCATAGCCCAGGGGGTTGAATTATAAGGGGGTTGGCCGATAATCCATGTGTCGAAATTAGGGATTTTGCCGCCTTTTTTATAAAAAGCAATGGCCACATCCTCTGGTGTAGATGTTTGCAAAGTAAATTGGGCGTGCGCGCCATTTAATGACACAATTGCAAAGGTTATAATTAAAGAAAAGAGAAGCTTCATAGTTTTGTCTTAGTTTTATCCTGCGTTTATAATAGTATGCCTTATATAATTAAGGTGTTGCAACTTGGTAAATGTAAATGACTAAAGATAGGGACGATAAAAAAGAAGGCTTTCATCTTTGGAAGTTGTTTACCAAAGATATAGAGCCGATTAAGGACCCCAAATGGGATGAATTGGAGGCCACTTTGGGCGCTTCGTCCCAAGAGAGGGAAGTCGCCGAAAATGCCCCGAATGAGAGTGTTTTACCTCCTATCAAGGAGCCTGAAAAAATACGAGGGTACACTGATAGCGATTTTCAGATGGATCGGCGTACGCATGAGCGGCTTCGTAAAGGTAAAATACCAATTGAGGGTACATTAGATCTTCATGGTAAAAATCAGGGACAGGCTAAAGATGCCCTAGAAGCATTTATTTTAAGGGCGGTCTCACAAAAAAAACGATGTGTTCTGGTGATTACAGGAAAAGGCAAGACAGGCCATACAAGCGATCAGTGGATGGTGCAGGGTGAGGGTGTATTAAAAGCCCGTGTTCCTGAATGGCTATCGCTTCATCCATTACGCCCCCATGTACTAAAAACAGTGCAAGCCCATCAAAGCCATGGAGGCAGCGGGGCGCTCTATGTTTATTTGAGAAAAAGCTGATTATGGGAGGACTGTAACAGTGCTTTCAAAAGACCATTTTTCTTCCTGTCCCTCTTTTATTTGACGTACGATGGTCACTTTTCCTATATAAACGCCTGGCTGTAATGGCGGTGAAGAAATCTTTTTACCAGTATAATAAAATTGTTGGGCGCGCGTTTTGTCTTGAATAATTTGTTGTGATGCAAAAAGCTTTAAATTTGGATTGAATATCTCAATATTTATACTGTCACCTTTTTTTGCTCCAAGATAGCTAAACCAAAAAAGAAGCTTTTGAGCAGATTGTGGCAGAGTTTCTTTTACAGAGTTTTCATTATAAATATCGTTGAGATCGATAATCTCATCCGTAAATCCACCTTGGTTAAGGATGAGGCGTTGATTTGTATCATCGATTTTTTGTGACCATATCCCCTTGCTTGTGGCACCGCATTCTTTGGTATTGGGCTTATTGGTGAATGGATCAATTATTTCACCCCGCAAGATGACGCCAAAATGTAGATGCGGAAATTCGGTCACGCCAGATAAGCCAATTTGGGCAATTTTATCCCCCGCTTTCACTTTGCTGCTGGGTTTTACAACAATTGAGTTTTGTTTCAGGTGACAATAAATTGTTTCAAGCCCGTCGCCATGATCTATTAAAACGGCATTGCCGCATTCTTTACGCTGCGCCTTAATGTTTTCGATTTCTTCGTCTGTTTTAATAATGTCGATATCGCCATCGCGAGTTTTTTTAACAATCCCATCGGCAGGCGCTAAAACATCAACACCGCGCTCCATCTCCTGAATAGTTAAAATTCCGATATCTGTTCCTTTATGACCATCATATGTGCGTGCGCCACAAAAGCGATCCGTTGCCTTCTCATCATCGGGGATCATATCCACGTAATTATAAATCCAGCAATCTTGGCCTAATTGGCAATCAACGGGCCAATCAAGGGCGGGGCGCTTTATGACTTTAGCAAGGGATGTGCTTTCAGATGCGCTTACGACTTGAGTGAATAGTGAAAGAGATAATAAAAGGGCAATAAAGCGCATTATAGAATAAATTTACTAAGGTCTGTATTTTTAGCCAGATCAGAAACGTGCTCGATAACATCTTTGCCATCAATTATAATTTTTTCACCGCTTCGGTCACTTGCGGTATAGGAAATATCATCAAGGAGCTTTTCCATCACGGTTAAAAGGCGGCGTGCCCCGATATTTTCGACCGTTTCATTTACTTCAAAGGCGATACGGGCAATCTCATTGATCGCCTCATCAGTAAAATCAAGATCAACGCCTTCTGTGCCGATGAGCGCTTTATATTGTTTAATGAGGCAGGAATCTGTTTCGGTGAGAATACGTTTAAAATCAGCCTCAGTGAGAGCGCGCAGCTCAACACGAATAGGCAGACGCCCTTGCAGCTCTGCAAGTAAATCTGATGGTTTGGCATAGTGAAATGCGCCGCTTGCGATAAATAAAATATGATCTGTCTTAACAGTGCCGTGCTTGGTTGTCACGGTTGTTCCTTCAATGAGTGGGAGCAAGTCACGCTGAACACCTTCACGGGAAACATCCCCACCTTTTGCATCATGACGCGCGGCAATTTTATCAACCTCGTCAATAAAAACGATTCCGTTTTGTTGCACAAGATCTAGGGCGGTTGAGATGATTTTATCTTCATCAAGAAGCTTATCGGACTCTTCCGTCACAAGGACATCATATGATTCCAATACTGTTAATTTTTTGCGCTTGGTTTTACCGCCCATACCTTTACCAAAAATATCACCCATGCTCATCATAGAAACAGAGGCGCCTGGCATGCCCGGGATATCAAACATATTGGCGAGGGGATTGGCGTTATCTTGTAGATCAAGCTCAATTTCTTTGTCGTTAAAATCACCATTACGAAGTTTTTTACGAAAAGCATCCCGCGTTGTTTCCGACGCTTCATCACCGACAAGCGCGTTCAAAACGCGATCTTCGGCGTAAACTTCTGCTTGGGCGGTCACTGTTTTACGCATTTTTTCACGTGTCATATGAATTGAAACCTCGACGAGGTCGCGGATAATGGACTCAACGTCTTTGCCGACATAACCAACCTCTGTAAATTTGGTAGCCTCTACTTTAACAAACGGCGCGTTTGCAAGTTTTGCAAGGCGGCGCGCAATTTCTGTTTTACCAACACCTGTTGGGCCAATCATTAAGATGTTCTTGGGATAGACTTCTTCTTGCATCTCAGCGGGAAGCTGCATGCGGCGCCAGCGATTACGCAAAGCAATTGACACAGCGCGTTTAGCGTCACTTTGACCAATAATATTGCGGTCAAGTTCATGGACGATTTCACGCGGATAAAGGGCCGGGGTGGACGTTGTAGGTTCTAGGTCTTTCATAGTGTTCACTATAACTTTTCAATGATGATATTATTATTTGTATAAACACAAATATCAGCGGCAATTTCCAAACTTTTTCGGGCTATTGTTTCTGCGTCCATATCGCTTCGATCAAGAAGAGCGCGGGCGGCGGCGAGGGCATAATTTCCCCCTGATCCAATGCCAATAATTCCATCTTCAGGCTCAACGACATCACCCGTGCCAGAGAGGATAAGAGAGGCGTCCTTATCGCAAACAGCCATGAGAGCCTCTAAGCGCCGGAGATATTTATCTGTACGCCAATCTTTGGCCAGCTCGACACAGGCACGGGTCAGTTGACCTGGATGAGCCTCTAACTTTGCTTCTAAACGCTCAAAAAGCGTGAAGGCATCAGCAGTAGCGCCAGCAAATCCAGCAATAATGGTGTTATCTTTACCAAGGCGTCGCACTTTTCGGGCATTGGCCTTCATGACGGTTTGCCCAAGGGATACTTGACCGTCTCCAGCAACGACGACTTGATTATCTTTTCGAATTGCGAGTATTGTTGTCATGTCTAAGACATGCCTTAGAAATTGACCTGACGTCAAGATGAAAGATACGAAATAAAATGACAAATACTTTAGAGAGAACCGCCACGATTAATCGTAAAACAAAAGAGACGGATATTAAGCTGTATTTGAATCTGGATGGCACAGGTCAAAGTAATATTAAAACGGGCATCGCCTTTTTGGATCATATGCTGGATCAAATTGCACGCCATGGTTTGTTTGACTTAACAATTTCCTGTGATGGAGATTTAGATATTGATGCCCACCATACCGTTGAGGATACGGCGCTTGCCTTAGGTGACGCGATCAAGACGGCGCTGGCTGATAAGCGCGGGATTGTGCGGTATGGTCATGCTTATGTGCCGATGGATGAATGCTTAAGCCGTGTTGCGCTTGATTTATCCAATCGCCCTTATTGTATCTGGAATGTTAAATTCACGATTGATCGGTTGGGTGAAGTGATGGAGACGGAGCTTTTTGGCCATTTCTTTCAGGCACTATCACAAACAGCAGGTATGACGCTTCATTGTGAGAATTTATATGGTGAGAATAATCATCATATTATCGAAAGCGTTTTTAAGGCTTTTGCCCGTGCTTTGCGTACGGCAACAGAGATTGATCCCCGTGCAGGCGACCAATTGCCGAGCACAAAGGGGGCATTGTGATTTATAGGTAAGCTGTCCCTTATTTAGTTATTCTTTATATTTCGATCACGAATAACGTTACCATGGGCAGGAAAGCCCTCATAATCAGTCATAACTGTGACTGACTGCCTTAGAGCATTAAAGCCTTCTGGGTTCATTTTGGCGATGGATGTTCTTTTAAGAAAATCCCAAATAGAAGTACAGCTATAAGTGTGGGCATTACCACCCGTGGGCAGTACGTGGTTCACCCCTATGCCATAGTTTCCAAATGATGAAGGTGTGTTTTCGCCAATAAGAATCTCGCCTGCATTTTTTATTTTAGGGACAGTAACCTCTGGGTTTGATACCTTTACCAAAAGGTGCTCTGTGGCGTATTCATTGCAAAAATCAATAGATGCCTCAAGGTTTTGGGTCAGAATAATACCGCTGTAACTTGCCATATTTTCAATGAGCCAGCCGCGTTGTGGTTCGGGTAACTTATTGATCTCAATGGGCAAATGCTTAAGAACATAATCAGCCAGCGTTTTGTCATGTGTCACAAGAAGTGCCGCTGAATCGGGGCCGTGCTCCCCCTCATTCAAAATATCAAGAACAGTATTATGAGGGTCTGCTGATTCATCACAGAGTATAATGGATTCAGAAGGCCCTGCAGGCATACCAGCATCAATGATGCCGCTTAGCGCCTTTTTAGCTGCAGCAACATAAGGCGATCCCGGCCCTAGAACTTTTTTTACCGCTGGAATTGTTTGCGTTCCATAGGCTAGGGCGGCTATTGCTTGCGCTCCTCCTACTTTATAGACGTTTTTAACCCCAGATATCTGCGCCGCATAAAGCAACGCGTCCCCGATTTTACCATCGGGGCGTGGTGGTGTTGTCATTGCAACCGTCTCAACGCCCGCCAGTGTTGCGGGGATACCAAGCATATAAACTGCAGAAGGATATTGGTTCTTGCCACCTGGAACATACAAGCCGACAGAAGAAATAGGTGTTATTTTTTCACCAGCCCAGACGCCTGCCTCGACCTCAAATAGCCAATCGCGATCTTTTTCCATGCGGCGGATTTGCTCTTCATGAAATCGGCGAACATTCCCTGCGCAGAGATCAATAGCGGCTTTCACATCGCGATCAAGGTTTTCGTGCGCCTGGGCGAATTCTTCGTCGGTGACTTTAATGTTTTGGATATCTGCTTTATCGAACTTGGCTGCATATTCAAAAAGGGCGGTATCACCTTTATCGCGAACATTATCCAAAATAGGCCGAATTTGGCTTGAAAGCGCTTCAATATCGGCCTCGGAGCGGCGCATAATGCGTTTTTGTGTAGCTTCATCCGTTTTTGCCCATTCATAAAAGCCGATTTTCATGGTTTTTATCCCTCAAGTTTTGTACATAATGCTCTTAAAGGATTTAAGGATATGACTCAACCACTTCTCGCTATCGTTGATTACGGATCAGGTAATTTACGCTCTGCTGCAAAGGCATTTGAGCATGTCATTGATCAACACACCCTTGATTTTCAGGTATTAATCACAAATAAACCCAGTGATATTGCGCGGGCGGATCGTATTGTTCTGCCTGGGCAGGGCGCTTTTGGTGATTGTATGAATGGCTTAAAGGCAGTCAATGGAATGATTGAAGCGCTTGAAAAGGCGGTTTTGGCTGATAAAAAACCTTTTTTAGGTATTTGCGTGGGTATGCAACTTTTGGCTGATAAGGGGTTGGAGCATGGTGAGCATGAAGGGTTAGGATGGATAGCAGGACAAGTTATACCCATGCAGCCAAAAGCTGATTTAAAAATCCCACATATGGGCTGGAATACGATGGACTACACAGATTATGCCAAAAAAATCGTCCCTTTTTTAAAAAAGAAAGAAAATAACGCCACTTATTTTTACTTTGTTCACTCTTTTATGTTTGAATCAAAAGATAAGGCGAATATTTTAGGCACAACAGATTATGGCGGCGCGGTTGCCGCTATCGTTGGTAAGGGCAATATTTTAGGCGTTCAATTTCACCCTGAAAAAAGCCAAGACGATGGGATCGCCCTGTTGGAAGGTTTTTTAAGGTGGACACCTATGGTCTAAAGGACTATAGCCACTAGGGATAATAGAGAGCTTATAAGGGGAAAGCATGGGCGATCAAACGCAACTTAAGACAATAGACCCAAAAATTATGGTGGAGCGCGTCAGCGAGCAACTCTCACCCAATGATTTGAATGATTTATGTGACGCGACGGATGCCGCCATTGAAGGTGGTGGTGGATTTGGTTGGGTTGAGCTACCTGCGCGCGATACGCTAGAAAATTATTGGCGCGGCGTTGTAACGGCGCCAACACGTGAGCTTTTTGTGGCGCGGCTTGATGATACAATATGTGGCACAACACAATTAATGCTGCCTCCTAAAAATAACGAGGCGCAAGGCCATGTTGTTCACCTGACCACAAATTTTGTTGCCCCTTGGGCGCGTGGCTACCATCTTGCTAAAATGCTACTTGAAGAAGTTGAAAAGCATTGTTTAGCAGAAGGGTATGCCGTCATTAACCTTGATGTACGCGAGACAATGACAAGAGCGATTGAGGTTTATGAAGGTATGGGATACGTGCAATTTGGTTTGCATCCTTACTCAGTGCGTGCAAAAGGGGAAACGATTAAATCACGCTATTACTATAAAGTGATTAATCCCAAGTTTTTTGAATAGGCCAATTGCCCGTATTTTCAAAAAAATGAGTGCGGGTAATTTTATTCTATACGCGCAGCCTTTTCATCATGACCGCTGGAACCGAGGCGAGATTGTAAGATGGTCATGATGTCGTCGGGTTTGAGGTTTTGGTCAGCCCAAAGGATCATGAGGTGAAAGAGTAGGTCGGCGCTTTCTGCCGCTAATTTTTCTTTATCGCCCTGCAGCGCCTCGATAGCAGTTTCAACGGCTTCCTCTCCAACTTTTTGTGCGATCTTGGCGGTGCCTTTGTTAAAAAGGGAGGCGACATAAGAGCTTTCAGGATCTGCGCCTTTGCGCTCTTGAATAATTTGAAATAACTCATCAATAATGTGTTTAGGCATTTATATGTTCCTCATGGTTATGCCAGCGCCGTGCATGGCGGCTTTTGCCTCTTTAATCGTATACTCGCCAAAATGAAAGATAGAGGCGGCAAGAACGGCGGAGGCTTTGCCTATTTTCACGCCTTCCACCAAGTGATCAAGCGTTCCAACCCCGCCTGACGCAATAACAGGGACAGGAACGCTCTCGGATATTCTCCGTGTCAGGTCAAGATCAAAGCCTGATTTACTGCCATCTCGATCCATAGACGTGATGAGAAGTTCTCCTGCGCCGTATTCGGCCATTTGCATGGCCCATTTGACGGCGTCTATCCCAGTAGGATGACGCCCGCCATGGGTAAAGATTTCCCATTTATTTGTGGCGGTTTTTTTGGCGTCAATAGCGACAACGATGCATTGATTGCCACATTTTTGTGATGCTTCACGAACAAATTCAGGATTTTTTACCGCCGCCGAATTAATCGCAATTTTATCAGCGCCTGCCTCAAGGAGGTTGCGAATATCTTGTAGCTCTCGAACACCGCCGCCAACAGTAAGAGGCATAAAAACGGCGTCTGCCGTGCGCGAAACCACGTCCAAAATTGTATTGCGGTTATCGGAGGTTGCGGTGATATCCAAAAAACAAAGCTCATCTGCGCCCTGGTCATTATATACTTTTGCCTGTTCTACAGGGTCGCCGGCATCAACCAGATCAACAAAGTTAACGCCTTTAACAACGCGTCCTTCATGAACATCAAGGCAGGGAATGATGCGTGAACATAATGCCATGCTATGCGGCCAACCTTAGGGCTTCAAGCGGATTAATGCGTCCATCATACAGCGCTTTGCCGATAATCATGCCTTCGATACCTACTTTGTCTGCAGCTTTGACGGCTTCTACATCTTTGAGAGAGCCTACGCCGCCAGAGGCGATGACAGGAATAGAGATGCTTTCGGCGAGTTTAATAGTGTTTTCCATGTTGAGGCCCTCTCCCGTGCCATCACGATTGATGTCAGTATAGATTACAGCGGCAAGGCCATCGTCTTCAAATTCTTGGATGAGGTCGATCACAGAGCGTCCTGATTTTTCAACCCAGCCTTCGGTCGCAATATCATCACCGTACGCATCCGCGCCAATCGCAATTTGACCGGGAAAGTTTAGGCAGGCCTCTTTGACAAGTGCAGGATTTTTGACCGCAACGGTGCCAAGGATGACACGGGATACGCCCGCGTATAGCCATGTTTCAATTTGCTTAAGGTCGCGGATACCCCCGCCCAGTTGCAGGGGCAGATCAACCGCATCAATGATCGACTGAACGGCGTTTGCATTGACAGGTTTACCTTCAATCGCGCCGTTCAGATCAACGATGTGAATCCAAGAAAACCCGCTTTGCGCCCATACCATGGCTTGCGCGGCGGGATTGTTATTATAAATAGTTTCAGATGCCATATCGCCCTTATGCAGGCGTACACATTTTCCGTCTTTTAAATCAATAGCAGGGTAGATAATCATCTTCATTTATGTATATATTTTAGCGAAACTTGTAAAGTGAGAGAGCGCCATGACATACGACCCCAATAATATTTTTGCGAAAATACTCAAAGGGGATATTCCCTGTAATAAAGCCTATGAGGATGAACATGTGTTTGCGTTCCATGACATAGCCCCCCAAGCACCTGTTCATGTGCTTGTGATACCAAAAGGGCAGTATGTTGATCTGAGTGATTTTTCTAAAAACGCGAGTGAGCAAGAGATTATGGCCTTTCACCGTGCCGTTGCGCATCTAACCACTGAGCTTGGATTAAACAACAATGGGTATCGCGCTATTGCAAATTCAGGATCAAATGGCGGACAAGAAGTACCTCATTACCATTTGCACCTGTTAGGCGGCAGACCTATGGGCGTGATGGTATCATAGGGACGATACCAACTTCTGTCCCTAAAATAACAGCGCGAGAAACTGTCTGCACTGTGTTTGCGGCTTTTTGCATAAAAGATCGCGCTATTAATAGACAGCATTCCTCGCCAAAGCGCTGGTTCCCTACCTGACGTCCTGATAGGGCATAGGAGATTGGTTCGGGTATACGCAAAAAAGGCGTTTTTGTCTCTCTGGCTAAAAGCGCACTACGAAAAAGATCTGATCCTTTATAAGCAGGATTCATGGTGGCGGCAGGCACGTGACCTGCGGTTTTTATATGGTGGGTAGGCCCGTCGATTTCAATATGCACAGGGCGTTTATTAAAATATGCGGTGAAATCCACTGCTTGTGGGAAAGAGGGTAACGGGGCTTCGCGTTTTTCCGTTTTAATACCCGCCCTTTCAAATAATTTTCTGATATCTTCTTCGAGTTGGGACGTTCTAGGAGAGTGATGAGGATTTTGGAAAGTTTCATCCCAGCTAAACCATTTTCCAACATCATATCGCATTTTATCAACATTAGTCCCCCTAGATTGAGGCGCCAATTGAGGTCTTATAAGGGCAGCAATTTCACTATATTCAGTTTTAGGAAAAATGCTGTCTTGTATGGCAATCGCCCATACAAAATCAGTTTTATTGCGCCCATGGAGAAAGTTTCCGCACTCTCTTAATCGAACAATTAATTGACTAGCCAAAGAGCGGGGAAGTTGAACCCCTAAATAGGCTGCGGCTGAATAATGTACGCCAAAATCAATAGGTCTAAAAACGCCGGTTCTTTCTTGAATTTGCGCAAACCATTTTTTATGAAATTCCTGACTAGGTTTGATGCCTAAGTTATAGAACCCACGTATGGCATGACTTAGGTCTACAGGGTCAAATTCTGACATTTTACCGAGGGCTTGTTTTTCCCATCTGTGAAGATTTCCAAGAACAATTTTCCTAAGCTCTTTGGCCCTTTGATTACCAAAATCATTACCCTGACTTTCATAATCGCGAACTATTTGCCCGGAACGATCAATAATTATAGAGAGTTGTTTTGGATTAAGTTTGAATCGATCTAGAGATTCCCATTGTTTTTGAAAAAAATCTGGGCCGTTATTGTAGTTATTTATATTAAGAAAATAGGCAATTAGGTTATCAAGATCAGCCTCAGTGCGGGCCAATTTGCTGAGAGGGCCTCCTTTTAGAGCGGACATAGCAATACTTTCTATAAATTATAGAAAGTAAGTTAGGTATAAAATTTGTTCTTGTCGAGGATTATTGTAACTTAATGCCGCAAATGGATGGGGAAAAGAATGATATTGTCTGTTTGCACCTGTGCCTGCTGCTGGCTCGCTATTGAAATAATAGCGTCTTGGGTCATCTCTGGCTCTTTATCGTAGATAAAGAAATCTTCAGCGCTTTCTTTATCAATGCGGCCTGCCTCTTCCAAAATATAATTTGCAATTTCCATGTGCGCGCGAGCTTGAATCGATAGAAGATTAGATAAAACCACAATAGGGGCAAGCTCATCTTCATGTTCTGCGCTAAGGGCGTCTAATAAATCTGCAAGCGCCTCTAAATCTTCGGGTACTGTCATCAAGACATCAAGAAAATCGGCTTCTGGTAATGACCCACGTTTTAGGTCACGAATAAAATTGGGACCATAATCGGCAACAATTTGGACGCATTCTGCGTAAAGTCCGCCCGCTATGGGGTGAACTGTTTTTGACTGTTCTGCAATATGCTGCGCCGATAGGGCAATTGCGAGAAGCGCCGAGTCGGGGTCAATCTCGCTCAAGGCTTCATGCAGGCCATATTGCATATCAGGCTCTACTTCCAAGCCATAATTCAAAATATCATTGACCGCAATCGGCACAATAAGTTTGGCATGTAAAAGCTCTATTTGCTGCGCTGTTAATGACGTGTTCATCCCCAAATACCCTTTTTAAGTGTCCCCTAAAACCTTATGGTTTTGTTTTTATGAAGGCCGTTTGTCCTTTATATTGGATGATAATAATGGATAATGGTGAATAATCGTTTAAGAACAGGTGAATCAATCCTTAACGAACGTATTTTTTTTTAGGGTGTATCAAAAGCAGTATTGTTTCTGTTTTGTTCTTATGTCATAAGGAAAGAGAAGATTGCTAAAGGACATAGGACATGGTCGCGCGGATTAATACGGTCGCCTTTCAAGGGGTTGAAATACAGCCCGTAGATGTACAGGTTCAAATTTCTAACGGCCTGCCCTGTTTTACAATCGTGGGGCTGCCTGATAAGGCTGTAGCAGAGAGTAAAGAGCGCGTTAGATCGGCGCTTCATGCCCTAGGAATAGCGCTCCCTGCCAAACGATTGACAGTGAATTTAGCGCCAGCGGATGTTCATAAAGAAGGCTCACATTTTGATCTGCCTATCGCGCTTGGTCTTTTGGCGGCGATGGAGATTATTCCGAAAGTTGAAATGGAAGAATTTGTTGTCCTTGGTGAGCTTGCGCTTGATGGCGGTATACGAAAAGTTGCAGGCGTGCTCCCCGCCGCTATGCATGCTTCAAGCAATGATAATGCTCTTATATGTCCCGCAGATTGCGGCGGCGAGGCGGCGTGGGCAGGGGATTTAAATATCCTCGCCCCACAAAATTTATTGCAAATTATAAATCATATGAAGGGTACTCAGGTGCTATCGCGACCTGAAGGGAAGCTTGCTGATGATGCATCTGCTCGCCATTTTCCAAATTTATCAGAGGTTAAGGGCCAAGAAACAGCAAAGCGCGCTCTGGAAGTTGCTGCTGCTGGTGGGCATAATTTATTAATGATTGGGCCACCAGGAGCGGGCAAGTCTATGCTTGCCTCTTGTATGCCTAGCATTTTACCGCCTTTATCACCCCGCGAAGCGTTAGAGGTATCAATGATCCACTCAATCGCGGGAAATCTGCCAGAGGGGGGATTAATGCAGACGCGCCCATTTCGTGACCCGCATCATTCCGCCTCACTGCCTGCGCTTATTGGCGGCGGCCAAAAGGCAAAACCGGGTGAGGTGTCATTGGCCCATCGTGGAGTTTTGTTTTTGGATGAGCTGCCAGAGTTTTCGCGCGGGTCATTAGAGGCGCTACGCCAGCCGCTTGAGACGGGTAAGGCTGTCGTCGCCCGGGTCAATCACCATGCAACATATCCTGCCGATTTCCAGCTGATCGCTGCAATGAACCCTTGTCGGTGCGGGTATTTGGGTGATGTGACACAAGAATGTACAAAGGCTCCTCGCTGTGGCTCTGATTATCAAAATAAACTGTCTGGGCCTTTATTGGACCGCATTGACATTCAAATTGAAATGCCCGCCGTCAATATTGCTGATTTATCTGTATCAAGTGGTGAGAGCTCGGCACAGGTCGCGGCGCGTGTCATACAGGCACGCACTATTCAATTGGCGCGTTTTAAGGCGTGCGATGAGGAGAATATAACGGTGAATGCCGGGGCAAATGGCGATATCTTAGAGAAAACAATGCACATGAAACCAAGTGCAAAAGATCTCTTAACGCAATATGCAGAGCGTTTAAAAATATCAGCGCGTAGTTATTATCGCTTAATTCGCGTGGCACGCACTATCGCAGACTTGGACAATGCCGCTTTTAACATTCAAGATCATCATATTGCCGAAGCGCTCAGTTATAAGAAAATAAGGCACATATAATTAATGTTGTTGTTTATCAAGGCGTTAACAATCATCCCCTTTGTGATAGCTGTTGAAAGACGTGTAAATTTGTGTCGTGTCATCCAAATAGAGTACACTTAAGTGTAGAGAGATATTTTGAGTCACAATACTAAAACGCTCTTAACGAAGTATTAGGGAAATATCTATAGTATAGGGAAAGAATTTAAGGGGTTTATGTTTTGGCAATTGATAGCGTAACAGAAGACAGTCATATCGCACAGGTGGATCGCACGATTGCTCTTGCGTCACAAGAGCAAATAGTATCGACCGTTGAAATTGGTATGGTTGCCCAAGCCGAGCGCCAGCAAGCGGGCGCGCAAGCCGAAGAACACAAAGCGGCAACCGCGGATTCAGGCGCGTCATCAGGATCCAGTATTCTTCCAAGTTCACCATCCCCAGCAGAAGGTAGCGCAGAAGGCCGTGTATACGGTGAAATGTTGTGGGAAAAATCAGGAATCCATGCGGCGGCAAAGATTGTGAAAACGGGGATTGATATTGTCCAAGATCGTGGCACAGGATTTGATGCAGGCCGTATTGAAAAATTAAGCGGCGGGACAATTAACGCAAATAATGTACGATCCATTGATCATTATGCCAAAGAGATGTCAGGTATGGGTCTTGGAAATGCCAAGCGCGATTCTTTTAAAGCGGCTGGTGATAACGGCGCGGGTGTTGCAGAGCGCGCGCGCATTCAAGGTGAATTCACATCAAAGAGTAAAGTTTCAGGCATGGCAGTAAAGCCCGATGCCATTAATGTCCAACTTGTAAAAACGCTTGTGCAATCTAAGAAACTGGCCTCAGAGCAAGAATTGGCGCAAGGTTTGAAAGTCAAACCGCAAGTTGAAGCCAATATGGCGCAAGCCAGAGCAATGGGTATGAACCCAACAGGCCCTAAATCGCCAAGCTTAACGCATGATTTGGCAAGTGGGCCGAAATTTAAAGCACCCGTAGAAGAAGGCACAAGAGATACCTCGTCATCGTGGGCGTAACCACGGACGTGAAAAAAAGGTGATCCTGAAAAGGATAGAATGAAAAAATGGCATTAGACCAGTTTGCAGTATCAGCACCCGATCCATTGGCAGAAACGTATTCGTTCTCTGCTCAAGTGCCTTCTAATGGTATTCAGATTGTGAATGAGCGGGGTCAGTTTGAGAATACTGTGGGTGTGTCCCAAGGATACGCCATGAATGCTTTTGGTGGGGGTTTATCAAACGATAAGCCACAACAGAGTATGCAAGTACAAATAAATCCTGATTTATTGGCAAGAATAGATATGGCAAGCATGTTACCTCAGTCTGCCCCGAGCTTTGGCGGCGGCATAATAGGGGATATCATGGGTGCAGCAAAAGGTTTAGGCGATGACATCTCAGCAGCGGCTGAGGCAATTAATCCTGCCCAACAAGTTCAACCAGCGCCTGTAACGGCGATTGAACATACAGTGCAGCACACATGGGCGGCCCCAGCCTTCGGTCGCACGATGTAATTAATCTATATTTTTAAAAATATCATAAAATCGTGAGGCAATCGTGACCCAGCAGGCGATCCCAAAAAGCGTGGCAATGGCTGAAAAGGCCTCGGTAGACACAAGCCCTATCAATATCATAAAAAGTATAATCTCATACTCACCGATTAAATGAGAGGGATGATAGAAAGCACGCCCTTTGCTAAAATCCGTATGAGTCATTCTTATTGAATTTATGCCCCACGCACTGGCAAACAGTCCAACATAAGTGAGAAGGATGAAGCTGCCGGCTGTTTCTTGTCCGATACTCATCATAAAAATAAACGCGGCCATGACGGTTTGGCGCATTATCATGTGCGGAATATTGACGGGCGCTGATTCGATATCATTCGCCCCCGCTGCAAAAGAGGCCGTAAAGGTAACCAGAATAAGAAAAACTGCGATAATTGGAGGCATAAATCCAATAAAAACCACGCCTATGAGCCCCATAATCATACAGCCTAGCCAGATCACGGCAGGCGCTGCATCAAATAGGCTTATTTTCAGGCGAAGGCTTAAAAAAATAGAATTAAGGGTTGGGCCAAATAAAGAGTGGATCATGGGTGTAAATTTTCTGTTTGAATTCTTTTAATTCGTGAATTTCTATGTGATTATACATGATCTATTGCGCTTGCGTAGATTTAATGGGGTCTTGCCCTTATTTCATTTATTATCTGGAAAGCTCATATGCTCAAAAATACAATACGCCTTTGTTTTATAGGCTCCTTTTTTCTTACATTGCCTGTTTGGGCGCAAGGGCATGACTTTTACTGTGAAAAAGCTGAAAGCACGGCCGCCCTTCAAAAATGCCTGACACAGCATCTTAAAAGTGCGCAAGACAGGCTGAATAAGATTTATCAAGATTTGAGTGCAAAACAAGAGGGCGAAGATGCCAAAACGCTGGCGGCGCTTCAGCAGCAATGGCTAAATTATCGTGATGCAGAGTGCACTTGGGAAGCATCGCGCCCCAATACACCTGCCCTTAAGCGCACAAATGAGCTTTCTTGTATGGCGCGCGTGACGGATGACCGTGCTGATATTCTTTCAACAGTATTGATGGATGCAACAGAATTAACACAGGTAAGAGAGTATGGATCTTTTCCACGCTGGATGAATGTGGCGGCAAAGGGGAAATCTTCCGTATTTTGGGATTATCGTAATAGAATGAGCGCCGATTTAAATTGTGACGGGGAGCAAGAAAAGCTGATGTGGGGTGTTTCTCTTGATCAAGTGCAGGCTCATGAGGGGGCCGATAGCAAGCTTTATAATACATCCGTTACTATTGCTATTGGTGATAATCCAGCAACAGGAAAACCGTCTGTTCAATACATAACCCTTCCAGTTTTGGGCGCAGATGGAGTGGATAATTTATGTGACCATAACATAGCCCTTAAGGTCGTCGCGGCAGAAGAAAGCAAAGAAGCCATTAAAACTAAGCAAGATTCAGAAGAAAAGCCCGTATGCCAGACAATTTTACAGGTGAATGATAAGAAATGTAGCGCAAAATCAATCCTTTGGACTGGTAAAACCTATGCGCTTGAGATAAAACAGGAAGAATATTCAGAATTAGAAAAAGAGAAAAATGAATAATATAAAACGTGTATGTGTTTACTGTGGGTCATCCTCTCGGGTTAATCAAGCTTTCAAAGACGGCGCAACTTACATTGGTAAGGAAATAGCGGCCAATGGGTGGGGCGTCGTGTATGGCGGCGGCCGTGTTGGTCTTATGGGCTTGGTTGCTGACGCTGTACTGGAGAGTAATGGGGAGGTAATTGGTATTATCCCTGAACATATTCAGGCACGTGAAGTTGAGCATAATGAACTGACCGAACTCCATGTTGTTCATGATATGCATACGCGCAAGCAGATGATGGTTGATCGTTCTGATGCTTTTGTTATTTTATCAGGTGGGCTTGGTACGCTAGATGAGTTTTTTGAGCTGCTCACGTGGAAACAGCTTGGACTTCATGACAAGCCAATAATTGTGGTCAATATGAATGATTACTGGACAAAGCTTATTGAGAGTATTCATAATATAGCTAATGAAGGTTTTATGCGCCAAGAAGATATTGGCTTATTTGTTGTTGTTGATGATGTCACTAAAGTTGTTGATGCGCTTAAGAATGCGCCTAATCAAAAATTTGACCCATCAACAAAATGGATTTAGAGAGTTAAAATTTAAGGAATCTAATATCATATGCCTATAATGCTTGATTACTATTTACACGATATGGACGCCGCAAATGATTTTGCGCGCAAAGCATTAGGGCGTATGAAAAAAGATGGTATCCCGGCTGTCCCGCAAAATTATGAAGTATGGTATGTCTATTATGCCAATGTGAATCCAAAGCTGCGCGATGAAATTAATGCGATCATTAAAGAAAATGACAAGCTCACGGTTCGTGACTGTCAGGATCTTTATGAGAAATATATTAATAGTGGACAAGATAAAGAAACAGTCCAGCGCGCCGGGGATCAAATTCGGGCTACTTTGAACGATGTCTCTGGTGTTGTGCGTAATGTAAAAACGGTCACGGCCGATTACACAGGCTCGCTTCAAAATGTAAAAAACAAAGTGACCGAAGCGACGACGCCGGCAGAAATGAAAAGTTTTGTTGATGAAATACAACATGATACAGAGCGCCTTTTGCAATACAGCACGCAATTAGAAAAGCGTCTTGATGAGTCGTCCATTATCATGGATGAGCTTAAGAGAGATATTGATCGTATCCGCCGTGAAGCCGTGACGGATGGATTAACAGGCCTTGCCAATCGAAAATCGTTTGATGAACAAATTGCGCGCATCTGGCGTGATTGTAAGAAAAATGGCGGGACGTTCTCGCTGCTTATGGTCGATATTGATCATTTTAAAAACTTTAATGATAATTATGGTCACCTGATTGGTGATCAGGTTTTGCGTCTTGTAGCGATGACAATGATTAATAAAGTAAAAGGACAGGATATGGCCGCCCGCTTTGGCGGTGAAGAATTTGCGGTTATTTTACCAGAAACAAATATTACAGCCGCGTTTACAGTTGCGGAAAATCTTCGTCAAGCTATCGAACAAAAAGAAATCATCAACCGTTCAACTGGTAAGCAATTAGGGCGTATCACTGTCTCAATTGGCGCGGCGCAGTATTATGGCCTTGAAGATGTTGAGGGCTTAATTACTCGCGCAGACCGTGCACTTTATAAAGCAAAAAATAAAGGGCGTAATCAGGTCGCCAAGGCAGAAACGCCGCACGATATGGCATAATGCTATGTCTATGATTATTTGTTAAATCCTATGGAAGATTTTGATTCCCTTATTTCTTTATCAGAAAGTCCGCATTCTGATCCATCCGTTCCTGTTGCAAATGCTACTTATCTGGAGGGCCTTAATGCACCACAACGAATTGCAGTTGAAACAATTGATGGCCCTGTTTTAGTTCTTGCTGGCGCGGGAACGGGAAAGACACGTGTTTTAACAACCCGTTTAGCCCATATTTTACAATCAGGGCGCGCCATGCCGGGGCAGATTTTGTCAGTCACATTTACAAACAAGGCCGCACAAGAAATGCGCCGTCGTGTAAGTAGTATTTTAGGCGGTCAGCATGTTGAGGGATGGTGGCTTGGAACATTTCATGCCTTGGCTGCTCGTATGCTGCGTGTTCATGCTGACCGTGTTGGACTGTCTTCGAATTTCACAATTCTTGATTCTGATGATCAAGTGCGCCTTGTTAAACAGCTTATGGACTTGCAAGGGATTGACCAAAAGAAAAACCCACCAAAGGTGGTTGCAACAAAAATAAGTAGTTGGAAAGATAAAGGCCTTAATCCCCCTGATATTACAGGTAATGATTTAGGGGATGAGGCAGACCGTCTTGCTTTATCTCTTTATCGCCCATATCAAGAACGCCTTATTGCCCTAAATGCGTGCGATTTTGGCGATTTACTCCTGCATATGATTACGATTTTTAAAGACCCCGCACATGGCGATGTCTTAGAAGACTATCATCGCCGATTTAAATATATCATGGTGGATGAATACCAAGACACGAATGTGGCGCAGTATTTATGGCTTAGATTACTTGCTAAAAAATTAAATAATATCTGCTGCGTCGGGGATGATGACCAGTCCATATATGGCTGGCGCGGTGCAGAAGTTGATAATATTTTGCGTTTTGATCAAGATTTCCCCGGGGCGACTATTGTGCGCCTTGAAGAGAATTACCGATCAACGGAGCATATTTTAGCGGCGGCTAATGGTGTGATCTCCCACAATGATAACCGCCTAGGCAAAGAGCTTTTTACGAGCGCCAATAGCGGTGATAAAATTATCGTGCGCGGCCTTTGGGATGGCGGCGCCGAAGCACGATGGGCTTGTGAAGAAATGGAAGCACTTCAATCAAAGGGTTGGAGAGCATCACAAATGGCCGTTTTAGTGCGTACATCTTTTCAGATGCGTGAATTTGAAGAGCGTTTTATTCAGTTAGGATTGCCTTATCGTGTCATCGGTGGCCCGCGTTTTTATGAGCGTATGGAAATTCGGGATGCACTGGCTTATTTGCGCGTGGTCGTACAATCAAGTGATGATTTGGCTTTAGAGCGTATTATCAATAAACCCAAGCGCGGCCTGGGTGATTCAACGCTTCAAACACTTTACACCCATGCGCGGGTTAAACAAATTAGTCTTTATGTTGCAATCCAAGATTTATGTCAGACTGAAGAATTAAAGCCAAAAGTGCGCGGCACGCTGATGCGCCTCATTGATGACTTCGAACGCTGGAAATCATTAGCAAGTAGCATGGCGCAAAGTGAATTGGCAGGTCTTATTCTTGATGAATCGGGCTATTTAGGTATGTGGCAAACCGATAAAGCGCCCGATTCTCCGGGGCGGGTTGAGAACTTAAAGGAACTGACGTCCAGTATGGAGGAGTTTGAGGGCCTTCAAACATTTTTAGAGCACATTGCGCTGGTGCTGGACAATCAAGATAGCAATAATCAAGAGTCAATTACGTTGATGACCTTGCATGGTGCAAAGGGGCTTGAATTTGATTGCGTATTTTTGCCCGGCTGGGAAGATGGTCTTTTCCCCTCGCAGCGCTCTATGGATGAGAATGGCCTTAAGGGATTGGAAGAAGAACGCCGCCTTGCGTATGTGGGTATTACGCGGGCGCGAAAAAAAGCATTTATTTCTTTTGTCGGAAACAGACGCATGCATGGCAGTTGGGTCAATGCGATACCATCACGTTTTGTTGATGAACTGCCCAAAGCCCATATTGAAGCCAATAGCGAAATGGGCATGTATAGTGCGGGTGGCAATCAGGGACGTTCATCACATTGGGATTCTTCTGGTATTGGTGTTCAATCCCGGCTCGTTGTTGAGGTTGAGCGTAAAACAATCAGTGGTTTTTCGATGGGGACGCGTGTTTTTCATGAGAAATTTGGTTACGGCAAGATTATTCATATTGACGGCCAAAAACTTGATGTTGCTTTTGAAAAAAGTGGTCAAAAACGGGTCATGGATAGTTTTGTTAGGCAAGCTTAAAAAACCGCTATTTTAGGCTAGATATTCACCCCCTAAAGCGTTAATTTAAATGAAATTTATTAAAGGAAATTATTCATGGCTAATCATACGCCAAAAACTATTTGTATATTTGGGGGTACGGGGTTCTTAGGCCGTCATATTGTCCAAGATTTGGCGCGTTTGGGCTATCGCATAAAAATTGTAACGCGTATCCCTGAAAGTGCATATTTCCTTAAACCTTACGGTGATGTTGGACAAATAGCCCCTATTCAATGTGGGTATGATGAAGACTCAGTAACGAGAGCCATTCAAGGGAGTGATGTTGTCATTAACCTTGTTGGTATTTTGTATGAAAAGGGAAAAGCTAAATTTAAGAAAATTCATACTGATTATCCCGCGATGATTGCGAAAATCTGCAACGATAAAAAAGTCACTCAGTTCATTCATGTGTCAGCCCTTGGTGTTGATAAGAGCCTTTCAAAATACGGTAAGTCAAAACTAGCAGGTGAGAAGGCTGTTTTGTTGGCTTATCCAAAAGCAACGATCTTAAGACCCAGTATAGTGTTTGGCCCTGATGATGGCTTTTTTAATATGTTTGCAAAAATGTCAACTATTGCGCCCGCACTTCCCCTTATTGGTGGCGGCACAACAAAATTTGAGCCTGTTTTTGTCGGTGATATTGCGCAAAGCATTGCGAATTTGATTGCAAACAACTTGCCCAATAATGAGAACCCGCAAGGGAAGATTTATGAGCTAGGCGGCCCAGATGTTGAGACATTTAAAGAGCTGTTGGAGCGTTTGGGGGAGACAACGGGGCGCAAACGCGCTCTGATTTCTATTCCAGTGCCCATTGCAAAAGTGCAAGCGGCGTTTATGAGCCTTGCGCCCAGGCCGATGCTGACAATGGATCAGGTTAAATCATTAAAGACAGATAATATTGTGCAAGATGGGGCGCTGACGTTCAAGGATTTAGGTATCAAGCCAAAAGCCATGGAAACAATTTTACCAACATATTTGGCATGTTACAGACGCGGCGGCCCTTTTGGGAACAAAAAGGCCGCATAATATAGACATGATCTAGCCCTACAGTACGTGTCTAACGGAGAGTGAAAAAATATGAATAAACTACTATTGAGTGCCTTGGTGTTTGGGTGTGCGCTAAGCGCGCAGATGTCGCTGTCATTCGCAAAAGATCCATTTTCTATTGTGGCTGTCGTTAACGATGATGCTATATCTTCTGCTGATGTGGATGCGCGGATGGCCTTGATGATGGCATCATCGGGCCTGATGCCAACTGAAGAAAATCGGCAGCGTTTACTTCCGCAAGTCGTTGATACTCTTGTTGAAGAGCAAATAAAAGTGCAAGAAGCTCAGGCGCAAAATTTGGAAGTCACGCCAGAAGAAATTTCCCAGGGGTTTGAAACACTTGCTGCGCAAAATAAATTAAAGCCAGAGGAATTTGCAAAAGTGTTGCAGTCCCAAGGAATCCCAAAATCAACATTGATGAATCAAATAAAATCACAAATCGCATGGACAAAAGTGGTCACTGACGTTTTGCGCCCACGTATTGATGTAACCGAAGCGGATGTTAATTCGCAAATGGTTCGCATGAAAGAGACGATGGGTAAACAAGAATATAAAATAGGTGAGATATTCTTACCTGTGGCAAACGCGGAAGATGATGGAAAAACGAAGCAACTTGGTGAGAAAATTATCGAAGAAATGCGCAATAAAAAGGTACCTTTTGAAGTAGTGGCCGCGCAGTTTTCTCGTGCGCCAGGCGCGCAGCAAACGGGCGGCATGAGCTGGGTTCAAGAAGGCCAGCTCCCTAAGGAATTGGAAGTGCCATTTATGGCGCTGAACGAGGGTGACATGACAGCTCCGATACGGGGCCTTTCCGGTTATCATATCTTAACGCTTAAAGAGACACGTATCGTCAATGAAGAAACAATTCCCGATGAGCAAACAATGACTAATAAAATTGGCCTAGAGCGTCTGGATCGTCTGCAGCGCCGTCATCTTTCTGATCTTAAGGCTTCTGCTTTTATTGATCGTCGTGGATAATAGCTTTCTTAATGATTTGCCGCTGTTAAAGGATGTGATCCGTGATCATGATCTTGTTGCAACAAAATCATTGGGGCAGAACTTTCTTCTTGACCAAAATATTACCGATAAAATTGTTAGCAAATCAGGTGATCTAAGTGGCTCTACTGTATTTGAGGTCGGCCCCGGTCCTGGCGGTTTGACGCGATCGTTATTGCGTCATAATGCTAAAAAAGTAATTGCGATTGAATTTGATGAACGTGCTGTGATGGCCTTACAAGGTTTGAGAGAAGCCTCACAAGGCCGTCTTGATATTATTCATGCTGATGCGCTTGAAACGGATTTATTGAGCTTATCTGAAGGGTCAAGGGTGATTGTTGCTAATCTTCCTTATAATATTGCAACGCCTCTATTAGTTGGTTGGCTCAAACAAATACGAGAGAATGCCCACGCGTTTGAGCAAATGATATTAATGTTTCAAAAAGAAGTAGCGCAACGTATTACTGCGCCAGTTGGTGATAGGCATTATGGCCGCTTGGGTATTTTATCTCAATGGCTCTGCGAGGCGCATATCTTGTTTGATTTGCCGCCAACGGTCTTTTCCCCACCGCCAAAAGTAACATCAAGCGTTGTGTCTTTTAAACCAAAAACTTTGGAAAAAAATTCGCCTCAGTTTCAGTCGATTGAAAAAGTCACAGGGGATGGTTTTGGTAAACGGCGCAAAATGATCCGCCAGAGTATGAAGGCGTATACGCCTTATTTCGATGACTTTAATATTCTTGAAACACAGCGGGCGGAAAATTTATCTATACAAGATTTCGTTAATTTGGCGTATGCACTTGAAAATGATAGCGCCTAAAGCCCGTCTTGAAGGCCGCGTACAAAATCAGACATTCCTTTATTACGGTGGCGTTTGAGGCGCTCGGCATCTAAAATCATTTGTGCCTGCATCGTTGCGGTATCAATATTAGAGTTAATGAGAACATAATCATATTCCGAGTAGTGGCTCATTTCATCATTTGCCTTGCTCATACGATCACGAATTTGTGTTTCAGTCTCCAGTGTGTTTTTAGAGCGGTTACGAAGACGTTGTTCAAGTTCACGCGCGGAAGGCGGCAAAATAAATACTGTAACTAAATCATCGCGCGCCATTTCCCGAAGTTGTTGTGTGCCTTGCCAATCAATATCAAAGATGACATCGTTTCCAGCAGCGAGTGCCTCTTCGACAGGTGCTTTGGGTGTGCCATAATAATGACCAAACACTTTGGCGTGCTCTAACATATCCCCGTTATCGACCATGCTACTAAATTCTGCTGTATCAACGAAGTAGTAGTCTTGCCCTTGAACTTCGCCTGCGCGGCGCGGGCGCGTTGTGGCAGAGATAGAGATAATGAGGTTCTTATTATTTTTGAGTAGTGCGCGCGTAATCGTTGTTTTTCCTGCTCCTGAAGGAGAAGATAGGACATACATAAGGCCGCGGCGTTGCAAAACAGATTGATCCATATTTTTTTACTTTTTGCATATTGTAATGCCTTAAGGATGAAGTGCAAATGATGTTTTTGGTTTATTCATAAAATGCTAAGGTGTTGCTCAAGAGGGGGAGAAATGAAAAATCCAAAAAATATCCTGATCACAGGTGCATCAAGCGGAATAGGCGAAGCTTTAGCGCTTTTGTATGCCGCGCCAGATATACGTCTTTATATGAATGGACGTAACGAAGAGCGTTTAAATGCCGTCGCTGAAAGATGCCGTATACAAGGGGCGCAAGTTGAAACAAGCCTAGTCAATGTGACGCATAAGGCGCAAATGCAATTATGGATAAGCCAAATTATTCAGATTCACCCTCTTGATTTAATTATTGCTAATGCTGGTATTTCTGGCGGCACCTCTGGACAAAAGGGCGGAGAACCCATATCCCAAGCGCGCCAAATATTTGATGTCAATTTAAACGGCGTGTTAAATACGATAGAGCCTGCGCTGGATGATATGCTCAACAGACAATCAGGGCAGATCGCGATTGTAAGTTCGCTCGCTGGATATCGTGGCTGGCCTGGCGCTCCTGCTTATAGTGCATCAAAAGGCGCTGTACGTTTTTATGGTGAGGGGTTGCGTGGCGCTCTGAAAGGCACAGGTGTCAAAGTGAATGTTATTTGCCCCGGTTTTGTTGCCTCGCGCATTACAGATGCAAATGATTTTAAAATGCCCTTTAAGATGTCAGCGCATGACGCCGCCATTATTATTCAAAAGGGGCTTATTAAAGATAAAGGGCGAATAGCCTTCCCAATACCGACACTATTTGTCAGCTGGTTTTTATCTATACTGCCAGACGCTTTAGCGCAGAAGATACTCACAGCGCTCCCCGCTAAGGGGGCTATTGTTTTGGAAGATATTCCGAAATAGCGGCGCTTACCATTGGGATTGAAAGATCATTCAAATCATCAACTTTAAGTGTTTTGACGCAAGGCCCTTTGGGCGCATGGCGCACGGGGTTTGAATACTTGGAGAATAAAACAATAGTCGGGCAACCCGTTGGCGCTATTAAGTGCATGGGACCTGTATCATTGCCAAGCGCAAAGAGCGCGCTGCGGGAAAGGACAGCAATCTGGTCAAGACTTGTCTGCCCCGTTAAATCAAGACAATCAGGGCATGCTTGTTTGATTTGCGCCGTTATCTCTCTCTCAGCGTCAGTCCCTAATAAAACTGATTGTATGCCTTGGTTACAAAGTTCTTTACAAATTTTACCATATCTAATGGCAGGCCATCGCTTATAGGGATGTTGGGGCGCGCTACCTGCTATAATCAGGGCGTATTTTCCTCTAAGATTAAAATTTGATAGATCAGCCTGTATCCATTCAAGCGTGTCAATTTTGACATCATCAATGCCCGCAACTTTAAGGGTCATTTTATGACCGTCAAAGGCTTGCCCTGCTGTACGCTCTTTGCTGTTATTACGATGTGATGCCCCTTTTGCAACGCCAGACCATTCCGGCTTTGGGTTAAATAGTTTGAAATAAAAGGACGTACGGTCATTGTTTTGGAGGTCATAGACACGTAAAAATTGGCCCTCATTAAACTGCTTTTTTAAACTACGCCATTTTGAAAATTCAAAAAATCTTGGTTTTTCATCAATCCATATCTCGTCACAATGTCCTGATTTTTGAACTAATGCTTCAAAAGGTTTGGTTGTTAAAAGCGTTATTTTTGCATCAGGATGGTGCGAGCGTATGGCCTGCATAGGGCCAAGTGCCTGTATAAAATCGCCCAATGCGCCAAGCTTAATAATAAGGATATTTTCTTTATTTGGCGGCATAGGTTTGAGCGTGCTGCGCTTGTTGTGAATTAAAGGAAGGCACATTATATTTTTCTTGCAATAATTCTGCGTACACATTCAACGTTTCATCAACCATTCTCTCACGTGTGAAATTATTTGCAATATGTGCCATAGCGCGGGTTGCTAAAATAGCGCGTTGATTATCGTTAAGGCGAAGGGCTTCTTCGATAGCATTAGCAAGCGCGCTTGAGTCATTTGGTTCAATCAGCCACCCTGTCTCATTTTTAATAACCGTTTCCATAGCACCGCCGTGATTAGTCGCAATGATAGGGCGACCCATAGCTTGGGCTTCAATCGGAATGCGGCCAAAGCCCTCAGGGTCTGTTGAAGCACTGACGACAACAGCCGAGAGCATATAGACCGCGGGCATATCATTACAGTGATCGACAATACGAATTTGGCCACCAAGATTTTTTTCTTTAATTGCTTGTTCAAGTTCTTCGCGGTACCCGGTCCGCCCTTGATCTGACCCCAGTAAAACACAAAAGACATCCTTATTTTTTATCTTTGCCACAGCGTCTATTAAAACATGATGCCCCTTCCAGCGGGTGAGACGGCCAGGTAGAAGAATGATATTTGCCCCTTCTGGAAGGCGCCATTCTGAAGAAATTTTAATCATCTGTGCAGGGCGTACTATAGTTGGATGAAATTTATCGAGGGCAACGCCGCGATGAATAAGGCGGATATTACGCTGGTCGATATCATAATTATCTAAAAGATAATTTGCTACATGGTTTGAAATGGCAATAACACGCTCACCGCGGGCAATTACTGAGTTATAAAGTCGTTTAGCTTTGCTATTAATATTATAAGGGGCATGGCAGGTTGTCATGTATCGCGCATTTGTTTTTTTGCACGCTTTTATCGCTGACCACGCTGGGGCGCGGCTGCGTACGTGTACGATATCGACGTTATGTTGTATAATAAGCTTTCGAAGTCGTTTTATATTACTCCATATGGTCAGGGGATTTTTGCTATGAACAGGTAAATCTATATGAAGAGCGCCAATTCGGTTTAGCTCATGCACGCGCGAGCCACCATGAGAAACAACAATTGCTTTTGAGCCTGAGCGTACTAACTCTGCGGCAACATCAAGGCATCCTTGTTCGGCGCCGCCCGGGCCGAGCTCAGGGATAATCTGCATGATGACAGGGATTTGGGGCATTTGATTTTGAGGCATTTGAAAACGCTGATTTGAATTTATAACCGCTAAGGTTTAGCATATTCGGTGTTAAACTAGAAATAAAAAGGCATATTGATCATGATTCAGTATTTAAAACGCAAACATAAACCTGATTTAGCTTATGCGCTTTATGAGGGTCGTGAAGAGAACACTCCGATGATTATGTTTTTAGGAGGATTTCGTTCAGATATGGAAGGCACAAAAGCAATTTTTTTGGAAAATTTCTGTAAGGAAAAAGAATTGAGGTATGTCCGTTTTGATTATTCTGGCCATGGTATATCAAAAGGGAGCTTCTTGGATGGCTGTATCGGGCAGTGGGCCGCGGATGCACAAGATATTTTGGATCATTGCGCTGTGGGGCAAGTGATGCTTGTGGGGTCGTCTATGGGGGGATGGATAGCATTTTTATTAGCCTTACAGAACAAAGAACGTATTCATTCTATAGTTGGTCTAGCTGCCGCGCCGGATTTTACAAAAATTATGGAAGAACGAATGAGTGAGGCACAAAAAAAATTGCTTGAAAGCCAAGGGTATTTTGACCTTGAAAACGAGTATTCTGATGATCCTTACATTATCACTAAAAAACTCATTGATGATGGCCGAGAGCGGAGCTTGTTGCATGCGCCTATTCAAATTGACTGTCGCGTACGCCTCATTCAAGGTAAAAAAGACACGGATGTGGCATGGCAAACGGCAGAGATCATTCAAAATGCGATCATGCACAAAGATGCTGAAATTATTATCCTAGATGAAGCGGATCATAGATTATCCAGTCCTGATCAGCTTAGAATTTTAAAAGAGACAATACTCGCGTTAATTTAGCGGCGTTTATAGGTTGATTTATTCGTTTTGCCTTGCATGTACGTCTTTGTATGTGAAACGGACATATTATGGCTTAAGAATTTATTCAAAAGAATAATAACAAAGGCAATTAAGAAAGGGATTAATCCGACAACCATCGTTGGCAGCCTCAGTATTGGGTCAATTCCATTGCGCCATACAGATTGAGGCGCAGCACTACGAAGTCCTTGAAAAGTATTGGGCGCATATTGAATAAACACCCATCCTGCATCTGTTATTTTGAACTTTGCAGGGTCTATATTTAAATTTTTAGATTGTATAATTTTATCCTGACTTGAAAAATAGTTATAGTAGACATCATGTGCCACACCCATCAAAAATGGGATAAGAAGGATAATTAACAGTGTTTTTGACCCGCTAGACATAATTTCTTGCTCGTATTATTTCAAATCAATCAACTTACATTACCATTTAAGGGTAACACATCAAACATTAAAGATTATTGTCTCTTATCTTGTAAAGTTTCTTTAATTTGGCTAATGTCTGCACGATTTATGCGGACAGGTGGCCGAGTGGCTTAAGGCGCACGCTTGGAAAGCGTGTTAGGGTTCATCCCCTACGCGGGTTCGAATCCCGCTCTGTCCGCCATTCTTTCTTTTTTATCCATCACACTAGCATAATCGACGAGAATTCCGTAATTTGGGTCTTCAATAAGGTTTACTTCTACCATGTCTTTGGCTTGTTTGAGCAAAAGGACGCAATCAGGGCTGAGATGCACTAAATGTAGCTTTTTGCCTGCTTCTTGGTATTTAACAGCCATTGCATCAATTGCCTCTAAGGCAGAATGATCCCATACGCGCGCGCGGCTAAAATCAATTACGACATCATCTTCTTCGTCATTTTTGGGGTCAACTTCATCACGGAATTTAGAGATTGAGCCGAAGAATAAAGGGCCATGGAGCTTGTATACTTTATTGCCGTCCTCCTTGTTGTGCCAAACAGTCACCCAAAATTTATTCGCAGATTTCCATGCGTAAACGAGAGCGGACACAATCACACCGATAATAACGGCGATTGCGAGGTCATAAGCAACAGTGATTGAGGTCACTAAAAAGATTACAAAGGCATCTTCTTTAGGGATTTTGGTTAAAATACCCATAGAGGCCCAGGCAAATGTCCCAATCACAACCATCATCATAAGGCCGGTTAATGCGGCCAGTGGAATCATTTCAATCCAGTTTGCAGCAAAGAGGATAAAAAATAGTAAAGTCATCGCGGCGGTAATTCCCGATAATCTGCCGCGCCCGCCAGATTTAATATTAATCATAGACTGCCCAATCATAGCGCATCCGCCCATCGCCCCAAAAAAGCCACAGGTTGTATTGGCGAGGCCCTGGCCTATACATTCTTGGGATGTGCGCCCTCGTGTGTCTGTCATTTCGTCGATGAGGGTAAGGGTCAGTAAACTTTCAATAAGCCCAATCGCGGCAAGAGTCAGGGCAACCGGGAATATAATAGTGAGAGTTTCATAGGTAAAAGGAACCATTGGGATATGAAACTGCGGCAGACCACCAGCAACACTGGCCAAATCACCGACGGTCTTTGTATCCAGATCAAGACCAATGACTAGTGCAGAAACGGCCAAAATAGATACAAGCGGTGCTGGGAGCAATTTACCGAATTTAGGGATTTTTTGAAAAGCCCAGATAATAAGCATTGTCAAAAGCGTTAAGCCAATCATGAGTTGCATTTCAGTGCCCTGCATCCAGTTTCCACTAAAAATAACATCAATGGCGCTGTGCCCCCCTTCGGAAGCGGCGCCCATCTCGTGACCTTCTTTATTACCCTTAAATTGTCCTAGTTGTGCGAGGAAGATCACAATAGCAAGGCCGTTTACGAAGCCGAGCATCACGGGATGAGGGACGAGCCGAATGAATTTACCCATATGGAAAAGGCCAGCTATGATTTGTATCAGCCCAGCAAGCAAGACAGCCGCGAATAAATATTCTACGCCGTAAAAGGAAACTATGCCAACCATGACAACGGCCATTGCCCCTGTTGCCCCTGAAATCATACCGCTTCGCCCACCAAAAATTGATGTGATTAGGCCAACTATAAAGGCAGCATATAGCCCGACAAGCGGATCAACTTTTGCAACAAAAGCAAAAGCAATGGCCTCAGGTACTAGCGCCAGGGCTACAGTAATGCCTGATAGAATATCGGCTTTCGGGTCTGTTGTTAGGTGAAATTTTCTAACAAGGCGCGGGATAGTTTTTGCGGGCATAATATTATCTTTTATGGTTTGGGGTTAAGTACAAGGTGGGAGCCGTAGACTGAATTTACGCTAAAATAAAGGGGTTTACCCTATAAGTCTAGGGCGCTGTACTGTTAAGACTTCATTTCTTCAATTTCAAGCCAGCGATTTTCGTAGCGCTCAAGCTTAGTTTGAAGGTCACTTAGCGCTTTTACGACTTCGTGAAATTCTTCAGGGTCACGTTTGTAAAAGTCAGCATCGGCTAATTTTGTATTACAAAGTGCAATTTCTTTTTCTGTTTTCTCAATTTTTTTAGGAAGTTCTTTAAGCTCATGCTCTAGCTTGAACGTAAGTTTTACAGGTTTTGTGTTCGCTGCGGGAGGAGTCTCTTCTTTTTTTACAAAGACGGCCTCTTTTTTTATTTCTTCTTTTTGGGAGGGATTATTTGATTTTGTTTTTTGGGCAATATAATCACTATAGCCACCAATACAAGTGCTCACTTTGCCTTGACCCTCAAAGGCTAAAATACGGGTTACTGTCTGATCCAAGAAATCACGGTCATGCGATACGATAATCAGTGTGCCTTTATATTGCGATAGAATTTCTTCCAGCATATCAAGTGTATCGGTATCAAGATCATTCGTTGGCTCATCTAAAATAAGGCATGTTTTTGGATTGGCTAAAATTTTTGCTAGCATCAGGCGATTTTTTTGTCCGCCTGATAGAGTCACGACTTTGTCGTATACACGTGAGGGGTCAAACATAAAATCTTTTAAATAACCGCAGACATGGCGCTGCTTTCCCATTACATCAATATAATCGCCACCACTTGGCGATAGTACTTTTTTTATTGTGTGATCTGGATCAAGATCACTTCGTTTTTGATCAAAGTATGAAAATTCTAATTCTTTACGTTTTTTGACGCGCCCCTGATCTGGCTGTAATTCACCGATAAGCATTTTTAAAAAAGTAGTTTTACCAGAGCCGTTTTTACCTAAGACTCCAATTCTTTCACCACGCTGTATGCGTAATGAAAACTTATTTAAAATTGGAATTGTTTTTCCATCCTCTTCGAATGACTTATAAACGTTATAAAATTCAGCAACAATTTTTGATGAGTTTTCAATTGTCTCAGGCACATCAATATTAATCGTGCGTGTGGCGCGGCGATAGGCGGCCTGGTCCGCTTCCAATTGTGCACGCATTTCTTTTATCAATTCAACGCGGCGCACATTACGTTTGCGGCGGGCTTTAACACCTTTGCTTGCCCACTCTACTTCTTGGGCGACAATTTGTTTTCTGTTATGAAGTTCGCGCTCTTCTTGTTCGAGCAGATTGGTTGACCACTCTTCAAAATATTTAAACCCGCGTGGACTTACTTTCAGTGTCCCTCGATCAAGCCAGAAGACTTGATTTGTGATGTTTGAAAGAAAAGTTTTATCGTGTGAAATACATAAAAGTGTGCCGCGATATGAATTTAAATATCCTTCAAGCCATTCAATCGCCTCTAAATCCAGATGGTTTGTTGGTTCATCAAGAAGAAGGATGTCAGGCTCTTCAACTAAGGCGCGAGCAAGACCTGCTCGGCGCATTTGACCGCCCGATAAGCGCGTCATTTTGGCGTGAATATCCAGATGAAGGGCTTCGGCAATCATATCAACTTTATATTTGTGAAGCTCTTTATCCGCATCTTTAATTTCAGTGAATATGAAATCAAAGACCGTTTGACCTTCCGTCGGTTCTATATCTTGTTGAAGGTAACCAATAGTAACCCCTTGCTCTTCCCAGCGCTCACCGGCATCAAGATCCTGAACACCCGTAATAACGTTCATTAGGGTCGTTTTTCCCGTACCGTTTTTCCCAACCAGAGCAATACGGCTCTTTTCATGGATATTAAAAGAGAGGTTCTCAAAGACTGGGATCTCAGTATAGCGAATAAGTGCGTCTTTAACAGAAAGGAGAAGAGGTTGCGGCATAGGGAGTTATAGCGATTTTTTTTGAAAACGGCAGATATATTTTTTCGGCAAAGATAGAAATAAAAATAATATTTTAAATCAATGTGTTACGTGTAAATTTTTTACATAATTTGACAAAAATAAGGCAGATACGCAATGATTAAAAGGTAGCAAGTTTAAAACTTTATTAACTTTTAGGAGAACTATTATGAGAAAGACTACAAAATTAGCCTTAACTTTAACTTGTGCAGCTGTGATGGGCTTTACTGCTGCGCCAGCTAAAGCAAATGACCTTATTAATTCATCAGTTAGTGGTTATGTCGGCGGGGACATCACACAGAGCGTAAGTGGTTATGGAGCCAACGCAGATCTAAACGTTGGGTCTATTGATACAGAGTTTTCATATGGTCCAGGAGGTGCGTATCGTAATTTAGAAGCAGAAGGTCGCGTTGGTGGGGATGTTACACAGATTGCTAGAACTGGTGGCGGTTGGGTATCCCCAGATTTTAAATTAGAGGCGCAAATTGGTAATATTAAAGCAACGGCAGCGACAAACAGCTATGCTTTTGGAGCAGTTGAAGGTGATATCACCCAAGTAGTGGATGGAGAATCATCTGCCGAACTTCATGTTGGTAGCATGATGACTGATAATGGTACTATTGAAAATAGCACCGCTATAGGTTTTGTAGGTGGTGATGTAACACAACGCGCAACAAATGGTGCGAAAGCATCAGCCCGCGTAGGTTCATTAAGATAATAAAAGAATTAAGGCCCGAGAGTAAACCTCTCGGGCTTTCTTTTACCCAAAATTAAAAAGTTAAGAAAAGATGAAAAAAATAATATTAACAATTATATTATCTGCATACGCTGTCATACCTATAGCAGCGCATGCAAATGAAATGATTAACTCAAGCGCAGAGGGCTATATAGGTGGTGATATCGTACAATCTGCATCTGGGGCATCAACCAATGAGATTTTCGTGGGGTCGATTGTTAATGAATCTGGTCGTTCACTGAGAAATATTCATGTACAAGCCCATGTTGAAGGGGATATAGTTGTAAATACAAATAATGGTGCGCATTCACGAGTTTCTATAGGGTCATATATTCAAAAAAGACGATGAAAAACGCTCTTCTTGCTTTAATATTACTAATACCATCCTATTCTGCGATTGCGCAGGATAAGCCGAATGCAGGTATAGAAAATCTCTATCGCGGTGTAAAAACAAATGATTTAATAACTTTTCTTCCACCTCGTCTTGGGCAAGACTCTCTATTAAATAATAACAACGAAGATGGATTTTTTTCTAGGGATAACGGCTGCCCAAATGAAATTTTAATTGGCTCTGTCGCTGAAGATTCGGGTATAAGAGGGTCTGTTGACATTGATGTCGTCATTGATAGTGATATTACTATTGTGTGTGGCGGCTTATAAAAAGCCTTTTGAATGAAATCTCTTGCTCAAAAATTTTCTACTATTTTGGTATCGCTCGCACTTACCGCATGTGCAGCGAACCCTCTACAAACCAAAGTTAAGCCCAAGAACGAACCAACTTATAACTTTACGCAGAGTTCTCAGGTCTTGTCTTGTGTAGGAAATTTTATTAACCTTGGCAATAAGCCGCCTGTTGATATTTTTATTAGCAGCATTCCTGATCACACTATCCCAACAATTGAGACAGGTTTTTTAACTAAAAATGCTATTATGATGGTGAACACGGCTTTTGATCGCCTTCAAACAGAATTAGTGAGTATAGTTGGTAATGATGGGGGTATGAAAGATCGGCTTCAAGTTCAAGTTTTAGGGGCTTTTACAGAATTAAACCGCACGACGCGCTCTAGTGCTGCAAGCGGTGAAGTTATTATTCCTGGTGGTTTTGAGTTAGAATTTGGAAATGATCAGGCCTATAACCATATCGCATTAGATTTAGCGCTTAGCTACAAAAATAGGATCGTTCCAGGAACAAGCACAAGTGTAAGTATCCAAATTGATGGAGGATCAGGAGATATTACCCTAAGTTACGACGAGGGCGATGAATTTGCCGCGATTGGCGCACTTGGTTTTTCTGGCCAAGAGGGTTTTCACTCTGCACAACGCTTGTTGGTTGAAACGGCTGTTGCAATAATGATGGCACGCTTTTATTCGTTAGATATTCGTCAATGTTGGAATAAAACGAAAAAGCCAAGTCATGAAAGCCCAGTTTTCGATTATGATTACCCAGTATTTGATGTAAGCACGATAGACCAAAAAAAAGAAGTGCTCATCAATAGTAGTGTCCCAAATCGTGTGTGGATGGGTGATAGAGAAACATTCCTTATGAGCCCAGCTGTTAATGAGCCGCTCTACCAGCCTGAAGTTGCTAATCCAAACCCAGGAATAGTTATTATGCCGCAGGGCGTTACAAAGCAATGGGACAGCAATAGTGAACGCTGGGACGCACCCCCTTATTATTATAATCAAAATTCAGCAATCCCATCACCCGTGGAAGCAGAAAGCTTAAAGCTATATCAAAATAGACAATCAAATTTTGCTGTTCCTGCTCCGCCGCAGCCAGATATTTCTGTGACAGCTCGTCAAAAAACATTATTTATTCAGTAAGTGTTGATATTTTTGTACGTTAAAACCAATAAGAAATTTATTTTCATGAATTATAATCGGACGTTTTATTATTGACGGGTTGTTGATGGCAATTTGGATTGCGCTTTCAGCGTTCATATAAATTTTCACATCATTATCTAGAGCGCGCCATGTTGTTCCGTGTTTATTAATGATTGTTTCCCAACCATTTTCAGTTATGGCTTTTTCGAGGACTGTCTCATCAACTCCTGATTTTTTATAGTCATGGAACACATATTTGATATTGTGGCCGTCTAGCCATTGAAAGGCTTTTATCATCGTGTCACAATTTTTGATACCATAAATTTTGATCATATCGTAACCTTAAGCATTTATGCCTGCGACATAGCCAGATGACCATGCCCATTGGAAATTATATCCGCCTAAATGTCCGGTCACGTCTACAACCTCACCAATAAAATAGAGCCCTTTTTGCGCTTTGCACTCCATTGTTTTGGAATTAAGGGCCTCTGTGTCTAACCCGCGCAGTGTAACCTCGGCAGTTCTGTAGCCCTCAGTTCCACTAGGTTTGACATGCCAATCATTAATTCTAGTGGCTAAATCTTGTATTTTCTTATCGGAAAGCTCTGCAATTTTACCATGAATGTTTAATTCATCGCATATGCTTACGGCAAGTCTGCCAGGAATAAGGTCAATAAGACTGTTTTGAATTTCTTTTTTAGGATCTTTTTCTTTACGCGCCTTTAAAAAATCATAAGCGTTGTGATTAGGTGCGAGGTTAATTTCAATATCATTTCCTTCCTGCCAATAAGAAGAAATTTGTAGAATAGATGGGCCACTTAGACCGCGATGGGTAAATAAAAGCCCTTCACGGAATTGTGTTTTACCATATCTGACGATAGCATCAACAGATAGACCGCTTAGCTCTTTGCAGCGCTCTAAGACAGCGGCTTGAAACGTAAGTGGAACAAGCGCGGGCCATGTTTCAATCACCTTAAGGCCAAATTGTTTTGCAATTTCATAGCCAAATTTGCTGGCTCCAATTTTAGGAATAGAAAGCCCGCCTGTTGCAATAATGAGAGAGGGGGAAATATAGATTTTCTGCTGTGTTTTAACGATATATTTATCCTCGCTAAAAGATATTGAATCGACAATTGTTTCCGTTTTTAATTCAACACCTACATCGTCACATTCTTTTAAAAGCATATCGATGATTTGTTGTGCGCTATCATCACAGAATAACTGCCCTAATGTTTTTTCGTGAAAGGTAATCCCATGCTTTTTTACCAGATTGATAAAGTCTTCTTGCGTGTACTGGCTAAGCGCACTTTTACAAAAATGTTTGTTATGAGATAAAAAGGCCTCTGCATTAGCATTGACGTTCGTGAAATTACAACGCCCGCCCCCTGAAATACGTATTTTTTCACCTATTTTCTTAGCGTGATCAATCATTAACACTGTTTTACCACGCTGCCCTGCTGTCGCGGCGGCCATCATACCTGCGGCGCCTGCGCCAATGATTATAACGTCAAATTCTACTTCTTTTATCATGGTCTGCGTTGTAGCATAAGCATGATTGAAAAAATAGGATCATCTTATGGAGAAATCGCCGCGTCAATGGGTTGTGTATATTTTAGAGTGTGGGGACGGGAGCCTTTATACAGGCATTACTAATGATCTTCAAAATCGTATTCAAGCGCATGAAAATGGCTTAGGGGCAAAATATACAAAGGGTCGAGGTCCGCTTATTTTGAGATATCAAGAAGATTGCCCTAATAGGAGCGTAGCGAGCAAGCGAGAGTTAGAAGTGAAGCAATTTACAAGATTAGAAAAGCTTGCCCTTATTAGTAATGTGGAGGTTTGTTAAGGGCGGCTTCCTCGCTCACGCTCAGACTATCTCCATCTTTCGTCGTGACTTCCATTTCTTGCATTTTTGCCCCCAAGCGTTGTAAGTTTCTTTTTAAAACGTCAATTTCATCCCATTGTCTTGTTACAACGTCGTTTAAATCTTGGATTTGACGGTCTTGGTGGGCGAGCATTTCTTCTAAGGCATTGAGCTTATCGTGCATAATTCATCACTCTTTTTGGTATTGATTTAATGTCATCCATTATCATGACGAGGCAGGGTATGAGAAAAAGAATAATGACGGTAGCAAAAATAATACCTGTCGCAAGAGAGATGACCATCGGTATTAAAAAGCGTGCCTGCATACTGGTTTCAAGAAGCATGGGCAATAATCCCAAGCTGGTTGTTAATGTTGTCAGAAGAATGGGGCGGAAACGCCGTCCGATGGCGCTGATAAGGCTATCGAATGTGTTTATGCCACTATTGCGTTGCTTATTATAAAAATCCATAAGAACAACGCTATCGTTCACGACAACGCCAGTAAGAGCGACAATCCCAAATAGTGATATGAAACTCAGATCATGCCCTAAAAGATAATGACCCCATATAGCGCCAATAACACCAAAGGGGATGGCAGACATAATAATAAGTGGCTGAATGTAGCTACGTAATTGCGCTCCAAGTAAGACAAAGATGATCATAAGGGCAACCAACATATTTTTGCCAAGGCTTGCAAGATCTTCGCTTTGTTCACGGCTTTCCCCTTCAAAGCTGAAAGATAGGCCAGTATATTTTTCTTTAAGGGCAGGAAGCTTATTTTCAATAAGCTCTTTCATGACATCTGTTGGTGTTGTGATAGTATTGTCAACATCGGCCGTTACACTCACAATACGTTTTCCATCAACGGAATAAATAACAGAATATCCCGTTTGTTCAATGATGTCCGCTACACTGTTGAGCGGAACCTCACGCCCGTCGGCTAGACGAATACGAAAGTTTTTAATGCCATCAAGACTTTCGCGCTCGCTTTTTGGGTAGCGGACATAAACAATAATCTCTGAGCTGCCGCGCTGGAAGCGCTGTGCCTCAAGGCCAAAGAAAGCCTGGCGAAGCTGGCGGCCCAGCTCTGAAGGGGTTAATCCAATTGCCAGACCCTCATCATTGAGGCGAAATACATATTCAGGCTTACCAACCTTAAAAGTATCCTGTACTTCCTTTGTGCCACTCATATTGTTCAAAATTTCTTTTAATTCTTCGGCGGCGTTATTGAGTTGCCTTTCGTCAGGATGAGAAAGCTCAATTTCAATATCGGCATCTTCTCCGATAAGGGAGCTTTTAAATTCTAATGTTTCAATATTAGGTAAGTTTTCTGTTTTCTTACGCACCATGGCTTCGATTTCGGTTGAGGATAGATTTCTAAAATCTGAAGGCACAAGCTGTAAAATAATTTGCCCGATATTATCAGAATTTTGACTGGCGCTGGTTCGCGTGGGATTACCAAGGTTAGAGACTTGACCGATACTTGTTGAAACACTCTTATAAATACTTTGATTCCCCGTATCAATTTCTTGACGCACATTCTCAATTTCTTCTTCAATCTTAAGCATAATTGCCTGCGTCGTTTGAAAAGTCGAACCTTCTGGCAGTGTTGCCGTAATTGTGATTTCATCCGATTCTACGGGTGGAAAGAAAACAAAGCGTACATGCCCTCCTTTAAACATTCCTGCCGTAATGACGGCAAAACCTAAAAATAATGCGAGGGTGGCATAGCGCCAGAGAATAATAAAGCGCGCAAAAGGTATTAGCATATTATAAATAAATTTTTGAAGAAGGTTAGAAAACTTATTACGAATGCTCGCCATAATACCTTTGCTCCATCTCTTAGGGTTTTTAAGATGTGATGGAAGAATAAAATACGCCTCTATAAGAGATATAAATAAAATAGAAATAACAGCGACGGGAATTACCTTAATAATCTGTCCAAGCGTACCCGTGCTAAAAATAAGCGGCGCAAACGCTGCCATAGTTGTTGTTACGCCAATAGTAACAGGTGCAATAACAGCTTTAACGCCATCAATAACCGCGTATGGATTGTTTGGGTCGTTTTCTTGCGCTTCAAAAATGCTTTCACCAGTAATAATGGCATCATCAACGACAATCCCAAGGACAACAATGAGCGCAAAAAGTGAGATCATGTTTATGCTGTAACCAAGAAAATACATGATCATTAGTCCGCCAAGGAATGAGATAGGAATGGCGGCGCTTGTCCAAAAAGCAAGTTTGAGGTCTAGGAATAAAAGAAAAATCAAAAAGACCAGCATAAAACCTAATATGGCATTGCGGAGCATAAGATTGATGCGGTCTTTTAGAACAGCAGTTTCATCTTGCTGTAAAGAGAGGTTCAAACCATCGGGTAGTGAAACAGTGTTAAGATAATCCTTGGCGATGCCAACCACAGTAAGGGTATCTTCGCTTTCACTGCGTGAAATATCAATAAAAGCTGCGCGTTCACCATTAAATTTACTGATAATGTTTACATCGGCTAAGCCATCATTAATGCGGGCAATATTGCCAAGTCTTAGTTTTGTGCCGTTTTCTAATGTGCGCAGCACAATTTTTTCAAAATCAGCGCCTGTATAGCTTTTCTCCTGAACGCGCAGAAGGATGATGCCTCGTTTTGATTCGATGGACCCCGCTGGTGTATCAATAGAAAACTGACCAATCGCCGTACCAATATCTTGAAGGCTGAGATTATATTGCCTCAGCGTATCTTCTGACAATTCAATGGAAATTTCATAATCGCGTAGACCGCGAATATTAGTTAAAGCAATGCCAGAGAGTGATTTGAGCTCATCTTCAATAGTTTCTGCCCAATATTTTAAAACATCTTCGCTTACATTGCCATGCAGCGCTAAGCTTAAAACATTTGGAGTGACTTTAACTTTATTGATACTGACGCGCTCTGCATCTGCTGGCGGAAAATCCGACAGGCTGTTGACTGCTGTATCAACATCATTATAGACGTCATCTGCGTTTACAAAGTCTTCGAGTTCAACATTAACTACACCAATACCTTCGGATGCACGTGAGGATATACGTTTTACTCCCTCGGTTCCAAGTAGTGCTTCTTCAACGCGTTTTGTAATAGAATCGGCAACTTCATAAGGGCTTGCGCCGGGGTAAACGACACTTACATTAATAAGTTTGGGATCAATAGCAGGGAAAGTTTCTGTGCGCATATTAAACACACTAAAAATACCCCCCGCTAAAAATAAGAACATTAATATATTTGCAGCAACATGGTTGTCTGCAAACCAGGCAATAAGTCCTGTCGCTTTACTATCTGCTTTATTGAATTGCTTTGGCTCCTCAGGATTATTCATTATCTGTTAATCCTTGGCTATTTGAATTTGTTTTTATTTCACTACCATCACTCGCTCCTGAAAGACGGCTAGTAACAATGTTTAGTGAGGCCTGATTTGTATCTATAACAATTGAATCTTCATCAGAATAAATAGTTTTTGCCTCTAAAGATTTAAGCTTATTATCTGGTGTAACAGTCCAAATCTCACCTGTTTTTTGTAAAGACAGGGCAGGTAAGACGAACACATTTTTATAAAGCGGCCCTTGTGCATTAATTGTAGCAAAGGTTCCAGGAATAATATCAGTGACAGTTTCCTTGAACCCAAAATAAATATTTGCAAAACGTGTGCTTGGATCAATTGTGCTTACCCCACGTTTTATGATGCCGTCATATACCTTGTTTCCATCTGGTGTTTCAACGGTGATTTTAATTACAGGCATTGTTGCATCAAAAAGCCAAGATAATTTTTCTTGATCAAGCGACGCGGTAATTTCTAGAGAGTTTATGTCATAGACAGTGCCATAGCTCTGCCCCATTGTAACAAATTGCCCTTTTTCAATGTTGGCTGTCATGACGCGTCCATTGAAAGGCATGCTAAAGCGGGAGCGATTTAAATCGAGCTGTGCATTTTCAAGCTGCGCTTTTGCAGATTGTAAGTTTGCTTTTGCCGCCTCAAGCTGTGGTTTACGTGCAACAAGTTCTGGTGCCTCAAGAGCGCCATGAATTTGCTGCCATTCTGCAAGGGCAGCTGCGCTTTCAGCTTGTTCTAAATTAAGCGCAGTTTGTGCACTCACAACGTTGGCACGAAGCTGATCTATATTCAGCGTTATATCTTTTGTTTCGATTTGGAAAAGGGTCTCACCTTTTTTAAACGTCCCTCCTTGTGCGAAGTTAGGGTTAACTGAAATAACGCGCCCTGAGATTTCAGGTGTTACATTGATTTCTGATCGTGCGCTTATAATGCCCGTTGTTTGAAAACTAACCTGATAATTAGATGGAGTAATGTTTTCTACATCAACAAAAAGACTGCGGGTATCATTAGATCGCTCGCGCAGGGCGTGATCGGTTGATCCGAGCAACCCTGAAATTGTGAAGGAGCCGATGATAAAAGCGATAACAAGTATAAGCTGTGTAAATCCGATGATTTTATTTTTCATCACTATTTTCCTCTTTGGGATTTAAAGTATTATCTTTGTCACAGCTATTATTGTTATCGAACCAGTTACCGCCTAAGGCGAGTATAAGGCCAACATGAGAATGCCATTTTTCTTGCTGTTTTAATGTTTTTCTTTGCTGCGCGATAAGCAAGCTTTGTCTTGCATCGAGAACGTTTTGAAGCGTTTCTATGCCTTGAATATAACGATTATAAATTAGGTCTTCAGAGCGTTTAAGTGCAAAAATTGATTGTTCAATATCGATAATTTCGTTTGTGACATTGTGTTTAGCTTTTAGAAAATTTTCTACATCGCTAATAGCCTCAAGGATTTGCCCCGCATAGTTGTAAGATATTTCACGCGCTTCAGATTCCCTAATGCGGATTGTGGATTTAATGCGGCCCCCTTGGAATATTGAGCTTGTCAGAGATCCTAATATAGAGCCAGCGAGTTGCTCTGCTGTAAATAGGTTTTTTGTTTCATTTCCACTAAATCCTAAAGCAGCTGATAGATTGAGTGAAGGGTAAAGATCAGCCATTGCAACCTTCACGTTATATCCTGAGGCGTTTACGCGGGCACGAGCGGCCTTTAAATCTGGTCTCATATCAATAAGTGCAGCGGGAAGGCAAGTCGAAACGGCAGGTAAATTTTGATTTAAATCTAAGTTAAGCGATTTGTGATTTGTTGTTCCTGGTTTTTGCCCCAATAGGATATCATAAGCATAGAGGCTAGAAGATAATAAGGTTTCATATTGATAAATTTCAGATTGAGCAGTTTTCATTCTGTCTTCGGCCAGATAGACGGTTGAGAGCTTGATACTCTCTAACCCTAAATCATAACGACGTTTAACGAGGTCATAAACTTGACTTCTGTTATAGGCAATTTCCTGCGCTATTTCTAATAGGGTTTTGTGTGTTTCTATATTGACACGAATATTTACAAGCTGTGCAATTAAGGATTGTGTCAGCGCCTCTTTATCAAATTGACTTGCGATAAAAGATGATTGCGCAGCATTTGTTGAATTCCGGATACGTCCAAATAGGTCGATTTCCCATGATGACTGCAAGCCCGGGTTATAATTTGTATTATAAAAACGGGCATTTCCAAAATCTCCTGCGATACCTTGTGCCCCAGTGTTTTGAAAAGAGCGTGAGCCAGTAGTGCTTGCTGTTAGGTTAGGGAAAAAAGAGCTGTTAGCTTGGGCTATACGTTCATTATTTTGAATAATGCGTTCTCCGGCCTCTTTTAAAGCAAGGTTTTGATTAAGCAAGACTGTCACATTATCATTCAGGGTCTGATCATTAATTGTTTCCCACCATTTTGTTACATAAAGCGACTGACTTAAGTTGTTTTCATTAATATAGCTACCTTGGATGTCTTCGGATGCTTTAAGTATGTCATTATGCCCTACAGAAGAACAGGCTGTTAGGGTCATAACAGATATAAGAATAACAAGGAATATTTTTGAAAAAGGCATTACTCAGCTTCTTTCAGTTGGCAGGCCCGTAAGCCATTTAAAACAGTATCGATGTATTCTTTTACAACTTTTCTTGTTTTCCCGATTTGCGCCTGTGATAAATTATCTGTGCCCATGTGACGTAAAAAAGATTCTCGGCTGGTGATGAACCCTAAAACCTGGCTTATAAAAATATGGCTTCTAATTTTGCTTTCTTCGCTATTTGGATCTCGGCCAATATAAATTGCGATCATGCGCGTTAAATCTTGTTGGATGCGCTTGATTATTGAATCATAAATAATATCAAAGGCTGGCGTAGGATTGCTCTGTTCGCGTGAGATAAGGACGTTCCAAGATTTTGGCTCTTCGTGAACCAAAAACATGGTAAGCATTGTTTCAATAATGCTATCAATAACTTGTTTTGCTTCATGTGCGGTTGGCTTTTCTTTGCGGATGATATCACCCAAAGTGACATATGTCCCTTTGATATAATCTTGGATACGTAAAGAAATATAATCCAAACAGGCCTCATATAACCCTTCTTTATTTCCAAAGTGATATGAAATAAGAGCAATATTTGCGCCACAATCGTGAGAAAGCATACGTGTGCTTGTACCGTTCAGGCCATATTCACCAAAAAGCTTTATGCCACTTTGGATAAGGGCATTTCTGGTGTCTAATTGTTGTTTAATTTTGGTCATTTTTATCTCTACACTTATTATTTAAACAAATGTTTAAATTTGTAAAGCGCAGAATAATTTTAGCTTTTATATTTTTCTTGATAGCGTGTTATTGCATCATAAAGTTCGTTTACCAAAATATCTATTTCAGGATTATTCGGGCCTTTTAGTTTCTTAATTAAAACCATGTCCAAACAAATATTATGAGCATGAACAATTTTATAAAGATCTTTGTTAATCAACTCAGCGCGTTCAACAAAATTGAGAACAATATCTGCAACGCGGCTGATGGCTGGATATCCAAACATCGCCCCACTTGCCTTTAGTTGCATAATATTGCTTGTCATCTCTTCCATATAATCCATAAGAGATTCTTCACTGCGCGAACCTTCGGCTAATTTTAAGGCTCCTTGAACATTTGTTAAATATTCACGCGCATAAGGCTCATAGTCAATTTGATTATTATTGATGAATGCCTGACTTTTTTGGATTTTATCTTCAGGTATGCCGCCACCGCCGACCTTTTCTTTTAGGGTGTTTGGCGGTGTAAAGAATTCTGCTTTATTATCTTCGTTTTCTGGCATTATTTTTTGTCCGAACCACGCTTTGTTTCACCCTCATAATCGGCGTCACTTCTTCTGCGACGATCAGGGCCAAAAAATTCTTTATTTCTAACAAATTGTCTCGGCTTTTCAATTATTTGTACGATACGGTTATATAAATCTTTTGATGTGTAAGGTTTTGCTAAAAACTCCGTAATGCCTTCATCTCTTGCATGTTCAACACGTGCTCGGTTCGTGTAACCTGTCATTAAGATAATCGGAACATATGGGTTTGGAGATTTAGGGTCTTTTCTAATTTTTTCTATAAGCTCCATACCGCCCATAGAGCCCATAATCCAGTCTGTTAATATAAGATCAGGATTTTCCTTCACACAAATTTTAAAGGCTTCCTCTCCACTTCTTGCGACGAGAATATTTTTGAATCCGAAAATATCAAGAATAGAGCGCGTTAGAATAAGCATGGGCTCCATGTCTTCGACAAGAAGAATTTTCACTGTTTCGAGTTTATAAGTCATTGATCTCACTTGAGTTTTTGAACCTGCGTTATGATTTCATGGATTGCTTTAATCAGCAACAGGGAATTTGAAAAAATATTTTACGAAATAAGGTTGTTTTTTGAAACCGTTTGCATGCTCAGGCGTCCTACCTTATTGTTTTTAAAGTTTAAATTCGAGATAAAAAGTGCCAGAAAAAATTACTCCCACAATGCCTTTTGCCCTGAGTATGGGGCCACAGCGTGCAGGTACATCATGGCTTGACAGGTATCTACGCTCGCGCGGGGATGTCTGTTTGCCAGAAGAGGTCAAAGAGATATTCTTCTTTGATCGAAATTTTGACCGTGGTTACGGGTTTTATAAAAGCCATTTTTTACCAAAAGACAGCCATGTAATTGGTATGGAAATTACGGCAACGTCCTTTGATTGCCTACAAGCGCCGCAACGTGTGTTTAAAACATTTGGCAAAGATGTAAGATTGATATGCCCATTGCGACATCCTGTTGTGCGCTCTTATTCTTTATATTTGCATTATCTACGTTATGGAATTGTAAGTGGAAGTTTGCAAGAGGCGGTACAGCAAGTGCCGCAAATAATTGAGAGTAGTCATTATGCCACGCATCTAAATCGCTGGTGTGAATATTATGATAAAAAAAATATCACTTTTATTTTTCAAGAAGAGCTTGAGAGCAATCAAGCGGAGTTTGTTAAAAAAATATGCTCAGGTCTTGGAATTCCTATTATCCCTCCAGAAGAAGATGTTCAAGGAAAGTATAATATTACGACCTATTCTAAGTTTGGACCTGTTGCACGTTTTGCCCAGAATACAGCTGATTTTTTAAGAAAAAACAGGTTATATTTTATAATTAATATAGCAAAAAACTTAGGTGTTAAACGTATTATTTTTGGAAAAGAGCGACCAGATGCGAATAAGAAAAATATTCCGATAGAAGATAAAATTTGGCTTTTTGATCAACTTGGTGATGAGGTGGAAAAATTTGAAAAACTTGTTGGCTATAAAATTTCTTATTGGCACGAAATAGAAAAAAATAAAAATAATGACCGATAATATTTCTAGGCTTCTATTATATCCTTTTGAAAATAACTTGTTACAGAGTAATCAAGAGGATCGGTGTCTTATTATCAACGATTCAAAGACGCTCTTAAATGGCTTTTTTCTATCTATAGATCAACTTACGTTTGATTACTCAGTGACAGTCGACAATTCTCAATCGGTTCAAAATATCCCAGAAAATGAAGAATATAATTATATCTTTTATGTTTTGCCAAAAAATAAAAGAGAGAGTCTATATTATTTGTCTGTTGCCACTAAACATTTAAAAAAAGATGGTTATATTGTTGCTGTAGCTGCAAATGACGCGGGTGGTAAAACGCTATCAAAAGTGATGAATCAGGTTGGCTTTAAAGGAGAGTCTTATTCAAAAAACAAATGTCGTATTTTTGTAGGTCAGGTGGCAGGTGTGAATGATGAATTTATCAATGATAATTTAAAAATAGGCGTGCCCCATCTTGTATCAATAAATTGCGAAGAATTTTATACGCAAGTGGGAATTTATGGATGGGATAAAATTGACTTGGGATCTAAAATTTTAATCCAAACCCTTCCAGAAAATTTATCAGGGGTTGGCGCTGATTTTGGCTGCGGTTATGGTTACATCGCAAAGAAGATTTGTGAAAAAAATAATAAACTCTCGAAATTTATTTGTATTGATATAGATTGGCGCAGCATTGAATGTGCCAAATTAAACCTAAAACCCTACGATGAAAAAGTTGATCTTGATTATCTATGGGCAGATTTGACACAAAAACCTGAAGGTTTAACTCCTCTTGATTTTATTGTGATGAACCCTCCTTTTCACAAAGGTAAAGAAACGAAAATCGATTTGGGGAGACAAATGATCAAAACAGCACATTCTCGCCTTAAAAATGGCGGAAAGTTGTATATAGTAGCAAATAGGCAGTTGCCTTATGAAGCCGTCCTTAATGATCTGTTCCGCAAGGTGGAAAAAGTAAATGAAGAGCAGGGATTCAAGGTATTTCACGTTCAAAAATAGAAAGTCAAAATGATGAAGGACCAACCACAGGGTGTATTTTTAATCATCTCACTCCTTATTTTATCCTTAGGTATTTCTTATGCAGGTAGTAAAATTCACGATGGCCTAACTGATTTTAAAAGTTACGATAAAAGTGTCCGCGTTAAGGGCCTTGCCATGCAAGATGTTAGAGCTGATGTTGCTCTCTGGCCTATTTCTTACGCAGAGACCGGAAATAACCTTGAAGCTTTGCAAGAAATTGTTGAGAAAAAAGGCAATATTGTTGAATCTTTTTTTCAAGAATACGGTATGGCTAAAGACCAAATTGAATTGCAGCAAGTCAATGTCCAAGATCTTATGGCCAATGCCTATCGCCAGCTTAATCCGGATCAGAGCCGTTATATTATCACACAAACTTATCTCGTTCGTACCGAAGATATAGATGCCATGTCAAATGCGGCAAAGAATATTGGTACTTTAATTAAGCGCGGCGTCGTTCTCGCCCAGGCAGGGTCATCAACGCCAACCTATCTCTATACAAAGTTGAATGATATTAAGCCTCAAATGCTAGCGGCAGCGACGCAAAACGCGAAGGATGCGGCAGAAGAGTTCTCTAAACAAACAGGTCAAAAAGTCACAGATATTAAAAGTGCTTCACAAGGCGTGTTTCAAATTATGCCGCGAGACGAAACTTATACAGTTCCTGAAGCCCAACAAATTAACAAAACTGTGCGGGTTGTTTCAACCATAGAGTTTTACCTCGACTAAATGCAAAGTGAACAAAATATAAAAGGGATTATTTGGGATTTGGATAATACCTTTTATCGTTTTACACCTGAATTTCGCCTCAGCTGTAATCATGCGGCGGCGCAGGCTGTGCTTGATCTTGGTTTTGGTAAACCTTATGAAGAATGCTTGGATATTGCCATTCAATCTTCGAAAAATCATCATTTTTCCCTTTATACCTTTATCAAAAAATATGGTCTTGATTATAATCGTCTTCACTTTCTCTTTCACCAACACATGCGCCCTGATTTAATTGACCCAATTGATGGTGTTGTCGATAAAGTAAAAAGTATAAAGATGCCACAGGTTGTTCTAACAAATGGATCGCGAGACTGGGCGCTTAAGGCTCTTAAACAGATTGGCGCGCATGAGCTTTTTTCTAATAAACAAATTTTAGCGCTTGAAGATGTTAATATGACGTCAAAATCAGGTGGGTTTTATGGCTATGAAAAAGCGCTCAATACCTTAAAAATGAGACCTGATGATGTTATTTTTATTGATGATCTTGATCGTAATTTAGAAAAAGCAAAGAAAATAGGGCTGAATACTGCTTACGTTCACCATGGCATCGAATTAAAACAAAAACCAAGTTTTATGGATTATCAGTTTCATAATCCTATTGATCTTATAGACTATTTTGGTTGGTAAGATTTAAGCTTTATCTTGAGCTTCGTTAAAATTTTTACCGCCTATATCCACTTTATTAATTGTGGGGTCATAGACCTCTTCAGTGTTCATCTTATTATCTGAAAACGCGTTGGGATTCATGCCAGTTTCTTTGGCAACCATCATATAGACTGCCTCAATGCACAATGTCCTATCTTTGCCGCGGAACATATTATGCCATGCACAGGCGGCGTCCATAGTGATAATAGATTTATCAGGCTGTGATCTTTTTCGCATGTATTCTTCGGTCAATTTGACGACCTCGTCAATCATCTCATCGGGTATGGTTAACTTGTGATGCTTTTCGTAACTCGGGCGAATACCGCGTAAAATCTGGCGTGTTTCATCGGCAGTTGGCATACTTAAGTTCACTTTTTGAAAACGGCGATCCATTGCGGGGTCAACGGCCACGTACATTCTAAATTCATCAAGTGTCGTAGCGCCCAATATGTGCAAATCTCCGACTGTCATATAGGGCTTCATCACCTCTGAAAGGCCTGAATACGCTGAGCCTTTTGCAGTGGGCATAATCGTGTGAATTTCGTCAATAAAAATAACATAACGCGGTAAATCTGGGTCATGATAGCGCTCTGCAATACCACGGCAAATCGGGTTAAATCGTGCCTGAAACTCACCAGGACTGTTCGTTCCTGCTGCCATGGCCGGCATATCTAGTTCAATAATTTGTGCGCCTTTAAGGTAGGACGGCACACGGTCAGCAACAACGGCCTGCGCAAGGCCCGCCACAAGCGCCGTTTTACCAACCCCTGCGGGCGCAAGCATACAAGCATTTTTCCTGTTTCGCTGAAGGAGGATCAGCATAACTTGATCAATTTCAGTGTCACGTCCGACAATCTTATCAAAACGACCCATTTCAGCCATTTTCGTATAATTACGGCAGTATTTTTCCAAGAGATTTTCGAGCTCTTCGTCTGAAATTTTATATTTGTAATCTTTGCTCATTTAAATAATTCCTAGATCGTCGAAAAATTTGCCTAAAAGCGAGCGCCTTTATGTGTCTTAATAGTGTACCTAAAAGTCTTAAGAAAAAGAAAAGAAAACAAAAAGTTTTAACAAACCCCTTTATATCCTTGAGCATATAACACGGCGGTTAAATCGCCGTGGAGGATGCAGTTTAATATTGCTTCTCTTACAATTGGTTTGGGATGAAAACCAATTCCCAATCCTGCGGCGGATAGCATAGGGATATCGTTTGACCCATCGCCGATAGCGGCAATATCTTCATAATTTAGGGACAGTTTATCTTTATAACCTTCAAGGTAGGCCAGCTTTGTGTCTTTATCCAAAATTGGCTCTGCGACAGTACCGTCAAGAAGGTTATTATCGATGCCAAGTATATTGCCATGATGACCTGCAAAACCACATTGTGTTGCGACGGCCTCAGTAAAGTAGGTAAAGCCGCTTGATACCAATATACTAGCGCCGCCATTTTCGCGCATAGTTTTGATAAGCTTTTCTGCTCCAGGGGTGAGTTGTGTCTGCTCCAATGTTTCTTTTAACTTATCTGTAGAGAGACCTTTCAATAGCTGTACGCGTTCACGTAGTGAATCTTTATAATCGAGTTCACCTTTCATGGCGCGCATTGTAATATTTGCAATTTTTTCTTTCAGGCCTACAAAATCGGCCAATTCATCAAGCGTTTCGGTTGTGACAATCGTTGAATCCATATCCGCAAGAAGGAGTTTTTTACGCCGGTTTTTGGCAGATGTACAAAAAACATCTATTTTCGCATCGTCAAATAGCTCTTGCAGTATTCGCGTCTGATCCATTGTAAGGCATTCCGCAATAGGAATTGTTGCTGCAATATGAGAATCAAGCCATTTTGGCTTATCCGTAATCATGATCGCTTGATTTGCAGCAAAATTTTCAACTTGGGCTATATGTCCAGCCGATAAATTTTTATGTGCAGCAACAAGAGTGAGAATGTAATCCATAGCTTTATCTTTATACTGTCCCTGATTTTTTTTGCGCTTTTTGTATGACTTCTAAATAAGCTTTCACCGCTTTATCCCAGCCCATTAGGAGGGCATCAGACGTTATTGCATGACCTATAGAGACTTCGGCGCAATCAGGGATTGATTCGATAAAATCGCCTAAATTATCAAGCGATAAATCATGTCCAGCATTAACTTCAATGCCGTTCTTTTTCGCCTCAAGGGCAGTTGTAGCGTAATCCATTAAATCTATTTGATGCTCGGCATAAGGACCAGTATAAAGCTCTATTCTCTTGGCCCCGATAGAAATAACCGCTTCAATTAATTTAGGGACGGGATCAAGAAATAGAGATACACGTCTATTTTGACTTTGAAGCGTCTTTGTAATGTCTTTAAGCATATCATGATGCTTCTTTACATCCCATCCATGGTCAGAGGTCCTTTGGTTGGGTTCATCGGGCACTAAAGTCACTTGATGGCATTTGTGCTTCAAAACAAGTTCGATGAAATCATCGGCTGGGTAACCTTCAATATTAAATTCGATCTCAGAATTATCGTGATTTTCGATGAATTGGGCGAGTTCAGGGATATCAGAGCGGCGGATATGACGCTCATCTGGGCGAGGATGCACTGTAATGCCCGCCGCTCCAGCATTTAAAATAATCTCTGCGGTTTTGATAATATTCGGGTAGCCTACGTCACGTTGGTTACGCAGTAAGGCCACTTTATTAAGATTAACAGATAATTTTGTCATGCTCTGTTGTAACTTAAGACTGGACAGCGTGACCAGAATTTTTTATCTCATGGATAAGATTTAATGCTTTTGCACTTTAATATGAAAGAAAAACCATCATGGATAAGCCTGTAGTTAAACCAAATAGCCCTTATTTTTCATCTGGCCCATGTGCGAAGCGTCCAGGTTGGGATGCGGCAAATTTAAATTCGGCATGGCTTGGTCGCTCGCACCGCGCCGCAGGGGGCAAAGTAAAGCTTAAGGCTGTAATTGATCAACATGTTGAGATATTAGGGATCCCCGAAGGATATCGCTGTGCGATTGTTCCCGCATCTGACACAGGCGCTGTTGAAATTGCTATGTGGAATTTATTGGGTGCGCGCGGTGTTGATATGCTGGGCTGGGAGAGCTTTGGCATGGATTGGATCAAAGACGCTGTTGATGAGCTTAAGCTTGATGATTGCCGCACGATTAAGGCAGATTATGGACAGCTTCCTGATCTATCGCAAGTTGACACTGATCGTGACGTTGTTTTTACATGGAATGGCACAACTTCTGGCGTGCGCGTTCCTCATGCGGACTGGATCAAAGATGATCGTAAAGGTTTAACTATTTGTGATGCGACTTCTGCTGTGTTTGCTTATGACTTGCCATGGGAAAAACTTGATGTTGTGACATGGAGCTGGCAGAAGGTTTTAGGGTCAGAGGGGGCGCACGGAATGCTTGTTTTAAGCCCGCGCGCAGTTGAGCGTCTAGAGAGCTTTGCTCCTGATCGCCCATTACCAAAAATATTTCGCTTAATGAATAAGGGCGCGTTAATTGAAGGCGCCTTTAAAGGTGAAACATTAAACACGCCCTCGATGTTGGCCACAGAAGACTGTCTTGATGCACTTGCATGGGTAAAATCGATTGGCGGCCTTCAGAGCACAATTGAGCGTAGCGCGGGCAATTTCAAAGCTGTTGCGGACTGGGTGGCACAAACTGACTGGATTGAATTTTTGGCGGAAGATAAAGACACAGCCTCTTATACCTCCATCTGCCTTAAAATTACAGATCCTTGGTTTAATTCAAAATCAGATGACGATCGAGAAGCTTTCGTAAAAGCTATGGTGAAATTATTAGAATTAGAAAACGCTGCCTATGACATCGCATCATATCGCGCGGCCCCCGCAGGTATTCGTATTTGGGGCGGTGCAACCGTTGATCCTCAAGATACGGCGAAACTTATGCCGTGGCTGGATTGGGCCTTTGCGGCGGCTAAATCACAAGATGTTGCAAAAGCGGCATAGCTTACAGAGCGTTTTTAAGGCTATATAAAATATAAAGCGCGATTAATAACAAAAGCCGCCATCTCTTGGGCGAGGCTCAAACCAGATTGAGGTTGCGGCAATAATCAGGATGAGGATGGTATAAGCCGTTATAGATTTATTTCTTTTTAAATATAAGAAGCGTTGTGAGTGGGCAATCCGTTTTTGGATTTATCCATTTCACATAGCTTTCTCCAACCTGCTTAAAAGATTTTGAAGCGGATTTTACGATATCGTGAATGAGAGGTGTAAATTGATTTCCTTTAACAATATTTTGACCCTCTAAAATCAAAAGTGTTTCTTTTTTCATTACAGGAGGGATCTTTCCTAAAATATGGGTCATACGTCTCAAATAAGCATCATATCCCGCATGCTTGGGATCACCATCATAGAGAGGGTTCCACTTATCGAAACGTGACATAAAAGGCGGGCAAGTTAAGATGATATCCATTTTGGGGAACTCATAGCGCGCTATGTTTGCACTATCATCGTTGACGACATGTGTCCAATTTTCAAGCTGTCCTGCAACCCATTGATGCCTATTAGGGTCAGCCTCTATTCCATACGGGATACGCCCTAATTCTTCGGCCATAAACATCGTCGTGCCTAGGCCAACAAAAGGATCAAAAACTTTAGCACCCTTTACTGTATATTTTTTAATAATATGGCGATAAAGCCCTTCGGGTGATTTGATGTTATTGCCCTCAAAAGGGGGTGCGGTTTTCTCTAATTCCCATGTCAATTCTATTAAAATATCGTGTGTCATGTCGGGATGATAAAGGAATGCCGCCAGAGGGTCTATGGTATTTTGATTTGCAGAAGAGAAGGTCATTTAATCTGCTTGCATTTCGATATAGCCGTGATATCAAGAAAGCCTGTTTTTCCTAAACAAGACAAAACTAGGAGTTAGATATGTCACAAGAAAACACTATAAAACCAAAAGTCCTGATTTCGGACAAAATGCACCCGTTGGCTGTAGAAATTTTCATTAGAGAAGGTTGCGACGTTACAGAAAAATTTGGGATGACTCCTGAAGAGCTAATTGCAGAGATTCCCGAGTACCATGGTCTTGCTATTCGCTCAAGCACAACTGTTACCCCTGAGATTCTGGCAGCAGGCACAAATTTAAAAGTTGTTGGCCGTGCAGGCATTGGCGTTGATAATGTCGACGTTAAAGATGCTACAAATAGAGGTGTTGTTGTGATGAACACACCATTTGGGAATTCAATTACGACTGCTGAACATGCTATTGCGATGATGTTCTCTCTTGCCCGACAAATCCCTCAAGCCAATGAATCAACCCATGCAGGAAAATGGGAAAAGAAAAAATTTATGGGCGCTGAGCTATACAATAAAACACTTGGTGTTATTGGATGTGGTAATATTGGCGGTATTGTTGCAGATCGCGGTGTTGGTCTTAAAATGAATGTGATTGCCTATGATCCTTTTTTAACAGAAGAACGTGCTATTGAGCTTGGTGTTGAGAAAGTTGAAATTGATACACTTTTTGAGCGTGCTGATTTTATAACAATTCACGTGCCAAAAAATGATAAGACTGTCGGCCTTATTAACAAAGACTCTATTGCGAAAATGAAAGAGGGCGTTCGTATTATTAACTGCGCGCGCGGGGGTATTATTGTTGAGGCAGATCTTAGAGAGGCGCTGGATAATGGTAAAGTTGCTGGAGCGGCGCTCGATGTTTTTGAGGTTGAGCCTGCAACTGAAAACGTATTATTTGGTCATCCAAATGTTATTTGTACCCCGCATTTAGGAGCTGCAACTACAGAGGCGCAGGTTAATGTCGCTATTCAGGTTGCTGAACAAATGGCAGATTTTTTGGTTAATGGCGCTGTTACAAATGCCCTTAATATGCCTTCTATCTCAGCGGAAGATGCGCCAAAACTCAAACCCTATATGCGTTTGGCTGAACAACTTGGTAGCTTTGCGGGGCAGATTACTCAAAATGCGATTAAATCCGTTACAATTGAGTATCAAGGGACAGTCACTGAAACCAATACAAAGCCGTTAACGTCAATAATCTTGGCGAACTTGCTTGGCGCACAGCTCGAAACGGTGAATATGGTGAATGCCATGAGCATTGCCGAGGCACGCGGTATACAATGCTCTGAAGTAAAAACTGGTTCATCAAAAGACTGGCGCTCTGTCATTATTGTTAAAGTCGAAACAGAAGAGCGTGCGCGCTCTATCTCTGGCACACTCTTTACTGGTAAAGAGCCACGTATAGTTGATATTGAAGGTGTGCGTATTGAGGCCGCGTTAACAGAAAATATGTTGTTTATCCGTAACGATGACACACCGGGTCTTGTTGGCCATGTTGGAACGATCTTGGGCGAGGCAGGACAAAATATTGCTAACTTTTATTTAGGACGTAAGCCTGAAGGTAAGGCCGCTATTTGTCTTGTATCACTTGATACAGATGTTTCTGAGGATGTGATGAAAAAAATAACAAACTTGTCACAGGTTCAACAAGCGAAAAAGCTTCATTTTTAGTTTTTTAAAGAGACCGATTTGGGAAAGCAGTCTTTTATTAAGCCTGCTTTTCTTTTTTCTTCTTTGAATAGTAACGCGCGCAGGCTTGTTTAAGTTCACTCATAAAGATTTCTCCATTTTGGCCGCCATCCCCTTTCATTTTTTTCAAGATAATTGCATTGAGCGTCGTATGGTGGGCGCGAACAATCGATAGGGCATCTTTATCAATTTCATTAATTGATTCAAGAAAGCTCAGCATAATATTAGCCAAATTTCCAATAAGAGAATAATGAAAGATAGTTGCGTTGGCTTTTAATTCCATCACGGGCCTAGTGATCAGCTGTTTTTGTTCTTCTAAATTAGTAGAGCCGAGCTCTTTTTCAACTTTATTTAGGTTTTCAGATAGTTTTTCAAGAAATTGCAAACCTAAGGGGGTAAAATCAACCTCATTATTATCAATTGCATTTTGCGCTTTTTCGACAATTTTTTGATCTAAGGGCCCTTTACCAACTTTGTTTTGTAACATTAGGCTGGCTTTGTAGGTTTTTGCTTTTTTTCTAATTTCATCCATGATTCGTCAAAATATAAATTAATCCCTACCCGATGAATAGCCATTATTATCATCTTCACGTCTAAACGGACCAGCATAAGTAGGATCAACACGTCTGCGGCGATCAGGGCCAAAAAATTCTTGTGTTTCAATAAAATTTCTTGGTTTTGCAATAACATGGGCAATACGTTTGGCAATATCATTGGCTGTGAAAGGTTTTACTAGAAATTCGGTAACCCCATCATCGCGCGCTTTTTCAACACGCGACCATGCACTATATCCTGTTATGAGGATGATTGGCGCCATTCTGTTGGGTGAATTTGTATTGTTACGAACAGCGCGTGTTAAATCAAGGCCATCCATATTGTTCATGACCCAGTCGGTTAGTATAATATCGTGGTTTTCCTTTTGAAAAATTTCAAAGGCTTTTTCACCGTCTGATGCAACATCGATATTACGAATGCCTAGGTTTTCTAGTACAGTCACAAGTAATTTACGCATGGGCACCGTGTCTTCAACAACCAAAACGCTTAATTTTTCAAACTGAAAACCCATATCACCCTAAAATTTATTCCTCATCTTTATTCTATTCTCATAGCAAAGGGTTATGGTTAAGGCAATATCTTATGTATTTGCATTCAGGGCTATTCATGGATTAGTAAGCATAAACAAAAGAACCCTGATGCTATATGTTTATTATTATCCGAAGATATCCATAAACAGCATCAGGGCCCTTATCTGGGAAGAAAGCAGTAAAGTTCTATTCGTTGAATAAAGCAGTCTGCATTATCGTTATCAAAACTATAAGATGAATTTGATGTACACCAAGTTCTTTTCTTATACCTTATGAGGTATTACCCATACCTCTCAATATTTATAGTGGCGGATAAAACCACTCGTTGAACCCTTCGCGACTTTTTGTTCGTGTCCAACAGTTTAGAGATAAATCAATAACAACTCTGTTTGTGAATGACCCAACTCACATTTTTACGTGTGCGACCACGGGCCAAGGTTATTCATAATGAGGTCGTTTTATTCTCTCTTTAAGCTTTCGAAGATAAATCTTCAAAAACAACGAGCACTGACCAATGTGCTCTATCAATTCTAAAGCCGTCTTGCGACGCTTCTATAAGAAGTAATGCCTTAGCGATGATTTAAGAATGACTCAAAAAGTAAGTACTGTCGAGTCTTTTCTTGCTTAATTTTTAAAAAAGTTTTAAAAAAATATTAAAATTAGAAATTATATTTCTATTATGTTGTTGATTTTAGTAATATAAATAAATTTATTCACAATTTCTTCCTCATTGTTATAAAGCTTATTTTTTGTCCAAAGGAGCATAAATAAGAAAAAATGGCCGATTTTTAAGATTTTAAACCCAGAAATTGCAAAAACGGACACTCTTTTATCCATAAACCTTCTTTACTCAGAATACTTATTAAGTTGGGAAACCATGGAATGCATAGTTTAGCCGCTTTGATTAGACTTTGAGCCCTTAGAATTGGTAAACTTTTGTATAGAAATCTGATACTTTTAGCCTTTTAATTATCTCTTAAGGTTATGAGTATAAGTTGTTTATTGATTTATATTGCTTGAACAAAGGGTATTTGATAGAACGAGCTGAATTCTAAATATAGTAAGTTTAACATAATTATTGACATAATATTAATATTACGTTAATAATGCGTCACTTCAAATTAAAGGAATTTTAACTAACGCTCGCTCGGTATCTCTTTACCATGCCCTAAGGCAAGCAAGCTAACACTTATAGGAGATGCTTATGGCTAGCAACCACCTGATTTTGGCCCAACCCGAGGCTAATTCAACAATTGATTACACAATCCCAAGTGGCGAGTCTGCAAGACTATCTTTCACACCAGAAGACATTTCCGGTCTTAATATTGGTGGTTCGGGAGAACTGGTAATCAGCTTTATTGATGGTGGGCAGCTTGTTGTTTCTAACTTTAATGAGTTTATACAAAACGGAAATACACTTTATTTAGATGATGGTACATTCATCGATCCAGCCGTGCTAGCCAGCGCGATCGGTGGAGACTATCCATTTAATGACATCTCTACAGCAGCCGGCGTTGCGGGTAACGACAACGGCGTAGAGCGTATTGCACAGCCAGGTGAAAATACTACACAAGAAATCTCCCTTGTTCCTGGCCAACAATATGCATGTGAGTTTGATCCTGCTAATGCAGCTAAAGTAGAAATTAAAGATGGCCAAATGATCCTCACATTTGCTGATGGATCACAAGTGGTTATTAACAACTATTCAGAAGTGATGGCAGGTGATCTTCCTGCTGAGCTTACACTTGCTGACGGCACTGTTATTGATGGTGAAAAATTATTAACAGCTGTGACTAATATCGAAGAGCCAACAGAAGAAGTATTGACAGTTGCAGATGTTGAGCCTGCGTCAGGTGAGGCTGATCCTCAAGCCGAAGTTCGTGGGCAAGAATCTGCGGCAGATCAAGTTGCAAATATTGAGCCAGCAGCGGGTGACGATATCGCCAATACGCTTGCAAATATTGAGCCAGCAGCGGGCGAAGCGCTGGGCGGCGGCGATGGTAACTATAATTTTAGCACGCCTAATGCTACTCCGCTTCAAGCGGCTACTGCAATTGGGCCTTTAGGGCCAACGGCGCTACAATATGGTGCGCCACGTGTACTTGGAGAGGTGCGTGACATTCAGCGTGTTACAACACCTGTTAATCCGCGCCCTGTTATTGCTCGCGCTGAAGTTGCGCTTGATGAATCGAATCTGGATGGCGGCCCACTTGTAGGTGGCGGCACATTGGATGTTAATTATGGCGGCGATGGCGCAGGCTCTATTCTTCCAAATGGTGAAGTGACTGTGTCTTGTGATTCTGCTGGCGTTGATACGCTTTTAGTTCAAGGTCAATTGGTTGATATTGCACAAACCGCTAATGGGTATGTTGGAACCATTGCTGGATCAAACCCTGTTGTTACAGTATTTGAATTCACGATCGACTCAGCGACAGGCGAATACAGCTACACACAATTTGAATCATTCGATCATTCAGATACAAATAATGACAATGAAGATATTTGTCTTGATTTTGGTATTGTAGTGACAGACGCTGATGGTGATGCAACACCAGTAAACATTAGTATTCTTGTTGCTGATGACGCGCCAGTTGTGACATCACAAGTAACAGAAACTGTTGATGAAACAGATATGGTTGGCGGCAAAATTGCCGTGACAGGTCAATTCCAAGCAGATGTCGGCCAAGATGGTCCAGGCGTTTATTCATTGGCCCCTGCATCTACAGTAACTATCTCAGGATCAGTTGCTGGTGGTACATTGACATCAAATGGTGTTCCAGTTGTAACAACTTTAACAGGAAACACCTATACTGGTGTCGCCAATGGGCAAGTTATCTATACATTAGAATTAAATACTGCGACGGGCGAATACACTTATACATTGTGTGGCCCACTTGATCATGCGGATACAACAAATCCAGATGATGTAATTTCGTTTAATTTTGATATCAATATTACGGATTTTGATGGCGACACAAAAACAGGCACAGTGACTGTAAATGTTAAAGATGATGCGCCAGCACTTTTGAGCCAAAAAGCACTTACTGTTGATGAAACAGATGCAAATGGTGCCAATCTTGTTGCTGCAGGTCAATTTGTTGTTGATGGCGGCGAAGATGGTATTGCAAGCTTTACACCAACAGGTGCGAGCACATTTAACGCAACGGGCTCAACAGGTGCAGGGCTTACTTCTGGCGCAGAGCCAGTTGTTGTGACTGTAACTGGCAATACATATACAGGCACTGCGAACGGCCAGACTGTCTTTACGATGGAGTTGAACCCAACAACTGGCGCTTATACTTACACGCAAATTTTACCTCTTGATCATGCAGATACGACAAACCCAGATGATGTTATCAGTCTTGAGTTTGGCTTTACTGCTGTTGATGGTGATGGGGATGCCGTTTCTGGGCTTGTGACTGTGAACGTAAAAGATGATGGTCCGTCAATCAAGCCAACTGTAGCGACAGTTGATGAAACTGACCTTGCTGGCGGCGTTTCAATTTCTGGAACATATACTGGTGATTTCGGACAAGATGGTGCAGGCACGCTTGCGCCAACTGGTGACTTTACATCAGGCGGATCAAAGCTTGGCGGCGCATTGACATCAAATGGCGTAGCAATAGTTGTGACGTTCGATGCTGATACAAACACTTATTCAGGCGTTGCAGGAGCGAACACTGTCTTCACTATGGTCGTGAATGATGACGGTTCATACAAGTTTGATCTGCTTAAGACACTTGATCATGCAGATCCAAATGATCCAAATGATATTATAAACTTAGATTTTGCTGTTCAAATTACAGATGGCGACGGCGACAGCGCGACAAGCTTTATCCGTATCAATGTTAAAGATGATGTTCCAGTTATTGGCGATTCAAAAGGTCAAGTTGATGAAACCAATCTTGATAAAGGGCCAATCGTTTACTCAGATACGGTTGATAGTAGTTTTGGTGCTGAAGTTGGTGAAATTAAGCCCACTGGCTCAGGCCCAACAGGCGTAACAACGAATGGCGTACCTGTTGTAACAACAATTACTGGCGATACCTTTACGGGCACGGCAAATGGTGTGACAATCTTTACACTCCAAATTGATGCACAAACAGGTAAGTACACTTACACGCAGTTTGAAGAAATTGATCATGCAAATCCAAATGATCCAAATGACATCGTGTCGTTAAACTTTGGTATTATTATTGAGAGCACTGATGGATCTTTTGATACTGGTGTGATCACAATTGATGTTTCTGATGATGCGCCAGAAGCGCAAGACGACATTAATGGTGCCGAAGAAGGCCAGCTTATTACTGGCGACGTCACTGGGAATGACAATCTTTCTGAAGACAATCCAAACACAGTCACGAATATCCGCTTTGATGGTGTTGATTACCCAATCGTAGCAGGCGGCTTTGCTCAAATTGATACACCACTTGGTCAAATCAAAATGAACAGCGATGGTACTTATGAGTACACAACGAAAAATAATGACCCAGATGGTGTTGATCAGTTCGTTTACACTCTAACCGATAATGACGGCGATAGCTCTACAGCTAAACTTGACATTACTGTAACGCCTGATGGCCAGCCCGTTGCTGTTTCTGAAGAGCTTGCAGTAGATGAAACTAACCTCACACCAGGGCCTATGATCTTTAATAACAGCCTTGATATTGATTTTGGTATTGATGGTGCTGGGACAGTGGTCATAAATGGTGACATTAAAGTGGGTGGATCGCTTCTTGCGGGTCAACTGACTTCTGGCGGCGTGCCAGTGGATGTGACTTTTGCTGGCAATACCTACGCTGGTGTTGCGGGCGCGGTAACCGTGTTTACGCTTCAGGTCAATAATGATGGAACATATAGCTTTCAGTTATTTGATCATATTGATCATGCAGATAACACAGATCCAAATGACATCATCAAACTTGATTTTGGCGTAACAATCTCTGATGCGGATGGAGATTCAGCCGAAGGCGTTATTAATATTCTTATCTATGACGACGCGCCTGTTGCCTATGACGATGAACGCGTTTCATTAAAAGAGAGCGAAGAAGTTCGCGGTAATGTGACAACAAATGATGAGCTTTCAGAAGATCGCCCAACAAATGTTGTTGAAGTGAGCTTTAACGGTAATATCGTTGCTGTTCCTGCGACTGGCGTTGCAACAATTAACGGCAATTACGGTAAGTTAACTATCGCATCTAATGGTTCTTACACATACAAGGCAAATGATAATAATCCAGAAGGCACAGACATATTTACTTATGTGCTTGAAGATTTTGACGGTGATCGTGATACAGCTGAGTTTGGCTTTAACGTAGCGATGATTAACGATGAGCCTTTTGTTAAGCCAGCCCATGAAGTTGTTGACGAGACAGACCTTGGCCCATTGGTTGAGACAGGCACAGTTATTGCTGACTTTAAAGGTGATGGCCCTGGTACAATAGAGGGCAATGGTAGCTTTACATCAAGTGGTTCACGTGCGGGGAATGCCCTAACGTCAAACGGTACACCTGTAACCGTTACTTTCGATGATGCGACAAACACTTATAAAGGTGCTGCTGGCGGTGAAACAATATTCACTTTGGCGATTAATCCGACTACCGGTGCGTATACTTACACACAAGTAGGTGTTCTTGATCATGCAGATGGCAATAATCCAAACGATGTTATTGATCTTCGTTTTGGTGTTGAAGCGATTGATAAAGACGGTGATAAAGCGGCAACAACAATAACAATCAGCGTTCGTGATGATGCCCCAGAAGCAAAAAATGTTGTTGCAGATGGTGTTGATGAAACAACAGCGTTCCGTGATGGATCGCAAAGCATTGATGGAAACGTGCGCCCTGATTTTGGTAATGACGGAGCAGGGTCTGTTTCAGGAAATAACCAGTTTAACGCTGGTGGTTCACTGACAGGCGGCGTGCTGACTTCAAATGGTCAGCCAGTTGTTGTTTCTTATAACGCGGCAACAGGAACTTACACAGGCTCTGCTGCGGGCAAGACAGTCTTTACAATGGTTATTGGTAACAATGGCGATTACGACTTCACATTAACAGGGTCGCTGGATCATGCTGATGGAAACAAAGACAACGACATTATTGATCTTAACTTTGGTTACACAGTGACGGATTATGATGGCGATAAAGCATCAGCTTTCATTAAAGTTAATGTTGCTGATGATGTACCAAGTATCGATCAAAAATTTGTTGCAGTTGACGAAGATGATTTAGCGAATGGCCCTATCACATTAACAGCGACTGTCCCTCATGACTTTGGTCAAGATGGAGCGGGCTCAATTGATCCAACTGGTAAATTTGTTGCTAAATTCCAAGAGGGCGGCCCAGATGTTACACTGACATCACAAGGTGATGCAATTACTGTGACACAAGCTGGAAACGGCTATATTGGTAAAGCTTCAGATGGTCGTGAGATATTCTCTCTATCAATCAATCCTGAAACAGGTCGTTACACTTATACGCAACTTGATCAAATTGATCATCCAGATGGTTCAAATCCAGATGATGTAATTTGGCTTAAATTCGAAGTCAAAATAACAGATGCAGATGGTGACAGTGATACAGCCTATATTGGTATTGATGTCCACGATAGTGGCCCAGTTGCAAATAATGATACCGGTAACGCCAAAGAAGGTGAAACAATTAATGGTAACGTTATTGCGAACGATGTTGTTGGCGCTGACGAGGCCGGCACAATTACAAACGTGACTTATAATGGTAATACCGTTGCTGTTCCTACTACAGGTCAGGCAACTATTTCTGGTCAGTTTGGTACGTTGAAAATCTCTGCTGATGGCTCTTACACATATAAGGCAAATAGCAATAATCCAAATGGGATTGATGTATTTACTTATACCCTCCGTGATTTTGATGGAGACACGGCTACTGCCAAGTTGAGTATCAATGTAGAGCGTGTGAATGATATTCCTGTTGTGACGAAGCCTGGTAATCAGACTGTTGATGAATCTGATCTTGGCCCAGTGACCAAAACAGGCGACATCAAAGTGAATTTTGGCGGTGATGCACCTGGCACTATTGACCCAAGCGGCGCTTTCAGTGCGACGGGCTCTTTAACTGGCGGCAAACTGACATCATGTGGTGAGCCTGTGACAGTTTCTGTTTCAGGTAACACCTATACTGGTGTTGCTGATGGTAAGACAATCTTCACATTAGAAATCAAAGATAACGGTGCTTATAAGTTTGATCTGATTGGTACGCTTGATCATGCTGATGGCTCTAATCCAAATGACGTGATTAATCTAAACTTTGGTATCATAGCCAGAGATGCTGACGGTGATACGGCCACGACAACTTTGACAATTAATGTTAGAGACGATGCGCCCGAAATTTCTGATCGCTTCCAGCAGGTTGACGAAGATGTTTTGGTCAATGGCGGTACAATTACGCTCACAAGCACTGTTCCCCATGATTTTGGGAATGATGGCGCGGGTACAATAAAATCAAATGGTGATTTTGTTGCTAAATTCCAAGTAGGCGGCCCAGATGTTACTTTAACATCACAAGGTCAAGCCATCGTGGTAACGCAAACAGCGAATGGTTACGTTGGTAAAGCGGGTGGCCGTGATGTTTTCTCAATCACTGTGAACTCAACGACAGGTCAATATACCTACAAACAGTTTGATCAAATTGACCATCCTGATGCAGCAAACCCAGACGATGTGATTTGGCTGAAATTTGGTGTGACAATCACTGATAAAGATGGTGACACAGACACTGCCTATATCGGTATCGATGTCCATGATAGTGGCCCAGTTGCAAATGATGATCATGATAATGCTAAAGAGGGTGAAACAATTACGGGTAACGTGATTACTAACGATGTTGTTGGCGCCGATGAAGCTGGCAGAATCACAAATGTGAACTTTAATGGTCAAAATACTGCTGTTCCAACAACAGGTGTTGCGACAATTAATGGTCAGTTTGGTACACTTAGAATTGCTGCAGATGGCTCTTATACCTACACAGCAAATAATAATAATCCAGAAGGAACTGACGCGTTTACTTACACGCTTCGCGATTTTGATGGTGATACAGATACAGCCATTTTGGCAATTTGTGTTGACCCACAAAACGATGTTCCCGTTATTGTTCAACCTGGGGTGAAGACTGTTGATGAAACAAATCTTCCAGGTCAAAGCGTTTCTGGTAAAGTTGATGTCAATTTTGGGAATGATGGCGCGGGATCTATTGATCCAAACGGAACATTCTCTGCTTCCGGTTCATTAACTGGTGGCAAACTAACATCTTGCGGTGAGCCTGTGACAGTTACTGTTTCCGGTAACATTTATACTGGCGTTGCTGATGGCAAAACGATCTTCACTTTAGAGATTAAAGACAATGGTGATTACAAGTTTGACCTTCTAGGCACTCTTGATCATGGCAATGTTACTAACCCTGATGATGTTATTCGTTTAAATTTTGGTGTGACAGCTAAGGATGCTGATGGCGATACAGCCACAACAACAATTAGCATCAACGTTAAAGATGATGGTCCATCAATTACAACGATCTTTAAACCAGTGGATGAGGATAACTTGGCTAATGGTGGAACAATCACACTCACCAATACAATTGCCCATAATTATGGCGCAGATGGTGCGGGTTCGATTGATCCAACAGGTGTCTTTACAGCGAAGTTCCAAACAACTGGTCCAGATGTGACATTAACATCAAAAGGTCAGTCGATTGCTGTGACAGCAACAGCGAATGGTTATGTTGGTGTTGCTGGTGGACGCACTATCTTCACACTCGATGTGCAAGATAATGGCCGCTACACATATAAGCAGCTTGATCAAATTGATCACCCGAATGCAAGTAACCCAGATGATGTGATTTGGCTTAAGTTTGAGGTTCAAATCACAGATAAAGATGGTGATACAGCAACGGCTGTTATCGGTATTGATGTCCATGATAGCGGCCCACAAGCCAATAATGACTCTGGATCAGCCTCTGAGAGTGGAACAATTACTGGTAATGTTATTGCCAATGATCAAATACGCGCCGATGATGATGGTTCAATCACTAAAGTCGTGTTCAACGGTCAAACAACAACCGTTCCGACAACTGGTGTTGCGACAATTACAGGTCAATATGGCGTATTGAAAATTGCTGCGAATGGCTCATATAGCTATAAAGCCAACAGTAATAATCCAAATGGAACAGATGTATTCACTTACACACTGAAAGATTTTGATGGTGACACATCAACGGCTAACCTATCTATCAAGGTAACGCCAGATGATAAGAATCCAATTGATATTAGTGGCCATTCTATTGTTGATGAAACAGGTTTGAATATCTCTGAAACTGGTACAATTAGTGTTAACTACCAAGGTGATGGTCCAGGAACAACGGATGGAACAGGTGCTTTCTCATCTTCTGGTTCACGCACTAGCGGCACATTGACGCATAATGGTACAGCGGTGACAGTGTCTTACAATAATGGTGTTTACACAGGTAAAGCGGGAACAGTGACAGTCTTCACAATGACTATTCGCGCCGATGGTACATATACATACAACCAATTGGAAAACCTTGATCATGCTGATGGCTCTAATCCAGATGATGTGATCAACCTTAACTTTGGTGTGAAAGCGACGGACGCTGACGGTGATACTGGTACAGGTACTGTTGTTATTAAAGTGAAAGACGATGGTCCAATTGCTAAAGATGACACGTTGTCTTTAAGTGACACACAAACATCGCGTAACGGTAATGTTTTAACCAATGATGATATTGGTGCGGATGACGGCCCAGGAGTTGTTGTTGCAACGCCCGGTACTTTCAATGGAACATATGGAACACTTGTTCTGCGTGCTGATGGATCTTACACGTATACACGTAATGGTAACCAAGGCGGAACAGACAAGTTCAACTATGTCATGTGTGACTCTGATGGGGATCGTTCTCCTGCTGAGCTTACCATTACTGTTGCGACTATCATTCCAGATGCAAAACCAACGGATGTAACGGGCTTTGATGCAGTTGATGAGACGAACCTCAATGGTGGTACATTGACTGAAACAGGCACGGTTTCTGTGAATTACAATGGTGATGGTCCAGGAACAGTAACAGCCCGTAATAGCTTTAGCTCTTCTGATGCAACATTAACGCATAATGGCACAGCGATTGTTGTGACATTGGCTGGTAATACCTTCACGGGTAAGGCTGGAACTAAGACGATCTTCACAATGACAGTCAATGCGGACGGCACGTATTCATACAAACAGTTTGATAATATTGATCATCCTGTTGCCAATAATGCGAATGACACGATTGATCTTCGCTTTGGTGTGAAAGCAACCGATGCAGATGGTGACAGTGCAGATGGTACAGTCACGATCCGTGTGGCAGATGATGGTCCAAAAGCCAACAATGACACGCTATCTATAAGCAATAGCCAAACATCAAGAACAGGTAATGTTCTGACGAATGATGACAAAGGTGAAGATGATGGCCCTGGTGTCTCTGTTGTAACTGCTGGTACATTTACTGGTACATACGGAACACTTGTTCTACGTGCAGATGGTTCTTATACCTACACAAGATCTGGTAATGCTGGCGGCGTTGATACGTTCAACTACACGATGCAAGACTCAGATGGTGATCGTTCAGCAGCCACACTGACTGTTAACGTTGCTAAAGATGGAACGCCAACAGGTATTTCTGGTGTTGATACAGTCGATGAAACTAACCTTACGGGCGGTGTTATTACTGAAACGGGTACAATCTCAGTGAATTACAACGGAGATGCAGCAGGGGCAGTAACAGCACGTAATAGCTTTAGCTCTTCTGATACAACATTGACGCATATGGGAATCCCCGTTGTTGTAACATTATCAGGCAACACCTTTACTGGTAAGGCCGGTACGACGACGATTTTCACGACGACTATTAATGCAAATGGTACTTATACATTTAAGTTGTATGATAACCTTGATCATCCAAACGCAAATGATCCAAATGATAGTATTGCCTTACGTTTTGGCGTAACAGCGACGGATTCTGATGGCGATAGTGCAAATGGAACATTGACAATCAATGTTCTTGATGATGGTCCAAAAGCTGTAAACGATACTGATCATTTAAATTCATCTGAAACGCGCGAAACAGGCAATGTTTTGACGAATGATAGTGCGGGAACAGATGGTGGTAAAGTTGTTACAAATTGGGGCACTTATAACGGAAGCTTTGGTAGACTTGTTTTAGCGAGTGATGGATCGTATACGTACACACGCACAAATAATAATGCAGGCACTGATGTTTTCAACTATACCATGCAAGATAAAGATGGCGATAAGTCATCTGCACAACTGATCATTACACTTGATAGAATATTTACAGGTGGTGATGGCGGCGGTGACGGCGGTGGTGACGGTTGTCCTCTCGTTATTGACCTTGATGGTGACGGCATAGAGCTTATCTCTAAAGAGAATGGCGTGATGTTCGACATTGATGAAGATGGTATTGCAGATAGAACAGCATGGGTTAGTGCCGATGATGGTATCCTTGTCCATGATGAAAATGGTGACGGAATCATTGGCGACCACTCAGAAATGTTTGGTAATGACCGTCAAGGAGGTTTTGCGATGTTGTCTGATGAAGACACCAATAATGACGGTGTTATCGATGCCAACGATGAAATCTGGTCTTCACTAAAAGTGTGGCAAGATCTAAATGGCGATGCCTTCTCACAAGCGGATGAGCTTTTGACAATGGATCAACTTGGCATACAGTCAATTTCACTCAGTGTTCAGGAAATCCAAGAAGTGATTGCTGGTAACAATGTGACAGCTGTTTCGACTGTAACACTCGAAGATGGATCGTCATTGAATGCTTATGATGCATGGTTTCAATATGATAGCAGCGCCGCAGCGCAAGATGCCTTCTTGTTTGATGCGATTGCAGAAAGCGCCGAGACATTGGTCAACTTCAACGCTCATGAGGCTGGAAATCTTGACATATCTCTTCTGGTTGAAGGCCAAGATGATGTTACTGAGGCCATTAACGACTTCGTTTATACTACAGAGTCTGCAGATAAAGGCGTTGTTGATAATGGTGACCATACAATAGGCCAAGTTTCTGAAATTTCATTGGCAGAAGCACCAGTGAGCAGCACGAGCGTCGAGCTTATTAATGTTGACAATATTGTTAACCAGTAGTTATTAAGTAATTACATAAAAAGGCGCCAAAAGGCGCCTTTTTTAATAACTTAAAGCTAGTTTTATACCCCAAGCTATTGAAAAAAAATGAAATAACTTGCGCTTGTGGCGAAAAAAGGACATAACTACTAGGTAATTTTTAACGTTGTACGATTTATTTCTACAAAATAGGGGTCAGACCATGACAAATAATTTCACAAAACGCATCTTACTATCAGCTTCTATGCTTGCAATTATTGGGTTTTCTAGCTCAGTATCTGCGCAACAAGCACCAATGCAAATGGGCTTATCTGAAGCGGTTTCGATTGGCGTGATGACAAATCCTGAATATGGCGTTGTTGCTGCGTCACGCCGCGCAACTGACGAAGAGCTAAATCAAGCAAAGGCTCTTTACTTGCCTTCGATCGATTTCTCTGGTGACACAGGGTATGAGTATACAGAAGATACAGTGACAAGATCAGGTATTGGTGACAATGATGAGACGTTATATCGTTACGAGGCGGGCTTAACACTGACACAAATGCTTTTTGATGGTTTTGAAACAAAGTATGAAAACGAGCGCCAGAAACACCGTGTTCAATCATCTGCACACCGCGTGAGAGAAACATCTGAACTTGTTGGTCTTTCTATTGTTGAAGCTTTTCTCGAGGTTGTCCGTCAGCGTGAACTTCTCGGCATTACACGTGAAAACGTTGCAGAGCACTTAGCCATTATGGATTTGATCCAAGAAGGCGTTGATGGTGGCCGTTCAACGCAAGCTGATCTGGAGCAAATTAAGGCACGTTTAGCCTCTGCTCGCGCTCAAGAATCTACCGTACGTCAACAGCTTCGTATCGCTGAGTCTAACTTCCGCCGCGAAGTTGGTGATGATGCGAAAGACCTTGTTCTTCCTGCTGTCCCAGTTAATGGTCTAACAGCGAATGTTGAAGAGGAAGTTAAAACAGCTCTTACACAAAGCCCAACATTAGATATCTTTAATTCCGATATTAATGTGGCCTATGCAGAATATGAGGGTACGAGTTCTACACTCTACCCACAAATAGATTTGCAGTTAAATGCGCGCCAAGGTGAAAACTTAGGAGGAGTAGAGGGTGTAGATCGTGGAGCCTCCGCTCTTGTGGTTGCCAACTGGAATTTATACCGCGGTGGCGGCGATATGGCCCGTATTCGTGAATTCACACACCGTCATCAAGAATCAAAAGAGCGCCGGAATGACACAGCGCGCGCTATCGAAGATCAGGTTCGCCAAACATGGGCGCAAATGGTTTCTGCAGGTGAGCAAGCGCGTGAGTTTGCAAATCAGGCTGCAGCTAACCAAGAAGTTGTTCGTGCTTATAAAGATCAATTCTCTTTAGACCGTCGTACATTGCTTGATGTTTTGGACTCTCAAAACGAGCTTTTCGTGTCACGCTCGAACAAAATTAACTCTGAGTTTTTGGAAATGTTTGCTGTTTACAGTCTGTTGGCTTTTAAAGGTGAGCTTCTTCCAACACTAAGTGTTGCTTACCCCAGAGAGATTGCAGAAATCGACGTTCCGAATAAAAATATCGATCGCTAGACGCATTCTCTTCTTAACAGTATAGGAATGACGCGTGACGCAGGATAATCCGCCGCCACCCAAGAAGACTGTCTTTCGCGAGCATGCGCAAGGCAAGGAAAATGACCCTTCGATACAACAATCGCAGGATCAAAGTCCTGAGTATGGCAAAACAGATTACGCTGAAGGTCTTAAAGAACACGAAAAGACCCCTGATGCGTGGCCTTTGGAAGCAGATAGAATTGCAATTCATGATCCTCTTGTAAATTGCTTAGTTCTTATGGCGGGTTATTATGGTCGCCGTACGAGCGTCAATGCCCTTACAGCAGGTTTGCCCATAGCAAAAGATGGGATTACTCCTGTTCTTTTTGAGCGCGCTGCATCGCGTGCCAACATGAATGCCATCATGGTTGACCGTACTTTAGACGCTCTTGCAATTGCTGCAAATTTACCGTGTATATTAGTGCTTGAAAATAACCAGTCTTGTATTCTTTGGGGCGTTAAATCTCCTGTTTCTATAAAGCATAAGAAAAACAGCAGAAAACAGATTGAAAGTGTCCACCCAGATACCTTATTTATCGTTCAGTTTCCTGAAACAGAAAATGAAAAACAGGAAATTTTATTAAAAGACCTACAAAAAATTTATACAAATTATGCGTTTTATGTACGTCCAATCGCGCGCGTTGATGATCGTGCAGGCCCTGCGCTTATTGATACGGCGCGTGACTGGTTCTGGTCTGCGTTAAAAGAGCATAAAGGAATTTATGCTGAGGTGATTGCCGCTGCTATTATGATCAATCTTTTTGCGCTTGGAAGTTCTTTATTTGTAATGAACGTCTATGACCGCGTTGTGCCTAATAATGCTATCCCGACTTTATGGGTACTCGCTATTGGCGTTTTGATTGTGTACGTGTTTGATTTTATCTTAAAAAATATGCGCGCATATCTTCTAGACCATGCGGGACAAAAAGCTGATGTGAAAATTTCAGCACGTTTATTCGAGCAAATGCTTGGTATGAAAATGACATCGCGCCCAGGTAGTGCAGGTGTTATGGCTAGCCATATGCGGGAATTTGAATCTCTACGAGACTTCTTTACCTCTGCAACAATGGTCGCTTTGATTGATTTCCCATTTATATTTTTCTTTATAGCGATTATCGCTTTGATTGGCGGTCCCATTGCATTTGTTCCACTCGCCGCAGTCCCCATCGTTCTTATTGTGGGTTTTGCATTGCAGGGACCTTTACGTAAAATTATTAAAGAATCTATGATGGAAAGTGCTCTCAAAAATGCTCTTTTATTTGAAACAATTTCAGGCCTAGAAACGATCAAAGTGCAAGCCGCTGAGGGCCATACGCAGCGCAAATGGGAAGAATTAACAGATAGAGCGTCGCGCACAGCCGTTAAATCACGCCGTGTAAACGCCTTTGCCCTTAATTTCGCTGTATTTGTGCAACAGCTAGTCAGTGTGTTTGTGGTTGTGGTCGGTGTCTTTTTGATAAAAGAAGGTCAAGTATCAATGGGCGCTTTAATTGCTTGTGTGATTTTAAGTGGTCGTGCAATGGGGCCGCTTGCCCAGATTGCTGGGCTTTTGACCCGTATGCATCAATCGTCAGAGTCTCTTCATCAATTAAATGAAATGATGAAAAAGCCTGTTGAGCGCCCTGCTGATAAACACTTTATCTCAATGCCGTCTATTAAAGGCAAAGTAGAATTTCGTGATGTAATTTTTCATTACCCTGAACAAACTGTGCCTGCTGTGAATAATCTTAGCTTTTCTCTTAATCCAGGGGAGCATGTCGGTATTATTGGCGCCGTTGGATCTGGCAAAACCACCATTGAGCGTCTCTTGATTAATCTTTATCAGCCGACAAGCGGTAGCGTACAGATTGATGGTACAGACGTACGCCAAATTGACCCTGGTGACTTGCGCCGTAATGTTGGCGCTGTGCAGCAAAGCCCGCAATTATTTTATGGTACAGTGCGTGAAAATATGACGATGGGCCATGAAATGGCTCCAGACCGGTCTGTCTTACGCGCTGCCGAGCTCGCAGGCGTGATGGAGTTTTTGAAAGACTCTCAAGCGGGTCTTGACACAAAAGTTGGTGAACGTGGAGAGGCTTTATCTGGAGGGCAGCGCCAAGCCGTTGCGATCGCCCGGGCACTTTTATACGATCCACCAGTTCTTATTTTAGATGAGCCAACAGCGGCAATGGATCCAGCTTCTGAGAACCGTTTACGTAAACGCCTTCATAAACTGATTGAGGGACGTACAACGCTCCTTATTACACACAAGGGATCAATGTTAACATTAGTGGATAAACTTATCCTTCTTGATCGTGGACGTCTTGTTGCCTTTGGACCAAAAGACGAAGTTATTCGTAATTTACAGGGCCGCCAATATGGCTCTTCAGCAGAAAATACGGATGTGTAATTATGGCCTTATTTAAGAAAAAGAGAAAACCATTACAAGAAATTAGTGGCAATGATCCCAACTTGGCGCGCGCGATGCGAGAGCAAATGGAAGCGCAAATGTCACCCACAGAGCTTGAAAATCATGAAAAAGGAAAATGGCTTAAGGAGCATACAGATCGTATAGAAGCTCAAGCGGGACGTTTCTTTCAAGCTGATGAAGATTTACCCCTTAGAACGCATCTAGCCTTGATCCTTATTATTGTATTTTGGGTTGCATTTATCGTTTGGGCAAGTTTTGCGCAGCTTGATGAAGTTGTACGTGGTGATGGGACGATCATTCCATCGTCTGAAATCCAGAAAATATCAAGCCTTGAGGGCGGTATCATACAAGAATTCTTCATAGAGCGTGGTAAAGAAGTTAAAGCGGGTGATGTGCTTGTCCGTATGAGTGATGTTGCCGCGTCTTCTGATTTAGGCTCAAACGAATCGCGTTATTTGGGATTATTGGCCGCAATTACACGTTTGCAAGCTGAAGTCGAAGGTAACGTCCCACAATTTCCGCAAGAGGTGATGGAAAAATCACCCTCTAGCGTAACGGAGGAGATGAACGCATTTCGTGCCAACCAAGACAGTATTAACAATCAGATCGTTATTATGGAGCAGCAAAAGAGTCAGCGTTCACAGGAGTTGAATGAGCTTCAGGTGCGCGCTAGTGACGTACAGGGGCAATTACGCCTGATCCAAGAAGAAAAGCAAATGGTTGAGCCGTTGGTGGCAAGAGGCGCAGCGCCCAAGATGGAGCTTTTGCAACTAGACCGCCAAATTAAAGAAAAACAGACTGAACTGAATGGCGTAACTTCTGCTATCCCTCGTGCGCGCTCGGCTATTGCAGAAGCAAATGGGCGTATTAATGAGGTTAAATCAACAGCGCGTGCCCAATCTCAAACAGAGCTTTCAGCCAAACTTATTGAAATGAATGCCATTAAAAAAGGGCTTGCAGGACTTCAAGATCGTCAAACACGTACAGAGATCAAATCACCTGTAAACGGTTATATTAAAGATCTGAAAGTGTTTACTGTTGGGGGCGTTGTGCAACCTGGGCAGGAATTTATCGAAATTGTACCCAAAGACGATAAACTTCTCGTTGAGGCGCGCATTAATCCTAAAGATATTGCTTTTGTTGCCTCTGGTGATGATGCGATGGTCAAAATAACAGCGTATGACTTTTCTATTTACGGCGGATTGGCTGGTAAAGTTGTCTATATCTCTGCCGATGCGATTACAAATGAAGAGGGTGAGAGCTTTTATGTTCTTCACGTCGAGACAAATGAAACATCACTTATCCGTAATGGTGAAGAGCTTCCAATTATTCCAGGTATGGTTACTTCAGTTGATATTCTAACGGGCAAAAAGACGGTCATGGAATATCTGCTTAAACCTTTCAATAAAACCCTTGGCGAGGCAATGAACGAGCGATAAGCCAATTCGCCGCTTCATTATAGTATTTCCTAGACTTAAAGCTGAAATAGCGTTAAAAATTTGCTTATGCAAACACAAGAAGTTTTAAAAAATATGGTTACAATTACCCTCCCTGATGGCGCAACACGTACTTATGATGCCGGTATAACGGGTATGGAAATTGCCGAGAGTATTTCAAAATCACTCGCTAAATCCGTTATCGCCATCGCGATTGATGGCGCGCTATCAGATCTATCTTTACCGATTGATAAAGACTCCACTATCAGCCTTGTAAAACGTGAGGATGATCAGGCACTTGAAATGATACGTCACGATGCGGCGCATATAATGGCAGAAGCAGTGCAGACCTTATTTCCTGGCACACAAGTGACTATAGGCCCATCAATTGAAAATGGATTTTATTATGATTTTGCCCGTGATGAGCCTTTCAGCACAGATGATTTTGAGGCGATTGAAAGGCAAATGCGTAAAATTGTGGAGCGCAATTCTGCCTTCGTCCGTGAGGTTTGGCCTCGTAATGAGGCGATAGCGTATTTCAAAGGAAAGGGAGAGAACTATAAAGCAGAGCTTATTTCTGATTTACCTGAAACAGAAGATATTAAAATATATCGTCAAGGTGAAGGTCCAGACGGTTGGCTTGATTTATGTCGCGGCCCGCACATGCCGACCACAAAGCATGTTGGAACAGCATTTAAATTAATGAAGGTTGCTGGCGCCTATTGGCGTGGAGATTCGAATAACGCCATGCTTCAACGTATATATGGTACGGCGTGGCGTAATGATAAAGAATTGCAGGCGCATTTGACGCAAATCGAAGAAGCGGAAGCACGCGATCACCGCAAACTTGGTAAAGAAATGGACTTGTTTCACATTCAAGAAGAGGCACAAGGATCCGTTTTTTGGCATCCAAAAGGCTTTCATATCTATAATCAGCTTGAGGCTTATATTCGCCGCCGTTTAAATGATGTCGGATATAAAGAAGTCAAAACACCACAACTGATTGATAATAAACTCTGGGAAGCTTCTGGGCACTGGGGTAAGTACCGCGAAAATATGTTTGTTGTGCCTGATGTGGTGCCAAATACAGAAGAAGGCGGGAAAGTTTTTAAAGAAGAGCCAACACGTTTCATGGCACTGAAACCCATGAACTGCCCAGCCCATGTACAGATTTTTAACCAAGGTTTGAAATCATATCGTGATCTACCGCTGCGTATGGCTGAGTTTGGATGCTGTCACCGTAACGAGGCGCATGGCGCGCTTCATGGCCTCATGCGTGTACGCCAAATGACACAAGATGATGCCCATATCTTTTGCACAGAAGATCAAATCACCCAAGAGTCGATTGATTTTTGCGCTCTGGTCAAAAATGTCTATCAGGATTTAGGCTTTAACGATGTGCGCGTTGTGCTTGCTTTGCGTCCTGAAATGCGTGCAGGAAGCGATGCGGTCTGGGACAAGGCTGAAAATGGTTTGCGAGATGCGCTTAGAAAAGCAGGTCTGGAATTTGAAGAAGAAGAGGGGGAAGGTGCCTTTTACGGCCCTAAAGTTGAATATCATATCCGTGATGCGATTGGCCGTAGTTGGCAGTGCGGGACACTTCAACTGGACTTTGTTCTCCCAGAGCGCCTCGATGCCAGTTACGTGGGTAAAGATGGCAGTCGTCACCGCCCTGTTATGCTTCACCGTGCTGTTTTAGGCACGCTAGAGCGCTTTATAGGCATTATGATTGAAAATTATGCAGGGCGTCTTCCTTTATGGCTGCTTCCGACTCAGGTTGTTGTGACAAGTATTAAGCCCGAAAGTAACGGCTATGCTCAAAAGGTATATGACCAGTTAAAAGCGCATAATATACGTGCCGAGCTTGATATTCGTGATGAAAACCTAAACGCAAAAGTGCGGGAGCATTCAAATGCAAAAGTCCCTGCTATGTTTGTTGTAGGGGGGCGTGAAGAAGAAAATCAAACAGTGGCCATTCGCCGTTTGGGGTCAAAAGACCAAAATATAGTCGCTCTCGATCAGGCAATCGCTGATCTGGCTTTAGAAGCAAAGGCTCCTTATTAATGTCCAAGTATTTTGTCTGGCTGTTTTGGCTTATCCTTTACCTTTTTGTTTCATCAACGATTGGTCAGGTGACGCAAAGTAATATTGATGACTGGTATAAAGATCTCATTAAATCCACCTTTAATCCGCCCAATTATGTCTTTCCAATTGTTTGGACTATTATCTATGGAATGGTTGCCACAGCGGGTCATTTGATATGGCAGGATAAGTGCGATAAAGGCATAAAGACGATTTTTATCCTCTACACGATTATGAACTGGTCGTGGAGCTTCGTTTTCTTTGAAGCACAAAATATAACTCTTGCTTTTGGGTGGATTGTGGCTGTCAATTTGATCAATATTTGGTTTATCATTAAAACCTATAAAAAACATCGTTGGTCATCCATTCTCATGGTGTCACCCTTAATATGGACAGGGTTTGCGACGTTTTTAACCTTTGAAATATGGCGTTTAAACGGCTCATAGGTTTGTGCGCTTTTACCAAAATCCCTTGCAATTTAAGGGGTTTGTGGGTATTAATGCGTTATTCATAAATGGATTATATAATACTATTTATTTTAACAATTAAGGAGTTATAACCATCACTAAACCACCTTTTCGTCCCGTTCGCAAAGAAACAGGGCCCCGTATTAATCTTAATATCACTGCAGAAGAAATACGCGTTGTCGGCGCAGATGGTGAAATGCTTGGCGTCATGAGCGTCAAAAAAGCCGTTGCGATTGCTGAAGAAAGTGGACTTGATCTTGTCGAGGTTTCTCCAAATGCCAAACCGCCTGTTTGTAAAATCCTAGATTTTGGTAAATACAAATACGAGCAACAGAAAAAAGCCTCAGAAGCGCGTAAAAAGCAAAAGACAGTTGAGGTTAAAGAAATCAAAATGCGTCCAACGATCGAAGATCACGATTATGGCGTGAAGTTAAAAAATGCACAAAAATTCTTAAAAGCCGAAAACAAAGTCAAGGTAACGTTACGTTTTCGTGGTCGTGAAATGGCTCATAAAGATCTGGCTTCTGCTCTTTTAAATCGTTTTAAACATGATCTTGCTCCACTTTCAAAGGTGGAAATGTATCCGAAGATGGAAGGGCGCCAAATGATGATGATTTTGGCACCAGATACAACGCTAGCAGAGGCTGCAGAAAAAGAAGCACGCCTTGCTGAAAAAGCGGTGAAACGCGCGGAAATAAAAGCCGCAAAAGACGCTGCCAAAGAAGCAAGGGCAGACTCTGATGTGGAAGAAAAGAAAGCGTCACAAGAAACTAGCGAGGCGCAGACAGATAAGGCATGATTAATAATGTCTGATTTGGAGCAAGCTCAACACTATCTTAAAACCTATTATCGCGACACACTTCATACGAATGTGGCTCGAAAGCCTTTAGTTGCTGATATTGAGACGGACATCTGCGTTATTGGCGGTGGTCTTGCAGGTTTATCAACGGCTCTGGGTCTTGTCGAAAAAGGTAAAAACACTACTCTTATTGAAGCCAATCGTATTGGGTGGGGCGCATCTGGCCGTAATGGTGGTTTCGTCGCAAAAGGTTATGCGGCTGGATATAGCCAGCTCGTTAAAAAAGTTGGCCTTGAACACACCAAACAATTACATAAGCTCGCCACACATGGACGTAGCCTTATCAAAAAACGTATTGATCAATATGATATTGATTGTGGCCCTGTTGTTCAGGGTGTTCTTGGTGTGTCATGGAATAATCACCCTCAAAGCGTAAAAGATTATATCAAGTTCATGCGTAATGATCTTAATGCGCCGCTTGAGTTTTGGTCTACAGAAAAGATTAGAGATCTTTGTAAGACAGAGCGTTATTACGATGGATTTTATTCCCCTGAAGATTATCAGTTCCATCCTTTAAATTATATCCATGGCCTTGCCAACGCAATTGAAAGCTACAAAGGACAAATCTTTGAAAGCACAAAAGCAATCAAAATTACTGATCGCTCCGATGGTGGCTACATCGTGCATACGCCGCAAGGCCAGATAAAATGCAATCAAGTTGTTCTCTGTTGTTCTATCTATGTTGATGATTTGAACAAGAAACTAAAGTATGCGTCTTTTCCTGTTTATACCTATGTCATGGTGACAAAACCTATTGATAAAGAGCGCCTTGATGCAGCAATTAACACGGATTATGCTATTTTTGATAACCGTTACGCACAGGATTACTATCGCCGCTTACCTGATAACCGTATCTTATGGGGCGGTCGTGTGAGCGTAACAGGTGTTCCCGAAAACTTAGCGCAAATCATGACGCGCGATCTGTTAAAAGTGTATCCGCAATTAAAAGGGCATGTTGAGCCCGAATACGCATGGGGTGGAGAGCTATGCTATGCGCCCCATAAAATGCCCCAAATTGGACAACTTAAACCAGGGTATTGGTACAACACGTGTTTCGGTGGGCATGGCCTTGTGCCGACATCTGTTGGCGGTGATGTGGTTTCAAGTGCAATAGCAGAGGGAGACGAGCGTTATAAATTGTTTGAGCCATTCAGTAAACTTTGGTTTGCAGGAGGCCCATTCTCACCTTATATCGCGCAAAGTGTCTATTACTTATGGCGCGCACGAGATGTTCTCATAAGCATGAACCGATAGATAAGCACAAAAAACCGCCCCTAGAGAGCGGTTTTTTATAAGTCTGTTTTTTGTCTTTAAATAACGCTGTTCAGCCAGGCGCTCAGGTTAGATTTTGACATGCCGCCCACTTTTGTCTCAATGGGCTGTCCATCTTTAAAGATAATAAGTGTTGGAATACCGCGTACACCATATTTGGTTGGCGCGAGAGGGCTTTCGTCAATATTCACCTTAACAACCTTCATCTTATCACTCATTTCTATGGCGACTTCGTCAACAATTGGCGATAATGCCTTGCAAGGACCACACCATTCTGCCCAAAAATCAACCATTACAGGCCCATCAGCGCCTAAAACTTCTTTTTCGAAATTAGCATCAGAAACTTGCACGCTCGTCATCATCTTTATCCTTATATCGCATGTTACTATTACAATTTTATTCGTCTCAATGATTAAAATTGTTACATCAGATTAAATGATTTTAAGGAGCAGTCAAACAAAACCCTTGTATATGCGGTTTACAAAACATCAAGTGGCATTAGATGTGGCCCATCCGTCCATAACAACGCTGTTTTAACCTCTTTATCAGGATATATCTTGAGCAGGGCCTTTGCGTATGCTTTAAGCTGATTATAATACAGGACAGGAACATCTTTTGGGTCTTTTGGCGGCGGCCTATTTGTTTTGTAATCAATAATCATAATAGTTGTATCGGTCACAAGAAGGCGATCAATTTGCCCAGAAATAAGGATTTTATCATCAAGCATACCCGTCACAGATACCTCTGCCATTGATCCAATTCCAAATATGGGTGAAAATTCTGGATGATGTAAAATAGTAAGGGTTTCTTGAATGATACTGCGCTGAACCTCTTGAGTAAATTGATGACTGGCTTTTGCAACATAATCTAATGCTCTTTGTTCCCACATTTCGGGATCGATGTCAGGTAAAAGCTGTAATAACCTATGCGTCACATTACCACGTATAAAGCGCTGATTGTCCTGGCTCCCTAATGGCGATAATACAGTGACTTCGGGGACGGACGGGCGCGAAGGAACAAGAGGGCGCGGCGGCGCTGGTTCTTGCGGTATAGATTCAAAAAGCCATGATGGAATATCATAATCACTTTTATCTATAAAATTATTTTGTTTGGATTTTTTATCAGCATTGAGCGCCGTATTTTCTGTTGTAAAACGTCTTATTGGCTGTTCAATATCATTAATATAAATTTCTTCGATACCGTCCATCTCATTAAAGGCATTTTCTATGTAATGATACCAACTGTCATCCAAAGGTTTTTTCGATCCGACATGGCCACCAATGTAAAGCCGGCTTTCTGCCCGTGTTAAGGCAACATAAAGAAGACGTTTATATTCTTCCTCTGCTCGCAGTTTAACTGTCTCAATCGCCTTTAAGCAATAACTAGGGGCATCATTTATGCGCGGTATAAAAAATGGTAAATCATATTTTGAACGATCTGGCCAAATAATTTTATCTGTAATAATAGAAGAGCTAACACGTATGGTGTCCGGTAAAATAACAATAGGTGCTTGTAAGCCTTTGGCGCCATGTACAGTCATAATCCGAACAGCCTTTCCAGCTTCTTCCATTTCACGCTTGATGACTGTTTTATCGCTTTGCTGGCTATGCACAAAACCTTGGAGGCTTGGTGCATTATCAAGCTCATAATGAAGCGCTAGGTTTAAAAACTCATTAACTGGATCAAGACATTCCTGCCCAAGTCGATACTGCAACGCCTTAAGTCCACTTTTATTTTTAAGCGGGCATGCGCGTTGTAAAATTGTGTTGAAGAAAGAATAAGGTGATTTTTGTCCGCTCTGGGCTATTAAGTTATTAAGCCATTCTAAGAGTGGTTTGTCATGACATTTATCACGTAGGGATTGCCACAGAGTTGATTGGCGTTCATACGCATAATCAAAAAGTATGTCATCATCCCACCCTATGAAAGGCGACTTTAAAAGACAGGCAAGGTTTAAATCATCATCAGGGAGAAGGGCGAATTGCGCGGCGCTTAATAAGTCTTGAACGCTGAGTTCATCATTGATCGTCATACGATCAACCCCGCTAACGGGGATGCAATTTGTTTTAAGTGCTTTTACAAGCTGACCAACAAAGGCATTACGGGCCCGAACCAAAATCATAATATCGCCAGCTTCAATAGGTCTATCATGCGACTCTAGCGGCTCTTTGGCGTCAAGCCACCCCTTGATCGTTTGAGCAATATGATTGGCGTGCATCACGGCGCCTGATTGGGTATCTTGTACTGTTATTGGAGGATCCCAAGGGTGGATAGGCTCTTTTTCCTCGGTTTTAAATAAAGGCCAAAGCTCGACAAGGCCTGGCTGCCCTGTCCTAAAGGCCTTATGTGGCAAAATGTTTTCGCCGAGACCATTTCTCATCGCGTCATTTTGAAAAACCTTATCGACTAAATCAAGAACACACGAAACACTGCGAAATGAAATATTGATATCAACAGGGTCAAATATTTTTTTGGCATGATTTATTTTTTCCTGAAACCAACGCCGCAAAATATTAAATTTTTCGGGAGAGGCCCTGCGGAAACTAAAAATTGATTGCTTTTCATCGCCAACAACAAAAATAGTACGGTCATTATCCGCAGCATTCTCACCATCAAAAAAATCATATGTTAAAAGCTGGATAATTTCCCATTGCTCTGGATTTGTGTCTTGCGCTTCATCAACAAGAATATGGTCAATGCCTTGGTCAAGCTTGAAACGCACCCATGGGGCAACATCTTCCTGTGCCATATTCATGGATTGTCCTTTTAAAAGCTTTAGTGTCTTTAAGATCTGATCGTCAAAATCTAGAGCATTATTCTTTTCTTTTATAAGTTGGTATTCATCTAGTAAATGCTGGGCAATAATAAATAAATCACGTGTAGCCGCCGCGCACTTAATAGACTTAAGTTTATCATCAAAATCAACTATCAGATTTGCTTCCGCTAAAAGGATGTCAGGAACATCAGGATCAAGTTTTGTAACGCCTGCTGTACAAAGTTTAGATCGTATTTTATCTTGCGTAGTAAAAAAGAGGAGGCGATAGGCGGGATAGTTTTTTATACGCGCTTTAATATCATTTTCGAGCCATGATTGTAGCGCAATCCCCATAGGTTGATCGGATTTTTCTGTGCCGTTGGCAAGGGCTTTGCAAGCTTGATAAAGCAAGCTTTCCTGCTCTGTAGTAAGCGCACAAAAATCAAAAAAAGCCTGATCAATACTCAGCATTGGGTCAATACCAAGGGATGTGCATAAATTCGTATGAATGCCGTCTGCATCAAAGTATTTGTTAAATAACTGTTCTATTTGATATCGCTCATTACAGAGCGTTTGTAATATATTATCTAATTGATCTTCATTCATCATTTCAGAAAATGAGTGAATTGCTTGGGCAAGAGGCGAGGACTTATCTGATAAGACCTGCTTCGTCATATTTTGATATGCCCTTTTAAGATACCGTGATGATTCATCATCTTCCAAGGCGACAAATTGTGGTGAAATACCTGCCTCCAGAGGAAAGCGACTAAGAACAGACTGACAAAAGGAATTGATTGTCATGATCTTAAGGCCGCCAGGTGTGTCTGTCACTTCTGCGAATAAACGTCTTGCGGCATTTAAGTCTTTTTGATTTGGGGGGCGCAACAATAATTTCTCTAAAGCATTTTTCAAATCGTCATCATCGGCAATAACCCACTCACTCAGCTTATTTTGAATTCGAACCGCCATCTCACTCGCGCCTGCTTTAGTAAAGGTAAGTGCCAAAATCTTATTTGCTTGTGTTCGAATGACGCCATTTTTATCAGGCAATAGAAGGCGCAACATACGCTCAGTCAGTACCTTAGTTTTGCCAGACCCTGCCGACGCACTTACCCATGATGAGGCATCAGGTGATGAGGCGCGCGATTGTAAAACATTTGGGTCAATGTCCCTATCGTGATCTAAAGCGAGCGTAAGGCGTTTATCTGAGGTCATTATGCTACATCCTCACTATCACCGAGAGCTGTCCATTCTTTAATACGTGCTAAATGCTCATAATCATTAAAGCGCGGCAGGTTATCTGTGCGCGGTATGCTGAGATAGGGTGTTTTTTGATCATTAAAGGCTTTTACTAAATTCTCTAACCCTATCAACGCATTTTCTTTAGCCTCTTGTAATTTCTTTGGGTCTTTAAGGGTAGTGACATCTCCCGCAGTCTCGCCGCCAGATAATTGCCAATAACTTAAGTTAAAAACACTGCCGTTCAGCCCATATTGATTAAACCCACCTTGCTCTAAAATCACGGCCTCTAGGGGGAGTTGCGGCGTTTTTCCATTGATCATGCCTGTAATTGAAAATTGCCCGCCTGATTTATAATCAATAATTGCATAGTGACCAAGTGGCGAGATATCAATACGGTCTGCACGTCCCTCAAGGGTGAACGGGGTTTCAAAATTAAAAACATGCCCTCCTTTTATTTCAAATTGATAGGGTCGCGCCGTATCTCGCCAGTTTATCTCGTGGTTAATAAGCCACTCCCCGATACGACGCAATCTTGGCGCCCAGCTCTGCCAGAGCAAAACTTGATTAGTCTTTAGGCATTCTTCTTCAGCAATAGAAATAAAACTCTTAATATCATCAAAACCAAGGTTAGTTTTATGTTTTTGCGTAAAACGCTCAAGAATTTTATGAAGAACGTTTCCTTTTTCAAGCGCACTCCATGGTTTTTCTAATGGATCAATTTTATTAAGTTTTAAAATTTTATAAGCATAAATGGCGTAAGGATCTTTTAGCCATGTTTCTATGCGTGTGACAGAGAGTTTGCTGGGGCGCGCTTTAAGCGGTGGCCTAGGTGATGGTCTTAAAACAGGAATCGTTTCAGCCTCGCTGTTAACGGCGTTTAAGTACGCCCCATACTGTGTTGAATGTTGTGTGTGAATTTTTAAATTCATCGCATGCGCGACAGTATCAAGTCGCTGTAGCCAGCGTGAAGGAACTGTCGGTGTTCCTTCATCTCGGTTAGAGCGTGTTAGGAAAACTTCAGGCGCACAAAATCCTTGTACAAAATCATGTGCAGACAGACCAATCGATTTTTCTGAGCTCGGCAAACCAAAATCATCACGCATAGGGCGGGACATCCATGGGTCATGACCCTGATCAGACGGCCATGTTCCCTCATTGAGGCCAGAGAGAATAACACGGTCTGTATGAAGAAGGCGTGCCTCTAGCTGCCCTAAAATCATAAGGCGTGGGTGCGTACCATAACGTGGGCGAACGGTTACGCCCTTCATTAAGTCATTTAATATTGTAATATAATCATGACCAGTAACTGGAGGTAAAAGGGCAATATCCTCTTTAAGTGATGATAAAAATATAGACGCCGCCTCACCATCATCGCCGCCCCATAAGATTTTAGGATCGCAAAATTTCTCTAATAAAATAAGATGTTCTTGTAAAACCTCATCAAACATCAAATCAGGTTTTTGTATTAAGGTTAAAAACTTTTCCATTTGATCTTCAAGAAAATGAATGAATTTTATCACAATAGGGTCGGGGTCTTTTTTATAAAGATCATCAACTATTTCTTGATGACGTAAACGCAGACCAATAAATCCTCCTATCGGCTTAAGGCCGCGTAAAATATCTTTATCCAGCAAGCGCACTGTTTTTCTATAATTATCAAATTGTGCGTTCGAAGAAAGGCTATGCTTTAAAAAACAAAGCAAAGAGGCTGGTGATAAATTATCAAGGCAGCATTCCGCTGATAGACGGATAAACGATCCGATTGGAGTTTCTGATAAAGGAATGCCAGCAGAATCATCAATATCAATATCCCATTTTTGGCAAATAGCCGTTACACGTTTAGCAAGCTGTCTGTCAGGAGTGATAAGCGCTGCTGTTTTTCCTGTTCCCTTGAGGGTTTCACGCAGAGCTATGGCAATCAGGCTCGCTTCTTCTTGTGTATTTTCACAATCAAAGCGGTAGATATTCTCAATATAACTTTTTTCTTTATTTTGCTCGTTGATCAGGGCTCGCCACTGCCCTGTATGATTGGCGGGTAGCATAACATCAGAGATTAGTTTTTCGCGCGTGGTCTTGGCTGTCTCACAGTAAGGCCATAGTTGAACATCATGGCGATCGATCTCAATATATTCAATTAACTCTTTAATAGTGCTTTGCGGGTGGTTTTGTTCAATGCCCTGCCACGCATCTTCATTCATATAATGATCCAGTGCAGGTAAAATAATAGAACCTGTTGTTAAATGAGCAATTGTTTTTAATAGCCCACGCGTTGATGGGATGGAGCCTGTCGATCCTGCGGCAATGATGGGATGAGTTGGGTTATTTTCTGCCCAATGCGCGGTTAATATTTTAATTAATCTATTACGCCTATCGGCAGCATCAATCACCATTTCTTCTGCTAAAATTTTTGGCCAGTGGATAGTTAAAATTGATAAAAAATCGAGCGTTATTTGCCAATGACGTGCAAATTTTTCACGATCAACAAGCATGGCTAATTGTCCGATATCAAGGTCTTCTGTATAAATCTGATCTAAAAGTTGCCCTAAACTGTTTGCTAGCCCCAAGTCTTGGGCAGGCCCCTTGCTAAAGCCTGGTAATCTACCAATAATTTGTGCAAGCAAAATGGTGCGCCTCATGGGACTAATAGCGGGGGGAAGGTCAAATGCACTTTGCGTAATTGCACTTATCCTAAGCTCATCTTCATCAATATCCCCCACAGGTTGAAGGCGCGGAAGCAAGAGCGGCTTTCCATTTGTGCATCTTAAAAAAGCATCACGGACAATACGGCATGCGCGGCGTGTTGGAAGTAATATAAGATAAGATGCTAATCTTTCAGGTGTCTCTTTTTCTTGCTCGAGTAAGCCATATGCAAGAGCATCTGCAAATGAATAGCGCGGCGGTATAGTGTAAACGGTCGCGCCATTATTGGTCATAATGTATACTCTTTAAGTACGAGTTTACTGATTTTAAATCATCTGGCGTACTAATATGGTGCCATTCACCTTCATGCACTATACCATAAAGTGTTTGGTTTTTTTCTGCACGGTCCATAATCTCTAAATAGGAAAAGGCTCCATCAGGGGTCTTCTCGAATAGATTAGGTTTGGAAATGCGGACACCCGTAAACATATACGCACCTGATCCGTCTGGTGTTCGCGTGGCCTGTCCGTGAATATCTATATTATAATCACCAACTCCTTGTGTTAGCTTCATTTTGGTAACAGGCTGCAATAACATAAGGATATCCATCTTATCAGAATCCCATGAATTTTCTAACCTTTGGAGTGCTGTCCCATTATCTCCCTCAATCCAAAAAGCATCACCATTAATAAGAAAAAAAGGGTTTTGATCTAAAAGAGGAAGTGCTTTTTTAACACCGCCCCCTGTCTCTAAAACTATGTTCTCTTCTGAGAAAATAATTTTTTGTGTCTTTGTGCCTATAATATTTTTTCTTATGATATCGCCCAGATAAAATAAATTTATTACAGTTTTAGAAATACCATGATTGTCTAGCTTTTGTATGATGTGCTCTATGATTGGACGATCGCCTAATTTCACCATCGGTTTTGGAAGTGTATCTGTATACGGACGTAAACGTGTTCCTTTACCTGCTGCTAAAATAAAAGCAGTATCTATTTTTTCTTTAAGCATGATCACAAACCTTGTCAATTTTGAAGACACGCACATCATTATTTACAATTGATATTGAAATATCATAGCGGCTTACAGGAATAAGTGAGCCTAGTCTTGCCGGCCATTCGACGATAGTGATCCCAGATGAAAGCGCTTCTTCCCAGCCGAGTTCAAACACATCTTCGGGATCATTGAGGCGATAGAGGTCAAAATGCCATATCGCGGTTTCATTTTTTTCATAGAGCTGCACTAGGGTAAAAGTGGGGCTCGGAACTTCTGCTTCATAACCCAAATATGATCTAATAAGGGCGCGTGAAAATGCCGTTTTACCTGCCCCCATCTCGCCATGCAGACATAGAACATCGCCACAGCCTAAGATTTTGGCAAATTCTTGAGCTAAATCTGCAGTCTGGTCTTCACTGTTTGAGGTAAAGGTTGGGGGAATCATGCTTTTCGCTTTAATAATACGGCTCTTTTCTTTATAAATCCTAGTATTCATAGCATGTTTTATTGAAAAAGAGAGTGCGAAACCCCGATGCAGCCACAATATACTGACATAAAAGACGTTGCTATTATTGGCGCAGGGCCGGTCGGTCTATTTGCCGTCTTTCAATGTGGCATGTTAGGGTTATCATGTACCGTTATTGATAGCCTTGAAGAGATTGGGGGACAATGTACCGCGCTCTATCCAGAAAAGCCCATATACGATATTCCCGCCTATCCCGAGGTCATGGCCGCGAATCTTATTAAAAACCTAGAAGCACAGGCGGCACCTTTTAATCCTATTTACATCCTGAATAACAAGATAGTTTCTTTAAGCAATGATAATGGCTTATGGATTTTAAAAACGGATAAAAATATTACAATTCATGCGAAAAAAATAATTATTGCTGCTGGAGGGGGCGCTTTTGGGCCGAACAGACCCCCTTTAGCTGGCATTGATAGTTATGAGGGCGCATCCGTCTTTTACATGGTGCGTAACAAGGCTGATTTTAAAGATAGAAATATTGTCATTGCGGGCGGCGGCGATAGCGCGGTGGATTGGGCGATAGCCCTAAGTGATATAGCAAAAAGCGTTCATTTGGTTCATCGTCGTGACAAATTTCGTGCTTCTCCTGATAGTGTCCGCCGGTTGAATGATCTTGCAAAAGAGGGATTTATCACTATTGATACTCCCTATCAATTAAAGGAATTGATTGGAGATGGTACAACACTAAAAGCCATACGTATTTCCAACAAAGAAGGTGAAAAAGACATACAAGCAGATATTTTACTTCCTTTCTATGGTCTGTCAATGGAGCTTGGCCCTATTAAAGAGTGGTGTTTAGATTTATATGACTCCTATATCGTTGTGAATCCAACAACGCTCATGACAAATGTTTCTGGAATATACGCTATAGGCGACATAGTGTCTTATGATAATAAGTTAAAACTGATTCTAACAGGGTTTTCTGAGGCCGCTATGGCCGCCCATTCAATATATAGGGAAATATATCCTGATAAAGAGCTTCATTTTGAATATTCAACTACAAAAGGTATTCCAGCCTGATAAACTGATTTATTCTATTGCCACAAGCTCTGACTCAAGGGGCAAAGAAATAGTAAAGTTCGTCCCTTTGCCCTCTGTACTATCTATAGAAACGCTTCCGTCATGCAGCTCAACGATATTTTTCACGAGTGATAACCCGAGCCCAGCACCTTTGTTAAGCGCAGTGGGTGACATATCTATGCGCTCTTGATGTATGCGTTCAAATGGATTGAAAATACGCTTCTGATCTTCTTCCGATATACCAATCCCTGTATCAGATACTTTAAGGTGTACGTGTGTTTCATCTTTATGCGCTGAAATAGTGATTTGCCCATTTTCTGGAGTAAAGTTAATCGCATTCCGAATAAGGTTAAGCATCACTTGTTTAATGCGCCTTTCATCTGCAACGATCTTGCCGATATCCCGATCACAGTGGATAGTAACACTAATCTTCTCCTTCCGCGCCCATTCTTCAACAAGAGCATTTAAAGTTTCCAGCATAGCGTGTATGTCAATATGGGTTCCGACAAGGTCAAGATACCCTGCCTCAATTGTCGATAAATCAAGAATGTCATCAATAAGGCTAACAAGTTTACCACCCGCATCGCGTATGTCAGTGGTATAGCCTTTCTGGCGTTCGTTCAAATCACCAAAATATTGATTATCTAATATTTCGGCAAACCCAATAATAGCATTCAAAGGCGTACGAAGTTGATACGACACGTTCGCCAAAAAGTCTGTTTTAAGTTGCTCCGCAGCCTCAAGCGCCGCATTTTTCTCACGCAAAGCTTTTTCGACTTTTACGGTGTCCGTCACATCAAAATAAGAAACAAGCACACCACCATCAGGAAGTGGCACAGTTGTATACTCCAGTAACATATCATCATTACGCTCTAAACGACCTTCTTTCACAATACGTTCAACGCCATGCGATATAAGTTGAGGTTTTAGCTCACCCCATCTTTGCCCATCGAAAAATCCACTCATACGATCAATGATTTTCGTAATATGGGGTTTATTCTCCAAGTCTTCTGGGTGAAGTCCCCATAACTCTGCATAGGATGGATTGCTCAGCTTTAAGCGCCCATCTGTCCCAAACACAGCAACACTCTCAGCGAGGTTATCAAGGGTCTCTTTTTGAACTGCAATCAGCGTATTATAGGAGGACTCAAGCTCCAATCGGCTTGTGACATCTTCAAATATCATCATAAGGCCGCCCATAGGGTGCGGAATCACTAAAAAGCGTACAGCTCGGCCATCAGGCAGGTACATCATGTCTTCATGGGCATCAATAAGGCGAGTAAACATATCAATCCATGATTTTTTATATGTTCTGAAATCGGCCTGCTCCGGTAATTGTCTAATTTCTCTTAGTTTTTCCAGAACGTCGTTTAGCTTAGGCTTGTTATTGAGCCATTGGTCTTCTAAGCCCCATAATTGACTAAAAGCGGTGTTATAAAATTCTAGCTTTTGGTCATCGCCATAAATGGCAATGCCACTTCGCAATTGTTCTAATAAGGTCTTATTAGCTGATAAATGCCGCTCGAGTTGGGCGTCACTTTCTTCCTTTTGGGTCATGTCCTGCGCCATACCCACCAGCCAATTAGTTCCCGGTAGGGGTATTTCATAAAAGCCCATTAAATAACGCCTACCTAAAGCAACAATGTGACTTTCTACAGTTTGCGCCTCTCCCAGAGAAAGTGCCTTTTTTGCAATATCCTTAAGACTCTGACCCTTGGCGCGCGAAGAAAGCTGAAACTCTGTCTGTTTGGTTAAAATAGCGGCGGGGGTTGTTTCAAACAAATCGGCATAGGCCTGATTACACCAAATAAGCTCCGTTTTCGTATCTCGCATCCATAAGGGTATAGATGTTGTATCAAGTATTTTTTGTAAGCGTAAGCATTCTGATTCGGCGCTATCGCGACTGTTTTGAAGCGTTTTTAATTCCGTTTGTTGCGCTGAAACGTCTTCAATCCATAAAATGTAAAATTCTGATTTTCCATTCATATCTTTGCCGACTGTGCCTGATAAACGCAAAATACGCGGGGCGTTGTTCAACTCTACGTTTATTGTAAATGGCTTGTGTGTCTCTTTAAGATCAATAAATAAGCCTTCCAAAACAGCGGCATCACTTGTTTTCAGCGCGTTTTGTAGGTCATGAATATTGCTTATCGTCGCAACATCAAGGAGCGCGCAAAAGTTTGTGCTATAGGCAATTGAGTTATCATGAGAAAAACCACAATATTCGCCAGGAAACGCGGCTAAAAAAGCTTCCAATCGGCTTTTTTCTTCCTCTAATTGATCTGCGCCTGTCAGTGATTTTAAAAATTTCATAATAGGGCAAATTGTATGCGCCGCAGGGTCAAAGGACAAGCGCTAGAAAAGGCCGATGGTCTTTTATTTATAAAATAATTGTACGCCTATCTTGGATAAAGATGCGCCGCTCTGCAAATAAATTGACGGCCCGGGCAAGAACTTTGGCTTCGGTATCTTGACCAAGGCGCTGCATCATTTGCGGCGTATAGGAATGGTCAACGGGCACTATATCTTGGGTAATAATCGGGCCTTCATCTAAATCTGCCGTTGCAAAATGAGCCGTTGCGCCTGTAATTTTAACGCCGCGCTCATAGGCCTGACTATATGGCCGTGCCCCTTTAAAACCCGGCAAAAATGAGTGGTGAATGTTGATAATATGACCTGCATTTTTTTTGCAAAACGAATCGCTCAAAACCTGCATATACCGCGCTAAAACAATAAGCTCTGCGCCTGATTCATCATACAGGCGCTGAATTATCTCTTCTTTTTTATCGGTCTTGGACACATCAATTTTATGAAATTCTAAACCATGATCCTGCGTTAGATTTCTTGTAGTTTCATGGTTCGAAATCACGCCAATAATATCAATCGGTAAACTTTTATTTTTCCAACGATAAAGTAAGTCATAAAGACAATGATCATGCTGGGATACCATAACCAGCGTTTTGAGAGGCAAGCTTAAATCACATATATGATAAGTCATCACATATCGCTTGGAAACGTCTTGAAAACTATTCTTGAAATCACCCAGACTGTTTTCCTGCAAAGCACTAAAAACAACGCGCATAAAAAACTGACCTGAAAAACTATCGTTAAATTGCGAAGATTCTTCAATATTACATTGGGCATTACTAAGAGCCGTGGCAACTGCGGCAACAATGCCGGGTTTATCCTCACATTGTAGACGAAGCACATGCATTAGCTTTGTAACGCCTTTGTGGTTTTAATCAATTCATCAACGACGTTTTGAAGCATCACTTTTTGTTTATCATCACTCAACTTGCCTTTGTCGTCAAAGGCATTCATACCATTACCTATGGCTGCTTGTGATGGCGTTACATGAACGCCAATATTACCAAGGAGCATACGCAGTGGCACAAGCCCGCGTAAACCACCCAACATGCCCGAGGATACCGCCGCAATTGCTGCCACTTTATCTTTATAGGCTATAAGAGGCTTTTCGTCCTGCTCATGGCTGCGCGACATCCAATCTATCGTATTTTTAAGCAAGGATGAATACCCGCTATTATACTCAGGAGAGGCAATAAAAAAACCATCACACGTAATAAATTTTTTCTTCAGTGTAATAGCATTATCAGGCAACCCTTTTTCTTTTTCTAGATCACCATCATATATGGGCATAGGGTAGTCCTTTAGATCAATAAACTCTGCCGACACATTCTCATGTTCTGATGCCATGTCACAGGCAGCACGCGCTAGACTCTTATTTAAAGATCCTTCACGTGCGCTACCTGCTAAAAATAGAATTTTAATACTCATGAAACGCCTTATTAGTAACGATAAGCGTCGTCTTTAAACGGGCCCTCTTGTGCTACGCCAATGTACTCAGCCTGTTCTTTAGAGAGCTTAGAAAGCTTAGCGCCTACTTTTTCTAGATGAAGTAGGGCGACTTTTTCATCCAGATGTTTTGGAAGCACGTAGACTTTGTTTTCATACTGATCTGCATTCGTCCATAGCTCAATTTGAGCAAGTGTTTGGTTTGTGAATGATGCGCTCATCACAAATGATGGATGACCAGTCGCACAACCTAAATTCACAAGACGTCCCTCGGCGAGAAGGATAATACGTTTTCCACTTGGGAATTCTATTTCATCAACCTGTGGCTTGATGTTGTTCCATTTAAGATTGCGAAGCGGCTGTGTTTGAATTTCATTGTCAAAGTGGCCAATGTTACAAACAATTGCGCGGTCTTTCATTTCACGCATGTGGTCCATCGTAATGATGTCTTTGTTACCTGTCGTCGTCACAAAGATATCGGCGCGCGGCGCTGCATCTTCCATTGTGGTCACTTCATAACCGTCCATAGCAGCCTGAAGCGCACAAATGGGATCAATCTCAGTGACCATAACGCGTACGCCTTGTGATGATAACGACTCAGCAGAGCCCTTACCAACATCGCCATAACCAGCAACACAGGCCACTTTACCAGCCATCATGACATCGGTTGCACGGCGAATAGCATCAACCAGGCTTTCGCGGCATCCATATTTATTATCAAATTTTGATTTAGTAACTGAGTCGTTGACGTTAATCGCTGGCACTTTCAATGTGCCTTTTTTTACCATCTCCTGCAGGCGCAAAACACCAGTTGTTGTCTCCTCTGATAGGCCTTTTACATCCTTCATAAGTTCTGGATAATCTCTATGCATGATCGTTGTTAAATCGCCACCATCATCAAGAATCATGTTGGGTGTCCAACCATTTGGCCCTTTAATTGTTTGGTGAATACACCATTCCCCTTCTTCTTCTGTTTGGCCTTTCCACGCAAATACTGGCGTGCCGCGCGCTGCAACAGCTGCTGCGGCGTGGTCTTGTGTTGAGAAGATATTGCATGAGCTCCAGCGCACCGTCGCGCCTAAATGTTGTAGTGTTTCAATTAAAACAGCAGTTTGAATTGTCATGTGTAGGCAGCCAACAATACGGGCGCCTTTTAATGGCTGTGACGCGCCGTATTCTTCACGCGTTGCCATCAATCCAGGCATTTCTGCTTCGGCAAGGTCAATCTCTTTACGGCCAAATTCTGCCAATGAAATATCCGCTATTTTGTAGTCGTTTTTTACTGTTTGTGGTGAGGCGCCCATTTTTTGCTCCAATCAATGCTTTTATGGTAAATTTTTCGTATCTTTATTAAATATTAACAATTCCAAGGTAAGAATTAAGGGCAAATACCTTGTAAAGCAAGGAAAAACAGGAAAAAGAGGATTAAAGAAAGTTAAGGTAATGGGGAGTAGTAAAGCCATGAAAATGGATGATTTTAACGCAGAAAGTAAGGAATCACGCTACGCGTATGTTCCTAGCCCTGTTCAAGAGCGTGCCTTTATGATTGTGCGGGCTCACGGGCAAAAACAGCCAACACCTGTTGGTGATTACACGGTTTTAGATCCTGCGGAGGATCCAAAATTATCAGAAAAGAAGGTCATGAACCTTGTTTCCCTTCTTAACGGCCGCAAACGCCTTATGGATTTGGGGCACGAAACAAAAACACGCGTTCTTTACAAAATTGTGAGCGAGCGCGATGAAGAAAATAAAGCAAAAGTGCTTTTTTATAACTTAGGCGAAACAGGCGTATCCGTTGAAAACGCATTATTTCGTATAGAAGCAGATGAGGAGGTCTGGGATGGTTAGTAGAGTTGGATTAATAGCAGGAGTTACCGCTTTTGCCGAATCAGTGGATGGACTGGAAACGCCAGCGAGAGATTTAGATGTCGTTAACGCTGTAGCGTCAAAACCTACTCCACTTAAGATTTAAGATCACGATGTTTTTTAAATGTGGTAACGCCGCATTCTTTTAACCATTTGTGCAGTGTCTCAATAGTGTAAACTGAGCGGTGCTTTCCACCTGTGCATCCTATAGCAATCGTCAGATAGCTTTTACCCTCGTGGTTATAACGGGGCAATAAGGGTTCAATTAAGTTCTTAAAATTTTCAATAAACGGGACAAAGTTTTCATCATTGTCGATGTATTTGCCAATCTCCTTATCCGTTCCGTTTAAATGGCGGATATCCTCATCCCAGTGTGGATTGCGTAAAAACCGAACATCCATGACAATGTCGGCCTCACGCGGTACGCCATTGCGAAAGCCAAAAGACATCAGGCTAACCGTAAAACGTGCCGTGTCACTTAAAGAAAAATGTCCTTCTAAAACATGACGTAAATCATGGATAGATAAATCAGATGTATCTAAAACAAGAGCTGCTTTGGATTTAAGAAGTTTAAGTAAGCTTTTTTCTTTTTTTATGCCATCGGCAACAGGGCGATCTTTGGCAAGGGGATGCTTACGACGCGTCTCCGTAAAGCGTTTTTGTAAAACGGTCTCATCGCAATCAATATAAATAAGGCTCGCATTCAACGCAGCTGATTTTTCTAAAATATTATTGGGTGAGAAATTGCGCGTGCGGCTATCAATACCAATAGCAATTGGTTTGTTTGGCTCTTTTTCAATGAGGCCGTCAATAAACTCAAGCGGGAAGTTATCAAAAACCTCATATCCTAAATCTTCGAGCACTTTAAGCGACGATGAAATCCCAGCGCCCGATAAGCCTGTAATGATAAGTACTTTAGACATGTGTTCGCTTTCTTTTGCGGATATAAATCATCGTGATCAGCGCAAAGTTTGTTAGTACGAGTGAAAAAGGAAAGAGTGCCGTAATGACGGAATAATTTTCAAGCGCTAAAATTGTAAAAACGTGTTTAAAACCACCAAGTGCATAACTAAGACAGGATTCTTGCTCAGGAGCGTGCCAGCTTTTTCTAAATGTAGGGTAGAATCCTGCCCCGTCAATTATTGTAATCAAGATCACGGACCATAGCGGTGTATCCGTAATCAACCATAGTGGGATGGCGAGCAGGGAGAGTATAAAGGCCCATTTATCGCTTCGAGAGATCAAAATATTTTTTCTTTTTACATACCCAATCCCTGCAATGACAAAAGATATGATTGCAGAAAGAAGCGTTATGATTGCCCCGACGCCACCACTATCAGAAATTTGTGCAAAATAACCTATTAAAGTTAAAAGTCCCCATATGGACCATGAAAAAGGGTGTGGGCGTGTGTCACCTTTATAAATGGAAAAGATGTAAATCGCGTAACTAGATAGCATAAATAAAATGCCAATACCCGCTAGTATCTCTTTTTCTAATCCCATATTAAGCGGCCTTTAGCTCAACGCAAAAGCGAGCGCCTTTTTTACTACCGTTTTCATCAACAATGTTTTCGGCCCAGATATTACCGCCATGCGCCTCAATAATTTGTTTTGAAATCGACAGCCCTAAACCAGAGTGTGAACCGTATTCTTCGTGGTTTGGACGCTCTGTATAAAAGCGATCAAATATTGTTTCAATTTTATTGTTAGGAATTCCCGGGCCTTCATCTTCAACAGTAATTAAAATATTCTCATCAATGATCTGTGCCTTAATGACCACTTTTGCATTCTTGGGCGAAAAAGACAGCGCGTTACTGATGAGGTTGCCAAATACTTGTGAAAGGCGATCTTCACTCCCTTGCGTGAAGAAGGTTTTATCATCAGGCAGGATCAGTTTGATTGCCGTGTCTTCAAAACTGCCATCATCATTATCTCCTTCTATTCGGCTCATCGGTTTTTTATAGGCATCTTGAAGGCGGTATAGAAGACTATTGATATCTATCTTTTCTAATTCTTCCCGTGATAACTCGGCATCAATACGGGAGGCGGTTGAAATATCGCTAATTAAACGGTCAAGGCGCTGGACATCGTGGTGAATAATATCCATGAGTTTTGATCGTTTATCTTCATCTTTGATTTTCGCGGCCGTTTCAATGGCACTACGCATGGAGGTGAGCGGGTTTTTAATCTCATGCGATACATCGGCAGCAAAACGTTCAATTGTGTCCATACGATCATGTAAGGCTTTTGTCATGTCACGCAGGACAAGCGAAAGCTCACCAATTTCATCACCGCGTTTGCTCATATCAGGAATATCATCATAGCTACCTTTGCCCACGCGCACTGCTTCGGCAGCAAGGGCTAAACGCTGTAAAGGCTTGCCTATAATCCCCGATAGATAAATCGAGAGCATGACGGTAATGCCGAGCGCACCTAAAAATACACGAAACACATCAACCCGAATATCGGCAATTTTTGTCTCTAATGCAGTGCCATCTCGGGCAAGCAGAACAACACCCAAAACTTGTTTAACTTTTTGAATGGGCGCGGCGGCGGTTAAAATAATTTTTCCATTATCATCAACCCATGCGCGAGCGCTAATTTTGCCAATTAAGGCTTGCTGTGTATCGGCGAAGGAAAAAATATCCTGTGACTGAAGTTCAGGAAAGCGCTCTGGTTTTGTCTGCATTGGAATCAAATCTAAAAACCGCGTCGCGGATTGAGAAAAAAGTGAGTTAATATCGCGCGCTGATATTGTCAGGGGTGCGCCTAACTCTTCCATTTGAACATCACCATCAATGCCAGATAATTTATGAGAATCAGCGAGTGTCTCACCATCAACACCAAAAAGCTGAATACGGCTATCGCCAATTTCACCAAGGCGGCGGATCATTTTGCGGGCAAGCGCAGGTTTAATCGCCTCAATCTCTAGCGCAGCTTCTGTTGGAATAGGGGAAAGCTGAAAGACGGGACGAACAGATCCTTCAGATAACGCTCCAGAAAACAATTGCGCCTCTGAACGCATGGATTCGAGCTCTGCTTCGATCAAGCTGTCTGTGTATTGACCCAAATAGAGAATGCCAACACCCAAAATCATGATCGCAATAATATTAACCGCCATAATACGGACGGTGAGCGAGCTTATCTTTTCCGAGGACGCACTCCAGCGTTCTTCAATGTTAATATTATTGCGTGTTTTATCAGATTTGTTCTTCTCGTCAAAACGACGAAAAAGTGGAAAGAGCTTACGACTCTTTGTAGCGATATCCGATTCCGTAAAGCGTTTCAATGTGGTCGAAATCGTCATCGATTTTTTTGAACTTTTTTCTGATTCGTTTGATGTGTGAGTCGATTGTTCTGTCATCTACGTAGATATTCTCACCATATGCCAAATCAATCAACTGATCTCTGTTTTTTACATGCCCAGGACGCATGGCAAGCGCCTTAATCAGCAAATATTCAGTTACTGTTAAGTTAATAGGATGCTTTTTCCAACTACAGAGATGACGCGAATCATCAAGGGTCAGGTGGCCGCGGTGAACGGCTTCTTCCTCATTTTTACTATCTTGTGGGGCACGTTGCAGCTCTTGGCGGCGTAAAAGCGCGCGGATACGCTCAATCAGCAGTCTTTGTGAAAAAGGTTTTGTTATGTAATCGTCAGCCCCCATACGAAGACCAATAACCTCATCAACTTCGTCGTCTTTCGACGTCAGGAAGATAACAGGAACTGAGGATTCTTCGCGAAGTTTAGTGAGGACTTCCATCCCATCCATACGCGGCATTTTGATGTCTAAAACCACGAGATCAGGTTTTGTTTCCTGAATACCCGCAAGGCCTTCTTCTCCGTCATTATATGTTTTGACGTTGTATCCTTCTGCCTCCAAAGACATTGAAACAGAGGCGATGATATTTCGATCATCATCAACAAGAGCGATATTATGAGCCATAGCAATTCCTTTTTTTTAACTTGGCGCTATTAAAGGCTCTAAAAAGTGCGGTTTCAAGGCGTAAATAGGGCAGATATAAGGTTTTTATGCTATTTCTGCCAATATGTTGCCCAAAAAGTAGAGCGAGCCTGTCGTTAGGATGCGTCCGTTGTCTTTACCATCGGTGATGTCCAAAATAGCTTGGTTAAAATCTGAGGCCCTTTTGACGTCTGTAAACCCTAGGTTTAAAGCTATTTTTTCTAATTCTTTTAAATCGTAGCTTGTTTCTTCGCCCTTAATTTCCATGAGCGTTAAGCTTTTGGCATAGGGCAAAAGCGGGGCTAAAAACTCTCTTGGATTTTTGCGGTTCACCATGGCGACAATCAGATGAAGGTCTTTATTGTCTTGCACTTGCCATATGGCGGCTTGGGTGCCTAAAAACTGCCCTGCGCTGTCATTATGTCCACCATCCAGATACAGCTCCCATTGCTTTGTAATGCATGGATGAGCGAATTTTTGTAGTCGCCCTGGCCAATGAATTATCCCCATTGCCTTATTGATGGCATCGGGGGATAAAGTCATGCCCCAGTTCATGCGTTTGTTAATGAGGTCAAATGCTGTTATTGCTGCGCCTGCATTATAGACTTGATGCTCTCCGAGTAAATTGGGGCGATTAAGAGTAAAATCATACTCTGATGATTTAAAGTGCATCGCATCATCCAAAGGGTCAATAAACCAGTCCTGATTATAAATGAATAGTGGCGCGTCTGTGGGTAAGGCTTTGGATTGTTTTTGGAAAACATCAAGAATACCTGCCCGAAGGGCATCAGGGGTTTGATATCCAATAACGCATGGCGCGCCCGCCTTCATAATACCTGCCTTTTCAAAAGCGATTTTAGGGAGCGTATCGCCAAGAAACTTTTCATGGTCTTTTGAAATGGTTGTGATGATCGTACAGATAGGATCAGGCACAACATTAGATGCATCAAGCCGCCCACCCATACCCGTTTCCAGAAGACATATATCGGCAGGAATGCGCGAAAATGCCAGATAAGTGGCGGCGGTAAACATCTCAAAAAATGTGATGGGCTCGTTGCGATTAACTGCCAAGCATTCTTCGAGCAGCTCTATAAGGTAGTTGGACGATATCAATTCCCCAGCAAGGCGAATGCGCTCTGTTGGATGAACCAGATGAGGGGAGGTCATAACATGCACGCGCTTGCCCTCATTCTCCAGCAGACTGCGGAGCATAGCGAGCGTTGAGCCTTTGCCGTTTGTGCCTGCAACATGCACAACAGGCGGTAAATTTAAATGTGGATCGCCAAGTTGATGAAGGAAACGTCCAACGCGTTCCAAAGACATATCGATTTTTTGGCTATAAAAGCTATAAAGCTCGGCCAGAATTGCCTCTAGCCGTGCTTCAATGTGGGGATCATCGCTTTTATTGTGAAGTTTTTGCACTTTTGGGTGCGTTTTTTTGTGTATCAGCGGATTTATTTGCAGGTTCTTTAGCAAGATCTGACGCTTTGCGAACGCTGGCTTTTGTGCCTTTTGTTTTGGGTGTAGAGGTGCTGTTTTTTCCCTTAGCGTCTTTTGATTGATCGCCGTACCCACTCCCTTTTAATTTTTTTGTGTCTGTTGTCGGGCTCATTAATAGACACAATAGCTTAGCAATTTCATGATGTAGTTTTGTGCGTTCAACCACCATATCGACCATACCATGGTCCAGTAGGTATTCGGCCGTTTGGAAATCATCAGGCAGGGTTTCACGAACGGTTTCTTCAATCACCCGCCGTCCAGCAAAGCCGACTGTTGCGCCTGGTTCTGCAATATGAATATCACCAACCATGGCAAAGGATGCGCTCACGCCGCCAGTTGTTGGGTTTGTGAGCAGGACGATATAAGGAAGGCCTTGTTCTTTAACCATATCTGCCGCAATAATTGTGCGCGGCATTTGCATAAGTGACAACATTCCCTCTTGCATACGCGCACCACCAGAGGCAGGGATTACAATTAACGCGGACTTTGTTTGAACAGCTTCTTGCGCCGCACGGACAATACCCTCACCAACCGCTGTCCCCATTGACCCACCGATAAAGGCAAAGTTAAAGGCGGCAACCACAGTATTTTGGCCACCAATTGTTCCCTTACCAATAACAAGCGCTTCTCTCTCGCCTGTTTTGCTTTGGGCATCTTTTAATTGATCGACATATTTTTTGCGGTGCTTAAATTTAAGGGGATCATGCGGCACTTTTGGCAGGGCAATTTTTTCGTATTTTGCATCGTCAAACAACAGCTCAAGACGCTGTTTCACCGTAATCGTCATATGAAAATTGCAATGATAGCAGACATTTTTGCTGGCTTTCAGCTCTTTATGAAAGAGCATGCCATCGCATTTAGGGCATTTAGACCATAGATTGTCTGGCACATCTTTTTGCTCATTAACAATAGAACGGATGCGGGGACGAATAATAGTTGAAAGCCAGTTCATGGAAATGTCCTTATTATTTTTATATGATGTCTTTTTAGCGCATTTGGGCGCGTAAAAGCAAAGAAATTATGCGTCAGATTGCTTGTTTAAGGGCAGTCACTTGGTTTGCAATAATTTGTGCAAGGGCGTTATCATCTTGATTTTTCTGCATATTATCAACAATAGAGGATCCCACAACGACGGCATCGGCGATTTTGCACATATTGGCCGCATCTTCGGGCGTCTTAATCCCAAATCCAACGGCAACAGGCAAATCTGTCTGTGTTTTAATATGGGCAATATGTTTACCAACTTCATCAATATTGGCGGATTTTGTGCCTGTAACGCCAGTAATAGAGACGTAATACAAAAAGCCACTAGCATGCTCAATCACGGTTTGAAGGCGATTATCGTTCGTAGTCGGCGTTACAAGCTTAATTAGATCAAGACCTGCTTTGGTTGCAGGAATTCTTAATTCTGAATCTTCTTCAGGCGGTAAATCCACGATGATAAGACCATCAGCCCCTGCTTTGGCGGCATCTGCCATAAAGTTTTCTGTGCCGTATGAGTAAATAGGGTTGAAATATCCCATCAGGATAATCGGCGTTTGTGTGTTGCCACTTCGAAAATCAGTGACCATTTTAAGAACGCCTTTAAGGCTCATTCCCCTAGCTAGAGCGCGAAGCGAGCTGTCTTGGATCGCTGGACCATCGGCCATGGGGTCAGTAAATGGCATGCCAATTTCAATGAAATCGGCGCCCGATTCGGGAAGCGCTCTTAGGACAGATAAGCTTTTTTCTGCGCTTGGATCGCCTGCAGTGATAAAAGTCACGAGGCCTTTTTTATTTTCTTTTTTTAAAGTGGCAAATGTTTGTTTAATACGGCTCATAATCCTGCTCTTTAGTTCGTTCCGATATAATTTTTTTCTAGAGATTAACCTATTGATTAAAAAGGAAACCCCTTTAGTTCGTTTTAAAAGCGGCAGGGTGCATTTTGCGCGTACATACCCTAATATACTCTAAAACTGCCTTTTTATATTCTTAAATCTCGATACCTAGTTTTTCTGCCACCGTGAAAATGTCTTTATCGCCGCGGCCACAGAGATTCATAACCATGATGTGATCTTTGGGTAAGGTTGGCGCGATTTTCATGATATGTGCAAAAGCGTGAGAGGGCTCTAGTGCCGGGATGATACCCTCTAATTTTGCAAGCATTTTAAAAGCTTCAAGTGCCTCGTCATCGGTCACAGAGACATACTGTACGCGTTTAATATCGTTTAAAAAGGCATGTTCTGGGCCAATTCCCGGGTAATCTAACCCTGCGGAAATGGAATGAGCCTCGGTGATTTGCCCATCATCATTTTGAAGAAAGTAAGAGCGCATACCATGAAGAATGCCAGGTTTTCCCCCATTTAAGCTTGCCGCATGTTTGTCAGTATCAACGCCGTGACCGCCCGCTTCAACACCAAACATCTGAACGTCCGTGTCGTTTAGGAAGGTGTGAAACAGACCCATCGCGTTTGATCCGCCGCCAATACAAGCCACGAGGCTATCAGGTAAGCGGCCTTCTTTTTCCATCATTTGCTCTTTAGTTTCAGAGCCAATGACAGATTGGAAATCGCGCACCATTTCAGGATAAGGATGCGGCCCAGCGACTGTGCCGATCAGGTAATAAGTATCTTCAACATTGGCAACCCAGTGACGAAGTGCTTCGTTCATGGCATCTTTGAGTGTGCCAGAGCCCGAAGTTACAGGAATAACCTCAGCGCCAAGAAGTTTCATGCGAAAGACATTAGGGCTTTGACGCTCAACATCTTCGGCGCCCATGAAAACCGTGCAGGGCATATCAAAAAGGGCGCAAACGGTTGCTGTGGCAACGCCGTGTTGCCCTGCCCCTGTTTCGGCAATTATACGTGTTTTACCCATGCGCCTTGCCACCAATATTTGACCAAGGCAGTGATTGATTTTGTGCGCGCCAGTGTGGTTAAGCTCATCGCGTTTGAAATACACTTTTGCACCGCCTAAATGCTCTGTTGTTGCTTTGGCGTAATAAAGCGGAGAGGGGCGGCCAATGTAATCTTTGGCAAGTCCATTAAACTCATCCCAAAAAGCCTGATCATCACGCGCCGCGTGCCATGCTTTTTCAACGTCTAAAATTAGCGGCATCAGCGTTTCGGCGACATAGCGCCCGCCATAAATACCAAAATGACCATTTTCATCGGGGCCATTTGTAAAGCTGTTTGGATTTTCGATTTTTTGCGCTTTTGTCATGGTTTTGTCCTCTTGCAGGCCATTGTTATGCACTTTTTGCAGCATGAAGAAAAGAGGCAATTTTTGCGCTGTCTTTAATCCCTGAGCCGCTTTCAACCCCGCTGGATACATCAACGCCATATGGGTTAAGGGTTTGAATGGCGGCGGCGACATTATCTGGTGTGAGGCCGCCAGCAAGAAAATATGGTTTAGGGCTTTGATATCCTTTTAAAATTCTCCAATCAAAAGCATGGCCATTGCCGCCAGGAAGGGCAGCATTAGGGTCGGGTTTAGCATCAAAGAGGAAGTAATCGACGCTATTGGTGAAGGCATTTACCGCAAGGAGATCCCTACTAGTTGCAACGGGGAGTGCCTTCATGATGGGGCGTTTGTAAGTTTTGTGAATTTGGTCTGCGCGCCCCGGTGTTTCATCGCCGTGAAGTTGAATGATATCAATTTTGACTTCATTCAGCACGCTTGTCAGGAGCGCATCATTTGGGTTTACAAATAGCCCCACCATTTGAACGCTGTCAGGCACAAATTTCGCCAGATAGGCGGCTGTTTCGATATCAACATTTCGAGGAGATTTTGCAAAAAATACAAGGCCTATATGGCTTGCTCCATTTTCAATAGCCGCCGTTATGCTCTCAGGCGTTGAAAGTCCGCAGATTTTAGTTTGAATGCTCATAGGCTGGCGATAATGTCTTTGGCGGCTTGCGCTGGATTATCAGAATTAGTAATAGGGCGGCCAATAACCAGATGCGATGCGCCTTTATTAAGCGCTTCAGCGGGGGTCATGATCCGTTTTTGATCATCGCTGTTTGATCCTGCGGGGCGGATGCCCGGCACCATGAGAGCAAAGTCCTTGCCGCAGGCATCCCGGATTGATTTGATTTCATACGAAGAGCACACAACGCCATCTAGTCCAGCGCGCTTTGTTAGTTCAGCCATTTGAAGGACGCGGTCTTGAAGCCCTGCTGAATACCCTGCCGCGCATATAGCTTGTTCGTCAAAGCTGGTGAGAATAGTCACAGCGATAAGTTTTGTGCCTTCTGAGCATGCGTCTTTCGCTGCCTTCATCATATCAAGCCCACCAGAGGCATGGACATTTAAATAATCAACACCAAGTTTTGAGGCGGCGCGAACAGCGCCCGCAACTGTATTGGGGATATCGTAATATTTAAGATCAAGAAAAACAGATAGATTGTCACACTCACCCATCACGCGCTTTACCCCATCAGGGCCAAAACTGTTAAAAAACTCTAGGCCTAATTTTATGCCGCAGCCAGCAGGAGCAATTTGATTAATCAGTGATTTTGCATGATCGAAATCAGGCGTATCAATGGCGCAATAAATTTTTGGTAAGTCTATCATGGCTTTCTATGGAATGAGGGATTGGAGTTCTTTTTGATCTTTTTCAATTCGTTTTAAGAGTGGGTCTGTTTGCTCACTCTTTTTAGATTTTTGGTCCTTTATTTCTTTTTCCAAGCGTTTGACATCTTTTTTATAGGCGCGGCGGTCACTGCGGACTTTACCCATGCCAAACCAGGTCATGACGGCACCAAGCAAAAATCCAAATCCGAGAAATCCGAGGCTAGCGGCGTATAAGGGTAAGGTCAGTTTATCGTGAAAGGGTGACCAAGTCAGGGTGATTGTGTCGGGATTTGCAATGGCAAAGGAAACTGATGCAATTATAAAAGGAAGCGCAAAAAGCCATTTAAGAAATGCCATATTGATTGCCCCTGTGAAAAAATTATCTTTAGTCTGAGAGCGGGTTGTAGAATTTATCTTCAGGCGCCTGCATATCATCATGTTTTGGCTCGTTTAGTTTTTCATGAAGCGCTTTGCCTGTTTTGAAGAATGGCAAGCGTTTGGCCTCTACATGGACAGTGTCGCCTGTTCTGGGGTTGCGGCCTGTGCGCGCCTCGCGGTGCTTAACCGAGAAAGCGCCAAAGCCTCTGAGCTCTACGCGGTCTCCTGCCGTCATGGCGTCCGATATTTCATCGAAAATGGTATCGACGATCTTTTCGATGTCACGCAGGAAGAGATGCGGATTACGCTCTGCTAGGCGCTGAATAAGCTCAGATTTTGTCATCGTTTTACTCCTACCCTGTTCCCTTATTCGATCTTAACCCGAGGGCTATAATTAACTCAATAAGACCACACAAAAAAACTTCTATGAACCAGTATCTTAATGATGACTCTGTTTAGGGGGTTTCGTCAAGTGAAAGGTGAAAAAAATCCTTTTTTATCAAGGTTTTGCGAATCGGTGGGGTTGTTTCAAACATGACAAAAAGGTAATAAAAAAGCCGGAAAACTGAATTTCCGGCTCTTAAATTATGAATATTTAAAAAAAGACTTATTTTTTGTCTTTGTTCAGGGCCGCGCCCAAGATGTCACCAAGTGAGGCACCACTTTCTGTTGAGCCGAAAGCCTCAAGTGCCGCTTTGTTTTCTTCAAGCTCGTAAGCCTTGATAGAAAGCGTCATTTTACGGTTCTTACGATCCACAGTCATGATTTTCGCATCGACTTTTTCACCAACGGCGAAACGGTCAGTGCGTTGCTCTGAACGCTCAGAAGACAGATCGTTCTTCTTGATTGTTCCTGTTACGCCATCATTCACAGTCACTTCGACTGAGTTTGCGGTCACTTCAGAAACAGTACACGTTACAACTGCACCCTTGGCCATTCCTTTCATTGCGCCTTCAAAAGGATCATCTGTTAGCTGCTTGATACCAAGAGCAACACGTTCTTTTGTTGGGTCAATGTCGAGGATTTTGGCTTTAACCTTATCCCCTTTATTGAAAGGCTTAAGGGCATCTTCTGTTTGGTCTTCCCATGACAGATCAGAAAGGTGAACCATACCGTCGATTTCTTCGTCAACACCGACGAAGAGACCAAATTCAGTAATGTTTTTAATTTCACCTTCGATTTCTTGGTCAACTTTAAACTTCTCAGCAAAGCTCTCCCAAGGATTGTCTTGGCATTGTTTAACACCCAGTGAAATACGGCGTTTATCCATATCCACTTCAAGAACCATCACCTCAACTTCTTCTGATGTTGAAACGATCTTACCAGGATGTACGTTCTTTTTCGTCCATGATAATTCAGAAACGTGAACAAGACCTTCGATACCGTCTTCGAGCTCAACAAAAGCGCCGTAATCCGTAATATTGGTAATACGACCTTTATATTTTGCACCGATTGGGTATTTGGCATCAATGCCGTCCCATGGGTCAGATTCCAGTTGTTTCATGCCAAGTGATATACGCTGATTTTCCGTGTTGTAACGTATGATCTGTACATCAATGTTTTGGCCAACAGATAGAATTTCTGATGGGTGGTTTACGCGTTTCCATGAAATGTCAGTTACGTGTAAAAGGCCATCAAGACCACCAAGGTCGATAAACGCACCATAATCTGTGATGTTTTTCACAATACCTTGAACGACTGCGCCCTCTTGGATGTTATCCAACAGATCACTTTTCGCTTCTTCACGGCTTTCCTCAAGAACAGCGCGGCGTGATACAACAATGTTGCCACGGGCACGATCCATTTTCAAAATAAGGAAAGGTTGTGGTGTGCCCATAAGTGGGGATACATCACGGACAGGACGGATATCCACTTGTGAGCCCGGTAGGAACGCAATTGCGCCACCAAGATCAACAGTGAAACCACCTTTAACGCGGTTAAAGATAATCCCTGTAACGCGTTCGCCTTTTTCACATGATAATTCAAGCTCGACCCATGATTCTTCACGGCGGGCTTTTTCACGAGAGAGAACAGTTTCACCGTGTTTGTTTTCCATGCGCTCAACAAAAACGTCAACTTGATCGCCTTTACGGAGTTCCGGATCTTGACCAGGTGTGCTGAACTCACGCAATGAAATGCGTCCTTCAGATTTCAAACCGACGTCAACAATAACCGCGTCGCTTTGTACTTCAATAATTGTGCCTTTAACAACACTCCCGATGAAGGAGTTTTGTGAATTCATAGAACCGTCGAGAAGGGCAGCAAACTCGTTCGATTCAGTCTTATCTTTTAAATGTGCAGCTTTTTGTGCCATAAGATAATTCCTTTCAGATTTTTAAATAAGACCATATCCTTCTTTTTTCCAGCGAGTCCGTATGCAGATAGTAAGCAAGCAGAGGCCAAGAAAGTCATGGTCTTTATAGTTATGGAGAAACACCTTATCTGGATTGGGATGTGTAAAAATCAAGCGCCGTTTGAAATACTTCATCAGGGCTCATATCGGATGTATCTATAACGTGATTTTTAATGTTAGGGGCAAGGTGATCTTTTAGACGCACATTATCCCGTTCATCCCGTTCCTGCATTTCCGCCAAAACGGCCTCATACTTAACGTGTAGACCGCGTAAAAGCAACTCTTTATGGCGTCTTTGCGCTCTTTTTTCGGTTGAAGCCGTGATAAAGAGTTTTAGGTCTGCATCGGGGCAGATAATGGTGCCAATATCGCGTCCATCAAGGACAGCGCCTTTATTGGATTTTTTTGCAAATTCTTGCTGAAAATTAAACAAAAGGGCACGAATTTCTGGTATTTGGGCGATAATTGATGCTAAATTTCCAACTTTATCGTTTCTGAGCGCTGAATCATCGTATTTTTCATGTAGTTTAGGAATAAACCTCTCCGTTTGATTGATAATTGCACTGTTGTCGGCAATATCCATACCATTTTCTATGATATTAAGGGCGGCGCGGCGATAAAGTGCGCCTGTATCCAAAAAATCAAATTCAAGATGGGCAGCAAGCCTTTTGGCAAGGGATCCCTTACCGCTGGCCGCTGGGCCATCTATTGCAATGACAAAAGGTTTATTCATTGGTACAAGCGTCTTTCAAATAATTCTGCTTCTTTTTTGGCGGATAACGCGAATAATTGCAAAGATTATAAATGAAAAATCTCATTCTGATTATGATTTGCCTCATTCTAAGTGCGTGTGGATCAAGTGCGGGCATTAATCTTGGGCCCTATTATGCCTATGGTCCGACGCGAGAGAGTTTTAGAGTGTGTCATGGCTATAGCTGTAATTTTACAGCTGAAGCAGGGTTTAACGATAAAACGTGGAAACGCCTGACCAAAGCTTTAAGAACAAAAAGTAAAACACCAGAATTAGAGCGTAAGAAAATTGCCCAAGTTATAGGCGCCATTGAAAAAGAGGCAGGGAAACAAACAGGTACGCATAGTGATCACGCCGAGGCAGCAAAAATCCGTGATGGTTATTATCAGCTTGATTGCATAGATGAGACAATCAACACTGCGCTTTATTTAAAGTTTCTTCAAGAAGAGGGTTTGCTCAAACATCATCGTTATGAGCGCTCTGTTCATCGGGGATATTGGATCAATGGGGAATGGCCGCACAACGCCGTTGTAATCACTCATAATAAAACAGGTGATCAATTTGTGGTTGATAGTTACTATAAAGCCAATGGTAAGCCGCCTTACATTATGCCGTTCCAAGATTGGATTGCGGGCTGGACGCCTCATAAACCTTAAGCTGGTTTTAGGTCGGTGCCAAGAGTATTCATGAGATCAATAAAATCAGGAAAACTTGTTCTAATCGGCGCTGCATCATCAATTGTGATGGGGTTTTTGCTGACTGTACCGAGCACCAGAAAGCTCATGGCGATACGGTGATCAAGCGCGGTTTCAATAGGGGTAACATTTTTGTTTAAGCCCAAAGGGGCTGATCCATCGCCATGAATAGTCAGGCTGTCTTCACCCATTTCACAATCAACACCACAGGCTTTAAGGCCGTTATACATCATCAGTAAACGATCGCTTTCTTTGACGCGCAATTCCTCAAGGCCTGTCATGATTGTTGTGCCTTTGGCGCAGGCTGCAGCGATAGAAAGAATTGGAAACTCATCAATCATACTGGGCACGCGCTCTGCGGGGACTGTAATGCCTTTTAGAGTTTGGCTTGCCTTGATATACATATCGCAAACAGGTTCGCCGCCATCATTGCGCTCATTTGAATAAGTAATATCGGCGCCCATCTCAATGAGAGTGTCATAGATTCCCGACCTGCGATCATTCATAAGAGTATTTTCTAGCATGATCTCTGAACCTTGATTAATCAGCGCGGCAACAGTAGGGAAAGCGGCGGAACTTGGATCGCTAGGAACGATAATAGTGGCTCCTTTTAAATCTTTTTGCCCTGTGACTGAAATGGCCTGTCCACCATCTTCTAAATCTTTGACTTCTACTTCAATGCCGAAATGCCGTAGCATGTTTTCGGTATGATCGCGGGTTGGTTTTTCTTCGATGACTGTGGTTTTGCCCATGGCACTTAGCCCAGCTAGCAATATTGCTGATTTTACTTGTGCTGAGGCAACGGGCAAGCGGTATTCAATGGGCATAAGGGTCTTTGGCCCTGTGCTTGTAACAGGCAAACGACCCCCTTCACGGGCTTGAAAGGTAACGCCCATTTGTTCTAGGGGTATGATAACGCGGTTCATCGGGCGTTTCGTAAGCGAGGCATCACCGATAAAGGTGGCTGTAATGTTGTGACCACCAACTAATCCCATGAGAAGGCGCGTTGAGGTGCCGCTATTGCCCATTTCTAAGGCTGCTTCAGGCTCTTTTAATCCACCAATACCGACGCCATGACACTCCCAAGTGCCATCATCAAAGCGCGTGATTGTTGCCCCCATTTGGCGCATGGCTTCGGCGGTACACAAAACATCTTCGCCCTCTAATAAACCAGTTATCGTTGTTTTACCAATTGCAAGGCCGCCAAACATAAGGGCGCGATGTGATATAGATTTATCGCCTGGTATAACGGGACTGCCCGTTAAAGGTTTGGCTTTTGATGAAATGTACGGAGTGCGCTCTGAATGTGTCATAAGCATTTTATAAGCGCGATGCTCTTAATCTGCAAGGGGGAGAGATGATGGTATTTTAAGTTTTACTGATCAAAGCTGCTAAGGTTGCCGTTATACTCGTTAATAAAATCCCAGAATTGATCTTTCGGGATAGGTTTAGAATAGCGGAAGCCCTGCACTTCATCGCATTCTTCGGCTAAGAGGAACTGCTCATGTTCTTTGGTTTCAACACCTTCAGCGATAACTTTCAGGTTCAGAGAGTGACCTAGACGAACAATTGTGCGCGCAATCGCCGCGTCATCAGCATTATTTAAGGCATTACGAATAAAGGATTGGTCAATTTTCAGGCGGTCGATACTGAACTGTCTGAGGTAGGACAGGGATGAATACCCTGTTCCAAAGTCATCAATCGCAAGCTCTACGCCAAGCTCATGCAAGCGCTTAAGCGTGTCGATGGCGATGCTTATATCATCCATAAAGACACTTTCGGTGACTTCTAATTCTACATTATGAGGCTTAACACCTGTTTTTGCCAAAACATCAGCCGTATATTTGACCATGTCGCTTTGGAAAAATTGTGCGCCAGAGACGTTGACGGCGATACGTATATCATGTCCTGCATCATGCCACTCTCGGGCTGTGCGGCACGCCTCTTTCAAGACCCATTCACCGATAGGGACAATAAGCCCTGATTGTTCTGCAATTGGAATGAACTCAGCGGGAGAGATATATTTGCCCCCTTCTTTGCTGTTGTCTTTTTTGAACCAACGCAAGAGGGCTTCGGCGCCGATAATTTTGCCTGTTTTAAGATCGAATTGAGGCTGATAAAAGATATTAAGATCTTTGTTTTCTAAGGCATCGCGTAGGTCACGAAGCAGTTGGAAGCGTTGTTGGACGGCTCTATCGAAATCTTCGGAGTATTCTTTAATACGGTCGCGGCCTTCTTCTTTGGCTCGGTTTAGGGCAATATCCGCATTTTTTAGGACATCCCCTGGATCAGCGCTGTCATCAGGGTAGGTGGCTACACCAATTGAGGAGCGTATCTGAAAGTTTTCATTATAGACTTTGAAAGGCTCTGTTTTGATAATAGCGGCTACTTTTTCTGCGATATCAATAGATTTGTTCAGGTCTGTTGACAGCGGCATCGTAATAGCAAATTCATCCGCGTCAAAGCGGGCAATGACAGCAGATTCAGGCAATGACATACGCAGGCGCTTACCGACACCGCGTAAGATAGCGTCTCCCACATTATGACCCATTGAATCGTTAATATCTTTAAAATGATCAAGGTCAAGTGTGATAACTGCGGTGCGTTGTGCTTTGCTACCCTCTGCGGCAAAGGCTTTCTCGGCTAGTTTTTGGATAAAGAGCGTCCTGTTGGGCAGGCCAGTTAATGAATCAAAGTAAGCCAGCTTATGGATTTTATCCTCTGCGGCGCTGCGCACTTGCATCATACTGTCAGCGTTTTGTTTGATAAGCTTTTGTGCCAGTAAGATTGTGCCGCCTATCTCATCATTGGCATCATAAGGAGAGGGAGGTATTTTTGGGTTTTCTGGACTTTTTGAGGCAGAAATCAAATTGTCACGCATGAATAAGATAGGCTCAAGAAGCCAGTGGCCAAGGGCAATCATCAAAACTGTTGTCACGAGCAAAGATAGCAAGAACATAATCATGACATTGCTCTGCGCAAAGTCAAAAATACGGTCGGCAACTGTCTCAGAATTAAGGCGCGCGACGATAACGTAATCAGAATTACGCAGGTCATTTCCACGATAAACGACTTCGTAAGACGAGCCGTCCACAGAGCGATAGGACCGAGAGAGGCTCTCTTGGTCAATCATAATCATAGAGATAGGCTCACCATACGAGCCTAAAAGAAGAAAATCTTGGGCATTATAAATGCTTATACCGTTCACGATTGTGGATGATAAAAGCTGACGCGCCTGCTCTGCCGTGATTGGGGATTTTGTCCTGTTGGCGAGTTCTTCACGTGCTTTTTCAATTGAAAATGGCGTGTTCATTGCCGCAAACCCGTCTTTGATAAGGGGCGCGATTGATGAGCGGCCAATCTCTTTTATTTCATTGAGATATTGGGCTTCTTTTTGAGGAATTGTGAGCGTTAAGATCGCAACCTGAACAATCAAGATGGTCAAAAAGGCGGAAATCGTAATGCGCCAGCTAATCCTGCTTTTCCAAATTTGTGAAGAGGTAGATTGTGGTTTCAGTGAGGGAAATGCTGCCGCGACTGTATCAGACACGCCATGCTTGTTTTGGGGTTTTACCCCCTTTGCCAAAAAAGACATATTTAATGCCACTTTTTATTTCCCCACACGTTCTATTGCCTAGACCGCTCGTGTTAAACACTATTTCTCTGACACCATATTAGATGAAATTGATTAATAAGGCGTTTATTTTAGTGTCACACGAGTGTGTGACTGATTCTTATATTATATATCAATAGCTTGAAAATAAAAGGGTTTTCGGTTTTTAGTTTTGATCGTCGTTAAAAGTTAAAGAGCCGTTTTTCATCACATTACGATAAAAACAAGACGGGCGGCCCGTATGGCACGCGCCTCCCCCCTTTTGATTTATGAGCAAGATAATAGCATCTTGGTCGCAATCAATCTTTATTTCTTTAACAATTTGAACCGCGCCGCTTGTTGATCCTTTATGCCAAAGTTCTTGGCGCGATCTTGACCAATAATGCGCTTGTCCTGTTTCTAGTGTTTTTTCAAACGCTTCTTGATTCATCCAAGCAAGCATGAGAATTTCTTTACTTTGTTCGTCTTGGGCAATCGCGGCAATCAGTCCATTTTGATCGAACTTTAATTCAAGCGTGGATGTTTCGTCGGTGTTAATCATTTTGGTTTAGCGTCCATTGAAGTGTTGGGCGCTCCATACCAACAGTCAAGGGGATGATTGTGTCTGTTTTTGTTTTAAGGGGGCTGGTTTGAGATGGCATTTTTTCTAAAGAAAAGCTCTGATTTGATTTTTCAAAGCCATAAAATTCTGGGCCATTTAAACATAGAAATTTTTCAAAAACGTCCTTATTCATTTCATTAAGATCAAATGCTTCGGCATATAGTTGCGGCGCAATATCGCCTGTAAAGCATCCTGCGGCGCAGCCGCATGGTGTTTGTTTATGGGTGTGGGGCGCACTGTCTGTGCCCGCAAAAAACTTTTTATTGCCTGATACCGCGGCCTTTAAAAGAGCCTGTCTGTCCTCATCAAACTTGACGAGCGGCAAGCAATAAAGATGATATTTCAATCCCTGTAATAAATCGGCCACGGTATAGAGAAGATGTTGCGGTGTAATCGTTGCGGCGACGTTGTTATTGGCCTGCGTAACGAAATCGGCGGCTGTTTTGGTTGTAATATGCTCACACGCAATTTTCAGGTTTGGAAACATCTCATGAATTTTTGGAACGCGTTCTTTATAGAATAAATCTTCAGCATTGCCGTTTTTACCAAAATAGGCTTCACCGCTTAGGCCGTGTTCTTCGCCATGAATGTTGAGGATAACGCCCGTATCGCTCATTGCGGCAAAAACACCGTTATCCATATAGGTTTGGATGGGCGCACCAAATTCGGAATTTGTTGTGCCGTGAGGCGGATAATATTTACAAGATTTTAATAGGCCAGATTGCGTGCCTTCAATAATCATCTCAGGCGTTGTTTCTTTAGTGAGATAAAGCGGCACAATAATTTGGTCAAAGGCATCAGCGCCTGCCGCTTTTAAATCGTTTAGATACGATTCAATTGTCCAATACTGATCGGTATTACTGCCCATAACGCGTGTGATGGGCGGTTTTGTGTTGGGCATGGCAAGAATTCCAGCGCAGGCCATATTCATGTGAGATTGGATGTAATAAGGAAGATTATCGCCCTGACGAAAATGGGCGTGAAGGTCGTACCATTTGGGAAAGGTGAACTTCATTTATCTAATCATCTCCAAAAATCTTTGTCGTGTGTTTGTATCTGTTTCAAAAACGCCTCTGAAAGATGACGTCACTGTCGAAGAGCATGTTTTTTTAACACCGCGCATGCTCATGCATTGGTGGTCGGCATCAATCACAACAGCAACACCTTTAGGCTCTAGCGTGTCCATAATCACATCGCTGATCTGGCGGGTCATGTTTTCTTGGGAGGTCAGGCGCTTGGCATAAATATCCACAATGCGGGCAAGCTTGCTAATACCAACAATTTTTTGGTCGGGCCAATACGCAACATGTGCTTTGCCGATAATTGGCGCAATATGGTGTTCGCAGTGTGATGTAAACTCGATTTCCTTGACCAAAACCATATCGTTATAGCCTTCAATGTCGTCAAAAGTCTTTGAAAGCTCTTTGGCGGCATCGGCATCATAGCCTGCAAAATATTCTTCAAAGGCCCGGGTATAGCGTGCAGGCGTATCAATCAGGCCACCACGGCTTGGGTCTTCGCCGGCCCAGCGCAGTAAAACTTCAACGGCTGCCTCTGCTTCTTGACGCGAAGGGCGGCTTAAAGATTTTTTTTGTTCAAATTTTTCAATGCTCATAATTTTTATGCTATACTAATGAATATAACGCTTTATAGACAGAAAGACGCTTATGGCACAAGACATAAAACAGAATAAATCATGTAAATGCGGCTGTGGGTGCGCTTGTTGCACTTGCACTTCCTGTGATTGCTGTCACGGTTGCTCAAAAGACTGCTCTTGCGGTTGTTGCGCATAAACCTATAATCTCCTTTAAATTATTACAATTATATAGGGGCGCTTTGGCGCATTATTGTTATGCCTTTAAAACTTTACAACTCTTTGACCCGACAAAAAGAGGACTTTGTCCCGATTAATCCTGATCATGTTAAAATGTATGCGTGCGGGCCTACCGTTTATAATTATGCCCATATTGGCAATGCCCGTATGGCGGTTGTTTTTGACCTGTGGGCGCGGGTTTTAAGGCATCTCTACCCTAAAGTGACCTATGTTTCCAATATCACGGATGTAGAAGATAAAATTATGATCGCCGCCAAAGAGGCGGGCGTTCCTATCTCTGAAATTACGGAAAAATATACCAAGATTTACAATGATGACATGGCCAGCCTTGGCGTATTGCCTCCTGATATACAGCCCAAAGCGACAGAGCATATTGAGGAAATGATTGTACAAATACAGCAACTTATTAAGGGCGGTTATGCCTATGAGGCCGAGGGGCATGTTTTGTTTCATGTCCCTTCAGACCCTTCTTATGGTGTTTTATCAGGGCGAAGCCGTGACGAGCAAGTTGCAGGGGCGCGGGTTGAGGTTGCGCCGTATAAACGTGACCCCGCTGATTTTGTCTTGTGGAAACCTTCTACCGATGATCAGCCAGGGTGGGATAGCCCGTTTGGGTTTGGTCGCCCGGGCTGGCATATTGAATGTTCTGCCATGGCGGAAAAACATTTGGGTTTGCCGTTTGATATTCATGGCGGCGGCGCGGATTTAAAATTCCCGCACCATGAAAATGAAATCGCACAAAGCTGCTGCGCCAATGGTAAGGAAAACGAGCCTGAGAGCTTTTCCAAATACTGGCTTCATAATGGCTTTTTAACCGTTGAGGGGGAGAAGATGTCAAAATCGCTTGGCAATTTCTTGCTCGCCCATGATTTGGTGCAATCTTATCCGGGGGAAGTCCTTCGCCTTGCGTTTTTGAGCGCGCATTATAGGCAACCGCTGGATTGGAGTGAGCAAGTGCTTCATCAAAACCAAGTGTTGCTTGATAAGCTGTATAAAAAATTAGAAGAGCTAAGCGATGTTGAAGCGAGCGCTGGCGATGTGCCACAAGATATTTTAGACGCGCTCATGGATGATTTAAACACGCCGCTTGTAATGGCCTCATTGAATAAACTGATGAAAGAAAAAGACGGCGCAGAATTAAAAGCGGCCTTGCTTGCGGCGGGGAATATCATGGGGATTTTACAACATGACCCTGCGGCTTGGTTTGTATCAGATGAGGATGGATTAACGCCAGAGCAAGTTCAAAAAGTGGAGCTTCTGATTGCTGAGCGCATCGAAGCCAAAGACCAAAAAGATTTTGCCAAAGCCGATGAAATTCGCAAAGAGTTGTTGGTTATGGGCATTGAGATCAAAGATACGCGCGAGGGCCCAACATGGGAGCAGCTTGGTTAACGCACTAAGAGAACTTGGTAGAAAATATATTCATCATCATCGTTATCTAAATAACAAGCAGATGTTTTTCCCTCTAGATTAGGATCTTCGTCTCCGATTGTGGTCCCTCCCAATGGAGGATATTCAGTATGACCAACAAATCCAGCAGCTCCTGAAGAATCAAACGGCATATTATTACTAAATCCTAATTTTTTATTGATGGCATGGCATACTATTTCAGACATATGACGTAGGCCAAATAAGAGCTCTGGGCAGCTATCATTAGGATCTGAGCATCCTAAAGATTCTATTCTGTGCGTGCTAGAGATTCTATATAGGTAAGGACTAAAGTCTCTAAAATTAATATTGCCGCCGTTAATATCAAAAATATGACATGATTTATCGCTTGGTGCGTTTGGATTATAATTATCTCCAGCGTCATCTTGTATTGATCCGTTGCCGTTCCAATCTCTTTGGATGCTGATTTCAATATCACTGCAACCTCGTAATTTTAGTTTTTGTACTGTAGAGGCCAGCATGTTTCCATACTCAATAATTTCATTGGCGGTGATGCGGGCTTGGTCGTCTGATAATAGGCCTACGCTTGCTCTATTATCGCGGGCCACAAAATAAGTTAGCGCGGCGATGAGGACGACAGCGAGTAAAATGTAATAAAAAACGGCGCCGCTTTGTGTGTTATGATTTTGTGTCATAAGATTATGGTACATTAAAATTATAAATAGGGCGTAAATTCTTTTAGATGTGCGACTGGCACATGAACGGGTAGAGTTGAAAACCCCTGCTTGGCTAATGTCAAAAAGACATCGCGGCGCGAGCCGATTTCGATATTATCCATGATGCCAATACCCAAAACGGGGCGTTCGATCGGCGCGTTTTGGGACATACTGGTGAGAATACTTTGATATTTTTGTTGCTCTGCCTCTGGAAGATTCTCTACATCGCGAATAAGTCCATCAGGGGTCAGCCACTCAAAACTAAATAAGGAGAAGCGCCAGCTTTCTAATATTTTGCCCACTTGCACGTTTTCAGTGCGATAAGCTCCTTGTTTGGACAAGGTTGCTTTGTTGTCGATAAAATGAATATCGGGGAGGCGCATTGTTTTATTGTTCCTGTAATTCGTTCTTGTGAGGGCTTCGTTTTCATGCCATTTTACCCCCTAATTAAACGTAAAAATATAAATAAAGTCTAAACAAAAATGCCAAACCGTAATTCTGAAGTGATTAAAGTGGATAGTGATGCCAACCAAGTCGTTTGCGATGGCGGCGGCGGCCCGCTTGGGCATCCACAGGTTTGGTACACTTTTGATAATCATGCCCAGATTGCTTGTCATTATTGTGGGCGTTTATTTGCCAAAAAATCTTAAATTCTTTTCATATTCTCTAATTTTGTTGAAAAATTAGCCTCAAATGATTAATATTATATATGAAAGTGCTGCAATAGTGGGCTTTCATACTATAACCATTAACTTGCTCAACGGAGGAGTATAATGACAACAAGACTGTCGCTTTTTGACAGCCCAATGTTTTTGGGCTTTGATCATTTCGAAGAAACCTTTAACCGTCTGCGTAAAAACGCATCGGAAGGGTATCCCCCCTATAACATAGAACAAACCCATGAAAATGGACTGCGTATTACGTTGGCAGTTGCGGGGTTTACCATGGACGATTTAGATGTCGAGGTGGAAAAAAACCAGCTTATTATTCGTGGGCGCAACAAAGAAGAAGACGAGCACCGTCTTTTCATTCATCGCGGCATAGCGGCCCGTCAGTTCCAACGCAGCTTTGTTTTGGCTGATGGTATTGAGGTGCTGGGTGCATCGATGGATAATGGATTGCTTCATATTGATATGCGGCGCATTGAGCCAGAAACAACGGCGCGTAAAATTAAGATAAACCAGTCACCAAACAGCAAAACCTTAAAGGCTATTGATGTCGATAAATCAAAAAAGAATGATGTGTAAAATAATTTTACAAATTCATAAATAATTTTGTTTTTTAATGATAGAATAAGGGTAAGAGGATTTTATGCTAATAAAAAATGACGAAGAACGCCTGTTTTTAGAACAACTCACCCATGAGGATTTCTTACATATTGGCCTTAACCAGGTTGCGTATGTTAAGCCAACCAAAGGGGCGAATAGACAATCATATGCTGTGCATGCGGCGGATGGGACACAGATTTCTGTTATGGAATCATACGATACAGCCATTGCGGCTGTGCGGTTTAACGATCTTCATTTGGCAACGCTTCAATAACGGTGTTTAGGATTTAAGAAAATAAAAAAGCCAGCTATTAACGCTGGCTTTTTTATTGTTTGAAGCTTGAATTTTTAGGCTGCTTTTCGCATGGGTGCAAATTGACGCATAATTTTATAAATATCATCCGTATTATTTGCACTGCGTATACGCTCGCTAAATTCTTTTTGGCTTAGCATACGCGCCATCGTTGATGAGGCCTGTAAGTTCACGACGTTGTCTTCTTTTGATGAGAGAATACAGCAAATAAGGTCAATAGGCTCATTATCGACAGTTTCAAAAGGCACAAAATTTTTCAGACGTGCAAAAATAACCATAGGTTGATCAATATTAGATATCTTAAGGTGGGGCATCGCAATGCCTTGCCCAATACTAATGTTTTCTTGTTTTTCTTGGGAAACTAATTTTATAAGCAGTTGCTGCTCACCCAGATTGGCTTTTTTAGATATGGCTTTTGCCAAGTCTTTAAATACCTGTTTTGTATTCGTCGCCTTTAAATCAGGCAAAATAAGATCAAAATTATATGTCTGTAACATTCGTCGTTTCCCCAAACTCGTCATTATTACTTCAATGCCTATGAGATATCCTAATTTGACAGGGTATCGCAAGGCCTAAATGGCTTTATTTTTTGTGGAAAACAAAAATAAAAAAAGCTCTCAAAGTGATTGAGAGCTTTTTATCCTTGAAAGGTTAAAATTTTCCTAACTTTAGAAAAATAAATCCTTTTGATTTTTTAACCGCTGACTACTTTTAGCGTGTCGGTCTTCTGATTTCCCTCAGGGTCAATCCACCCGATATTGCCATCAGCGCGCTTGTGCACCATGTTTAGGCCATTATGATTAGCATTTCTGAACATCAGGGCATTCTCGCCCGATAAGTCTAAACGCATCACGGCTTCAGATACGCTCATTGTTTGAATTTTAGTTGTCATTTCAGCTACAACCAGAGGATCTGTGTGGTCTTGCTCTTCTAGCTCTTCGATAGGTTTGTTTTCAGATGTTGAAATAACAAGATCACGCGCTGGAAGGAAGTCTTTATCACCAAGGCCATCAAGGCGCTCATGGTGGTCACGCAGGCGCTTTTTATAACGGCGCATTTGTTTAGCCACTTTTTCACAAGCAGAATCAAAGGAGGCATAATGATCAGGCTCTATTGCATCGGACATGACCATGATGTCTTTACCAATACGTATTGAAATATGCGTTTTTGTAAACGCACTGCCTTCGGGTGCGAGGGTGACATTGGCTTCAATAGCGCGATTGAAGTATTTCTCGTTGATGTCCTCAAGCTTATTTGTAATGTGTCCGCGCAGCGAATCACCGATATCCATTTGTTTTCCATGTATGTTCAAGTTCATGGTTTATCACCTTTATGTTTGAATTTGGTATAAGAAAGACCATCTTGACCGTGAAGACAAGTGATCATTGAGATAAATAACTTTCTTTGAAAGCATATATTTATTATACACTTTTTATGGTGTTGAGGGAAGGTAATCATGTCCAAAAGAACTAAAAAGATAGGCGTTTTTGATTCCGGTTTGGGTGGATTGTATATTGCCCGCGCCATTCAAAGCGCGATGCCACAATATGATTATGCCTATTTAGGCGACACATTGAATGTCCCTTATGGTGGGCGCTCAATGGAGGCGATTTATAAGCTTTCCGAGGGAGCGATACGGTATCTCATCGAAAAACAGGACTGCGATCTCATAGTTATTGGCTGTAATACCGCAAGTGTAACGGCGCTTCGTAAATTACAACGGGAGTTTTTACCGCAAAATCACCCCGATAAACGTATTTTGGGCGTTATTGTCCCAACATTAGAATCGGCAACGGAGCTTGGCGCGACACAAATTGGCCTGATTGCGACAGAATATACGGTCAATTCCAAAATATATGACGAGGAAATCGTCAAAATCACCCCGCGTGCGCAAATATATGGCAAACCAACGCCTTTATTGGTGCCGCTGATTGAAAACAACGGTGAGAAGTATATGGACGCAGTTTTAGGTGATTACTTAGAACCATTAATCGAACAAGGGCTAGATAGTCTTATATTAGGCTGTACGCATTATATCTCGATTAAAGATAAAGTGCGTGAGCTCACCAAGCATCGCGTGCGTGTGCTCTCACAGGATGAAATTATCCCGCCAAAATTAAAGGATTATCTTTCCCGTCACCCTGAAATGGAAGAGCGTTTGAGCCAAAACGGCATGTTTAAATGCTTCGCCACTGATGCGGGGCCTGTTTGTAAACGCAACATCGAAAAATTAATGGGCGCGGATATGGTTTTAACAAAGGCTGTTTATTAATTTATTTTAGTTGGTTTCTCTTTTGCTTGCGCCGCTGAACGGAGGAGGGAATATGAAGCCCTTCGCGGTATTTTGCCACTGTGCGCCGCGCCAAATCAATCCCTTCGGTCTTAAGTAGATCAACGATTTTATCATCGGATAAAACCTTGAGAGGGTCTTCCTCGTTAATTAATGTCTGAATACGCGCCTGAATACTGGTTGATGAATGCGACGTTCCATCTTCACTGACGAGGGCGGTTGAGAAGAAATATTTAAGTTCAAAAATACCGCGCGGCGTGCCGATGAATTTATTATTAGTCACCCGGCTGACGGTGCTTTCGTGCATTTCGATGACCTCGGCGATGTCTTTGAGCGTAAGCGGTTTCAAAAACTCAACGCCGTAATTAAAAAACGCATCTTGTTGTTCCACAATTTCTGCGGCGACTTTTAGAATAGTCTGCGCCCGTTGATCGAGCGCCTTGATCAGCCAGCTCGCAGAGCTGAGTTGTTGGGAGAGATATTCTTTATCTTTTTTCTGGCTCGCGGTGCTTAAGACTTGCGTGTAATATTCGTTATTGACCAAAACTTTGGGTAAGGTGTCATTGTTAAGTTCAACGCGCCAGCCGCCACCTAGGTTCTTAGGCTGTTTTTTCATAAGCACATCAGGGATGGCTGTTTGCACGACAACATGGTCAAAATCACCAGCAGGTTTCGGATTGAGCGATTTGATATCGCTAATCATATCCTGCAGATAGGTCTCATTCACGCCGCATTTTTCCGCTAAACCCTTTAAATCATGATCGGCGAGCATGTTAAGATTATCGAGTAATATTTTAGTTGGTTCATCAAGAAGGTTTTTTTCTTCCAATTGAAGCGCAAGACAGTCTTTTAAATCATGAGCAAAAATCCCAGTCGGGTGAAACCCCCGCATCTTTGTTAAAAGGCGCGTTAAGCGTTCTTCGGAACAGCCCAGTTGTTCAATTAGTTCATCAGGCGTGCTGCGAAGATATCCAGCCTCATCAAGTTGATCAATAAGGAGCGCGCCAATCATTTCATCTCGCGCATCATCAAACGCCAAATGAAGCTGCTCAACGAGGTGCTCACGTAATGTTTCAGGGCGGCTCATGGAGTTTTCAAAGGCGTCATCAAGCTTATCAAAATTGGTATTGCCACCTGATCCCATATCCGACATCGCAGAACCAGCATCAAAATCTTCACGCGGGGTTTCTATTTCTGATTCTGGTGCCTCAGAATCTGAATTACTTTGATCTGGGTCTTTTTCAGCTTTTTCCAAAAGAGGGTTTTGTGCAATTTCTTCTTCGATAAATTCCGCAATTTCATGATTGTTGAGCTGCAACAGCTTAATCGCTTGTTGCAATTGCGGCGTCATCACAAGGTTTTGCGACTGACCAAGATTTAACTTTTGGGATATATTACTCATGAATAGAGTTTATCATGTTTAGCGTGAGAAACTATCGCCAAGATAAACTTTTTTCACGTCTTCGTGATTGATGATTTCATCAGGCGTGCCTTCCATAAGAACGCGCCCATCGTGCAGGATATAGGCGCGGTCAACAATATCAAGGCAATCACGGACGTTATGGTCTGTAATCAAAACACCAAGGCCTTTTGATTTAAGGTGAATAATAAGATTTCGGATATCGCCGACAGCAATAGGGTCAATTCCCGCTAGCGGCTCATCGAGGAGCATAAATTGCGGGCGACTGGCAAGAGCGCGGGCAATCTCAGCGCGCCGGCGCTCCCCGCCTGATAACGCCATAGCAGGTGCTTTGCGTAAATGACCAATTGAAAATTCAGTAAGAAGCTCTTCCAAAAGACGTTTTTGTTTTGCTGGAGATAAATCTTGCGATTCAATGACGGCTTTGAGGTTATCTTCAACATTCAGGCCACGAAAGATGGACGCCTCTTGCGGCAGATAGCCAATGCCTAATCGGGCGCGGCGATACATGGGCAGAGCGGTTACGTCTTGCCCGTCAATCTTGATCGATCCGCTATCGGGTGAAATAAGACCTGTTGTGATATAAAATGATGTCGTTTTCCCTGCCCCATTCGGCCCTAAAAGTGCTACCGCTTCACCGCGTTGAACGGAAAGGCTGACGTCATGCAGAACGGGGCGCTTTTTATAACTTTTTGATAAGTTATGAGCGGTTAATCCAGTTTCTAAGGCTTTTAGGTTTGCAATCATGGCGGTTTATATCCCTTAAGCCTTAGATAGCGCGAGTTTGACACTTAAGGCAATTAAAAAACCACCGCAAAGCCGATCAATTGTTTTTGAAAAACGTAGAAAGCGTTGTTTTATGAGCCAATCGGTTAAAACAAACGAGACCGCTGTAAACCACAGAAAACATATAATCGCACAGGTTGCCGCGTAACCCACTTGAACAATCATTGGTGTTTCTGGCGTAATGAATTGCGAAAAAACGGCGAGGAAAAATAAAGTGGCCTTGGGGTTTAAGATATTAGTGAGCAGTCCATTATAAAAAGCCTGAAGAGGAGTCATTAAAACAGGATTTGCCCCCAAATCATCCTGAACCATTTCAAATCCTTTGGATCGCAAGGCCTTGATACCCATATATAGCAAGTAAGCGGCACCAACATATTTAATCAGATTAAAGACCAAAACAGATTGTGCGATAATTGTCGCCAGCCCAATCAGCGTATAGCCCGTATGAACACAAACACCCACAGCAAAGCCGAGCGCGGTCATCACGCCGATTTTGCGCGAGCCCATGATGGCGTTTTTTACCGCCACAACAAAATCAGGGCCGGGTGAAATAACAGCCAAAAAGAAAACCCCTGCAAGTAGAAGCCAGTTGAGCCAGAAAATATCCATTATTGCGCGCTTTGTGTTTTGTTAGAGCTAGGGAAGAAAACGCCTTTGACGCGCTGCCCACTTTTTTCATTGCCAAAAATACGGCTGATTTTTGAAGTAAGATTTACAACCGCGCGGCTGCCTTCCAATGTATTGGGGCCACGTATAATTTTCACATTACCCGTTACTGTTGCCGTGTCTAGTAATGCGTCATAGACACCATTGTCACCTGTGAGTGTCTCAAGCGGGGTCACAATTTTCACATTTGTATTGGCTTCAATCTTACTCAGCGCATTTTTTCCCGATTCATTTTGAGAAAAATAAGCAGTTAATGTATTTGCGGTTAATGTATCGTCACCGCGCACTACTTTGGCATCTCCAATTGCGGAGGCTTTGCCATTTATAGAGGAATATTCCATACGCTGCGTTGCTGTAATGACTTGGCCTGGAGAAGTGAGGGTTAAATTGTCTCCCGTTACAGTCGCAAGGCCTTGTTCAACGTTGTAGACGCCTTTGTCACCCGTCACAGTATTTTCTGCATCAGAAATAATAACATTACCTGTTGCGGTGAGTTGCCATATTTCTGTGTTGGATGTTGCCCCTTCGCGGTAATCTGCGACAAGTTCACTGCTTTTGATTGTTGTTGTTCCTTGGGTCACAACAACATCACCGCGGGCAATATATTGTTGGTCTTTTTGATGCCACTCAAGAGCCTGCCCTGCTGATATTTCTATCGGCTCATCGCCCGCATTAAGGGGGCCTTGGGCGTAAACTGGAGTAGTGATGAGGAGCAGAGCGATTAGGCTAATTTTATAGATCATTGTTATCTTCTTCGTTCTTTTTTGGTGGCGCGCTTGGTGTTAGGGTCAAGGTAGCAGGTCCTTTAAAGATCAAAACTTCTGTATTTGTGTCCCCGTCAAGACCTTTGGCTTTAATGTGGCCGTCAATACCTGTGATTTCAACATCTTTGTCAGAAAAAGCCTGTCCGTTTTTTAAATCAATACGCAATTCTTGGGTTGTTAAAACATAGCCTGATTGATGCTTCAAAGTGACGTCTTTTTCTAAAAAAAGCTTCTCTTCTTCTTGCTCATAAGTGCCATTGATCGCGTCGACATAAAGCGCTTGTCCATCTTTTAAAATCATATTGCCGTTTGGGTTTTCTAATTTAAGCAAGTTCGCATTTTCTTGATTTTGAAGCGCGCGCGTGGCGGTAACAGTGTAAGGGTTTAAATCCTTATCAATGCTTTCAAATTTGGGGTTCAGCAGTTCATTCTTCGCGAGATCTGTATTAGGAATAAGGCTGCGTTCATCGATTGCGATAATTTTATTGTCCGTTTCAGGCCACGTAATGACGATAATAGTCAAAGCAAGGGCGCTCAAGGGGAGCAGTAAACGCATAGCTTTTACAAAGCTTGTATAGCGCCGATTAATCTTTGCTTTTGGGGCGTGAAAGTCTATTTCTGAAAGGCGATTTTCACTCATGGTAATGCGTTATGCCACACCCAGTTGAAGGCAATCTTGAAGACGTATCAAGCCAGAAAGATTTCCTTTTTCATCGGTCACAACGAGGCTGGTGATATATTGATTGGGGGTTTTTGTCATGACATTGACCGCTTCAACTGCAAGAGCCGTTTGGGCAATTGTTTTTGGGTTTTTGCTCATGATATCAAGGACAGGTTTTTGCAAAAGAGCGCCGTCCATATGACGCTTTAAATCACCATCAGTAACAATCCCTGTGACGGTCTGCCCATTATCAGAAATTAAAACACACCCTAAGTTATGTTGCGTGAGTAATACAATTACTTGATCCATAGTGGCACTGGAATTAATGAGTGGTAATTCCTCTTTGGGATGCATGACCTCTGAAATAGGGATAAGACGTTTGCCGAGTTTACCGCCTGGATGAAAGACGCCAAATTGTTCTGGCGTTAGGTTCATTTTCTCAAGCAGCGCCACGGCGATGGCATCACCAAGCGCAAGAGTGACTGTCGTTGATGTAGTTGGGGCTAGACCATTAGGGCAGGCCTCTGGCATTTGCGGCGTAAGAAGCAAGATGTCCGAGTGACGCGCCAAGGCACTATTTGAATTGCTCGTAATTGCAATAAGCGGAATATTAAAACGGCGCGTATAGGTCATTAATGCCGCAAGCTCTGGCCCTTCGCCAGAGTTGGAGATCATCAGGACAACATCATCTTTTGTCACCATGCCAAGATCGCCATGCGCCGCTTCGCCAGGATGCACAAAGAAGGAGGGTGTTCCTGTTGAGGCAAGCGTTGCCACTATCTTATTGGCGATATGACCACTTTTACCAATCCCTGCAACAATAAGGCGGCCACGTCTTTGTTGTTTCATCTCATGGATTGTCTTAATCGCTTTGGTAAAGTTATCATCAAGCGTTTCAGAGAGTTTGGCCATGCCCTCTATCTCAGTTTGGATTGTTTTGCGGGCCGATTGGATGGGGTCGATCATGACTGTCTCTATTGTTTCTAATTGTTGCGCGGCGTTTTTCATAGCGTCGTCCTAATGCGAAAAGATATCCATCTCACCCCAGCCTAATAAATCAAGCGCGGCGCGTGTTGGGATGAAGTTAAAACATTCTTGCGCTAAATGCGTACGGCCTTCACGTTCCAACATCATGTCGAGTTTTTCTTTGACGGTGTGAAGATAAAGCACATCACTGGCGGCGTATTCGATCTGGCTTTCTGAGAGTTTATCCGCGCCCCAGTCAGAGCTTTGTTGTTGTTTATCAAGATTGATATCGGCTAACTCCTTACAGACACTTTTTAAACCGTGATGATCTGTATAGGTTCGCGCCAAACGCGAGGCGATTTTTGTGCAATAAACAGGGGTGCAATCAACATCAAGATAAGCTTTTAAAATGGCCACATCGAAACGGGCATAATGGAAAATCTTTGTAATTTTATTATTTTTTAAGAGTGCCGTTAGATTTGGAGCGTCGTAGCTTTTGCGATCCATTTGGACAACATGCGCTGTTCCATCGCCGCTTGAAAGTTGCACAAGGCATAACGGGTCACGATGCGGGTTGAGCCCCAAGGTTTCTGTATCAATTGCTACAGAGTCTCCAAAATCTATATTTTGGGGAATATCGCCTTTATGTAGGGTAATCGTCATGGAAAATCTCTCTCTTTACGGTACGGCAAAAGCCCTAAAAGCCGTCTTTATGTCAAGATTTTTGTAACCGAGCGTCCCCTAAAAGTCAAAACATTATAGAAAGGTCTAATTATTGAAACAAAACGGTATTTTGGGTTTATTAATCAATTTTTAAAATCTTTTGTTTATTTTTGAGTAAGTTCGCTTCAAGATGTTGCAAGTGACTTAACATTTCACAAAGCAGTCAGTTCTTATGAAAATCCTTATTATCGACCGTGATCGTTTGTCTTCGCAGCTTATGGTGTCAAAACTAAAAGCAGAAGGGCATAGTGTTGTCGAAGAAGCTGTAAAAAGCGAAGCGATTGACCGTATTGAAAAAGGCGAGCATTTCGATGTGGTCTTTGTTGATCCCTCGCCGATGAAGGATGCGCGCGCGATTATGCTCAATATTCGCCGTATGTCGCATCGCTATCCCTTTATTGTCCTTATGGCCAATCAGGATGACCAGACTATTGATTTAACGGCAACGTTTGAGGCAGGCGGCAATACATTTATTCGCAAACCTATTGATAACTTAATTGTTGCCGATAAGGTGCGTCAGGCGATGCATATGCGTAGTATGATCCAAAAAATTGGCGATGATTCAGAAGATTTCCCGAGTGCAGGCGGTGTTATATCAAAATCAGCCTTTAATCAGCTCTTCTTATCGTGCCTCGACCGCGGTAACCGCTATGGTGAGCTATCTTATACTTTAAGTATTGGTGTTGATAATTACAGCGAAATTGAAACCTTAGATGGTAAATATAACGCCGAATACGTGTCTTCGAAGCTTGCGAGCCATTTGGTGCGTTTGCGCCGTCAGAGTGATATTATTGGGCAGACTGGAATTAACGAATACACCTTGTTGCTGATGCGTACGCAACACCCAAACGAAGCCAAAGATGCCGCTGCACGTTTTGCCCAGAACTTAGAAGAGCTTACAGATATAGCACCCTCACCAACGATTAAAGTGAAGATCTTTGTGCGTTTAACAAGTTTGCCAGATGGTACGACAAACCCAGAATATTTACTGGCAAAGTAAAAAAGCCTTACAGAATATGTTAATAATTCGTTAATTTTTTATCCACAACTGTGGATAAAAGCTAGCCAGCCTATGAAAACTGACCTATAATTTAATTTGATTCTATTTCTTGAAAAGCCTTTTCAAGAACTCACATTCAAATTGATTTAAAATATGCGCGTTTTTTATACCATAATACTGTGGACATTTTGTGTATTGTTTGGCGTTTTTATCCCGCATCAAACAAATGCACAAACTTTGACGCCTGTCTTATTGGAAGCGCCAAAAGCAATTGCCGACATCCGCCAAATCCGCCGTGAGCCTGACCAAGAATCATTGAAAATTGTTGATGAGCGCCTTGATCCAGCGCTACGCCCTGTGTCAATTCGTTGGCGCGGTTTTGAGATTTATCCGTTATTAAAAACATCGCAGACAATCGACAGCAATATTTTTGCCACTGAGGGGAATGAAACGAGCGATTTTATAACCGTGGTTAACCCCTCTTTGTTTATACAAAAAGAGTATGGGCGTCATAATTTCAGCTATCTTATAGAAGGGGATGTTCAAAAATATTGGGATAATTCTGATGAGGATAATCAGAATTTTAATACTAAGTTTAATGGTGTCCTTGAAGCACGCCGTGAATTGAGCTTCCCCTTTGAGATTGGCTACGCAATTGGCCATGAAAAAAGAGCGCAAAATTTTTCTACAAATTTCGCCAAAGAGCCAATAAGATTTAAAACCTTTAATAAGGCTTTTGGTGTTTCATATGATCCAAACCGTCTTGGTTTATCGTTAGTGGGGCGCCACGACACTATTCGCTTTGATGATAGCGAAAACACGGTTGGTCAGGCCGTTATACGTAGTGATGCAGATCGCGATGTTACAGAATTAGAGGCACGTGCCTCATATGATATTTTGCCAAATCATAGGCCTTTTGTGTCTTTGACTTACACGGATACAGATTATCTGAAAAAAGATTTCCAAAATGGTGCTTTTTCAGGGCCAGAGCGTGATAGTAAAAGCATAGGGGCGCTGGCGGGTTGGGAACTCATTTATAAAGGCCTTGTTGAAGGATATCTCGGCGCTGGTTTTTCACGCCGTAATTATGACAGCAATGCAATTAAAGATGTTAGCAGCGCAAAATTAGCCGCAAATATAGCGTGGAACTTTAATAAAAAAGCGACATTAACATTGGGTGTTCGCCGCAGTATAGCAGAAGATAATGAGGTTTTGTCAGGCATTGTGCTCACTCAAGGGCGCTTAGAGCTTGATTATGAATTTATGCATAACCTTTTCTTTAACGCTTTTGCCGATAAAGCGCTTGCAGATTTCAGTCAATCAACACGCGAAGATGACATATTATCGCTTGGAACAGGTTTGCGTTACATCCTGAACCCACGGTATTCAGTGTCAGGGCATTATGATTTTCAAGAGCGCGCAAGTAACGCGCCCGGACTTGATTACGATCGTCATCAGGTTATGATAAGGTTTAATGCACGTTTGTAACGATTTTTAAAATTTAAAATTAACTATAAAAAGGGAGAGCTGTTGGGCTAAGCTATTGCGGAATATAAGAAAATTATATTTTTTATTGTGCATAAGTACCAAATGGCCTTATTATCATAATTGTCTTGGTTTGATTCGCGGTCAATTCGTGGTTTAATCGCAAGTGAATAATAGATTTCTATGATCGGCTCTGATCTATATGTTTAAAAAGAAAAAAATAATTGCGCTTTATATGATGACCTTGCTCATTGCATTTGGTCAATTTTCTGCATCTGTGTTGAATGCTGAAGATAATGCAAGTCCAGAAACAGTTGTTAAAAACATTGCGCCCCAAGCTGGTGGTGATCCCACAATTTCCCGTGACTTTAAATATCATCAGGCCAAAGAAAGATTCGCGGCGCCTGAACAAAACCCAGAGCCTGAATTAGTATCAGGTATGCCAAACTTTGATGGCACTATGGCAGTTGATAATTTTAATGAATATATCTTGGGTCCAGAAGATCGTATTAAAATAACTGTATTTGGTGAAGAAGAGCTCTCGTCTGATTATCGCGTAGGCAGTGACGGCACGATAGCCTTCCCTCTCATCGGCGATGTTAAGGTTGAGGGTCTGACTTTGCGCCAGACTGAAGAAGCAATTAGAGAACGTCTAAAGCAAGGTTTCTTAAAAAAGCCAAGTGTCTCTATAGAAGTATCAGAAAGCCGCCCTTTTTATATCTTGGGTGAAGTGCGTCGCCCAGGCAGCTACAATTACATCGCAGGGATGAATGTGCTTCAGGCCGTTGCAATAAGCGGTGGGTTTACTTACCGTGCCAACCGTAAAGCCGTAGAAATTCTAAGAGGGTCACAAGCGCCAGCAGAACCAATGACAGCGTCCACAGGAGAAACTGTGAAGCCCGGTGATATTATCTTCATCCGTGAAAGGTTCTTTTAAAGTAAGCTATGTCTGGTCAAAACCAAAACACTCAAAATTTTAGACAAAACGGTCCATCAAATATGGATCCTTCCTCTATTTATGCCAACAAAATGCAGGACTTGGAAATTGATCTGCGGAATTTCCTTCTTATGCTGTGGCGCCGCAAATTCTTAATTCTTGCGGTGATGATTATCTCTCTCGCTCTCGTTTTTGTATTCGTGAATATGGTACAGCCTAAGTATACGGCTAAAGCGATTGTAATGATCGAAAACCGTTTTGATCCTGGGCCAGAGCTCCGCGCGCTTATTTCAAGTATGCGTGTGGATACAACGTTGATCTTAAGTGAGGCCGAGGTTTTAAAATCACGTACGCTTGCGGCGAAAGTGATTGAGCGTCTTGATCTTTTAAATGACCCTGAATTTAACCCGCGCCTGAGAACAGGCGGCCAAAATACTATGAGTGACGTTTTCAGCGGCAGCAAAAAAGAAAACGAGGCCCGCTTCAAAGCGCTCTCCGTATTTGACCAAGAAAGCGAAATGCAAGCAGAGATTATTGGCGGCGAAACAGGCTTTGTTATTGATCGCTTCCTTAGGAATGTTTATGCGCGCCCCATCCCAGGGTCATTTGTTTTACAAATCGAATTTACATCGCAAGACCCTAAAAAAGCGGCGCTTATTGCCAATACAATTGTTGATGCTTACATCGACCAACGATTAGAGGCAAAATTCAAAGCAACCCAAAAACTAACCGATTGGCTCGATAAGCGCTTGGATGGTCTTCGGACACAAGTGCGTGAATCAGAGGCCGCTGTTGAAGAATATAGATCACAAAATAATCTTGTCGTTGGCTCGCGCATGGAAGTCACGGCGCAGCAGCTTTCAGAACTTAATTCCCAGCTTGTGATGGCAAAATCATTGGAAGCGGAATCAGAAGCAAAATTAGATCAAATCCAAAATTGGATCAAAAATCCCGCTAGCATTGAAACAACGGCTGAGGCTCTAAATTCTCGCGTTATTCAAAACTTGAAAATGGAAAAATCCACTGTTTTAAGAAAAATATCTGATCTGTCCTCACGTTATGGTGAACAGCATCCCCAAATGATTAACGCCCGTAATGAGCTAGCTGATCTGCGAGCCAATATGGCGCAAGAAATGCGCGTCATTGCACAAGGCTTAAAGGCAGAGCTGAGTGTTGCCCGGGCGCGTGTAACGGCGCTCGAAGAAAGCCTCGATCAAATCGAAAATGTAAAGCAGGTTGAAAATCAAGCGAGCATAAGATTACGTGAGCTTGCCCGCGAATCAGAATCTAGCCAAATGATTTTTGACACCTTTTTGGAGACATATAAAAAATCAGATGATCAAGAATCACTCCAAGAGGCAGAGGCACGCGTTATCTCATACGCGACAGTGCCGCGTGGAGCGTCATTTCCAAATAAACCTTTATTCTTAAGCTTAACAGCAGCCGTCTCATTTTTCCTCGGGATCGCGCTTTCGCTCTTGCTTGAAAAATTGGATAACGCCTATAGAACATCATCACAACTAGAGAGCCAAAATGGCTATCCTTGTTACGGTGTTATTCCATCAGTTGAAAAATTAGGTAGTGGTGCAATTGGTGATTATATCCTGAGTAAACCGGCCTCAAATGTGGCGGAAGCTGTGCGTACGTTACGCATGGTACTTAATCTTCGCTCCTCTAATCCTGAAGAGCGCCCGAAAGTCGTTACGATTACTTCGTCTTTACCAAGCGAGGGTAAAACAACACTGTCATCATGGATGGCGCGTATTGCTGCTAAGTCTGGTGAAAAAGTGATTGTAGTTGATTGCGATCTTCGCCGTCCTAATTTGCACAACGCTTTTGGCGTGCGCCCTGACAAAACGATTGTTGAGTTCCTCACAGGGAAGGCAGATCTTGAAGAAGTGATTAAACGCGATGATGCGTCTGGCGCGCATGTTATTTATGCCCGCGCTGTTCCGAACAATGCCCTTGATCTCATTAGCAAAGACCGAATGGGTAAACTCATCGCGTCATTACGTAAAGCCTATGATCTTGTGATTCTTGATAGCCCCGCATGTTTGGCGGTGTCAGATGCCCGCGTTCTTGCGACACATTCAGATCAGACCCTTTATGGCGTGTCATGGGATGACACACCGCGAGAAGTTGTGAGTGCTGGTGTAAAACAGTTTGCAGATTTTGGTTATGGTGCGTTAGCATTCGTTTTAATGAATGTAGATATTAAGCGGCACTCTAAATACGGTTATGGGGACGCTGTTTATTATTACAGTCGTTACAAACAGTATTATAATAACTAACCCTTATTAACGTCAGGTCTGATTATGCTTTCGATAAGGCATCGAAAAGAAGGTTTTATGCCTTCAATCTTATGCTTTTGTGCCTTTTTTGCCATATGTTTAGGCATTATGAGCATTGTCATAAATACGGATAAAACAAGCATTCATCAAAAAGATGCGGCTCTTTATTATATTGATCAAGCCAAGCAACTGAGTAATCATACCCTTCAGGCAAAATCTTTGTATGAGTTATCAGAGCAAAGCATGATCAATGCGATTATCGTTGATCCTTTCGATCCTATACGCTGGCAATTGCTGTCTGAAATACTTTTTACCTTGGGCAAAGACCAATCAGCCATGATTGCTCAAAAAATGGCTCATCGGTTAAAGCCTACCCCCGGTTTTGACCTATCTGGTATCGAAAAAACAGAGCCACGTTTTAAACTGGCGATGACCCAGTCTATGCAGCGTTAATACAATGGCTGAAAAAATTCAGCAAAGCCTGTTATTTCTTCTCATTATAGCAGCCCTGATCGGGGTTGCCAGCCAATCCATAGCACCGCCTCTTTTACTCAGTTTATTTTTATCTATTACAGGATTTTTGGTGTTACTCAGGTTTTTGGGTTTATACGCAAGACTGCAAAATAAGGGCGCTACGCCCTCTTTGCCACAAAAACTACTAAAGGGGTTAAACGAAGAGCGTGCCCAACAAAACCGCGCTGTGATTAAACGCATTAGCGAGCCTGATTTTATCATCTGGTCTGCTTTTGTTATGCTTTCTCTGATATGGCTGTTTATCTGTACGCTTTATCCTGCGCCAATGGGCGCTATTAAAACTATTCATTTTGAATTCATTTCATTTCTTAATGATTTTTATGCACATCAAGGCGTACAAGAACCCTCAATAACTATGAAATTAAAGGCTCCATTTTTTATCGCTCTCGCAGGGATTTTAGTGACTTTTCTTATTTTTTCTTTTTCAGATAGCCGTTCCTTTGTTCGTTTTTCTTATATAGTCCTTTTACCACTTTTTTTTATTTTACTAGGGTTTACCGCGCTCACCTCTGGCCTTATTAGCTTTTTTGTTTGGCCAGATGCACAATTTTGGAAAGGTGGCGGCGTTGATACGGCGCGTAAGATATTTTTACTGCATTCCAATGTTGCCTTTGATTCAGGATCGTTCTTTTTGGCACGTTTTATTGAAACGGGATTTATCGGGGCGTATCTCTTTTATCTCCTTATTTTTCCCGCTCTGTGTGTTTTCTTTCATATTTTAACGGTGCGCCGTCGCCGTGTCGTTCCGGCCTTTATTGGCATGGGCGTGACCACAATACTGATTGTTGTTGATTTATTTTGGATATATACCCCCTTTGTCAATGCAATTTTTGTTAGTGGTTGGGTCATTATCGCCTGCTCATGGGCGCAATCAGGCTATAAAACTGCCTGTTTAAAAAGATAACTTGACAAAAGAACAAAAATAGAACATCAATAGGTTTGTAAGCGCCATAGTTGCGCCCATATAATTTTGACCATGACACAGCTCGCTCTCTTAAGCGGGCTTTTTTTATAGGAGAATTCCATGACAACATTACTTCCTAAAGACGCTGATAATAATGCCATACCTGCTTTGCGCCTGCGAGATAACGGCGCGCATGCTATCGCTGTGACAGGTACTTCGGCGCGTAATACTAACGCTTTTGACGATGACACAAAAGTGATCAGCCTTTATGCAACGACTCCCGTTTATATCGCCTGTGGGGATGATACGGTGGTGGCCACAACCAGTGATCATTATTTCCCCGCTGGTGTCTACTACGATATCGCTATTAGCGGGGGATCGGGTAAAGGTGCACAAAATCTATATGTTGCAGTTTTGCGCGCTGATACAAACGGGACGCTTTATATTTCTGAAAAAGAGTAAATTATTAGGCCTGTTTTCGCGCCTTAAGGGCGGTGCTGATGGTGTTATCATCAAGATAATCCAGCTCACCGCCAACAGGCACGCCATGGGCAAGACGGGTCACAGTGATATTGAGGCCTTTTAGCTGATCATTAATGTAATGCGCTGTTGATTGCCCATCGACTGTGGCGCTGAGAGCTAAAATCATTTCAGTGATCTCTCCATTGCGGATATTGTCAACGAGGCTGCGAATGTTTAAATCATCGGGGCCAATACCATCAAGCGCCGATAAAGTGCCCCCTAAAATATGATACACACCACGAAAAGAATTGGTGCGTTCAATCGCCCATAAATCGGCAACGCTTGCCACAACGCATAAAGTCGCCCGATCCCGTTTGGGGTCGCGGCAAATGCGGCAAATATCGCCCTCATCTAAATTCCCGCACGATTGGCAGGGATTTATGATGCCGGCCACATACTCCAAATTTTTCGCCAAGGGCTGCATCAACTTTTCTTTATTGGTGAGCAAATGGAGCGCTATGCGTTTGGCAGAGCGGCTGCCTAATCCCGGCAGGGAAGAGAGCTGTCGCACGAGTAGATCGAGAGGGCCATCATGAAGCATCTAAGTAAGACTCCTTTAAAACATAGATTTTAAAGGCCTATGCCTTATAGATAAAGGTGAATTATTATATTATTGGTTAAATTTAGTCTTACCGCTTGTTTTGTCAGGATGGACAAATCCAAAAAGCGAATTTGAGAGCTCAATATCGGTTTCCATGTTGCTCAACTCTATTTCAGTTGTCTGACCGGCTGCATCATGGACTTGCCATTTTTTGAGGGCAAAGGGCTCTTGAGTGAAAAATAATTTTACCGTCCCTGCACCTATGTCATCTGCTTGCGCGAGCGTGAAAACTTTTAACTTGCCGCTATAGCCGATATCTTCAACGCTTATGTCCCCATCAAGGCTCAAGTCTTTACGCAGCAGAAAATCAGCGAGTGTTTGCCCGATCGGCGCGTTGGTTTGTTCGTTTAGCTCTGAATCAAAGAAATAGATGAACAGCCCATCCGCCACAATAAAATCTTCGACCTCATTATATTCAAAACGGAGTTTACCAGGACGGTTGAGATAAAACGTACCTGTTAAACGCCCGCCTTGGCCATTGCGCTGAATAAAATCAGCCTTCGCGGTTTTAAGATTACGTAAATAAGTTTCAGCCTGTTGTATCTCCTCTGAGGGGCTTTTTGCCTCTGCCAAATTAGGGGAAAGCGCAGGGATAACAAGTGACAGCATAACAGCCGTAATATGTAATAATTTTATCATGAACTATGATTAATCAAAAACTCGGGCGAAAGAAAGGCAGATTTATGCTCAATTCAGGGAATTAATATGCCTTAACCCACTTCGTCTAAATCTTGCACCATGATTTGGCGCTTGCCTACATGGTTTGCGGGCCCAATAACGCCTTGTTTTTCCATTTCTTCGATAATACGCGCGGCGCGGTTATAACCGATTTGCAGGTGTCTTTGGATAAAGCTGGTTGAGGCCTTACGCTCACTCGCGACAATAGCAACGGCCTTATCGTATAGCTCATCGATTTTTTCATCGCCGCCAGCATCGCCATACATACCGCCAAGTCCGCCGCCTGTAAAATCGCCGCCGCCATCTGTAATGTCTTCAAGATAGGCAGGTTCTGATTGTGATTTGAGGTAGTTGACAACATTTTCAACATCCTCGTCAGATGAAAACGGCCCGTGGACACGTTTTATTGTGCCGCCTGCTGCCATATAAAGCATGTCCCCCATGCCCAAAAGTTGTTCTGCGCCGCCATCACCAAGAATAGTGCGCGAATCAATTTTGGAGGTAACTTGGAAGGAAATACGGGTTGGGAAGTTGGCTTTAATTACGCCTGTAATAACATCAACGGAAGGGCGCTGCGTTGCCATGATGATATGAATACCTGCGGCGCGCGCCATCTGGGCAAGGCGCTGGATTGTGTTTTCGACTTCTTTACCCGCAACGAGCATCAAATCAGCAAACTCATCAACGATTACAACAATGAACGGTAAGTCTGTTAGATCAAGCGGTTGTTCTTCATAAACGGGTTTGCCTGTTTCGGGATCAAAACCTGTTTGGACTTTACGCATGAGCGCTTCGCCTTTTTTACGGGCCTCGGCAAGGCGGACGTTATAGCCATCAATATTTCGAACTCCAAGTTTAGACATAGCGCGGTAGCGTTCTTCCATTTCAGACACGACCCATTTAAGGGCTACAACGGCGCGGCCCGGCTCTGTCACAACAGGGGCAAGCAAATGCGGGATGTCGTCATAGACAGACAGCTCCAACATTTTGGGGTCAATCATAATGAAGCGGCATTTTTCGGGTGGCAATTTGTAAAGCAGTGAGAGAATCATCGTGTTCACCGCCACAGATTTTCCAGAGCCAGTTGTTCCAGCAACCAGCAAATGTGGCATACGGGCAAGGTCAGCGATAATAGGTTTGCCGCCAATGTCTTTACCTAAAATAAGGGGAAGTTTAGCCTGCGTTTTATCGTAATCGCGTGTTTCGATCATTTCACGGAAATAAACGGTTTGGCGCACTTTGTTTGGCATTTCGATACCAATGACACTGCGGCCCGGTTCAACTGCGGCGCGAACAGACACGGCCGACATTGAACGGGCAATATCATCAGAAATACCAATCACGCGCGACGTTTTTGTGCCGGGCGCGGGTTCAAGTTCATAAAGGGTTACCACAGGGCCAGGGTGAATGCTGACGATATCGCCTTTAACGTTAAAATCTTCAAGGACTTTTTGAAGAAGTTCTGCATTCATTCGCAGGGCGTTTTCATCCATTGTGTCGGCGTGATTAATGGCAGGGACTTCCTGGAGCAGTTCAACCGAGGGGAGTTGCCATTCACCGCCATCAAAAAGTTGAAAGCGTTGTTGGTTGACTGTACCTGTACTATCAATTTTTTGGGGCTGAACAACTTTGATGCCGTTTGATTTGATAGCCTGTGTGACAGGTTCAATGTCTTGAGTCTCGGCCTCTAGAACGGCTGTTTTTACTTTTGGTGGTATCCGTTCAATTTTTGGTTTTTGGGCAGATATTTTGCGCGCGCTGGGCTGATAAGAGGGGTCGCTGTAATGGCGCACCCAGTCATAGGCGCCAAGAGCTTTATTATAAATAAACAAGACCATCATTTGCGCGGCAAATCCTGTCATGGATAGCGCATAGAGCGCTTCATCGCGGCGTATCCCTGCGGCAAAAAGAAAACAGGCAAAGCCAATAAATCCTGCAATGACGCTGGTCATTAAAAACGGATAAGGTAGGGATAAAAAATGGAATGCATCGGCCATTTTTTGGAAGATGAGCGTCCCGATACTGCCCCCTAAATAGGGTTGAATCATCCATTCACCGCTAGGAATGCGGGCAAAGGTGATGGAGAGGATAAAAACCGCCGCAATCAGCGCGATTGAGCGCATCCATAAGGGATTTAAGGCGCGGCGCTTAAAGAGGCTCCCCCCCCAAATCATAAAACAAATACCAAATAAGACGCTGGCAAGGCCAAGCGTTTGCAATAGAAGATCAGCCGTAGTCGCCCCGTTTTGCCCCATCCAGTTTTGAACGTCATTACTAGGCGTAGCAGTATTGAGAGAGGGATCACTGACGCTATAGCTCACAATGGATAGCACAATAAAACCACCGCCTATAAGCCCTGCGAGGGCAAAGCCATCAACGATACGACGCGCGATAAACGCCTTTGTTGTTTCAGGAATAAGACGGGAAATAAATCCCTGTTTTTTGGATTTTATTTTATATTTGCGCGCCATAGATACTCTGCTTTTTTTGGATGTCGTGAGGACAGATAAAGGAAGGAAATCAAAAGAGAATCAATTGATATAACGCTCTTATATTACCCCGTCTTAAGGCCAAAAACAAGAAAACAGGCCGTTTGTGGAGCAGTTTATTTTCGATAAAAATTAATCTTTTATTAACCTTTTTAGTGTTATTTTGCGTTTAAGAGTTTCTTCACTAACCCCATAAAATAAATATGAAAGTGATGCTTATGGATTTTACGCAGCAAAAGCCTTCCGCTCATCCTGAATATGCGATCTACACTTATGATCGGTTTGATGAGAAAAGCTTTGGCGTGAATAAATGGCAAAAATATAAGACGGTCGCGAGCCTGAAGCGGGCTATTCAAGAGGCCAGAGTGCTGTATCGGTCAAATCGGTTTGAAAAAATTGAGGTTAAACAGCGCTATATTGACTCAAAGCTAGAGCGCACTGTTTCCAGAACATTAAAGGTTTTTGAGCCCAAATCATATAAACAAAAAGAGGCGATGTTTTATGTCGCTTGTTGTTTTATTTTTATAGGGGCGATGGCCGCTCTTATTGTTCTTCAATAACGCCTGTCGGGTCGCCTTCGACAAGGTCGGCGACTTGTTGGAATACATCGGCGTTTTCATCCATTTGTTCTTTAAGCGGCGGGTTTTGTTCTGCAATTGTGTTAAAAAATGCAGCGGCATCACGCAGTAATTTTGCGGCTAATTGGGCATGTGAGGGCATAATGAATCCTTATTCTTTAGTAATATAACGTGACCTTAACATTACAATAATATAAATGCAAAACCTAGGTTTATGCTTATTTTTGTCTAAAGCTGTGGGCTTCGTATGTGCCCATGAGCAAGACGTCTTTGGCAAAAAAGCCAAGCTCTTCCATAGCCAGTTGCAAGGAGCGTTCCTCGGGATGACCAAAAACATCGGCATAAAATTGCGCCGCTTGTAATTTTTCATCCACGTATGATTCAAGCTTAACCATGTTAATTCCATTGGTCGCAAAACCGCTTAAAGATTTGAATAGCGCGGCAGGGATGTTACGGACTTCAAAGAGGAAGCTTGTAATGTACGTTTTCTTGGGATCATAGGCAGGAACATGCACGTCTTTTGACAAAAAGATAAAACGCGTTGTGTTATGCCCGACATCTTCAATGTTCTCTTTTAAGACTTCAAGGCCGTATATTTTCGCGGCAAGGGTTGAGGCAATGGCCGCTTGGCTTGGGTCATTCATGGCCAAAATATCTTTGGCAGAGCCAGCCGTATCGGCGCGGACATGTTTTTTGAGGCCCAATTCTTTGATAATCTTTGTACATTGAGGCAGGGCGTGAATGTGGCTGTGAACATCGGTCAAACCCTCAATTGTAGCGCCTTTGAGACCGATAAGGGCGTGATGGATCGGTAAGAATGTCTCCCCGATAATGTGAAGGCCGCTTGATGGCAATAATCGGTGCACATCGGCTACGCGCCCAGCAAGGGTATTATCAATAGCAATAATTGCTAAATCTGCCGTACCGTCTTGGGCGCATTTGAAGGTTTCCTCGAATGTTTCGCAAGGGATTGTTTGTGCATCAGGATAGATTTCTAAGGCAGCCTGTTCGTGATAGGCGCCATGAAAGCCTTGAAATGAGATTTTTTTAGTCATTTTTTCTTCTTCCAATTGAAGTGTTATTCGAGCTTGCAAAACACTATGCATATGCGGTAAACCACGCTCGACAATGCAAATACTATTGGTATAGTGTGAAATGATAATTATAGGCAAGCCTATTTAGACCATAAAAGACAACGACATTATAAGATTAAGGGTACAGATCCATGGGTGGAATGGAATTTAATAAGATTTTTGCAGCGATTTTAGTTGCTGGAATTGTGGCGATGCTCTCAGGATTTGTGGCTGAAAAGCTTGTGCATCCTCATAAACTTAAAGAAAATGCCTTTCCGATAGAAGTGACTGAAAGTGTTGGCGGCGGCGCTGCTGTTGAGAAAAAGGCAGAGCCTGTCCTTGCGCTTATTGCCGAAGCGGACATTGCCCGCGGTCAAAAATTATCCAAGGCCTGCGCGGCTTGCCATAGCTTTGATAAAGGTGGCCCGAATGGCGTTGGCCCCCATTTATGGGGCGTTGTGGGTGTCACAAAACAAAATATTTCTGATTTTTCATATTCTGGCGCGCTCAATGCGAATGGGGAAAATGTCTGGACGTATGCTGCGCTTAACGAATTTTTATGGAATCCAAAGAAATACGCCCCTGGTACAAAGATGAGCTACGCTGGTTTGAAAAAGCCAGAAGATCGCGCCGCGCTTATTGCTTGGCTTAGAACGTTAAGTGATAGTCCCAAAGCGCTTCCTAATCCGACTGAAATTGCTGCTGAAGAGGCCAAATTAATGCCGCCGCAAGTGCAGGAAGTGGTTGAAGAAGCGATTGAAACAATCAAAGACGTTGTTGAGGATGCCCCTAGCAATTAAACCCTAGCACATGCTGCCACTAAGTTTTTTGTTCCCAGCCACCTGATTCATTTTGCATCCAATAGGTGATATCTAGCCCCTCTTCTTTATAAGCTTTCCATTTAATGCGTGCGGCTTGCACTTGGTCGTCACTGCGCCCATCAAGCATAATACAGCATAGATCATAACCTTCAAGCGAGGTGGCTTGCGCCCCTTGCGCCAAAATAACAATTTGGGCGTTATTGGGATTTTCCTCTTTATGGGTCAGCCAGATTGGTTGGTGCTGCGCATTACCCTCTTTATGACAGCCATGGGGCAGAAAGCTATCAGAGCGATAGGCCCATAAATGGGCGTTCATGCGCTCTACTTCTTTTTTATCGCTAAGACGGACAAGGATATTCTTATTACTTTTATAAGCCTTGGTGAGGATGAGCGGGAGAGCCTGATCCAAGTTTTGTTTGGTAAGATGGTAAAATCGGACGTCGGTCATTTGCCAATGGTCATTTCTTATTCGTAATGATTGGCAACAAGCCTATCCAAAACGCGTACACCAAAGCCAACTCCGCCTGCGGGTACAGTGGCGCTGTCTGTTTTGTGAATCATCTTACCAGCAATATCCAAATGCGCCCATTCAACGTCTTTATCCGTAACAAAATGCTCCAAGAAGGCCGCAGCGGTACAGGCGCCGCCGTATTTACCGCCAAGATTTTTTAAATCAGCTATTTGGCTTTCGACTTCTTTTTTGTAGCTCTTATCGAGAGGCATACGCCAGAGTTTTTCGCCTGTTTGGCTGCTTGCCTCATTGAGTTTATCCCAGAGAGAGTTGCTGTTGACGAACGCGCCGCAATATTCAGTGCCAAGAGCAACCATCATCGCGCCTGTTAAGGTCGCTAGGTCAATCATCATCTTAGGCTTTACTGTTTTTTGGACATAAGTCAGTGCGTCAATCAGCACAAGGCGCCCTTCGGCATCTGTATTGAGCACTTCAATCGTTTTGCCGCCCATAGATTGGATGATATCGCCTGGTCTGTACGCGTTGCTGGAGGGCATGTTTTCAGCCAAGCCAACAATACCAACCACATTGACTTTTGCTTGACGCAGGGCAAGAGATTTCATGAGGCCTACAACCGCGGCTGAGCCGCCCATATCCATTTTCATGTCCTCCATCCCTGGCCCAGGTTTAAGCGAAATACCGCCTGTGTCAAAGGTGACGCCTTTGCCAATAAAGGCAATCGGTTTTGCCTTTGCGGCAAGAGCGTTTTTAGGCAGGCCATTCCAGCGCATAATTAAAACGCGTGGTTTTCTTGCAGAGCCCATACCCACAGCAAGGTGAGAATGAAAGCCTAATTTTTCCATTTTCTTTTCATCGAAAATTTCAATCTCTATACCCAGAGGTTTGAGGTCTTTTTTAACTTTGTCTGCAAAACTGGCGGGGTATAGCTTGTTTGGTGGTTCATTCATTAAATCACGCGCGATAAAAACACCGTTCGCCATAGCATCATATTTTTTAAAGAGGGCAGCGGCGAGGCTGTTTGCCTCTGTGAGGATCGTCACTTTCATCGCCTTGGCTTTTGGTTTTTTATCCGTTTTATAAGCATCGAAGTAGTATGAGCGGAGTTTGAGGCCAAGTGCAAAACGTACGCTATATTCGGCTTCATCATTTTTCTTAAGGCCAGTCAGGTTTTGCATCACAACGGCAATTTTTTCAGATTTTAACTTTTTGATGTGCGGGAAAAGCTTTCCCCCAATTGTTTCAACATCAAGGGCCTCCATATCATTTGGCGCACCAAGGCCGCATAAAATCACATGACCAATAGTGCTATGTGTTGGGGTTGGAATTGAATAGATCTCGCCATTTTTACCTGTAAATGCAGATTGTTTTTTTAGGCTGGCGAGGATTGTTTTACGCGTGGCTTCATCAATCGCATCGTTTTGAACAATAGTCTTTTTACCCTCAAACACAGGAAGAACAATTGTATCAAAAGTGGATTTTACATTTTTGGAAAAGCTGGCTGTGACTGTCATGTGTCTCTCTATTTTGTTGCTATTATTTGATGATTTTGTGATAACTTCTTAACGATATCGTTATAATAAAGCGATTTGCGCAAACAACCAGATTAAAAACGATAAAAATCATGTTTCCTGCTTTTAAGTTTTCAGCTTCTGTTTTTGATCGGTATGTTTTCAAAAATCTGGCGATTGTGACTGTTATTACGGCGATTGTACTGGCCGCTATCATTCTTTTAACCCAATCTTTGAAGTTTTTAGAGTTGATCATTGAATCAGGGGCATCAAGCGCGGCGTTTTGGGTATTAACTTTGCTCGCTCTACCAAGGTTTTTTGAGGTGATATTACCCATCGCGGCCATGATTTCCTGTTTATTTGTTTATAACCGCATGGCGAGTGATAGTGAGGTGGTTGTGATGCGGGCGGCGGGACAATCCCCAATGAGATTAGCCCAACCTGCCATATCACTTGCGCTTATTGTGACTATTGTTCTTTTGTTTATTACCACTTGGCTTGCGCCTGTTACATTAGCAAGCATGCAGCAAATGCGACAGGTTATTAAGGCGCAATATTCTTCGCTTTTATTGCGAGAGGGTGTTTTTAATCAAATAGGTGCAGAGCTGACGGTGTACGTTCATAACAAAAATAAAGAAGGCGAGCTTGAGGGGTTAATCATTCATGATAGCCGCGCGGATTTGGAGCAGCCTGTTACCATTATTGCAAAAAAAGGGGTGATTTTGCTGTCAGATGAAGGACAGAAAGTCCTCGTTTATGAAGGCTCGCGGCAAGATTTTAATCCTAAAACAACGGGTCTTAATCGGCTTGATTTTGAGCGCTATTCAATTGATTTGCCCGAAGGGGAGGAAGTCCGCTTACGATGGAAAGAGCCAGATGAGCGTACGTTTATGGAGCTTTTGAACCCTGATGAAAATATCAAGCGAGATGTCGATAGTAAAAAGGATTTTTTAACCGAGGCTCACCGACGTATTGTCACGCCCTTCCTGACATTGACGTACACAGCAATCGTTTTATCTTTTCTTTTATTGGGTCCTGTCAATAGGCGTGGACAGAATGTACGTGTATCGCTCGCTGTTTTGACCGTGATCATTTTACAAGGGGTATATCTTGCAGCGGTAAACCAGGCTGGAGAAACAGTATTCGGCCTTCTTTTTATGTACGCTCTTGTCTTTATTCCTATGATTTTATGTTTGGTGCTATTAAGCACTTGGGCTGAAGTTATACGCCAGCGGCTGTTTTTCAAGCAGGGGTTTGCTCATGGCGTTTAAAAGAACAATATTGAATGCGGTCTCTAATTCTTTATCTGGGACGCTTGGGCTTTATTTGATGCGTAAATACGCCCTGAATTTTACGCTATTGCTATTGGGGCTACTCGGTATCGTGTACTTGTTTGATGTGGTTGAGTTGTTGCGCCGTGGGGGGAAACTGGGTGTTCCTGCCACTCTCATTCTTCAAATGGGCTTGTTAAAATTGCCAGATGTGGGACAGCAAATTTTCCCTTTCGTGATTTTGTTTAGTGCTATGTTCACATTTTGGCAATTATCTAAACGTCATGAGCTTGTTGTTATGCGCTCTGCGGGCCTATCTGTTTGGCAGTTTATGATGCCCATAGCTTTTGTAGCCTTAATTATCGGGGTTTTACACATGAGCGCTATCAATCCTTTTGGCTCTTTACTGATGAAGAAATTCGAAGGGATGGAAGCACAGCACCTTAAGAAACAATCAAGTGTTATATCCTTGAGTAATCAAGGGCTTTGGCTGCGTCAGGAGAATGAAGACGGAAGTATGGCTATCCTACATGCTGGAGCGATACAAATGCCTGAATGGGGGCTTAAAAATGTGATTGTCTTCTTTTTTGAAGAGGGTTTCGTCTTCAAACGCCGTATAGACGCCCCGTCAGCTGTTTTAGACAAAGGGGAGTGGCGGTTTAATAATGCGGTAAGTAATGAACCGCAAAGGGCGCCAGAAAAGTCTGACTTTATCTTAATGGCAACGGATTTAACCATTGATGAAATTGAGGAGAGTTTCTCTGACCCTCAAACCATATCCTTCTGGGAGCTGCCAAATTTTATTCGGGTTATGCAACAAACAGGTTTTGATGCCCGCCCGTTGCAAGTGCATTTTCAAAAGTTACTCTCTATGCCGCTTTTGTTTTTAGCCATGGTTTTTCTGGCTGCCGCAGTTTCCTTGAGGCCGCCGCGCAAAAGTGGCGGGTTATTGCTTGTTTTGGTGGGCATATCCTTGGGATTTGTTGTGTTTTTCATGTCCAATTTTTTACAAGCCTTAGGCGCATCCAGCCAAATTCCAACCTTTGTGGCGGCTTGGTTTCCTTCTATCATCACCTTTTTGCTTGGTATTGGCGCGATTATGACTTTGGAGGATGGTTAGGCTCGCTCTAACTTAATAAGAGGGAATAGGCGGATTATGAGTTTTCCGTTGATTTTCCTGCAAATACCTTTAAAAATCATGAAGCTTTTAATTTACAATACATTTAAACTTTATTGATAAAATACAATATTAGTCTATAAGACATAAAAATTATTATAAAAGAGATACATACACATGCATTTTCAGGTTCAAAAATACGGTTTTCAATCTTTGCTACTTACCTCGCTCGTATTGGCTTTAAGTGCATGTGGTGGCATGTCTGACAAGTATCAAAGTAGTGGTGAAATTAACGACCCGTTTGAAAAAATGAACAGAACAACTTTGGCGGTTAATGATGCCGTTGATAAAGCTGTTCTTGAGCCTGTTGCGCGCGGCTATCGCGCGGTGACACCAAGCGGTATTCGCACCGCCTTTGGTAACTTCTTAAACAACTTAAAAAGCCCAGTTGTTATCGGCAACCAAGTATTACAAGGCGATATGCAAGGCGCAGGAAATGCGACGGCGCGTATGGTGATTAATACGCTTGCTGGATTTGGTGGTATTTTAGATTTGGCTGATGCCGGCGGTATCGAAGATGAGCCAGAAGACTTTGGACAGACACTCGCAGTCTGGGGCGTTGGTGATGGCGCGTATGTTGTTTTGCCATTTATGGGCCCATCCAGTGTGCGTGATACGGCAGGTATGTTTGTTGATGGTTATGCCGATCCGCTTCGTATTTATCTCTTTAACGTTGATAAAAAGGGCTGGCATTATGGCCGTATTGGCGGAACAGTTTTGAGCGAACGTGAGCGCCTTTTAGATGTTATTGATGATCTGCGCCGTAATTCATTTGATTACTATGCGGCGATGCGAAGTGCCTATTACCAAAACCGCCAAGCCCTTATCAATGATAGCGGCAAGGCAGGTAATGCGGCGATTGAGATCCCGGAATATGACGATTTTTAGGCCATTCTTGCGCCATAAAGACCATATTTATGATCTATAAAAACGAATAAACTTAATTATAATGAGAAGGTCTTTTATGAGCGCATTGTCTTACCTAAAAAATGGTGTTTGTTTTACGGCATTATCGTTTTGTTTAATTTCACCTGTAAATGCCTTAGCACTTCATAATGGTCATCAGTCTTTAGGCAATACTTCATCCTTGCTTCATACTATCAGTGAGCAAGATCAAAAAGCCGAAGCTTTTATCACAAAAATGGGTGATAAGGCTGTTGGCTTTTTAAGTGATAAGTCAATGTCATCTGAGCAAAAAAGAAAAGAGTTTCAAAAACTTCTAAAAGATCATTTTGATATGGATACACTGGGTAAGTTTGCGCTTGGTAGTCATTGGCGCACAGCAACGCCTGCGCAACAAAGAGAGTACTTAAAACTTTTTGAGAAATTGATCGTTGATGTGTATTCAAAACGTTTTGATGATTATCAAGGCCAGCGCTTTGAAGTAAAATCATCACAGCCCACAGGCAAGCAAGATTCTCTAGTGCGCTCTGAAATTGTACCGACATCTGGCCCAAAAGTGAAAGTTGATTGGCGCGTGCGTAACAGTAATGGTACCCTTCAAATTATTGACGTTGTGATTGAAGGTGTGAGCATGTCGTTAACGCAGCGCTCTGATTTTTCAAGTGTCATTCAGCGCGGTGGCGGGAATGTTGAAGCGCTATTAGAACACCTTAGAAAATAATTTCTAAATTACTCTTATTCCGGTGCCGGGGCTTGTGGCGCAGGTCTCGCTTGGATCGATTGCCCAATATTACTTAGGCCGCCACCAATTTGTGATCCAAATTGGCCTCCGCCCATTGCAACATAGGTTAGAAGACCCCCCGCAGCGTCCTCATTACTATCGTTGAAGGCAGATATTTCTGCGCCAAGCCATCTGAGCATCTTATTGGGAATACCATCAATAAGTTTGAAGCAAGATAGTCCAATCATGTAAATAATAACGGCGTAGAGAAGCGTATAGAAAAACTCATCAACAGGCCCGCGCATCCACTCAGCGCTCCCAATAGGCGCGCTTGTGATGGAGCTGACACCGCAAGCTGAAACATCTTCCATTCCTGCAAGATTACTAATTACAATATAGAATATTTCGTTCAGCACTTTTGCCATGGCAGCGAAAATTGAAATGGCAGCGATTAGACCAAAGACAATTAAAATCGGGCGGAAGAAAATTTCAAATAAAAGAATATACCCTTGGAGCCCTTGTTCACCAACGATCCCATCTCCATCAATACGTAAATGCCCAATTGCCCATAAGGGAACGGCAACAATCGCCTCAAATATACCTTTCACCCAACCCCCAACAGCAAAGAAGAAATAAAGGAAGGGCAGAAAAGGAACAACATAAAATAAAATAAATCCAATCATAAAGCCAACGCTCATGATTGTGGCAAAGAATTTAGAAAAGGCAAAAGTGACGGAGCTCACATCGCTATTTATTGTGCCAAAAAGGGTTGTCAAAATAGTAAAACCTGCCGCAGCGATAGAGGAATTAATCAGGGAACGCCCCACACTAGAGAGCTGGGCAAGGGGATGAATATCTGCATTTTCACACATATTAAAGAGGCCTTGCGTGCCAAGAGCAACATTAAGGGCATCGAAAATAAAATTGCCCGTGCTTTCTTGTTCTGGTCCGTTTTCAATACCAACGAGATAGGCACGATTTAAGGTTGAGGCGATAGAATAGCTCATCAACTCTCTGTCAAAATTTTCACCAAGAACATTGGGCGTAAATCGATCTTCGGGGCTTACATTACCATCTTCATCAAGTTTTGCGCGGGCAATTTGCTCCATAATTAATGGGTATTTATCAATATAAGGAACGCCTTGCGCGGCGGAGGTAAGCGCGCCATTTTGTTGGGCGATTTTGTTATACCAAATCCCAGCACCGCCCCAGCCATAGCTGCGCAATTCCGCATCAACAAGAAACTTGTTTGCTGCAAGCTGCGCTGTCACCGCATTATCAATAAGTCCTCCTCCCGTAAATATCGAGCAGGTTCCTATGCTTGGTATATATGAACCACCGTAAAGAAATCTGCATTCAAGTTCTTTACCCCAATTGTGAACGCGTACGCCGTTCATACTTATCGCAGCAGAAAGGCTGCTGGGAGGAATATTGGGTTGAATTGGTAAATACGCATAAGTGTAAGCACTCGCCATAAAATCAATGTTTTCAAAAGCGGATGTCCCAATGCCGCCACTGCCCGTTACGGGATTATTTGTAAACCATATTTCTTTGATCAAATTTAAAAAAGCTGTTTGTATGACAGCAGATCCAGGTTCTGATACATCAGTCACAGGAATTTTTATGGAGCCACATGTAGGCTCAACGCCGTTTGGATAAGCTAGATATGTCGCAGGGTCATATTGACCAAAGACAATTTTTAAATCTTCACCACCTGAGGAAACGCCGTAATCTTGAAACGTACATGGCGAACCCAAGGTACATTGACTTGTTGGGGGTGGGGGGCTTGTTGCGGTTGCGGGCCAGCTTGCTACACCACCACTCATATTTGGTAATTGTTCAAACTCATTAGCACCCTCGCCCCAAACGATAAAGGCACGAATAGGCTTGCCTGTGCGTGAATAGGCCCATTCACATGTTTTTGCAACAAGCATAAAAGGAGGGATTTCTTTAATTTGCGTTAAATTTGTTTCTGGTGTTGCGATCAGCGAATTCTGGTCTCCGCCAACGGTTGAGCTATACGATTCAATATTGTCAATAAAGTATAGCCAGCCATTCGTCGCCATGCTTGACCCAATTTTAGCCGATCCTAAGACAAGAAGTTGTCCGCCGTTCAAGCCAGAGGTAATAGGTAGTAGCAGGGCAAAAAATATAAGAAGGCGCGGTGCAACCCATGTATGATTAAAGCGCTGTCCAAAGGGTGTCCCTGATTGTGCAGTTTCTGCAACAATGGCAACGATGAGATAGACGATAATCATCGCGCTTACAATTAAAATACCATAGCTATAAAATTGAAGCATGTCTTGAAGCGCCGCATGAAAACCAGTTGCGTTTGCTATTTCTTTGGAGTTAAAGAAATTAGGTACGCCAAAAACAAGATCAAGCAGGCGAAAGGCTATATCTTCTTCAGGTGCAGCGGTTACAAAAAAGCCTGAACTTGTTGTGGGAAGAGCGACTTGCGCTTTTGCCTGCGTCACAATTATATTGGCGATTAGAACAACAAATTGAAAAACAAATAAAATCAGTCCTGCAATAACAGTAAAAAATATAATGATTTGGTCTGTATTCTTACGGCTAAAGACAATGTGATTGGCCGCCTCGGCGATCACTTGGCGCGTACTATAGGTTTTAAAATTTTTGCGCTGTAAATAGGGATGTGTATTGGGTAGTATGCGCGCCGCGTTAAAAACAAAGGCGATTAAGAGCGCGATATTAGCCATACCAGCGCCAAATAACGATTGGATACGCGGGATAATTCCCGGTAAAACCGCGTATTTTATGACCTGTTTTTTTGTAATATCCATATCACGTTATTTATCCGTTATTTTTTATCTCTGCCCTCGGAATAGTCCTGCAAAACCTTGTGCGCCTGCGCCGATAGCTTGTGCGCCTTGTCCTAGTGCGCCTTGAACTTGTCCGCTAATCAATGATCCACCAACAGCTACTTTTTGCATCAGGCCTTCTGCAGTCTCACCATTAAAGTCATTGAAGGTCTGAACGGCGTGACCTGTCCAGCGCATGATGTCATTGGGTATGCGGTCAATCAGTTTGAAGGTAGACATACCAATCATGTAAACAAGAATAGCGTACATAATTGTAAAGAAAAATTCATCAACAGGACCACGCATCCATTCGGCGCTTCCCATCGGGGCGCTGGATAAAGAATTACCCATACCAACACAACCTGTTACCCCTGATCCTTCGTGACCAGCAAGGTTGGAAACAGCAATAGAGTATATTTCATTGAGTACTTTCACCATGGCGCCAAAGACTGACACAGCGGCAAGAAGACCAAACACAATTAAAATGGGGCGAATAAAGACTTCAAATATCAAGTAATAGCCGTTCATCGCGGCGTCGCCAGGAAGCCCTTGTCCATCAATGCGTAAATGTGCAAGTGCCCATAGCGGTAAGCCAACCATTGCCTCAAACAATCCTTTAATCCATCCGCCAACGGCGAAAAAGAAATACAGGAAGGGTAAGAAAGGCACGAGATAGAACATAATAAACCCTATCAATAACCCAATACTTGCAATCGTAAATAAGAAGCTAGAGGCGGCGCTTAAAGCAGGGCCAACAAATGGCGCCATTGCTCCTGCGACAAGGCCTGCGCCCCCTAAACCAAGGCCGCCAATAATATTACGAATGGCCGCTTCGATAAGACCCTTACCTAAAGCAGAAATCTGCGCCATGGGGTGAATATCAGCATTCGCGCACATATCAAAAAGACCTTGTGTCCCGAGTAGCACATTAATAATATCTATAAATATATTACCTGTTGCGATGTCCTCACCCTCATTCCAATAGGTGTACACATCATTGAGAGCTACGACTAAAGTTTGATCACTGATCGCTGGGAGCTGTATGGGCGTTACATTGGCAACAGAAGCCAAGAATTGATCTGTTGGATCAATAGATTGGCTTTCTTGTAAGCGGCGCATGCGGACAAACTCCATCGCTGCCGGATATGCTTTAATGGCAGGAACATTATTAGCTGCTGAAATAAGAGCGCCATTTATTTGTGCAATTTGGTTGTACCAAATCCCAGCACCTGCCCAACCTTGCGTGGCATAATCTGTATTGGCGGCTACTTCAGCCTGCTGTGCGGTCACGCCAGGGGTAATACCCAGATCTCTCATATCTGTTTCCATTTTAGCAATGAGAGTTTCTCTATAGTTAGGGGGAGGAGACGGTGCTACTATACCAAATTGTTTTTTTACAAAGCTAGTACCCCACCATTGTAACTGCGTGTAACCAGTAATCCACATTTGTAAAAGCATATCGTAATACGCTTTATTAATAATTCTAGCGCCATCGTTATTAATACTTGTTACATCTAGCTTCAACTCGCCACAATAAGGGTAGACGCTGGAAGGGTGTGATATGAATTCTGGTGAATACATACCGAACACAATGCTGATAGCATCATTGCCTGAAAAGGTAAGGGCATCGTCATAGCTTGTTGCTGAGAAGTCCAAACGTGGGCCCCCATCAGTATTTTTTACAATATACGCCTGTATATCTAAATCCACACCTATATCTATATTAGGAGACTCATAAGCAAAACGGCAGGCTTTTGTCATCATCATAAAAGTTGCAAGTTCCCGAAGGCGCGGTATGTTTGGTGTAACAACTGTATCGGCGGCATCAATGTAATTATCAGCAAGGCTTGTGTTGAATGTCACCCAGCCGTTTGTTGCAAAGCCCGATCCAAATTTAGCGGCCTGAAGGGTGATCCACTGTGCTGAGTTCATGCCATAGCTGACGGGAATAAGAAGTCCTATACCGACCACAAGGCGAATGGGCGCCCAGACATGGTTAAATCTTTTACCAAAGGGTGTTCCTGTTTGCGCCGTTTCAGCCAAAACAACAAAAATAAAATAGGCCAAAATAACGCCAGCAACGACAAGAATGCCAGTGCTGTAAAATTGGAATAGAATATGTAAGCCAGAGTGAAAGCTTGTTGTGCCCATATCATTTGAATTGAAAATGCCAGGAATGCCAAATACACGGTCTAACAAACGAAACGCAATATCCGTATCAGGGTTTGGTGTAACAAAAAAATTGCCCGGCAGTGTGGGGTTAATGGCTGATTGTGCCATAGAAGGGTTCACCATTATAGCCGCCATCAGGAATAAAAACTGGAAGGCAAGCATCATAATCCCTGCAATAAGGGCAAAAAATATAACGACCTTATCAATGTTATTTTTATCAAAAACAAGATGTTTAGACGCCTCTCTAAAGACATCTAAAACACCAAAACGGGCGATGTTTGATCGCATAATATAAGGGTGGTTTTCAGGCAAAATCTGTACAGCGCGATAAACAAGGGCAAGATAATATGCAAGTGTCGAAAAGCCCTGACTAAAAAATTCTTTTAGTCGTGGCACAACGCCCGGTAAAAACACGTAGCGTAAAATCTGTCCTTTTGTTAAAGCAAATATCATATTATTTTACCTATTCCCTCCTTGCCACAATATTTGATAATCCACCAATACCTTGGCCAAGTTGTGTAAAGCCGTCAGCAAGCTGTCCACCAATACGTTGACCACCAAGGGCAGCGTATTGTGTCAGCCCCTGTACAGGGTCTTGTTGATTATCACCAAAGGAGCTAACGCCTGCACCAAGCCATCTGAGGATGGATTGCGGGAATAGATTGATCAGTTTAAAAGAGGCTGTTGCCATCATGTATAAAACCACAGCATAAACAACAGTAAAGAAAAACTGATCAACAAGATGACGCCCATAAATTGTCTCATCTGCAGAAGGGGCGGAGAGATCTGTCCCGGTAATATTCAAAACAACAAGATCAAAGAGCTCGTTCATCATAAAGGCCAGAGCGCTAAATGTCGCAAAGCCTGCAAGTAAGCCAAAGACGGTCAATATAGGTCTAAGGAATATTTCAAAGATGAGGAAATAGCCGTTCATGGCATTTTTTCCGGGCAGACCATCACCATCAATACGAAGATGCGCAAGAGCCCACATAGGTGCGGCGCACATGGCTTCAAAGATACTTTTTACCCATGTCCCAACGGCAAAGAACATGTAAATAAATGGCAAGAAAGGAAGGATGTAAAACAGGATAAACCCAATTGATAAGCCTATGGTTGCGACAGAGACAAAGAATCCGCTCGCAGCTTGTGCCATTGTTGCAAACGGCCCTAATATGTTTGTTGCACCACCAATAACAGACGCGCCCATGGCTAGACCTAAATTTGAAATAGCGCTTTCAATCAAGCTTTTGCCGACGACAGAGAGCTGCGCGAGAGGATGTACACCTTGATTAGCGGCTGAACGCATTTCGAATAAACCATTGAGACCAAAAACAGCCTTAATCGTGTCCCAGAAGATATTGCCTGTGATAGTTGACTCACCACAGAACCAATATTGGAAAACTTCATCCATGACTTTGTTGTAATATGCGCCAATCCCCTGGTTACCTAAATCAATTGCTTGGCCATCGGCAAGTGTTGGCTCAAACATTCTACATGAAACACCACCTGTTGCGTTTTCATTCTCACTTTGCTTTGCGCGCAAAACATGTTCTAAAACGCTTGGCCATTCGTCTATACGGGGGATGTTATTCACGGCGACAACATAAGATCCATTAAGCTGAGAGAGTTTGTTATACCAAATGCCTGCTCCGCCCCAGCCAGTATCAAGAACCTCGTTTTCAATAGTGAACTGAGCTGTTGCGCGTGCTTGAACTATATAATTTTTTACTGAGTCGTTCACCCATGTTTGAAACACTTTTTTTATAAACTCTTTATTATTTGATGGTGGCATATGGTTAATATCACACTCAGCCTCCGTCCCACCCAGAGGGCTTGGTACTGCAGTACAAACATTTTGTGCATAATCGTCATCAGAGTGATTTGCATGAGCAGAACGCCGGCCAATAAAATCTGTAACAGAGCTGCTCCACATACCAATCACAACGTCATAGAACTTTTCTTGTAACAGTGATGGATCATAGCCGCCTGCAGCCACAACTGTTCCTCCACTAACTGCTAAGGGATCCATAGCTGCAGGAACAATTACTGATCCACAATAAGGGATGACAGCACCAAAATAAGAAGTTGTTGTCATGTATTCACCAAAAACAATTTTAATATTACCATCAGGGCTCATTGTTTTTGCTGTGGAGTAGGATCCAAGCGTTGCAGCCAGAGGTGTTGTTGACGTAGCAGAGACGACATAGGCATTGATAGTTTTTCTATCTGTTGATATTTCATAGGCTTCACGGCAGGCAACAATAACAGAGACTGCTTGTAATAAAGCCCGCACATCGGGCGCATTTGGGGTTGCTATTAGGTTAGCATCAGACACGCCGCTTGGGTTTGAGGCGGTGGCGTTAAATTGTCTCCAGCCATTTGTGGCAAAGCTAGAGCCCATTTTAGCGGAAGTCAGGACAATATATTGCGCGCCGTTTAGCCCATGATTTAACGGCACCAGAAGGCCGATCGCGATGACAAGTCTGAGTGGGGCATAAATGTGACTGAAGCGACGACCAAAAGGTGTACCTGTTTGCGCAGTTTCTGCAACCACAACAATAACGTAATAGGCAAATATCAACGCCCCAACAAGCAAGAAGGCGACATTATAAAATTGAAATAAATCTTGGAGGGCAAGATGAAATGGTGTTGGTCCGCCGATAAGCGCGTCCGAGCCAAAAAAGCCTGGGACGCCAAAAACATAATCAAGCATCAAAAAGGCGATATCCTTTTGAGGCGTTGGTGTCACAAACATCCCTTGTGCAAAGGCTTGTGAGTTAAAGGCAATAAAAATAAGCGCCAAAAATTGGAGAACCAAGAGCAAAATACCGACCAAGACGGCGATAAAAATAGTGATTTGATCCCAATTGTCGCGGTTAACCTTAATATTATTGGCGGCCTGTGCAATAACAGCGCGGATGCCATAGCGTCCCATATTGGCTTGGTTCAAATAAGGGTGATTATTGGGTAAAATACGAACAGAATTGAAAACAACAGCAATTAAAAATGCAAAATATCCAAATCCAGACCCAAATAGCTCTTTTATTTGGGGCATAATACCGGGTAATAAGGCATATTGAGCGACGCTTTTCGCGCGTATTTTACCCTTTAATATTCCTTGCGTATCAGTTGTCATATTGTTTTTAAAATGCCCTTATAAAAGAATTACCCCTAACAAACTTAGTATATCACAGTGATTTAGGCAGATACCAATTTTGACGAAAATGTGGCTTTACCCTTACCTTAGAGTAAGGCATAGAGAAGTAATAACACACTGATAGTAAAGGAAATATTAAGGCTTGAACAGCCTGAATTCCTTTAGGCTAGCCTGCTTTACGTAATGGCTTATATTTGAGGCGTTGCGGCGTATCCGATTCTTGACCCAAGCGGCGCTTACGGTCTTCTTCGTATTCGGCGTAATTTCCTTCGAACCAAACGACTTGCGAATCGCCTTCAAAGGCCAATATATGTGTCGCTAAACGGTCGAGGAATGAACGATCATGCGAAATGACAACCACACATCCTGCAAAGCTTTCAAGGGCTTCCTCAAGCGCTGAGAGTGTTTCAGTATCTAAATCGTTTGTTGGTTCATCGAGGAGGAGCACGTTTGAGCCGCTTTTAAGCATTTTTGCCAAATGCACACGGTTTCTCTCTCCGCCTGAGAGCTGGCCCACTTTTTTCTGTTGGTTCGGGCCGCGGAAATTAAAGGCAGAAACATAAGCGCGGCTTTGCATTTCAATTTTACCAAGCTTCAGAATGTCATTACCGTCAGAAATTTCTTCCCAGACGTTTTTATTAGGATCAAGAGCATCACGGCTCTGATCGACATAGCCAAGTTTTACGGTGTCACCGACGTTAAATTCGCCGCTGTCAGGTTTTTCAATTTCAGTAATCATTTTAAACAATGTTGTTTTACCCGCGCCGTTCGCGCCGATAATCCCGACAATACCGCCAGGGGGAAGTTTAAATGATAAGTCCTCAATAAGAAGGCGCTCACCAAAACCTTTGCTGATATGTTTGGCTTCAATCACAAGGTCACCAAGGCGCGGCGGCGTTGGGATAACGATTTGCGCTTCGCGTGTTGTGCGCGCTTCTGATTCATTGAGTAACTCTTCATAAGAGGCAATACGTGCTTTTGATTTGGATTGGCGGGCTTTTGCGCCTTGTCTGATCCATTCGAGTTCGCGGGTCAACGTTTTTTGGCGAGCGGCTTCTTTTTTGTCTTCCATATCCATACGTTTGGCTTTGGTTTCAAGATAAGCAGAATAATTGCCTTCATAAGGAATGCCTGACCCACGGTCAATTTCGAGAATCCAGCCTGTCACATTATCGAGGAAGTAACGATCGTGCGTGACCATAACAACTGTACCTGCGTAATCTGCCAAAAAGCGTTGTAGCCAAGATACGCTCTCAGCGTCTAAGTGGTTGGTTGGTTCATCAAGAAGGAGCATATCTGGTTTTTCAAGCAAAAGACGGCACAGCGCAACACGGCGTTTTTCGCCGCCTGATAACGTCGTTACATCAGCGTCTTTGGGGGGGCAGCGCAGCGCGTCCATGGCCATTTCAACGGCGCGATCAAGTTCCCAGCCATCAACAGCGTCAATTTTTTCTTGTAAATCACCCATTTCCAGCAAAAGTGCGTCCATATCACAGTCAGGATCCGCCATTTCAGCGCCAATCGCGTTGTAACGGTCAATAAGAACTTTGGTTTCACCCATTCCTTCCATGATGTTTTCAAACACGGTTTTGCTGGCATCCAGCTCTGGTTCTTGTTGTAAATAACCAACACGCACACCTTCAGCGGCCCATGCTTCGCCTGTGTATTCTTTATCAATACCCGCCATGATCTTAAGTAAGGTAGATTTTCCCGCGCCATTTGGCCCCAAAACCCCAATTTTAGAGCCCGGCATGAAGCTTAATGTCACTCCATTGAGAATGTTTTTTCCGCCCGCATAATTTTTGCTGAGAGCTTTCATCACATAGACATATTGATAAGACGCCATTTTAAATCCTTTGTTAATAAATCTAAGCTTTCAATAAACAGTCTGCCTTTGTTACCTCTATGAAACTGAAACTTTGCAGGCTTATCGAATTAGCATATAGTCGTTTAGCATAATGGCCCTATAATCCAAAAGTAAAAATAACAGCATAAGAGAAAGTTTATTGATCATGTCAGGCGGGAATAGCTCAAAAGACTCATTAGAAGAAGCAACACGCGGTAGAGCAAGGTTTTCAACCCATGCAAAATCGCTGGGCGCTGCGGGTTTTATTAGCCCTTATGATGAGGATCAGCCGGCAGATTTCCTCTCACGGCCAGGTCAAACGGCTATTGTTAATCCTCCCGCTGGCGGTCTTGAGGATTTTGAGATTGGTGTGGCGTGGGATAATGTGACCCCAAAGTCAAAGAAAAAAGGATTTTTACAAAAATTGTTAAGTAAAAACAATCAATCGAGCGGCGCGCCCAAAGGGGTGGATTTGGATATTGGATGTCTTTACGAGCTCGAAAACGGTAAGCGCGGGGCGATACAGGCCTTTGGTGATATGTATGGTAATGCCCATGAAGAACCGTTTATCTCCCTATCAGGGGATGAAAAAACGGGGGACGCTGAAGGGCATGATGAAGTGATCTTGGTCAATGGATCGCATTGGGGTAAAATCAAGCGTCTTGTGATTTATCTCTATATTTATGGTGGTGCGCCCAATTGGGAATATGTGAAGCCTCAAATCCAAGTGCGCGTGCCCCATGAAAACCCTATGGTTGTTACCCTTAATGCCAAGCGAGAAGAACTTGCAGTTTGCGCGGTGGCTGGATTAGAAAATATTCGCGGAGGGATTAAAATGACTAATTATCTTGAATACTTTCCTGGACATGCCGAGATGGACCGCGCTTTTGGTTTTGGATTACAATGGGCAGACGGTAAAAAATAGGGTATATAAACGCTCAATAAGAAATTTCACCCCTAAATTTTGAAATAAATGGAAACTATGGACACACAACTTCTGATCTTATCCCTTGGCGCGCTTGGCTTTGGCATGTATTTGCTCTTTAAGGGCGGGGATTGGACGATTGATGCTGCGGTTTACATTGCGCGTAAATTTGGGGTTTCGCCGCTTGTTATTGGTTTCACGATTGTGGCTTTTGGGACATCACTGCCTGAATTGCTTGTTTCGGTGAATGCTAACCTTACTGGCTCCCCCGGTATTGCGATTGGTAATGTAATCGGATCTAATATTGCCAATATCCTTTTTGTTGTGGGTGTTACGGCCTTTTTTGGGACAATGGTTGCCTCAAAACGGGCAATAACACGTGACCTTGTTATGATGATGCTTGCGACAATTTGGATGATGTATCTGATGACATCAGGAACGATTAGCGCGATGGCAGGGGGTGGTATGATCGCCGTTTTGCTTGCCTATGTAATCTGGCAATACACCATGGCGTCAAAAGGCAAGATTGAATTTGAAGAGCCCGAAATCCCTGAGTATAAGAATATATTTATGGCTGTAATTTTCTTGGCGCTCGGCCTTGCCGCTATTGCGATTGGGGCAGAGTTTTTGGTGCGCGGGGCAAAAACAGCGGCGGCTATTATAGGCGTGCCTGAAGATGTTATTGGCTTGAGTGTGATTGCCGTCGGGACATCTTTGCCAGAGCTTTCAACCTGTATAATTGCAGCAATGAAAAAACAAACGGATATTATTATTGGTAATATTGTTGGATCAAATGTCTTTAATATTTTGATGATTATCGGTCTTACCGCTATCGTAAAACCAATCGATAACACGGCTATTGCCGCCCAAGTTGTTAGCCTTGATATGTGGGTTATGTTTGGTGTGGCGGCTCTGTTTTCTGTGCTTTTACTCACCTATGGGCGCATTAATAAGTTTATCGGCGGTGTTTTTGTCACGGGATATGTTGCCTATATTGGATTGATATATGCCATTTACTTGGCAAAAGATGTTGTGCACTTACCGAGCTAATAAAAAGGATAAAGACGACCGATGGATGATGATTTAAACCCTTCCTTGAATGAGCTAGATGATCGATATGATATGACGCCTGAGGAACAGGCTCAGCTTGAAGAGGAGAAGCTTTTTGCAGTCGCGCAAGTGGGCCCAAAAAATAAAATATCGCGCGGTGATGAAATTAATATTACCCATAAAGATCCGACAATGCGCCAAGTTCTGATTGGGCTTGGATGGGATATGAAAAAATTTGAAGCAGAGCCCTTAGACCTAGATGCTAGTGTTTTTCTCCTGAACATTCATGATAAAACCCGTATCGATGAGGACTTTATTTTTTATAATAATTCCCAAGGCGGTGATAATTCTGTGCGCCATTTAGGCGATAACAGAACGGGCGCTGGGGATGGAGATGATGAGCAAATCCTTATAGATCTCAATACAATACCGCTTGATGTTGCCACGATTATTTTTGTCCTGTCTATCTATGATGAAGAATATCAAAATCCTGATTTTTCAATGGTAAAAAATGTTTACTTCCGTGTGGTTAATCAAGACCGTGATCACGAGCTTTTTCGTTATGAGCTCGAAGAAGAACTCAACGGAAATGCGGGTCTTATTATTGCCCGTATGGAACGTATTGGGGGGGAGTGGCTTTTCCGTGCTATAGGTGAAACCGTAGAAGGCGGTCTAAGTCAGATAGCAAGAAATTACGATATTATTGTGGCGGAGGATGTTGTTCGTTAATGTCTTTTAACGACCCATGCCGCCCTTCATCCCTAAGGCGGGATTTGTTTTTACTTTGGGTGATTTGTTTGAACCACCTGTTGACCGACCGCCAAACTTCTCAGTCCCTTTCATTTCACGTGCAAGAAGATCGTCAATATCGGGAATGTTACCCATGACTAGTTCTTGGACACAGGCCCGGAAAAAATTGCAGCTTTTTCCCTCCCAATCGTACCCTGTATTATTAACGGCATCATTTCTGATTTTTACATCAAGAACATCCCATTTGCTCGCCGTAGATGGGCGTGCCCAAAGCCAAAAAATCTGTTCTATTGGTTTTTCATCACCTTGGGGTGAATTGCGGAGAAATTGCATTTCCGCTTCAATTTCATCGGCGTCATTATTCATGCGCACTTCGGCGCTACAGGTGATACCCTTTTCATCGTCATAAGCAGACCACGGAGATGTCTCGTAAGCCGATAATTCATAGCCGACCCCTAAAGCATCCATTAATTCTTTGAAAGTAACTCTCATAACATTATTATACGGGAAAAATCCCATAAAACCCTAGTTTTTTGCTATTTCTTGCACTTTTACGGCTAAATTATCATCTTTATCAAACAAGATTGTCAGATTTTGACCCATGTGTACGTCTTTTGACGCTTTTATGATAGCTTTATTCTCATCCATGACAACGCTATAGCCGCGTTTAAGCACAGATTTAAACGATAGGCTCTCTAGCATACGGTTTAAACCATCCATAGATGTCTGTTTGTCTTTTAATAAGCGCGGCGCGGTTTTGATGAGGCGCTCTGATTGATATTGCACTAATTGGGCTGCGGATTTTATACGATCGGAAGGGCTTTTGAGTCTGCCAAAAAGGCGCGCCGCCTGATTGTCTTTCACCGCCACATTTTGCCGCAGAGCGTTATTCAGCTTATCGCCTAAATGGTCGATAGCCTGCACTTTGGTATCTAAAATTTGCGACGGTTTACCGAGCTTGGCAATTTGGGTTTCAAGAATATTTTGGCGATTATTTATGATACGCCCGACAGCGCCGATGAGGCGGTTTTGATCTTCATTTATTTGTGCCATCAGGTCGATGCGCCGTGGCACCGCCATTTCAGCAGCTCCCGTTGGTGTAGGGGCGCGAAGATCGCAGGCATAATCAATCAGCGTTGTGTCAGTTTCATGCCCAACAGCCGAAATAATTGGAATGACCGAATTAGCCGCCGCGCGAACAACGATTTCTTCGTTAAACGCCATGAGGTCTTCGAGTGAACCACCGCCGCGGGCTACAATTAATAAATCGGGGCGGGGAAGACTTAACCCATCGAAATTATTAAAGCCCTCAATCGCCCGTGCGATTTGTTGGGCTGCGCCCTCCCCTTGGACGCTGACGGGCCAGAGCAATACATGGCGCGGAAAGCGGTCTTTCAGGCGGTGCATGATGTCTTGGATAACGGCGCCCGTTGGTGATGTAATAACGCCGATGGTTTGGGGTAAAAACGGCAGACGTTTTTTTCGCGCCGCATCAAATAACCCTTCAGCCGCTAATTTTTTACGCCGATCTTCAAGCATCTTTAAAAGCGCGCCTTCGCCAGCGATTTCCATCGAATCAATAATGATTTGATAGCGTGAGCTTTTAGGATAGCTCGACACTTTTCCCGTCACGATAACGTCCATGCCCTCTTCGGGCTTCATGGACAGTTTACTCATTGTTCCGCGCCAACAGATGATATTGATATTGGCGTTTTCGTCCTTAATATCACCATATAAATGACCAGAGCCAGCAAGTTTTAGCCCCTGTAGCTCCCCGCGTATACGAATGCGGCCATAGGTTTCTTCGAGCGTGCGTTTAAGAGAATTAGCAAGCTCAGATACGCTCATTTCTGGTACATTGCTGTGCATCTTTTGGGCAGGCTCTGTTGATGCTTTGGCGCTGTGTGTGAATAAATCTTCTGTGCTCATGGGGATAATGGTATAGTTTTGGTCATCAGATAACAATACTGATCACAGTGTAAATTATCTGAAAAATTCAATAAGTCGCGTTTATCTTAAAAACATCTTATGCAGCGAAGATTAAAATGACTAAATCCTATTTAAGCCTTTTAGGCGAAACAGAAACGCATTGCGTCCAATCAATGCTTGATACGATCCAATGGTCCAACAGTGATGCGGCGGCAATTGAGCAAGTTTCAGTTGAGTATATAGAGCGCATTAGAAAAACGCGCCGCAAAACAGGAAGTCTTGAATCTTTTTTTGAACAATATGGCTTGAATACCCAAGAGGGTTTGGCGCTTATGGCGCTTTCCGAAGCGTTGCTTCGTATTCCTGATTCCGAGACGGCGAATGCTCTTATTCGTGATAAAGTTTCGGGTACGGACTGGCTTAAAAATATTGGTGATAAAAAAGATTGGATGACACGCGCTGCTGGTCTTGGTCTTAAAATTACAAGCGGCACGATGAACAGCTTGTTTTCTAAAATGGGTCAGCCTGTTATTCGTGAAGCGATGATGCGGGCCATGCAAATGATGGGTCAGCAATTTGTGATTGGTGAAGATCTTAAAGATGCCGCCAAAACAGCTATCAAATTAGAAGAGCAAGGGTATCGTCTATCTTATGATGTGTTGGGTGAAGGCGCCCGCACAATGGAAGATGCACAGCGTTATTTTAATGGATATCGCGAGACGCTTCAGGGGCTTATTGCCTCCATGCCTGAGCAAGATTTTGAAAAACAAAAGCCGGGAATTTCAGTCAAGCTCTCTGCGCTTCATCCGCGTTTTGAGTATGCGCAAAAAGCAATATGCGTTCCCTATCTAATCGATAAAATTTTTCAGCTTTGTATCATGGCGGCAAGTGCAGGCGTAACGCTGACTGTTGATGCTGAAGAAGTATCACGCTTAAGTATTACACTTGACGTTGTTGAAGGGGTCTGTGAAAAGCTGTCGCATGAGCGCGGTATTAATGAGTGGCCTGGGTTTGGTTTAGCGGTACAAGCCTATCAAAAATGCGCACTTGATGTTATCGATCATATTCTTGTTTTAAGTAAAAAATATAAACGCAAAATCCAAGTGCGCCTTGTGAAGGGAGCCTATTGGGATAGTGAGATCAAACACGCTCAAGAGCTTGGCCTATCAGGCTTTCCTGTTTATACGCGTAAAACGAATACAGATGTTTCGTATATTTTATGCGCGCAAAAGATGCTCAATAACCGTGAGCATCTTTATCCGATGTTTGGGACGCATAATGCCCATACGGTGGCAAGTATTTTGCATTTTGCAGGAATGGGCGATCAAAAGATTAAAGGGTATGAATTTCAAAAACTTTATGGCATGGGGGACGCCCTTTATGCGCAGGTCAAAGAAGATCATGCTGTGCTTGTGACCTCTTATGCACCGATTGGGAATTACGCTGATTTATTGCCGTATCTTGTGCGGCGTATGTTAGAAAATGGAGCAAATTCGTCGTTTGTTAATAAGCTTTACAATAAAGAGTTTGCGCCTGAGGCAATTGCTATTGATCCGGTCAAACAGTCCCGTGAAAACGCGTTAAAATCACATCCCAACATAAAAATGCCGTCTCATTTATTTGGCGATAAACGTCTTAATTCAAAGGGAATTGATCTGTCGAATGAAAACGAAGTAGAAAAACTTTTAGCTGATATCGCGAAATTTAACGATCGGAAATATGATGCTTTTCCTCTCATAGAAAGCACAATCCATAAAACCAATCAGGTTGAAAAAGTATATTCCCCAATTGATACCAACATGCATTTGGGCGGGGTTCATTTTACAACAACAGATTTGATTGATAAGGCTTTTGCATCTGCCAAGCAGGGCCATGCGCTTTGGTCTAAAATATCAGTCACAGATCGCGCGGCGGTTATGACCAAGCTTGCTATTCGTCTTGAGCAAAACACGGCAGAGCTTGCAGGCTTGCTTATTCGAGAGGGTGGAAAAACGATCCCAGATGCGATTGGTGAAGTGCGTGAAGCGGTTGATTTTTGCCGTTATTATGCGCGGCGTGGCATTCTTGATTTTGCCGAAGAAGGCATGATTCTTCCAAGCCCAACAGGTGAAGAAAATATTTATAAGATGCAAAGCCGCGGTGTTTTTGTCTGTATCAGTCCATGGAATTTTCCGCTGGCTATATTCTTAGGGCAAATCACAGCGGCCTTGATGGCAGGCAATAGTGTTATCGCCAAACCTGCAGAACAAACAAGCTTGATTGGTATGCTTGCTATTCGGCTTTTATTTCAGGCGGGCTTGCCGCCCAATGTCATTACATACTTGCCTGGCGATGGCAATATTGGCGCTGCGTTGGTTGACCACAAAGATGTTGCTGGCGTTGCTTTTACAGGCTCCACCGATGTTGCAAAATCAATTCAAGGGACGCTTGCAAATAATAAAGGCCCAATTGTACCGCTCATTGCCGAAACAGGGGGGCAAAACGCAATTATTGCAGATTCGTCTGCCCTTACCGAGCAGTTGGTTGATGATGTCATTTTGAGCGCCTTTGGCTCTGCTGGGCAGAGATGTTCAGCAGCGCGTATTTTATTCATCCAAGACGATGTGGCGGATAAGACAATCAAAATGTTACGAGGGGCAATGGCTCTGCTGAAAATAGGGCATCCCGCCCAGCTTTCAACGGATATAGGCCCTGTCATTGATATGGAGGCCAAAGCCGCGCTTCAACATCACAAAACGAGGCTGAAAGGGTTTGGTAAAGAAATTGAGACTGTGGCACTAGAGGAAACATTGTCGAATGAGGGTACGTATTTTGCGCCTATAGCGTATGAAATTGATAGTATAGAGCATCTTGAAAAAGAGGTTTTTGGCCCTGTTTTGCATGTTGTGCGTTATAAAGCAGGTGATATTGATGCCGTGATAGATCAAATTAATGCGCTCGGCTATGGGCTTACATTTGGAGTTCACAGCCGTATTCAGAGCTTTATTGATAAAGTAACTAGGCGCGTACGCGCGGGTAATGTGTACGTAAATCGCGGGATAATTGGCGCCGTTGTTGGTGCGCAGCCCTTTGGTGGGCAAGGGCTTTCTGGTACAGGGCCTAAAGCTGGTGGGCCGCGTTATCTTCATGCCTTTGGCGTAGAGCAGGTGATTAGCACGGATACAACGGCGGCAGGGGGGAATGCCTCCCTTGTCATGCTCGATGAATAAGTTATAGTGCCTTCTTTGTTAAATGGTTATCGGTAAAAAGGTAGATATGAAAATTTTATTGGTTGGATCAGGGGGGCGCGAACATGCCCTCGCATGGGCGATTGCAAAATCGCCGCGCTGTTCAAAACTTTATTGTGCTCCTGGTAATGCAGGCATCGAGGATCAGGCAGAGTTGGTTGATATTGGCGCAGAAGATATAAAGCGCCTTGTCGCTTTTGCGAAATCGAATGCTATTGATTTTGTTGTCGTTGGCCCAGAAGCGCCGCTCGTTGATGGGCTTGTTGATGCCCTTCAAAAAGAAGATATTCCAGCGTTTGGCCCAAAAGCAAACGCAGCGATTCTTGAGGGGTCAAAAGGGTTTATGAAAGACCTTTGTGCAAAATACAATATTCCGACTGCCAAATATGGACGCTTTCATAATTTAGATAAAGCAACGGCGTTTGTTCATGAACTTGGCGCGCCAATCGTGATTAAAGCCGATGGTCTTGCCGCAGGTAAAGGTGTTATTATTGCACAAACAATCGATGAAGCTATTGAAGCCATTGAAGATATGCTGTCAGGGCACGCTTTTGGACTGGCCGGCAGTGAGCTTGTTATCGAAGAATTTATGGATGGAGAGGAGCTCAGTTATTTTGCCATTGCAGATGGTAAAACATTTATCCCTTTTGCCTCTGCACAAGATCATAAGCGTGTTTTTGATGGTGATAAAGGTCCAAATACGGGCGGCATGGGCGCGTATTCTCCCGCCCATTTTATGACGCCAGAACTTGAAGAAAAAATCATTGAAACTATCATTAAGCCTACAGTTGCAGGGATGGAAGCCGAAGGGTGTCCGTTTGCTGGTGTGCTTTATGCGGGTTTGATGGTCGTTGATGGCACGCCTAAGCTTATTGAATATAATGCCCGTTTTGGTGACCCAGAAACACAGCCGATTTTGATGCGCCTTCAAAGCGATATTGTAGATGTTCTTTACGCGTCCGCAACGCAAACGCTTGATACACTTGCGTCCTTAAAATGGTCTGATGATGCAACGCTTTGTGTTGTGATGGCGGCAAATGGTTATCCGGGTGCGTATGAAAAAGGAACACCGATAAGCGGATTGAATGCCCTGAATGACATGGATGATGTTCGTTTATTTCACGCTGGCACGTTAAAAGATAATAGTGGCGCTGTGGTGAATGTTGGCGGCCGTGTGCTCAATATAGTAGGTAAGGCCCCAACAATTGAGATGGCGCAAAAACGTGCTTATGAAGGGGTATCCAAAATTGATTGGCCTGATGGTTTTTGCCGTAGCGACATTGGATGGCGCGCAGTTAAAGCATTAAAAGAAAAAGCAGTATAATAAATTATCGACGTTTTTTGAAAAATTCTTTCAACAACGCGCTTGAGTGTTCGGCCATAAGGCCGTGCTGTGTTTCTATTTTATGATGGCATGTGGGTTGATCAAAAAATTTTGCGCCATGTAAAACGCCGCCGCCTTTGGCGTCAATTGCCCCGATAACAATTTTTTCAATTCGTGCAAAGGCAATCGCAGCCGCGCACATGGTGCAAGGCTCTAAAGTTACATAAAGTGTTGTGTTCGGAATACGCTGGCTATGCGCGGCGCTACAGGCGCGGCGGATACATAAAATTTCGGCGTGGGCGGTCGGGTCATGGCGCTCAATCGTTTCATTGCCCGCAATACTGAGGATGTTGCCTGTTAAATTATCAACCAAAACAGCGCCAATTGGTACTTCCTCACGTTTTGCGGCCTGCTTGGCCTGCAATAGCGCTTGCTCCATGAAGAATTCAGGCGTGCAATAGGACGAATTATCTGTCATAAGATGTCATAATGGATAAATTAGATAAAAGTAAAGCGTCTTCATCATCAAACAAAAATGAGGAGACTTCTAAAAAAGAACGAATCGCGAAAGTTATGGCGCGTGCGGGCCTTTGCTCACGCCGTGATGCCGAAAAGTGGATTGAATCAGGGAGCGTTGAAGTGAACGGGAATGTGCTTGTGACACCCGCGCATACTGTCGGGCCAGAGGACAAGATTGTCGTAGATGGCAAGATTTTGCCAACACACGAGCGTACGCGTTTGTTTTTATACCACAAGCCAGCGGGATTGGTAACAACACGCCGTGATGAACAAGGGCGGACCACCATATTTGATAAATTCCCAGCAGAATTTCCGCGTACGGTAAGCGTAGGGCGTCTTGATATTAATACGGAGGGCTTATTGCTTTTGACCAATGATGGTGAGCTGTCGCGTTATCTGGAGCTGCCGCAAACAGGCATTAGTCGTACGTACCGCGTTCGTGTCCATGGTAAGGTCTATCAAGACCGTCTTGATAACCTTAAAAAAGGGATACGATATGATGGTGTACGTTATGGGTCGATTGATGCCCGTCTTGATGAGGGTGAAAAAAAAGAGGGCTCTAACGCTTGGCTGAATGTCACCTTGCGTGAAGGCAAAAATCGTGAAGTTCGTAAAGTGATGGACGCAGTTGGTTTAACGGTAAATCGTCTTATCCGCACGAGTTATGGCCCGTTTCACCTTGGAAATTTAGACCGCGGGGCGATTTTAGAGGTAAAATATAGCCAGCTTATCTCTATGCTCCCAGAGTATTTTAAAAAATAAGAGAATTTTATGCGTATCACAGGCGGTATTTATAGATCACTTAAAATAAATACGCCCAAAAATGATGCTGTACGCCCGACAAGTGATAAAGTGCGCCAAGCGCTCTTTAATATGCTCAATTCTAGGGGTGTTGTACGTGATGCAATTGTTATTGATGGATTTTGTGGGACGGGCGCGTTGGGGTTAGAGGCGCTATCCCAAGGCGCATTATATTGTATTTTTATAGATCAGGCGAAGCCTTCGATTGACTTAACGCGTCAAAATATAGCGTCATTAGACGTACAATCTCAATCAATCGTTTTGATGCAAGATAGCACGAAGTTAAAACAGCGCGGCGATGACATCCCCAAAGCAAGTCTTGTATTCCTTGACCCCCCTTATAAAAAGGGCTTGGTTGAGATGTGTTTAAGGACTCTCCAAGCAGGGGACTGGCTAGATACGGATGCCTTTATTGTTATTGAAATGGCCAAGGATGAGGTGCTGAATTACCCAATTTTTATACAAGAATCCAAAAAAACATACGGCGATACGCAAATTATTTTGGGGCGTTTAAAACCCGCCGAAATAGATAAAGTATAAAAGCGCGCAGCCCAGCAAGACACGATAAATAGCAAATGGTTTAAAGGTATATTTTTGAAGCCATTTCATCATAATCGCAATTGATACCCAGCCTGTAATGAATGATAGCGCAACGCCAATCAACACATTGCGCCCAAGGTCAATATCACCCGACTCATACAGATCAAGGGCGCTTAAAGTTCCCGCACCGCCAATCGCAACGATGGAAAGTAATAAAGAAAAGCGCGCCGCATCAACGCGGGTGTATCCCAAAAAACGCGCCGTTGTCATCGTGATGCCAGAGCGGCTTGTCCCAGGGATGAGGGCTAAAGCCTGCGATAGGCCGATTAAGCTGGCGTGAAGCCAATTCATTTTTTCTAAATGCCTGTACGCTTTTGAGTATTTGTCGCTCATCCATAGAACAATCCCGAATATGAGAGTCATCCATGCCATGATTTCTAAAAGACATAAAAACGATGGCTCTATTTTATTAACGATAAAACCAATAATGATAACAGGAATGGAGCCGATGGCGACGTTACGCATCATACGAAATCCCTCACTATGGGGACGGTGTACGCTTTTTGTCATAGACCAGAGGTCTTTGTAAAAATATGAAATAACCGCCAAAAGTGTCCCGACATGAACGGCGACATCCAGCATGCGGTTTTGGCTCCAGCACAAATCAATGGTGCTGTTACCCATTAGGTAATGACCTAAAACAAGATGGCCGCTTGAACTGACTGGCAAAAACTCAGTCAGGCCTTGGATAATTGCTAAAATAACAATAGTATGAAGCATAAGAATTTCGTGTAAGTTGTTTCGGCCACACAATAAGGTATTATAAGGGCATGGTCTATCTATTTGGTTTTATAGGATTGATTTTGGGGTTTGGCGCTGGCCTTGGCGTGATTAATGTTTTTTTGCATAATTACTCGCGTAAACAATTGCAAACGGATAAAGGTCTTTGGTGGACATATGGCCTTGCCGTATGGGTTTTTGCGGGGCTTGGCTGCTGGCTTGGTTTATTTATTTTTGATCGTTACTTTTAATCTTTTTAACATTTCTTGGAGGAAATAATGAAATACTTACTGATGGCTTTGGCATTTTTTGCCGTTTCAATTGCGCCCGCAAAGGCAGAAGTTGAGGACTATGATTTTGATAAAGCGCATACGCAAATTTTATTTTTTGTAGATCATTTGGGTTTTTCAAAATCCCAAGGTGAATTTCATGAGTATGATGGGATGTTTTCTTTTAATAGAAGCGAGCCTGAAAAATCATCTGTTGAAATATCAATTCAAACAAACAGCATTGATATGGATGATAAAAAATGGAATGAGCACATGAAAAATGAAGATTTTTTTAATGTCGAAAAATTCCCAACCATGAATTTTAAAAGCACAGCTATTGAATTAACAGGTGACAATACAGCAAAGCTCACAGGTGATTTGACTATTTTAGAAACAACAAAACCTGTAACCTTAGATGTTATTTTTAATAAAGCAGCGAAGCACCCGTTTAATGGAAAATATGTTGCGGGGTTTTCTGCCAAGACAAAAATTAAACGCTCTGACTTCGAAATGAATTATGGATTGCCTCTAGTCGGTGATGAGGTTGATATTATGATTGAGGTTGAAGGAGTTCGCCGTGGCGGTGATGTTGTCAATCAATAATGACCTTAAAAAACACTCATAGTAATTATGGCCTGATTGCCCGATTTTTTCATTGGGCAATCGCATTTATTATTTTAGGGCTTATATGTGTTGGTTTTTACATGACAAGCCTTGCTTATAGTCCAGAGAAAATACAGCTATACGGCACGCATAAATCTTTTGGGCTTCTTGTCTTGTGGCTTGCAGGATTACGCTTAATTTGGCGTCAATTTTCAAAACCACCGACGCAAGATTTGGGACATAAACTTTGGGAGAAGATTTTGGCGCGTGCCGCCCATTTCTTGCTTTATGTTGCCATGATCGGCATGCCATTGACGGGCTGGTTGATGTCGTCTGCTGGTGAATATCCTGTTCCATTTTTTGGTCTTGATATGCCTGACTTGGTTGGTAAGAACCCATCGCTCGCCATGATTATGAAAGAAGCGCATGAGGTTATTGCCTTCATTTTAATTGGCGTTATCGCGTTACATGCTATGGGGGCATTGAAGCATCATTTTATGGATAAGGATGATACGTTCAAAAGAATGGCTGGGGCTGCTACGTCTATAAAAGCGACAATTGTAATAATAATTTTGGCGATCTTTTTTGCTGTGGTTGGATATCTTTTTGTGACTTCGCCAAAAGAGTATAAGCAGAAAATAACGAGTGATACTATCGCTTCTGAAATTGCTGTTACGCAGGTGACAGATATTGCTTCGACTGTTCAGCGATGGGTGATTAGTCCCAAAGACACAGCGCTTACTTTTCAAGCGAGCGTCATGGGTAAGGAATTTACAGGCCGCTTTAATGATATAGATGGTGATATTTATTTTGATCCAAATAATTTAGAGAGCTCAAAAATAAAGATTATTATTCAAACAGGTTCATTGGATAGTGATGACAAGGAACGTGATGAGCAAATGAAAAGTGCTGAGTGGTTTTACATTAGCAGTTATCCAGAGGCTGTTTTTGAAAGCATAGCGTTTGAGCCTGCCTTGGAAGGGCAATTTATCGCTGTGGGGCATTTAACCATTCGTGATATTACGATGCCCGTGACGTTGCCTTTTACGCTGGAGTTAAAAGAAAATGGAACGCAAGCTCATGTCAAAGGGATGGCTGCCCTTAATCGTTTGGATTTTGGTTTGGGGCAAGGGCAATGGAGCGAAACAGACACTGTTGGGGCAGATGTTCGCGTCAAAATCGACTTGAAGGCTGAGGCGCAAAACTGATTACTAAAAAACGAGGAAAAGAGCCTTATCAGGGGTTTAGGGGGCTATTCTTTCTTTTCACACTAGGGTAAAGTATTTTCATGAGAACACTCTATCATCTATGGTTGCATCCTTTCTCCCGTAAAGTTCGGCTGGTTTTAGCCGAAAAAGGGTTGCAATTTGATGGTAAGATCGAAAAAATATGGGAACGCCGCACAGATTTTTTGGCGATGAACCCAGCTGGAGACGTTCCTGTCCTCGTTGAGCCAGATGGAACAACGCTGTCAAACTCCCAAGTCATTTGTGAATATCTTGAGGAAGTTTATCCAGAGCATAATCTTCTAGGTTCTGACCCGATACAACGCGCCGAAACGCGCCGCCTTGTGGGTTGGTTTGATGTCAAATTTAACCGTGAAGTGTCTGACAATCTGCTTGGAGAAAAGCTTATGAAGCCGATGCTAAAGCTTGGTGAGCCTCATGGCCCATCAATCCGCGCGGGTCATGCGAATATTCATTACCATTTGGATTATATTGGCTTTTTGACCGAAAAGAGGACATGGCTTGCAGGGGATAGTTTTTCATTGGCGGATATTGCCGCCGCCTCGCATTTATCGGCTGTTGATTACATCGGTGATGTTCCATGGGAAGAACATCAATCGGCACATGATTGGTATTCCCGCGTTAAATCACGCCCAAGCTTTAAGCCTTTATTGGAAGAGCGTATCCCGGGATTTACCCCTTCTGAACACTACGAAAATGTAGATTTTTAAGGTTTTATCTTCATTATGACTCAAAAGAGCAAAAGACTATTTTGTTTTGGATATGGGTATGTCTGTGACTATCTTGGTCATGCGTTGCAAGAGCGTGGCAATTGGACATTATCTGGGACGACGCGTGATATGGATCGGCGTAACGTGCTCATGTCACGGCGTGTCCGTTCACATATTTTCGATAACGAACACCCACTCTCTGACCCTGATAAAATTTTACGGGATGTTACACATTTGCTTGTGACAGCGCCGCCTGATCAATGGGGCGCACCCGCTTTTCGTATGCATGCCGAAGATGTTATCAAAATGCCGAATTTGGAGTGGCTTGGTTATCTCTCAACGACGGGTGTCTATGGCGACCGAAATGGGGGGTATGTTGATGAAGAATCAGAATTAAACCCCACCAATGCACGTGGTGAGAAACGGATGCGCGCCGAAAAACAATGGTTGTCACTTTTCCATTCTTATAATATCCCAACGCATGTTTTTCGCTTATCTGGTATTTACGGGCCGGGGCGCAGTGCGCTTGATTCTATTCGCGCTGGTGTGGCCCGCCGTATTGATAAACCGGGGCATAAGTTTAACCGCATTCATGTCGAAGATATTGTGCAGGTATTGCTCGCGTCATTCGACAAACCAAATCCAGGAGCTGCTTATAACCTTGCGGATGATTATCCCGCGCCAAGCCAAGAAGTGATTGCGTACGCCTGCGAGCTACTGGGAATGCCAATTCCCCCGTTATTGCCGTTTGATCAAGCAGATTTAGCGCCGATGGCTCTAAGCTTTTATAAAGACAATAAAGTTGTTTTGAATAACCGCATTAAGCAAGAGCTGGGTGTAACCTTAAAGTACCCAGATTTTAGGGCAGGTCTTCGAGGTTGTTTAGAGGCGGAGCGATACGCTCAAGAGCTTGAGAGTAAGCAAGCCTAAGCGTTACTGAACGATTGCCTTATGTGGCAAATGGATGGTTACTATCGTCCCGACATCAAGAGTAGATTCAATTTTTAAACTTCCCCCATGTGCCTGCGCGAGTTCTTTCGTAATGGCAAGGCCAAGGCCAGAGCCTTCGTGCTCGCGGGTGTAGGAGCAACCCACTTGCTCAAAAGGCTGGGTGATATTGGCAAGTTTATTGGCAGGAATACCAATCCCTTCATCGCTGACTTTAATCGAGATTCCTTTAGTGAAATCACAACAAGACAGAATAATTTGCCCGTTTTGTTTTGAAAACTTCACCGCGTTTGATAAGAGATTTAAAATCATCTGCATAACGGCGCGCCGATCAGCAACGATTTCAAGGCCTTCGTTTTGAATGTCGCAGATTAATTTTAGATTAGAGTCAAGGGCGCGGCTTTCAATCATGTGTAGGGCAAGCTTGATTGTTTTGGCGAGATTAAATTTCTCAAGATGCAGTTCATATTTACCGGCTTCAATCTTAGACATATCTAAAATATCGCTGATAAGGTCAAGAAGATGCTCTCCACTTTCGCGGATGCCTCCAATATATTCAACGTAACGCTCATTTCCTATTGGCCCTAATAATTGATGCTGCATCATTTCAGAAAAACCGATAATGGCATTTAAGGGTGTGCGTAGCTCGTGGCTCATATTGGCTAAAAACTGACTTTTGGCATTATACGCCCGCTCGGCATTTTCTTTTGCCTGCATTAAGTCTTTTTCACGTAAGACAGTTTCAGTAACATCATGCATAATGCCATATAGTGCTTGTACGTCTTCTTCTTCGTCAATATCGCAGCGCCCTTCGCATCGAATATAGCGCACCTCACCATCGGGTCGTGTCAGGCGAAAATCAATATCATAATCATTTTGTTCAATAATGGCGCGCTGAAAGACTTGTGTCATACGCCCCGCATCATCACGAAAGATCATTGCGTTGACATTATCAAGCGTTGGCACAAAGCTATCTTTTTCGATGCCAAAGATATTATAAATCTCGGTCGATAAAATGAGATTATCCGCCCCAACAGGCCAGCGCCAATGTCCCATATGGGCTATTGCTTCGGCCTCTTGTAAATCTTTGCGTTGCTTTTTAAGAAGCTCTTTTTGTTGTTTAATGGCGGTGATATCGCGCCCCAAGAAAAAGAGCTGATTGTTCTCACCTTTAATTTGCCATTGCACCCAATGCACTTTGCCAGATTTGGATATGGTTTTGGCATCAAAATCATAGGCCGCATTACCCGCATAATAATTTGTTTCTTCAAAAGACTGCCTTAAGTCTTGCAGCGCCCTATGTACAAATGGGCGGTCTTCTTCGTGAATAATATCAAGAAAGCTTAGCGTTGAAATTTGATCGCGCTTAACGCCGATTATTTTATAAAAAGCAGCATTGGCATAAATGCCTTCGCCCTCATCATTGGTGATAAGGCAGGCATCGTGCGACATATCAATAAACGGATGGGTGTCATATTGATTTGATGGGTTTGTTTTCTTTTGTTCTTTTTTTACTTTGATTTTTTCGGCAATAAAATCTTTTAACTTGGCGCGTGCTGTGACTTCTTCGGCTGATGCAATAAGGTAGCGCTGCCCTGCTGGCATATCGATCCAGTCAAACTGCAAAGCAGGTTTTTTGTTTGTTGGGGCAATCGTCACAATTTGTAAATTTTGCGCGCCTTCATTAATTTCATCAGGTGACATCCCATCAAAGAGCACTTCAAATGCTTCTCCGCTAATATCGCTATCATAGCCACATAGGGCAACAAAGCTTGGCGTGGCAAAAAGGACAATGCCGTTTTCATCAGTGATCAGGCGCGCAGAATCATCGCTCGCGCCGTGCGTTATAGCAGGCGCTTTGTTTTTTGTGGTCTTAGCTGCACTAAAGCTTTGTTTCGATTTTTTGTTCGTGACGGCCATCATATCGCAATGTTGAATAATAAAAGAATCAGGGGAACCCCTTATATATACCATAATGTAAAATAGCTGGCTTCACCACATAAAAAAGGGCCGCCTGTTTTGGCAGCCCTCTTAGGAAGTCAATAAAATGGATTTAGGTTAGTACTTAACGCTACAGCCATATGGTTTTGTTGAGGCAACTTCGATTGGTGTGCCTGCTTCTAAAGCGTTTACAGCGGCCATTACATAATTTGTTGCACCATCAATTGCTGAAGATTTAAAGCTTGAGTCACTGTCAATTGCGCCCGTATAGGCAATTTTACCTTCAGCGTCGATCACAAACATGTGCGGCGTTGTTTTGGCGTCGTATAAACGACCAATATCGCCTGAGGCATCAAGAAGATGCGCCGTTGCATTTGCCCCTTGTTCAGCTGCAATCGCGTTTGCCTGCTCAGCAGTTACATGGCCTTGCTTGCCTTCTGCTGAGGAATGAATAGCGAGCCAAACAACACCTTTATCTGTTGCTTCTTTTTGAAGTTTTTGCATGTTGCCGACACTGTAATGTTTTACAACATAAGGACATTCATTGTTTGTCCACTCAAGTACAACGGTTTTTCCTTTAAAGTCTGATAATTTGTGCTCTACGCCATTTGAGTCTGTGGCTGTAAAGTCTGGGGCCATATCGCCTGCTTGTGGCGCAGCGTGGGCAGAAGGGGCAAATGCGATAAAAGCAAAAGCCGCTATAAGTGTTAAAATTGATTTCATGTTTTTAATCTCCTTTAGATTAATTGTATCTTTGAGTACATCAATTGTAGTCTTTGAAACCACTCAAAGTTAGTTAAATATAAGTAACCTATACTCTATTCGTCTATTATCTCGAAATAGTTTCAAAAATAATTTGATTCGTTAAAATTTGTGGCAATAAAATGGGCTCTGGCCGCACGCCTTGGTCGTTTGGCGCAGGATAAAAGACATAGAGGGGAACACCATTACGGCCAAACTTCTCCAAATATTGTGAAATTTCGGCGTTTTTATTGGTCCAATCGCCTTTCACGTATTGAATATTTTTATCCTCGAAAAGTGCAATCGTTTTATCGGTTCTGAGCGCAATGCGCTCATTTACTTTACACGTAATGCACCATGCGGCGGTCATATTCACAAAAACAGGATCTTTGGTTTTAAGTAATGACGATAAAGTTGATGGCGAATAGTCATGATATTCTTTCATCTCGCCGCCGCCATGCCAAAGTGGAAAGAGCGCGCCGATAATGGCAATTATTAAAAACGCTTTTTTGAATAACGATCCAACAGGGCCTTTAGGGGTTCGTTTTATCATCCATAACCCAAATGCAATAGCGATCATGCCGAGTAAGGCGAAGAAAATAGCATTTTCACTGGCTTGTTGTGTGAGCACCCAAAGGAGCCAGGCCGCCGTGATAAACATAGGGAAAGACAAAAACTGTCTGAATGTTTCCATCCATACGCCTGGTCGGGGTAATTTATGACGTAAAGCTGGAATATAGCATAAAAGCAAATACGGCAAAGCCAAACCAAATCCAAGCCCGAGAAATACCAAAAGCGATACAAAAGCGTTTTGTGTCAGCGCAAAGCCAATCGCACCGCCCATGAAGGGCGCCGTGCAAGGCGTTGCCACGAGTGTCGCCAAAACACCTGTCCAAAATGCGCCGCCATGGCCTGATTTGTTAGCAAATTTTTGGCCAATGTTGCCAAAGCGCCCGCCAAATTCAAAAAAGCCACTGAGGTTTAAGCCAATAATAAAGACAAGATAAGCAAGAGCGATAATGACCGAAGGGCTTTGGAGTTGAAAGCCCCACCCAATTTGTGCGCCGCCAGATTTAAGGGCAACCAATATGCTGGCTATAAGCCCAAAGCTGACTAAAATACCAGCTGTGTAACTAAGGCCATAGGCACGGGCTTTTTTTTCCTCTTTATCGCCAAGCTGAATAAGGCTAAGCGCCTTCATAGAGAGCACTGGGAAAACGCAGGGCATAAGGTTGAGGACAAGGCCCCCTAAGACGGCGAGAAAAAGCGCCTGAATAAAATTAAGAGACGCGGCCGCAGAGGCGCTTGCAGATGTTGAGACGCTCAACTCTAAGCCTGCGCGTTTACCATCTTGATCCGTGTAGGCAACAACGAAGGGGAAATTGGGTACCTCTGAAATTGCCCGATCGCCTCGTTTATGGGTGAGCGTTAGGCCATCATTTGTTTTAACGACTTGCGTTGTTGAGGTGTTATCAATCAATCCCCATTCAATTGGGAGCAAATTAATATTTTGAATGTCACCAAACTGCGCTGGATTATCATGAGGGATGGTAATGACAATATCGCCTTCTTCTTCGGAGAAGGTCGCAAGGACATCAGAAACAATTGGTCGTTTTGCCTTGGCCTTGGCAATAAACTCTGGCTCAGCGGCTTGATCCCCATTCAGGATCAGCGTCCCTATATGAGATTCAGGGATGCAGATTTCATGGCATACCAATAAATCAATTGAGGCGTTTAAAGTAATAGGTCCAGCAGGTAAATTTGCTGGTAGCGTGAGGTCTTGGATAAGGGTTGTTTGACCTTCATGCCCATAATTGGTAAGCGGATCATAAGGAATAATTTTTGGAATGGGGTGTAACGTTGGGCCAAACGAAAAGCCCTCGGGTGCGTCCCATTTGATTTCTAAGGGCGTGCCAGAATCGCCGGGGTTTTGCCAATAAGTGTGCCATTGGGGGTAAATGTTTTTAACAATCCCAATTGTCACCGTATCACCGCCAGAAACTTGGGTTTTATCGGCCTTAATATCAATTAAAACATATTGATCGGGCTCATTTTCATCAGGCAAAGCCTGCGCGGCCGGCGAATATCCCACAAGCAGGGCGCTCATAATAAGTGTAGAAAAAAGCGTGGTGAAAAAATTCATAAGGACTCCCAAAACATAATGTAGCTGACTATAGTTTCGTTTAGCCTTTAAGGAAAGTTACAAAACAGAAAGCGTTTGACCATGCCTGATGCCACGATAGATAATCAAAATGCCCCCGATTGGAAACCTAGCAGACCAGAGGGAACTATTTTATATGATTTCATGCAGAAAATGGCTAAAAAATATGAAAACAATACCATTTTAACTGATTATTCGGTATTTTTTAACTGGTCTATCGAAAATTTAGAGGGGTTTTGGTCTGAATTTTGGGATTATGCGCAAATTATAGGGGAAAAAGGCGATTTAATCCTTCAAAACCCTGAAAAAATGACGGGATCGCAGTTTTTTCCAAATGGTAGTCTTAATTACGCGCAAAACTTGCTCAAAAAGCGTGATTCTGATGCTGCTATGATTTTTATGGATGAGAAAGAGCGCGAACGTACACTGTCTTATGATGATCTTTACACCCAAGTGAGCTTATGGCGGCAAGCGCTTGTAAAGGCTGGTGTCGTTAAGGGTGACCGTGTTGCGGCGCTCATGCCCAATATGCCCGAAACGATTATAGCAACCCTTGCCACGGCAAGCCTTGGGGCGATTTGGTCGTCGGCATCCCCTGATTTTGGTGTGCAAGGCATATTGGATCGATTTGGTCAAATTGAGCCAAAGGTTTTTATTGCTGTTGATGGATATTATTACGGCGGTAAAACAATCGATTGTTTAATAAAGATAAAAGACGTACAGCAAACGTTAACAACGCTCACACAAACCATCATTGTGCCATTTGTCAGTGATGCTCCTGATCTTCTGGGAATGAAAAATACAAAGACGGTGCATGAGTTGTTTGAGGGCTTCGTGGCGCAAAATATTGTGTTTGAGCAAGTGCCTTTTAATCACCCGCTATTTATCATGTTTTCATCGGGAACAACGGGCGTTCCAAAATGTATTGTTCATGGTCATGGCGGTACGTTGATACAACATGTTAAAGAACATCGCTTGCAATGTGATATCCGTGCAGGGGATTCAATTTTCTATTTTACGACTTGCGGCTGGATGATGTGGAATTGGCTGGTGACAGGCTTGGCCAGTGGGGCCACACTGCTTTTGTATGACGGTAATCCGTTTTACCCAGACCCTCTTGTTTTGTGGCGTTTCACGGCAAAGCATAAGGCGACCTTGTTTGGCACATCGGCAAAATATATTGACGCGCTAAAGGCACATGATATTCGTCCTAAAGAAAAGACTAATTTATCGCATCTCAAAATTATTACATCCACTGGCTCGCCGCTTGTTCATGAGAGCTTTGATTATATTTACGAGCATATAAAAAAAGACGTACATATTTCTTCAATCTCTGGCGGTACGGATATTGTATCGTGTTTTGTTCTAGGCAATCCCATATCCCCTGTGTGGCGCGGAGAGATACAGGGCGCTGGTCTGGGCTTAGCGGTTGATGTCTTTGATGATAAAGGTAAAGTTTTACCCAAAGGCGCTGGAAGCGGGGAGCTTGTTTGTACGCGCCCTTTTCCGTGCATGCCGATTGCCTTTTGGAATGATCCTGAGGGGGTAAAGTACAAAAAAGCCTATTTTGAAAAATATGACAATATTTGGTGTCATGGGGACTGGATTGAGCGCACGCACAATGGAGGTTTAATTATTCATGGGCGTTCGGATGCCACACTGAATCCGGGGGGTGTTCGTATTGGGACAGCCGAAATTTATCGCCAAGTCGAACAAGTACCGCAAGTAATAGAGAGTATTGCGGTTGGTCAAAATTGGGATGGTGATGTCCGCGTTATTTTATTTGTTATCTTAAAAGAGGGTGTCACGCTGGACGAAGCCCTTATTAAAGAGATTAAAACGAAAATCCGAAGCGGCGCTTCACCACGACACGTTCCTGCTAAAATTATTCAGGTGAGTGATATCCCCAAAACCAAATCGGGTAAAATGACAGAGCTTGCGGTGAAAGATGTCATTCATGGGCGGCCTATTCAAAATAGCGAGGCACTTGCTAATCCAGAAGCGCTCGCGCTTTATAGAGAACTGGAGGCTTTGAAGTCTTGACCATTTTAAGACAAATAAGGTAAACAATCACATGCAAGACCAAAGGAGCGACAATTATAAAAAACAGGCTGAAAAATTTAGGCCTCTTTTACAAAACCTGACCAAAAACCCTGGGGCAGAAATGCTTCGCTATGGGTGGCGCATGCAAGATGTTATCTCTTTGGGCCAAGGTGAGGGTTGTGCGCCCACACCAGATTTCATCAATGAAGCGACTTATACCGCTCTTAAAAACGGTAAAACCCATTATGGCCCCGTTTTGGGACAGCCCGCTTTGCGCGATGAAATAAGCACCTATTACAAGAACATATTTAACCTTAATATCCCCTCTAACCGTGTTTTTATAACGGGATCGGGTACAACAGCAATGCATTTGGCGCTGACCTCTATCTTGGATGTAGGGGACGAAGTCGTTGCCGTTACACCCATTTGGAAAAATCTTTTGGGCGCCGTTGAGATTGCGCAGGCTAAAACGCATACCGTTGCGCTAGAATTTACTGAAGGTGCTGGTTGGCGCCTTGATATTGATAAACTATTGGCTGCTTGCACCCCTCTTACAAAGGCAGTCTTAATTGTGAGCCCCTCTAACCCCACAGGGTGGGTGATGAGTAAAGCCGAAATGCAGCGCGTGATTGATTTTACACGTGAGCGCGGCATATGGATTGTGTCAGATGAGGTTTACAATCGCTCTTTGTATGGACAAAATCACGCGCCAAGCTTTTTGGAAGTTGCCAATAACGATGATCTGGTTTTAACGGTCAATAGCTTTTCAAAAGCATGGGCGATGACAGGTTGGCGCTTGGGCTGGCTTGTTGGCCCTTCTTTTTCTGAGGGGATTATACGTGATTTAGCGCTTTATGATAATATGGGTCCGCCAACTTTCACACAATTTGGCGGGATCGAAGCACTCAAAAATGGGGAGGCTTTTATCCAAGAGCAAATGAAGATGTGGCAGGAAAACCTTAATTACCTGTATGACCGTTTATCCGCTAATCCCAAGATTAGCCTGGAAAAGCCAATATCCACTTTTTATGCCTTTTTTAAAGTAAAAGGCGAGGATGATTGTTTGGATCTGGCCAAACGCTTTATTGATGAGGGCGGCGTGAGCTTGGCACCTGGCTGTGCTTTTGGTCATGATAGTAAGGGGTGGATAAGGCTTTGTTTTGCTGTTTCACGCACAAAGCTTGAAAAAGCTCTAGACCGCATAGAAAAAGTAATTGGGGCATAAATCATGAGTATGAGAGGATATTTCGGTATCGGCGTTGAAGGAATCACCAAGGAGGCTAATTTAGGCAATCTTGTCCGCTCCGCCCATGCCTTTGGGGCGAGCTTCTTCTTTGTTATCCGGCCGCAAATTGATGTCCATAAGGTGCGTGTTTCTGACACCTCTGGGGCATTCGACCATATGCCCTTTCATGTTTGGGAGAGTGTTGAGGATATGGATTTGCCGCAAGGGTGTCAGCTTGTGGGGATAGAATTCATGGAAAGCTCTGTGGAGCTTCCTAGTTTTCGTCATCCGACGCGCGCGGCTTATATTTTAGGGCCTGAGATGGGGGATTTGTCCCCTGAAGTGCTTGCTAAAACAGCCCATGTCATTAAAATTCCTATGAAATTTTGTGTCAATGTTGGCGTTGCAGGGGCGTTAACAATGTATGATCGTCTTATTTCTATGGGAAAATTTGCCGAGCGCCCTGTTAAGGCGGGTGGCCCTGAGCTGTTAGTTGATAACGCTTCAAGTCCAAGCCGCCCTCACAGGCGAAAAATGCGGGGTGTTAAAGAATAAATGGCTGATTTTCGTATTTTATACCCACAGAAAAAGCCCTTAAATTTGCCATTATTGGTTTATAAAACTGCTGATAGCGTATAAATTAGTCGCTAAGATTTATATTACAGAAACTGAACTAAAACAAAGGATCTTCAAATGCGTTTTCGTTTTTCAATTTACACGCTCGCTTTATGCGCGGTGATGAGTGTTTCATCTGCTGCACAAGCGTCAGAGCCTCGCCTTTTGGGCACTTTCGGTGATTGGTCTGCTTATACCTTTAAAGAAAACGGTAAGACAGTGTGCTATATGGCCTCACAGCCCCAAAAAGCAGAGGGGGATTATACAAAACGCGGCGACGTCTATGCACTTATTACGCACCGCCCTGCAGAAAATACAAAAAATGTTTTTAGCTATATTGCTGGCTATCCCTACAAACCAGGAGCAGACGTGACTGTGAATGCCAATAGCACAACTTTCAAGCTATTCTCTCAAGATGATACAGCGTGGACACCGGATGCGGCTGCCGATAACGCGATCACTGCTGCTATCCGTCAGGGAAGCAATATGATCGTAAAAGGCTATTCAAAGCGCGGTACGCTCACGACTGATACATTTAGTTTGAAAGGCTCAGGCGCAGCGTATGACGCTATTTCTAAGGAATGTGGGCTTTAATAGGCTGTATTTTATGGTAAAATTGGCACAAATTAGAGAGATTAGTAAATTAACCTTAATTATTTTGTGAAAAAGTTGATATTGAAACAAAAAACATGCTAAGTCAGAGCCAACAAAACGGTGCTAAAGAACGACGATGTCCTGCGGGACAGGACGTTTATAAAAAATAATATGAGTAAAATAAACAACATAGCGATGGTTTGTTTGACTTGCATGCGATTTACAATTGCCGCTGTTGCAAAGTTGATGCGTATCCGTCACCGTCATTTCTTCACCAAAGAAAATAATATCCGCATGCGTTATCTTGCGGTTGTTGCGATCTTGACTTTTGGGGGATTGACGGCTCTTAATTCTGTGCAGCGCCATGTAACATCGGCTGTTCCTGACATGTCTGTCGCATCGATAGACTTAAATGCGTTAGAGCCTGCATTGGGCATTGAGGGCAGCGAGGAAGAAGCCAAGGGCTTTTTTGATCATATCTCTCTTGCCAATATTATGACGAATGCCCCAACGCATCCAAGTGAACGTATTATCACAATTGAGCCAGGCGATGCCCTTGGTGTTGTTTTGGAGCGCGAAGGGGTCGGTGAAGATACACCAAAAGCGATTAAAGCGATTGCAGAGCATGTCGACCCGCGCTATATCCGCGCTGGCCAAAAAATTCACCTGAATTTTGAACCCGATGATCAAGCAACGGGCTTTAAATTTGCTAGCCTTAAAATGAAGCTTGATCCATTGAAAACGGTTGTTCTAAAAAAACAGGACGAAGAGATTATTGCCGAGCTTGACGAAAAAGAAGTGTCCCGCACTATTCAGGCGAAAAAAGCACAAATTGAAACATCATTGTATGGATCAGCGGCCAAGGCAGGAATACCGAAAACTGTTGTTGCCGATGCGATGCGTATTTACTCATGGAACGTTGATTTTCAGCGTGATTTGCGCCGCGGTGATACAATTGAAGTGATGTATGAAAGTTTTGAAACGCAAGATGGTTATGTTGCCAAAACAGGCAATGTGCTTTTCGCAAATTTGACACTGGGTGGGCGTGAAATACCACTTTATCGCTTTGACATGGCTGATGGCCGCACTGATTATTTCCAGCCAACAGGCTGGAGCATCAAGCGCACCTTGATGAAAACACCTATTGATGGGGCGCGTATGTCCTCAGGTTACGGTCTGCGCCGCCACCCTGTTTTGGGGTATAACAAAATGCACCGTGGTATCGACTTTGCTGCCCCAACAGGTACGCCAATTTATGCGGCGGGTGATGGTAAAGTTGAAAAAGCGGGCTGGTTTAGCTCCTTTGGTAAATATGTGCGTATTCGTCACAACGCATCGCTCAAAACGGCTTATGCCCATATGAGCAAAATCAAAGTGTCTGAAGGACAGCGTGTGAAGCAAGGTGATGTTATTGGCTATGTTGGCACAACTGGCCGTTCTACAGGCGCTCATTTGCATTATGAAGTTATCCTTGATGGGCAGCAGGTTAATCCGCGCTCTGTTAAAGTCCCAACAGGTGAGAAGCTTGCAGGAAATGAGTTGAATAAATTTAAAACTGTAATGAGAGATATAGACCGTCAATTTGTTGCCCTTCTTAATACGAAGAAATTTGCACAAATAACTGATAATGAGCCTTCTGATTTAAACTAAACAGCTTAGGGTCTAGCTCTCTTTTTTCGGCGCGCTTGAAAAGCCACAAACCCAAAAAAACATAAAAAGATTCCTGCCATCGAAAACCAGAAAAGAGCATATTGTTTATGTTTGTTACGTGGATACCATTTGTCATCCAATGGTATCACTTTATCAAATCGTGGATATGTTTGTGCTGTATAAAGAATGTACGGGGCAACATTTTCTAGGGCTTGATAGGTCGCAATCTCATCAATATCAAGCTTGCTCCAAATACCGTTTTCAGGACTGTTATTAGGTGTGTATTTGTTCCAATCGGGCTTTCTTATAATCCCAGTAAAGGAGACGTCGCTTGGCGCTTCAATGCCCGTTAAGCTCTGTGTTTCCTCGTTTTCAATAAAGCCACGCTGCACTAAAATAATTTTACCCATATCCCCATTTATAGCTATAGGGGTCACAACATGATAGCCAATCTTGCCTTCTTGTGGTTTAGGACCAAAGAGCATTTGCTTGCCTGTAAGGGGCTTGCCCGTTACTTGGCCATACATCAGGGTTTGATTGTTCAATGAAGCCTGTATGAGGTCTTGGTGGGTGTATTGCTGTGGAGATGCTATTTGATAGAGGGCATCCAGCTCCTTTATGATGTTTTGCTTCCATGCCATGCGCTGGACTTGCCATGTCCCTAAAGTAACCATAACAAAAGTGCCGCCCAGTAAAAACGTGGCGGCAACAATTGTACGTAAAGGCTTATTCATTATAAAGGATTAATGGGCTGCGGCAGTTGAGCCTAGGCTGCCCCACCAGTAAATGGCTACGAAAAGGAACAGCCATACAACATCAACAAAATGCCAATACCATGCGGCGGCTTCAAATCCAAAATGCTTTTCTTTGCTAAAATGCCCTTTTTTCGCACGAATCCAGCAAACGGCTAGAAAGACCGTACCAACAAAAACGTGAAAGCCGTGAAAACCTGTCGCCATAAAGAACGTTGAAGGATAAATACCTTCCGTAAATCCAAAGGTTACATGAGTGTATTCATAGACTTGGAAGCCAAGAAAAAATATCCCAAGACCGACGGTTATACCAAGAGCCTTGATCATTTCATCAATCTTACCTTCTAAAATAGCATGGTGCGCCCAAGTAGCGGTGCAGCCAGAGAGAAGAAGGATAAGTGTCATCATAAGCGGTAAATCAAATGCAGGGACAGTTTCGATCCCTGTTGGCGGCCAATGCCCCCCAGTGTGCTCAATACGAGCAGGCATGTTGGCCTGATCGGGGAACAGGCTGGCATCAAAAAATGCCCAGAAAAATGCCACGAAGAACATGACTTCTGAGGCAATGAAAAGTGCCATACCATAACGCATCCCAATTTCAACGATGGGTGTGTGCGCTTTTTCAACTGTGGTTTCATGAATAACATCTTTCCACCAGCCAAACATACAGCCAAGGACAGATATAATCCCAAAGGCCACGCCCCAAAGGCCGATAGAAAAATCACCAATTTTGGCTTCATGCATGTATAAAACAGCGCCAATAGCCAAAAGCATACCTGCAAAAGATGATAATAAAGGCCATGGGCTAGGGTTTACGATATGATAAGGGTGGCGTTTACCCGTTGTTCCATATTCGATTAAATCAGCCATTAAGTGAGTTCCTTGTATCTAAAAGAGTAATAACAGAGTGCTTATACCAAATTATTCCGCATTGTAAAACGCTTCTAGCGCCTCATCAAGTTCCTTTGTTTCTGCCTTAAAGAAACTGTATGAAAGGGTGATTGTGCTCACATCTTCCATGCCACGATCTTCCATGATGGCGGGGTCGATATAAAAGGCTACGGGCATATTCATACTTTCACCGGGTTTCAATGTTTGCTCAGCAAAGCAAAAACATTGTGTTTTGTGAAAATATTGTCCTGCCTTTAAGGGGGTGACGTTATAAACGGCAGTACCTGTCACAGGTGCGCTCGCTTTATTTTGAGCAATAAAATTGATAAGGCCTTGTCCGCCGACATTCACCTCGACACTGCGTTTTTCAGGTTCAAACGACCATGGTAATTGATTGGAGGTGTCAGCATTGAATTTGATTGTAATTTGGCGGTCAAATTGCTTTTCAGGCAAGCTGTCACTGACTTGCGTTGTTCCGCCAAATCCCGTTACACGGCAAAATAGATCATAAAGTGGGACAGATGCGAATGCGAGCGCCCCCATAGCAAAGACAATCCCTAAAACTGATACAAGAACACGGGTGTTTTTATTCATCATAAAGTACGCTCAACGGTTAAAGGCCCAAAGCTTTGCTTGGTTGGCATCACTTCGAGGGTGTTAACATTAACATGAGGGGGGAGCGTTGCTGCCCAGACAACTGTCTCTGCAACATCTTCTGCCGTTAACGGTGTTGTATTGGCATACACTAATGCGGCCTTTCTTGTATCACCTTTAAAGCGCGCCACTGAAAAAGCTGTTTCGGCAATGCCGGGTTCAATATTTGTTACGCGTACATTTGTCCCTTGTAAATCTGCGCGGATAGATAGAGAAAACATTTTAACAAACGCCTTCACGGCGTTATAAACGTTACCACCTGGATAAGGCCAGTTTCCTGCGATTGAACCAATATTGATGACATGGCCCGCCTTGCGGCTCACCATCCCCGATAAAATGTGACGGGTAATACGCACGAGTGAGGTGTTGTTCATCTCAATCATGGTTTCCCAATCGTCAAGGTCGGCCTCGTATGCTTTATCAAGACCAAGTGCGCCGCCCGCATTATTGATTAAAAGATCAATATTTTGAAATTCAGAAGGAATAGCCCCAATAGCCCTGAGCGTTGCAGCTTTATCACAGATATCAAAGATTAGCGGATAGGTTGGAACATCAAGGGCCGCGCAAAGGGCCTCTACTTTTTCTTGAGAGCGCCCATGGACAATAATTTTTGACCCTAATGCAGCAAAACGATTGGCAAAGGCGTTACCAAAGCCACCTGTTGCCCCAGTAATCAGAACACATTGCGGTATGTGAGTGGGGTAACTATGACGCATTATACATCTTCACCATGGTGACAATCCAAATGAGAGCAATCCACCCAAAGATTAAAGCCAGAACAGTATAGTTTTTACTTTTCTTTTTATTATGCAATTCATCATGTGGCATTGTGGCCTCCTAAATTTTAATTTGATCAATCATAAGCGCCAAGAAAATGGCAAAAAGATAAAATACAGAATATCCAAACATGAGTTTAGCGCTTTTAAGGGTCTTGTCTTTAAGTACGCGGATTGCCGTAAAAAGGAAAAAACCACTGAGAGCAAAAGCGGCAACACCGTAAAGTAAACCTGATGTTCCTAAAAAATAAGGTGTAATAGATAGGGGAAGTAGAATGATTGTATAGATAATCATTTGGATTTTGGTGTGATGCTCACCGTGTGTCACGGGGAGCATTGGTACTTTTGCGCGTTTATAATCTTCATTTGCAAAAAGAGAGAGCGCCCAAAAATGCGGCGGTGTCCAAATAAAGATAATAGCAAACAGTGCGATTGAGGTGAGCGTAATGTCACCTGTAACGGCCGCCCAGCCAATCATCGGCGGAAAAGCGCCTGCTGCGCCGCCAATAACGATATTTTGCGGTGTTTTGCGTTTAAGCCACATGGTGTAAACCACAACATAAAATAAATTTGCAAACGCTAATAAACCCGCCGCAACCCAGTTCAGGGCAACGCCCATCGTTAGGACAGAAAGGACGGATAGAACAATCCCAAAGCTTAAAGCCTCGTCGGGATGCATTTTACCCATGGGCAAAGGGCGGGTTTTGGTACGGTTCATGATGGCGTCAATATCGCGGTCATACCACATGTTAATTGCCCCTGCAGCGCCCGCGTTAATTGCAAGGCAGAGCATTGCAACGAAGCTCAAAAACCAGTTCATATCCGAAAAGCCAGGGGCAACCCAAAGCCCTGCAAAACCGCTAAAAATAACGAGGCTCATCACGCGGGGCTTTAAAAGGGCAAAATAATCTCCCACACTGGCATTCATTTCTGAAGCCTGCGTTATTGAAACGGCAGTATTTTGCGCAATTGTCATAGGTTTCTTTACCATTTATAGGCACTGACGCAAAGGCAATTTGGATAAAATGACCAAGGTTTAATAATGTAAAATACGTTTTTGCGTGGTTTCATCAATTGGGGCATAAGTCACGACGGTTTGGGCAATTAATTCAAAGAATCTTGATTTGTTTTCAGAAGAAGAAAATTCAAAGCCCATAAGCGCCCGCCCAATCGCCTCCCCTGAATAGGCATAATTAAAATAACAAATATTGGTAACAGGCGAGACCTTGCGTAAGAGATCACGAAGTGCGCCTTTACGTTCAGGGAATTTTACGTTTAGAAAAACGGGATCTTTAAAAAGAGCAGGGTTATAGTTAATAATTTTATATTGAATATCGGGCTGTTTTGAAATGTTTTCAAAGGCGACATGATCGGCCTTTAAACGGTCTTCAAGGGCTTTAAAATCATCTTTCATGCCATCTATGGCAATAGTTTGCCACGCCTTGCTTTCATGAATTTTGCCGTACATGAATTCAGAGACATTCAGGTCTTTAAAATATGTTTCCAAAATATTTAAGAGGGCGCCCTCGCGTTCAGGCAGTTCAATGCGGTAATAACGCCGTTTATTCGCGCCAACGGCAGATTTTCCTGCAATTAAAGAGAGCTTGTTAAAATCCATATTGGCGCCGCAAATAATGCAAAGGACTTTTTTACCGTTCATTATGTCGCCATGTGTTTCGGCATATTTGTTTAAGCCTGCTATACCCATCGCGCCAGAGGGTTCAGGGATCAAGCGCTTGGCATTCCAGAGCTGCTGTATGGCGGCGGATACTTCATCGTTGCTGACAGTAATAAACTCATCAATGGTTTGAGAGCAAATCTCAAATGTCAGATCGCCTGGGCGTGTTACTGCTGTGCCGTCACAAAATGTATCAACGCTCTCTAGGGTGATGGGCTTTCCTGCATCAACGGAAGCCTTCATTGAGGCTTGATCCACGCCTTCAACGCCGATAATTTTAATATCGGGGTAGTGTTTCTTAAGCCACGCCGAAACAGCGCTAGCCATACCACCGCCACCAATTTGAAGGAAGCAATAATCAAAAGGCGTATCAGAGTCACTGATCACCTCGTCGGCAATCAAGGCCTGACCTGCCATGGTATACAGATCATCAAACGGGTGAATATAGGTATACCCTGTTTCAGCGACATATTTTTTGGCGGCGTCACCTGCAGCGTTATAATTATCACCTTCTAAGATAAGTTCAACAAAATCGCCACCATGTTTTTGTACGGCCTTTTGTTTCATCAAGGGGGCGGCAAGAGGCATAAAGATTTTAGCCTGAATGCCAAGTTTGCGGGCGGCTAAGGCAACGCCTTGGGCATGGTTTCCGGCACTGGCAGCGACAATTGTTTCGCATCCCGTATTGCGATGATGATTGAGAACGGCGTTATATCCGCCGCGCCATTTATAGGCATTAATAGGCCCTAGATCCTCACGCTTGATATACACATCAAAGTTTTCACCATTTAAAGTGATTTTCTCTAATGGAGTTGGGTCGCCAACTTTGTAAATCTCAGCTTTCGCCTTTGGAATCTCAGCAAATAGTTTTTCAAGGAGCGTTTCAGTCATGAGGAGTAAAAAAGCAGGTTTTTGCTCCACAAGCAATAGAAAAGCGGGCAGTAAAAAAGCCCCGATCTTTTTTAGAAGAAGGGGGCTTTTTGGGAATTCATTGCCGCTAGGTTATTTAACCGTTGGCTGAATTTCAAATTGGTGAAATGGCGGCGGTGATGACAATGTCCATTCTAGGGTCATCACTTGTGGCTCGATATTCCAGTAATTCGCTTCGGCTTTACGGCCAAAGAACATGGTGTAGAACACAATCCCAATAAAGATCAGAACACTCACCCCTGTCATATAGGCGCCTAATGTTGAGACATAATTCCAAAGGTGGTAGCCGTAATCCTGGGCCATAATCCACTGAATTTTCTCAATAGGGTTAACAAGCATACCTTGAAGATGCTCTGGTGGAAGGGGCGCAGGGTAATCGACATACTGACGCGGCATACCAGCAAGACCAAGGAAGTGCTGTGGGAAGAAGACCAAGTTTACGCCAACAAAAGTCACAAAGAAGTGAATTTTACCTGCGACCTCTGGGTACATACGCCCTGATATTTTACCAATCCAGTAGTAATAACCCGCAAACAACGCAAAGACAGCGCCAAGGGACAATACGTAATGGAAGTGCGCTACAACATAATAGGTATCATGTAGTGATGTATCCATACCCGCATTGGCCAAAACAACCCCTGTGACACCGCCAACGGTGAACAAGAAGATAAAGCCAAGCGCCCAAAGCATTGGTGTTGGGAAGCGAAGCGAGCCACCCCACATTGTTGCAATCCAAGAAAAAATCTTGATCCCTGTCGGAACGGCAATAATCAAGGTTGCAGCAGTAAAGTAGGCTTGTGTGTTGACGGAAATACCAGAAGTATACATGTGGTGCGCCCACACAATAAAGCCTACAAAACCAATCGCGACCATCGCATATGCCATACCGAGATAGCCAAAAACTGGTTTTTTCGAAAAGCTGGAAACAATGTGCGAGACAATACCAAAGGCAGGCAAGATCATGATGTACACTTCAGGGTGACCAAAGAACCAGAATAAGTGCTGGTACAAAATAGGATCACCACCACCAGCAGGATCAAAGAACGCCGTGCCAAAGTTGCGGTCAGTCAATAACATCGTGATTGCGCCGCCAAGAACAGGCAAGGACAAGACAAGCAAGAAACTTGTGACCAACATCGCCCAAACAAAAAGCGGCATTTTATGTAGGGTCATGCCTGGAGCACGCATATTAAATATTGTTGTGATGAAGTTTGCTGCCCCTAAGATTGAGCTTGCGCCTGCAAGGTGAAGAGCGAAAATAGCCATGTCCACGGCCATACCGGGATGCCCCATACTGGAGAGAGGCGGATAAACCGTCCACCCCGTTCCGGCCCCTGTCACATCACCAGGTGCGCCAGAAACGAATACAGATAGAAGCAATAGAAGGAAAGCAGGAACAATCAGCCAGAATGAAATATTATTTAAACGTGGGAATGCCATATCTGGCGCACCAATCATAAGCGGTACAAACCAGTTTCCAAATCCGCCAATAAGGCCGGGCATCACTACGAAAAAGACCATGATCAGGCCGTGCGCAGTAATCCAAACATTCCACATTTGACCGTTTTCAGCCAATTGCAAACCCGGATCGCCGAGTTCGTGGCGCATCATCATAGAAAACCATCCCCCGATAAGCCCCGCAAGGATGGAGAAGATGATGTAAAGTGTTCCGATATCTTTATGGTTTGTTGAACAGAACCAACGTGAGAAAAATCCTGGTTTGTGATCAGCCATTACTGCGCTCCCTCATAAGATGCGATAGTTAGAATTTTATTATTATCATTTGCCGCGAATTCTTCTTTGGCTTTAATCAGCCATTCTTGAAACTCTTCTTTTGTGACAGCGTGCACTTCTATGGGCATATAGGCATGGTTGACACCACAAATTTGTGAGCATTGACCGTAATAAATGCCTGGCTTGTCAATACGAACCCATGTTGAGTTCAAACGCCCTGGTACGGCATCTTTCTTGAATCCAAAGGCGGGGATCGTGAATGAATGAATAACGTCTGCGGATGTCACAAGAATTTCTATATTTGTATCAATTGGTAAAACTACTTTTGTGTCTGTAGAAAGCAAGCGTTTCTCGCCTTTAGAATAATCAATGTCTTTTTCAGGAATCATATAGGACAGAAACTCTAACCCCTCGTGATCCATATATTCATAACCCCAATGCCATTGGTACCCTGTTACTTTCAGAGTCATTTCAATGTTATCAGAACGATCTAAATAATAGAGCATTTTGAAAGAAGGAAACGCGATAACGGCAACGATAAGCGCTGGAATAAGGGTCCATACAATTTCCAGCGGGACGTTATGCGTTGTTTTGCTGGGTTTGGGGTTTGATTTTTCATTATAACGAATAGCAACCCAGATGAGTAAAACTGTAACAAAAGCAACGATAGCCGCTATCAGAAGGAGTAATCCAAAATGGAAATCAACGATACGCTCCATCTGCGGCGTTGCTGGGTCTTTTAGTCCTAGTTGTGTCGGCTTAGGCGCATTATTTGCTGATGCACTTCCAATTGGCAGCGTCATAAAGTAAGCAAAAAGAGCAAGATAAAATTTTTGTATCATTATTTTTCTCTGATTTTTTTATAAAGATAGGTACAATCTCTAAGACAATACCTAATTTCTGGACTTTCTTACAGTTAAATTAGCGCAATGAAAAGTTAAAATGTGAGCAAACGCTCTAACAATTCTTAGAGGGAGAGTAATTAATTATGGTGACATCGCTTTATGCAGGGGTACTGGGGCTTTTGTTTGTAGGACTAAGCGTTTTTACAATTCTAGGGCGGTTTAAACATAGAGTGTCTATGGGCGATGGCGGCAATGAGGATATGCTTAAGCGCATTCGCTTGCATGGTAACTTTGCCGAATACGTGCCGCTCGCTCTAATTCTTATTTTACTCACTGAGCTTGGCAATACTTCATCATATGTTGTTCATGCCCTGGGCGCTCTTTTGGTTTCGGGGCGTGTTTTTCATGCCCTGGGGCTCTACAATGTTGCGCCTATTAATAAAAGCCGCCAAATTGGTATGGCTTGTACGTTTTTTGTACTGATAATTGGCTCAATCGCATCAATTTGGACTTATTTCTAAGCTTTGAGCAATTATGAGCGCTTTTATGACCGCAGTCTCACTGCGTAAGATCGTATTACCCAGTGTAACAGGGATTGATTTTTGGGCTATTTGATCACGTTCTTCTTTTGTAAATCCGCCCTCTGGGCCAATTAAAATAGCTATATTGCTGTTAGAGTGATCTTGCATAACGGCTACTATAGGTTGGGCATCATATCTTTCTATGCAGGATATAACTGGAACAGTTTTATCCCATTTGCTCAAAAGCGTATCCCATTTTTGAAGTGTGTGAAGGGAAGGAATCTCAAGGCGTTCGCATTGTTCGGCGGCCTCGAAAATCTGCGCTTTTAAGCGATCTTCTCTAATTTTACGCACTTCGGTGTTTTGGGTGAGGATGGGGTGAAAATCTGTAGCCCCTAGTTCAACCGCTTTTTCTATCAGCCAATCCATACGTTGTTTTTTAATGGGCGCAAATAGCAAATGGATACGCCGCGCCAATTGAGGTTGCTCTAAAAGTTGTTGCGTGATCTGAATAGTTGCACTTTTTTTTGATTGAACGGATAGGATCCCAAGCCATTCGCCGTCCTTGCCATTAAAAAGACGTATCTGATCGCCTTGATTACGGCGCAAGACGTTGATTAAATAATGCGCTTGCGCGGGTTCTAGGTCTATGACACCATTTTGTGCAAGGCTATTGTCAACAAATAGCCTTGGTAACTTAAATGTTTCATCAGTGTTGATGGGCAAATTCATAAAGCGATTGTGCACGATGACCCATACAGATATCAAGACAGAAGGTATAATTTCTTATTTGCCAAAAACGTGGCGCCCTTATTTGCTGCTCATGCGGATAGACCGTCCAATTGGATGGTGGCTTTTATTATTGCCAGGTTGGTGGAGTATTGCTCTGGCTTCGGGTGGGTTTGAAGGCATGTATTGGCGACATTGGTATTACATGGTGCTGTTCTTCTTTGGGGCCATTTTGATGCGTGGGGCAGGGTGCATTGTCAATGATATATGGGATAAAGACCTTGATGCCCAAGTAGAGCGTACGCGTCTTCGCCCTATTGCGGCGGGCGTGGTTGAAATTTACCAAGCGTACGCTTTTTTATTTTTCATTCTCTTCACTGGGCTCATTATTCTTTTACAAATGCCATGGATTACATTTTGGCTAGGCGTGTTCTCCCTTGTGTTTATTGGAACATATCCATATATGAAAAGGATTACATGGTGGCCACAGGCTTTTTTAGGTATTACTTTTAATTTTGGCGCGCTGATGGGCTGGTCGGCAATAACAAGTAATTTATCGCTCACTCCTGTTTTACTCTATGCGGCCTGCTTCTTTTGGACGTTGGGGTATGACACTGTGTACGCGCACCAAGACAAAAAGGATGATGCTTTGATCGGTATTAAATCCACAGCGCTTTTATTTGGAAAGCGAAGCAAGATTTACGTAGCGGCATTTTATACCCTTACAATGATTTTATTGGTCACCGCTATGATAAATGCAGGTGCGGGGCATATCAGCTTACTGCTAATGACATTGCCTGCTATTCATTTGATACGCCAAATGATGGACTGGCGGATTAATAGCCCGGAAAGTGCGCTCAAAATTTTTAAATCAAACAGGAACTTTGGCCTGCTTGTTCTTATCTGTATGCTTTTAAGCGGTCTTGCTACAAACGCGTCTTAGCCGCCATATAGGTTTCTTAATCGTTGCTCGGCGATAATCAACATTGACATATCCATGCTTGGTGCTCGTCTTAACTCATCGAATAAAGGCTGTAAAAGAGCTGCCTGCGCTCCGCGTGAATCAATCCAGTCTGAAACAATATGGTGTTTCTTGCTATTGTTTCCTTTTTTGATTTCACGCTGCATATCTTTGAGGATACGAATAGTGAGGTTTGCCTGACAGGTATATAGCTGATCGACAAGCCCTTCAATTGCTTGCGCGGACCAATGATTATCAGCAGGAAGATAGCGTGCTTTTTGTCGCATCCAATCCAGATGAAAATGTTCCCCAAGCTCAAAATAAACACCTGCCGTGAGGTTAATATCAAATTTATTATCAACCGAAATACGGATAATGTCACAAGCAGAACCCAAAATCGGCATCATCGAAATATCGTGCGATAGATCCTTTGATAAACCGTTATTGATACCGTTTTGTGTCAGGTTTTGGATGGTTTTTAACAGTTCTTTTGGAACAACATCATCTAAATGCCCTTTGACCGCCTTAATACCATCTTCAAACCGTTCAATGTCACGGTTAATCTCAAGCTTACGGCCAAAGCGGGTGAGGAACCATGTCACTGCGCGCTCTACCATACGGGCTGTCTCGCGTAAGGCGTTTAATTGAACTGCTGCAGGGACTTTCCCGTCAAGCGCTTCGATGCTTGTCCAAATATCACGTAGGCCAAAAGCTTCGCGGACAATAATGTACGCTTTTGCGACTTCCTCAGCGCTCGCGCCGCATTTATTCATGCGGTCCATAAGGAAGGAAGGGCCCATACGGTTTACAATGCCATTGGCCAGAGTTGTCGCAATAATTTCATTTTTAAGGCGGTGCCCTAAAATTTCATTCGGATAGCTTTGTGCAAGAACTGCCGGGAAATAACGCAGTAAGCGTTCTTCCATAGCTTTCGTATCCACGATATCACTTTTTAAGAGCGTTTCGGTGTACGCAATTTTTGCATAAGATTGCAAAACGCTAAGCTCTGGGCGGGTTAAGCCTTTTCCTACGCTTTGACGTCGTTTGAGCTCTTCGTCACTTGGTAAATATTCAATCTTACGGTTTAGATTGGCGTGTTTTTCTAAGTAAGAAATTAGTCTGATTTGATCGCCCAAACTTTCTGCCGACTGCAATTCCATCAGGCTTATACCTTGTGCCTGTTGGTAGTTATTACGAAGCACGTGGCTGGCCACGCTTTCGGTCATAGACGAGAGAAGCTTGTTACGTTTAGGGATATCCATTTTGTATTTTGGATTATTCATCACATCAACAAGCAAGATTTTAATGTTTACCTCATCATCAGATGACGCTACGCCGCCAGCATTATCAATATAATCTGCATTAAGGCGGCCCCCACTTTGGGCGTACTCAATACGCGCTTTTTGCGTGATAGCAAGGTTAGCACCTTCGCCAATTACATTGGCGCGGATTTCAGAAGCATTCACGCGTAATGTGTCATTCCCTTTGTCACCAACATCGGCATGGTTTTCATCCGTTGCTTTGACATATGTGCCAATTCCGCCAAACCATAAAAGGTCTGTACGTGCTTTGAGCACATAACGGATAAGTTGGTTAGGCGTTAAGCTGTCTTCCTTGATGTCGAATACCTTTTTGATTTCAGGTGTGAGGTTAAGCTTTTTATCCTTACGGGAGAAAATACGTCCTCCTTCAGAGAGCAATTTGGTGTTGTAAGCATCCCAACCTTTGACCTCTTTAAATAAACGTGTACGCTCTTTGAAGGTTTTTGCTGTATCAGGGTTGGGATCACAAAATATATGCAGGTGATTAAATGCCCCGATAAGGCGAATATGTTCTGATAGCAACATACCGTTACCAAAGACATCACCGCCCATATCGCCAACACCAATAACATCAAAATCTTGTGTTTGAATGTCATGGTTAAGCTCACGGAAGTGACGCTTGACTGATTCCCATGCACCGCGCGCGGTAATACCCATCACTTTGTGGTCATACCCCGCTGAGCCACCAGAGGCGAACGCATCACCCAGCCAGAAACTATATTCCGCGGATAGACTATTTGCTATATCAGAAAAGCTTGCTGTCCCCTTATCTGCTGCTACAACAAGATATGGATCATCTTCGTCATAACGATGCACATCTTTTGGTGGTACAATTTTTGTGCCAACGCGATTATCAGTGATATCCAAAAGCCCGCGAATAAATGTTTTATAACATTCGATTCCTTCTGCTTGGAAAGCCTCGCGTCCACCATCAGTCGGGGGGTTTTTGACTACAAAGCCCCCTTTGGCACCCATGGGAATAATAACCGCATTTTTGACTTGCTGCGCCTTCATGAGGCCAAGGACCTCAGTTCTGAAGTCTTCATGTCGATCAGACCAGCGTAAGCCGCCGCGGGCAATTTTATCACCGCGTAAGTGCACGCCTTCAACGCGCGCCGAATAAACAAATATTTCTTTATAAGGTTTTGGTTCTGGTAGTTCGGCAATTTCTTTGCTTTCCAGTTTGATAGACAGGTAAGACTTGGTATTGCCTTGCTCATCTTTTTGGAAAAAGTTTGTGCGAAGAGACGCCCCAATAATGTTCACAATACTGCGTAAAATGCGGTCATGGTCGAGGCTATCGACGCGTTCAAGCGCATCATTGATTTCCTTAACAATACTATCTGTACGGCGTGATTTCTTCGACGGATCAAATTTATCCTTGAACAGTTCAATAATCAGCTTCCCAATTTCAGGGTAGCTTGTGATGGCTGTTTCCATGTAAGGCAAGCTGAATGGATATCCTGTCTGGCGCAGGTAATGGACATAGGTCCGCAAGATCATAATATCCTGCCAGTTCATTTGTGCCATAAAAGAAAGCTTGTTGAGGCTGTCATTTTCAACCTCTAGGCGCCATGTCTTTTTAAAAACTGTTTCAAAGGGCTCTTTTGTTTTTTTGATATCGACGGCGCTATTTTTATCGGAAGGCTCTAGGAAGAAATCATGAACCCAGATATTGTCTTTAAAACGTGCGGGTTTTACTTCGGCTGGGCGCTCTGTGATAACGCGCAATCCCATATTTTCTAAAATGGGGAGAACATCAGATAGTGCGAGCGGCGTGCCGGCGCGATACATTTTTAAGCCGACATCATTTCCGTCTTGATAGAGATCAAGGTCTATATCTTGTCCGTCAATAATGCTTTCGATCTTTTTAATATCATGCAGCGCACTTTTAACGTCATAGCGTTCTTGGTAACTTGTAGGGAAGGCTTTGAGATAACGCTCAATATATTTATTGGCCTTGTCATTGTCCTCAATCGTTTTATCCAGATGATCCCGAAGCTGTTCAGGCCATAATTTACCAACATCACGCAAAACCTCTTGAAGTTCGGCTGTTTTAAACTTCGGCGGTTCTTTAAGGCTGTTGATATCAATTTGGAAGACAACACGGGATAGCGGCGAGTCATCTTGAAGCACTTGGAAGTTCGTGCATTTTCCACCCAAATGGCTTTCTAGTATATCTGTAAAGCGCATACGCAAGCGGGTATCATATTTCTCGCGTGGTACGTACACAAGCGCGGAGATATAACGCCCAAATGGGTCTGTACGTGTATAGAGCGCAATTTGAGGGCGCTCTTGTAGACGCAAAATGCTTGTTGCATGTTTAAAGAGTGTTTCTTCACCCATCTGTAGGATTTCATCGCGCGGATATTTCTCTAAGATATGCTTGAGCGCTTTATGATTATGGCTCGCATGCAAAAATTTTGCTTTTTGGATAACATTATCCACCTTCATACGCAGATAGGGAATATCCCCAACACTGCGGGAATAGGTAACAGAGGTAAACAAACCGATAAACAGGATTTCACCGATAATATTACCTTTTGTGTCATATTTTTTAACGGCAATCGCATCAAGGGGTACGCGGCGATGCACTGTCGAGAGCTTATTGACCTTAGAAATAGTTAGGGGGCCTTGTTTTTTACGCACTTCTTGTTGGGCATCGCTCAACGCCTTACGAGCTTCGTTCACGTATACAGGTTTGATTTCATCACGTAGCAAGCCATAGCTTGACCCTTTTGTGATCTGGCTAGAAATTTTGCCGTCTTTAGTTGTGATTTTATATTCACGATATCCAAGCAAGGTGAAGTTATCATTATGCATATAATCCAAGAATTCCTGACATTCGTGAACATAACGCGCATCATATTTTTTGGGCGCATTATCAAGAACCTTTTTTGCATCCTGAAGTTTGCCGCGAATGATAAGCCAATCTTGGTTGGCGTAACGCGCATCTTGAAGGACGCGCAGTATACCCATTTCAAGTTCTTCGCATTGTTCTTGGGTGATGGTGCGATGTAACTCGATATGAATATGGGATTGGGCTTTTGTATTTTTCTTTGGCTCTAAGTGGAAAGACTCGGCTTTACCCTTGCTGTCACGGACAACATGGACAATAGGGTGAATAAAAACGGCAATTTGGTATTTTTGGCGAATGACTTCTGCAACAACAGAGTCAACCAAAAACGCCATATCATCATTAACAATATCAATAATCGTACGGTCATCATCCCATCCATTTTTCTTTACAGTTGGGGTGTAAACATTAATCCCAACAGTATTGGGGCTGCGGTTGAGTGTGAGTTTTAGATGATTTTCAATCGTTGCCGCATAATTTGCACCTGTTATATTTTTCAGATCATCTGTCGGGATCTTGGCGCTAAACGCTGATAAAATTTGCGTACTAAGCGTTTTCGTTTTAGGGGAGAGAAGCTTTTTGGCTTCATCGACGAGTTTTTTTGACATATTGATTATCACCGCTGATATATTTGATTTTTAAAAATATTAGGCTTAATTCATGGCGCTTACAAGGTTTGTTTACACGGGCATACCGTGTTTGATAAGCGGCGCATGAAAAGTGGAGTAAGGCTGAGGTTGCGTTAGTTTGCTAAATCAATCACAAGGCGCTGACCACTGCCAGAGAGTGCTTTGAGGGAGTCTTGATAAGCGATAGATGTATTTTTCTTAAGCTGAATAATCATCATACTGCCCGCCCCATTTTCTTTGGCCTCAACTTTATAAGAGGCAATCACAGGATTGTTTATTGATTTGCTTATGGCTGCTGTCCAATTAGCATTAGGCAGGTCAATCACTAAAATCTTTTCATTGTTATCAAGATCCGCTGTGAAGGGGGTCTTGGTGTTTGCATCTAAAACTATGCGGGCTTTACCAGGATGCGTGCCTACACGGACATTATAGACAGAGGCAACCCCGCCTGCAACAGGAGGGGTTGTTATTATTTCTTGTTTAGGCGCGGTAATTTTTTGCGCGTTTGGCATAATATTATTGGTTGTTTGGGGCTCTTGTAATGCCTGGGGGGCAGCCATTGCAGGCGCTGGGAAAGGCTCGGCCACGGTAAGAGTTTCAAGCTGACCAATCAAGTCTTGGATGTCTTGTTCGATAGAGATAAGACGATCGATTGAGGGGCGCACCGTATCAAAATCATTGCGCATATCCTGAACAGCCCGCTCCAGGCGATCAAGACGGGCATCATCACCGCGTAAGTTTTGAGAAAATAAATTATTTGTATTCATACCACGCGGGGGCGCCATATCGTCTTCATCTGCTAAAACAGACTCAAAGCGCGGCTCAGGGGGATTGTCTTTATTTCCACCAAATGGATTGCTTATCATGCCGCACGCGCTCACGCCTAAGATCATAGATAAAAATAGCGTTGACTGCGCAAATGGGCGCAAAAACACTCTTGATTGATCTTTAATAAGGGGCATAATTTCCATATGAATGGCACGGATTCCGTTAATAATTATACGATTCTATGCTATCCCACACGAAGCGCAATAAGCTATTGGTACTGCTGTATTTTTTTCAACAGATTGTTTACATTTTATACACAGAGTTATCCAGTAATACGTCTTGGCTTTAGAGATTGGTGAGTTTTTGAATAAACTCGGCTTCAGCCCATCCTTCAAACGCGCCAATTTTCTTTTCATGCAGAGATAAATCGGGTTTGAGGATATATGTTTCAGGCAGACGGAAGGTTTGGAATATATTTTGCGATATTGTTTTATCCGTATCACGCACGATCAAAAAATTATCAGGTAAAGGAGTTTTTAGGCCTTTTAGAAAGCGTTCAATATCAGTTTTATTCTTATCTGTTGTTATGGCTATGACGGTTACATACTCTTTTGTTTGCTGCGCCATCTTAATAATCTCAGGGAACTCAACAAGGCAAGGCGCGCACCACGTCGCCCAAAAATGCAAAATAACCACGCGGCCCTTATAATCGTATAGCTCCACAATTTTGCTATTCAAAAGTTCAAAGGAAATATTGTCAACATAAGGTTCATGAGCCACCCCACGCGTCGTTTCTTGATTTTGTATTGTTGGTGTAAAAAGAGGAGGCTCTCTATGATGTTGCCAATAGGTCCAAATACCCGCTGCCGCGATAAAAAGGGTGAGCAAGAATAGATTTATTTTCATGCTGCTTTTTTTCTTGCCGTTACTGCTAGCGTTGTAATCACTACAATTTCAAAGGTACAAAAAAGGGCGATGGATGCGGCAATTCCCTCAATAAACCCATAAGAGTGTAGTCCGACGCTCAGTAAGTTCACCCCAAACCACGCAAGGGTCACAATAATGTTAATAAAGGCCATGCCAACTATAAAGCCAAACTCTCTGAGATGCCCGCTAATGCGGCTGTGAATAAGCCAGATAAGCCAGAGGACAATAAGTAATGCGCCGTTTTCTTTTGGGTCCCATCCCCAAAAACGCCCCCATGACTGGTCTGCCCATATCCCGCCTAAAATTGTGCCCACGGTTGTAAATAATAACGCAAAAATGGCGATCATTATCGTGTTGTTAAATGTTTTTTGAATTGTTGTGGTGTTCGTGTTCTTTATTTTTTGAAAAAGATAAAGATGAGCAAAACATCCCGCCAAAACACAAAAGCCATAGCCGATTGTGATACATAAAACATGAACAGCCAGCCAGAAATTTGTATTTAAAACAGCAACCAATGTTGGCATAGAGTTGGTGTCTTTAAGCCCATAGGAAATAAATAAAAGGCTAACACTTGAAAGCGCGCCAATAATAATAGATTGAACGCGCCCTTCATGTTTTTGTTTCAGCGCCATGATGAACATAACGCCGGCGCAAATAAGCGATACAAATAAGAGCGACTCATAAAGCGTCCCTACGGGGGGGCGCTCTAAAATAATAACGCGAAAAATGATGAATATAGTATGGCTGATTAACCCGCCTATAAAGACAGCCGTCAAGACATGTTGCAGTGGTTCAATTTTGATTTTTTGTCCAAGCGGACTAAAGAGAGATGCGCCGATTATAAGACATAGACCATAAAGCCACGCAGCCATCTCTTTAAACGGGAGTAGATTGAAATAAGTTTCTACTTTGACGCTTTTGATTTCGCCTTGATCAACGTAGGTTTTTATATCGTTGTGCGCCGCTTGTACGGATTGCCTCCATAAATCTTGGTCTTTGTTTTGATATGCGCGCGCCATATCCGTCCAATGTGACAAATAAGCCCCACTTTTGGGCGTTCCTTTTCCATTGAGGAGCATATCCCATGGAGAAACCCACTCAACCCAATTATCATTCAACTGGGTTGGAATAATACGGAAGAGCACATTATTTATGCCTGCCTGTTCAATCACATCAAGCTGAAACGATGCCGCAGATTGTTTGAGCTCTTCGGGTGAGTATGTGGCGGGGTCCATGCCTTTTTTGTCAATAATGTTTTTGACTGCTAAATCATTATCCTGCTGATTTTTCTTTAAATCAAGATAGGTCATGCTGGTGTTTTCATTATCAAGATCAATCGGAAGCGGAAGGATAGCGGTCAAAGAACGAAGGAGCTGTGTAAATAAAATATAACTTTGATAGAGCGTCATAAACTGCTCTTGGTCTTGACTCCAATTTTGCTCATCAGTATCTAAAAGCTGTCTTATTTGCGCGCTTTTGCTATCCACTATGGTGGCTAGTTCTAAATAATTAATAAAACGCGTTTTTTCGTCTATACCTTGAATATTTTTTATGGCGGCAACATAAAAAATAGGACGCTCCATAGCCCTTGCTGGATCAAAAATAGTTTCTAGCAGCCATCTATTAGCGTTTAATCCATCAATAGAGCGTCTGCCTGAAATTTTTTCTAATAAGATCGAAGAAAAGCTATCAATAGGTTTCAGGCGGCCTTCATACAATATGGGGAGAGAAGACCAATGTGATAGACTTAAGGCCTTGTCTTCTTTGGCCTGTACAAGCCCACTTTGTAAAAAAAAGAAAACTAAAACAAAAAAAGTAACTATGATCTGTTTCATGCTTCACGCCTTTTAGGCTGTTTTAGTTTCAGCGCCGTATGAAGTGCCATCCCTAAAAATATAATTAGGCACGATATATAAGGAAAAGCATGACCAATATTTTGCACAACACTTAAAACTGTTACTTCTTTATTGGGGTGCTGAACGAATGAGGATTGGTAAAACGTGTAGCCTTTATAACGCGCTGGCTCGTTCATGCGAATGGTCACGGGCCATTCAACGCCATTATCGTTAATCACAATATCTGATTCAAATCCTTGCGCTTTTGCTGTACCAGGATAAGTAATCTTTCTAAAATCTTGAAGTGCAATTGAAAAGGGCAAAGGGTTTTGTGCGCGCCCCAAGGTTAATGTGTATGACTCTCCATCATGCTCAAACGTCATGGTGTTTGAAACACTCTCCATAAGGATATAATAGCCATCAGCCTCTTGGGACACATTTTTAAGGCTAAAGCCAAGGCCCGCTAAATTAGTTTCTGCCTCTTTTTCAAGGGGGATTTTGATAAGATTGACTTTTTGTGCAAGACCATGGGCGCGCTCTGCCAATTCCTCCTCTTGAAACGTCATGCTGCAATTATCGCAGATGTAATCAATTGATAACTCAAAAGGTAGGGGCGCCTCTTGAAGGCCATAATCGCCTTTACTCATTGAAAAGGGAGCCACAATGATCACTTCATTTTCTCTGCTGAGGGTGAAAATGCGCTCCCGATATTCTGAAACGTTTGCCACTGTTTCCCCTTCGGGTATGACCATAAAGCCTTCATGGGCAAAGCGCGCTGTTACTAATCCGCCGAGTAAAAGCAAAAGAACACCAAAATGCGTCAGAATAATACCCGCATGGTTTAAACTCCATTGACTAAAGAATATGAATTTAACCGTCAGCGTTAAGAATATTGCACCCAGGGTCATCAACCCGCCAGGCAATGGAATAGGGCCAACCCACAAAAACCATGAGTTAAAGTAAATTTGGGTCACTTCATAAATGCCCATATTTTTTTGAGCAATCGTACCCAAAAACAGCAAAACCATAAGCCATGGCAGAGCATAAAACAAAATATGCGGTTTTGCCGCAAATCTGAGCATCTTCTGTGAGGATTGAAACAAGTTCATGCTCTTTGATTAAAGCGGATAGGCCGAATTATCAATATTTTTCGGGACAATAAAAAAAATTTAACCTGATCTAAACGGGTAAGGTGACGGTTTGATCTGGGGACTATGTCCTGTTTGGCCAATATCGATGGCCTGCACTCTGCCATAAACCTGATCCACAAACGAGTGTGATGGTGTGAGCGCTATATCATCCAGCATACACGCAAGTCCCATTAAATAGGCCTTATCAGGGTGCAGACATAACTCATGCTTTAAGCGCTGATAACAATCAATGGCTGGCTCACGGCCTCTAAGCCATTGCCATATGGCGTTACGGTTTGATCCTTCAGGGTGATAGCCGCATATAAAGGCTTTGCCGCCATTTGAGCCGACCTTAATGCGGGCGCTCATAATCTTCTCTAAACCATTATCTAAAGATAGCTTAACCAAGGGCGTCGCCCCAATTTTTAAAAGGGCGCTCTCATCCATGCCATTACCACCCCAATAAAGGGCAGGAAATTTTTCGCCATTCGTTAAATGCTGCATTTCGACAATTGTTGCCGAATTTGCTGTCCCATCATAAGGCGGGGCAATAGGAAGACTGCCATAAGCGACCGTGTTATAAAAACTTAAACCCTGGCCTGTTGTGCGTTCAGCCCCTTGGAAATTAATATCAGAAAATGCGGCGTAAGATCCCATGCAAATCCCCGCGTAAAAGCCCCCATCATGCGTGTAACGTTGAATATTTTCTATTCCTTGATGCCCTAATGCCTTTTTAACAGCTGTAAAGCGACCGCCGCCTAATACAAAAAGACGGGCGCGCTCAGGGGAAAGTTTTGATCCCTCGATCACGTCTTGCGCGCCGATATATTGAATATCAAACCCATGAGTTTGTAACGCCATACTAAGGGAGCGTTTAAGGTTTTCAAAGCTTGATGTCACCGTACCGGGGCCGTTATAAATATAAACAATCATGACTTATTGGCTTTCTATCAGACGCTCAAACGGCATAGATGCGCCTTGCGTAAGCTTATGAGCAAGGCTTTGTTTTAGATCATTCTCTCTTTGCGTGTCAAAGTTATAGTCGATAAGCATGTCAGGCATCACTTCAAAATGCACTCCTGATAAAAGGGCGCGCCCTTTGCCGACCGCGCAAGAAATAAGGGCAGGCGGGGTATTTTCAATGTCCGCATAAGTGGCCAAAACCGTTATGTTTTCGCTGTTTTTAAAATTAAAAAAACACCCGCCCCAATATAAAACTGGCAGCATATGACCTTGTTTATTTATAGTGGTCACCGCCGCACTGTGAAGGCTTGTATCATAGGGCTTAGCAATCTCCTTCAGGCAGCCAATCGCAGTCCCTTTGACAAAACCTAGCTCCCTTGGCCCGCAAATTGCGGTTTGCGTCCCTTTTTGAAATTCTATATCCGCGCAGCCATAATAAGCGCCAGCACATATCCCAAGATAGGTTCCACCATTTTCAACATACCGTCTAATTTCTGCATTGCCCTTGCCGTTTAGTTTTTGTGTGTAAGGAATGTCCGCGCCCCCGGGCATGACAAAAAAATCGGCGCTTTGTGGAATACCATGATCAATAATATCCTGCGCCGTCACCAAGGTCACTTGATAATCTTTAAAATAATGTCGGGCGCTTAAAATGCTAAATGCGCTTGCGCCTGTGTCACAATAAAGGAGGATTTTTTGCATCATGCTCAGAGCTTAAAAGACTATTACGATAAAAGCGAATTATTCAGAGTCTTTATTCCAAAGCCACGCAGCGCCGCGCACGCCAGAGGAATCGCCGTGAATAGGGGGCTTTAATTTCGTATGAATATAATCAGAAAAGATATACTTCCCCCATACTTTTGGCACTTCGTCATAAAGGGTGCTCACATTGCCCATGCCGCCGCCAAGAACAATAACATCGGGATCAAGAAGGTTAATAACATTCCCAAGACCCCTTGCTAAACGATCAACATAACGGGTTAAGGCGGCAACTGCTTTTGGCTCTTTAAGGCGTGCATTTTTCATGACATCATGTGTAGTCAGGTTTTCCCCTGTGACGCGCTGATAATCAAGCTTAAAACCAGTCCCAGAAAGCCATAATTCTTGGCAATTGCGCCGCCCACAATAACAAATAGGTCCTGGCATTTCATTCCAGTCTTTATCATGTGTAATATTCGGATAGAGTGGGTTTTCTTCGGCAAGACTTTCAAATTTTTCAGGCTTGAAATTATTGGGAACATAGATGCGCGGATTAGGGAGCGGATTATGCCCCCATTCCCCGCCAATACCATTAACACCCATGAGTGGTTTGCCGTTAATCACAACGCCGCCGCCACATCCTGTGCCGATAATGACGCCAAAGACAACGTCTGCTCCTTGCGCCGCGCCATCGGTTGCTTCGGATACGGCAAAGCAATTGGCATCATTTTGAAAGCGTATTTCACGCTTTAATATGGCTTCAAGGTCCTCTTTTAAAGGCTTGCCATTCATCCAAACGGAGTTAGAATTCTTAATACTGCCCGTATCTTTTGACACTGACCCCGGAATACCCATACCAAGCGTGCCTATTTGACCTAGGTTTTTTTCTGCCTCAAGGACTAGCGCTTCAAAGCTCTCTAATGTCTTTTGATAGTCATCGCGAACAGTCGCAATACGCTTGCGATATAGCTCTTTTCCGTTATGAGCATTTAGGCCAATAATCTCTGTTTTCGTGCCACCAAAATCAATGCCAAGGCGTAAGTTTGTATCTGTCATCAGGAAACTTTAAGCGGCAGAATTTAATCTGGCAATAGTTTGTGCATATTTGGGGTCTAAAAGCATAGCGCTTGCCGTCGTCTCACATCCAAATTTATTTTTTATCTCTTGGTGTATTTGGGCATATAAAATGGCTGATAAAGCCTCATTTTGGTTAGAGAGAGGAATTGTAGGGCGATTATTAAAATCTATAAGGCGTACGTTATCAGCTTCGCGGCAAATCCCTGATTGTGTCTCTATGACACGTACAGGTTTATCATCCCTGTTAATCATACAATGCACGTTGCCTTTAGACAGGTTAATGCTCTCACCTGTTTTGACAGTGTAGATTGCACCGTCAGAAATAACTGTGAGAGTCCCTTCAATCACTTCCCATCGCTCTTTACGGCCCCTATGTCGCTGCAGTGACAACATAAATCCTGATTTCACTGTAATATCTTTTTTAACAACATCACTGTTAGCGTCAAACTCACCAATTTGCGCCTCTAGAACGATATTCTGTCCCCAAGGGGAGCTTACATTTACCCCAATAGCATATCCGTTTTGCCCCTTAAGGACGTCCTGTTCAGCTTGCGCTAGGAAATCAAGATCGGCGTTTTCAAACGCAAGATCGTAAGCGCAAGTGGCTTCGATAACGTCTAAATTTGCAGGATCATAAAAATTGTAATGAGGGTTTAATATTTCCTGCAACCTCATATTAATTGCTAGCCGCTTTTAGGGCATCATCATAAATTTGCGTGATCTGGATTGACACAATATGATTCATGACATCCGCTTTATCAGGCAAGGCAGATTGCGCGCCAACAGACGTACAGGCCAGAGATCCCGCAACTGATGCCCATTTGAGGGCCGTCTCAAAATCTTCTCCTTGGTCCAATGCCGCGCAAAAATACCCTGCATGGGCATCGCCCGCGCCAACGGTATCAATGGGTTTGATCTTCAAAGAGGGGATCTTAAGCGCGCCCTCTTGCGTGCATACAATAGAGCCTTCAGGGCCAAGTGTAATAATGCAAGTTAGGTCATATTGTTCTTTTAGTGCTCTAGAAAATGCCAGTTTATCCTCGGCAGTCATGCCAAGCTGCTGAGCAAGAAGGGCGGCTTCATGTTCATTGAGGATTATGTAATCTAAATTATTGAGCAGTGTCTCCGATAGTTTTGCCGTTGCGGGGGCAAAGTTTAAAACCGTTTTCGCACCATTATTTTTGGCACGAATGATCAGTTTTTCCGTCTCTGTAATAGGAAGCTCTCCTTGTAACAATAAAATAGAGTCGGCGTTCAAATATTTATTCGGGACAGTGCTCTCCTTGGCGTGAAGGTTTGCCCCTTGAGAGACAACAATACGGTGCGTTCCGTCTGTTTCATCGACAAAAATCGTAGCAAGACCAGAGGGCATATCCAAGGTTTGAATGCCTGATACATCAACGCCACATTTGGCAAGGTTTTTATACATTTGGCGCCCATGGCCGCCATCACCCAGTGCCCCAAAAAAGCGAACTTGTGACCCTGCTTTGGCCGCTGCAACGGCTTGGTTTGCACCTTTACCGCCTGGTGCTTCTTGGTGCGTGTCCAAAAAAAGTGCTGTATCACGCGGAGGCAAATCAGGCTGGTGGAAAAAAATATCAAGTACGTTGGAACCAAATACAATAATCATCTTAAAAACCTTAGCTTATGTCCATAATATGAGCGATAGCTAAGGCCTTTCAGGACATATTGTCAAGAAATACGTTATTGTTTTGAAGGCGAGCCTAAATTTGCGGCTAGTGATCTTATTTGTCCCGTAGGAGACGCAGCTTCGTATTTGTCATTAAGATAAACAGGTGCTTGGAATGATGGTTTTTGCTCAGGATAAAAGCCTGTGTTCATCCAATTAAGCGCTGCAGGGGCATCAACCATAGATGTGACAACAATGTCAGCGCCAGCATTCATGAGGGCTCTGGCCTGTTCAGGTTTATTATCATAAAAATCTGATGCGACTGTCCCTATAATACGATAAGCGTCATTTGCAGCTTTTGCTTTCTCAACACCAGACTTGCTGTCTTCAAAAATAACGGTTTCATCGGCGGCCCAATTATGGCCTAACGTCTCAAAATACGCATACTTGTTGGGGTAGCCATATCCGCTAATACGGCGATTATCTATGTCGGGAAATAAGCCGGCTAAGCCCGCATTCTCTCTCGTTGTCGGATTAATGGCACTCTCAAGGCAAACATTCATGCGGTCCGTAGGGCTTGTTGTACAAAGTGCACGGTTTTTACTACCACCTATTAACATATCAATCTGTTTAAGGGCGCTTTCAATACCAAAAATAGCATGAAACCCATCTCTGTAAGCTTGGATGGTAAGGTCTGTCCCTATTTTTCCAAGAACACTTCCGACAAGAGAAGCATCTGTATACGGCGCATTTGTTTTTGGGTCTGTTCCCGTTTTTTCGAATTCGTGGCGGATTGCATCAAGATCATTAATGCCAAATATTTGTTTAATGTCATCAAGAGGTAAATCATTTTCAGTAATGAGTTTGTCAAAAATGACATCGATCGAGGTGCCAGCAAAATATTTATAATCGCCAAGCGTTTGAACATCAAATTCAGGCTTTACTTGGTTGATAATGCTGTTTGCAAATTCTCTCAGGACACGTATGGCGACTTCTTCGCTATCAATATTGACGCCGTCATTGTCAAAAACAGCATATTTGATAGGTTTTCTGGCAGTATTAATCATTATAAGTCCTCTTTAAAAAAATAAAACTTAAGTTGTTTTTATTAATATGTCAAATATAGTATTTAATTTTAGTGTCTATTCGGTTTCATGGTCCATAAAAGACTGGGCATTTCACTGTAAAGAGCCATCGTACCTAGGCCATTAAGGTTAGTGTTGCCCTCATATATTCTAATAAAACTCTCTTTTAGAGACGTTGTTTCACCAAATTGGACATCAGGGCTGCCATAATAGGCTAATATGTTTGAAATGCCTGTCCTCAAAGAACTTTTTATTTCTGCTGGTATCCCTACCACACTTAAACATTGGCTGGGTGTAATCCCTCTATCTAAAAGGGGGCGGTAAAAAACGCGAGGTTCATGTGGGTTGCTCTTCAGAGCGGGGTTTTCATGCGGGTGCGTTTGAATAATCCCGCTCATACCTGCATGGGTAAAAATTTCAGTAATACCAAAACTAGCCAGTTTTTTTTGCGCTAAATCTGGATTTGTGTCAGTTATTAAAAAAAGGGGTGAGTTTGGCTCTTTTAGCCATTTCAGGGCCTCTTCAACGCGCTCCATTAACGCAAAAGGACGCGTTTGTCCATTGCCGCTAAAAATGGCGGTTTCATGTAAAACGACGGCTTGAAAAGAGTGACTAAAAACCATGGCGGGACTATGCCACGGTTTTTAAGTTATGTAAATAAAAAATGAGCGATATTTAGGAAATATAGGCCTTTACAGTTTCCCGTGTGCCTTTTTCGTTGAGGCTATCGAGAGCGTCTTGAATGGCGGTCACGAACTCATTGTTAAGCGGCAAGCGCGTACCAAAAATCTCTGTAATCCCAAGGATACTAATAGGACTACGCGGGTTGACTTGCATCGCTGCTGTCAATTGATTAGCGCGCGGGTCTTTAATCATAATCGCTTGAGTATTTTCATCGACACCAGTGAGGTATCTAAACCATCCTGCAAGGGCAAGGGCGGCCAATTTAATTGAGCCACCATGTTCCAACTGATATTCAATGCACGGCAAAATAGAATTGGGTATTTTGGCGGACCCATCTTCGGCAAGGCGCTGAACCTGATCTGATATAGCAGGGTTAGCAAAGCGTTTTATCAGCGTATCTTTGTATTTGTCTAAGTTAACGCCCGGTACATTTGGTACGCTTGGCGTCACATCCTGATCCATATACGCACGGACATATTGTGCAATCAAAGGATCATTCATCGCCTTGTCCACTTCACGATACCCCATCAGATAGGAAAGATAAGACAGAGCCGAGTGTGATCCATTTAAAAGACGCACTTTCATTTTTTCATAGGGATCAACATCTGCAACAAGCTGCACGCCTGCTTCTTCTAATTGCGGACGACCATTGACGAACTTATCTTCCAAAACCCATTGTCTATAATCTTCACAAACAACAGGCCATTTATCGGTGATCATGAATTTGTCACGGACAATGTCAATAATTGGCTGCGTTGTAACGGGGGTGATACGGTCAACCATGGCATTTGGGAAGGTTACATTATCTTGAATCCAGCGCGCAAGGTCTGTGTCAATTAGAGTGGCAAACTGAAGAACAAGCTTTTGCGTCAAATGCCCATTACCAGGCAAATTATCACATGACATAACAGTATAGGCGGAAATACCAGCCTCTTTACGCGCTTTTAACCCCGCAACAATATAACCCATCGCGGTTTTAGGGGCGCTTAAATCTTTTAAGTCTTCTTGAAGTAACGGATTGTTTTGGTCAAGGTTACCATCGGCCTTATAACAATATCCTTTTTCAGTCACAGTCAGCGATAAAATCTTCGTCATCGGATCGCTGAGCTTGTCTAATACTTTTTGTGTTTCTGTTGGTGCGTGGAGCACTTCAACCATTGATCCAATAACGCGGGCAACATCGCCGCTCGCTTGTCGTTCTAAAACAGTATAAAGCCCATCTTGGTTTTTAAGGGCGTTAATATTGTCTAAATCATTGGGCAATAAGCCAACACCGCAAATACCCCAATCGCCGCCAAAAAGGGAGAGCACATCATCCATGTAAACAGCCTGATGCGCGCGGTGAAAACCACCAACACTCATATGAACAATCCCACATTTTATTGTAGAGCGCTCGTAATTGGGAACAGGTGCATGCGCTGATATCTGCTCTAGCGTATTTTGATTAAGCGAGATAGGCATATTCGTTAAATTTGTTGCGGCTTGGGTCATGGTTATTCCTAAAAATTATTTTTATCTAGTGTAAGTCATAGAAGCCGCCATTTGCACCTGCGGCGCTCTAGTCTGTTGATTCACGCGTTCTATAGCCCCAACTACACCATGTTGTTGTATATTGTGCAAGTGCATAGTGACTGTATCCATAAAGCCTTTATGGCTTTGAAGCCCTGAAGAAAAGGCCCCGCTCATGGCTATTACAGGGTTAGGATTACCATTGCTATTTCTTGCTACTTGTTGAAGCCCTGATTCAACGGCGTGTACATCATTGATATCGAATTCGGCCTTATTATCATCAGTTCCCTTTAGATAATGTATCCAAGCAGCAGTAACAAACGCCACATGGTTGTAGCTTGTTTCTTTTGCGATGGCACTCTCAGCAGCGTCTAAAGCGCGAGGTTTAATTTTGCTTAAAGTCGCATTGCGGACAACACGAGAGTTTTCGTCATTTAACGCAGGGTTCTCTAATCTGCGGATAAGCAATTCTTTATAAAAAGTGAAGTCCACGTTTGAGATGGGCGTTAATGTATCTGAAACCTCACTCATAAAAGCAGAGACAAATTGACGAATAGTTTCATTACCCATTGCCTCGTGAACGCGATCATAACCAGCAAGTTTGCCAAGGGTGCCGACTGCCATGTGTCCGCCATTTAGCATACGCATTTTCATAGCTTTAAATGGGTTTACGTCAGGCGTAATTGTTGCCCCAACGGCATCAAGATCAGGCATTTCACCTGCAAAATTGTCCTCAATGACCCATTGCATAAACTCTTCTGTTTGAACAGGCCATTTATCAGAAATATGCCCTGCAGCCATAGAAAAATCTTTTTGCTGATCTGTCGTTGTAGGCACAATCCGATCAACCATCGTAGAGGGAAAAGCAACGTTATTCTCAATATATTTTCTTAAATGAGCAGACTTTTCTGCAGCATAGGCTAAAACAACGTTTCTCAATACGATACCATTGGCTTCAATATTATCACAAGAAATGATTGTTAATGGCGGTGCGCCAGAATTCATTCGCCTCTCTAGGGCGGCGACTAAATATCCGATAGCTGTATTAGGCTCATCAAGTGAGTTAAGACATTTTTTTATATCATCTCTATCAAAATCAAGTGTTCCTGTTTTAGGGTCATGGCCATACCCTTTTTCTGTGACAGTCATTGTTACGAGCTTCGTTTCGTGACTTGAGAGCACATCTAAAACTTTTTGTGGCTCTTCGCGTGCAACAATCATGTCTTTTATACATCCGATAACACGTGTTGGATTTGTTTTGCCATCTTGTTCTTTGAGCGTGTAAAGGTAATCTTGATCGGCCAGAGCGTCTCTCACACCTGAGGATATTAACCCCACCATAGTGACACCCCATTTAGGGTCGGTTTTGGCAATATCGTCGAGATAGCGAAGAACATGGCCTCGCCCAAAGTGACTTGGGCCTAAATGAACAACGCCAGATTTTAATTGGCTTCTATCGTATTGGGGAATTTGCGCCAAACCAGCTTCGGCTATTTGCTGCAAATTTGCGTTACAAAGAGGAACACCCATGATTGTTTATTTCCCAATACAATTTTATTTTGAAGACGTTAGAATAGATTCACATTAGTAATCAATAAAAATCTTTATGGCTATAATTTTTTATATGTTTTTCAATGACTTAGAAGATTAAATAATTTTCTGTAAAATAAAAATTGTTGCAAAACATTACAATTTTTATACTTTACGTAGGTCACGAATACACTAAGGTGTGGGATGAAATTAAAAAGGCGGCGTGTATGCGTATCTTGGTAATAGAAGACGATAAAGAAGTTTCTGCTTATATTCAAAAGGGTTTAAAGCAAGAGGGGCACACCGTCGACCATGCCGAGGACGGCAAGCAGGGTTTGTTCCTCGCAACCACTGAAACTTATGATATGCTGATTGTGGATCGTATGTTGCCAGAGCTTGATGGTTTAACTGTGATAAAAACGCTCCGTGGATCTGATAATCACACACCTGTTATAATATTGAGTGCGCTTGGCGATGTGGATGATAAGGTCAAGGGCCTTAAATCTGGCGGCGATGATTATCTCGTCAAACCATTTGCCTTTGCTGAATTATTGGCACGGATCGAGGTTCTTCATAAACGCAATAAACATCATGATGGCAGCACAGAGACTGTGCTGCACGCGGGCGACCTATCCCTTGATTTGTTATCACGTAAAGTTTCTCGCGGCGGCCATTCGATTGAGCTTCAATCGCGTGAGTTTAAATTGCTTGAATATATGTTACGCCACAAAAACCAAGTAGTGACACGTACCATGCTTCTTGAAAATGTTTGGGATTATCACTTTGACCCACAAACAAACGTCATTGATGTTCATATCAGCCGCTTGCGCGGTAAAATTGACAAAGATCATGAAACGCCTATCCTTCGCACCGTTCGCGGGTCTGGCTATATTATCGAAGATGCCTAAGACGCTATGCCTAATAAAAATTATGCCCGCGCTTATACGCGCAGCTCTAGCTTTCAAATGGCGCTATTCTTTACTTTATTATGCGGGATAACGGCCCTCATACTCGTTTATTTTGGTAATTATTTTAGCCGCGATCAATACGTCAAACAAACCGAGGCGGTATTGGAAACTGAAATAGATCATATCCGCCTATGGTCACGCACGGAAGATATTATCGCGAGCTTAAAGGGGCGTGACCGAGTTTTTTTATTCATCGATAAAGATAGTAAAATTATAGATGGTAATATACAACAAATTCCAAAAACAAGCTCTGTCCTTTCTGAAGGGACCATTTTATTTGAAAGTGCGGGTAACAAATACGCTGCAAAAATCGAAACATTTAATGATGGTCGGCGTTTATTGATCGGAGTTAACATTACGGATTTGACGCGAATCTATCAAAAGATGCAATTGCTGACATGGCTCAGTATTTTCTTAATTTTCCTCGTAATCCTTACCAGCTATATCATCAGTCAGTTTGTGGTCAAAGGCACTAATAGAATAGCGGTAACAGCACAGAAAATAATGGATACGGGAGATCTGTCTCGCCGTATTGAGCTCTCATCGAAATGGGATGATTTGGGGTATATGACCAATATTCTTAATAAATGTTTTGATCAGATTGAGCACTTAATGGATGGTATATCGCATGTTTCCGATAATATCGCCCATGATCTTAAAACACCATTGACGCGCCTACGTAATGATTTGGAAGACTTTAAAAAAGAAGCAGATCAATCAGAGAACACAAAACTTCACGCCCATGCTGATAAATTAATTAGCGAAGCAGACCATCTTTTAAATACGTTTAACGCTCTGCTTCGGATTGCCCGTATTGAGGCCGGTAAACAAAAAACAAAATTTTCTCCTGTGTCTCTCAAAAACGTGATTGATGATGCATTGGATCTTTATGATCCCCTCGCTGAAGATAAAAATATTGAGGTGACAAAAGATATTTCCGAGATGGTCATCAATGGCGACAAAGATTTACTCTTTCAACTTTTTGCCAACCTTATTGATAACGCCATAAAATTTACGCCAGAACAAGGCACTGTTGATATGAAAGCCAGCATATCAAAAGAATCTATTATATTTACTATCGCAGATAGTGGAGTGGGCGTGCCAGAAGATGACAAAAATAAAATCTTTGATCGTTTTTATCGAAGCGATAAAAGCCGCCATACACCAGGCAGTGGCCTTGGTTTGAGCATGGTAAAAGCTATTGTAGAGCTTCACCGTGGCACAATTGAATTCGAAGATAACAACCCCGGAACAAAAGTGAAAGTAAGGTTACCCTTGTGAGTGAACAAAAAATGAAAATTGCCATCATCGGCACAGGTATATCAGGAATGGGCGCGGCTTACTTGCTTAATCCGCATGCAGATATTACCGTCTATGAAAAAAATAATTATATTGGCGGTCATAGCCGTACGATCGATGTTACGCATAAAAAAACAGGAAAAACTGTACCCGTTGATACAGGGTTTATTGTCTTTAATTATCGTAATTATCCCAATCTCACAGAGCTCTTTGACTTGCTGAAAATCCCCGTTCAAAAAAGCGATATGTCTTTTGGGGCGAGCATTGCTAATGGTTGGCTTGAATATGGGAGCAAGGGTATGTTTGCGCAAAAGAAAAATTTCTTGCGCCCAAAATTTTGGAAGATGATTTTTGATATATTGAAATTTAACAAATACGCTGGGCGTTATTTAACCGATGATCGTGGGGTATCACTTGCAGCAGCCCTTGATGAAATGAAGATGGGGCAATGGTTTCGGGATTATTACTTGAAAGCGATGGGCGCAGCGATCTGGAGCTGTTCTGTCGAAACAATCGAAAAATTTCCTGCAAAAACTTTTATTCGTTTCTTTGAAAACCATGGTTTACTGACCATTAACGACCATCCGCAATGGTATACGGTCACAGGCGGCAGCCGCGAATATATCAAAACTCTGACAGAGGGCTTTAAAGATAAAATCATATTAAATTGTGCCGTAAAGGGCGTAAAACGCGATGGTGGTAAGATTTATATAACTGATAAAACAGGCGCGACAGAAATTTACGATCATGTATATTTTACGTGTCACGCGGACCAGACGCATAGAATGCTTGAGGATAAAGACCAAATAGAAGATAAAATCCTGGGGGCATTTTCCTATCAGAAAAATAGTATAGTTGTTCATAGCGATGAAAGCTTTATGCCCCATCACAAAAAGAGCTGGGCGAGTTGGATTTATCTCTCCACTGCAACCGATGATAAAAACGAGAGTGTTTGCCTGAGCTATTGGATGAATAACTTACAAGGGATCACGCCTGATGTTCCTGTCTTTGTTACCTTAAATACCGAGCGTGCACCAAAAGCTGATTTGGTCTATGATACCCATGAATTTGACCATCCCATTTTTGATGAAAAAGCGGTCAACGCCCAAGAGAAAATAGCAGATATTCAGGGCTATCAAAACTGCTGGTATGCTGGCGCGTATCAGCGATACGGCTTTCATGAAGATGGTCTGATGAGCGCGGTAAACGCAGTAAAGGCTATGGGTTTTGATATTCCATGGGAAAAATAAAACCAAAACCATTTACCCCTATATTAACACCGCAAATTTTATTTGGCGATGTTATGCACCGCCGGCTATTTCCCAAAATAAATGCATTTAATTACCGAATTTATTATCTCGCCTTGCCTCTTTCGCAAATACAAACGGTTAGAAGTTTAAAGATAAATAAATTTGCCCCGCTTAGTTTTTATACAAAAGACCATGGTGATAAAAATGCCGATGATCTCAACCAATGGCCGCGCGATATTCTCAAAAAATACAACGTGACTAAGGCAAATGGGGATATCATTCTTATTTGCATGCCGCGCATTATGGGCTATGTCTTTAATCCTATAAGCTATTGGCTATGTCTTGACACACAACATAACCTGCGCGCTGTAATCTGCGAGGTTAATAATACCTTTGGCCAAAGCCATTCTTATTTATGCGTGCATGAGGATGAAAGTATCATAACCCCCCAAGATCAAATGACCGCGCAAAAGATTTTTCATGTCTCCCCGTTCTTAAAACGGGAAGGGCATTACCAATTTCGTTTTGATTGGCGTGCGTTCGCAGATCAAGATGGCAAAAAACCCCGTTTTGACTCTTGGATTGATTACTACGCCGCCAGTGGAGAAAAACAGCTTGTGACAAGTTTGATTGGGCGCTTTGATCCTCTGGATAAGAAAAATCTAAAACGTGCCTTTTGGTGCTATCCTTTAGTAACATTTAAAGCAATAACGCTGATCCATTGGCAGGCACTGAAATTAATTGCTAAAGGCATAAAATATGTCCCAAAACCCCCGCAAAAGACTGAACGGATCAGCAAAGTGAGCAAATAAGCACCATTCTTACAAAGTTTTAAGATGAACGTAACGCGATGGTTATATAGAAAAGAATATAGTTATTAAAGAATAGGATTAAATATGATTGTTTCCCGCATTGCAGACCAGTTTTTGAGAAAACTCGATGGCCTTGAGTTTGGAACATTAGAGCTCGTGACCCCTGATGGTCAGCAGCGCTATTTCGAGGGCAAGAACCCCGGCCCAAAGGCAAGCATGATTGTGCATAGTTGGGATGTGATTAAAAACGTCATGGCACGTGGCGATATTGGCTTTGTTGAAAGTTACCGTGCCGGGCATTGTGAAACCCATAACCTACAAGATTTATTCGCATTAGCTCTTCACAATGAAAGGCATGTCAAAAAATATCTTTTCGGTAGCAGCGCGTATCAAATGATGGCGCGTCTATCTTATTTGCTTAAAGTAAATACCGTCAAGGGTAGCAAGCGTAACATTCACGCACATTATGATTTGGGTAATAGTTTTTATGATCTTTGGCTTGATCCATCCATGACTTATTCATCGGCGTTGTTTAAAACAGGCAAAGAGAGCATTGAGCAAGCACAACATAATAAATATGACCGTATTCTTGAACGCCTTGATACAAAATCAGGCAGTATTTTAGAGATTGGCTGCGGGTGGGGCGGCTTTGCAGAACGCGCGGCGCAACATGGTAATTTTGATATTAAAGGCATTACACTGTCCACTGAACAACATGCTTACGCCAAAAACCGGCTTGGTGATAAGGCCAATATTGTTATTGAGGATTACCGCCACCAACGCGGCAAATTTGATAATATCGTGTCTATCGAAATGTTTGAAGCCGTGGGAGAGAAATACTGGCCGACCTACTTTAACAAGGTTAAATCACTCATGGCTGATAATGGTAAAGCAGTCATTCAAACGATAACCATTGATGAAAAATATTTTGAACGCTATCGCCGCGGCGGTGATGCTATTCGTAGTTACATATTCCCAGGCGGCATGCTACCAAGCCCCACGCGTTTTAATCAAGAGGTGCAAAACGCAGGAATGAAAACAACTGATAGTTTCTATTTCGGACAAGACTACGCCAGAACGTTAGAAATCTGGCTCGATACCTTCGATGAAAAACAAAAAGAAATTAAAGCACTTGGCTTTGATAATAGCTTCATCCGCCTATGGCGTTTTTACCTTGCGGCGTGTATCGCTGGGTTTAAGACGGGGCGAATTAATGTTATGCAGGCAGAAATCACCCATGCGTAAAATACTTTTCATCCTTGGATTTTTGCTTGCAATATTCGGCTTTACCCCAAGCTATGCCGATGTCATAGAGAACATTAAAATCAACATCCCGCAAGCAGAGCCTGTCGGCAAAGGACGGCTGACATGGATGTTCTGGGATGTTTATGATGCCACACTTTATGCTCCCCAAGGGCATTATGATCTTACAAAGCCTTTCGCGCTAAGCTTAACTTATTTGCGTGATATTGAAGGGCGTGATATTGCTGATACCTCCGCAGAAGAAATGCGCCGCATCGGTATGAAAGACGAGGTGACACTCGCAACATGGCACAGTCAAATGCGACAAATTTTTCCCGACGTCGCGCAAGGTAAAAATATCACAGGTGTCTACCAACCCAATGGCACTTCCATTTTTTATGCAGATGGTGTTGAGATTGGCCGTTTAAATGACGCCGAATTTGGACGCTATTTTTTCGACATATGGCTGAGTGATAAAACACAAAAACCAACATTACGGGCTCAGCTTTTGGGGTCTAAATGACCACAACAGCAACAGAGCAATCTATAAGTAAACTAAGTCTTTTTGGATATGGGTTGCTTGCTGTACCGTTATCTTTTGCAGGTCTGCCCTTATACCTGCATGCCCCTGATTACTACGTGGCGGAGTTAGGGTTATCCTTATCCCTCATCGGTATTCTTATTCTTGCAATTCGTATCTTTGATGCTGTCCAAGACCCTATTATTGGTGTGCTCAGTGATAAGTATGCCAAACACCGCCTTCTTATAATAATGGGCTCGCTGGCGCTCTTGATAGTAAGTTTCACCATGGTTTTTCATCCACCGCAAACGCTCATTGCTTTATGGTTTGCAGTGAGCCTCACTCTGGCCTCAACTGCGTTTAGTATTTTAGGTATTAATCTTAATGCACTGGGAAGTTTATGGTCAAAGGACAGTGTTGAAAAAACACGTATTACGACATGGCGCGAGGGATTAGGGCTTATCGGGCTTTTAATAGCAGCAGTTTTGCCCGTTATTATTGATCTACATTATATGGCCTATACGCTTGTTGCACTTTGTCTTATTGCGGGCGCTGCCTTTTGGCGCTGGTCGCAAAAACAAAAAAATATAGTGCAGCAATCTTCTCATTTTAAGCTTGACCTTAAAAAACTAACACACCCGCAAATGCGCCGCTATTATGTTATTTATGCAATCAGTATGCTGGCCTCATCTATACCGGGCGTGCTGGTTATTTTCTTTGTGCGTGATTTATTAGACGCAGAAAATCTAACCGGATTATTTCTTATTCTTTATTTCGTATCAGGTGCGATAGGCATGCCTATTTGGCATCAAATATCTAAGCATAAAGATAAGATAACAGCGTGGTTTATCTCAATGATCTTGGCGATTGCGACATTTATCTGGGCATTTTTCTTAGGCGAGGGCGATGTGATTGCCTATGGCCTTGTTTGTTTTTTTTCTGGCTTGGCTCTCGGTGCAGAGCTTGCCCTACCTCCCGCTATTTTATCAGATTTAATTGATAATGAAAAAGATACAGAGCAAACATCACTATATTTTTCTGCTCAGGCCTTTTTGCTAAAGGCCACGTTTGCAGGCGGTAGCGGCCTAGCATTTTTAATTCTGGGGCAAACGGACTTTGTCCCTAATGGAGACAATAGCCAAAGCGATCTGATGGGATTAAGCTTTACTTATGCATTTTTACCCTGTCTGATTAAAATTGTGGCTATTGTTGCACTTTATTTTTGGATGAAATCTTTATCGTCTATGAAGGAAAAAACCAATGACCTTAAAATCAATACTGCTTCTAATAGGAGGAATCATCATGCTTAACGGCTGTTCAGCTCATAATCTAGCGCGTTACAAAGACGCAGAACCTAAAATGGATATCAAAGAATATTTTACAGGCCCAATTAAGGCATGGGGAATTATCCAAGACCGCAAAGGGCAGGTAACACGTCGTTTTGATGTGGACATGGTTGGTTCATGGGAGGGTGACATTGGCACGCTTGAAGAAGATTTTAAATATTATGATGGCGAAACGCAAAAGCGTATTTGGACCATTACAAAAACCGCAGAGGGTCAATATACTGGAACGGCTGGCGATATCCTTGACAAAGCTAATGGGGAGCTACAAGGAAACGCCGTTCGCTGGGCATATCGTATGGACTTACCTGTTGGCGGAAAAACATACCGTCTCACTTTTGATGATTGGATGTTCTTGATGAATGATGGCGTTCTTATTAACCGATCATATATCAAGAAATTTGGTATCACATTTGCAGAACTCACTTTGTTCATGCAAAAACAAGATGAAAAATAATGGATACTATTCAAGGAAAATATATCTGGATAATCGGCGCCAGTAGCGGGATCGGCGCTGATCTTGCACGCGAGCTTTCAGAGCGTGGCGCGACCTTGGCGCTTTCTGCGCGCAGTCAAGAAAAATTACAAAATCTTCAAAGCGAGCTTGGGCAGCATCACCTTGTTATGCCCTTAGATGTTTGTGATGCAAATGCGCTCAATAAGGCTGCACAAGAAATTCTTAAAAAATTTCCACGCCTTGATAGTGCGATTTCAATGGCCGCTATATATAATCCAGGCGCGATTAAAGATATGGATATCAATGAGGCGCATAATATTTTAAATGTGAATTTAAACGGGATGTTTAATTTTGTGCATGCCGCCTTACCTATTTTTCGCACCCAAAAATCAGGCCAGATCGTCCTATGTGGCAGTGTCGCAGGCTATCGTGGCTTACCAAATGGTCAGCCTTATAGCGCGTCCAAGGCTGCCGTCATTAACCTTGCTGAAAGTTTGCGCGCCGAAGAAAAAGACAATAATATTGATGTCAAAGTTATTAATCCGGGTTTTGTCAAAACGCCAATGACCGACCAAAATGATTTTGAAATGCCAATGATGATTGACTCAAATATCGCGGCAAAAGAAATAGCTGATGGGTTGATCAAGAAAAACTTCGAAATTCATTTTCCCAAGAAATTCACATTCATCATGAAAGTTATCAGGCTGATGCCTTCATCGCTTTATTTTATAATCTCAAATCAATTTAAGAAATAAAATCATCGTTTTCTAGGGTTTTGAGATCTATACGCTCTGGGCGAAGTCTTTTATTTTGTTCACGTTTTTTAGTATTCTCTATGGGGCTTAAAATTGCGTGTTTCATATCACGCCCATAAACACGTTTTCGCCACATGCGAAAGCTTGAGGGCTTCATATTGTCACGCATGATCCGTTTTACTTCTTTTTCTTTAAGTCCTGTTTGCGCCTCAATATCGTTAAATGATGCCTTATCATCCCACGCCAATTGAATAATTTCATGAATGTCTGTATCTTTCATGCCTATCCTTTCAGCAACTCTTCTACGGCGGATGTAATCTCTTTTGACATCGGGTCCACTTGTGATCCAAAACTTTTGGCCACTTGCCCGTTTTGATCAATAAGGAATTTGTGAAAATTCCAACGGGGCTTTGAAAACAACATCCCGCCTTTTTTCTCCGCTGCCGCCCAAGTAAAAAACGGATGTGCATCATCGCCTTTGGTTGAATATTTTGCCGCAACGGGGAAGGTCACGCCATATTGCTCTTTAACGAAGTTTTTAATCTCGTCCTCGCCTTTTGGCTCTTGTCCGCCAAAGTCATTGCAAGGCACGGCTAAAACCATAAAACCTTGCTCTTTATATTTTTGGTATAGGGCTTCCAAGCCCTCATACTGACCCGTAAAACCGCACAAGGACGCCGTATTCACTACTAAAAACGGCTTACCCTTAAAGTCGGCAAGGTTAATCGGCTTGCCATCGATCCCTTTAAAATCAAATTGATAGGCACTGGCTTTGGTCATTTGTATCTCGTCATTCTCTATGATGTCGTTGGCCTGTACTTGCGCTTGCATCACCATGCTAAAAAGCACGATAAAGGCACAAAAAGTAATTATTAATAAATATTTCATAGGTCAAATATACGCGTTTTTAACGCTCCCGCCACTTACAAAGCTGTAATAGAGCCGCCATCATCTTGTTATTGAGCCAAACAAAGCGGCATTATGCTATATTTTCCTTCCTTTTTTCGACTCTTTCCTATAGGTAGAAGGCGAAACAAAAAGATGCACGCCATTTTTAAAGGCGGAAAGAAGAAAAAATGACTGAAAAGCTTAGAAATATCGCCATTATTGCGCACGTTGACCACGGCAAAACAACTCTTATTGATGCCATGCTTAAACAAAGTGGTATGTTCCGTGAAAACGAGAATGTGGACACCTGTATGATGGACTCTAACGACCTTGAAAAAGAGCGTGGGATCACTATTTTGGCCAAGCCAACGTCCGTTCAATGGAAAAAAGGCAATGACACTTTGCGTATCAACATTATCGACACCCCTGGCCACGCCGATTTTGGCGGCGAGGTTGAGCGCGTTTTGCACATGGCAGACGGCGTTATCCTCCTCACGGATTCTGCTGAAGGCCCCATGCCGCAAACAAAATTCGTTTTGGGTAAAGCGCTAAAGCAAGGGCTGAAGCCTATCGTCATTATCAACAAAATTGACCGTCCCGATGGTCGTCCTGAAGAAGTGGTTGATGAAGTTTTTGATCTTTTTGTATCTTTAGATGCAACAGATGAGCAGCTTGATTTCCCAATCATGTATGCATCGGGCCGTAATGGTTGGTGTACAAAAGAACTTGATGATCCGCGCGAAAACCTTACCCCGCTTATGGATCTTATCGTTGAGCATGTTCCTGCGCCAAAAGGTGACAAAGATAAGCCGTTTGCGATGCTAGCTACACTTCTTGATTCAGACCCGTTCTTGGGACGTTGTTTAACTGGACGTGTTATCCAAGGCTCTGCAAAAATTAACGATGCTGTTAAATCAATCGACCTTGACGGCAAAATTGTTGAAAATGGCCGCCTGACAAAATTGATGATGTTTAATGGCACAAACCGTGTCCCAGTGGCAGAGGTTAAAGTCGGTGATATTATCTGTATTGCGGGTCTCGCCAAAACATCGGTTGCCGATACAATCGGTGCGCCTGCCTTAACTGAACCTGTCCAATCAACACCGATTGATCCGCCAACAATGGCCGTGATGATTTCGGTAAATGACTCTCCTTTTGCCGGTAAAGAAGGCACGAAAGTTACCTCAACCTTAATCCGTGAGCGCTTGCTTGCCGAAGCCGAAACAAACGTGGCAATCACTTTTTCTGAAAGTGAAAATAAAGACGCGTTTGAAATTGGGGGGCGCGGCGAATTGCAACTTGGCGTTTTGATTGAAACAATGCGCCGTGAAGGTTTTGAAATGATTGTCTCACGCCCTCGCGTTCTTTATCAAGAAATTGATGGTGAGCGTCACGAACCGATTGAAGAAATCACAATTGATGTGGATGAAGAATATTCATCAACGGTGGTTGATAAAATGAACCGCCGTAAGGCTGAAATGACCGATATGCGTTCTTCAGGTGCAGGTAAAACACGGATTACATTCTTAGCACCATCGCGCGGATTGATTGGGTATCAGTCACAGTTCTTAACGGACACGCGCGGTACTGGCGTTTTCAACCGTGTGTTCCATTCCTACCAGCCTCACAAAGGTCCAATCCCACAGCGCGGCAAAGGTGTTCTTATCTCTAATGATACGGGTTCTGCTGCCGCTTATGCGATCTTTAACTTGCAAGACCGCGGCGTGATGTTCATTGGCCATCAAAGCCTTGTTTATGAAGGTATGATTGTGGGCGAACATTCCCGTGAAAATGATTTAGAAGTGAACGTCCTTAAAGGGAAAAAGCTTACAAACATGCGTGCCTCAGGAACTGACGAAGCCGTCACCCTTGTGCCGCCGCGTCAAATGAGCTTAGAGGACATGATGTCATATGTGAACGAGGATGAGCTTCTTGAGGTTACACCAAAGAGCTTGCGTTTACGTAAGAAATTCTTGGTCGCCCACGAACGCAAAAAAGCCAGCCGCGAAGCGAGCTAACCCTCACAACTGATTTTGAAAGCCACCCTTAAAATTGTGAAGGGTGGCTTTTTTTATTTCTTATTTTAGGTATGCATTTTGCCAATTAGATTCATTAGAATATTTCTATAAATGGCGTTACCATAAATTTGGTCTTCAACCCCATGATCAATATTGGGGTTATCGTTAATTTCAATCACTATGACCTGTCCATTAGGGGTTGTTTTAAGATCAACACCATAAAGCCCATTGCCTATTAACTTGCAGGCCTTTAATGCCGTTTTAATGACATTTTGAGGTGTTTCTTCTATTGTCAGGCATTTATGGGCACCATAGATTTGCTTTTTCTTTTTTGATTCATGATTATAAATTTGCCAGTGGCCATTCGCCATAAAATATTGAACTGAAAAAATAGCTTGGTTATCTAAAACGCCAATTCGCCAATCAAATTCAGACGGCACATATTCTTGGCATAGTATGATTTCTGATTTTTTTAAAAGCCCTTGGGCCTGTGAGACCAAATCTTCTTTATTGTGAACTTTTACTATTCCTCTGGAAAAAGACCCATCAGGAATTTTTAAAACTTTAGGGTACTGCCCATCGCATTGGTAATCGGTTATTATTTTTTTGTCCAAAATTATTGTTTTTGGCGCGCCAATATTATTATTTTTTAACAGTTCATGCAGGTACACTTTATTACAACATTTGATAATTGATTCCGTATCATCAATACACGGAATTCTCTCTTTCTCTGCTTTTAGAGCAAATCTATACGTATAATTATTAATCGCTGTCGTGCTTCGAATAAGAAGGGCGTCGTATTCTAAAACAGAGGCTATATCATTTTTTGTAATAAGTTCTACGCGCGCCTCAAGCTTTTTTCCTTCACTTACAAATTTATTAAGCGCTGCTTTATTTGAGGGTGGAAAAGGATCAGATGGATCATGCAAAAGCCCAATCCAGTATTTTTCTACACTGTCTTTTTTGTTTTTTCTCCATGCCGATCCTGTAAATTTATGTAACGCGGAGTAAAACTTTTCGAGTTTGTCTTGTGTAATGGCGTTAAAGCCGAGCACATCTATATTCTTTATGTGCCATGATTTTCTCACAGTATGCTTTAGTTCGAATGACATAATCGGAAAGCGAAAAAGATCAAAAAGATATCGGCTAATAACTTCAATCTTTGGATTTTCATGCCGCCCAAAGAAAAAAATAAACTTTTTATTCGTGAACGATTCTATGTCATGTTCATCAGCTAGTATCTTTTTAATAAAATTGTTAATGTCCTCCAAATAGCTCGAATAGTTTCTTTTCCATTGTATATTAATAATATTGGATACATTGGGTATACAGTTTATTTTTCTGGCTTCTGCCATAAGCGACACATAATACCCTTTGCTAAGGTAATCATATTGGTTACTAAGGTTAATGATTCTCGCTTGTGATTTTGAAATATTGAAATCTTTGAGGGAACTGCGTAAGAATTGCGTTGTTGATAAGGCCACCCAATTTGGATCTTGTTTAATCAATTCAACTTTATCAGCGATGATAATATATTTTTTCATGATTGGTTCTTTATATTAACTCTTTTATAACCCGCACCCCATGACAACCATCGGGGTAATAGTTTTCTATTTGTTTTTGAATACGATATCCTCTTTCTTTATAAAAAGAGTAGTAGCGCTCTTTATCTGCACGAAACTCACTTATAATTGATTTGTATTTCTTATCTTTTAAATAATTTTCAATTAACTCAATAAAAGTGCTCCCAAAATTGTTTTGGCGATATTTGGGATTTATTGCTATTGAATAAAGCCGCGCTTTGTTGGAATTCTTGCGATATAAGACCGTCGCGGTGCCTATAATATCAGTATTATTTTCAATAATTAGAATGTCGCAACGGCCAAAATTTAATAAATAACGATATTGCCGTTTGGATGTTAGATGGTATTTGTCAGGCTCAAATCCCTTGTTTTCGACATCAATAAGGCTATCTAGGTCCTTTATAGTGGCTTTACGCAAATACTTGTTCTTTCAAAAAGTCTTTATTTTGATCAAAGGCTCTACAAGTTACTCATTTTTAAAGCTTAGTACTGAAATGCTGGTATGCCTTAATTTAGCCTCTTAATTTATTGTGTTTATTGCTAAAGTGATAGCGATATTAATACATATTCGGGCATGCGTTAAACGCATATATGATGAAAAATCTTTTGCCTTATAACAAAATACCTAAAACCCTAGAGTTTTTTTTCGCGTCTTTCCTCGGGGCGCATTTCACATAGGCTCAAAAAAATTATAGTTTACTCATTAGCAGGGTGTTCAAAATGATTTATTTCTTATCTTTTGAATTGGGTAGATAGGTTACATTGCCCGTATCAATCGTTTTATCGCTTGGGATGTCTTCAGGCTTGATTTCCATCATCGATTCTTTATCAGTGATTTTGTTTTTAATTAAGCGGCCAGATTGTTTTTTGATTGTGGCGTCAAATAAATGCCGCACGCCCCGCGCATTGGCAAAGCGCCCAATGTCATTACCTTTTATACTCTTTAAATGAAGCAGCAGTTTTTTCTCGGCGTCGCTATTTAAAATATAGTCACTTTCTGCCGCAAAAATTTTGAAAATTGCCACCATCGCCTCAGGCTTATAATCTTTAAATTCAATGTTGAGCGCAAAACGGGATCTAAGGCCTGGGTTCGACCTGACAAACTCTTCCATTTTATCTTTGTAGCCTGCGGCGATAACAATAAAACGTTCGTTGAAATCTTCCATAAACTTCATTAAAGAGGTCACGCTTTCACTACCATAATCCCACTGATTATCTGTGAGCGAATAGGCCTCATCAATAAATAATATCCCATCCAAAGCCGTATGGCAGGCAAGGTTTGTTTTGGACGCGGACCATCCTATGTATTCCCCAGTTAAAACGCTTTGATCGGCCTCAACCACATGGCCTTTTTTTAGGACGCCAATTTGATAGAATATATTTACTAATAATCGTGCAATATGGGTTTTGCCTGTCCCGGGATTGCCCAAAAACATCATGTGCATTCCTGTGGTTTTGCTTTTAAGGCCATATTCTTCACGTTTCTTTGTAATGAATGCGTAATCAATAATAGAACGAACTTCCTCTTTAATGTTCTCAAGCCCAGGAAGTTTATCAATAGGCTCAAGCAGTTGAGACATAAGTTCTTTTTGCTTTTCATCACTTTCGTTTAGATAAGAGTCATAGATATCTTGTTTAGCCTCAGGCTGGTGAATACGAACCCGAATAGGGGGCTTATAATCATCTTCAGGATGTTTGATAATATGATATCCATTTGCATCTTCTACGCTTCTATTGTTTTGAATATCAATTTTTTCAGAAAAAATAAGCTCACTCTCATTTATTTCTTTTAAATGTTCGTGTTTTTCAAAAACATATTTTTTATCGGAACTGACAAAAAACTGCATAGGGGAATGAGCACTGACATCGTGATGGTCTTGATGAATATCTATTTTATCAGCCTCAGATCCGTAATGTTCCAGCCATTCTATAGCCTCATCATGCCCCCCATCGGCGGCCGTTTTTATAAGCTCTAAACCCTTCGCCTCGTCTTTTGTTATGCCTTCCCCTTCGATGTAACAGTAGCCAAGGCAATAGCAAAGCGTGTGATAAATTGGGATTGAAAACAAATCGCTAATTTCTGCTTTTTCATACCCCTCCTTCCAAACTTCAAAGGCACTCTTGGTATCTGTTTTTCCTGGACCTGGTCCAAAAAGCCAAATTCCTTCCAGATAGTAACCGCCAATATAATTAAGCTGTTTACAGCGAGCTGCAAATTCCAGCGCTTTTGCACTATGTCTATAGCGGGGAAAGCTGTCATCGTCATAACTTTCCGTTTCGCCATAATAAGAGGCATAAAGATACATACCATGCTTATGACTTGATAAGGCCAAACCTTCTAAAAGCAATAAGCCTTTTGAAGGGCGTAAATATTTTGCTTTGTTGGAAATAAACTCATGCTCACCATATTTCTCGCGATAATCATCATTCAAGAATGTAAAATCACCTCGATAAATCTGCGCTAAAACAGCCGTAGCATCTTGATTACCTGAATCATGCGCTTTTTCGATATGGGCGATGGCTTGTTCTTTGGTAATTTTGTATTCATCACCATAAAAGAGGCCAAAATAGCCCAAAATAAAATCAGTCTCAGGCGTGCTGCTCTTTTTCGCATAATCTTTTGCCAAATTCACAAGCCCAGATTCATCCTTGATGAGATTGCTGTTGGGCGCTTTGGGGTATAAAAGGGACTGAATATACTTAATTTTGGCTGAATCAAGAGTCTGCATTGTCTAAGGAACACTTTCTATATTATTAAAACAAAGGCCAAAAAAAATATACCATTTACGAATGGATGAATACAAATTTGACAAAAGGCCAGTATTTTAGCCCGTAGGGGGTTGAATAATCATGCGTTTTGTGCATACTAAAATTGCATTAAATGAATATAAATGCATTGCTTGGCGGCAATAGGGCAACTCAAATCTGATACGAGAGGCTCGACATGACTTACATGATCATATTTTTATTTTTACTTCTTCTTTTAGACCTTGTTCTAAAAATAAGGGAACGTTGCAGTGGAAGCGCTCGTTTTAACGGCAAGGCCGACTAAGCACTGTAAAAGAAGCCCCATATTTCACAATAAAGCCCTTGAAACTCTTGTTTTGCGCCTCTATAACAGGGGCGGAAGATCGGCGCGGGCGAAATCTCGCTGGACTCGGTCAGGTCAGAAATGAAGCAGCCGCAGGTGAATTTTTTCGGGTCGCTGTCCGGTCTTCCACTTTCATTCCCTAAATCATGAATTTACTGTAATACGCGCCCATGAATCATTGCGTGGCTCTTTGAATCATTCTACAAATAGATCATGTCAGATCCATCGCAAAAACATGAACAAGAAGCATATCGCGTCCTTGCGCGTAAATACCGTCCCCAAAATTTTGATGATTTAATCGGCCAAGATGCCCTTGTGCGTACACTGAAAAATGCCATTGAATCGGGGCGTATTGCTCATGCCTTTATGCTGACAGGTATTCGCGGTGTGGGTAAAACGACAACGGCGCGTATTATCGCCAAGGCGCTCAATTACACAGGAGCGGACGGCATGGCGGGGCCAACAACAGGCGATACGTCTGATTGTGATATTTGCAGAGCCATATCCGAAGACCGCCATCCCGATGTCATGGAAATGGACGCAGCGTCCCGTACAGGGATTGATGATATTCGTGAAATTTTGGACGGTGTACGTTATGCCCCCACCTCTGCGCGCTATAAAGTGTATATTATTGACGAGGTGCACATGCTTTCAAAGCAGGCGTTTAACGCGCTTTTGAAAACACTCGAAGAGCCACCCGAGCACGTGAAATTCATTTTTGCGACCACTGAAATCCGCAAAGTACCCATTACCGTCCTTTCAAGATGTCAGCGTTTTGACCTGCGCCGTATCGAGGCCGATGAGCTTGCCCGATATTACGGTGAAATAGCAGGCAAAGAAAACGCAACAATAGAGGACGAAGCGCTGTCGCTTATTGCCCGCGCCGCCGATGGCTCGGTGCGTGATGGTTTAAGCTTGCTTGACCAATCAATTGCCCTTGGGGATGGCGCGGTCACGGGAGTGCAAGTTAAAGATATGCTCGGTCTTGCTGATCGCGGACGTATCCTTGATCTTCTTGAATCGGCTCTCAAAGGGCAGAGCAAGGAGTCGCTAGACATCATGGAAAATCTCTATCGTGATGGTGCCGACCCGATTGTGGTACTTCAAGACATGCTTGATTTTACCCATGCCTTGACCAAGGTTAAAGCACTCCCCAAACTGCCCGACACACAACTTGCTGTGACAAAAGATGAGCGTGACCGTTTAAATGTAATGGCAGGCAATCTTTCAATGCCCAGTTTGGGACGCACTTGGCAATTGCTTTTAAAAGGGATGGGCGAAGTTCGTACTGCGCCGCACCCGCTGAAGGCGGCAGAGATGATTATCTTACGCCTCCTATACGCCGCAGATTTACCTGATCCAGCAGAACTTATTAAGAAACTCCAACTTGACCCGCCCGCCAATAATGCGGCAGCGCAGCACGGTGCTTCAACCCCGAGCCAAGCGTCCACGCCCGTTGCTATGAAACCCGCTCAAGCATCATCAACGCAAGCGCAAACCCTTGCTCCAACAGCTATGGTGCAAACACAAACAAAAATGGTAGAAACAAACGCGCCGCGTCTTGATAGTTTGGCGAGTATTGTCGCAGCGCTTAATGAAAATCAAATGCAGGTTTTGGCGGGGCAAGTCACCTACTACGTTCATCTTGTAAAAATGAGTGACGGCCTGCTTGAAATATCACTCGCGGAAAACGCGCCGCAAAAACTCACCCAAGATTTGACCCAAGGTCTCAAACAAATCAGCAATACACGCTGGATTGTCACTATATCCAATAAGCAAGGCGCGCCAACATTGGCACAACAAGCCGAGGCAGCCGATCAAGAAAAACGTGCACAATTGATGCAAGAGCCGCTGATCCAAAATATCCTAAGCACCTTTGACGGTGCGCAGATTAAAAAAATTCACCCTAAAAACTAAGATGATAAAAATAAGAGGACGATATGAACATTCAAAAAATGATGCAGCAAGCTAAAGAAATGCAAACAAAAATGGCGCAAATGCAAGATAAGCTTGGCGATATAATTGTTGAGGGCTCTGCTGGAGGTGGCCTTGTGAAGGTATCAATGAGCTGTAAAGGTGACGTTAAATCAATTTATATTGACCCTTCTATTTTAAATCCAGAAGAAAAAGAAATCGCCGAAGACCTGATTAAGGCAGCTCTCAACGACGCCAAGTCAAAAGCTGATCAAACCATGGCTGATGAAACCCAAAAAATGATGAGCGACATGGGTTTACCCGCAGGCATGCAACTGCCGTTTTAAAGGATAAAAACTTATGAAACTTGCAACGTGGAATATTAATTCTGTGCGCTTGCGTGCGCCTATTGTACTTGATTATATGGCATCGCATGCGCCTGATATTTTATGCTTGCAAGAGACAAAATGCCCTGATGATCTTTTCCCGCTCGATCTATTTCATGCGGCGGGGTATGAGCATATACACATGAGCGGCATGAAGGGGTATAACGGCGTTTGTATCTTTTCAAAAATTCCTTTCAAAAACTCTGCTGTTCACTCCCGTGTGGGCAAAGATGATTGCCGTCACATCGAGGTGTCATTTGATGGGTTTGATCTGCATAACCTCTATATCCCCGCTGGAGGTGATGAGCCTGATCGTGCGATAAACGAAAAATTCGGTCATAAGCTCGATTTTGTTGATGAAATGACTTCGTTTTTTTCTAAAAAATATACATCTAAAAAACCAGTTATTGTTGTGGGAGATTTTAATATTGCCCCACGCGAGCATGATGTTTGGTCATCCAAACAATTACAAAAAGTTGTGTCGCATACACCAATAGAATTAGAGCGATTAGAGAAAATGTATAACACACTTGATTGGGTTGATGCCGTGCGTCATTTTGTTCCCGATGAAGAAAAATGTTATTCGTGGTGGTCGTATCGCAATCGTGATTGGAAACAATCAAACCGTGGGCGCCGCCTTGATCACATTTGGGTAACGCCACCTTTAAAAGACAAACTTAAATCCTATGATATTCATGCAACCGCCCGCGATTTTGAAAAACCATCCGACCATGTGCCTGTCATGGTAGAGATTGATCTTTAGTTTTTAATCTGACCCGCAGCAATAATATCACCCGAGCCATTTTGGGTTTGTGCAATTATAACATAACCCGCAGCATTCTCTTTAATCTCGTAAGATATGCGTTTAGCCTCTCCATCCCATGTCCCTAGCGGTGTAATAGCTGTCACAGGATTAGTGTATGAAACAGTACGCCCTGTGTTCTCACCAATTGGGATTTTTTGAGTATGCTTATTCGCATGCGAAATTAGCAAGAGCGCCACAGGCGATGACAGGCCTTCTTTTTGCGGCAGAGTAATATCAAGAACCCCCTCATTATTAATAATACGAATAGGCAAGACATGATTATCCTGAAAGGCTTTATGAATTATTTTGTTCACTTGTCCTGTTTGATTGCCAACCACATCATAAACACCATTAATGACCATTTGCGGTGTATACGGGCCACGGCTTTTCAGGCTACGCGTATAATCACGCTGGCGGCGCGTACAAAAATCTTGGGACAGTGTATCTTCCCAATGAAGATGATTCCAATAAGTCACATTGCAACTAAGGGCAATGATGTTTTTATTTTCTGAGAGCTCTCCTAATAATTTATCTGCTGGTGGACAAGACGAGCAGCTTTGGGATGTAAATAATTCTACAATAACTGGCGAGTGACCAGTGTCAGCTGATTTTGCGAGTGCGCTTGTCATGATTTGAAGAAACAAAAAACCAGCAAAACTGGCGCAAATAAACAATAAAAAACGCATGTGATCCCTTTGAATAAGTATTTTAATGCTCATTCGGGATAGGAATCTATTTTGTTACATCATCGGTAAATAAGGCTTTTGAAACATAATTAGAGAATAATAACCGAAATCTTTATAGCCGAGCGCCGTGTATGCTTTTTCTGAGGCTTCATTTTGCGAAAAGATAACAGTTTTCTTTTTCTCCCACCTGTCTCTTGCAACCAATAAAATAGAGGCGACGATCGGGCTTGCAAAACCTTTTGTTCTGTTTTCTGGGCTCACCCATACGACACTGGGCTGAACTGTATCGTCAGTAACGGCGTTAAATCCCGAAAAGGCGACAGGTTTTTCTTGATACTCAAACAACCAATATTTGCCATTACTCATAAAATCCTCAACATCGCGGGCAATACGCGCGCGCGATGTTTCATTATCCTGCCCGGAACCAAATTCCATTTCATAATCAAAACGCCATTTCATCATAAGATCACGGTCTTGCTCTTTGGGGTCACGGCGATAAAAATCTGGGTCATGGCATAAGGCAGGGACTTTTAAATCCTTAAGGGACATGGCCAAAAGATGCTCTTTTGAATTAACCGTGCGTGGCCACTCTTGTATATCCATGACTTCAATTAATTCTTGAGCTTGATCAAATGACCCTAAAATACCGCGAATGCTTCGCCCTGAATTAAAGGCATTTTTGATAACAGCTTGGCTTAATTCTGCAATACCGTCCTTTGCCTCAATCATAACATTGCCATTCCAATAATGGGCGATCACGCCCACTAATTTCCCATCACGAAACGCGCCAAAATGATCCCCTTGGTTGGGTAATCCTCGATAAGTAAGGCCAGCAATGGCAATGTGAGAGCGCATAAACATGCAGCTCTCAGCATGTTTTTCTAAAAATACATCGGTATCAATACGATCAGAGCTATTTAATTGACGCACTAAAATCATAGTCAAAGCATAGCATTTTTGGGGTCAAAAATCCTAAAAGTCTGTGCAGCGCCCACGGTTTTCCCAATCGCCATAGCGCGTAGGCTCTGGCCCATTAGTACCACCAAATTCCTCTGGCATAATCTCTGGCGTCATTGGGGGCAGGGGGTTGGTGTCTTGCGGCGCTTTTTCTTTTGTCTGTTTTGTGTTTTCTACACTTGGTTTTTTATCACTCATGGTTACAATGCCTCTCATGGATGTTTTAGAAATAAAAGAGCTTACACCGCTTCGCAAAAAGATTGATGCGCTTGATGATCAAATTATTGATTTATTGGGACAGCGTCTAGGCATTATTCATGAAGTTTCTGTCATAAAGGCACAACAAGACATCGCGCCCGTTCTCGAAGATCGCGTGATTCAAGTCCGTGAACGTGCCGTCCAACGCGCTGTCGCCCTTGGGTATGATGCCGATTTTATACGCGGGCTCTACCAAGATTTGATTGATTATTCCTGCCATGTGGAACAATCCTATAAAGATAAAAACAATAAGGCTCTTCACATACAGAAAGATCAGGCATGACCGATCCACAAATGATAACGCCTGCGGGAGAGGGGCTCGAATCACGCCGCATCGCATATGAAATCCTCGAAAGCGTACTAATCCAAAAACAGCCCCTTGATCATATGCTCGAAAGTCATAAGGCCTTTAATAGCCTTAATACGCAAGATCGCGGCTTTGCCCGTATGCTGATTTCTACTACTTTGCGCCGCAAGGGGCAGCTTGATGATCTTATTATGCGCGCTATTACCCAAGATAAACCGCTCCACCCTGAACACCTTCGTTTGTTGCTTTATATTGGGATCGTTCAGATTCTCTTTATGGATGTCTCTGATCACGCCGCCGTCAATGTCACCGTAGAGCTTGCCAAAATGCTTGGTTTTGAACGTCAAAAAGGCCTGATTAACGCCGTCCTTCGGCGCATGACGAGCGAGGGTGCAGAATGGATAAAACGTCAAGACCCCGTTCAGGCCAATATACCGCCATGGCTTTTATCATTATGGATTGATTCTTATGGCCTGTCGGGCGCGGCGCAAATCGCTGAAAGTTGCCTGTCTGAGGCCTCCCTTGATATCTCTGTCAAAGATCCCAAAATGAAGCTCAATTGGGCACAAGCGCTGGAAGCCACTATCTTGCCGACGGGTTCTCTGCGCCGCTCTGGTGGGGGAAATGTCGTCCATTTGCAGGGCTTTGATGAAGGCGCGTGGTGGATACAAGATGCCTCTGCCGCGCTCCCTGTGACGTTAATGGGGGACGTACAGGGCAAAACAGTGATTGATCTTTGCGCCGCCCCTGGCGGTAAAACGGCGCAGCTTGCTGCTGCTGGCGCAACAGTCCTTGCCGTTGACCGCGCCGCCAAACGCCTCAATATCCTGAAAGAAAACATGGCCCGCCTTGGCCTATCAAGCCATGTTCAAACCCATGTTGGTGATGGCGGCGAGTGGCTCCCTAAAGAGCCTGTCGATATCGTTCTTCTTGATGCACCATGTTCTGCGACGGGTACAATCCGCCGCCACCCTGATGTTATGCACCTTAAATCCAAAAGGGATGTGGAACAGCTTTGCAAAGTTCAAGCACGTCTTTTGGATAATGCTGCCAAAATGCTTAAATCAGGCGGCATGCTTATTTATTGTACCTGCTCCCTTCAAACCGAAGAGGGCGAAGACCAAGTGGGACGGTTCTTACACGACCACGCTGATTTTAAACGTCTTCCCATCACTGCGCCCGAAATCAACGATTCGCCTTTACTCATTAACGAAGAGGGTGAGCTTCGAATCCTACCCCATCACCTTGCCGCTCATGGTGGTATGGATGGTTTTTTTATCAGCCGTTTGATTAAAAGTTAAATTAGCGCATGGCCATAACGAGGCTGTCGGTTGGAGGAGGGCGAATATCTTGACCATCGCCGCGCTCATATATTTGGTCAGCCAGACAATGCACGCCGAAAAAAGCCATTGTTTGCGAGGCATTTTCAACCCATTCTTGTATCAATAAGCGTTGATCGTCCCTATATTCTGGGGTTTGTAATGCATGTGTGTAAGAGCTATAGCCTGATACATTCCAATTGGAACTAAATCCACCCTCAATAATCCGCACTAAATCCCCATTTGAGTTAAGTTGAGCGCTCACAGATTGCTGATTCACATGAAAATATCCGCCGCCTTCATTCCACATCACCCGCGCCGTAAAGCTATGGGTAATGCTCTGGACAGGTTTGTCTTGTTTTTGGGTGATAACTGACAAAGATACCCTAAAATTGCCACCAATATCTGCGACTTCTGAAACCTCACCATATTGCGGATAGTCAGGCCGCGCAAGGCGAACAGGCACGGCCTTTAGAGCCATATCAATGCAAGATGCTGTCTGTGGATCTAATATTTGAAATGGCTCTGCTGCGACCTGCCCCGCCATCATAAAAGATGCAAGTAAAGTTGAATGAACCAATCTATCTATACTCATTAAACAATGCACCCATACCCTTTAAGCATAACCATAAAGCGTAAAAATCACCCTCGTCAAGTTTAGAAAATTTGCACTGTGGATAAAATCTCTATACACTGGAAATAATAGGCATTCGCCTGATTCTATTAAATGATTTTCCGCTGAGATGACCCTTCCTTCGTCCCAATCGAAAGTGAGCCCGCATGACATATGATATAAAAATTTCCCCTTCCATCCTTTCTGCTGATTTTGGTCATTTGGCCGATGAGATCGCCGCTATAGACAAGGCAGGAGCGGATTATATTCATATTGATGTGATGGATGGGCATTTTGTCCCTAATATTTCATTTGGGGCGCCTGTTTATAAATGCGTACGTTCGGCTTCTAAAAAGATATTCGATGTCCACCTTATGATATCCCCCACAGATGCTTACCTCAAAGATTTTGCAGACGCGGGCGCCGATATCATTACCGTCCATGCCGAAGCAGGGCCGCATCTTCATCGCTCGCTTCAAACCATTAAGGCGCTCGGTAAAAAAGCGGGCGTCGCAATTAACCTTACAACACCTAATGATGTGCTGATATCTGTCATGGATATGGTTGACCTTATTTTGGTCATGACTATTAACCCAGGCTTCGGGGGACAGGCCTTTGTCCCTGCGTCCCTAAAAAAGATAGCAGACGTACGCCGCCGCATAACTGAATCAGGGCGCATGATTGACCTTGAGGTGGATGGTGGAATTACCCCTTTAACAGCCAAACAAGTGATTGACGCTGGCGCAAATGTTCTGGTTGCAGGAACCGCTATCTTCAAAGATGGGCCTGCAAAATACGCTGAAAACATCGCGGCAATCAGGGGCTAAAATTTTCTAATGACTCTGCTTCGCACCCTTCATCAAAGCATACGGACACAAGCAGGTCGCTTGGCCTATAACTCACCGTTCTATAACTGGAGCCTTGGGGGAAGTGTCCCGCCTAAAATGTTATTTAGTCCAACAGATGTTTGGAAAGGCAAATGTGATGATGCCCGCTGGCTTTTAAATTCTGGTGCATTTTCAATTGGCGGCGATCGTTTAGAACTGCATAACGCCAATTGGCACCCCGAAGGCGTCAGTGATATTTGGATCAAACACATACACAGCTTTGACTGGTTACGGGATTTACGCAGTTTAGGCGGGCATGATGGACGTCGCGGCGCTCGCTTGATGGTGATGAGTTGGATCGAAACCCATGATCATTGGCACGAGGATTATTGGCGCACTGATATACTAGGTCGCCGCCTTGCGAACTGGTTTGCGGGCTATGATTTTTTTGGTGAAAGTGCTGATGATTATTTCCAAGAGGCGTTTATGGATAGCGCTATCCGTCAGCTTCGCCATTTACGCCGCTCTTTATCAGGCAGTATTTATGGTCTTGATTTACTGTACGCCATAAAGGGGCTCATCTATGGCGGCCTTGTTTTTGAAGGGCGCGAAGAATATCTGGAGCATGGGCTTCATATCCTCGATACACAAATCGACAAACAAATCCTAAGCGATGGCGGTCATATAAGCCGCAACCCTGAGCAACTGCTTCAGTCTGTTCAAATTTTGATTGATATACGTACGGCGCTTCGTCAAGGCGGCTATCCTCCTATAGAGAAAATTCAGCACGGACTTGACCGAGCAGTACAGGCTATAAGATTCTTGCGCCACAGCGACGGCAATTTCGCGCTGTTTCATAACGCCCAAGAAAACACCGATGATACAATCAAATCTGTTTTAATGCACGCAGGCGTACGGGCGCGCGCACTGAAATCCTTGCCCCATACAGGCTATGAAAAAGTGGTCGAAGGGCGCTCTATCCTCATCATGGACACGGGCAAACCAGCAAGCTGGCCGTATGATTGTGATGCCCATATTGCGCCTCTAGCATTTGAGTTTTCTCACGGGCGTGAGCGTATTTTTGTTAATTGCGGCAGTCATCCGACCTCCACCGATTGGCAAGACGCGTTACGATCTACCCCCGCGCACAACACAGTTATTATTGATGATCGCAATATTTGCGACCTTCACGATGACGGACGCGTACGTTATCGTCCGAAAATTGTTGAAGTTAGCCGTGATGATAAACGCGGCTCAACCCTTATAGATGCAAGCCATGACGGCTACGTTCCTCAAAACGGCATTGTCCACCGCCGCCGTTTATATCTGGCAAATAAGGGATTTGACTTTCGTGGTGAAGAAACCCTGACATGCATGCTTGGCCTCGCTAAACCGCATTGTGTTGCCATACGATTTCATCTGCACCCTGATGCCAAGGTATCTTTGGTTAAAAAAGGCCGTGAGGCGCTCATTCGTCTTAACAACGGCGTAGGCTGGCGTTTCACCGTCGAAGGGGGGGAATTGGCTATGGATAATAGTGTTTATTTAGGGTCTGGCATTCGCCCCCGTAAAACCAAGCAATTGGTGATTACAGGCACGATGGAAACAGACCGCCGCCAATTTAAATGGGCCTTGCAAAAAGAGGGGGCTTAATTCCCTATAAATTGAAACAGCCTATTATACCCTGTTGGTAAAATATGGGGGCCAATAGAATCTATCCTGACATTCTCATCACCAGCCTTGGTTGATTCTCTGTCGAGATAAATAGTCGGGCCTGTCTGACCTACACTTCCTGTTATGAAATCCTCACGCGTTGAAAAACTAAAAGAAGACATTAAAGAGAGCCTCTCATAATCTTGCTGTGAATATAATTCTTCATGTTGGGGCAATCCTGCTGGACTAAGTCCAGTGAAGGGAATACCCCAAAAAGCTTTGGCGTGTAATCCGTGTATTCCTCCAAGGGAATAACCAATGGATTCATAACGACTTTCTTGCCCTGCAATTTCTTTAACATCCGTTATAAACTGATAGAGCGCCCCCATCTGACGGTTCACAATACCCAATCGCGCTTCTACACCTGTGAGAAGGTCATCCCATGCCTGCCATGGGTTTTCATCAGGCGTATTTATGCTATCGTACCAAGGTTTTGACATGCCATTAAAGACAAAAACAATATTATTGTCCCCTACCTCCATGTAAGCACTCGCGGTAAAACCCGTCTCATCATCATCAACATGAAAAATACGATTAAATACACGTCCTGTTTCAGGGATTGTTATCACCTCGGCGCGGCTGTCGCCGCCTTCAATATAAAAATGAGCGCTTGAATAAGGATCGAGTGTCGGAAACTGCTCTGAGATTTCAAAATCAATTGGGTCTGGAAGGGCATCATGATTATGATCATTTGTTGCTACATCGATATAAGCGGCAACAACCCCTGATGACGCAAGAGCAAATAAACTGCCAAATGTATACGCGCTATATTTAAACATTTTCACAAAATTATCCCTAACATTATTGTATATGGCCAAAGACCATAACAATATAAATTATGTAAATCAATAGTAATAAATTTGTTCTTGTATTGTTCTGATTTTCAGCTATCCTAAAATGATAAATTTTGTTTGATAATAAAAGCGTACACGTAACCTTTTATTTTTTGAGCAAACAAACTGGGTTAGCGAATTTTCTATATATAACAATAGGTTATGTATGGGCTTGAGAAATATAAAGGACGAAATACAACAAAATGGGCAAATCAACAACTTCTTATGTTTGTCAATCCTGTGGCTCAGTTTACCCAAAATGGGCTGGTAAATGTGAGGGCTGCGGCGAATGGAATTCACTCTCCGAAGAAGTGCGCGAAGCCAGTATTCCAAAAGGGATGAATTCAACCCGAAAAGGCAAAAATATAGGCTTTGTTCCCTTAAAACCCGACGCCAATAAAACCAAAATCCCCCGTCATGTTACTGGCCTTAATGAATTTGACCGTGTGACGGGCGGCGGCCTTGTTAATGGCTCGGCTATTCTTATTGGCGGTGACCCAGGTATTGGAAAATCCACTTTACTGCTTCAGGTTGTTTGTAAACTTGCTTTGGCTGGTAAAAAATGTGTGTACGTGTCTGGTGAAGAATCAACAGATCAGGTGAGTTTGCGGGCAGAGCGTCTCGGTCTTGCCGACGCTCCTGTTGATTTGGCGGCGGCGACATCTGTTCGCGATATTGTTGCGACAATGGAAGATGCCAGCAATCCGATGGACCTCATCGTCATCGACTCTATTCAAACCATGTATGTCGATAACGTTGAGAGCGCACCCGGAACAGTGACCCAAGTCCGTACCTCCGCTCAAGAGCTTGTGCGCGTCGCCAAAAAACGGGGTATTTGTATCTTGTTTGTTGGCCATGTTACAAAAGACGGTCAAATCGCTGGGCCGCGTGTCCTAGAGCATATTGTTGATGCCGTCCTTTATTTTGAAGGCGATCGTGGGCATCAATTTCGTATTTTACGCACCGTCAAAAACCGTTTTGGCCCAACAGATGAGATTGGCGTTTTTGAAATGGCGCAAGAAGGTCTGGTTGAGGTTGCAAACCCATCAGAGCTCTTTTTGGCGCAGCGCCAAGAAAATATTGCAGGCAGCGCTGTTTTGGCTGGTCTTGAAGGAACGCGCCCTGTTCTGGTTGAGGTGCAGGCACTCGTTGCACCGTCAGGTCTGGGGAACCCGCGCCGTGCTGTGATTGGCTGGGACTCCAATCGCCTTGCGATGGTTCTGGCAGTTTTAGAATCGCGCTGCGGTATGACATTTTCTGATTGTGATATCTTTTTAAATATTGCGGGCGGGATCCGTATCTCTGAACCTGCCGCAGATTTGGCCGTTGCCGCCGCTCTTATTAGCTCCCATACAGGACAAGCCTTGCCGCGTCATTGTGTCTTCTTTGGTGAGGTTGGCTTATCAGGCGAAATTCGCGGTGTTGCCCAACCTGATTTACGCATTAAAGAGGCCGCTAAACTTGGTTTTGAACAGGCGATCATGCCAGCGCCTCAAAAAGCGCAAAAATCGGGTAAATTCCCTCTTAACGTTGATCAAGTTGACCATTTGAGCGAACTTGTTACCCGCTTTAGTGGGGCACGCCGCGCGGCATAATAAGCTGAGAAAGCCGCGCACGCTTATTTGCTTGATTACACAGCTAAAATTACCTAAGAATAGCCATGATCATAGATATCGTCGTTGCCGCTGTTGTCGTCATTTCCGCAATTATTTCATTTTTGCGCGGTTTTATCCGCGAAGTTCTTACAATTGCCGGCGTGATTGGCGGGCTTGCAGCGGCCTATTTCTTTGGCCCACATTTATCACCAACTTTTCAGGGTTGGTTTGGCGTTCGTCCCGATGACGAAGACGTTGCCAAACTTTTTGATCTTATTCCAATGGATATCGTCGCAAGCGTCACGGCTTATGCGTCCATTTTCGTACTCTTTGTCATCATTATTTCCGTGATCAGCCATTTTACAGCGGGCGCTATAAAAGCAATGGGACTTGGGCCAGTTGACCGCTCATTAGGCGTTATATTTGGTATTACGCGCGCGATTGTTTTACTTGGTTTGATTTACTTACCTTTCCATTTATTAATGCCTGCAGGCACGAAAGCGGATCTTTTTGAAAAAAGCCGTACGCACATGTTTATTGAAAAAACCTCTGTTTTCTTGGCTGGCTTTTTGCCGAGTTCTTCGGAAGTTGAAGAAAAAATTGAAAAAGTTGCCGATGAAAAATTAGAAACGCAGCTCAAAAATAAACTCATGGAGCAAGACCTTTTAAAAGGTGCGGAAGATATAAAAGTGAGACTTAAAAGTAATCAAAGTGAGACAGGCTATAAAGACGAACAGCGCGGAGAGCTAGAGCAACTTTTTGAAGAAAAAATTCCTTCTTCAGAAGATGAACCTGCACCTGATGCGTTAATTATAAGCGAGTAAGAAAACTATAAAAAGAGCGGTGTATTATGTGTGGTATTGTCGGTATTTATGAACAAATTCCTGTAAACCAAGATCTTTATGATGCGCTAACAGTTCTGCAACATCGCGGTCAGGATGCAGCAGGCATTGTGACGGAAGAAAATGGTAAATTTTATTTACGGAAAAGCAATGGGCTTGTACGTGATGTATTCCACACGCGCCACATGAAAAACCTAAAAGGGACTATCGGTATTGGTCATGTCCGTTATCCGACAGCAGGAACGTCAAATGTTTCTGAATCACAGCCTCTCTATGTTAATTCACCTTATGGTATTGTCCTTGCCCATAATGGAAATTTAACGAACCATGAACAGCTTGCAGAAGAATTATTCCGCGCCGATCACCGTCACTTAAATACTAATTCAGACTCAGAAGTGCTGCTCAATATTTTTGCCCACGAGTTACAAAAGCAAAATAAGCTTACCATTACCAAAGACGATATTTTCGAGGCGGTTGAAGGTCTGCATCAACGCTGCCGCGGTGCGTACGCGGTTGTGGCGATGATTTCAAACTACGGCCTTATTGCCTTTCGTGATCCGCACGGCATTCGCCCGCTCATTTATGGAGAGCGAGATGGCGATAATGAACAAAAAGAATATATGTTTGCCTCTGAGAGCGTTGCCTTAGATGCCCTTGGCTTTGACGTTGTGCGCGACCTAGAGCCTGGTGAAATTATGTATGTTGATAAGAAGGGTGTTTTATCACATTACACGCCGAAGACAAACAAAGCGCATACGCCATGCATTTTTGAATATGTTTATTTCGCCCGTCCCGACACGATGATGGAGGGCAGTTCGGTTTATAAAGCACGTGTACGTATGGGTGAATATCTGGCAGATAAAATTCTGAGGGAAATGCCAAACCATGATATTGATGTCGTTATCCCTATCCCTGAATCAAGTCGCCCAAGTGCTATGGAGCTTGCTGTACGTCTTGGTGTAAAATTTCGCGAAGGGTTTATTAAAAACCGTTATATTGGTCGCACGTTTATTATGCCTGGGCAAACACAGCGTGAAAAATCGGTAAAACAAAAATTGAACCCAATAGAATTAGAATTTCAGGGCCGCAACGTTTTGCTGGTCGATGATTCAATCGTGCGCGGTACAACATGCCAGCAAATTATTGATATGGCGCGTAATGCGGGTGCGAAAAAAGTATACTTTGCCTCTGCCGCGCCGCCGCTACGCTATCCTAACGTGTACGGTATTGATATGCCTGTCAAATCAGAGCTGATTGCTCATGGAAAAACAGATAAAGAAATTGAAAAAGCAATAGGTGCAGATTGGCTCATTTATCAGGATTTAGGTGATTTGATTAAGGCTGTTATCCCGAGTGACGAGCCAGAGAATAGCCGAATGTTTGATTGTTCAGTTTTTGATGGGAAATATGTCACCGATGACATTGACGAGTCATACCTTGTTCATTTGGAAGAAATTAGAAATGATAAAGCCAAAAAAATGAATGGCGAGCATGATAGTCCTGAACTTGTAGATGTTCACGAGAGCTTTTAAACGTTTTTATAATGACCCATCTTGTAAACTTATCCAATAAAATTGCCCTTATAACAGGTGCTTCACGCGGTATTGGTGCGGCAGTTGCAAAGGTGTACGCCAGTGCAGGCGCACATGTTATTTTATTGGCACGCAATGTCAGCGGCCTTGAAAAAGTTGACGACGAAATCAAATCAAGCGGCGGCAAAGCAACATTAATGCCTGTGGATTTATTGAAGCTCGATGCACTAGAAAATTTAGGCCCCATGCTTTATGAGCGTTTTGGTAAACTTGATATTTTTGTTGGTAATGCAGGTATGCTCGGTACTTTGGGGCCACTGGCTCAGGCTGATCCCAAAGAGTTTGAAAAAGTGATAGATATCAATCTAATGGCAAATTATCGTTTGATACGAACGCTCGATCCTCTCTTGCGTGCTTCTGATAACGGGCGCGCTATTTTTGTCTCAACGGGGGCGGGTGTTACACAAGGCCGCGGATATTGGGGTGCCTATGCGGTGAGTAAAGCAGGGCTTGAAACTATGGCGCGTGTTTATGCCGATGAAACAGCGCAGACTAATTTACGCGTCAATGTTATTGATCCAGGTGCAGTGCGTACGGAAATGCGTAAAAGTGCAAAACCAGGCGAAGATCCTATGAGCTTGCCTGCCCCTGATGATATCACGCAAGAGTTCTTAAATCTTGCTGCATATAATTGCACAAAACACGGTGAGATCGTCCGTATTGGTTAGGTTTTACTTTACTTTTTTGATAACATTTCAGGATTTGAAATTTCAAGCGTACGTGTTGGGAAGGGGATTGTGATTCCATCTTGATCCAACTGTTCTTTTATCGCTTTTAGTAAATCCCATTGGACAGCAAAATAATCATCAGTTTTAGTCCAAACACGCACTATGATATCAACCGATGATGCGCCCATACCTCCGACGGCAATAAGAGGCTCTTTACCTTTTGTATCGATAAGACGTTTTTCTTTTTTAAGGACTTTTTCGATTGTTTTGAATGCTTTGTTGAGATCATCACCATAAGAAACGCCAATTTTAAAATCTTGTCTACGTTGTTTATTACGGGAATAATTGGTGATCTCTGTGCCCCAGATTTTGCTATTGGGTGCAAAAACATATTTGTTATCTGGCGTGTTTAGTTCTGTGCTGAATAATCCAAGCGCAGCAACTGTGCCGCCCACAGAGCCAAACTCGATATAATCTCCAACCTTAAAGGGACGTAAGATTAACATCATTGTGCCGGCAGCCACGTTGCTGAGTGTTCCTTGTAAAGCCAAACCAATAGCAAGACCCGCTGCGCCAAGAACAGCGAGTAAGCTTGCTGTTTGAACGCCAAATTGACCAAGGACGGCAATAAGCGAGACAGCCATAATCGCATATTTAACAAAACCGCCGAGGAAACTGGCAATTGTTTTATCAAGCCTATCTAATTTCTTAATACGTTTAGAAACGAAACCGCCAATAACCCAGCCTGCAATAAGGATGGCGAGCGCTGATATAACGCGCATACCCCAAAAAATTGTGAGCTCTGCCCATTGTGACATTTCTCCTGTACTGCTTGTTAAAAAGCCAAAGTCCATGATAAGTCTCCTTTATTGCTTAGTTTTATTTTTTGACGCGGCTATTTGGTTTGTCTTGGAATGGGTTTTTACTGGCGCGCAATAAAAGACGTACGGCAATTCCTTCTAAACCGAAATCCTCACGAATGGCATTGGTGAGATAGCGCTTGTAACTGCTCGGAAGTTCCTTGGGCTGTGATAACCATAGGGAAAATGTTGGTGGGCGAATATTAATTTGTGTAATATATTTTAAACGGTTTGGACGACCTTCACATAAAGGCGCAGGATGCTGACTTTCTCGCGCGGCGAGCCATCTGTTCATTTTACCTGTTGAAACGCGCTTATTCCATATTTCGTACGTATCTAAAACGCATTGCATAAGATAACCAAGATTGCGGCCATTAAGCGCAGAAATCGTAACTGTCGGCACACGGCGCACTTGGGCAAGAGATGTTTCGAGTTTGTAATTCAGTTCTGCCAACACTTCTTCTTTGTTTGTGACTTTGTCCCATTTGTTTACAGCAATAATCATCGCTCTCCCTTCGTCAAGGACGTGACCAGCGATTTGTAAATCTTGTTTTTCCATGATCATACTGGCGTCAATCACGACGATAACCACTTGGGCAAGACGAATGGCGCGCATTGAATCTTCAACGGCCATGCGCTCGATTTTTTCGTTCACACGAGATTTTTTACGCATACCCGCCGTATCGACTAGGCGCATTTTTGTCCCGTTAAACTCCCAATCAACGGCGATAGCATCGCGGGTTATGCCAGCCTCTGGTCCTGTCATCACGCGGTTATCTTGGAGTAATGAATTTAAAAGTGTTGATTTTCCAACGTTAGGGCGACCAACAATGGCAATTTTAATTGGCTTGTCTGAATCGTCCTTTAGCTCTAACTCTGCAAAGTCAAAGTCCTCGTTATCCTCAAGATCATCAATATCAAAATGCGGCACGATGTTATCATCATCGTTCTCTGCTATTACTTTTTCAGGGAAATAAGGCTCAAAGGCGTGGTAGAGGTCTTCGATGCCAAAACCATGCGCTGATGAAATAGGCACTGGGTCACCAAACCCTAGTGAATAAGCCTCTGCCATACCGGCGGCGGCGGCGTTTTCATGCTCACATTTATTAACGGCAAGAACGACAGGTTTTTTTTGTTTTCTGAGCCAGCCTGCGAAATGTTCATCGCTCGGCGTTAATCCTTGCCTGCCATCAATCATAAAGAGAATGGCATCAGCGCGTTTAAGGGCTTCTTCTGTTTGTCTACGCATGCGTCCTTCGATGGAGTCATCAAAAGATTCTTCCAGGCCCGCCGTGTCCAAAATTGTAACAGGCACATCAATAAGCCACCCTGGCGCTTGTCTCCAATCGCGGGTGACTCCTGGCGTATCGTCAATAATCGCTAGCTGCTTACCCGCAAGGCGGTTAAACAAGGTCGATTTGCCTACATTAGGGCGTCCGATAATAGCGATTGTAAAGCTCATAGGGCCTCTTGTACGCGATTGCTCGCGTAACTTCAAGAAGGAGTTAGTCTTTGGATGGATAAAGCTTTTTTACTGGTAAGCGAGCAATGTACCATCTTCGCCCAAAAGGTAGAGGATTTCATTGGCAACAATTGGGGCAATACGCACGTTTTTGCCTGATTTCCACTCGCGGATCATCTCACCGTTAAGCGGGTTGATTTCAGCAACGCGCCCACCTGAGCCAGCTAGAATAAGGCGGCTTCCTGCCATGACAGGGCCAGTCCAGATGATAGGATCTTCACGTTTTTCTGCATTTTCAAATTTTTTCAGCGCTGTCATCCAAAAAATTGCGCCTGTGATTTTGTTCATGGCGATGACTTCATTTTCAGAGGTCAGGACATACACAACATCGCCCGCAATCCAAGGCATTTCTTTACCAGTTATATCGCGTTGCCAGAGTCGATTGCCTGTACGTTTGTCAATAGCGGCCATTTTTCCGCCAAAGCTGATACCAAGAATAATCTCTCCATCAATAACAGGGAGTGCGCGAATGTCCGCCAGCCCAGAAATGCCGCCCAAACGAAGGGAGCGTGACAAATTATCCTGCCATGCTACTGCCCCGTTCTCGACACGAAGGGCGAGAATGTCGCCTGATGAAAGGCCGGGCACGACAATGTCGTTATCGGCGGCGGGGCTTGCTGCGCCGAGTAGCCCGGCGCTTTCGCCGATAGAGTTATATTCCCATATTAATGCCCCATTGCCAGCATTAAGCGCAATAACTGAATTATTGAGTAAGGACACAAAAACGCGGCCTTGCATAATTGTAGGGGCGGCGCGTGATGGCGCAATTGTCGCGGCGCGCCAGACAATTTCCCCCGAGTTAGGGTTGATTGCGAGTACTTCGTTGTAGCCTGCAGTCACATAAAGCGTGCCATCAGAAAAGGCGATACCGCCACCGATGACTTCTTCGTCTTCAAGCGGGCTTTTTACACTGGCCTGCCAGAGGCGTTTGCCAGAGGCGGCGATATAGGCGCTTAAGTTTGATCTGGTATCAAGGGTGAATACTTTACCATCAGCCACAATAGGCTGCGCGGTAAGGGGAATACGCCCTGACCCATCGCCAATATCAGCAGTCCAGATACGTTTTGGCGCATTGGCAGTAAACGCCATGTTTTGCATGATATGGGATGGATAGCCGCCTGCCTGAGGCCAGAACATATTTTTATAGACGGCAGGTATTACAATATTGGAAGCATCTTCCGTGTTTTCCGCATTAATAAGCTCTCTCTCAAGATCAAGGATTGAGATGCGATCACCTTTTAGGGGCGCGGCATCATCATCCGTTGAGCAGCCCGCTACAATAAAGGCGTAAAGAAGAAAGAGAGGGAGAAGGGATTTCATCATTTTTGAATCCAATTTCATAAGGTTAATTTGTTTGTGTTTCTTGGGGCGCTTGTTTTTCAGCTCCAGCCTCAGACTCAGGTCTGTTTAATTCTGCTTTTTGACTATACACCGCATAGAGCGCGTCTGCTTGCTGTTTTATTCCTGCAGGAATGGCATCATTGTCTTTAAAGACAGCAAGATGAGCAAGTGCCTTGGTGTAATCTTGTTTTTCATGAGCATAAAAAGTGGCAGATTCCAAATTGGCATGCCAGTAAAAGGCAGCCTTTGGGTTGTTGGATAGTTTTTTGAGGTAATCTATTCTGCCTTCATCTTTTCCAAAGCGAACCGCCAGAACGCTGGCGAGATCGCGCAGGTTGTCTGGTGATGATTTTTGGCGGGCGATGGTTTCATAAATGGCGGCGGCATCTTCAATTTTTTGGTCTTTTAAGAGTAAAGCGGCTTGGCTAAGTTGGGCTATCACTTTATGGCCTGTTCGAGTATCTTGGACAAAGGCTTCTATTGCGGCACCTGTATCTTCAGCCTCAAGAGCTTTCATGAGGGCAGCAGTTTCGGTTTTATTGCGGTTAGCATCCCAGCTTTTGTAAAAGCTTGTCGCTCCTGTGCTCGCGATGAGGACGATAATAGCCGTGATGATCGTATTTTTATACTCATGCCAGAATTTTTCTATTTTTTCTTGCTTAAGGGCTTCGTCCACTTCTTGAAAAATATCAACCATTACAAATCCTTATGTTTCATGCGTTTGAATATTGGGCATAGTCTAGCCAAAATAGCGCGGCTTTCCAGTAAAAATATGGTATAATACAAAAATGTCGATAAAGCCACCAAGCCAAAAAATTGGGTATACTCGCCACGAGTTTCGTTCCATTTTTCAGGTTTACAGCCAGAATGTCTATTCTGGGCTTTTTAAGGACTTTTCTTTCACTGAAGTTCATGGACGATATTTCATCTCTTTTCGGGAAGAAGCAGGAAAAACGCCATTGATAACTATTGAAAAGCAAAAATTAGGGCCAGATCGTGCCCTTTTTATTGCAACATCACCAGGGCCGCGCAATACAATCGTTGAAATCGCTCGCAGTGAGAAAATTGATGCTTTTGTAAGACAACTGCGCACCAAAATCGAATCTTTTCGCGAAGGGCGCAGCCTTAAAGGTGAAAATGTTGCAACAATGATATAACGCACGCTCTAATTCTTTTCACGCGCATGAAACTCCTATAAGATGTGCCACGAATGTAGCTCTTTGAGGAGAAATGTGCTTATGGACAAAATCACAGTTAAAAATCCAATTGTCGAAATGGATGGCGATGAAATGACCCGTATCATCTGGCAGATGATTAAGGATAAGTTCATTCACCCTTATCTTGATATCGATTTGAAATACTATGATTTATCAATCCAAAACCGTGATGCAACAGATGACCAAGTCACCAAAGACGCAGCGCATGCGATATTAGAGCACGGCGTTGGGATTAAATGTGCGACCATCACCCCTGATGAGGCAAGGGTAAAAGAATTTGCCCTTAAGAAAATGTGGAAATCACCCAACGGGACAATTCGTAATATTTTGGGTGGCACTGTTTTCCGCGAGCCTATTGTTACAAGTAACGTGCCAAAATATGTTCCCGGTTGGGAAAAGCCGATGGTTGTGGGGCGTCATGCGTTTGGCGATCAGTATAAGGCAACGGATGTTAAAATTCCTGGCGCAGGTAAGCTAAAAATGGTGTTCGAGCCTAAAGAGGGTGAAACGCAGAGTTGGGATATTTTTGAGTTTGAAAGCCCGGGCGTGGCCATGGGCATGTATAATGTCGATGACTCCATCAAAGGTTTTGCGCGCTCTTGTTTTAACTATGGTTTGCAGCGCAAGTACCCAGTTTATCTTTCCACTAAAAACACTATCTTGAAACAATATGATGGAAAATTCATGGAGATTTTCCAAGATATTTATGATGCCGAGTTTAAGGCTGAGTTTGAAAAACATCATTTATGGTACGAGCACCGCTTAATTGATGACATGGTTGCTTTTGCCATTAAATCAAATGGTGGTTTTGTTTGGGCGTGCAAAAATTATGATGGTGATGTGCAATCTGATATCGTAGCACAAGGCTTTGGTTCCTTGGGCCTCATGACCTCTGTACTTTTAACGCCTGACGGTAAAATTGTTGAGGCCGAAGCGGCCCACGGTACAGTGACGCGCCATTATAGAGAACATCAAAAAGGAAAAGAAACGTCAACCAATCCAATTGCCTCGATTTTTGCATGGACGCGCGGTTTGAAATATCGCGGTGAATTCGATAAGACTCCTGACGTTGTAAAATTTGCAGATGCGCTGGAGCAGGCCTGTATTGAAACGGTTGAAGCAGGGCATATGACCAAAGATTTGGCCTTATTGGTTGGTAAAGATTGCCCTTGGTTGACAACAGGGCAGTATATGGACAAAGTCAGCGCTCACTTCAAAGAAAAGATGACAGCATGAATAAAATTCTAATAACGCTCCTCGCCCTAATGACGGCAATGCCTGCCGTGGCCAAAACCTATGATAAAGATTATTTTGGCGAGACAACCATCCATAAAGCAGTCTTTGAGGACACACTTATTCATTTGGCACGTCATAACGAGCTCGGTTTTGTGGAACTGCGCGCGGCTAATCCTGAACTTGATCCATGGATACCGGGGGCGGGTGCAAAGATTATTCTACCCAAAAAACACATTCTTCCGGATGCACCGCGTGAGGGAATTGTGATTAACCTTTCTGAAATGCGTTTGTTTTATTTTAAAGACGCGGGCAAGGCTCCGATTACATACCCTATCAGTATTGGGCGTGAAGGGCTAAGCACGCCGCAAGGCACAACCTCTATCGTGCGTAAAAAAGATGGCCCGACATGGCGACCAACACCGCGCATGCGCGAAGAAGATCCTGAATTACCTGAAGCTGTTGGCCCTGGTCCTGATAACCCATTGGGTACGCATGCCATGTATTTGGGATGGCCGCAATATCTTATCCATGGCACCAATAAGCCTTATGGGATTGGCCGGCGTGTCAGTAGTGGCTGTATTCGTATGTATCCCGAGAGTATTAAGGCGTTATTCCCTCAAGTTCCTGTTGGTACGAAAGTAACGGTTGTTGATCAGGCCATAAAAGTGGGTTGGATTGATGATAAAATGTTTATCGAAGTTCACCCTAACCAAGAACAATCGCTCGCGATTGAAGAAAATGGTGTACTTAAATCTTATGAAGTGACTGCGGATGATATGAAGCGCATTACAAAAAAAGCAGGCCAGTATGCGGACCGTATTGATTGGGAGGCAGTTCGTGATGCTGTGAAAAATCATAGCGGTTTCCCCGTTGCTGTTTTAGATAAAAATAAAGAGCCAGGGCAGAGCGTTAAAGATGAGCTTCAAGCGTTGCTTGAGGAAGCGAAGCTCGAAGAGGATGAGGTATTGCAAGCTCAAGAAGTGAAGGCCGTTGAAGCCAAAGCACCAGATAGTCATATTTATGAAGAAAGTGCGACACCTGAAAAACCTGCTACTAAGCCTAAAGTTAATAAGCTCAACACAAAGCCAGCGCGCGATACATCAATGACGTTTAATAACTAAGCACGCTTATCATTTTTGTGTGTTTATTTTTGTGAGAAGGCGTAGATGATGATAAAAATTGTTGGCGCATAGAGCGGCGCTAATTTTAGGATATAGCGCCACTTTGCCACAATAAAGAGCGAGAAGAATGACAACACAATACTACCGAGCCAAATGTAAGTGGCGCGGGTAATCATCGCGTTGCCAAAACCATCAGGAATTTTCTCAACATCAATTATATTCATTAACGTCAGCACATTGGCCATGAGTGGCACGAGTGAGAACCCAATAAGCCCGATGACGATAAACCCAAGTATTTTTATGATCCAATCCATGACGAATATGATGCCTTAACTTATTTGATTTAGAAACTAAAAAATCTATATATAAAATCAGACATAAAAAAAGGCCGCCAGTACAGGCAGCCTTTTCAAATTATTTTTGAAAACTTATTTAACTTGACGGCTTTCAAATACTGGCTCGGCGCTACGCATTGGTGCAGGACGAACAGCATTGTTTTTACCGACTGTACGCTCTTCAGCGTATGGTGCTTGAAGCATTGAACCATTTAGGTCATTGTCTGAGTAGCCTTGAGTTGAACATGCAGCAACAGCAACAGTTGAACCAAGAACAAGTGCAGTCATAAGAAATTTTTTCATCGTAATATCCTTCTTGCCTTATTTAAGTTGTTGTGACAGGTAAGCTGTCTTAAAATAACCTCCTGTCACCAGAAAGCTACAACTCTTATACATCAGTTTATAAATTTGATAAGTGTTTTTTAAAAGTTTTCTCATTTTTTCAACTGTTTTGAATAAAAAAAGTTCCAAAATCAACGTGTTAGCCTTATCCGTTCTGATTTTTTTCAACTTTAGAGAAGTATTGATCAATGCTCTGAGTAAGGGCAGAAGCCATTTTGCGGCGATAAGCAGGGGTTGACAATAAATCTACATCCTTTTTATTAGACATAAAACCCATTTCAATTAAAACAGACGGGATATCTGGAGCTTTTAGGACAGCAAAGCCAGCATATCGATGAGTTCTACCTAAAATAGGGATATTATTGTTTTTTAAGGTATCTACAACGATATTGGCAAAAAACTTTGACTGATTCATGGTGTCACGCATAGCTAGATCAAGAAGAATATCGGAAACCTCTTTATCTTCATGGCTTAGATCAATCCCTGCGATCAGGTCTGCGCGGTTTTCGCGGGCAGCAAGTTTTGCTGTTTGTGCATCAGAAGCTTTATTGGATAATGTATAAATTGATGCACCGCGGACAGAGGAATCGGCAATCGAATCTGCATGCAGGGAAATAAACATATCCGCTTCTTTTGAACGGGCGATGTTAACGCGTTGATGAAGTTTAATAAACGTGTCGTTATTGCGGGTCAGATGAACCCGATAACGTCCGGTTTTTTCAAGTTGTTCTTTCAGCTCTAAAGCCGCGGCAAGCGTTACTTTTTTCTCAAAGACATTGTTCTGGCCAATCGAACCTGGATCAGGGCCACCATGACCCGCATCGATAACGATCAGAGGTTTACGTATAGGCGATTTTGCTACAGGTGTGGGTTTTGATGCTAGGCTATGAGCGGGCTTATGTGTAGGGGTGATTATTGTAGAGGGGGCAACAATACGCTCAGGCGCGTCAATGATGATGTTGTTTGCTTGTTGTGTGTCAGTGATCATATTATTATCCAGTGCGCCATAATGATTGGATTTGGAATCATTGAAGGCGTTTACAGACACGCTTTTAAAATCAATGACCAAGCGGTCGGGGTTTGCTCCCGCTTTTGCTAAAAGGAAAGCGGACTGGATGGCGATCGGTGAGGCCATGTCTATTACAAGACGTGACATAGTATTATTTAAAGTGCCTGTGCGGATGTCTCTAATTGCAGTGCCTTTAGGTTTTGATACTTGGCCTGCTTTCCAGTCATAGCGCGGCAGGTCAACGACGAGGCGATAGGGGTTTTCAAGGACAAAAGCTTTAAAATCTGCGCTTTGATCTAGCTCGACCACCATACGTACTTTATCAGGATGAACTCCAAAACGCACGGAATCAATGGTTAAGGCCTGTGCTTTGTGAGAGGAGAGACATCCTATCAGGCACAGAAAAACAGCGAGAATAAAAAGCTTATGAGACAAGGTGAGCATTAAAAAGTGAATATCAATATGAAAAGAGGACAAATGAAAAATTCTTTTATTATTACGCGATGATTACGCCATAAGAAAGGCAGAATTACTTTTTTGTTATTTTTAATGTGCCGCGGTGCATTTAGCGCTTGTAAGTTTTTGGGTCTATTTGTATTGTGCCTTTGCGACACGTTGTAGCTTTAGCATAGAGTATTGATTTAATTGAATTTTAAGGGTTTCGCTAGCTATGACGGATGAATAAAAACCTGTTAGGTTTTTTGTTCCGGCGCCGAAATAAACAAGAATAACGCTATATGTGATTGTTTTTGTCATATCGGTTCATAGGGGTAGTGACATCATAAATCCCCCGGACAAACTAGACAGATAACATAATGCGCTCTTTGCGCCCATGTTTTATGGAATTGTCGCGCCGTAAAAACAGGCAGCAATGACGTGCATCTATTTGTGCCCCCGCGCACGAGGAATGACACATGACAAAAAAAATGCTCATAGACGCCACGCATGAAGAAGAAACACGCGTTGCCGTCGTCGAAAATAACCGCCTGATTGAATTTGATTATGAAAGCCAGGTTCGTAGACAACTTAAAGGCAATATTTATCTTGCAAAAGTGACGCGGGTTGAACCCTCACTGCAGGCGGCTTTTGTAAACTTTGGTGGAAACCGCCACGGTTTTCTTCCATTTTCTGAAATTCACCCTGATTACTTCAAAATCCCTGTTGATGACAGAGAAGCGCTTATAGCAGCGCAAAAAGAAGCGCTTGAAGAGCATGATGAGATTTTCAGCGATGATGCTGCCGATGACAGCGACGATGACTCTGCGCCCGATGAAGACATCGCCGATGATGTGACTGTGCGTGGTGAGATTATTGATGTTGAAGACGATGATCGTGATGATGTCGAAGAAGTTGGTGGATCAGACAAGCCTCTAAAAGAAGAGGAAGAAGAGGCGCTGGATGAGGCGGAAACATCTTTAAGTAAAACTAAGAAAAGGCCCGTTAAGAAAGTGGTCAAAAAAACTTCCAAAAAACAAGAGGAAGAAGATGATTCCGAGCCAGTGCCTGATGAAGAGACAATAGGCAATCTAAAGCCAGATGATAACGAAAAATCTGATGAAGAATTAGATGCCGAAGCGGCAGCAAAATTAGCAGATAATCCTGACTCCAATGATGAATATGCAAATGGCGAAAATCGTGAGCGTTCACGGGGCAGGGGGCGCGGACGTTATAATAATAAAGGTCGTGCTAAGGGCCGTATGCCAATGCGTGCCAAACGCGATGAAAAATATGAAGAGTCGGGCCGTGATTCTGGTAAGCCTTTCCGCTTTAATTTGCATCACCGTTACAAAATTCAAGAGGTCGTAAAGCGTGGTCAAATCATGCTTATACAAGTGTCTAAAGAAGAGCGCGGTAATAAAGGCGCGGCGGTGACAACTTATTTATCTTTACCTGGTCGTTACTGTGTTCTCATGCCAAACAGTCCGCGCGGCGGCGGTGTGAGCCGTAAGATTGGTAATTACAAAGACCGGCGCAAAATGCGTGATATTCTTAAAGAGCTAGAAGTTCCTGAAGGGATGTCAGTGATTTTAAGAACGGCGGGTGTTGCAAGAACGGGAACAGAGATCAAGCGTGACCTTGATTATCTAACGCGCCTTTGGAACACAATTCGTGAGGAAACATTACAATCAACTGCGCCTGCTGTGATTAATGAAGAAGGCAATCTTATTAAGCGCTCCATTCGTGATATTTACACACGTGATGTTGAATCAATTGAGGTTGCTGGATCAAAAGGGTACAAAGCAGCAAAGAAAACGATGCAGCTTTTGATCCCATCACATGCCAAGAAAGTGATTGAATATAAGGACGACAAAGTGCCGCTCTTTCATCGCTATCAGGTTGAACGCCAAATCGCTGATATTGGCGAAACAACAGCAAAATTGAAATCAGGCGGCTATTTGGTTATCAATCCGACAGAAGCGCTTGTATCTATTGATGTGAACTCAGGAAAAGCAACAAAAGAGCGTCATATCGAAGAAACGGCGCTTAAGACCAATCTTGAATCAGCAGATGAAGTGGCGCGTCAATTACGTTTGCGTGATTTGGGCGGCCTTGTTGTAATTGATTTTATTGATATGGAAGATCGCCGAAACAACCGTAAAGTGGAACAGCGCCTGCGTGATGCGTTATCAATTGATCGCGCGCGTATACAAGTAGGCCGCATTTCATCGTTTGGTTTGCTTGAGCTATCGCGTCAGCGCTTAAACCCGAGTTTGACCGAAGCGCAGTTTGAGCCATGCGCCCATTGTCAGGGGCGAGGATCGACAATGACTCTCGATTTTGCTGCGATTACAGCACTTCGTGGTATTGAGGAGCTTGGTATTCATGGCAAAGTAAAAGAGCTATCGCTTTTGCTACCGAATAATGTCGCCGTTTATATTTTGAACAAGAAACGCGATATGTTAACCGATATTGAAGCGCGCTATGATTTCAAAGTGCATATTAATGTTGATGATGAACTACGCCCATCAGAATATCGTGTTGATGTGATTGAAGGGGATAAAAACGCCGTTCAAAAGGCAAAAGCGGAAAGCGCTAAACAAGCGACGCAACAAAAACAACAACCCAAAGTGCAGCCTAAAGCACAGCCAAAAGTGCAGGATGATGAAGAAGGCGAAGAAAAACCGAAGAAGGGTCGTCGTCGTGGCCGACGTGGTGGGCGCCGTCGTAACAAAAATAATGAGCAAAATGGTGAGCAAAATAACACGGTAAATACCGATAAATCTTTAGATGTGGCCAATGAGAAGGATCCGCTTGTTCCATCAAATGATGAAAAGGGCGATGAAAAGCTGGTCGAAAAAGAGATAAAAAAGCGTACAGCGAGAAAGCCTCAAGAATCAAAAAATGACTCTGAAGGGATGCAGGGTTCTGACACCAAAGAGCCTGTGAAAAAGCCTGCGAAGAAAGCGGCCATTAAAAAAGTAGCTAAAACATCGAAAAAGACGACTGAGACGGATCAAAAATCACCGTCAAATGATACAAAATCTGAGGGTAGTGTAGAAATGCGCGACCGTTCAGAGTACGAAGTTGTCAATGAGGCCCCTAAAAAGAAGAAAAAGGGCTGGTGGAATCGTTTAGTTGAGTAGAAGCGATTTCAATAACCTGTATTTTAAAAGGGTCAGTCACGGCCCTTTTTTATTGAATTAAGATTTATAATCAATGGCTTATAAGAACACCGCACATATTCTCTCAAAATAGATAAAATTGTAGATAAAGTTTAATTGAATTTAAGCTTTATTGTTTAACATAATAATTGAGACATAGTAGAGACAGATTTTTACAGATCACTTAAGCATGATGAGTAAAGTTTACATTATCTCTCTTGGGTTGGCTAACCGCATGCCCCGCATAAGCCAGCCATTATAACAAGATAGGTGATACCCCTTGGCCACTGGTAGAAACCAGTGGCCTCTCTTTTTACAACCGCCACTGTTAGAAACCAGCGGCTTTTTTGGGCGTGATCAAAAAGCCTTTTTATTGCCTTAAACAAATATCTATTTCTGTGTTAATTTGCGTTTAGATGATTAGAATGTGATCATAATAAAAAAGGATGTTTTTATGTTTTTAAAGCCAATCAAAATTTCTGTTATTACTGCTTTGTCCCTGCTGCTTGTTATGCCTGCGTTTGCACAAGACGTGAAAAAGGAAGATAAAAAAGAAGAGCCAAAAGAAATAACAACACCTGTTACAGAATGGGTTGCCGCAGAAAATAAATTGATTGCAACTTTGTCTGAAAAAGACAAGGAGACATTCTTTATTGTTCGAAATAAGCATAGCGTTGTTCGGTCTTTACGCGTTGTACGTGATGATATCGGAAATGCCGTGAAGGGGTGCGGTAAAGAAAACCCTGATTTGAAAAAAGATATGGATGCGCGTTTTAAAGATTGGCAAGACGCAGTAATGCCCATTTTAAAAGAGGCGGATAAATTTCTAAAGGAGGAAATTGATAGCCAAAAAGTTGTTTATCCTTCTGATTTTAAATACGTGCTCAAGCTCAATGATAAAGCTTATGAGTACGGCAATAGCAAAATGGATAAGCGCGTTTTGACAGATGAAAAAAGCTGTAATAAATTAATGGAGAGTATGGATCGCTCTGAAAATGAATTGATTACCTTGCTCCAAGAAATTCTGTTGCCTGAAGAGGTTGTTCGTGAGCGCTTAGAGCAGCAGAGAAAAAATGAAGAAGCTGAGGCTTCATCCTCAAAGAGCTAAGATTTAGTAATGCGCATTTTACAAGTGATGGCGGGCGGTGAGCATGGCGGCGCTGAGATGGCGTTTGTCGATATGTGCATTGCCATGAAACAAGCGGGCGTTGAGGTGCAAGTTGTTACACGTGCTAACAAAACTCGCATTCCCTTATTACAGGCGGCGGGTCTTAAGGTTGATACACTGCCCTTTGGGGGTCCCATTGATAAAATAACGCCGTTTTTGATGACGCGCATTATTAAAAAGTTTGAACCTGATATTGTACAAACATGGATGTCACGCGGCGCGCAAAAAGTGCTTCATTGGACAAAAACGAAAACGGATAAGCCCTATATTAATGTGGCGCGTTTGGGCGGGTATTACCCGCTTAAGCACTTTAAAAACTCGGATTTCTTTATCACAATTACACCTGATATAGGGCGGCATTTAAAAGAAAGCGGTGTCGATGAAGCCCGCGTTCGGTTCATCCAAAACTTTGCAGAAACCGAAAATGATGCAACCCCTGTTTCGCGAGGAGATTTAAAAACACCAAAAGACGCGCTTGTTTTATTAACGCTCGCCCGTCTTCATGAAAGCAAGGCGATTGATGTTGTTTTAAAGGCGCTGCAAGATTTGCCAAACGCTTATCTATGGGTGGCAGGCGAAGGCCCGTTGCGCGGGGAGCTTGAAGACCTTGCAAAAAATTTGAGTGTTTATGATCGAGTAAGGTTTTTAGGGTGGCGTACAGACCGCAGTGCGCTGTTACAGGCGGCTGATATTTGTTTATTTACATCACGCTATGAGCCTTTTGGGACGGTATTTGCACAAAGCTGGGCGAGTAAAACGCCTGTTATCGTGACCAAAACAAATGGCCCCTCACAGTTTTGTGAAGATGGCGTTGATAGTATCATGATTGAGATTGATGATAAAAATGCGATGGTTGCTGCAATCCATAAAATTGCGAACGATAAAGTATTACAGATGAATTTGGTAAATAATGGGTATAAAAAATACCTTGATCAATTTACCAAAGAAAAATCAGTTGGGGCGTATCTCGACTATTATCAGCAGATACTATATCAGCAAAATTTATCAAACAGCGTGAGTGCCGCGTCTTAAGCGATGCAGCCAATAGACGAGTAACCCCAAGAGGATAAAAGCCCCGGCCTGATGGGCGGCGGCTAATGGAATGGCAACCATGCTTAATAGGGTTGTGATACCCAAAATAACTTGTAACGCCATCATGCCCGCTAAGGCTTTGCTCTTTATGCGCCATGCGAAACTGAGAACAATGACAGCGGTTACAATAGCAATCCAGCGATGGGTGAATTGCACCGATACAGGCTCAAAAAGAATACTGCTTATGCTATTAAGCTCATGCGGAATAAGTTTATCACCCATTAAGGGCCATGTATTGTAAACCAGTCCCGCATCAAGCCCCGCAACAAACGCCCCCCACACAACAGTTACAAAAGTAAAGCCAAACGCAATCCAGCCATGGCGTTTTATACAGAATGAGAGATTATCGGATTTGTTCCCATTTAGGTCAAAAGCAAGCCAAAGCAGATAACAAAAGATCAATGCTGCAAGGGATAAATGCGCTGCCAAACGGAAATGACTGACAGAGGGACGATCAATAAGGCCGCTTTGAACCATGTACCAGCCCATCAAGCCCTGACATCCGCCAAGAAGAAGGCCGATAAATAATTTTATCTTGAACCCTTTGGGGATTTTCTTGGTTAAAAGGAAATAGGAAAAAGGAACGGCGTAAACAAGCCCTATTAAGCGTCCCCAAACACGGTGAAACCATTCCCAAAAGAAGATATTTTTAAACTCATCAAGGCTCATCCCAAAATTTTTCTTCTGATATTCCGGGCTTGCGCGGTAGAGGTTGAACTCCTCCTGCCACTGGGCTTCGTTTAATGGCGGGATTGTCCCTGTGATGGGTTGCCATTCGACCATAGAGAGCCCGCTTTCGGTTAGGCGTGTAATCGCACCGATAATAGCCATTGCAAATACCATGAAGGCCGTAAAATAAAGCCAATTAGCAATCGCTTTATTGGTTTTTTGTGTCATGTTTTTAATGGTTTCAGGCATTGACAAACTCTTTCTATAAACGCATTTATAGTCTCGTTATGAGCGAAATTGAACAAAAGAATTATGAAACTGATGTAATCATTATTGGCGCAGGCCCCGTTGGCCTTTTTGCCGTGTTCGAGCTTGGTCTTTTGGATATGAAAGCCCATTTGATTGATATTCTGGATCGCCCAGGAGGCCAATGCGCGGAGCTTTATCCAGAAAAGCCTATCTATGATATTCCTGCTTTTCCTGTCATTACGGGGCAAGAGCTAACCAATAATTTGCTGAAACAAATTGAGCCGTTTTCACCAACATTCCATCTTAATCAAATGGCGGTTGCGATGAGTAAGCTTGAGAATGGGCGCTGGCAGGTTACAACCGATGACAATAAAGTGATTGAGGCGCCTGTTGTTGTGATTGCGGCAGGCGGTGGTTCTTTCATGCCGAAAAAACCTAGCATTCCAAACCTTGAAGAGTATGAAGGTAAATCTGTGTTTTATGCCGTGCGCCGAATGGAGCAGTTTCGCGGTAAGAATTTATTAATTGCGGGGGGCGGCGATTCTGCGCTGGATTGGACTTTAAATTTGCAGCCTTTGGCTTCAAAGCTTGCCCTTGTTCATCGCCGTGATGATTTTCGCGCCGCCCCTGATAGCGTTTCAAAAATGCGCCATTTGGTTGAGGCTGAGAAAATGAAGCTTCATATTGGCGATATTAAAGAACTTCATGGTCATAATGGACAATTAGAGAGTGTGACTGTTGCACCCAAAGAGGGCGAGCCGTTTCAGGTAGAGTGCGACACCTTGCTTGCGTTTTATGGTTTGACTATGAAGCTTGGTCCGATTGCAGATTTTGGCCTTAACCTGAATGAAAACCTTATTCCCGTTGATACAGAGAAATTTGAAACGAGCACGCAGGGAATTTTCTCAATCGGAGATATTAATACTTACCCTGGTAAGCTAAAGCTTATCCTCTCAGGTTTTCACGAGGGTGCATTGATGGCGCAGCAAGCCTTTAGGTATGTCTATCCTGATCGTAAATTGCGGTTTCAATACACAACTTCGTCCACGAACTTGCAAGAAAAACTTGGCGTGAATGAGAAAGCCGCCTAAGTTAGCCAGATGCTTCCTTTAAATATCATCGACGCCGCGCAATATGCCTATAAAATTGTCTGGCAAGAGCGCCATTATCTTCTAAAGCTAGCTTTTGTGCCGCTTATTATTAAACTACTCTGTTTTTTTGCAGCGGTACATTTTGATGATTCAAATAGTATTATCCGCCTCAGCCTATTTATGTTGCCAGCTTATTTCGCCGAAGGTTGGATGTTGTGTCATTTTGTTGCGCTTATGACCAAGGGACAACGCTGGCCGATGATGATGACCGGCAATCAAGCTCAGGATCTAAAAACAGCAAAACGGCGCGGGCGTCCGCTTGTTGCGGGAATTCTTGGCTTTGTTCTGATTAACATGGCGATGGCGCTTTATTTTCAGACGTTCACAAACTTTGTACCACCTGAAATGTTGGCAGGTGAAGCTGTTGACCCTAATGCACTACCGCCGCAAAACGCATTTATAATAACGATGATGTTTGTGCTCATGATTGTAGTGTTTAAATATGTGTGGCTTTACATACCCCTTGCCAGTGATGCAGGCTTAATGCCTTATATTCATAAAACACGCGGGTTTATGATGTCGCTTCGTTTTATTGCCTTATGGGTGCTTTGCTTTTTACCGACAATTTTCATTATGCAAGTATTCATGTCTTTGGTTTCTTTTCAAGGTAATGGAGAGCATGTAAATTACGCAGCGGGGCTTATTCGCGTCCTGCTCGATACAGTCAAAAATTTGATTTGCACAGCGGGATTTACCTTTGTCATGTTGCAATTATTTAATGGTCAGCAAAAAGGGGGTAAGTTATGAAAATATTTGTGACAGATCCTGATGGTATAGAGCATGAGCTTGAGGCGTTAGAGGGATGGCGCGTAATGGAGATTATTAAAGATTATGGTCTGCCTTTAAAGGCCGAATGCGGTGGTGCCTGTTGCTGTGCGACCTGTCATGTGTACGTGTCCGAAGAATGGATTGGTAAGCTGTTTGAAATGCGCGAAGACGAAGAAGACATGCTTGATGAGGCCATGGAAGTGCGAGATAACTCACGCCTATCTTGTCAGATATTAATGTCTGAGGCACTAGATGGGCTAAAGGTCACGATTGCTCCAGGGACGGAGATTTAACTACTGCAGAGTGAGTTCAACATCGACGACTCGGCGTGAATTCGGGCCGATAAGTTCTTTTTTTGCGATGTAGACTGAATGGAGTGAGCCTTCGATCTTTTTCTCCCAAAAATGTAAAAAGCCATAAAGTTTAGGAAATTTGGGCGCAATATCATAGTTTTGCCAAATGAATTCTTGGAGCAAAGAAGGGCAATCAGGCATGTGATAGAAGATTTGTGCTGTCGTCAGGCGAAAGCCCATTAACTGAAGCTCTAACTCTTTTGGACTATAGGTTTTATTCCCACTCATTGCTTCATTTTAACACAAAATATCTTGAAATTAAAAATAGAAAAGCGTATAGATTTAGCACTCTCTTATTGGGAGTGCTAACACGCTCATGGTGAGGTGTTAGATAATTTAATCAAATCAAAGTCTTAAAAGGAGACCAGATATGAAATTTCGTCCTTTGCACGATAGAGTATTGCTTCGCCGCATAGAGCAGGAAGCCAAAACCGCTGGTGGAATTATTATTCCAGATACAGCGAAAGAAAAACCGATGGAAGGTGAAATTGTTGCCGTTGGAACGGGACATGTAAACGACAATGGTGATGTCCGTCCGCTTGATGTCAAAAAAGGCGACCGCGTCATTTTCTCAAAATGGGCTGGTACAGAAGTACAAGTCAACGGTGAAGAGCTTATGGTAATGAAAGAGTCCGATATTATCGGCGTCATTGCTGCTTAATTAAATTAACCAAATTAGACATTTAAAGGAGAAAAACCAATGTCAGCTAAAGATGTAAAATTTAACGAGGATGCTCGTGATGAAATGATGAAAGGCGTTGATATTATTGCCAATGCCGTCAAAGTAACATTGGGACCAAAAGGTCGTAATGTTGTGATCCAAAAATCATTCGGTGCGCCGCGTACTACCAAAGACGGTGTATCTGTCGCAAAAGAAATTACCTTAAAAAACCCACGCCAAAATGTTGGTGCGCAGCTTATTCGTGAAGTAGCTTCAAAAGCTGTTGAACATGCTGGTGATGGTACAACAACAGCAACTGTTTTGGCGCAAGCGATTTGCCGCGAAGGCATGAAAGCTGTTTCTGCGGGCCGCAACCCAATGGACCTTAAACGCGGTATTGAAGCAGCTGTGATTGCAGTTGTTGCAGACCTTAAAAAACGTGCCAAAGATGTTAAAACTAATGAAGAGATCAAGCAAGTTGGTACGATCTCTGCTAATGGTGACATTGAAATTGGTTCGATGCTTGCAGAAGCAATGGATAAAGTTGGTAATGAAGGTGTTATTTCTGTTGAAGAAGCAAAATCACTTCATAACGAACTTGAAGTTGTAGAAGGCATGCAGTTTGATCGTGGTTACTTGTCACCTTACTTTGTGACAAATGGCGACAAGATGACTTGTGAGCTTGAAAACCCATTCATTCTTTTCCATGAAGCAAAATTGGGCAATCTCCAATCAATGCTTCCTGTTCTTGAAGCGGTCGTACAATCTGGTCGTCCACTTTTGATTATTGCTGAAGACATTGAAGGTGAAGCGCTTGCTACATTGGTTGTCAACAAACTACGCGGCGGCTTAAAAGTTGCGGCTGTTAAGGCCCCTGGCTTTGGTGATCGTCGTAAGGCGATGATGGAAGACATGGCAATCTTAACAGGTGGTCAAGTTGTCTCAGAAGACCTTGGTATCAAGCTTGAGAATGTGACGTTGGATATGCTTGGAACAGCCAAGAAAGTTCAAATCACAAAAGAAGCCACAACGATCATTGACGGTGCTGGTGATAAAGCTGGTATTGACGGTCGTGTGAAGCAAATCCGCGCACAAATCGAAGAAACATCTTCAGATTACGACAAGGAAAAACTTCAAGAGCGTTTGGCTAAACTCGCAGGCGGCGTTGCTGTCCTTCGTATTGGCGGCGCAACAGAAGTTGAAGTGAAAGAACGCAAAGACCGCGTTGATGATGCAATGCATGCAACACGCGCCGCTGTTGAAGAAGGCATTATTGCTGGTGGTGGTACTGCTCTTCTTTATGCATCACGTGCGCTGGATGGTATGAAGGTTGAGAACGAAGACCAACAAGTTGGTATTGAGATCATCCGCCGTGCCCTACAAGCACCAATCCGTCAGATCGTCCAGAATGCGGGCGCTGAAGGGTCAATCGTTGTTGGTAAATTGCTTGAGCAAAAAGACACTAACCATGGTTTTGATGCGCAAAACGACAATTATGTCGACATGATCAAAGCAGGTATCATTGATCCTGTGAAGGTTGTGCGTATTGCTCTTCAAGATGCGGCGTCAGTTGCAGGTCTTATGATCACAACTGAAGCGGTTATCACTGATATGCCTCAAGATGATAAAGATATCCCTGCTATGCCTGACATGGGCGGTATGGGTGGAATGGGCGGTATGGGCTTCTAAGCTCACGCTTCATACAAAAGAATTAAAAAAGGCCGAGGAGAAATTCTCGGCCTTTTTGTTTGATATTAAGATTCAAATCTTGGTTTTCCCATAGTGTGGGATTTATTTTTGCCATTAGTGATGTAGTGATGCTCTTACCTGATCATGTGATGTCAGGTCATTAGCAATTAATTTCTGTGCTAACTCCCAACTCCAATCTCTGGCCTTTGCGATATAGCGGTCACGGTTTTCTGGTGTTATGTCCCTAAAAGCCCACTCAAATCTTTTGCTGAGAGTATTTGCACCTTGCATTTTAAACCAAATAACGGGGCTGTTGGTACACGCGGTATTAAACTTAGTTTGGACATCGTTCTCTCCAGCGTTTTAATTTCGTTTTTTCTTCAAAAATATTGCGGCCCAAATAGGTGGCAACGTAAAAGACGTTCATAAGGCTGGGATTTTTAAGATAATTGTATGACATTATAGCTCTCCTTGGGCGTTTGCGTTTTAAGCGCATCAGGAAAAGACTTTAATTTTAATGAGGCATAAAAAAAGCGACCCTGTTTGGATCGCCGTTTCAGATGACCCAAGGTATGATTGCCATTCATGACCGCATTTCTCTTTAATTTGAGAAACCACCTTGCCCCTTCCATAATGGGTCGGCAGGTTGGTAAAGATCGAGATCTTTTCTTAATACAAATACAGGATACAAAATTTCACAAAATTTTCAATAACTATTTTTAGTGTGTTTCGTTTTTTTCTTATTTGGCGTTCATCGTAAAATGTTCTAGGCTCATGTTTATGAATTTTATGACTTACCTTCTTGGCGTTTTCTTAATATGTGTTGTCTATGTGGGCGCATATGCCCTTTTGAATGTGTATTCGCGTGATCGTGTCATGAACGATATTATTACGGCTATTGATGAGCGTGATGCAAATGCGCTTGAAGATCGTGTTCAGTTTGATGCGCTGGCGAGCACCGTGAAAGAACGCTTGCAGGGTAAGGTAAATGATCTATCAATCGTAGACCATTACGCTCAACCAGAATTTATTGAGCCACTTTTTAGTATGAAAGAGCGCTATTTCCCAGAGTATGAAGCAAAAGATTTTGTGCGTGATTTTGCATTTGATGGTCCTTTTCGGTTTTCTGTGATGATGGGGTATCCCAAGAAGCAGGGGAGCGGGGAGATTACGACTTTAAATGAATCAATCTCTCAAGTTCTGGTTTTTTTCCGCCTTGAAGGATGGACATGGAAAATTTATAAGGCTGATATGCCTGATTTTTTAGTACCAAAGAATAAATTTACGCCAGAGCAAGTTATTGCGCGTTATGGCGCTGCGCCTGTGGCTGAATAATGCCAGAGCTCCCCGAAGTTGAAACCGTGATGCGGGGGTTAGAGCCCGCCATGGTAGGTCAAAAGATAGCTTTCGTTAATAAACGCCGCCCAGATTTACGTGTTCCTTTCCCAAAAAATATCAAATCTGTCCTAGAGGGGGCGCGCGTTCTCAATATGACGCGCCGTGCGAAGTATATTCTTATCCATACAGATCAAAGCCATGTGCTTGTTATCCATTTGGGCATGTCGGGGCGTATTTTGATTGAAACAAATAGGGATTATAAGCCGCAAAAGCATGATCACATTATTTTAACCATGGCTGATAAAACTCAAATTATTTACAATGATCCGCGCCGTTTTGGCATGATCTTTTTTGTTAAAAACGGCGAATTTGAAATCCATAAGGCTTTTAAAGATATGGGGCCAGAGCCTTTGGGTAATGATTTTAATGCCCCCGTTTTACAGGCTCGGTTAAAGGGTAAGACGACCTCTATAAAGCAAGCGCTATTGGATCAGCGCGTTGTCGTGGGACTTGGGAATATATACGCGTGTGAAGCGCTCTATGAGGCAGGTATTAGCCCACAAGCTGCGGCGGGCAGTATCTCCCTCGCGCGGCTTGAGGTTTTAACACAGAAAATTAAGAATGTTCTCAAACGGGCAATTGATGCGGGGGGCAGCTCTTTAAGAGATTATCGCCAAGCCAGTGGGGAATTAGGCTATTTTCAGCATTCCTTTTTAGTTTATGATAGAGAGGGGCAGGTTTGTAAAATTTGTGCCTCTAAAAAGCCAATTCAACGTATTGTGCAATCGGGGCGCTCAACTTTTTTTTGTAGTACTTGTCAGAAACGGTAAAAAAATGAAACAGTTATGCAGGGTTATTTTGCTATTCGGTTTACTGCTGATGCCAATAAGTACACAGGCGCAGACAGTTTTTTTTCAAACTTTGTATGATGTGCCTGTTATGAACGGATTGAGCGAATTGCCTGAAATGGCACTTTCTTACGATAAAATGGAGGGGCGTGTCGCCAGTGTAACGGCAACTTATGAAAGTAAAGATATATCAGAGGTCTACGCCTTTTATAATAAAGTTTTGCCTGAATTTGGCTGGAGCCGGCAAGCAGAGGGCGTTTATGTCCGTGAGGGCGAAATTCTTACAATAAGCCGCGATTGGATGGGTGAAGGGTGGTTGGTAACGTTTTCCCTCAATCCCACTAAAATCCTCAAATAATAGGGCTTTTTGGTGAGGGCGATGGGTTTGAGTCCATTTTTGCCCTAAATTTCCGCCAAATGTCCTTGACAATTGGGCTTTACCTCCGTAAAACACTGCAATCTCAAGGTGTTTGAGGCAGCGCAAATAGGCGCTTTATAAAATAAAAAAGAATAACTATAAAACGTATTGGAAAAATAAAATGGCAAATCATGCTTCCGCCAAAACCCGTATTCGTCGTAATGATCGCCGTGCCGTCATTAATGGTGCGCGACGTAACCGTATTCGTACATTCATCAAAAAGATCGAAATGGCTATTGCTGATGGTAATGCAACAGATGCTCAAGTGGCACTTAAAAATGCGCAGCCAGAAATTCTGCGCGGTGTTGCAAAAGGGCTAATTCATAAAAATACGGCAGGCAGAAAACTGTCACGTTTAAGTGCAGCGATCAAAAGAATTAAAGGTTAGTTTTTTAAACAACTTTAATTTTTTCTAAACAAAAAAATAATTTATAAAAAGCTGATAAACATTGTTTGTCAGCTTTTTTGTTTTAATGCCGTTCGTTTAAAATTCTTCACACCAAGGACATTTCTATTTTTGATAAAAACGAATGAATCTTTCTTTTTTTCATGTTCTGTTTTTATCCCCATTGCCTAATAAAAAAAATCTGTTTAGGTTCATTTTTAAGTTGCTAACAACAAATTTTAGTTTTAAGAATTTTGGAGTAGCTTTTTGGGGGAAAACTCCTCGTGGCAATTTTTGCCGCAATTGCTTTTGTAAAAAGTGCACTTTTTTAAAGTGAGAGTTAGAGGACACGATTTAATTTTACATCTGCACTCGTTAGATGAAATTTAATCCAAACCTTTTTTAAATCGTTGATTAAAGACAATGCCATGTAAAAGCTTATGCTTTTGCAAACCCTTTTTTATTGCCTTTTGCCAACAAAATACATGTTTAATTTTATATTATGAGTGGAGAAAAATAATATGCCTAAAATAAGTGCGGACAAAACCGTTACGACAAATTCATCAGATGGTGTTGATTACAGTGCCCAAACGCTAGCACCATCAAAAGAGATTATGAGTGTTTGGAAGGATGTCTATAAGGCCCTTCGTGGTGAATTTGGTGAAGCGGTATTTCGCAGCTGGCTTAAGCCTTTAACGTTGCAGGCATGTTATCACGGCACTTTAGAGGTGTCAGTGCCAACACGGTTTATGAAAGATTGGATTGGAACGCACTATTCAAAACGTATGTTAGAAATGTGTGTTGAGAAAGACCCGAGTATTAAGCGTCTTGAAATTGTTGTTGTGCAAGGCGCTATTTTCTCGGATGAAAGTGATTCTGAAAAGAATAAAAAATCAAATGAAAATAAAACTCCAAAAGCGGATCAATTTGAAATTGCCTCTCCCCTGGATGAGCGTTTCACATTCGATAGTTTCGTCGTGGGTAAGCCAAATGCGCTAGCGCATGCTGCGGCGCGCCGTGTTGTTGAAAGCGCAACTGTTCCGTTTAACCCGCTCTTTATTTACGGCGGTGTTGGTTTAGGTAAAACACATTTGATGCATGCTATTGCCCGTACTATTGGGGATCAATCTCCTGAGAAACAAGTGATGTATCTTTCAGCTGAAAAATTTATGTATCAGTTTGTGAAAGCATTACGCTCGAATGAGACAATGGCGTTTAAAGAATTTTTCCGATCAGTAGACGTTCTTATGATTGATGATATTCAATTCATCGCAGGTAAGGAATCAACACAAGAAGAATTCTTCCATACGTTCAATGCGCTAGTTGATCAAAATAAACAAATTATTATTTCTGCTGATAAGGCGCCGAGTGACCTCACTGGTTTAGATGAGCGTTTAAGATCGCGTCTTGCATGGGGTTTGGTTGCTGATATTCAACCATCAACATACGACCTTCGTCTTGGTATTGTTAAAACCAAGCGTGAGCAGCTACAAGTAGAGATGCCAGACGCTGTGCTTGAGTTCTTGGCATTGAAGGTGACTTCTAACATTCGTGAGCTTGAGGGTGCTTTGAACCGTATCGTGGCCCATGCTGAAGTGTCTAAAAACCCCATAACGCTTGAGAGCACACAGGATGTTCTCCAGGACCTCCTTCGTTCGCATGATCGCCGTATCACAATTGATGAAATACAGCGCAAAGTGGCAGAACATTATAATATCCGCCTTTCTGATATGCATTCAGCGCGCAGAGCCCGTCAAGTAGCGCGTCCGCGTCAGGTGGCAATGTACCTTGCTAAACAGCTGACAGCACGTTCATTGCCGGAAATTGGACGTAAGTTTGGTGGGCGTGACCATACAACGGTTATGCATGCTGTGCGTAAGATTGAAGAACTGACGGGCGAAGATCCATCTTTCGCACAAGATGTGGAGCTAATCCGCCGCGGCTTGACGGGTTAATTCTGCTTATTTGAATACCTTTAAATCTCCTAAGGTTATAATGGGGCTTCTTTTAAAATAAGGAGCCCCATTTTTTATGCGTTATTGGGGAAAACAATGGGGTAAAAAGCAATAAAAAGGTTGGTGTGCCTAGTGTCTGTGATATATTGAGCGTATATTCAGTAATAATATAAACAGATTAATTATGGAACCTTTATCATGAAGCTTAGTATAGACCGCACAGCCCTGTTACGTTGCTTGAACCACGTTCAAAGCGCTGTTGAGAAACGCAATACGATACCGATTCTTTCGAATGTCTTGATGAAGGCTGATGATGGTGTTTTATCGCTTGCCACCACTGATATGGATATGGAAATAAACGAAGCTGTTGCGGCGCAGGTCATTGAGCCAGGCGCGACAACTGTCCCTGCGGGAACATTATTTGATATTGTTAAAAAGCTTGGTGATGACGCGCAGGTTGAATTGACCCTTGATCAGGGCGGTAACCAGATGAGTATTAAATCTGGTCGATCTAACTTTAAATTGGCTTGTCTCCCTGTTGCTGATTTTCCTGAAATTGGACAGGGCGAACTCCCTGTATCTTTCTCAATTCCTTCAAATGATTTACGCGCGCTCATTGATCGCACGCGTTTTGCGATGAGCACAGAAGAAACACGTTATTACTTAAATGGTATTTACATTCATGCTTCAGACAAAGAGGGTGTCAAAGTCCTTCGCGCTGTTGCAACAGATGGTCACCGTTTGGCGCGTTTTGAAATGCCATTGCCTGATGGGGCTGCTGAAATGCCGGGCGTTATTGTGCCGCGTAAGGCTGTTGCTGAGCTTCGTAAGCTTATCGAAGAAGCGGGCGATTCGATCCAAATTACGATGTCTGAGAGCAAAATACGCTTTACCTTTGATCATATTGTCCTGACATCGAAACTCATTGATGGAACATTCCCTGATTACCAACGCGTTATCCCACAGGGAAATGACAAGATTGTTGAGCTTAATCCCAAGGCGTTTAGCTCTGCGATTGATCGTGTGTCGACTATTTCCGATGGAAAATCACGCGCTGTCAAAATTACCTTTGCGGGCAAAACTATGACACTTTCCGCGAGCACGCCTGATGCGGGTAGTGCGACAGAGGATCTTGAGATTAATGGAAATGATAACATCGAGATTGGCTTTAACGCCCGTTATTTGATGGATATTACATCACAAATTGAAGGAGATGGTTGCCGCTTAACATTAGCGGACGGGGCGTCCCCGACGATTATCGAAGATACTAGTGATGGGTCAGCGCTTTATGTGCTTATGCCGCTACGCGTATAATCATCAGGCGTGTCTTATCTCTCACAATTAAAGATTGGGCATTTTAGATGCTATGAAAAGGCCGTTTTAGACGGCCTTTCTTCTGGGTTGATTGTGCTTTACGGGGCGAATGGGGCTGGAAAGACCAATGTGCTGGAGGCGGTTTCCATGCTTTCGCCTGGTCGCGGCCTTCGCAGTGCCAAGACAAGTGATCTGCAAAGGCGTGAAAGTAACAGTGCTTGGGGCGTTTATGGCGTTTGCGAAACACGCGCTGGTCCTGTGAAACTTGGAACGGGATATGAGGCGCTTAAGGATAAGCGTGTTATTCGGATTAATGGCGCTGATGCGAAATCACAAAATGCACTCTCTGATTTTATCGCTTGTATTTGGCTGACGCCGCAAATGGATCGTTTGTTTATTGAGGGCGCGGGAACACGCCGCCGCTTTTTTGATCGCCTTGTTTTTGCTTTTGATGCGGGACATGCTGGCCGGGTTGCACGCTATGAAAATGCGATGCGCCAGCGTTCAAAATTATTACAAGAAGGAGGCGCTGATCCTGCTTGGATTAAGTCATTAGAGCTGCAAATGGCAGAAACGGGCATTGCGATTGTCGCGGCACGTCTTGATTTCACTGTAAAACTTGCGCAGTCCTGCGATAAAGTGGATGAGGCTGAGGAGGCATTTTTTCCTAAGGCAAAAATTATTATTCAAGGAACAATTGAAGAATTGCTCCAAAAATTACCCGCAATTGAGGTTGAGGAGATGTTTGCTTATCAGTTAGAGCAATCGCGTGCTAGGGATTGTCGGGCAGGAGGTGCAGCAACAGGGCCTCATAAATCGGATATGGCGGTGACATATATCGCCAAAAATATGCCTGCCGCCCATTGTTCAACAGGGGAGCAAAAGGCACTTTTGATTACCATCATTATTGCCCATGGCCGTTTAATGGCGGCGGAGCGAGGGGCTGCACCTATTTTGTTATTAGACGAGGTAGCGGCGCATCTTGATGAAGCGCGGCGTGCGGCTTTATTTGATATCCTTATTGCACTAGGTGGGCAGGTTTGGATGACGGGAACAGATGTTTCCCTTTTTGATTCTATTGCCCAAAAGGCGCAGTTTTTTAAAGTAGACTCAGCTACGGTAGAGCCAATGGAGAATATATCCTAAGTCTTTGAAATTACTGCATTATATTTGTGAAAAAGATTGGTTTTTTCCTGTCCATTATCTGGGGGCAATGCTATAAATATGCATTAACTTATAGCCGCAGAATTCTGCGCTTTTTCACCAATATTGGATGATTTAAACATGGGTAAAGCAGCCGAAAAAATGACTTCAGAAAAGATAGTACAATCACAAGAGGATATCGACAAAAACGCCGCCAATTACGGCGCGGATTCGATTAAAGTTTTGCGTGGCCTTGATGCGGTGCGTAAGCGTCCGGGTATGTATATTGGTGATACGGATGATGGGTCTGGCCTGCATCATATGGTTTATGAAGTCGTCGATAACGCGATTGATGAGAGCTTAGCGGGTCATTGTGACCGTGTTGATGTAATTTTAAATGCCGATGGGTCGGTCACTGTAAAAGATAATGGTCGCGGTATTCCTGTTGATGAGCACCCAGAGGAAAAAGTCTCTGCGGCGCAAGTGATCATGACACAGCTTCACGCTGGCGGTAAATTTGACCAAAACTCTTATAAAGTATCTGGTGGTTTACATGGTGTGGGTGTGTCGGTTGTGAACGCACTCTCTGAATTTCTTGATCTGACAATTCGCCGTGAAGGTAAAGAATGGACGATGCGCTTTACGCATGGTGATGCAGGGGAGGATTTAAAGCCTGTTCGTAATTTGGAAAAAGGCGAACGTAATGGAACGTCCATCACCTTTTTGCCATCCACCGAGACATTTACAAATGTCGAGTTTGATTTTGAAACGCTCGAAGATCGCTTGCGTGAATTGGCGTTTTTGAACTCTGGCGTTAATATTTATCTGACCGATGATCGCGGGGAAGAGCCACGTGTAACGCATCTTCATTATGAAGGTGGTATCGAGAGCTTTGTTCAATACCTAAACCGCTCTAAAAAATCACTCTTAAAAGAGCCTATTTCTATTAATGCCTCGGATGATGCAAACGGAATTACTGTTGAAGTATCTATGGAATGGACAGATGCTTATCATGAAAAGATGCTCTGTTTTACTAATAATATTCCTCAACGCGATGGTGGAACGCATTTACAGGGTTTTCGCTCGGCGCTTACACGCGTGATTACAAAATATGCCGATGAAAAAGGAATCACGAAAAAAGAAAAAATTAAGATGACGGGCGATGATATGCGCGAGGGAATGACTTGTGTGCTCTCTGTCAAAGTGCCTGACCCTAAATTTTCATCGCAAACAAAAGATAAGCTTGTTTCTTCAGAAGTGCGCCCTGTTGTTGAGGCGGCAATGAATGAATATTTGGGAACGTGGTTCGAAGAAAATCCAACCGAAGCCAAAATTATAGTCAGTAAAATTGTTGAAGCTGCAAGCGCCCGAGAGGCTGCGCGTAGAGCGCGTGATTTAACACGCCGTAAAGGGGTGATGGATATTTCCAATCTTCCTGGAAAGCTTGCTGATTGCCAATCAAAAGATCCTGCTGATTCTGAAATATTTATTGTTGAGGGAGATTCTGCGGGCGGTTCTGCAAAACAGGCGCGCAGCCGTAAGACTCAAGCTATCTTGCCATTACGCGGTAAAATTTTAAATACGGAGCGGGCGCGTTTTGATAAAATGTTGGCCTCTGAACAAGTGGGAACGCTTATCACCGCTCTGGGCACTGGCATTGGGCCGGAAGAATTTGATGTCGACAAGGTGCGCTATCATAAAATTGTTATCATGACCGATGCGGACGTTGACGGATCGCATATTCGCACGCTCCTGCTTACTTTCTTTTTCCGTTATACCCCGCAATTAATCGAGCGCGGCTATCTCTATATTGCTCAACCACCCCTTTATAAAGTAAAGCGCGGCAATAGCGGCGAAACCTATTTAAAAGATGATGCTGAAATGGAGGCCTATCTTATTGATGCGGCGCTTTCTGACCTTAAGCTTCGTGCCTCAAGCGGTGTGGAGCGTGCGGGCAATGATCTGCGGGATCTTTTGTTTTCTATTCGAAATGTTCGTGGCTCAATCGAGGCATTAATGCGCAAAACCCCTAATCAAAGCCTGATCGAGCAGGCCGCGATTATTGGTGCGTTTAATAAAACAATTTTGGAAGATGCGGTGCTTGGTCAAAAATTTGCTGATCATTTGGCGGATCGTTTAAATGGTATTGCCATGAAAAATGAGAAGACATGGAAAGGTGAGTTTACACCCGTGGGCGGTTATGTCCTTAGCCGCACAATACGCGGCGTGAGTGAACAAGCGCGTATCAGCGCAGAACAAATCCGTTCAGCCGAAGCGCGTAATTTGAATAAAGCCCATAAAATGCTTGAAGAAAACTTCCTTGAAGGGGCGGAGATTATTGTTGGTGACAAAACTATCGCCAAGATGAGCGGCCCTGTTGGCTTTTTTAAATCTGTGCTTGAGCAGGGGAAAAAAGGCCTTCAAATGCAGCGCTATAAGGGTCTTGGGGAAATGAACCCAGAACAGCTTTGGGAAACCACTCTTGATCCAGAGGCGCGCGTTTTGTTGCAAGTCACCGTGAAAGACGCCGAGAAAGCATCAGAGCTTTTCGCGACCCTCATGGGCGACGTCGTCGAGCCCCGCCGTGACTTCATTCAGGAGAACGCCCTCAAAGCGGCGGTTGATGCTTAGTTATGGTTTATAATTTGCTGCTTGGTTTAGGGGCTTTGATAGCTTCCCTTTTAATATTTTATTTTGTACTGTCAAAGATAAATGAAGCGTTTACTGACCATTTTTCTGATCAAGAAAAAGAGAACGAACGCCACTCTTCCCCAACAGATAAGCAATTAAAGTGGAGTATTATTCATATCAGGCAAGATTTGAGCTTGTTAATAGGTTTGATATCAGTTGTTATAACCGTATTAATATACATAGCAATTGTACAAACCTTTAAATAAGTTTTATTCAGTCTAAAATTTTAATTCATAATATAGTTTCCATTTGTTAAGGAATAATCGTTACTAAAAATTAATATGACATCACTCACACAAAAATTATCGGCTCTTGTTGGGGCGGCGTTTGAGGGGCAGGGGCTTGCTAAAGAGCTAGGGCTTGTTCGTGTTTCTGATCGTCCTGATTTGGCGCAATATCAATGCAATGGCGCGATGGCGGCGGCGAAACAGGCGAAGAAAAACCCGCGTGAAGTGGCACAGAATATCCTTGATGCGCTTGAAGGTAACGCCGCGTTCTCAAAATTAGAAATCGCGGGTCCAGGGTTTATTAACCTTAATATCACGGATGATTTTTTAAAATCTCATATAGAGGGCAGCCAAAATTTTGGCGTGACAGCGATTTCGCCTTCTGAAAAAGTTGTGCTTGATTATGGCGGCCCGAATATTGCTAAGGCAATGCATGTTGGGCATTTACGCGCCGCAATTATTGGCGATTCCGTGCGTCGTATCATGTTATTTGCGGGATATGATGTCCTTGGTGATGTGCATATGGGTGATTGGGGCACGCATATGGGTATGCTGATTGCCGATTATTTGCGTCTGGATGAGGCCCATCTTGTTTTAGAGACAGATATAAATGACGCCGCCTCTGTTCATGCCTTGATGGAAGATATGGCGGCGCGCTATCCTAAGGCCTCAGGTGAGGCAAAAGAAAACGCAAGCTTAAAGGCTGAGGCATTAGAGGCGACCGTAAAATTACAAAATAGAGAGCAGCCCTATTACGGGATTTGGGAAAAAATCCGTGATGTATCTGTTGCAGGGATGAAGGAAACTTATGCCCGTCTTGGTGTCCATTTTGATCTATGGAAGGGTGAAGCCGATGTGCATGATTATATTGCCCCCATGGTTGAGGAGATGAAGACCAAAGGTATCGCTGAGGAAAGTGACGGCGCGCTTGTTGTTCATGTCGTTGATGAAGACGATAACAAGAAAATTCCGCCTATGATTTTGTACAAACGCGATGGTGCGGTCATGTATGGCACTACCGATTGCGCGACCATTGTTGAGCGCGTGAAACTCTATAATCCGAGTAAGATGGTCTATGTCGTTGATCAACGCCAAGCGCTCCATTTTGAACAAGTGTTTCGCGCCGTTCGCAAAGCAGACATAGTAAATGATCATACCGAACTCACGCATGCGGGTTTTGGTACGATGAACGGTAAAGATGGCAAGCCCTTTAAAACCCGCGAAGGTGGGGTCATGCGCCTTGAAGATCTTATACAAATGGCAACAGACAAAGCGTATGCGCGCCTTGATGAGGCAAACTTGGCGGCGGATATGGACGCGCATGAGCGTAGCGATGTCGCGCACAAGGTTGCGATTGCAGCCATTAAATTTGCCGATTTACAAAACCAACGCCAAGCTGATTATGTTTTTGATCTTGACCGCTTAACAAGCTTTGAGGGTAAAACCGGCCCTTATCTCCTCTATCAAGCGGTGCGGATTAAGTCGCTTTTGAATAAGGCGCGTGATGCAGGCATTACCCTTGAAGGTGAGTTAATTGTTGAGGAAGGTAATCGTGAATTATTGCTTTTGATGACGCAGTTTCCCGAGGCCTTGCAGCTTTCGATTAATGGATATGCGCCGCATCATCTTTGTGAGTATGTTTTTAAAATGGCTCAGGCCTTCAGCTCGTTTTACGGTAACTGTCATATTTTGTCAGAAGCAGACGAAGCGCTTAAAGTAAGCCGTCTGAAGCTGTGTGAAATGACGGTAGCGCAGCTTGAAAAAATATTAGAGCTTTTGGGTATCTATGCACCAACGCGGATGTGATAAGGAATATATTGGCGCGACTGGCCAGTAGGTTCCTCTGGCTTTGGTTTTTTGGCGATACGAGCTTTGCGTCCGCGTTTTTGAGGGCGCACTTTTTTCCCGAGTTTTAATTCTAACTTATCAAGAAATGTATCTGTGCCGCGCGGCCTTCCTGTCTGAAGATGGGTTTGAATATCTTTAAGCTCTGCCGCTTCCATAGGGCGGTTTAAAAACTCATCCCAATTATGAACATTTGTGAATTGCGGTAGGGGGGTTAAAAAAGGATCATTTATTATTTTGATACGGTTTTTTGCACTGCTCCAAAGGTAGCTTTCTGGCTTTGGGGCAATTTTTGAAGTGACGGGCATGGTCTCGATAAACCGAAGCGCTCTAAGGGAGTGCTCATCATCACAGACATAAGAGAAAAAACGGTCTTGAAAAAGATGGCCGCGCCACTCATTGCGCTTATTAATCATGTTGGTATAACGCCGATGAGTTTCACCAATAGCGCGCGCCAAAAGATCAGAGTCCTTGGGCACAGCAAGCAAATGGATTTGGTTTGGCATGAGGCAATAGCTTGCGATTTTAATGTCAAAGCGCTCACATTGCTCTTTTAATAAATCCAAATAGGCCTGAAAGTCCCCTTTTTCAAAAAAAACAGGCTCACCGCGATTGCCACGTTGCGTGATGTGGTGGGGGGTATAATCAAGAGTGATGCGGGCCTGGCGTGCCATTTGAGACGATTCCTGTTTTTGTCATTGTGAGGAGGCCGAATGGCTGACACGGCAATCTATAGAGGTGACCTGTTAAAAAGACTGCTTTGCTGAGCTCGCAATGACGTTTGCGATTAATTAAACATCATTAGACTCTGATTTGCAGAATCTGTCAATTCCTATCCTGTCCCTTTTATCGCGCTAATAATGTATGGTAGTAATGGTAACCATAACTAGGAAAACCTGTATTAGATCCTTCAACGCAATAGCTGTATTTTCCATTTGTATAGCTACCTGGGGACATACCATGCACGAATGGTGTAAAACTTCCGCGATATTTTGAAGATGAGGTTGATGCAAATCGGCTGGAGGCCTTTGGGGGATCGCCACTAGGTTGGTTATCAACACCAAGTAGATTGTTGATTTGAATGCAAATATCTTTGTTAATGTAAAAATGATATAGTAATAATTCAGAATATAGTCTTCTTTCAGGACCAGTTTCAGGGCAATTTTGCCCAATATTTTGTACGCATGTGCCGTTGAAAAACACAGGTTTTCCTGATGTTAGCCAGCCATCAAAATGAGTCAATGTTGAAAAATTAGGGTCATAGTAGCTTTTTGGAAACACTTTAAAGTTAATTTTACCCCCATTATCATTAAAGATATGGCAAGAGAAATTTGCAGGAGATCCAGAATTACTGTAACCACCTTCAACGGAGTTTTCAAAACTTATTTGTGATTCTGCGCAGCCATTTCTTCTTACACGTCCAATTGCAGCTTCTACTAAATTTGAGTATTCAATCAAATTTTGGGCAGCAATTTTCGCCTGTTGTTTAGTGAGGTTCCCCGTTCCTTTATTAGCGCTTTTTGAAAAAGTATAGCCCAGAGCGCCAAAGAGAACGACGGCAATAAAGATGATGACAAAAACGTTACCAGATTGGGCGTTATCTTGTTTAGTTTTATTCTGCGGCATCAATAAAACCATCATTGCCAGATTGGAATAAAGATTGTTTTAATCCTGCGCCTGCTTCGGTCAAAATTTTCTTTGCTTCTGGATCAATTGTCCCAAAAGGGATAACTTTTTCAATTGGCGCTTGTGCCGCTGGCGTTACTGGCGGCGCTACAGGCGCGCTCATAGGTTGCTGTACCACAGGTGGCACTAATGTTGGTTGTATTGGTGCTGAGCTCATTGGCGGGGCCGTTGGCGGTGGCGCATTTAGTGGCGGGCTTGAGACCAAAGGCGGTATTTTGGATGTAACAGGTTGTTGTACGGGCGGAATAGGTTTAATGGCTTGTGGCGCGGTTGATCCTGGGCTCATAAGTTCTCTGCGGGCTTCTTGCGCCTCAGTTGGGAATTTATCAGCGTGCAAAGAGGCAAGAGCCACAATGCCATGATCAACGACGTCACTGCATTTTTCGGCGCCTAGTTTATAGCCATTGCAGATTGTTGTGATTTCAATCGGTGTTTCAACGGCAACATCTGCCTTTTGCGCCGTCCATGTTTTACTAACAAGGCGATCACGCAGTTTGGTGATCTGGTCAGAATGTTTGACAGCCGTTTCATTGGGGGGCGGTAATGACAGATATCGTGTGACGCGCATCGCCTTGGCATGGCCGGGGTTAGAGTAGAAAATATTCAACTCTAAAACATCCATGGCAAAAGAAACGATCGCTTCCCCTTCTTTCATGTTTTTCAAGTCATCGTAGTCGGCACGTGTTCCTGTGTCGATACCCACTTGTTGTGTATCGTGATAAGAGCCTGTCGACATACCGCCAGAAAGCTGAAGGCTGGAAACCTTCGCAATATAATCTTTTCCGATGTGGTTTTCAAAAAACTCACGGGTTTGGGTTGGGTCTTGAAGTTTACCAAATATCTTAATGTTACAGTTCGCTGTAATAGAGCGTGCTTCTTCTTTTACGCGTTTTTCCATAGCCTGTAAGTCCTGCGCGGAAAAGATAAGACAAAATCCAAGTGAACGCGCTTGCGCCGCCATAACGGCCATACCTTGCGCGGTATAATAACCAACCTCGTCAAAGACAACCATAAAAGGCGTCGCGGAATGTGTTGGTTTGTTCTCAATAACGCTCGCACTCTCCCCTTCTAAAGTAGAGCCGAGGGTTGAGCCCATCATCCCTTTAATTGTGGCCGCAATAATTTTACCAAGGTTGGCCGTTTCATCCCCTGATTTTTCAAGGGCAGGAATAAGTGTAATCATAATACGGCGGTTCAGGACAACATCAACCATATCAATATCAGCTGAGGCTGTTTCAAAAATATAACCGTAATCATCACCCAATGATTGCAGGGCGCGTGTAAACTGCATGGTCAAATAACCGTGCTGCTGGTGAATAGTGTTTGTGTCCACCATTGGCTGATCAGGGCCGAGGGGCTTTTCTTTTCCTTGGTCATCAAAGGCATCTTCAATATAACCAGGCAATGTTTCCAGATATCCTGTAATCCCCTCACGAATTTTTTCGGGTAGCGTTTCATCACGCGACATACGAATAACGTATTTTAACCCGAGATAGGTACGGATGGAGTTAACAGATAGAGGGAAATCTTGTTTATCGCGTTTAAAAGTAAGAGCTGGCATGACGGAGCTCAAAAGAGAAACTGCACGCTCTTTCCACATCGCGTTGTCGCCCTCAGCCTCCGGCATCAAAGAGACAAGCATCTGTGTTAAATAAGAGGCAGAGCCACTCGAAAACGGGTTCAAGGTGTTTGATGGTGAACGTCCATCGGAGTTACCCGTCATATAGTTCAAAACTAATAGATCGTCATCGCGGCCAAAACGTCGCACAAGTGATGACAAAGAGGACCACAAATCGGTATCGGCTTTACCATCAATATAAACAAAGCCAGATCCCCATGACAAAGCGCTTGTTACAAAAGATTTGAGCCCCTCTGTTTTACCAGAGCCTGTTGTTCCGAGGTAAAGAATATGTGTTCTTGCGTCTGAATTACTATACCAAACTTGTTGTTTTGTTCTTTTTTCGTTTCCGATAAAAAGAATCCCCTCAGCTTCCCCATTTTTACCAGCGCCTATATTATTTTTATCTTTATACGGAGAGCCAACTGGCATCTTACCGGGAAGGGTGCGGTCTCTTGTTTTTAACCACCAAAAGAAAAAAAGATATCCAATAAAAATTAAATCCCCAAAATAAGCGGCGGCTTTGGGCATAAAGAAAAAACTCATTGCGCCAATTAGGCAAACAGCAAAGGCATAGCTAGGCTGGGCAATAGATTCCCCAAAACGGACATAGAGAGGACGAATGTCTCGTATAACATCCTTCTTACCATATCCATATTTTTTCCGATCGAGAGCCATTCTTTAGCTTACCTTATAAACCTTTAAACTTAACTAAAACCCTTGTAAAAAATCATCAGCAGACATAGGCACACCTGTTTGTGGCTGTGACGGGTCAACTGCGCCTTGGGTTGTTAAGGCGCGTGTTTCAAATGATTGTGAGGAGGGCATTGATTGCGTCCAAAAATAATAGACGATCCCAATAACAAGAAGTGTTGAGAGTAAGGCAACAACCCCCCTATTATTTGCAGGGGCGGCAACGGGGTTCGGTGCTTCTTTTTTTGATTTGGGTTCTTTTTCTTTTACTGGCGTGGCCGATTTACTTTTATTTGTTTTTAAAGCTTCTGAAACCATCAGTAGTGCGGACAGCGCCTTTTCTTTAGTCTCAAATTGACCAATAACGTCTGGTTTTGCACGCGTTGATTTTTTTACCATTAATGCAAAACTTTTATTTTCTTTTTTAACCTCGAAAGACGAGTCTTTGGCTTTTTCTAAATCAAGGCGCCAGACTTTTGGCTCAATCGCATCGGGTAATGAAACGATAAGGCAGTCGTCATTGATTGCCGCAGAGGCAAGAGGCGCGGTGTCTTTCTTTTTTAAAAATCCCATCATTATTCCTTTTAAATCTCTATGCTGTCTTAACTTTTTTGATGCCGCGTTTTGTGGAGGCGCTGTAATCAAGTGTTGGTATAGGGCGCGCATTGCTATCGGCCATATAGTCGACAATCGCAGTTACTGCATCTTGAACCTTTGGCCTTGGTATCGGGCGCTTGGCTCTTTTTTCTTCTTTGAAGTGTGCCATCGCACCAACGGCTTCCATGTGATGCGATTGGCGCCCAAGGTTATTCAGAGGGTACCAAAGCAAACGATCATGCCCGCGCAGCCATACAAATTGTGCGGGCGCCATAACGCCTCCCTCTTCGCGCGCTGTGAGCAAGGCGCGAAGCAAAGCCGTTGTTGTCCAGGCATGTTGATTACAGTTTTTTAGAACAGGCCCTGCAAGCTCTTTATCCTTTAAAACACGGTTAGCTTCTTTTAAGATGTCTGGATTTTTGTTCATTTGGAACCCTTTTTCATGATCCCAACACATGGCAAGCTTACTCATTAAGTTATCGCTTTTAACGCGTTCTCTCGCGGCCTTATAACAGCAAGCGGCTAAAAGAATTTTTTCATAATTTTTGAGCGCCTTTGGCCCAGCCCAGCGGCGCCCTAATTGTTTGGCAAAAGCGTCAAAGCATGCGTCTTGATTGATGACGCCATCAGGCACAGGGATTTGGTTATAAGCGAGCCATTCTTCCGGCCCTAATGCCTCTGCAAATAAGGGAAGTTCAACAGGCACCGGAGAGCCTGGCGGCCTCGGCTTCATTTTGGAAGGGTTAAAATTGTTAAACGGGCTAATTACAGGGAAGGCTTTAGATTGGAAATTCATAAAGCTATCTAAGTTAAAAATATCTGTATATTGTGTCCCTGGTCCGCGCGTGTAAGTCCAAAGGCCAATTAAAATAATAACACCCGCAAAAAACCATTTCATGGGCAGAAGGGCAAGTGATGTCATACCTGCCAAAATACCAACATCTAGTTTTTCCACTGGATAGGCTTTTGTTGCTTCCATCCAGTCTTTAAGGTTGACTGTTTTACCGTTTAAAAGAGTGACCATATAGTCATCACTCACAAAGAGGGATACAATCCACATCTCCCAGTATCTTAGCCATCGAAGAGAATTGTTAATTTCGTCCTCGAGAATAAAATAGTAAATAACCCATAAAAAGACCGCTAGGACGCCCAATATAAGCGCCCAGCCAATAGCCTTTTCCGACATTCCATCTGCTTTACCGTCAGACATTTAAAAAGTCTTTTCTTTCAATTATTTACAGGTTTGACCCTTTGTGAAAATACATTAATATCTTATCAGAAATCAAAAAATATTGCCAATTTGTATTATTGTAATTTTTTTTAATAAAAATACTGTTCAAACCAATATTTTTTTGTTAATTTCCTGCCACTTTGACGGAACATACTGTCAAAGCTTTAGATTGTGCGCCGCAATAGCTCAGTTGGTAGAGCAGTTGATTTGTAATCATCAGGCCCCGGGTTCGAATCCTGGTTGCGGCACCACTTTTTAATAACCGCACTTATAAATGTTGGGGTATGGCCAAGCGGTAAGGCATCGGTTTTTGGTATCGACATCCTAGGTTCGAATCCTAGTACCCCAGCCATTTTTCTATTTAAGATATATTTAAATATATTTCCTTTTAAATTCAGTAACTTACTTAAACAACATTTTAAAATTTTAGTGTCTTGTTAACACTTTTGTGGCATACTGTAATGTGCGATGAGAATAATCGTAGGTAAGAAGGATTCTTATGATAGGAAATGTTGGTAATCTTTTATCATCAACACAACTAAGCGTATTAAAAACAATTCAGCAGACAACTGCTGATATTAACCGTGCGCAGCTCGCGCTCGCCACGGGTAAAAATGTGCAATCTGCAATCGATGCCCCCCAAAATTTCTTTGCGAGTCAATCACTCTTTTTTCAGGCAGATGATCTGAACACACTCCTTGATGGTATCGGAACAAGCGTGCGCACCCTTCAAGAGGCCAATAATGGTATTGAAGCCATTCTAAAGCTAGTGGATCAGGCTGAAGCGCTCGTGAATGAGGGGCTGCTTGAGTTATTTCCCAGAACGGATGAAATACCTGATGCGGAGGCTATTCAGTATATTCTGGATAGAAATCCAGATAAGGCTTATTTAGCATCAACAAATAACTTTTATCAAAATACGACGGATTTTGCGGGATGGTTTGAGGCGCGCGATAATGCGGCTCAAGCTGGCCTTAATGGCGTACCTGAATTAAGAGGACATTTGGCGACAATTACATCCCAAGAAGAAAACGACTTTGTTTTCAACTTGTTAACAGCTACCAGCTGGTTGGGGGGGAGTGATGATGCCGTAGAGGGAGAGTGGCGCTGGACGGAAGGCCCAGAGGCAGGTCAGCAGTTTTGGCAAGGTCTGGCGGGTGGAAGCGCGGTAAACGGCGCCTATACAAACTGGGGAGCAGGTGAGCCTAATCAGTTTTTTGGTCCGGGAAACCCTGAAAACTTTGCCCACATGCGCGCCGATGGCCGTTGGAATGATTTGCCGGCTACACAAAACTTGAATTACATTATTGAATGGGGCGGCGACCTTTTGGTTCAAAATCCCGATATTAATGTTTCAAGCGATGCGATGGATTATCGCCGTGATTTTTTGGCAATTATTGACCAAATAGAAGAGATTTCAATCGATGCCAGCTATAGAGGTGTGCAGCTTTTACGAAATGATGCCCTAGAGACGACTTTTTAACCGTGATAGCCGCAGTAAGCTTGAAACCGAAGGCATGGACGCAAGCATGGAAGGCCTTGGGCTGACCAATGATAATTTTATCAGTAAAATTGAAATGACAAAAATACTCGGCCAATTACAAGAGGCGCGTGAGACCCTTCGTGACTATAGCGCCAGCATACAAACTGACCTGCGCGTTATTGAAACGCGGCGCGATTTTATACAAAAAAACGTTAACACCTTTCAAGCAGGGGGCGATGACCTGATTCTTGCGGATTTAAATGAAAAGGGGAGTCAAATCTTGGCTCTACAGACCCGCCAACTGATCCAATTTGAAACGCTATCTTTTACCTCTAATCTTAATATTTTAGATTTGTTCTCCTGATTATAACAAGAGTTGCTAACAAATGTAATTTTAGCTCTATAAAATAAGTACTTACCCCTTGACAGGAGGGGCAAAAACCTCTTTTTATGCTATCTGAATTTGCCTGCTTAAAGGGTATTCCGTGGAGGGATGGTCGAGTGGTTAATGGCAGCGGACTGTAACTCCGCCCGCGAAAGCGTACACAGGTTCAAATCCTGTTCCCTCCACCATTTTATGATCTTCAGCATTATTTTATATAATTCTTTATGTGGGTAAAAAACTTATATAAAGGATATTTTTGACAGGCTTCAAGAGCTACAATTTTTTTCCCTCACAAAATCCCTTAAAATTAACTTTTCGAAACGCCAAGAAAGAGCTAACAAGATATTATGAGCTTTGAAATTTTTCTTGCGACAGCGCCAGGTTTGGAAAACTTGCTTTACGACGAAGTGCGCGGCAAGGGGTTTAAGAGGGTAAAAGCGACTAAAGGTGGTGTCACGATTGAGGGGGATTGGCCTGAAGTATGGCGCGCTAATTTATGGGTGCGCGGCGCTTCGCGCGTTTTGGCACGAATAGCGTCATTTCAGGTCTTACATCTTGCGGAGCTAGAGGTTCTAGCCCGAGAAGTTCCGTGGAGTGATGTCCTTAATCCTGAGCATTCTTTTCGTGTTGAGGTGAGTTGTTCTAGATCACGCATATATCACTCGGGAGCCGCGGCTGAGCGTATAGAACGCGCAATCAGCGATATCTTAAAAGTTGAGCCTTCATCAGATTCTGAGATAACGGTTATGGCGCGTATTGATCATGATAGATGCACTTTAAGTATCGACACATCAGGTGCATTACTACATAAACGTGGCTATAAGACTGCTATCAACAAAGCACCGATGCGCGAAAATATGGCCGCGCTTTTTCTTCAGCAATGCGGTTATAAAGGGACAGAGCCTGTCTTTGACCCTATGTGTGGTTCTGGCACCTTTGTAATTGAGGCCGCTGAAATAGCAGCACGTTTAAATCCAGGAAGGTTAAGGAATTTTGCCTTTGAAAAGCTAGTGACCTTTGACAGCCAAGCTTGGGAAAATATGCGTAGTGTTACAAGGCATGGGGTAACTGGCATTAATTTTTATGGGAGTGACCGCGATGACGGCGCGGTGAAAATGAGTGCTGAAAATGCTGCGCGCGCAGGCGTGGATGAGCTAACAGAATTTAAACTGCAAACAATCAGTGATATAATTCCGCCTATTAGCACGCCAGGCCTTGTTATTATAAACCCACCCTATGGCGGGCGTATCGGAGACAAGCATAAACTTTTGCCTTTATATCAAACCTTAGGAAAGGTTCTGCGTGAGCGCTTTGCAGGCTGGCGCATTGGTATTATTACAACTGATAAATCTTTAGCGCAATCGACAGCCTTGCCGTTTTTGCCATTAAGTGCACCAGTCCAGCATGGTGGCTTACGCGTCAATTTGTTTCACACAGGGGTACTTGAATAGTTATTGGGTAATCATCTTAATTAAACGATGATGTTGCCGTCAGTAAAAATTGTGCCGGGGTCTAGACCCGTTAAGCCACTAATTTGTAAAATCGTTGTAGAACTAGACCTGCCTATATTCCTATTTGCATCGACTTGAAAAAGCTTATTATCGCCAACTTCTTTAAGATTGGAACTAAATTCAAAATTCTTAAGTATCTATGTCTTAGGGATAATCACATTAATATTTAAAATCAATAACTTATGTATTTCCATGATAACAGCCGTTTATTATTCTTTAATACATTTTAGCTAAAATTGTAAGTATATTAAAGGTGTGCGGGATCACCCGAGCATTCTTACTAATTCGTTAAATAGGCTGGCAATTGTGAGTACATTTGATTTATACATTGATCTAAGCAGCATCTACACTGGCACTGCGCCAGCGTTTGAGGTGTTGCTGGATGGTGAGGTTGTCTCGAGTTTCTCCGTGGGCTCAAGCTTTACCAACACCACCTTGTCCCTCTCCTATTTGGGTGATGCACCGCGCTCTTTGTCTTTTCGGTTTAATGATTATAACGGCGAGGTTAATCGCTCTGTCACGATTAATGAGGTGCGCATTAATGGCACGCCCGCAGCGCTGGGCAGTTTAAGCAAAGGCGTGCTGCTGCAAGGCCAGGAATCACAACTGAATATCGCCGCCGAGCAGGCAAGCTTTGGTATCCCGGGGCCAGCCTCCAGCCCTGATGCGATTATCAATGGCACAGCAGGGGCGGATAATCTGAACGGTACAACTGGCGATGATACGATCAATGGCTTTGATGGGATTGACTATATCAAGGCAGGAAGCGGCAATGATCTGGTCAATGCCGGATTGGATCATGATGTTGTCAAAGGCGGCCTTGGCAATGATACCCTTAACGGGGATGAGGGGA